>ERZ761602.250-NODE-250-length-127987-cov-11.773661_pt1 | contig 127987 bp, 106 predicted proteins | sample MGYA00512165_ERZ761602 | MGnify/ENA primary metagenome ERZ761602 (study PRJEB28899, sample SAMN02445085) | bioreactor sludge metagenome | biome: EBPR sludge; isolation source: Thorneside wastewater treatment plant | place: Australia: Brisbane, Thorneside...
GTTCAGTACATTCAATTGAAAACTATAAATATTTCTAATTTATTTTTCTTCTCAAAAAAAAGAGTTCTTTAAAATTTACTTCCCTCCATTCACCAGCACTGAGCTTGCCGAATTGTCCATCTGTCACATTTTACCCTTCTCCATGAAACACCTCCTCACCCTCGAAGAAGCAGCACAATTTCTTCTATCTATCCTTCTGTTCAATCAACTGCATTACGCATGGTGGGTTTTCCCTGCCTGGTTGCTTGTTCCTGATCTATCCATGATCGGTTACGTTATTAATACCCAAATTGGAGCTTTGCTATACAATTTCTTTCACCATAAACTCCTCGCCATTGCAGTTTACGCCTTGGGAATTTGGCTACAGCAACCCCAGCTGATACTGGCTGGAATTATCCTTTTCGGTCATTCGGCCATGGACCGGGTTTTCGGTTACGGATTGAAGTATTCGGATGATTTTAAGAATACGCATTTGGGTTGGATAGGGGGGAAGTCCTGAGGGAGGAATCACCACTTAGAGCACCTAGTAAAACTAAGAATTTCAGAAAGGATATTTTAACAGGATATTAGAATGCAACCTTATTCATTGGACGAACAAACCATTCGTATCTCTTTACGCACTCCTGTTTTCTTGTCCGCAACAGGATGGAGTGGAGAAAGGAACCAAAGCTGAAATTCCCTTTATCGATTTCGCTTCAGGATGAAATAATTGATAATTGGAAATTGGGTTATTGGTTAATCAATCATCTAAAACCAATCAAACTCGCACCCCTACTATACAGACATCATCTATTTGCTCATTGTTGCCTTTCCATGTATAGAAAGCAGATTCGAGTTGTTGCTGTTGTTGCTTCATTGGTAATGCGGCGATCCTGACAAACAATTCTTTCAGGTTGCGAATCATGAATTTTTTTCCTTTTTCGCCCCCGAACTGATCCGGGAAACCGTCGGTAAAAGTGTAGATCACATCGCCCTTTTGCAAATCGATCTGATGAAGTGTAAATGGAACCTGATCTTTCTCGTGTTTTCCGACGGGCATTTTATCGCCTTTAATTTCGATTACTTCGCTATTTCGAACAATCAAAACAGTATTGTGTGCAGAGGCAAGCGTCAACCGACTGCGGTCTTCGCTGAGCAATAAAAGGCTGCCGTCCATCCCGTCCTTTCCTCCATCGCGACTCCCGTCTTTTTTCAGACGTTCAATGATCAGTTTTCGAGTTAAGTCAAGAATTTTATCCGGTGAGGATTCTGTTTCGATAGCTTTTTCGAGTGAAGAAATATTCAAAATACTCATGATCGCTCCCGGAACACCATGCCCGGTTGAATCTGCACACATCAGTAAAAATCTGCTATCAGCATCCGAAGCTTTAGCGTAGGATGCCCAGTAAAAATCGCCACTTACTACGTCCTTTGGCTGGAAGTACACGAAATAATCATTGAGGTGTTGATCAAGCAAGGACTGCGTCGCCAGGAAACTGCGTTGGATCCTTTCGGCGTAATTGATGCTGTCGGTTATCTCCCGGTGTTTTTCCTCAATGATTTTTTTCTGTGCAATGATGTTGCGTTGGTAGTTGAGATTTTCTGATTTGAAAAAGATGAGGAAAATAGAGGTGATAATAAATAACAGCAATAGAATAATATTCCCCACAAAATCCTGAATCTCCCTGAGTTCATCGTTGATGATTAATAATCCCTGACGATCATGCATCAGCCAGATGAGAACAAAAATCAGCAATATGGCGGTGATGATATACGTGTAGATCACCCACTTTTTATCGAAGATCAGCACAGCGATCATACACATGGCCAGGTAAAAGAAATGGATGTAGGAATTGATCCCGAAAAGAACGGTAGCTACAAAAAAGTAGATGTATCCCGCAATGGAAAAGGAGAAAAAAGCGACCTGGTGATAGGCATATTGATGCAATAAGAAATTGCTTACTGAAGCAAGAAAAAAGAAGACGATGAGTAATTGAGCTGAGAGGTAATGCAAGGTCAGTGACATGGGAAAAAAGCCCAGCATCGTAATGGCTGTGATGATTGCGATGAGATTACTCACCCTGATTTTACGCGCCAGCGAAGCATCGTAATCGGAACGAATACCTATGTTTAACAGTTTCTTCAATGCCCTTTTTAGTAATTAACCTCGTAATTTACCACCCCACTTAATTGAATGGAAGCTTGAATGTAGTTGAAATTGGGCAGAAATTGGGCTTAGATGAACGTAAAATTGTAATCACCCTCGAAATCACTTCAGGATCAAAAACTCTCAATAAAAGCCTTAAAGAATAAAATAGGCCTGTTTTATATTCTGAAAAAGCGCTTGTTTTGATGAAAATCGGGGATTTTCAATCCTTCCTTCCGATTATAAGACGGGAACCTTTAACTTTACATGAAATGAATGGTTCTGTTTCCTTATCCTACGAGTTTATTTTTGCCTGTTTCGGAATACTGCTCTCACTGGGGATTGTGTATCTGATTGTCCGACTCAAAAAATCTGAACTGAAGCGTCGTGAATCAGAAGATAAATTTCAACAGCTTGAGCAGAAGATCAATCAACTGGAATTGCAAACGCTTGAATCCAAACTCAATCCGCACCTTTTCAAAAACATTCTGAATTCCATTCAGTCCCATGCCTACCAAACTTATTTTGCGCTCGATAAATTGGCCAATGTTCTTGACTATATTCTCTATGAAAGTCGTAATAAGTTTGTAACACCGAAAGAAGAAATTGAATTCGCAATGAATCTCATTGAGATCAACAAGATCAAAGTCAGTCCTTTGTTCGAACTCAAAGTGAAAACAAGAATCGATGAAGCAGATCCCTTGCTTGGTCAACAATTATTGGCTCCACTCATTTCGATTGACCTGATAGAAAATGCCTTCAAACACGCTGATTTGCAGAGTTCCGACGCATTCATTTCGGTTCTTTTTGAGTTCCGTGATAGTGTGTTTTCTCTTACTGTTTCCAATAAAATGTCTCCTAAAAAGCCCATGAAGAAAGAAAAGGGTGGAATAGGAGTGGAGACCCTGGAACAACGGTTAAAAATCATTTATCCGGGGAACTTCAAACTCGATCGTTTTACTGAAGGAGATGTATATATTGCCAACCTAAAAATAAATCTGCTTGAACACAAGACTAAAATGCTTGCTGTTAGATGATGAACTGCCAGGTTTAACCTACCTCAAAATGTTGTGTGAACAGCTTCCTGATGTGGAAGTGGTAAGGGCCTTTGACAGCCCCTCTCTTTTTTTACTTGAAGTGCCTGCTGTTGAATTCGATTTTTGCATTCTGGATATCGAAATGCCGGAAATGAATGGACTTCAAATTGCCGGCCTGCTTAACGGAAAACCGGTAATATTTGCGACTGCATATCGGGATTATGCAGCTGAAGCATTTGATTTGAATGCAATTGATTACATACGTAAACCTTTCAAGCCGGATCGACTAAAACAAGCTATTGACAAAGTCAGAAAACATCTTCTTAGTCAACCGGACACAGTTAAAAAAACATTCATTCAGGTAAATACAAACAAGGGAAAAGCGTTGCTGTTTTTCGATAAAATTGCCTATATCAAAACATCCGAACAGGATAGTCGGGATAAGCAAGTCCTGCTGTTTGATGGAGAAGAAATTATTCTGAAAAACATCACTTTTGATAAGCTAATTCGCCAACTTCCGGTTCAGGATTTTTGCAGGGCCAATAAAAAGGAACTCCTCGCTATTAAAGCAGTTCAGTTGTTTTCATTTGATGAAATCACTACCAATTTATTGAACGCAGATGGCAAAATGATCAAATTGTCGCTTAGCGAAAACTATAGGGGTGAATTCCTTAAGAAGGTGAAGATTTGATTACAAATTTTTTCAGCTTTATTACATTTTCCCCCTTTTTGGTTTCAATTGCAAATGGTTAACAGTTATTGTGCTGATGTTTGCGTTGGAAAAATAGGCGTTTAACAAGGTAAGACAAAGTGATGCAAAGGTTCAAAAGCAGTTTTTTTTACATTGGAATTATTGGTGGATGCACAGCACTGATGTACTGGATCGTAGTTTTTGGGGCAAAACTTGAAGAGGGAAGGAATATCTCGATACCGGATACAGGACGTAGCCAGTGGCAGGAATTCGTTCATTCACTCCTACACAATCTTGAACATCCACTAGCCATTCTTCTGGCACAGATTGTCACCATAATTTTTGCTGCACGTCTATTTGGCTGGATCTGCAAAAAAATTGGTCAACCTACAGTGATTGGAGAAATATTTGCAGGTATCGTATTGGGGCCCTCTTTGGTAGGAATGTATTTTCCTGAATTTTCCGACACTTTGTTTCCTCCTGATTCATTGGGGAATTTACAATTCCTCAGTCAGATTGGTTTGATCCTTTTTATGTTTGTTATAGGCATGGAACTCGATTTAAACATACTGAAGAACAAAGCCAATGATGCAGTAATAATCAGCCATGCCAGCATCATCATTCCTTTTGCGTTGGGAATGGGATTGGCTTATTTTATTTATGGGACTTTCGCACCTGCCGGAGTTCAGTTTACCTCTTTTGCTCTGTTTCTTGGGATTGCCATGAGTATTACAGCTTTTCCTGTGTTGGCACGTATTGTACAGGAGCGTGGTCTGCACAAAACGCGATTGGGAACGGTTGTTATCACTTGTGCTGCTGCCGATGATATAACAGCTTGGTGTATGTTAGCAGCTGTAATTGCCATTGTAAAAGCTGGATCATTTGTAAGCGCATTTTACATCATTGCTCTGGCAGCTGTTTACGTTCTGCTGATGATTAAAATAGTTCGACCTTTTTTGTCGCGCATCGGAAGTTTATATCAGACAAAAGAGAGTTTGAGCAAACCTATTGTTGCGATCTTCTTTCTTACACTTCTGATATCATCCTATGCAACTGAAATTATAGGAATTCACGCATTGTTCGGCGCTTTTATGGCCGGTGCAATCATGCCTGATAACATCAAATTCAGAAATATTTTCATTGAAAAAGTGGAGGATGTATCCTTGGTGCTGTTACTTCCTTTGTTTTTTGTGTTCACCGGATTGCGTACGGAAATAGGATTGCTCAATGATGCCTCATTGTGGAAAATAACCGGAATAATTACACTAGTAGCAGTAGTTGGAAAATTTGTGGGAAGCGCACTTGCTGCAAAGGTTGTTGGACAATCCTGGAAAGACAGTCTCACCATTGGTGCTCTAATGAATACAAGAGGGCTGATGGAGCTTGTGGTGTTGAATATTGGTTATGATCTAGGCGTACTGTCTCCGGAGATTTTCGCAATGATGGTCATCATGGCTTTGGTTACAACACTCATGACAGGTCCTGCTTTGGATCTGATCAATTGGATGTTTAAATCTAAACAGGAAGATATTCCGCAAGAGATCAGCAGCATCAATAAATTCAAGATTCTTGTTTCATTTGGTAATCCGGATCGGGGGAAATCCTTGTTGCGATTGGCTAACAGTTTTGTGAAAAAACTTAATGGAAATGCTGCGGTAACTGCCATGCATCTTTCTGCAACCAATGAATTGCATCACTACAATGTTGAAGAATACGAGAAGGAAAGTTTCATGCCGATAATTGAAGAATCGGAACAGTTAAATCAAAAAATTACCACCCTATTCAAAGCTTCAAACGATATTGATGCAGATATTACAGAAGTCGCTAATAAAGGTGATTACGATTTACTGCTTATCGGATTGGGACAATCGATTTTTGAAGGAAGTCTACTTGGCAAAATTCTGGGTTTCACCACCCGGTTCATCAACCCGGAAAACATCATCAATCAGGTTACCGGAAAAGAACGTCTGTTTGAGAATTCACCTTTCGACGAAAGAACGCGTAATATTATTGGAAAGAGTAAAGTACCTGTTGGTGTGCTTATAGACAAGAATTTTTCGAAAGCCGATGCAGTTTTCATTCCGGTATTTTCAGAGTCGGATACGTTTTTGATTCAGTTTGCACAGAAACTCATAAACAATTCAGGTTCGCAGATAACAATTCTTGATGTAAGCGGACAAATCAAAAACAATCCTGAACTCAAGGAAAAAATAAGAGCCATTGAGCAAAAAGCCCCCAATCATATAAATGTTCTCAATGAACGCATCATCGATAAGGAATTTTTGATTGGACAACATTTGATGGTTGTCAGCATCGAAAGCTGGAAAAAATTAGTTGATACAAAAAGCCTCTGGTTATCGGATATTCCATCCACACTTATAGTGAAAGAAGGAAATTGAGGTTGCCTCGCGCTGCAATTATGCGTAAATAGGACTCGTCCATCTTTGCTACAACGTAAATGGATTTAGTCCACGTCTTCTTTCTTCGCCCTTCTCCTAACTTCAGTTTTCTCAACACGCCAAAATCACCTTCTTCACCTCTTCCAGTATCCTGAACGCCCCCGCCTGGTCTGAAGATTCGGCATAGACCCGTAAAACAGGCTCTGTGCCGCTCGGACGAATCATCACCCATTCGTTATTATCGAAATAGTATTTTGTTCCGTCAATCGATTCAACATTGCGAACGGTATACGGTCCAAATTTTTCCCAACCACCGCTTTGGATTTTTGCAACGATGCGTTGTTTGAGGTCTTCTTTCAAATGCAGATCATTGCGTTCAAAAGCAAATTTTCCGGTAATAGCATACACCTCGTCAATGAGCTCATCGAGCGTTTTCCCACTCTTTGCCATGAATTCCCAAATGACCAATCCCATCCAAATACCGTCGCGCTCGGGTATGTGTCCGGTAATTGCAATTCCTCCCGATTCTTCCCCTCCAAGTAGAATATCCTGATCTACCATGATGTCGGCAATGTACTTGAAACCAATTTTCACCACTTCCGAATCGAGTCCGTAATGATCGCACATGATTTTTACACGTGGGGTAGTGGAGAAGGCGGTTACCACTTTTGCTTTTATTCCTTTGTACTTTACTAGATAATGGATGAGCAGTAAAATGATATGATGCGAATCGATGAATTCTCCTCTTGAATTGTACAATCCAATGCGGTCGGCATCTCCGTCGGTTGCAAGTCCGCATTCAATATTTCCGCTGTTTTTGATCAATTCAGAAAACTCGATCAGGTTCTTGTGAATGGGTTCGGGTGCTTGTCCTTTGAAGGATGGATTATGAATACAATGCAGCAGCATTGTCTCCGGTAAAATACGCGGCACCACACGCTGACCGGCACCGTACATGGCGTCGTAGGCAAAACGTAATTTTGATTTACGAATAGCCGGTAAATCAAAATTCTTCTCGACATGTTGTATATAATCATCCTCGAGCGGAATGATTTCCACTTTTCCCTGTTGAATCAATTCTTCCAATGAAACACTTTCCAGATCAATGGAGTTTTTTTCCGGAATGATATCCTCGATTTCCTGAACCTTCACCGGCGAAAGTGGTCCGCCAAATTCCGATTTCAGTTTGTAGCCGTTGTATGCAGGAGGGTTATGACTGGCAGTTAAAATTACTCCAATTGAAGCTCCGTATTTTTTTGTACCCAATGAAACCATAGGAGTAGAAACAAATCCTTTGGCAAGCAATACATGAATTCCTTTTGCGGCAAATACCTTGGCAACTGTATCTGCAAATAATTCACCTGCAAAGCGGCAATCGTGACCAACAACTACTTTTTTAGTTTTGTTATTACTCATGATCCATTCTGCAGTTGCAATTGTTACGCGTGCAACATTCTCTACAGTAAAATCTTTTGCAATAATGGCTCTCCAGCCGTCGGTTCCGAATTTTATTTTTGTCATTGGTGATCGATGTTATTTCTGTGCAAGATAATTTATTTTTTTCAGTGAACGGTGAATAGTAAATCCCGACGCTTCCGGTCGGGACAGGCAGTGAAAAGTAGCAGCAATGAAAAGGCAATTACCAATCACACGTTCTTCCTCATCTTCGTCTTTCACCCTTCGTAGCCTCGGCGAAGAAGGGTTCGTCCTCATTTTATCCCTTCCTTATCCAGCCATTTCCGGTATTCTCTGGCGTATTGTTCGTGCTGATCGAGTGTTTTGGAAAAATTGTGGTAGCCTTCGTATCCGGGTTTTGCGCACATGTAGATGTAATCGTTTTTCTCATAATTCAACACCGCATCAATGGATGTAATATCCGGAACCTGAATCGGACCGGGTGGTAATCCGGCATTCAGATAGGTGTTATATGGGGATGCAACTTCAAGATGTTTGTTTAAAACGCGACGCAGATTGAAATCGCCCACTGCATAAACAACAGTGGGGTCCGACTGCAGACGTATTCCTTTCTTCAGACGGTTGAGATACAATCCTGCAATGCGTGGTCGCTCTGAGGCATGACGGGTTTGCTCAGCCTGCACAATGGATGCCAGTGTGGAAACCTCCGATTGGGAAAGTCCAAGTGCTTTTGCTTTCGACTTACGTTCTTCGGTCCAGAAGTTCCGGTAATTGGATGCAATAACCGATAAAAATTCACCGGCATCGGTGGCCCAGTCCATTTTGTAGGTATTGGGAATAAACAACGAAATAAAATTATTGCGGTTGAATCCATAACGCGCAATCGTGTCTTTGTTTTGCAGTACATCAATGATGGAAACGGAATCGGCCTCGATGTATTTGCTCACTTTTCCGGCAATTTGTTCCAGGGTTCGCACATTGTTAAACGTTACTTCTACCTCAAGTCGTCCATTACCGGCACGCAGGTGATTAATCAGATCATTATTGCTCCAACCATTGACGATTTCGTATTTACCCGGTACAATATTCTTTCCGCGTAAATTTTTCTTTTCGGCTACCCAGCGAAATGTTGCCGTATCTTCAAGAATGGATTCACTCATCAGTATTCCGGTTAAATCATCCAGATCGGTACCGGTGGGAATATAAATGAATGTTTTTTCTTGCTTTAGCTGAACATTTTTTCCATACATGCGCGAATACAGCATGTTTCCGTAGTAACCTCCACCTATAAGGAGGCCAACTACCATAATTACGATTATCCGTTTCATTTTCATTTATAATTCGAGTTGAAGAAAATATTCATCGCTCCATCCACTTGAAGTGCGAAACCAATTTTCTTTTTTACCATTTATTTTAAATCCACAACGTTCAAAGAGTTGAACCGATGCGGTGTTTTCGCAGAGTATATTGCAATAAATGCTGCGTAATAATAAAATTGAACGGCAATGCTGAATTAATTCCATAAGTGCTTCATGAGCATATCCTTTTCCTCGTTCACCGTATTCTCCAATCAGAATACCAACTCCTGCTCGTTGATGAACCGCATCAACATCAAACAGATCGATAAATCCTACTGCCGCATTGTTCTCCGTTAACTCAATTACAAAACGGAATTGTTTGTCGCGGTAAATGTCTTTTTCTGCTTCCACATATTCCTTCAAAAGATGTCGGCTAAACGGAATATAGGTACTGGTGACCGGCCAGTTTTTTGGGTCGTTTTCCCAGCGGACCACAATATCGAGGTCGCCCGGTTCCAGTGCACGTAAACGGATGCGGGGAGTGCTCATGCAGAAGGTTTGTTTTTAAGTTCGCGAATGCATTGATCGATATCCGACCGGGTATAGGTTCGTAAAAGAAAACATTGTTCCCCTTCGAGAAGATGATTCAGATTATAGTGGATTGCCTTCCCTGTTTTTCCGCTTGCGTTCAGTTTTTCGTAAAGCTCAAATACAAATTCAGCCTGCTTCAAATCCTGACTCACATGATTGGCAAAAAAATCGCGGATTGGGTAGAGGCAGGTTGTAATTCCTTCTTCGGGACTACTGTATTTTTTAAATAGTCCATCCGCTTCACTTTGTAATTGAGCAGGGACACCGGTAAATTTTACTTTAATGGCGAGAATGGAATGCTGTTTTGCGAGTGCATTTCGAATCAGACTGCTGATGTGTTCTCTGGATTTTAATCCGTTTACAGACAAAGAAAAATATTCCCCATCAATTACAAGAATGAGATGAGGAGGAATTTGTTCAGGACGGTAAAGCATCAGCCAAATACCTTTCAGCAGATCATCCGGTTCCGGATTCCGTACATTGGATATGCGATAATCAGCCATTGATCTCTCCTGAAAATACACGAGTGGCCGGACCAATAAGTCGGATGCCTGAAAAGTGATTGGCAGCTCGTTTAAACTGTACTTCGAGTTTTCCGCCTTCGGTTTGAATGGTTACTGCATCTGAAATTCCCTTTTTCATAGCATAACTGATCGCACAGGCCGTAACACCGGAACCACAGGAAAGTGTTTCATCTTCCACTCCACGTTCGTAGGTACGCACACGAATGGAATCACCAAGATCCTGCACAAAATTCACATTGGTGCCTTCTTGTTTGTAGTTAGCATTATATCTGATTTTTTTTGCTTCTTCCACAACCGGAAAATGGTCCAATTCGTTTTCGAAGCGAATATAATGCGGCGAACCGGTATGGATAAACTGATGATCGGTGTATTCCGATTTCACATCCACATCGCGTATGCTCACGCCTACGATACCGTTTGCAAAAACTTCTGCCTCGTGCAGACCATCAATCGCCATGAAGCTGCAACGGGTGCCGGTTATTCCAAGTTCATGGGCAAATGCAACAGCGCAACGACTTCCGTTTCCGCAAAAACTCATGCTGCCATCGGAATTGAAATACACCATTTCAAAATCGGCCGAGGAACTCGGCTCAATGAGGATGAGTCCGTCAGCACCAATACCAAATCTACGGTGACAAATCTCCTGAACACGGGCAATATCATTCCGGTTGAACACCGTCTTACGGTTGTCCACCATTACAAAATCATTTCCTGTGCCCTGGTATTTTACAAATTGTATTGCGCTCAAAACTCTATTTCTTTCAGGATCTTTTTATCGTTTACCTGACGGAAAGCCCTGAATTCGGGAGAGACTTCCAGTTTGTAAAGATGTGATCCGGAGCGCAAAAATACGCCTTCTTCCAGTCTGAACAAAGTAATTTGATCCTGAGGATCGATGCCGTAAAGTGCAATTTTCTGCTTACCCATGCGGTAGCCTCTCGAATTCAAGGCCGAGCGCCAAAACTCAACTTCGTAGTTTTTTGCAGCTTGGTCTTCTTTCATGTTGTTGGCCTCATTCAAAACAGAATCTACAGCATTGATGGATTTTTCAGTTGTTTTATCGTTTACGGCGATACGTTTAACGGCCACCATACGATCGGTTCGGATGACTTCCCCATTATCAAAAACCTCCATTTCCTGTTTCGACTGCTCGGCAAAAAGACTGTCGTACAAAGCGCTGTTATTATCAATATTCGGGAAATAGTCGGAATCGGATTTTGTGCGAACGTACTCGGGTTTACTTCTTTCTGTAGAAGCAGTATGACTTCCGGTATCTGACCGCTCAGGGTTGGACCGGGAGCTGACAGTTTGTACATCAGGTGTCGATTTGTCAATCGTCTTGACTGACGGATTGTTCAACAAATAAACCGTGATGGCGGTAGCACCAACACCCAACAGAATTCCTGCAGCAAAAACGGGGACCTTATTCATAAAAATAGGCGCAAATAGCTTGATTTTATTAGGGTTTAGTAGTGTGGAAACCCGCTGAAAAATTAACACATTTTAACGCCACCCGAATAACTAAAATGAGGCTTGAACGTTTTTTTATTAACCGTCGAATGCACGGTTTTTGTCAATAACCTTTGGTACTAAAAACACATCATCATGAACGCTAAATTTTTTGCAGGCACATTACTTACCGGTTTTGCAGGTGGAATGATTTCGTTCACCGCAATGGAGTATTTTACCGACCATAAAAGCGAAACCATAATTGTAGAACACCGCGAAACGAAAAGTGTTCCCACTTCATTGACAAATCAACGACCTGACATCGCTCCGGTTCTGCCCGTTGATTTTACCTATGCAGCTGAGCAAACGGTCAATTCGGTAGTGCACATCCGCACAGAAGTGCCCGCACCGCGTAATGCATATGTTGATCCTTTATACCAGTATTTCCATGGCCCTTCACCGCGCAACAACGGATTTGCAGAGGCAGCAGGATCAGGAGTTTTGCTAACGGCCGACGGATACATTGTTACCAATAACCACGTGATCGAAAACGCAAGAAAGATTTCAGTCACCATGAACAATAACCAAACCTATACTGCAAAATTGGTAGGGGCAGATCCAGGAACAGATATTGCGGTGATACGGATCGAAGGAAAAGATTTACCTGCAATTGAGGTAGGTAATTCCGACGACGTGAAGATAGGCGAGTGGGTTTTGGCGGTTGGAAATCCGTTCAACCTCACCTCAACAGTAACGGCCGGAATTGTAAGTGCAAAAGCGCGGAACATCAACATTCTTCAGGGCGATCCCTCGCAGGAAGTTTATCCGGTTGAATCCTTCATTCAAACCGATGCTGCCGTGAATCCGGGTAACAGTGGCGGAGCGCTTGTAAATGCGAAGGGGCAGTTGATCGGAATCAATACGGCGATTGCATCCAATACAGGTTCGTATTCGGGATATTCATTTGCAGTGCCGATCAATCTGGTGCACAAAGTAACCAGCGATCTCATTCGTTTTGGTGTGGTACAGCGCGGATTTTTAGGGGTGAACATTCGCAACATCGATCAGCAGTTGGCAACCTCACTCAAGCTCGACAGAATGAATGGTGTTTATGTTGGCGGAATTGTAAGTGGAGGAGCAGGCGAAGAGGCCGGAATTTCTGAAGGTGATATCATTGTTTCAGTAGCAGGTAAGGATGTCAGCAACGTGCCCGAATTGCAGGAACAGGTTGCACGTTATCGTCCCGGCGATAAAATTCAGATTGGTGTTATCCGCAGCAGGAAGGAAATGTTGATTCCTGTAACATTACGCAACTCGAAAAACACCACCGAAATGGTGAAAAAGGAAGAACTCAATCTTACCACCGCACTGGGAGCCGATTTCGCAGAACCGAGTCCATTGGAAAAGCAGCGTCTCCGCATCAAAGGAGGTGCTAAAGTAACAGACTTGCGCAACGGTAAATTACGCAGTGCCGGATTGAAGCCCGGGTTTATCATCACCAGAATCGACGACGTTGTCGTTGAGAATCCCGATCACATGATGAAGGTGCTGAAAGAGAAGCAAGGCGGTGTTTTGGTTGAAGGGATGTATCCCAACGGCGCAAGGGGCTATTTTGCTTTGGGATTGTGATCTTTTAGACGGAATTGAACTTCCCGACGTTAAAACTACAATCTTAACGATGAATAAGGTGAACATAACTTGACTTTAACCGTGTATTCATCTACCTTTGCACCCTGATTTGTACGAACATTCACTTTATACCCCAAATTGAGCGATGAGACAGCTAAAGATTACCAAATCCATTACCAACAGAGAATCGCAATCACTTGATAAATACCTGCAGGAGATCGGAAAAGAGGAGCTGATTACAGCTGAAGAAGAGGTATCGCTTGCCCAGCGAATTAAAAAGGGCGACCAGCGTGCACTTGAAAAATTAACCCGTGCCAACCTTCGTTTCGTTGTTTCTGTTGCAAAACAGTACCAGAATCAGGGCTTAACGCTTCCTGATTTGATCAACGAAGGAAATCTTGGTTTGATCAAAGCTGCCCAGCGTTTCGATGAAACCCGTGGTTTTAAATTTATTTCCTATGCGGTGTGGTGGATTCGTCAATCTATCCTCCAGGCTTTGGCGGAACAGTCGCGTATCGTGCGTTTACCCCTTAATCAGGTAGGTTCACTTAACAAAATCAACAAGGCATTTTCTAAACTTGAGCAGGAATTTGAACGTCCGCCAAGTGCAGAAGAATTGGCCAATGTTCTGGATATCCCCGAAGACAAGATCGCCGACACCATGCGTGTTTCCGGTCGCCATGTGTCGGTGGATGCTCCTTTCGTTGAAGGGGAAGATAACTCACTTCTGGATGTGCTTGTGAACAATGATTCACCCCGTGCAGACCAGACCTTGATGTCGGAGTCTCTGCAGCGTGAGATTGAGCGTTCGCTTTCCACTCTTACTGAGCGTGAGCGTGATGTGATCAAATTGTTCTTCGGAATCGGTATGAACCACGGTTTAACACTCGAAGAGATCGGTGCAAAATTCGATCTTACCCGTGAGCGTGTTCGTCAGATCAAAGAGAAGGCTATCCGCCGTCTTCGTCATACTTCACGCAGCAAACTGCTGAAAACTTACCTCGGATAAACCAACCCTAACAAACAAACGATCCATGTCAACCGAAGCCAGAGAAGCTGCCGCAGCTTACGACTCCGAATTCAAAAATTACATCGACCGCGAACGATCTGCTGTTGCACTGATTGCTGCTGTTGGAGAACTGATGTACATCAAATCAGTCGAACTTGTTCTCTTCCGCAATCACCTGGTGGACCGCAGCATTTCTGAGGTTCTTCAGCTTCATGCCTATGCGCGTGAGGTGGTTAAAAAACCTATTCTTGTTCACGATACTGCCCAGCTGGCAAAGGAAATTCTTCAATTGGATCTGGTTCCTTCAAAGCTCGATATCGGTAAGCTTGCAGCCGAATGGATGGAGGAGGGGAAGACCTTCGCTTCCATGTCTGATTTCCTCAAAAAGAAACTTCAGCATTTTATCGGTGAAGCCGGTGCTCCACTTAAACCACGTGATGTTGTTTTGTACGGTTTCGGTCGTATCGGTCGTCTCTGCGCTCGCGAACTTGTAAAGCAAGCTGGTAAAGGTCAGCAATTGCGCCTTCGTGCTATTGTTACCCGTGGAAGCTCCGAAGCAGAAGTGGTTAAACGTGCTGCCTTATTACGTATGGATTCGGTTCATGGTCCTTTCGCAGGTACTGTCGATATCAATATGACCAACAAAACCCTCAGTATAAACGGACAAATCGTTCACCTGATCGATGCTTCCAATCCTGAGGATGTGGATTACGAACAATACGGAATTACCAATGCATTGGTCATTGATAACACCGGTGTGTTCACCAATCTTGAAGCACTGTCGCGCCACCAAAAGGCTAAAGGTGTATCGCGTGTTTTGCTTACTGCACCCGGAAAAGAAATCCCCAATATTGTTTACGGTGTAAATCATAAGGACCTCGATCGCGAGAGCGATAAGATCTATTCTGCAGCATCGTGTACCACCAATGCCATTGCGCCCATTCTTAAAGTGGTGAATGATGCTATTGGAGTGGAACGTGGTCACATCGAAACTGTTCATGCGTACACCAACGACCAGAACCTGATTGATAACATGCACAAAAAATCGCGACGCGGACGTTCGGCAGCCATCAATATGGTGATTACTGAAACCGGAGCGGGTAAAGCGGTTACCAAATGTATTCCTGAATTAAAAGATAAACTCACAGCCAATGCCGTTCGTGTACCCATTCCAAATGGATCACTTGCTGTTCTGAGCCTTACGCTGAGCAAGCCAACTACTATGGAAGAGATCAACGGTTTGATCCGTGCTGCTTCTTTGGAAGGTGAACTTGTTAACCAGATCTATTACAGCTACGAACCGGAACTCGTTTCATCCGATATCATCGGGAATACCTGTTGTTCTGTATTCGATAGCCCTGCCACCATTGTTGCACCCGACGGTAAGAACGTTGTGTTGTATGTTTGGTACGATAACGAATACGGATACACCAAGCAGGTTATGCGTCTTGCGAAATACGTTTCGAAGGTAAACCGTTTGGTCTACTATTGATCGCAACCCATAAATCAGATAACCCCGGCAAAATTGTCGGGGTTTTTCTATTTTCACAGTGCTGTGAAAGAACAAAGAATAGAATTACCTGAATGTACCATTATCGCTCGTGCAGATGGTATTTTACATATAGCATATACGGATATTTTCTTGCATCTAGAAGATTCAAAAAGGATTTTCAGAGAAACGAGATCCTTTTCTCCATGGGAAAAAGCGCCTTTGTTTCTTTCTGGAACTGGGTTTACCAATCAGGATAAAGCCTCGCGTGATTTTAACGGGAGTCCGGAAGTATTAAAGCATTGTTCTGCTATTGCATTTCATTCGCCTTCGCTGGCGCAAAAAATATTGGCCAACTTTTTCATAAAGATGATGCGTCCTTCTGTACCCACCCGCTTTTTTACTACAGAGGAAGATGCAATAAACTGGCTGAAGAATTATTTGTAAATGAAAAAAGCCCCGGTCATCCGGGGCTTTTTTTCTTTATGAAGATTAAGCTTCTTTTGCTTCTTCTTTGCGTGGACCACGACGTTCGCCGCGTTCTGTATTGGCAGGTTCTACATAGCCTTCAGGCTTTGGCAGAAGAACTTTGCGTGAGAGTTTGTATTTACCGTTTTTAGGGTCTTTTCCTAAAACTTTAAATTCTACAACATCTCCTTCTTTCAATACTTCTTCAACCTTATCAATTCTGCGCCACTCGAGTTCAGAAACGTGCAACAAACCATCGGTACCGGGAAGAATTTCCACGAATGCACCATAAGGCATAATTGAACGTACTTTACCCTTATATACTTCACCAATTTCCACTTGTGGAGGGAAAGCGATGTTCTTGATCATGCGTAATGCATCTTCAAGATTTTGCTTGTTGGCTGCAAGAATTTCAACAATTCCTTTTCCGTCTTTTTCAGAGATAGAAACAGTAGTTGTAGTGGTACGCTGAATTTCCTGAATGATTTTACCGCCGGGACCAATAATCGCACCAATAACTTCCTGTGGAACTTCGAGGTACTCAATACGCGGAGCATGAGCCTTCGGTTCGGAACGTGAAGTGTTGAGCGTCTTGAGTAATTCGCCGAGGATATGCAATCTTCCTTCGCGGGCCTGTGCAAGTGCATTGCGCAGAATCTCTTCAGAAAGTCCGTCTACTTTAATGTCCATCTGACAAGCAGTAATACCGTTTGCAGTTCCTACAACTTTAAAGTCCATATCACCCAAATGATCTTCATCACCGAGGATATCGGAAAGGATAGCGTATTTACCGGTCTTCTTATCGGTGATCAATCCCATCGCGATACCCGAAACAGGGCGACGAAGCTGAATACCTGCATCCATAAGTGCAAGTGTACCTGCACAAACAGTAGCCATAGAAGAAGATCCGTTCGATTCGAGGATATCGGAAACTACACGCACGGTGTAAGGATTCTCAGATCCTGTAGGAATAACTGGTTTGAGTCCGCGCAATGCGAGGTTACCGTGACCAATCTCGCGACGGCTGGTTGCACGCATAGGCCGTGCTTCACCGGTGGAGAAAGGAGGGAAGTTGTAATGCAAAAGGAACTTTTCCGATCCTTTGAAAATCACACCATCAATATCCTGCTCATCCTGTGTTCCACCAAGGGTAACAGTTGTGAGCGATTGTGTTTCACCGCGTGTGAAAATAGCAGAACCGTGTGCACCGGGAAGGTAATCTACCTCGCACCAGATCGGACGGATCTGTGTGGTGTTACGCTTATCCAGACGCATACCTTCGTCGATGATCATCCGACGCATTGCTTCTTTTTCTACATCGTGGTAGTAACGTCCAACCAAAGATTTTTTCTCAGCACGTTCTTCATCAGAAAGGCTGGCGAGGAATTCTTCTTCGATCTGTTTAAAACCGGCACCACGTTCGTCTTTTCCACCGCCGGATTTGGCAACGGCATAAGCTTTTGCGTAGGTAGCATCCCAAACACGCTTACGCAGATCTTCATCGTTGGATTCGTGTGAGTATTCGCGTTTTTTCGCTGCTTTGGGGAATTTTGATGCGAGTTCATTGAGTGCTTCACACTGCTTTTTGATGGCAAGGTGCGCAAACATAATGGCTTCGATCATCACATCTTCAGAAACTTCATTCATTTCCCCTTCCACCATGATGATCTCTTTGGTAGAACCTGCAACGATCATTTCAAGATCAGCACGTTCAAGATCGGTTTTGGTTGGATTGATCTGCAAAGCTCCGTCGATACGCGCAACACGTACTTCAGAAACCGGACCGTTGAAAGGAATATCAGACACTGCCAAACATGCACCTGCGGCTAAACCGGCAAGTTGATCGGGCAGACTTTCTTCATCGGCAGAAATAAGGAATACCGCAACCTGTGTATCGGCATGGTAATCGTCGGGGAAGAGTGGACGAAGGGCACGGTCGATAAGGCGGCTGATGAGGATCTCATGATCGCTCGGACGTGTTTCGCGTTTGAAAAATCCGCCGGGGAAAATTCCTCGTGCAGCATATTTCTCTTTGTATTCTACAGTAAGCGGCATAAAATCTACGCCATCTTTTGCATCACGTGCAGAACATACTGTTGCCAGGAGCATGGTATTGCCCTGACGAACGACTACTGACCCATCGGCCTGTTTGGCAAGTTTGCCGGATTCAATGGTAATGGGCTTGCCATTTCCAATTTCAATTGTTGTTGAAAAACCTAATTGCATCTTTTTTCTTCTTTAGGTGTATATACTTCTGTTTATTTACGCTGGAATAAAAATAAAAGAGGCAATCGTTATTCACAATTGCCCCTTTTTATTCGTTCATACCGGTTATTTCCGGATGTTAAGTTCTGCGATCAGTTCCCTGTATTTCGCGATGTTCTTAGCCTTTAGGTAGTCAAGAAGACTCTTGCGCTTACCTACGAGGTCGATAAGGGATTTCTGGGTTACTTTATCTTTTTTATTGCTCTTCAGGTGACCGGTTAAATGGTTGATACGGTGAGTGAAAAGAGCGATTTGCCCTTCTGTGCTACCGGTGTTTTTCTCAGCACCACCGTGCTGCTTGAAGATTTTGGTTTTGACGTCGGATGTCAGGTACATGTGATCTTTCTTAATTTCTAACAGGCTGCAAAGATAAATGATTTTCTCTCCTACACAACAAGAGAGCAAAAAAAATCATTAGGACATCATATATCGGATGGATTTCGCCAGTTCCGTTTTAAGATGTTGGCGTTCAACAATATAATCGAGGAATCCTTTTTCAAGCACAAACTCAGCGGTTTGGAAACCTTCGGGAAGGTCCCTTCCAATGGTTTCTTTAACCACACGCGGACCAGCAAAACCAATGAGCGCGCGGGGCTCGGAGACGTTGATATCGCCCAGCATGGCGTATGAAGCTGTTACTCCACCCGTTGTTGGATCGGTAAGGAAGGAAATATAGGGCAGACCAGCATCGGCAAGCTGAGTCAGTTTCGCTGAGGATTTGGCCATTTGCATAAGCGAATACCCGGCTTCCATCATTCGTGCTCCGCCTGATTTGGAGATGATGATAAGCGGACATTTCTTCTTCATCGCCATATCTGCCGCACGTGCAATTTTTTCTCCTACAACGGCGCCCATCGAACCGCCAATGAAACCAAAATCCATACATGCAATAACCACAGGCTGGTCTTCCATGGTTCCATATGCACAGCGGATAGCGTCTTTGAGTCCGGATTTTGCAATGGTATCCTTAATACGGTCTTTGTAATTCTTGGTATCCACAAACTCAAGCGGATCGCCGGAAATTACGTTTGCGGCAAACTCTGTGAATTCATGATCGTCGAACAGAATCAGGAAATACTGTTCTGCAGAGATTTTTTCGTGGTAGCTGCATTTTTCGCAAACCCACATATGATCGGCATGATCTTCGGTGGTAGCAACGTGTCCGCATTCCGGACATTTGTACCAAAGTCCTTCGGGTGTTTCTTTCTTATCCTTGGTGGAAGTTAGAATCCCTTCTTTGCTTCGTTTAAACCATCCCATAGAGTCGCTCAAAATTCAGGTTATTAATTAGGCAATACTTACGCTTTTATCCAGGTAAACATCCTGAATAGCGTTGAGTAACTGAACACCTTCGTTCATGGGTTTCTGGAAAGCTTTTCTTCCGGAAATAAGACCATGTCCGCCTGCGCGTTTGTTAATGACTGCTGTTTTTACAGCTTCACTCAAATCACTCTCACCTGAACCGGTAGAAGCACCGCCTGAATTGATCAGTCCGATACGTCCCATATAACAATTAGCTACCTGGTAACGGCAAAGATCGATTGGGTGATCGCTGCTCAGATCGCTGTATACTTTTTTATGTGTTTTTCCAAAGTTGATGGCATTGTAGCCACCATTGTTTTCAGGAAGTTTTTGCTTGATGATATCCGCCTGAATGGTAACACCAAGGTGATTGGCCTGAGCGGTTAAATCGGCTGCGGTATGGTAATCCACACCATCTTTTTTGAAGCCCGGATTACGGAGGTAACACCAAAGGATGGTAGCCATTCCCAATTCGTGCGCACGCTCAAATGCCTGTGCGATCTCAACGATCTGGCGGGCACTCTCATCGGAACCGAAATAAATGGTAGCTCCAACAGCAACAGCACCCAGATTCCAGGCTTCATCCACCGATCCGAAGAGGATCTGATCGTATTTATTGGGATAAGAAAGGAATTCGTTGTGATTGATCTTAACGATAAAAGGAATTTTGTGTGCGTATTTACGAGAGCAGGATGCCAAAACACCGTATGTGGAAGCAACTGCATTGCAACCGCCTTCTACTGCAAGTTTTACAATGTTTTCGGGATCGAAATAGATCGGAGAAGGGGCAAATGAAGCGCCTGCAGAATGCTCAATTCCCTGGTCAACCGGAAGAATGGAAACATATCCTGATCCTCCAAGGCGACCATGGTTGTAGATGCTTGCCAGACTGCGCAATACCTGTGGATTGCGGTTGGTTCCGGCAAAATTGTTGTCGATGAAGTTAGTACCCGGCAGTTGAAGCATCGATTTGTCGATAGTCTTGCACTGGTGACCCAGTAATGATTCGGCGTCTTTGCCAAGGAGTTGCGTTACGTTGGTGGCCATTCCTGATTCTTTAGAGTGGGCGACAAAACTAAGTATTTTTTTTGCCCAATATGCAGACAGGGTCAGAAGGGGTACCCAATACCCAGATTGAGATTGGGGCGTGGACGATAATCGCCTGATCCACGGGCATTGAGCCATGTGTTGGACTCTGTTTTATCCTGAAAAATCCAACGCTCGCCATCCATCAATCCCGGCTCTTTAAGGGGTATGGCAAAATCGAATCGAATGATGAAGAAATCCAGATCGAGTCGTAAGCCCAGGCCACCATCCAATGCTAATTCCTGGTAAAAGTTGGGGGTAAATTTAGAACCCGGCCGTGCGGGGTTTTCGCGGAGGTTCCAGATGTTGCCTGCATCGGCAAATAAGGCTCCTTTTAAAAATCCGAACAGATCGAATCGGTATTCCACGTTTCCTTCGAGGTAAATATCTCCTATTTTATCAAATGCCACTCGTGCACCCATATACGATCCGGGACCAAGGGTACGTGCTTTCCATCCCCGCAATCCGTTGGAACCACCCACAAAAAAGCTTTTTTCAAAGGGCAAAGATTGATTAAAATTCTTTTGCGGTAATCCAACTCCTCCGGCAACACGGTAAACCACCCGGCTGGATTTATTGAAGGATTGGGTGAAACGAAAATCGGCATCTACCTTAAGAAATTGGGCAAACTGTATCCCAAAAATACTGCCGACTGAATCGTGAGGCATTCCTGCCAATTCGTAGGCCAATCGCATCAAGTTTCCGCTTTGTTCCAATCCGACCTTAAAAAACAAGGAGTTTCGCTTGCTGGAATTGGGATCCTGATTGTTGTATTCGTACCTGAACTGATTTCCAATGATAAAGTGATCGCGGTAGGAGTTTAGAAGGAACTGATCGTTCAATGCTTCGAGTCGGGCTGTGAAACTACTGTCCGGACGAATTTTTACTGCAGATAGCTTTACAGGACTAAGATAAAAGGAGGTATGCTTTTTGCCTTTCCATTCGTACGCATAGGAAACGTTTTGGATGGTACGCACAAAGTCGGGACGATCCTGATAATTTAAACTTGCCGTAAAAACTGTTCTGGGAGAAGCAGCTTTATCGAATTTGTAAAAAGGGATGGGACTGATGAATTTTGGAATATAGAGCGCAATTTCAGGTCCAAATTCGAGGGTGTTGAATGTTCGTCCAACAATGGTCTGATCTTCATTGGCAAGAGCCTGTTGAGCTTCGAGTCCGCCCGACATGGAAAAGCGGAATGTTTCTGCGCCACGAAAGGTATTTCGGTTTCGGTAGGTAAAATTTCCTGCTACACCAAGGTTTCCTCCGCGATTGGTACCATTTGATTCTATTGAAATGTTTTGACGTGGTAATCTGCTTAAATTGATATAACAATTCAGGTAATTTCCTGTGGGATCTTCTTCTCCCACTTCAAACTGAATATTGATGGTACGGAATACTCCTAGTGAGGATAGTTTTTTAAATGTGTATTCCACTTCCTTTGCACGATAATCGTATAGACGCTTGATGTAAATAGCATCGATCAACACCTTGGGTTTGATCGAAATTCCTTTATTACGGAGATAAATAAAATGGATGCCTTGTGTTTCCTTATCGCCAACAAGCGTATCGTAGAGATCTAAGCGGTATTTGTCGGTTGAATTGGCAATGGATGGATCGAAATCGGTATTGACAAAAATATTTCCGATGATGTATTTCTGATGCGGAACTTCAATCAGCGAATCCGGGATTTCCGGGTGGGTACGGATCAGGTTTTTTACACCCATTACCAAATCGACCTGTAGATTACCAACAGTGGTATCAATATCGAAATAGATAAATTCCTTACTGAAAAAGTGGTATCCCTTATCCCGTAAATGAGTCGTAATTCGATCTCTTTCCTTATCGAGAATAGTGTAATCAAGCCTGTTTCCAACAGCAACCAATGTGCCGGGATCTGCACTACGTATTTCCCTGGATAAACGACGATCCTTGATCTGGTAATTGATGGTCCTGATCTTGTAAGGAGCACCTAACTTAATCGTATAGATTACTTCTGCTTTTTTACCGGTATATTTTACTCCTGAGCTGACCTGGTTGTTGAAATAGCCTTTTTTGAATAAATACAAATTGATGTTCCGAACAGAGGTTTCCATGCGCGATGAATCGAGTACGGAAGGTTCTTCTCCTATGGAATACATCATTCGGTGACCCAAAACGGCTCTGCAGTTTTCCATTTTGTCTTCCAGATCAATTTTTTTTATTTCCAGTCGGTAAATCTCATTGGCAATGCGCGTACTGTCGCGGCCTTTTCGCCCAACAATTGCTTTTCGATTACGTTCAATCTCAATGTTGAGTGTATCGAGCTTAACCTGAAGTTCGAGATTGCGTTTCTGACACTCCAGTTTTTTTGCTTCCGATTTGCGTTCTGTTTTTTCGCGGTTTGGAAGGTTATGAATAAAAAGGTGAAAAGGATACTTGAAGATTTTGCGGTTCGGTTTCTGTTTCAGTAAGTACTCAATCTCGGCCTGACTGATCTTTCCGTCGTCGCCCTGGAACTGGATTTTGTTCCTGGTTAGCAAATACTGCCCCGGCTCAAGTCTGCGGGTCTGACTACAGCCGTAAAACAGAATTACGGTCATTAACAGACAAATAATGCGGTATGTGGGTGAATTTTGCACTCTTAGGAACCACAAAATAAGGAACTTTTCCCCTTTAATTGGCAATGGAAGCGGAACTGGGGGAAAAAACTTATTGGGTGTGGGGGAGTGAACAGAATATTCCTCAAATTTGCAGCCCTCTTTAGCCCATGAGCGTAGCAGCCGATTATTTACTTCTTATCCGTCGACACTCCCAGCTCAGCAAGGAATTGTTGTCGCCGCTTGCTAAGCGGATTTTCCGGTTCAGTATTTTCAATTGGAGTAAATTCCGATCACTACGATGGTTTATTAAACCGCTCAGTCTGCTGTATTCCTTCTTCCTGAGCATTGCTTTGTTTGTTCTGGCAATTGAACTGAATTTTCTCTGGCTGTTCGGAACCATGCCGAGCATTAGCATGGTAGCCAATCCTGATCTCCCAACAGCCTCTGAAGTGTATTCTGCTGATGGAGTATTGCTGGGGAAATTCTTTCAGGAAAATCGTGAACCGATCGAGTTTGGCGACCTCAACAACAACATCATCAACGCATTGGTTGTTACAGAAGATGTCCGCTTTTACAAGCATTGGGGAATCGATCTAAAAAGTATTGCCGGTGCAGTTTATTCAACCGCAAGAGGTGATAAGCGGGGAGGAAGTACCCTTACCCAGCAGTTGGCAAAAAATCTGTTTAAAACCAGGAAGCGGCGATCAACCGGATTACTGGGTTATCTGCCCTATGTAAATACTGTAATAGCCAAGTCGAAGGAATGGATTACTGCAGTGAAACTGGAAATGTTCTACACCAAGGAGGATATTCTCACGATGTACCTCAACACGGTGGATTTTGGACATAATACATTTGGAATTAAAGTAGCTGCGCATAGTTATTTTGGGGTGTATCCCAAAGATCTTTCCGTTCCGCAGGCTTCGTTGCTGGTTGGTTTGCTGAAAGCCCCGACGTATTACAGTCCCCTCAAAAACCCGGAGCGTTGCCTGAAACGGAGAAATACGGTTATCGGACAATTACTCAAATACGGAAAAATCACAACAGAAGAACACGATCTGTATTGCAGTTCTCCTTTGGGTGTAGAATACAGAGAATATTCCTACAGTGAAGGAATTGCCCCTTATTTCCGAACCGCAGTAGCGAAATCATTATCCGAATGGCAAAAGGAATCCGGCTACAATATTTTTTCGGACGGACTAATCATCCATACCACACTCGACTCACGAATGCAGGCGCATGCAGAACGTGCTGTTGCTATTCAGATGAAAGCCCTGCAGCAACGATTTAAAATGCATTGGAGCGACCGAAAACCCTGGCAGGATAAAGCCACCGCAAAGAATAAAGATGGTTTTTTATGGGATCTGGTGCGACAGTCGGATGTATATAAAAAACTCAAAAAAAAATATCCTGACGATGAGAAAAGTCTGATGGCAGCGATGGAAGAAAAAAAGAAAATGAAAATTTTTACCTGGGAAGGCGAAAAAGAAGTGCAATACAGTTCCCTCGATTCCATCAAACACTACATCGCCTTTCTGCATTGCGGAATGATTACCATCGATCCAGCCAACGCTCATGTGAAAGTATATGTTGGTGGAGTCAATTACGATTATTTCAAATACGATCACGTTAGTGTTGCCATGAACCAACCGGGCTCCACATTTAAGCCTTTTGTTTACACTACCGCAATTGAAAAAGGCTGGGGACCCTGTGATAAATTACCGGATGTTCCCGTAGCGATCAAATACAAGGAAAACGGAGAAAACAAAGTGTGGACACCCCATAATGCCGATTGGTCCAACTCCGGACAACTGGTTACTTTGCGGCATGCAATGGGTAGATCCATCAATACGGTTACAGCCTTGCTCACCGAAAAAGTGGGTTGGGAAAATGTAGCAGAACTCGCAAAGCGAATGGGAATTAAAAGTCCATTGAAAGCGGTTCCATCAATCGGACTCGGATCGAACGATGTTACTTTGATTGAACTGATTGGAGCTTATTCGGTTTACATGAACAAAGGAATTTGGAATGAACCGATGTTGGTAACCCATATTACCGATCGCAAGGGGAATACCATTGCAGAATTTAAACCCGAAAGCAGAAGAGCTATTTCCGAAGAAACAGCCTGGTTAATGACATATATGCTGCGTGGCGGATTTGAAGAACCAGGCGGTACTTCACAGGCGCTATGGGAATTTAAATTTGTACATGGCAATGAAGTAGGAGGGAAGACCGGTACTTCGAGCAATTATGCAGATGGTTGGTATATCGGGTTGACCAAAGATTACGTGACCGGAGTTTGGGTTGGTGCAGATGATAACCGTATTCGTTTCCGTACTTCCGAAACCGGTGAAGGAGCCCGAACAGCATTACCTGTGTACGGAAAATTCATGGATCTGCTTTATACGGATAAAAAGCTCTTGCTGTCGAAAGGGAAATTCCCTGAACCCGGTGTTACCATTTCGAAACCTCATAATTGCAGGACCTTTGCAAGCTATTCCGATTCGGGTATTATTGCCAAAGATTCTGTTCTGATCTCAAATCCTGTTTTGCCCGAAGTGGAGGGTGTTCCTGAGGAGAATCCTGAAAATTAAGTCCTGCGTATTGCAGGATGAAAAACTTCCTTAACTTGTTGGTTAAATGGCCGGAAAAGGAAAGGATAAACCGGAAAATAATTCCGATCTATTGCTGCGCATTGCTTTACTCGAAAGGGAAAATGCACTGTTGCGTAAAGGTATCCGGTCCATTCATCTGAATGGAGAAACAGTAAAAGTGCCTGAACCATTCGAAGACATTTTTCAACGTGCTCAGGAAACAGTTGGAAAATATTTCAGCGGCATTCAAATTGAACCTACAAAGGCAACCATCGAGATTGAAGGTCAGCGGTACATTCTTGTGCGGGCTTCAGCTTTATCCATCGATTTTTTTGAGAAACTCAAGGACCTCTATTCCGATAAGGGAGAAAAAGAAGCCGTTGAGATCGGACGGAATTTCCTTTTCGATATGGCACATGTGATCGGATTGCAGGATGCCAAGGCTTTTCATAAGGTAATGAATCTTAAAAATCCGGTTGAAAAACTATCCGCCGGTCCCGTTCATTTTGCATATACCGGTTGGGCATTTGTCGATATTTCACCCGAATCGAATCCGAGTCCCGACGACAATTTCCTTTTAAAGTACGATCATCCTTTTTCCTTCGAAGCAGACAGTTGGGTAAACGCAGGTAAAACATCTGATTTCCCGGTTTGTATTATGAATGCCGGATACAGTTCCGGTTGGTGTGAGGCAAGTTTTGGTTTACCGCTTACAGCTGTTGAAGTTACTTGCCGGGCTATGGGTCACGATAAGTGCAGCTTTGTTATGGCTCCTCCTCACCGAATTAAAGACTATCTACCAGGAGTGAGTGAGATTCATGACTCCAACGACGTTTATTCCATCCCGCAATTCTTTGAACGTAAACAGGCTGAAGAGGCCATCAAATCAAGTCTGGCAGAAAAGGAAGTACTGCTGAAAGAAATTCATCACCGGGTAAAAAACAACCTGCAAATCATCTCAAGTTTATTAAAACTGCAATCCTCGTATTTCGAACATCCGCAACTCCATAAACTCATTCTCGAGAGTCAGTCGCGCATTAAAACCATGGCCATTGTTCATGAAAAGTTGTACCAGTCCAACCTGGGATGGGTAGATCTTTTTGAGTATCTGAGCACAGTCGCCGAGAGTGCTGGAGAATCCATTACTCCACCAGGAGTGGAGATACACTTTGATCTTGTTCCACCCGGGGAACCTATTCGGCTGAAGATTGATCAGGCCATTCCGTTCGGATTAATTGTAAATGAAATAGTGACCAATTCCTTTAAACACGCCTTTACAGGAAAGAAGAAGGGAGAAATAGGAATTCACTTTTCCAATGGAGATGAACCGGGCAGAATGAGTCTTGAGATATACGATAACGGCAATGGTTTTCCGGCTACACAAAGCGATGCTTATTCGAGTTTCGGACTGGAACTGATTCATATGCTTGCCGATCAGTTGGATGCCCAAATCAGAATAGATCAGCGGAAAGGCACTAAATACTGGTTCCATTTTCCCTATGCAGTTCCCGAGGAATGAAACCACAATTGTTTTTCACTGCCTTTCTTTTTCAGGATGATGTTTCAGCTGAAATTCAAAGCCTAAAACAAGAACTGGCTGAACGAACAAATGCCCGACATACATTAAAAATTCTTCCACACATCACACTACTTCCTCCTGCCACTTTTACAGAAGAGGAAATCATAATCAAAAAACAGCTGCTGGAAGAATGGTCACGTCAAATTCATGTGTTTGAAATAAAGCTCAAAGGATTTGGCCATTTTCGCAAGGATGTTGTTTTTATTCAACCTGAAATTCCACAGGAGATTTATTCCCATCAACAGGAGTTGGTCAAAAAAATGCAAAGCGCTTTTCCCGGTAAGTTTCCTGAGTATTCTCATCCCTGGCATCCGCATGCAACACTTGCTTTCAGGGATTTAAACGAGGAATCGTTCCAAATTGCCATTGAGTTTTTGAGAGGTAAAAAAATACAAATTCAAACAACTGTTCACTCGTTTGCAGAGTTGAAGCATCAAACAATTTGGGTGACCGAAACCCTTTTTCCGCTTCCTGCTGAAAAGCCGTAAATTTAGACCATGCAAAAACTAACCGCCGTCGAAGCTCTGGCGTCCATACCGAATCGCTCCCGCGTTTTTGTCCAGGGTAGTGCTGCCAGTCCTACCTACCTGCTAAACCAAATGGCTGCAATGGCCGATCATTGGGAACAACTGGAGCTTGTAAGCATCAGTCTGCTTGGCGATGTGGCTCCTGCGCGACCGGAATTTATGCATAAATTCATTTTTAATTCATTGTTTGTTTCTACTCCCGTGAGGCAAACCGTTAATGAAGGTCCGAGTGATTATATTCCCATTTTCCTCAGTGAAATTCATAAACTGTTCGAACGTGGCTTCCTGAAACCGGATGTTGCCATAATACAGGTTAGTCCGCCTGACCAACACGGGTATTGCTCCCTGGGTGTATCTGTAGATATTGCCCGTTCTGCTGTGCGTGCTGCCCGTATAGTGATTGCCCAATGCAATGCTAAAATGCCAAGGACACATGGTGATGGATTGATTCATACCTCAGAAATTCATTATCTGGTAGAAGCAGAGCAGGAGCTTCCGGTGGTGGATTATGGAAGTAAAATAACCGGATTGGAAAGGACAATCGGGAAACATTGTGCCTCCCTTATCGAAGACCGTTCCACTATTCAGGCCGGTATCGGTACCATTCCGGATGCCGTTTTGGAAGCTTTGAGCGGACATAAAGACCTCGGAGTGCATACCGAAATGTTTTCCGACGGTGTAATGAAACTTATTGAAAAAGGAGTGGTGACCAATAAATTCAAAAAAAAATACAAAGGCAGAACCGTTACATCCTTTGCAATAGGAACACGCAAATTGTACGATTTTATTGATGATAATCCTCAGTTTGCCTTTCTGGAAGCGGGTTATGTAAACGACGAACGAACCATCCGCGCCAATCCAAGGGTGGTAGCCATAAACAGTGCTATTGAAATTGATATTACCGGACAGGTTTGCTCCGATTCCATTGGTAAAATGCAATATTCCGGTGTGGGTGGACAAATGGATTTCATTCGTGGAGCATCGTTTTCTGAAGAAGGTAAACCCATTATTGCCATTCCATCGGTCACCAACAAAGGCATTTCGCGCATTGTTCCTGTTCTGAAAGAAGGAGCAGGAGTGGTAACAACAAGAGCACATGTTCATTACGTGGTAACCGAATATGGAGTAGTTAATCTTTTTGGTAAAAATCTTCAGCAAAGGGCAGAAGCCTTATGCAGCATTGCTCATCCCGATCACCGGGAATCGATTGATCGTGCCATTCACGAACGATTCGGATCGAAATACTTTTCCCTTGGGGAATAAATTGCTTGTTATCTTTGCAGCACAAAATTGAATTATGAAAAAAGCGATCATTCACACCGAAAAAGGAGATATGAAAGTGGAATTCTTCCACGCTGATGCTCCGAATACTGTTGCCAACTTCATTAAACTAAGCGAAAGCGGGTTTTATAAAGGATTGAGTTTCCACCGTGTTATTCCCAACTTCGTAATTCAGGGCGGTTGTCCAAACGGAATTGGTAACGGTGGTCCCGGATACAAAATCGATTGCGAATTGACCGGTGGCAATCAGTTTCACGACAGAGGTGTTTTGAGTATGGCACATGCCGGAAGAAATACCGGAGGATCACAATTTTTCATTTGTCACAGCAGAGCAAACACCGCACATCTCGATCGCAACCACACCTGTTTTGGAAAAGTGGTGGAAGGACTCGAAATCATCGACCAGATCCGTCAGGGCGATAAGATTGTAGATATTGAGATTGTAGAAGCCTGATCATTATTCTGTGTGAATAAGCAGGAATGTTGGATGACCTGCAAGGTCGTTTTGGAGCAGAAGCTTCAGGATATTTTGCATTCGCTTGCTGAAATTCAGGAATCGGCCAATGCCGAAACCAAGAGCAGCGCCGGAGATAAGCATGAAACAGCAAGAGCAATGGCCCAAAATGAAATTGAGCTGGCATCTGTTCAACTCGAAAACACGCGACAAATGCTGCGTGATCTGGAAAGAATTGATCCTGCACAAAGTAAACCGATAATCGGATCAGGAAGTCTGGTAAAAACAGATACTGCTGTTTATTTTATTGGTGCTGCAATTGGAAAATTGAACAGCTCAGGTTCATTGGTGTATGCCATCAGTCCGCAATCTCCCATCGCTAGGGAAATGCTTGGAAAGCGGGCCGGAGATCATTTTCAGTTTAACGGGAAAGAAATTGCAATTCGGGCTGTGGATTGATCATAAGGCTTCGGTATTACTCAGCAATAAGCGTTGCGATTGGGTATTGGCCGGAACAGCAACTCCACCGAGCAGATTGAATAAAACGCCGTGTAATTCAGCTCCTTCGTATTTGGTTCTGACACTACAGGGTGGGTTTGCCCTTGACGAAAAATCCTCCGGGACATAAACCTGTACTTTTGTTTTATTGTAGGATTGTGGGTAAAAACGGATATAATAGCCGCAAGGATGTTTGCACCATCTTCCGCGACGAATATCGGGACGGTCAACCGGTGCCATTCCGGAACGTAATGCCCATCTTTCGTATTCGGAATAGACAGTATTTGCATTGTAAAAGAGTTGCCGCATCTGGTTTTCGGCCCTTACAATTTCATAAACAAGCGGCGGTAATTGGGTCGCCATTTTTGCCAGAAAAGGTTTTGGGATCAAACCCAATCCGGTTTTGTTCATCTGCAATATTTCTTTGGCATTCAATAAAGTAAGGGTTATTACTTTAAGTCGTTCATTCATGTCATTAAACCGTGCTCTGGCAATAATTGCCCAAAGTAAAACCTGCACATCCTGCTGCAAAAGTCGTGGATGTTTTTTCGCATTGGTAAGCGCTGAAATCATCAGGTTCTTTTGTGGACCATTCAAGGCCGCATAACAATATCCATCGCCCTGACTTGGTCCGTAGGTTCCTGCTTTGATGCAATAACTCTGAACCGTCATTTCATATAATCCGGGAGGCAAAACATAACTACCAATGGAATCACCCTTCGGCATATAGGCAATTGGGATAGGCTTGAGGGTATCGCCAAAATAAATGGGTAATGGCTGAGTGGTATCTGCATCCTTGAAGCTGGTTGTAATGGCGTCTTTTGAGAATTTATCGTGAGCAGATGCGGTAGCCCAACCACCTAATGTCCCGTCGTTGGGGAAGTTTTGCCCCATTCCCGGAATAACGGATATTCCGAAAATGATAAGGAAGTAAAGGTGTTTCATAACTCAATTAAAGGTAGAACTTTTCCACAAAATCTGAGCCATGAATGATTTTCAGTAAATATCCGAATTACAAACTTGTTCTTAATTACCGCTTTGTGATTGATAACTAGTTGATTAAAGGCATTTCTAAACTTGAAGCGATTTACTAAACGGATTGAGTTTGGGTTGATAATTATTGAAAATCCAAGAACAATTTTTGGCCCGTTCAGATGTAAATTTGCACTCTAAATCAATACGTTGAAATGTTCAGAAAAGGGGTCATTGTTTTTCTTTTATCAGGAATTCCGCGTTTAGTTTTTGCACAACCTTCTTCCTTGTTCATGGATGCAACTGTGGAGTGGGTCAATGTTGGCGATCTGGATGTAGCCGGAGATCAGCTTACCGTGGAAGCCCTTATACATTACACGGGAGCATCGGTTAATATCGTAAGTAAACACACGGATCCCAGCAATGTAAATTACCTGTTGCGCATCGGAAGTTTTGAAATTACAACCACGGCTGGATTTGCCAATTTCGGTGGAGTGGCTGCGGCAGGAGTTACGCTTAGTCCGGGAACTACCTACCATGTGGCGGCTACCTACAACGGACAATTCCTTCGTTATTATGTGAACGGTTGTTTAACAGGAGAAATGCCCTGGACCGGCACAATGGCACAGAACAATCTGGCTACTGCAATCGGACAACAATCGGCTTGCCAATGTGAGCAGTTCCTGGGTTATATAGATGAAGTGAGAATCTGGAATGTTGCCCGTACGCAGGCACAGATTCGTGATAATATGCTCGATTTACCCACGCCCACACTACAGCCCGGCTTATTGGCCTATTATAAATTCGATGGGAATTCGGTAAACCTGCAGGGAAATGCAACCTTTAACGGAACCGTTCAGGGAGCTGCTGCTTTTCAGCAAATTCCATATCTGTATCCATCATCACTTAATCAGACAGTAAGTAGTTCAAACCCTGTTTGCGATGGCGATGCCAATGGAGCAATCAATGTTCAAACCAGCGGGGCCTATACACCTTACCAGTATTCCATCGATGGTTTGAATTTTCAGGCGAGTCCCAATTTCACAAATTTGCCGGCCGGTAATTACACTGTTGTGTCCAGACCACAAAACAATGCCAATTGCATTACCACTTCTGCAATACAAATTACTGATCCATTGCCCATTACTTCCAATCTTCAAACTACACAAATCACCTGCTTCGGGGCTAACAATGGAAGTGCATCCGTAAATCCAAGTGGAGGTGATGGTCCGCTTTACCGGGTACAGTGGAGTACAGGTCAAACCGGTAATTCCATCTCCAATCTCGGTCCAGGTAATTATTCGGTTGCAATAACCGACAGTTGCGCCCGATCCGGACCTGAATTGGTACAGAATGGTGCTTTTCAGAACGGGACATCCGGTTTTACGAGTGACTATACTTCCTGCAACAATTGCTACAACGGATTTAACGATATTCCCAGTGGGGCCTTTGTGGTTAGTCACAATTCCAACCTTCACCACAGCGGTTTTAACGGACTTGGTAATGGTGGACAAGGCAATTTTATGATTGTTAACGGATCGGATGTTCCTAATACCAATGTATGGTGTCAAACCATTAATGTTCAGCCAGATACCTATTATTTCTTCTCAACGGCAGTAAGCTCAGTGGTAGCCGCAAGTCCTGCCCAATTGCAGTTTGAGGTGAACGGTGCTTTACTCGGACCTGTGTTTACGGCACCCGCTGCAGCAGGAGTGTGGTCTACCTTTTCTTCGGTTTGGTATTCTGGTCCTTCCACAACTGCAGTTATCTGTATTCTTAATCAAAACACCACACTTGGCGGGAATGATTTTGGTCTGGATGATATCTCCTTTAAAGCTTGCATTTCCTGCACGGAAAGTTTTCCTTTTACCATTACTGAACCAAGCCAGCTACAAGTGAATGTTTCAGGAACAGATGTATCCTGCAACGGTGGTAATGATGGAACAGCGCAAGCCGTACCCTCCGGGGGCACTGGATTAATCGGCTATTCCTGGAACACAATCCCCGTTCAAAACACGAATACAATCAATGGATTAACACAAGGCAATTACAGTGTTACTGTAAGCGATGCCAACCTTTGTACTGCCACTGGAACGGTTGTAATTGGCTTTGTATCCGACCCCCAGATTACGGCAATTGTTGATACGGATATCGATTGTTCTACACCAAACGGTGGAAGTATTACAATTACGGCTACCGGAAATAATCTGCAATACAGTATCGACGGCGGCTTGACATTCCAGCCTTCCAATTCATTTACAGGTTTAAATTCAGGAAATTACGCCATTGTAGTACAAGAAAATACTTGTCAGCAAACCGCTAATGCCACCATTACGGCCAGTGGTTTATTGAGTATTATCACCAACCAGACCGATGTTTCCTGCCCCGGGATTGCAGATGGCTCAGCCACCGTAAATATTCTAAGCGGTAATGGCAATTACACTTTCAACTGGAACACTGTTCCAATACAAAACACACAGACAATTAACGGTTTAAATCAAGGTACTTATACTGTTACTGTAATCGACGGCAATGGTTGTAATGCGAGCTCTAACGTGAATATTGGGGTTCAGGCCAATCCTCAGATCACGGCAATTGCAAGCACAGATATCCAATGCTTCGGAGGTTCGAACGGAACAATAACTGTTACAGCAAGCGGTACAGCATTGCAGTTTAGCATCGACGGAGGTCTTACTTTTCAGGCATCGAATCAATTCAACGGACTTGCTGCAGGGGTTTATCCGGTACTCATTCAGCAGAATACGTGTCAGGATAACGGATTTGCAACGATAAATGAACCCGATCAACTGGAATTGGATATTGCCACTACCAATACCACTTGTAATGGTCAGTGTAATGGGGTAGTGGTGGCAACTGTAACAGGAGGGGTGTTGGACTACAATTACGGATGGAGCAATAACCTGGCCGGAGCTGCCGATGTGCAGGCAAGTGGTGTGTGTGCAGGAAATTATTCAATCACCATTACCGATGCCAATGGATGCACTGTAAATCAGCAGTTTTCGATAACTGAACCACCGGCTTTGGAAATTGATAATGCCTTTATCAGCAATGAAACTTGTTTGAATGATTGCGATGGTTCCATTGATTTAACTGCTCAAAATGCTGTGAATTACCAATTAGGAACAAACCCACAACAGCCTGGTGGAAGCTTTGGAAATCTCTGTCCGGGAACCTATTCGGTAACACTTGCCGATATTGAAGGCTGTACACTTAATCAGAATTTTACGATTCTTCCGGGTACAACCGTTCAGGCTTCTTTCGATGCAGATCGTTTTATTGTCAGCGAGTTAGAACCTTATGTTAATTTCAGTAATACCAGCACCGGTGCAGTTTCTTTCGACTGGGATTTTGCAGCAGCAGGAACAAGCGCTTTACCAAGTCCCGGGTTCCGTTTTACGGGCTTTTTACCGGGCATATATCCCGTTTGTCTGGAGGTGTCAAACCAACAAGGATGCAGGGATTCTATCTGCAGAAACATTACTGTACGCGAAGATTTGCTGGTGTATGTGCCCAATACATTTACCCCCAATTTCGATGGAAAAAACGATGTGTTCAAACCGGTTTGTCTGGCCTGTATTCATTCCGATTACAACTTTAGAATCTACAACCGCTGGGGAGAAATCGTTTTCCAGACCGAAGACCCAACAGCCGGCTGGGACGGAACGCTTAGTGGCGGGATTCGTGCTCAATCCGGGACCTATGTCTGGCATATGCAGTTCATGCTCGATGGCGATGTGGTTGTACACACCATGCGCGGACATGTGAATCTTTTGAGGTGAGCCGATTATTTATGTCTGGGAGCTATGACCAAAATTATTATCGCTTAAATTACTTATAATTTACATTATGTTAAGTTGTAAGTAATTCAAAAGGAGTAATTTATAGTCAATTAACTTCCTTATGTGCTAAACTTGGGATGAGTCTACTTCCATCCTTCCACAAGCACAGAATTTGCCGAAGTGTCCAACTAACTGGTAACCTCTGACTACTAACAAAGAACTTACCAATACACTCTTCCATCGTAAAGCAGCAAATAAAAAAGGCGATCCAACCGGACCGCCTTTTGTGCTAATATTTAATATGGTATTAACCGTTCTTAATCGCCTTATCAACTTCCGACCATTTCTCCTGCATGTTTAAACGTGCGTAGATAGTACGCAACATAATAAGGTTGTTTTTGTCTTTAGAATTAAGGGTTCTGGCCTTTTCAAGCGGAGCAATTGCTTCCTTAAACAATGCGTCTGCACGCGCCTTTTCCTTGTCGTAAACAGCATTGTCCTTGATGTCGTTAATGGCTTTGTAAATATCAACAGCCTGGTTGTAATACATCGCACCAAGGTTAAAATACGCATCAAAATAGTTAGGATTGATAGCAATCGCGTTCTCGTAAGCCTTTTTGGCGTCATCGTAACGCTTCATTTCATCGTAAATAGCACCTGCGTTAAAGTACAACAGGGCGTCTTTAGGGTTGATTTTAATGGCTTCTGCCAAAGCTTTTTCAGCTCCTTCATTGTCGCCAATCGATAAATAATAGTTGAATTCTGCAATAGCCAAGGCGCTGTTTTTAGGGTATTTAGCCCTACCCGCTTGAATCACTGCTTTAGCTTCGTCTTTTTTGCCTGCTTTGGTTAAAACTTCTGCGTAACGGCTGATAAGGTCTGATCCCTGGTAACCTGCATCGGCGCAGATTTTGAACATGTCGGCGGACTTATTATACATCTTATTGGCTTCCGGACAATCTGTGCTTTTATCGGCTGCACACTTTTTGGTGAGGGCTTCGCCATGGTAATCATAAGCCAGTCCTGCATTGAAACAGCTCAGGGTATCCAGAACCTCCATAACGTTCATCAGCTCGTAACACGATTCAAAATACAATGCTGCCGAATCGTATTTCTGCTTTTCGAAAGCTTTTGCTCCCATTTGATAACTCATGGTATGCGGCACAAAGATCATACGGTAGATATCCTCTTTCGGATCGTACTTCTTGTTCTTATTGGCCATCGCCGATTTCCAGGCTGCAAAGGCTTCTTTACCGGTAGCTTCGGCATCGAATTCTACAAATTGTGCATCTTTTGCGCCTGAAAGCATGGAAACATAAAAATAGATCTGCCCCTTATAAAATAAGGTTTTCGGATCGTTTTTCGTTTCATCATGCGCAGCGGCCAGGTCAATGTATTTCTTGGCTTCCAGCAGTTTATTCTTCGCTCCGGCAGGATTGCTTTGCTGAAGTTTACCGAAGTCGTCCATTGCATTTTTAGCTGAAACACGATTATTTACCTGAGCATCGACTCCGGTAAAACACAATCCGGCCAGCAATAGTCCGAGTGTAAGGTTGCGTAGGTTCTTCATTTTATTTCTTTTTCTGTTTTAAGGATGCAGTCCTTTCAATTATTCCACATCCGGAGTGTTATTTTCAATTTCCGTGCCAGCATCTGTTGCAGGATTTTCTCCTTCATTAACGATCGGACTATCCGGATTCGTGCCTTCAATTGCAATTTCTGCAGCTTCCTCTTCTTCATCTCCTTTATTAACAACGGCTACAGAAGCAATCGATTCGCTGTTCTTTAAATTGATCAGGCGTACTCCCTGGGTAACACGACCCATCGTGCGAAGCTCAGAAGCATTGATACGAATGGTTACTCCACCTTTGGTAATAATCATCATATCGTTATCGTCCGAAATGTTCTTGATGGCAACCAGCTGACCGGTTTTATCGGTGATATTCAGTGTTTTTACACCTTTTCCACCACGACCTGTAATACGGTAATCGCTTACTTTCGAACGTTTTCCGTATCCTTTTTCAGATACTACAAGGACTTCTTCCTCATCAATGTTTCCGAAAGTGACCATTCCCACAACCTCTTCCTTGGTTTCGTCCTCAATACGTATACCGCGAACACCCGAAGCTGTTCTTCCCATATCACGTACTTCGTCTTCCTGGAAAAGAATGGCTCGCCCTGTATTGAGTGCCATCATAATATGATCTTTTCCATTGGTAAGACGTGCTTCCAGAAGTGTGTCGTTTTCACGGATAGTAATGGCATTGATCCCGTTGGAGCGTGGACGCGAATAAGCTTCGAGCTCGGTCTTTTTGATTACACCGCGCTTGGTACAAAGAATGATGGATTTGTCGGCAAAGTACGCCGGATCTGTTACATCCTTTACATTGATATAGGCACGCACTTTGTCTTCACCGTCGATATTAATGAGGTTCTGAATTGCGCGTCCTTTGCTCGTTTTCTCTCCTTCGGGAATTTCGTAAGCACGAATCCAGAATACTTTTCCTTTTTCAGTAAAGATGAGTACATAGTCGTGGTTGGATACCATAAAGATGTGTTCAAGGAAATCCGCATCACGTGTTCCGGATCCGCGTGAACCTGTTCCTCCCCTGCTTTGTGCACGATACTCGCGCAATGGAGTACGTTTAATGTATCCGAGGTGAGAAATGGTAATCACCATCTCTTCATCGGCAATCATATCCTCAATACGGAAATCTCCGGATGCATATTCGATTTGAGAACGACGCTCATCTCCGTAATTGGCACGGATCTCACGAAGCTCTTCCTTAATGACTTCCATCCGCATATCTTCATTATCCAGAAGATTTTTCAAACGGGCAATCAAGGCCATCACATCTTCATATTCCCCACGCAGCTTATCCTGCTCAAGACCGGTAAGCTGACGCAGACGCATTTCTACAATTGCGCGGGACTGAATCTCGCTCAAACCAAAACGCTCCATCAGTTTCTCACGGGCTTCATCCGGACTGGAAGAGGCACGGATTAGAGCAATTACTTCGTCAATATTATCAGAAGCAATGATGAGCCCTTCCAGAATATGTGCACGCTCTTCGGCTTTGCGCAATTCGAATTTGGTGCGGCGAACAATTACTTCATGACGGTGTTCAACAAATTGAACGATCATTTCCTTTAGGTTCAGCACCAGTGGGCGACCTTTTACAAGGGCAATGTTCAGAACTGAGAATGAATTCTGGAGATCGGTGTATTTGTACAGGTTATTCAGTACAACATTAGGAATAGCATCGCGCTTGAGTTCATACACCACGCGCATACCGGTACGGTCAGATTCATCGCGGATATCACTAATTCCTTCGATCTTTTTCTCCTCAACCAATTCAGCCGTTTTGCGGATCATCTCTGCCTTGTTCACCAGGTAGGGTATCTCCGAAACGATAATCACATTGCGACCTCTTTCTTCTTCTATAGTAGCTTTACCACGAACAACTACCCTACCGCGCCCTTCTTCAAAAGCACGCTTTACGCCGTCGTAACCGTAAATGGTTCCACCTGTCGGGAAATCGGGAGCTTTGACAAATTTCATCAATCCGGCGATATCGATATCGCGGTTGTCGATATAGGCAATGATTCCGTCAATAACCTCAGTTAGATTATGAGGCGGCATATTGGTGGCCATACCAACTGCGATACCGGAAGAACCGTTGATCAGCAAATTCGGTATGCGTGCAGGAAGTACAGTAGGTTCTTCGAGCGAATCATCGAAATTGGGACGAAAATCAACTGTTTCCTTTTCAATATCGGCCAATAACTCCTCGGCAATCTTGCGCAGACGAGCTTCGGTATAACGCATTGCAGCAGGACTATCACCGTCAACCGAACCGAAGTTACCCTGGCCATCCACCAACGGATAACGCAAGGACCAATCCTGGGCCATACGCACCATGGTATCGTAAACTGAGCTGTCGCCATGCGGGTGATATTTACCCAAAACCTCACCCACGATACGGGCCGATTTTTTATGCGGACGATTGGAAAGAACTCCAAGTTCCTGCATTCCAAATAACACCCTGCGGTGCACCGGTTTCAAACCATCGCGAACATCCGGTAATGCACGGGATACAATAACCGACATCGAATAATCGATGTAAGCTGTTTTCATTTCTACTTCAATGTTGATCGGTATGATCTTTTCGCCTTCTGCCATAATGTCTCGTTAACTGTTTTGCACGATTGTTGGGAGAACCCCAACAAGGAGGCCGAAGGTACCCATAATAGGGGGCTTTTGACCGAAAAAAAAGAATGGAATTTTAAACAAAAATCTGTTGAAAAAAACACCTTATGAACAAGGTGTCAACATAAGTACTGCATAATTTTGGAAGCATCGCAAAGTCCCCTATTTTGTGGGCTTTCCGGTAAACAGCACTGAAGGAAAAAGACTATGGAAGCGAAATTTTCACCGAGAGTAAAAGACGTCATCACCTTCAGCAGGGAGGAAGCTCTCCGTTTGGGTCATGATTACATTGGCGTGGAGCATTTGCTTCTGGGTATCATACGCGAAGGAGAAGGAACCGCCATGCGTGTGCTGAAACAATTGGGTGTAGAAGCCCGGGATCTGCGTAAAGAACTGGAAAAGAACCTTGCACCCGGTAATGCAAAATCGGCCAATGTAGGTAACCTGCCATTGGTAAAACAGGCAGAAAAGGTCCTTAAGATCACTTATCTTGAGGCACGATTATTTAAAAGCAGTGTGATTGGAACAGAACATTTATTACTTTCCATTCTCAAAGACGAAGACAATGTAGCTACCCGTTCTTTACAACGCTTCAATGTCGAATACGATACCATCAAGACAGAACTCGAAAACATGCACAAAGACAGCAACTACCCCAAATCGGAACTGCCCAACAACCCGGCAGATGATGATGATGAAAATGCAGGTGATTCCTTCTCGCAAAGCCAGCGCCGCACCGATTCCAAATCGAAGACACCGGTCCTCGATAATTTCGGTCGCGATCTCACCAAAGCTGCAGAGGATGGAAAGCTCGATCCCATTGTTGGACGCGAACAGGAAATTGAGCGTGTTTGCCAGATCCTGAGCCGCAGAAAGAAAAATAATCCCATCCTTATCGGTGAACCCGGTGTAGGTAAATCCGCCATTGCAGAAGGACTCGCATTGCGTATCGTTCAGCGCAAGGTTTCCCGGGTGTTGTTCAACAAGCGAGTGGTATCTCTTGATCTTGCTTCACTCGTTGCAGGAACCAAGTACCGCGGTCAGTTCGAAGAGCGCATGAAAGCCGTGATGAACGAGCTGGAAAAATCGCCCGACGTTATCCTTTTCATTGACGAAATCCACACCATCATTGGTGCAGGTGGAGCTTCCGGTTCGCTGGATGCTTCCAACATGTTCAAGCCTGCGCTTGCCCGTGGTGAGATCCAATGCATTGGAGCAACTACACTTGATGAGTACCGCCAATACATCGAAAAAGACGGAGCCTTGGAGCGCCGGTTCCAAAAGGTGATCGTTGAGCCTACTTCCATCGATGAGACCATTCAGATCCTGAATAACATCAAAGAGAAATACGAAGATCACCACAACGTGAACTACACACCGGATGCAATTGATGCCTGTGTAAAACTCACTGCACGCTACATCACCGACCGTCACCTGCCCGATAAGGCAATTGATGCGCTGGATGAAGTTGGATCACGTGTTCACTTGAGCAATATCAACGTTCCACAAAACATCCTCGATATCGAGAAGAAAATCGAAGACATCAAGGAGGAGAAAAACAATGTGGTTCGTAGTCAGAAATACGAAGAAGCGGCCAAACTGCGTGATACCGAACGTCAGCTTCAGGAACAACTCGAAGCGGCTAAACGCAAATGGGAGGAAGAATCCAAGCTGCAGCGTGTAACAGTTACCGAAGACAATGTTGCCGAAGTGGTAGCACAAATGACCGGTATTCCTGTTCAGCGTATCGCACAGAAAGAAAGTGGTCGTCTTGTGCAAATGGCCGATAACCTCAAAGGTCGTGTGATTGGTCAGGAACTGGCTGTACAAAAAGTGGTGAAAGCCATTCAGCGTAACCGTGCCGGACTGAAAGATCCCAACAAGCCGATCGGTTCATTTATTTTCCTTGGTCCTACCGGTGTTGGTAAAACGCAATTGGCAAAAGAACTGGCGAAATACCTGTTCGATTCCGAAGAAGCCATGATCCGCATCGATATGAGCGAATACATGGAGAAATTTGCGCTCAGCCGACTGATTGGTGCTCCTCCCGGATATGTAGGATACGAAGAAGGCGGACAGCTAACAGAAAAAGTGCGTCGTCGCCCCTATTCTATCATTCTACTTGACGAGATTGAAAAAGCACATCCCGACGTATTCAATCTGCTTCTGCAGGCATTGGATGATGGTCAGATGACCGACAGTCTCGGACGCAAGATCGATTTCCGGAATACCATTATCATCATGACTTCCAATATAGGAGCGCGTCAGCTTTCTGATTTTGGTGCAGGGGTCGGATTTGGAACCAAGGCCAAAGAAGATACCAGCGAACGCGATAACAAAGGTGTGGTGGAAGCAGCACTCCGTAAGGCATTCGCACCCGAATTCCTGAATCGTATCGACGATGTAGTGATGTTCAACTCGCTCAAGCGTGAAGATATTCATCAGATCATTGATCTTGAATTGAACAAACTCTTCAAGCGCATCAACGAACTCGGATACAAAATCGAGCTTACATCTGATGCAAAGGATCAAATTGCAGAAAATGGATTCGACGAGAAATTCGGAGCACGTCCGTTGAAGCGCGCCATTCAGAAATACCTCGAAGATCCACTGGCAGAAGAGATCATCAAATCGAATCTGCAGGAGGGTGATACGATTAAAGTCGGACTCGATACAGCTACTAAAGATCTCCAGATACAAATCGTAAAAGGTACTCCTGCGCCGAAGAAAAAACCGAAAAAAGAAGAAGAAAATCCTTCTGAAGATTAATACAATGGTCCCGTACAATCGGGACCATTTTTATTTATGAGAAATAGTAGACGAAAAAGATCCGAAAAGTTTGACAAGAAATCCATTTCACGGAAGCAAGGTGTTTTAATGGGTTTGTTTTTTCTTTCTTTAGTCCCAACCCTTTTTCTTTTTATGGTCTCAAATAATTTGAGCGAAAAGGATATGAGCTACGATAAAAACGTAAAGGGCTTCCTGGTAGAAAAAATTGAAAGGAAAAGGCCAAGCGGAAAAAACAGAAATGTGCCTTATTGGGCAGACAGGATAAGTTATGTTGTTTCCGGTGATACCATGATGACCTATTCTTACGATGTTACAAATTACGAAGTCGGAGATTCAATAGATTTGGTTTATTCCGAAAGCGCACCTGAAAAGGCAGTATTAAAATCCGAAAAATTAAACATCAGCAATGAAGAAGTTAAATTGGCCGGAATAATCAAATACCCAATGGCCGGAATTTCATTATTATTGCTTGTATTGGGAATACGACAAATGTTTATCGATTCCTCAAAATCATCAACTACCGATACTGAATAAATGGGAGAACAATTTAATTGCCTGACTTTTCATTGAATAGTACAATTACAATTGTTTATGGATATGCCGAAAAATGCCCTGTACGCTCTGTAAACACACGGGTAAACGATTTTCCTCCGGCATAAATGACAAAATGCTCCCCGTTGCAGGTTTTTCGGTTGGGCATACCTCTTTGTTCCGTTGCAATTTTACTGTCATCAAATTCAATTGCAAAGCGAATTACCAGATCCTTTTTCCCCTTCTGAATCTCGTTTGGTTTCACCAAAAATTCAAACCCTCCTGTACAAACCACTATTGAATCAACGGATTTCAATTTGCATTCTTTTAGGGTAAACGTGAGAATATAGTCTGTCCCCTGCCTGCAACAAACGCCACCGGCCCATCCGTGGGCATATAGTTTTGCATACGATTTCTGCGCAGAAACTTCCGGCACAAAAAGAGAGACAAAAAAAAGAAGGAATAGTTTCATTTATTTCAGTGAATGGTGAACAGTGAAAAGTGAAAGGCCCTGAATCAGTAATCTCCCTTTGGTCGATTTCGCTTCATGGCATAGCCCCATTTTAAAATTTTCCTATATGATACTTACTTAACAACAACTGATAACTCTTAACCAATATCCATAATAACTACTCTTACGGATAGGCCGTCATACTATGTGAATGCCTTGTGAATATACGCTTCTCCCCTTTTCCGTTGCGGTAAATAACGAATATCTGATCAGAACAGGTAGGAAAAGTTTCTTCGGAGGATTTGCCTTCCCAAATAGTGGTTTGGTCATAGGCTTCCGAAAAAGTAATGACAAACAAATTTCCGCTCCGGTTAATTAATGATCCTTTAACGGTAAAGGAACGCATGCCATTGCATACCACAATCGAATCTATTCCGACACCCTTTTCGCGAAAATCGCTGAATGTAAGCGTGTAATTTGATCCGTGTTTGCAGCAAATACCTCCGGCCCAACGGTGGGTGTGCAGAGTGGCCGAATCGGACTGCGCATTGCCCGTTGCAGGAATGAGCAAAATGAGGAGAAAAAGAAGACGTAGCATAGGCATTTTTGAAGCTGTACACTTCAAAGCCCGTGCCGTTCGAAATAGTAAGAACTAAAGTGATTAACTTTTCGCAAACTGCTCAATCACCGATTGCGTAACACCGGTATTGCTGAAGCCTCCGTCGTGGAAAAGGTTTTGCATGGTGACGTAACGGGTGAGATCGCTGAACATGACCACACAATAATCGGCGCAGGCAGCAGCATCGGCGTTACCGAGTGGACTCATATTCTCGCTAAACGAAATGAACTCGCTGAATCCTTTAACCCCGCTACCGGCGGTGGTCATGGTGGGTGATTGCGAAATGGTATTGACACGCACCTTTTTGCTTACACCGTAGTGGTAGCCAAAACTGCGGGCAATGGATTCGAGCATCGATTTTGCTTCGGCCATTTCATTGTAATCGGGGAAAACACGCTGTGCAGCGATATAGGTAAGACCGAGCACAGAGCCCCAGTCGTTGATGGCGTCTTTCTTCATGCAGATCTGCATGAGCTTGTGGAAGGAAACCGCGGAAATATCCATCGATTTGAGCATCCAGTCGTGGTTGAGGTCGGTATAGTGTTTGCCTTTACGTACGTTGAGCGACATTCCGATGCTGTGCAGTACAAAATCGAATTTCCCTCCGAAATGCTCCATGGCTTTATCCACCAGGTTTTCGAGATCTTCCATGGAAGTGGCATCTGCACCGATTACTGGAGCGTTGTTGCACTTGGCGGCCAGGTTGTTGATTTCACCCATGCGCATAGCCACCGGAGCGTTGGTGAGCACGATCTGCGCCCCTTCTTCGTGGCAGCGTTCGGCCACTTTCCAGGCGATGGACATATCGTTGAGGGCACCGAAGATGATCCCTTTTTTTCCTTTGAGCAGGTTATTTCCCATGGTTGAAAGCTTTTAAGAGAGGGCAAATATGCCAATTTTTGGGGAATTTCTTAATGTGCGAATATGCGAATGTGAGAATGTGAGAAAGGGGTAAAAAAAATCAAATTTTTTATTGCCAAATTTACTTGGTGAAAAATCTCAACCAACTGTTTATCATTAAGATAAAGGAGATTTGTTTGAATTGTTTTTCCCTGGGAAAAAGTAAAATTCTGTATTTTTTATTCGCACATTATTTCACTTCCACTCCAATCGATTCTCCTCATCCATTTTCAGCTGATCATTATCCAGCAACCAGCGAATGACTTTTTTGATCTTCTCCTCCGAATGATGTCCCAGTTTTTCGCGCAATTTGCGGATATCGATGGCGCCATCGCTTACTACTTCTTTTATTTCTACTGTAATGCTTTCCATTTCGATGTTGGAGAGTCCTACTTTGTTTTCGCGCTGACAATGATCGCAGAGTCCGCAGCGTGTTTCAGGGTCTTCACCAAAATACTTCAGTAATAAGGTACTCCTGCACGATTTTTTATTGCGCACATAATCCGTCATGGTGTGCATGCGATCCATCGCTACCCGTTTGCGTTGTTCGTACACTACCGGTGGAAGCGAAAAATCGCGTTCAGACATACGGTTCTGCAAAAAGGTGATGCGTGGTTTATCCGATCGGGGAACGTACACAATCACCTTCAACTCATCCAGTTTTTTGAGCATGCGCACCACCTGCTCGTATTCCATTCCGGTGCGTTTGGCGATTTCCTTTTCGTTGATGCGCACAAAATCATCGAACAATCCCGAATACGATCGCAGCAGCAGTTTAATGAAGGCATCGAAATTCTTATTGCGGATCTGGAAATCGTAAATATGCGCCTGATCCATCAACATCCTAATGCGTGCCGGATTGCTGTAGGCTTCGGATAACTCGATGAATTCACCGATCTCGAGGAGTCGCATGGCATTGTGTGCAACAGTGGGAATAAGATTGAAGCGGTGACAAAATTCATTGAGATCGAACTCCGCCGTTTTTTCCAATCCCGCCCCAATGGCAATCTGGTAATAGTTATGCAATGCGATATAGGTCCGCCGAACCGTATCCATATCCGGAAACGATTGACGAACGCTTTCCTCGAGTGCAAATACATCGGCTTCGTCGTAGAGCATAATCGCCCACGACATCTGTCCATCGCGTCCTCCCCTTCCCGCTTCCTGAAAATAGGCTTCCGGTGAATCGGGTAAATCGAGGTGGATCACAAAACGCACATCGGGTTTATCGATGCCCATTCCAAAGGCATTCGTAGAGCAGATCACCCGTGTTTTTCCGCTGATCCAGTCGTTTTGTTTTTGTTCGCGCTGTGCGGGCTCCAGTCCTGCATGGTAGAAATCGGCAGATATTCCGTTTTTCTGAAGGAAGAGCGCTGTTTCCTGCGTTCGTTTGCGGTTCCTCACGTATATGATTCCGGTGCCCTGAATCTGATTGCAGATCCGAAGCATGCGATCGCCTTTGTTCTCTTCGTTTCGAACAATGTAGCCGAGGTTTTTTCGCGCAAAACTGCTGCGGAATACTTTTCCTCTGTGAAATGCAAGTTTCTCCTGGATGTCTTCTACCACTTCGGGTGTTGCAGTAGCTGTGAGCGCCATTACAGGCACATCCGGTAAAAACTGGCGGATTTCTGCAATGCGGAGGTAGGGCGGACGAAAATCGTATCCCCATTGGGAAATACAATGTGCTTCATCAACGGCAATGAGATTGATGCTCATTCGCTTCAGGCGTTCCTGAAACAGGGCTGTTTGCAGGCGTTCGGGTGAGACGTACAAAAACTTGACCTCGCCATAAATGCAATTGTCGAGCGCAATATCAATCTCGCGGTATTCCATAGCCGAAGTGATGGCAATGGCCTTGATTCCACGGGCATTGAGGTTGCGGACCTGATCGCGCATGAGGGCGATGAGCGGAGAAACCACAAGACACATGCCTTTACGCGCGAGTGCAGGAACCTGAAAACAGACGGATTTCCCTCCGCCAGTTGGTAACAGGGCAAGCGTGTCATGTCCCTCTAATACAGAGCGAATGATGTCCTCCTGAAGGTCGCGGAACTCGGCGTGACCCCAATAGCGTTGCAATATGGAACGTAACTCGTTGACCATTACCTCACTCAAAAATACCAATAATACGCAATGCTTGTATTTTCCCATTCACCTAAAGTAAAATGCTTATATTCGTAACAACACCAGCACCAAAAACACATCGGTTATGATTGCAGAAAAAGTTAGCACTCCGATCCGTGTGGAGCTCACCAAAAAGAGCCGCCTCCCACAGGTCGATTTTGATAATATTGTTTTCGGACGTCAGTTTTCCGACCATATGTTCATGGTCGATTACACGGATGGAAAATGGCACGATGCCCGCATTGTTCCCTACGCTCCTATTCCGCTGAGTCCTGCTATGCATGCTTTGCATTATGGTCAGTCCATCTTCGAGGGAATGAAAGCATACCGCAACAACCGCGAAGAGATTTACCTATTCCGTCCGGAGGAGAATTTCAAGCGACTGAACAATTCAGCCGAGCGCATGTGTATGCCTCAGCTTCCTAAAGAGATTTTCATGGACGCCCTCAATGAACTGATTCGTCTTGATCAGGATTGGGTTCCCCGCAAGGAAGGATCTTCCTTGTACATCCGTCCCTTTATGTTCGCCACGGATGAATTCATTGGAGTGAAACCATCGGAGACTTACCGCTTCATGATTTTCACCTGTCCCGTAAACTCGTATTACACCGAGCCGGTTCGTGTGAAAATTGAAACAGTGTATTCCCGCGCCTGCGAAGGAGGAGTTGGTCGCGCCAAAGCAGCAGGTAACTACGCAGCTGCCCTCTACCCTGCACGATTGGGTCAGCAGGAAGGCTACCATCAGCTTGTTTGGACCGATGCCAAGGAACACAAGTACATTGAGGAATCCGGCACCATGAACATCATGTTCAATATCGGCGATAAGCTCGTTACTCCTCCCACCAGTGGAACCATTTTGCCGGGTATAACACGTAATAGTGTAATTACAATTGCGCGCGATTGGGGATTGAATGTAGAAGAAACGAGTGTGCACGTGGATGAAGTGATTAATGCGCTCAAGAAAGGAACCCTCAAGGAAGCCTTCGGAATGGGAACAGCTGCTACCATTGCACACATCAAACTCATTGGTTACCGCAACAAAAAATACGAACTCTCCGATCCCGATTCTTCTTACTTCTCTCACAAGGTGAGCAAGTACCTCGAAGATCTGCGCAGAGGTTATGTCGAAGATAAATTCAACTGGACCTACCAGGTTGTATAAATGAAAAGTCCCGCATGTGCGGGACTTTTTTTTATAATAATTTTTGTTCCGGTATTTGCCAATTCTTAAACTCCTCTTATTTTTACATTCATCTATGATCAAGAGCCTGTTTGTTTTTTTAATAACCTGTGTTATGATGGCTCAACTCTTTTCAGGCAGCCTGATCTTGTGTAGTTTTTATTTTAATCAAAAAGCCATTGCCTCGGAAAAGTGCATCAATAAGAACAAGCCCAGACTTAAATGCAATGGTAAGTGCTATTTAGCAAAGCAATTGCTGGAAGAAACCAGTAAGGGAAAAAAATATCCGGAGTTCCCCTCTTTTCGGAAATATCCGGAATTGAATCAAAAGTTGAATTCGGGATTTCCGGAATTGCATGGTTATATTATTGGTACTACCGGATTTTTCTATCAATGGCAAATAGAGAATCGATTTTCTCCACCGTTTCCACCTCCCCCTGAACTGAGCTGATCCATTTTCTCTGTTGGTTTTAACCTAAACAGATCAAAACTTAGTGTAGAATTTATTGATAAACTCAGATGAACTCATTTTTTCTGTCTGTGTCAGTCATTGTACTGGCCGTTGTTTCTCGTATTGCACATCTTGAAACTTCAACCCTATTGTTGGGGATAATTATTTTTTTAATGGTGATTTTGATGGTCTTTGCCTCAGTTGCCAAAAGCGTCGTTTTTCTTCCTGAACATAATGGTAATATCCAACGCAAAACATCAATTAAACTGATTGGATTTTTAATGAAAAATAGTCCATGGCTTGCATTGATTATCTCATTTTTACTTCAAATCAATATTGAGGAAAATACACTCAGATTGCAACTTGTTTTGGATTCGGTAGGAGTTAAGAACATCGTTTTAACATTTTTTATCGTTTTCGAGTTCTATGTATTGAGTTGGTATTTTAATCTGATCTATCGTTACATTTGATTTCTGCTAATTATCATTTTAGAAAAAAAGCCGCTTTTGGGCGGCTTTTTTAATTTATAACTACCAGCTTTTTCCAAACCGTTCCTCCTTCAATCACTACTCCTACCGAATAGATTCCCGAAGGCAGATCGATGACAATGTTTTGTGTGTTGGTAGTGATTGCTCCCTGACGGATAAGTTTACCATCGAGTGAAAAGATCATCCACGAATGAACTTGCTGAGAGGATAGCATTTCGAGATTGAAAGAGTGTCCGGCAGGATTTGGCCAGAGCACAAATGCGTTTTGCATATCGTTTTCTTCCACACTCCACCACGATTCGCATTCCACCTGCGACGTTGAACTGCAGCCATTGGAATCGGTGATGGTTAAGGTTGCACAAATGTACAAGGTGATATCGGAAGTGATCTGCACCGGATTGGCATTTCCGCTGTAAATCGTATCGGTACCGTTAACGACTGTCCACCACAAATCGTAACCCGTTAGCGTGGTCTCCAGAATAAATTCAGGTGGTAATGGCAATGAAATGGTAAAAACAGGTGTTGGAAGACTTGCTGTTTCTGCAAGCAAAATCTCTTCTTCACGACTAAAACACCCCCGTTCATCAACTACCTGTAGCGAGACAGTATCACTTTGAAAAAACCACTGCCCCTGGTTGTTATTGCCGTTGCTCCATTGGTATTCGGTGTAATTGCCTGCTTGAATATACGATGAATCTCCATTGCAAAACACAGTATTTCCCGACCACTGCGGCGAGTAATTACTGGCGGACAATGCACGGAATCCGTCAATTTTTCCATAGCCCCAGGTGATATTGGGCGTGCCTGAAGTTTGCGCATCACTTTTTGCCGTTTGGGTGATCAGGTCCATGAATTCATCCCAACGTAAATTCGGACATTTCTCCAATAGCAATGCACCAATCCCTGCCACAACCGGCGCTGCCATGGAAGTCCCCCCATTACGGATATGCATGCTGTCCTGCGAAACTTTATGCGGTTCATTGATGCGCATCCAGGCCATTGAAGCAAGCGGACCGGCACTCATCGTTACATCTCCTGTGGCGGCAATTTCGGGTTTCATGCGGTTATCGCGTGTAGGACCACGACTGGAATTCACCGAGATCGTATTCACCACTGAGGGGAAGGTTTGAAGTGTTCCGTTATAATCCACATAAGCATTAGATCCTACATAATTCGCTGTAGTAATTACAGTGGGTAAGCAGGAAAAGGAAGAAACAATCACCTGTGCAGAATCAGGTGCGGTATAGCGTGCCATTTCAGGGTACATGCCAACAGAAGGCAATGCGGCAGGCTGTACCATTCCCGAAATGCCCATCCAGGAAGCAGACCATACATCCAGCGTTCCGTTACCTGTGCTGATGAATCGAAAAAGATATTGGGAAGAATCGGGTTGTTTCAGATGGACCGACAACTTGTATACATCGTGAATGCGCTCAAGTGAAAAATCCACAACCGCGAGTTTGTTCGGACCATTCCACAAGGTATCCGTAAGAATGCCTGTTCCCACATCCACCACACTGCGAAAAGGCGTCCTGCCCCGATAAGAATAAACCGGTGTGTGTGCATCTGCCCCAATGGAGAATTGCATCAGATTCAGATCGGCTGTGTCGGCATATGCTTCAAAATACACGGCTCCGTATCCTAGAGCCGATGATGCATTGTATTGAAACCAGGAAAAGGTGGTATCGTTACCGGGTTGCTGACGCAAATGGTAATTTCCGTAAACACTGCTGTTACCTGAATTCCCAGCAGCACACACAAAGAGTCGTCCTCTTTTGGCCCGAATCAGGCTATCAATAAACCGCGCAGCAGGATCCCGTCCGTCGTGCGATCCGCTGTAGGTACCCACGCTGGCATTGATCACCACGGGCATACCTAAGGAATCGCCAATATGATACATCCAATCGGTGGCATCGGCAATGGTCTGCAACCAGTTGTTGGCCGAGAAATTGGTTTTTACGACCAGCAGATTACTCTCCGGAGCTATTCCTTTATGATGACCTGTGGCTCCTGCGTTTCCGGACGTGGTTCCGGCCACAGTTGAACCGTGTGCGCTGGCATCGACCTGCGTACATTGACCAGCCATGATTTGGGTGGAATCCCATACCCTGCCGTAACCGTAATGGGGTGTCAGTACCGGGTCAAAACCAGCCGACTGATCCCAAATGGCGAGAATACGTGTTCGGCCATTGCTATCGAGAAAATCGGGATGAAGGAAATCTACACCTGTATCAATGATGCCCACCAAAACACCTCTTCCCGAAAAAGATGAAACCAGCGGAGAAAAGCCCTGATGGATGGAATCGATATTGTTGCGCACCCGCATGGTATCATTTAGAATAGTAGGCTGTGAAGCATCGTAAACAACCTTTTTTATTCCGGGTAAAGCACAAAAGCCAGGTAAATCACTCCCCTTTAAAACAATAAAATAACCGGAACCGGTGCTGTATTTAATTCGGCCTCCATGTTTGGATAAATAGTCCTCCAAAACCGATCTATCTCCTTCAGCAGCAAGATGAAAGAGCTGGTTGGACGACTCCGGGTTCTGCATTGCTGCCTGCAGGTGGAAATTACCGGTACAGGGCGATTGTGCAGAAGACAGCAGCGCTTTAAGCAATAGCAGGACAAGCGGGATTCGTTTCATCAGTGGATATAAAGTTACAAAAGTCGGAACAGAACTTGAGGGCCGGCCCCTCATTTCGTTCGTAGAAGCTTTTTCCACCATCTTTTGGGTATATCTAAAAAAATCCCTTTAGTTTGTAATATCTAAATCTTAGATATATTTGGACAACGCAAAAAACAGGATGCTGGATATTTTTGATATCTACGAAAAGATGGAACGCAACAACATCATGCTCTCATTCAAGGGCACGGTGACGTCTGAGTTGCTGACCTCTATTCTACAAATTATGGAATCGCGTCTGGATACCACCGACGATTCGCCTAAGATCAAGAAAAAGGTCTTCAATGTACTTGTAGAATGCCTTCAGAACCTTTACCATCACATCGATGAAGTGGATGAACTGGATGGTCCGTTCAGTTCGAAATCTGCCATATTTATGATGGCAAAAAATGGTGACGATTACATCATCATGACTGGTAATTTCATTCTCAACCAGAATGTAAATGGTTTGCGTGATAAACTCGATGCCATCAATGCGATGGATCGTGAACAATTGAAAGAGTATTACAAATCCGTTTTAAACAACGGAACGATGTCGGCAAAAGGCGGAGGTGGCTTAGGGATGATTGATATTGCACGTAAATCGGGTCAAAAGCTTGAGTATGCTTTTCAGCCGGTTGACAGCGACAATTCCTTTTTCTCATTAAATGTTAAAGTAACACCCAACGTATAAACAATATGGAAAACATTCAAATTGACGGCACACCAAAAACGCCTACTGTTACCTTCAGTAAGGACAATGGAGTACTTGAAATCCGCGGCCGCTCGATTCCTGAGAATTCAATTGAATTCTACAAACCACTTATTGATTGGATCGAAGCATACGGTAAGTCTCCAAAAGGCGATACCATGGTAAATATCAAGCTGGAGTATTTCAATACTTCTTCTTCCAAATGTATTCTTGATGTGTTCAAAAAACTCGAAACTGTTTCGGGTACCAATATGACCATCAATTGGTATTACGAAGAAGATGATGAAGACATGCTCGAAGCCGGTGAGGACTACCAGGCTATCATCAACATTCCGTTTAAAATGATCGAAGTGGCTGAACTTGATTAAGCCTCATCAGTAATATTTAGAAGGGAGACCAATGGTCTCCCTTTATTTTTTTGGTAAAAATGTCCGAAGCCAGTTTAAAGCCAGTTCTTCATTGTTAAAGAAGCGTGTCGGCACCTTAGGTCGCTGTACCTTTATGTAAAAGTTGGCAATGATCCGCTGGGCCAGTGAACTGATCACAAAAGCATCAGCTTTCCTGTAAGCCTGACTTTCTTCCGAGGCACTGAATGCTCTTGCTGTATGATCGGCACTGGAATGAAAACCCATCACGATCAAATTGGGGTATTTTTTCCCTCCGCCTTTTCCCCCTTTTAACTTGTGAAGAAATCGTAAATCATCGCTTGTGGTAATATGGTAAGGATTGATACGGATTTCAAGTATACCCTCCTCCCGAAATTTCATGGTGGCAAATGGTAATTGAATCAATTCAGAACTTATTCCCTGCTTTTCATCCGCATTCATTCCTTGTTTGATTTTGCATTAAAGTATACAAAATATTCTATCAGGGACCATATTCCGAAAAAAATCAGCCGTACAGTTAATAGATCGGTACTGCCCAAAGCTTTAGCGGTAAAATGCAGGGCAGAATAGATCAGAACTGGATAGGTAATCCTGAAGAGGAACTTTTGAGCTTTTGGTAGTTCACGTAATGTTTTGATTAGCTTCACGCCTCCAAAATACAAGCATACAACTGAATTTCCTATCTTGAGGAAAATTCGATCCATGAAAAACAGCTTACTGCTTGTCGCTCTTCTGCTTGGGCTTTCTGCTTCATCACAAACCCTTAATTCACCCGAAAGTGTGGAGTACAACGATGCCTCAGGGGAATGGTTCATTTCCAATCGCGCAGCTCATACCATTTTGCGTCGTTCTCCTTCAGGTACATTATCAACCTTTGCCAGTGGTCTAACAACAGGTCCGCACGGAATGGAAATAGTGGGTAACCGCATGTTTGTTTGCGATGGTGGAACCTTACGTGAATACAATATCAATACAGGGGCTAATGTGCAGAATGTAAATCTAGGAGCCTCGTTTCTCAATGGAATCACGCACGACAACAATGGAAATCTTTACATCACTGATTTTACTGCGAAAAATATTTATCGTTTCAATATGAATACCGGAGCCTACAACATATTTGTGGGATCACTGGTAAAATCTCCCAACGGAATTATTTTTGATGAAGACGATGATCGTCTCGTTTTTGTGAACTGGGGATCAAGCGCACCCATTATGGCAATTGCAATGGCCGATTCTTCGCTCAGTACACTTACCACAACTTCATTGGGGAATATTGACGGAATTGCGATGGATTGTCAGGGCAATTTTTATGTTGCTTCGTGGAGTCCGAACCGCATTACCATGTTTGATAATTCATTTACCGGAGCTGGAACCAATATGGGGTATACAGGATTATCAAGTCCTGCCGATATTTATTTTGCACAGGCTACCGATTCGCTCGGTGTACCTAATTCAGGAAACAACACAGTTACCTTCTACTCTATTACTTCTTGCCTTGCACCCAACGCAATCGAAGAACAGACTCCCGCTTCAATGCTGTATTTCTTTCCAAGTTCCGACGGACAAATCCGCCTGGAGTTTAGCGGTTTTGATCAGAATAAATCCGTAGAGATCATGGATATTTCCGGGAAGCAGGTTTTTGTTCAACAAACGCAATCTACCTCAATAAATACGCAGCTACCTGAAGGTATTTTTATTGTTAGGGTAAACGATGGTATCCGTTCTGTAACTAAGAAAATAGTTAACCTCCGATGAAGGAAAAGCGATCGCTGATTCAACTGTTTTGGTTGACCCTCCTGTTTTTCTTTGTGGTCAATTCATTTCTTTCTTTCCGCATGATTCAATTGGGGAAAGAATACAAAATGGAAATGTCGGAATACACCGATATACTCAGTTTTAAGGAGCGATTACTAAACGGAAAAGAATGGTTGCTGGGAAGCTGGGAAGCCAACGCACGGCTGGAAAAAGCACAATCGCATATTGATAATGCCTTGTTTGCACTCGAAATGCAGAATTGGTATTCTTCTGCATTCATCATTTCAGCATTGCTCTTTTTGTTTATCGGTTACCTGGCTTTTATCAAGGATGCTAAGGCTCCGCGTATTCGCGCATTTACTTTGATTTCGGTAGCAGCATTGTGCCTCCTTAACGGAATTTTTATGCCCATGCTCGAGATTGGCGCCTATAATCTCGATTTGCAAATTCCAATTGTGTTTGAAGATCCTTTTTTTCATAATAAACTCGATATGAGCAAAGAGTTTAGTGGTCATATGTATTATTATTACCAAAATAAATCGGTTGTAGATCTGATCGGAATGCTCTTTGCCCAAAAGAATTTTGTGGTTGGAGTTGCAATTCTTTCGTTTAGTATTCTGTTACCGGTTTTAAAACTGAGTTTGTCGCTACTGATGCTCGCTAACCGGAACATTCGTCATAACACCGGTATTAAATGGTTTGTAAGTAAAATCGGGAAATGGAGCATGGCGGATGTATTTGTTGCAGCTGCATTTTTATCGTATTTATCGTTCAATAACATGAACTCCGGCATTGAAACAGAAGCGCATTCTTTACCCGGACTGTATTATTTTCTGGCGTATTGCATTTTGTCCATCGCCTCTTCCCTTTTCATCGAAAAAGCCATACACCTCGAAGAAGCTGCTTACCGCATCGAAGAATGAAATTCCGTTTCAGTTTAACTTTTTGCCTACTTCTTGCAGTTAATTGTCCGGATACAAAGGCACAAACTGCGGGTAACTGGTTTTTTTCTTTCGCTGCCATCCACGAAATCGATATCCAGTTTTACGAGAGCAATTTTTGGGATTCACTGACGCATTACAAAAGCATCGACGACCAAACCGGCATTGAACATTACCTGGCAGCCACCATTCGTGTAGACACTCTTTTGATCGACTCGGTAGGCGTGCGTCTCCGGGGGAATTCGAGTTATGGTCATCCGGGAAATAAAAAACCCATTCAGCTCGATTTTAATGAATTCGTCAGCGGACAAAAACTCGACGGACTGAAAAAGTTAAATCTCAACAACAGCTTTCTTGATCCGACTCAAATCCGCGAAAAATTGTTTCTGGACGTACTGAATAACATGGGACTTCCCTCACCGCGTTCGACCTATGTTCGGGTGTATTTTAACGGAACTTACATAGGGTTGTACAAAGGCATTGAAACCGTAAACAAAGAATTTCTCGATCGACGATTTGGTAACAGCAATGGTAATCTGTACCGTTGCGAACCTGATATGCCCCTCACCTGGGAAGGAAGTACACAGTCTGCTTATTATGATAATTGCGAATTGAAAACAAACGAAACTGCAAACGATTGGAGTGATTTGATTCAATTTTTAAATGTCCTGAACAACAACCCTATTACAAACATGCCTTCTGCATTGCCACAGGTTTTTAATATGCAGGATTACATCAAAGCATGGGCTGCCAACAATGTGTTTGGCAATCTGGATTCTTACATGTACCTGGCCCATAATTATTACCTCTACCAGAATACATCCACACAAAAAATGGAATGGGTTACATGGGATGTTAGCCTTGCTTTTGGTGTTTATGCAATTCTTGTTGTCCCGAATTCGGTAGATTTTGATATCCGATATTTACCACAGAATGCGAGAACAAGTCGTCCGCTTAATTATTTTATACTTGAAAACAGCATACTTGAAAAAATGTATTTCAATGCAGTATGCGACATTTTCTATAATGAGTTTGATCCTGTAAAATTGTATCCGAAGATCGATAGTATTGCAGCGTTGATCCGCTCCTCTGTTTATGCAGAACCGGTTACCAACCAGATGTTCAGTCCGCAGCAATTCGAAGATAATCTGGAAAGAACTCAAGTTAATTACCAGCTCATTGGAAGAATTCCCGGATTAAAACAATTTATTGCTGAACGCCGACGCAATATTGAAAAACAATTTTGTGGATACAATTGGAGTTGCAGCAAAGGAGAGCGAATTCCAAAAACAGATGAAGGATTTATGCAGATCTATCCGAATCCGGTAATGGAAAAAGTAACTATTGAGATTGCTGCCGAAGAGGAAAGCGTGAGTACAAGCATCCGTATTTCCGATCTCAGCGGAAGAGTAATTGCAAGGTACTATCCGGATTACAATACCTCCAATCTTAATTTTCAAATGGACGTAAGCAATCTGGCACAAGGAGTGTATGTCGTTTCTCTCGCATCAGGATGTCGAAATGCAACCGGAAAATTTGTGGTGGTTAAATAGGCTTTGTGGCAAAAGGAATACACTATTAATACCAAAAAAATCCCCCGTCAAAACTGACGAGGGATTTAAAAAATGGAAGGCGAAAATCAGGCTTTCACCTTTTTCAAAACTTCCTTCACAGCGTCTTTGTGAATAGTGAATGTCATCATCTTGAGTTTGATGTAATCTTCATGGAAGAAATAATACCCGAAAGATTTGCATCCCTCACCGCAGTTGCGTGATCCGGAACCGCTGTCCTTAATCAGGAACCATGTCTTGCCGTTGACTTCTTTATACCCCACCAAATGCATGGCATGATCGTCGGTTGTAGTATTATTCAAAAATCGAAATGCGCGTGCACTTTCATCAATGTATTCGCTCGGAATATCGAAAGTAGGAACAACAGCAACCTGACTCCAGCTGTGGAATCCTGCTTCAGACACATCACCACCAATGCTGATTCCGTATCCTGCCTTGATGGATGATTTGATGATATCCATAAAAACATCAAGCGGAACATTAATAAAATCTTTGCTGCGAACCCAGTTATCGGGAACATCATACAATGCTTTCTCCCAATATGGCGCGGTCATGAGCGACATGAAATCAACATAGTCGTCGGGATTTAATTTGGTCACATTTTTCAGGAAATCACCCGGTGTGTATTCCTTTCCTTCAAAACTGAATTTGGAAGGCACGGCACCCATATGAAAATCGAGAATGGATCTCACTGTTGCAACTACTGCTTCTTCGTTCCATTCGCCACGTACTTTAACACCTTTCAGATAAGCTTCAAGCTCCTCGTACATTTTAGCATGAGTATGGAATTTCTGACCCGATTTCATTCCTGTATACACCGATGCAGGAACAATTCCGTACTTCTTCATATTCTTCGCAACTGCCATTGTCTGCGATCCTTCTCCGAGCGCCATGGTTCCGCGATTGCGAACAAAATAACGTGCACGTTCCACATATTCCCAATACACGGTGTACATTTCCGAAAGTTTGATCTCTTTTCCGGAAAGACGTTTGATCTCTGTTTCATAATAGGAAGTAGTACTGAAACACCAACACGTTCCTGTATTTCCCTGAGAGATTACTCCGGTATGCCACACTTTCGTGTATGATTCCGGATCTGTCGGGTAGTTTTTATTGCTGACATCAACTTTAAAAACTTTGTTTGGTGCTTCTTCTTTTTTGGTCTCCTCAAATTCCTGAATTCCTTTCAGAATACTATTCTGATAATACCCAGGCTTTGTTTCAATAAAAGTGCCTTTGTCTTTATCTTGTGCAAAAACTGCAATAGAAAAAGCAAATCCACCCAGTAGTAAGCTGATCCGTTTCATGGTTTTATTTTTTGAGTTGTTTGTTTCCGAATGTTGTTTTGATGGGTTTTACAGTGTACCCTTTTTTGCGTAGTAATGCAATTACGCCCTCTGGTCCGCCCAGGTGACCAGCACCGATAGCGTTAAAGGTGACCTGTTTATTACAGATATCCGCAATGCGATCTGCCATCACAATATTTCTGTCGATAAGAAAGGCCTTGTTGAATTTTGGAGGGTACAAGGTGTCTTGTGTGAGCCGAACCATTCCTTCAAGATCGCCTTTGAGGTAGGTTTCAATTAACTCATCGAATTTATTCAGCGAAGAGGTTGAATCCCCTAGTCCTTTCAGGATGATATCGACTTGTTCTTCTACCGTCAGCTCATCTACCGCAGCCATTTGTTCTTCAAATTTTTCGATACCGATAACTTTTTTCTTTTTGCTTTTCGCCTGAGAGAAAAAATGCAGATCGAGCGCCATTGGCATATCGCCTCCAATCTCCTTCATCATGATTTCCGACATCAGAAAAAATGGTTTGGTTGTTTTTCGCAATCCAATTCCCGTTCCAGTTTCTGCACGGAAAAAGGAATCGAGTTGATTGTACTTTTCAACGGGAATCAATTTATCCAGCGGTTCATCCAGCGCCATCATTTTGGCAACTTTAAACGGATTCATTTCTTCCATATTCAACTCCATCGCATAAGCAGCACAGGTGTCCACTAATAATCCTACAAGTGTATCGTAATCGAATACTTCCTTGCGCTGAATGTGAATCGTTCCATACAGGTACGACGGTTCGGCTAATCCGTTTCCGCTGATCTCCCACAACAACGAGTTTTCGTTTTCGGCGTATTCGTAGCCCAATTGTTCCTGCAAACTTTGCTTTTTGCCGGTACAGGCAAGCAGGAAGAGAATAAATCCGACAGAAGCCGGAATAAGTGCTTTGATCTGGTTCTTTTTCATGGTTGTTATTTGCATTCGGGACAAGTCCCTATAATTAAATAATTGGCTTCAATTTTTTTATACCCTTTGGGAAGATCTACAGATACGATGGATATCTCATCCAAACAACTTGTGGTGTTGCAGGAAGTGCACTTAAAATGAACATGTTCATGACTGTGATGATCGTCTTCGCATTCTTTACACAATGCATATTTAACCAGATTATCATCATCAATTACTTTATGCAGAATATCTGCATCCATAAATGTTTTCAACGTGCGGTAAATCGTAACACGATCAAATTTTCCTTTGCTTCGGTTTTCGAGCTCTGTTTCAGAAATTCCCTTATTCCCTTTCCGAATGAATTCACCCAACACAAAAACCCTGCATGGCGTTTTGCGTAAATCCTTATCGATAAGTATATCGGCTGCTTTTTTCATGAAGGGTTAAATATACCAAAAACAGGCTTTGGCAGGAACAGGGAAACCGTCTTCCACACAAACGGTCGCAGGGTGTGACAAATGGTACAAGGGTTTACGTCCTTTTATTATATATTTGCAACACTATTGCAAAAACAACAATCTTGCAAAAAGGTCATTATCAATGGATATTCGTTTTGCTCCTGGGCTTGGGGGTGCAAATGAGTTATGCTCAAACTGTACGTTTCAGTGGTAAGGTAGTCGACAAACAAACTGGAGAACCTTTACAGGGTGCAGTAGTTTATATTCACGAAACGGGAAAGCACGCGGTTTGCAAAGAAGATGGTTCATTTTCGCTCGACAATTTGAAACCGGCTGTTTACCATATTCATGCTTCAATGCTCAGTTATGAGCCATTTGCGCAGAATTTCAGAGTGAACAAAGATACCATTGTAGTTATTGCGATGGAACCGACAGCCATTGAATTGAAAAATTTCACAGTTGAATCAGAAATGGTAAAAACAGAAGCTGTAAAAAGCTCACTGAGTATTGAATCGGCCAACAAGGAGTTCATCGAAAAACAAGCAGGAAACACATTCATGAATGCGTTGGAAAAAATGCCTGGAATCAGCAGTATGAATGTTGGTGTGGGAATTTCCAAGCCGGTTATCAGGGGAATGAGTTTTAATCGCGTGGTGGTTACTGAGAATGGAATAAAACAGGAAGGTCAGCAATGGGGAGCTGATCATGGTCTGGAAATAGATCAGTTCAATGTTGAAAGAGTTGAAATTTTAAAAGGTCCCGCTTCATTATTGTATGGGAGTGATGCACTTGGTGGGGTTATAAATATTCTTCCACCACCTGTTGTTCAGGAGGGTAAAATGAACGTCCATGCTTTGGGATTTTTTCGTAGCAATAACAATGCAAGCGGGACTTCATTGTTGGCTGAAGGAACACGTAAACGGATCTTTTTCCGAGCAAGAATTACATTGCAGGAATTTGGCGATTACAAAGTCCCAGCGGATTCATTTACATACAATGGATACAAACTACCGATTTACAATCAGAGTCTGAAAAATACAGCCGGCAAAGAATTAAATTATTCACTGAGTGCTGGAGTGATGCGCGATTGGGGAATGTTCCGGATTTCATTTACAGAATTTAGCCAGCAAATCGGTTTTTTCCCCGGGGCACTTGGAATTCCCCGATCGTATTCCCTGCAGCCAGATCGCTCTACCAGGAACATTGATATACCCGGACAATCCATTTTTCACCGGAAATTCATGGTGAATTTCAATATCAAAACAAAAAGAGGTTGGTGGGAAAATGACTGGGGTTACCAGATCAATTATCGAACAGAAAAGTCGTTGCCTCACGCGCATGGTGTTGGTTATATTGACCCGGCAAATACAACGGCATTGGGACTCGATTTGTATACGGGAAGTATAAATTCACGGATTCATACCATAATAAATGATAAACTCAAAAACATTACGGGAATTCAATTCCAGGATATGCGAAATGCTTCTTACGGATTTGAATTTCTTATTCCCGATTATGTTCAACGTTCAGGAGGATTGTATTCGTTGTTTACCTGGGAAAAAACATCGAAAAGTACTTATACCATTGGAGGTAGAGCCGATCTTTCAGGTATTGATATGAAAGAGCATTATCAGATCATCTATGATATCAATCAAAATGTAATTGCAACACAATACCGCTCACCGAATTTTAGTACAAATTATTTTAACTGGAGTTTTGCAAGCGGAGCATCATGGGAATTAGCGCATGAATGGAACATTAAGCTTCATGTCGGACGCTCATTCCGTATACCCTCAGCAGCAGAATTGGGTGCGAATGGTGTACATCATGGGAGTTTTCGTCATGAAATGGGCGACACTTCACTTCGTCCTGAGGTGGGGTATCAGGCAGATCTTGGACTCATTCATCACGATAAACACTACATCATAAAATTCACACCTTTTTTTAATTATTTCAGCAATTACCTTTTTCTTCGACCTGGTGCTGAGTTTTCTCCCTTGCCGGACGCCGGACAAATTTACCGTTATACTCAAGCAAGTGTATTGCATTCGGGTGCAGAGTTGTATGCCGAATATCATATTATAGATGAACTCCATCTCGAATTTGCAGCAGAGTATGTTTACAATTTAAATCTTGATAATTACCTCCCTCTGCCCTTTACGCCCCCCGGCAGTTTCTCTATCAGCCCGGAATACACCGCGAAAGGGAAAAAAGCATTAAAAACCTGGTTTATATCCTCAGATATCAAATACTTCCTGGCACAAAACAGAACCGACAGAAACGAGAAAACTACCCCTGGTTATCTGCTATTCGCTGCTTCTGCCGGAATACACCTGCAATTCAAAAAGTGGTCCTGCGAATTGTTGGTGCGAGGCAATAACCTTTCAAATGTTTCCTATCTCAATCATCTGAGCCGATACCGTATCCTGAATATGCCTGAACAAGGGAGGAATTTTTCAGTTGTTATGAAAATCCCCCTTTCCTTTTCACTTGCCGGAAAACAAACATCCAACATAAATTAAATTTTGCAACTGTGTTGCATTTATGAAATATTGTTTATATTTGACTAAACTTACATTATGAAAAAGTCACTACCCATTCTTTTGCCATTTCTCGGCATTGTGTTATTTTTTTCAAGTTGCAAAAAGGAAGATCCCGATATCACTAAACCATATATCGGCTACCTCACCATAAATGGAATTTCGGGTGATGTTTCTGCTTCGGCGGGGTCAACACTTAGTTTTGTAATTGGGGTTAATGACGACAAAGAACTGAAACAAGTCAAGATCGATATTCACGATGCATTCGATAATCATCATCATAGTCCGAATGTTCCTTGGACGAGCCAAACAATTTACAATGTATCCGGTAAAACGTCCACGCTTTCCCCTACCCTCACCATTCCTGCGAACGCATCGTCCGGACCGTATGATGTGATTCTGAATTGTATTGATGCCTCCGGAAATGAAGCGCTTTTCGTATTGCGCAAAATCACCATTACACAAAATGGTCAGCCGGTTATGAACATTACTGCTCCCGATTTAGGAATCGAGTTGGATTATGCACCCGGAGACACATTGCACATTTCAGGTACAATCGACGAGGATAATGATTTAACAGAAATTCATATTACGCTCGAAAATGAGACCACTTCGCTTCTGGTTTATGACGAAGAATTTGCACTACCGGGAACATCAGACGTTCAATGGGATTTTTCACAACTGGCTACCTTAAGCAAGTGGATTATTCTTCCGACAGGTACAGGACATTACCATCTTAAAATTAAGGCGGTAGATAACGACGCGAACAATACGGTTATTGAACAGCATGTCCACGTCGATTAGTTCAAATTATCTCTTGAAAAATGCATGATTGAATTTGGGGTACTGATTTCTTAATGTAAATTAGCATGCCTATTTCAATCAATTAAACCATGCAAACAGCAGAGCGCGTATCCGATGTAGATAAATCCGATAATTTCGTTTACCAACGAAGTAAACTGGCCTATTTGGAAGCAGCAAAACGAGTTCAAGGCAAAGTACTTGAAGTGGGTTCCGGAATGGGTTATGGAATGGAAATTCTTTCTCCCGGGTGCGAGGAGTATGTTATGCTCGATAAATTTCAGTTCGATCTAAGCCGAATTAAAGACCCTCAGAAAGTTAAATTTATACAAACCAATGTTCCACCATTTACCGGGATAGCCGATAATACTTTCGATTTCGTTGTAACCTTTCAGGTTATTGAACACATTAAACCCGATAAAGAATTTGTAAAGGAAATTCACCGCGTGCTTAAACCCGGTGGTCAGCTTATTGTTACCACACCTAACAAAAAGATGAGTCTTAGCCGCAACCCATGGCACATTCGCGAATACAAGGTGGAACAATTGCGTGATTTACTCAAGGCAAGTTTTTCAACTGTCGACACAAAAGGTGTTTTTGCAGGAAAAGCGGCAATGGATTATTACGAAAAAAACAAGGAGTCGGTAAATAAGATCATGCGCTTCGATATATTCAAAATGCAATGGTGGTTACCTCGGCAAATTCTTCAGATTCCCTACGATTATATGAACCGTCGTAACCGGAAAAAACTACTCACCCAAAACAATTCGCTCACCGAAACATTAAGCACATCCGATTTCTTTATCGCAGATGCAAACGATGAGTGTCTTGACTTGTTTTATATTGCAACAAAATAAAGGCAATCAGCTTTTCAAAAGAGATTTGATAAGTCGTTAGATTAAAATTCCGTTTTTAATCCGGCTGCTTTAATGGGACGAAGAAATTCGGCCACTTCTTTTTCGCTGACAAAAAACAATTGCAAGTGTTGCCATTCTCTTTCGTCACTAAACTTAAAGCAGATCCCGAAAATCTTTCCATGGTTTCCATGCAACTTGTGAAATCCTTCATCGGTAAAACGTACACTTCCCATTTCCTTCAATGATTGTTCGAGGGAATGATCAAGACGTTCTACAATCAAACTTGTTCCATTGAGCTTAAAGGTTCCGCATAAATGAATTTTTCCTGCACGCAGATAAAGGAATGCACCGGTAAGTAAAAAAGCTAGCGACAATCCACCTAAAACCATCGCCTGATCCTTACTTGGGTTGGCAGTAAAGGAAAAAAACAACAAGGTTAATCCGGCAACAACAAATCCGGCAGCGTACCATATTTTGGCTCGCTTATAGGGATCAAGAGATACAAGTGGAACGGCTAACATCAGTTGTTATGGCGAATCCAATTATACCGATACGTGTATTGCTTAAAATCGTCAGCAATCCACACATAGGTAGAGGTGATTTTATTTCTGGCCCAATCATCTACTGTCTTCGATTCCTTATCGTTCTGGGCAGCGTTCTGTATCAGCTGATAATCGTCTGTTAAATTCGCCTGATGCGGAGCACTTCTGCTGATTAATTTTAGCAGCCTGAATCCCGGTTTTCCATCCTGGGTGGTATAGCCTACCGGCAATGAGATTTGTCCTGGTTTCATTTTGTCGATAGTCAGAAACAGTTGCGGATCCAGATCGGCAACATCAAATTTAGTATCTCCGTTCATCGGATTCATCATCCTCCCACCGTTTCGTTTGGATTCTGCATCTGTAGAATATTTCTCACATGCCTTTTCCCAGCTTATCTTCCCATCGCGAATTGCCTGATAGAGCGAATCCAGTCGCAAACTGGATGCCTTCATTTCCAAAGGAGAAATTTTAGGTACAAAAAGGATATGACGCCCCTTGTATTCATCTCCTCTTCGCTGAATCAATTGCATAAAGTGAAAACCATAATCCGTTTCAAATACTTCAGAAAACTCACCGTCTTTCAAACGAAAGGCAATGGCATCAAATTGAGGGACAAATGTTCCGCGAGGAATGAAATCCCATTCTCCGCAATTACCATTTGAACCCGGATCATCCGAATCGATCGCTTCTACACAGAACGTACTGGCACCAGACATGATCCGTTTGCGGACGGCCTCTAGTTTAATGCGTGTGCGTTTCTTTTCCTCATCACTAACTTTTGGGACTATGGTTAACTGAGCAAGTTCTACCATTGAATTTATTAGTGGAAGACTGTCGTTGGGAATACGGTTGTAAAATGCGCGAACTTCGTTGGGAGTTACTTTTATTCCTTCCGTAATTTTCCGCTCCATAGCCTGCGCCATTAGTTTATCCTTGATCATATCAAAGAACTCTTCCTTGATTTGAGCAATGCTCTTGCCGTAAAATTCTTCCAGCTTTTTGCGACCTCCGATCTGTTGTTCAAAATAACGCAGACGACCTTCCATTTCGTTGGTAACCTGAGCGTCACTTACCGTAAGCGAGTCCAATTCAGCATGGGTAATCAATAAATTCTGAAATAAAATTTCATCCAGAATTTCACCACGTTTTTCAGGGCCAAATGGCAATCCTTGCGCTACAGCCTGCATGCGTTGCATTTCTACCTCAGAAAATAAAATAGGACGGTCACCAACAACTGCAATAATGCGGTCGATGTTCTTGCCTTGCCCTGCTGCCTGAATGGTCAGAAACAAACCTGCAACACTGAATAGGCGCTTAATTCTCAACATAGTTTCGTATTTGTGATTGAGAGGAGTTTAAAAGATCTGTCCGCATCTTTCGCACAATCTCATTGGTACGGGCATTCAAAATCCTCGATTTAATATTTTCTCGTTCAAAACTTAATGGCGACAATGCGTCTTTTAAGCGATAATCGTGAATCAGCAAAAAATAGGCAAACTCTTCGTCCTCAAACTCCAGCTTTTGGGTCGACTTCAAAAATGTTGCACGATCGTCGGTGCGTATTGGAATCTCCTGCATCAGGTCACTTAAATAAATCCAGCTTTCCGAATCATTATAGAAACTAACGGCATTTTCCACACAAAATTTCTCCAACTCCATTAAATCTTTTTGCTGTGTGCTTTTGTACCATTTGGCAACATTGGCCTTACCAGGTTGATCGCGGACCAGTTTTACAAACAACACTTTTACAATGTAATCGGCCAAACGAAAATCATCCTTATTGGCCTCATAATGTGCTTCAATTTCTTCATCGCTTACAATCGTATCCAATTTCTGACGCGCATACTCCTGTTCGTAGGCATAAACCAGCAAGGAGCGACGGTAGTTTTCCAGTCGCGCTTCTACATTGAGTGTTTCTTCCGGAAGCGTTTTTTCTGCCTGATGTACGATTACCATATCGCGTATCCAGGACTCCACAAATCCCTTCACAAATGCCACACTGTCTTCCGGATTAATTCCTTCCGGAATAAGCGGTAGAACTTTATCGAGCGTCAGATTTTTATCGTACACTGTGGCCAACACATTTTCTTCCTTCTCTCCTTTTCCGGAAGAACAAGCAACAAAAACGAAGACCGGCAACAGAAATCGTAACAACCCGGATTATTTTATGCTGTATAAAACAGTATTATCAACACGAACCGGATACTTTTTACGCAATTGTTCCAGCCATTCCTTTTCCAGGTAAGACTGATAATCCGACGTAATCAATCCCTTCGCTTCGTTAATGGCCTTAGGTGTTGGTTCAATAATCTCCTTGGCATTGATGATAACAACCTGTCCATTCAATTGAATATCGGCAGAAAGACCCTTTGCTTTTGGCAAATTGGTTTTCAGCGTTACATTTTCTTCTTCGTTGTATTTACCACTTTCAATCTTCAGGTTGAGTTGTGATTCCTTATTGTATTTTTCCAACAAAGCTTCATTGCTCATTTTTCCTTTAGCGATATCCTTGCGAAGGGCTTTTGCAATTTTAGCATTGGCGCAATAAAAAATATCAACTACGTAACGTTTTTGCCAGAGGTAATTGTTTTTATTTTTCTCGTAGAAGCTCGCAAGTCCAACAGAATCCTTAATGGCTTTTGTCCATACTTTTTGATCCGTTAACTCAAACAATAAAATTCCGTCGCGGTATTCTTTCATCAGCATTCGGAAATCAGGGTAAATTTCTTCAAGACGAGCATCTTCAAAATCGATGATTAAGTCGGAAGTCCATTTTTCATATTGCTTAGCCACAAAATTGGAAACATCTTCCCTTTGTGTTCTGCGCTGACTCTTATTCAGGAAATTGGTGAAATCGGCTTGTGTGTAATTCTTACCATTGAACGACCACATGAATTTATTCAGCTTGGCAGCCTTGGTTGCATCCCACTTTCCGTAGAAGATATTCGTATCCACCACAGTAAAGAAGGGTTTCAATGCAGCTTTATCTTCCTTGAAGTTGTATTTCGTTTTCAGTTTAGCCACAAACGATTTACGAGGAAGTTGAGAGCGAACATCACGCTGTACTTTTTGCTTGAGCGTTGCTTTCATTTCTTCGAATGAATCGATAGGCTTAAGTTCAAGTCGCTTAATGATATGATAGCCGTAAGCGGTTTTAACAATTCCCGAAACATCACCGTCTTTGTTCAATGCAAATGAAGCCTCCTCAAATTCCTCAACCATACGACCTGTACTGAAGGGAGAAAGTTCTCCACCTTTTCCTTTTGAACTTGGATCTTCGGAAAACTGATTGGCCAAAGTTCCAAAATCACCACCTGCCTGAATACGGCCAAGAATTTCTTCTGCTTTCTTTTTTGCCTGTGCCTTAGCTTCATTGGAATCTTCATCCTTTGATGCAATCAGAATATGCGCAACACGAATGGTACCCCGAGCAGGACGCTTTCCTGTGAGCTTGATGATGTGATACCCGAAACGCGTACGCACCGGCATCGACAGATCTCCCAAGTTCATGTTGTAACATGCATTTTCAAAATTATAAACCATCATAAACGCAGTGAACCATCCCAGGTCTCCTTTGTTTTTAATGGCACTCGGATCATCTGACCCACCTTTAACAGATGCAGCTTTTCCAAAATCTTCTCCTTTGAGAATGCGCTCACGGAATTTCAATGCTTTTTGATAGGCAATCAGTGTATCCTTAGGCTCTGCATCTATATCACACTTAACAAGAATATGACTGGCACGCAATTCGAATTTCATTCGTTCGTAGGCCTCCGCAATGAGTTTATCGGTCATTTCATTATCTACCAGATAAGGACGCGCAAGTTGTTTTCTGTATCCTGCAAGTTCTTCCTTGAATTTCGAAACGGTATCCATTCCGAGTTCTTCGGCTTCGGTTACTTTCAGTTTGAAATTGGTGAACAATACGAGATACTCATCCAGTGCCTCACGACTAACACCGGTTTCTTTTTGATTCTTGCGGAAAATCGCTTCAAATTCGGATTTATGGATGGGTTTTTCATTGACCCACATAAGCACGGGGTCGGTCTGTGCGCTTGCCGATACTGCAAACAGAATTGCAAGAAAAATTCCGAGAATGTGACGTGTTTTCATGGTGTTGCTATTGTTAACGATCATTGATTATAACTGTAATTGGGTGCTTCCCGAGTAATCGTAATATTGTGAGGATGACTCTCTCTGAATCCTGCCATGGTGATTCGCACAAATTTGCTCTTTTCCTGAAGCGTAGGAATATCTTTCGATCCGCAATACCCCATTCCTGCGCGTAATCCTCCAATCAGTTGGTAAGTGACCTCAGTAAGCCGACCTTTGTAGGGGACGCGTCCTGAAATCCCTTCAGGAACCAGTTTTTTAATATCATCTTCCATATCCTGGAAATAGCGATCCTTCGAACCTTGCTGCATAGCTTCAATCGACCCCATTCCCCGATAGGATTTAAATTTCCTTCCTTCGTAAATAATGGTTTCTCCGGGCGACTCTTCCACTCCTGCAAACATGGAGCCAACCATAACAGTAGATGCACCTGCAGCAATTGCTTTAACCACATCACCGGTATAACGAATTCCACCATCTGCTATGAGAGGAACACCTGTCCCCTTGAGTGCTTCGGCAACCATCATCACTGCCGATAATTGTGGTACACCAACCCCTGCAATTACACGTGTGGTGCAAATAGAACCCGGACCAATACCCACCTTCACCGCATCAGCTCCTGCCTCGGCCAATGCTTTGGCTGCTTCACCGGTAGCGATATTCCCCACAATAACCTGAAGATCGGGATAGCTTGCTTTTACCTTTTTCAAAACTTCAATCACCCCTTTGGAATGACCATGGGCAGTATCGATGGTAATTGCATCTACTCCGGCCGCAACCAATGCAGATACACGATCGAGTGTATCTCCTGTAACACCAACTGCAGCAGCAACACGAAGTCTTCCGTATTGATCTTTGCAGGAATTGGGATGTTCCTTGATTTTGATAATATCGCGATAAGTGATCAAGCCTACAAGTTTGCCTTCCTGATCAACAACGGGTAATTTCTCGATTTTATTGGATTGAAGAATACCTTCAGCACTGCGTAGATCCATTCCTGCCTTGGCTGTAATCAGATTGGAGCTGGTCATGATTTCAGCGACCGGACGTGTCATCACCTTCTCAAAGCGGAGATCGCGATTGGTTACAATCCCAACGAGTTTTTGATTTGCATCAACAACGGGAATTCCGCCAATTTTATTTTCTGCCATCAGTTTCAAAGCATCAGAAACCGTAGCATTTACCTGCAATGTGATCGGATCCTGAATCATTCCACTCTCCGATCGTTTCACCTTACGTACCTCGTTGGCTTGCGCCTCGATGCTCATGTTTTTGTGAATCACCCCTATTCCACCCTGTTGGGCAAGGGCAATTGCCAGTTCAGACTCAGTAACAGTATCCATCGCAGCAGCAACTACCGGAAGGTTGATCGTTATTCCCTTTGTGAATTTAGAACGGATATCTACTTCGCGGGGCATAACCTCCGAATAAGCAGGTACCAGTAAAACATCATCGTATGTCAGCCCTTCGCCAATGAATTTGTCCTTTGTGATCGTCATATTCGCTCCTTCAATTAAAATTGGGCAAAGATAGGAAAAAGGAGCATTCTATGATTGGAAACTGAGGCTTCGGTTGTTAAGAAGATTTAACTACGTGATCTTTTTACAGATGTAAAGAACCTCCTCCTTTTGCAAGCGGAAACGCTCGCGTACATCATCAGGAAGAGCAGCGGAAAAATTGTTTTCATCAACTGAAAATCCGGCTTTGCGCAGGCGTTCAGGATAGTCTCTTCCGAACAGGCGCAAATGATCCTTTTGCCAAAAATGCTTCTCGCGGTCGGCAGGAGATGTAATGCTGCTGTCCTCGTAGGTCGTTTCCCTGGAGTAATCAATAGGGACCTGCATAATTGCCCATCCTCCGGGCTTAAGCACACGTAATACTTCCGTCATACATTGATGCGGATCATCAACATGTTCCAAAACGTGATTGGCAAATACAATATCGAATTCTTCGTTTTTAAATGGCATGTGATGCATATCCATATGCACATCTGCTAAGGGAGATTCAAGATCGGCCGTAACATAACGAAGGTTGCTCATGGAACGGAAACGCTTGTAAAAACATTGTTCTGGAGCGATATGCAATACTTCATGCTTAGCTGTAAAGAAATCCGTCTTTTCATTCAGATAAAGCCAGAATAAACGATGTCTTTCCAGAGTCAGGCAATTCGGACAAAGTACATTGTCCCTTTGATGCGTTCCATAGGGCAGAAATTTACGGTAGTGCTTTTTACATACCGTACACTCAACTTTGTTGCCCTTTAAAAACAAAGGAGCGAACAAACGAAACACATAACTTAATCTGATTAGCCAGGGACGAGGTATGGTCCTGAGCAACCAGCCGTAAAACTTCTTCATTTTTATCCCCTACTCTCTATTTCTTACGGGAAAATAATCCACTGAAAATTGAACCAATATTCAGCAGTTTTCTCATTCCGTCAAAATACAACACAATAATCAGGAAGAATGACATCATCCAGATCACCAACATGTTTGCCCAGAAGGTATCGATATATGAACCAAACAATCGTTTACGCGGCGCATAAAAATGCGATTCCAGGAAGCCTTTATCATAGGGATCAAGGTAAATGGGATCTGCTTTTTGTACGAGATAACCATTCTCCTCAATAATCATCGGGAAAACATTGCGGTTGGTGACAAAATTTTCAAGACTCTGATTGGTGTACGATTGCTGCAATGCAAGGAATTGATCGCGTGCGGCATCGTCTTTTTGCATCGCCTTCACAATGCTATCCTTTTTGGTACTGGCCTCCTTGTAAACATTCTTATAGTGCTTCTTGAGCTGATCCAGATAAATCATGGTCTCATTTAGAACCTTATCATTCACCTTGCCCACTTCCAACTGATCTACCGAGGGATGAGTAAGGCCTTTGATGAATTTCATCTCGCGCTTCACTTCATTTTTCAGGACGAGCAGTTTATGCTCAACATTTTCCTTCTCTTCAGGATTATCAAGATTGGTTTTGATGGTTTGATTATATCCCTCAAGTTCTTTCAGCCAATGGTCTTTTTTCCAGGTTGAGAATTTTAGTGCCTTTTCAGTACTGAAGAAATTTTTCTGGTAATCGTTGTCCTTAAACTGAACCACAGCCATCGCCTCATAAGCCCAACGTGATGCCATTACGTTACCGATAAGCGGAACTTTTGATTGTGAAGCAAACCATGGGTGGAGTTTATCAAAGCGCACAATTACACCTGAAAACAACAACTGAGGAATGATCAGAATCGGAATAAGGATGTAAATAACCTTTGCTGAATTGAAGCTGGCAGAAATATTCAAGCCCAGAATATTGGCGAAACATGCTGTGGAGAAAAGGGAAAACCAATGAACGAAAGTCATGCCTTTGATCTCCAGAACAAAATTTCCTACCAAAACATAAAGCAACATCTGAACCGCAGAAATGAGGAACATGATGGTGATTTTACTATTGAGATAACTTAGTTTGGATAGATTCAGGAAGGATTCCCGCTTAAGAATTTTTTGGTCTTTGATGATTTCTTCAGCCGCAACAGTGAGTCCTATAAATAGGGCAACCACAACTGAAATAAACAGGAATTGCGGAACGTTTTCTGAGTCACGGAAAATATAATTCCCCGATCGCGCAGCTTCATTGTTGAAGAATTTCACAAAGAACGCCAGAATAAGTGCAAGCGCAGGAGCTTCAAATACGTTAATTAATATGTATTGGGTATTCGTTAGTTTCGATAAAACATCCCGTACCAAATAGACCCAATATTGTTTGATCTTGTTGGGAATCTTAAATGTGCTTTCCGGAATATCTTTTTGCGCAGGTGCTTCCGGTAATTGATTGCCGATTTTTTCGGTGTACAACTCATTCCACTCTTTTGGAGATACTTTCCGGTTCTGAGTGGCATTTCCGTATTCGTCGACTACCTTACTCTCAATGATGTTGAATATCTGTTCCGGGTTTACATTACCACAGGTTGGACATTCACTTTCATTACAGTTTACATGATTCACCAGTGTCTTGAAATAGATCACTGCATCAACAGGATTTCCGTAATAAATAGGGAATCCGCCAACATCCAGAATCAGAAGACGGTCGAACATCTTAAAGATATCAGACGATGGCTGGTGAATTACCACAAAGACCAACTTACCTTTTAAAGCAAGCTCTTTTAATAAGTCCATGATGTTTTCAGAATCCCTTGAGGATAATCCTGAAGTTGGTTCATCCACAAACAATACCGCCGGTTCGCGGATCAATTCAAGACCGATATTCAAGCGCTTCCGTTGTCCTCCGGAAATGGTTTTATCCAATGGATTTCCGACACGGAGATCTTTTGTTTCGTATAGACCAAGGGCTGTAAGAAGATTCAATACCAGCTTGGTGATCTGTGCATCATTGAGGTTTCCAAAACACAATTTGGCATTGTAAAACAGGTTCTGGAAAACAGTCAACTCTTCAATCAGAAGGTCATCCTGAGAAACGTAACCAATTACACCTTCAATTTTTTTGCTTTCACTGTGGATATTAACTCCGTTGATGGTAATCGCACCTCTTGTAGGAGCATAATTACCATTTAATACATTCAGCAAAGTCGATTTTCCTGCACCGGAACCTCCCATAATTCCTAGCAGTTTCCCTGATTCTTCTGAAAAGGTTAATGGATGCAATCCGATTTTCCCTCCTTTAAAGTGGAACATGATCTCGTCCACCTTAAATACGATTTTGCTGACGGACGTATCGCTGAGGAATTTGCTAATGATATCCGAATAATAAATCGGCTGAACACGCGATGAACGGATGGAAGAACCTTGTGTGAGAATGTAAACCCTTAGCGGTGTAATGTTTATTCCATTCAGGTAGATCTCCGAATTCCCGTAATAACGCAGGAAATAAATTCCCAATGAAGGAATACGCAATACGCGAATGTGCCCCTGAATTCCCTCACTGTAAATATGGTGAGCTTCTTTAAAAGGATTCTCTTTTGAATTATTGATGTAAAGCAGGTAAGCTCCATCTTCCGTCTGGTCTTCTTTATTGTCAACGAAATTTTTGCAGCGACGGAATTCTTCTTCTGAGATATTGAACGTTTCAGCAACAGTACTGGCAAACTCAAGCTCTTGTTCGGTTACAGATTGGTTTTCGTTGATGAACTCAAGGATCCTGACCAATACAATGATTTTCTGCTTTTGGGCAAGTTCCTCATTGATCTGGGTACAAATCCGCAGAACTTTTACAGAATTTACGGATGTACGTTTTTTTGCACCGTCTTTTTTCTGCGATTTCCCCTGGTGAGCTTCCAGGTATTCGTCAAATAGACGAAGATATTCGTCCACCAACTCCTGGTTAAGTTGCGACTTCAGGAAGATCTCAACAATGCGGCGTCCACCTCCATCAGTTGATCCTGATTCGGCTTCGGGTCCGTCCTCATCTTCAACCCTCGCGATGATGGCGAAAAGTTGCATAAGGGCTTTTAATATCCGTTCACTCATGCTGTGCGTGGTGTTGTCTCAAACACGAAAAGACATTTACTGCGAAATGTCTTTTCAGATAGATTGAGAATGAACTTTTACTTTTTCAATTGCTTAAACCCAATGAGCATTACGGTACAACCGGAACTCTTTTTATTGGGATCAAGACGTGCTTCAATGATGACATCTACTGTTGATTCAACTTTGAAATCCCAGTAGGGTGCGTTTCCATAATCGGCATTCGAAAAAAGAAGATTGCGCTCCTTATCGTATACCTCAAAAATGACATAATTATCTTTCGTACCTGCAGATGTAGCAATGCGATAAGTTGAACCGCCATAAAATGTAGTGGTAAACTCAGCAGTCTGCTCTTCGTCCAATAAGGCACGGTAAGTCTGACCATCAGAGATGAAGATTGAGCCTTTATCCTTTTTTGCAGGCTTGGCAAGGTGACCTTTACAAACATTGGTAAGTGAATCACAGCTTTGAGCTCCAGCATTGCCTGAAAACGCGGCACTGAAGAGTACTATAACGGAAAGGACTAAAGTTCTCATAGTTCAGATTGTACAATTTTGGTACGGAGTTCTTTTACTTTAAGGGTAATGTTATTCAGGTTATCAGGAGTGATGTCCACCTTGGTAGAACTCTTGATTACGGTAACCTGATTCTCAGCGTCCGTTTCAGGCTTCTGATAGGTATAGGTTACTTTGATCTGGTCGAACAAAGTATAAAGTGATTGCATTTCTCCAATAAGGTTTGCAATGCTTTCTTCAGTATTGTACTGTTCAAGAAGTTCAATAAGATTTCCAAGTGTGGTTTTTTGCTCACCAATACGGTTGATGATTTTCTGATCTTTGGTTTTGTTTACCACTTCACAGGCAAAATACAATGCTTCAATCCATCCTCCTGTTAATACAAGTCCTGCTTCCTGGGCACGATCGTTGGTCTTCAGGTATTCGTCACCATTTCGGTAAGCGTCACTTACAATTACCAGCATGGAATCTTTGTTGCCCATGTTTTCTGAAAAACGATCGATGATGTCTTCAGAAAATGCCCCACCCATATCGAGTTCTTTAGAAAGCTGCTCAACAGAAGAGAGGTACGACATTGCATCGGTGGTATTATCGTACATGGTTGCGTAACCAAGATCAGCTCCGTAAACTCCGAGGTTCAATGCCTTATTGAACTTAGTGGAATAGTTGGCTGTTTGATCTGTAGAATTGAGCATGGCTGCATTGTAAGGCGCGCCTGTGCTTTTAATCAATTCTGCGGTTTGGAACGGAGATGGAATACTGAATAAACGTCCGTTGATAGAGATGCCCATTGCATCACTTGTGTCTAATACCTTGGGATCGACTTTCGTCACATCCTGTTCATTGGTATTGGAGTCGCCGCAAGCGGAAAACATGAGCATGGAGACTCCCAGCGCGATAAAAGAAATTGAGGTGATCCCTCTGGTTCGGTTCTGCATAATGTTCAGGAGTAGAATTGAACGGTGCAAGTAAAAAAAAATAGTTGAATTGACAAAGCGGAAACGTTCGATAAAAAAAATGAAACTGTCGCCCAACTGGGGCATTATGGGGTTAAATCCGATGGCTTTTATCCCTTTCTTCCGTATTTTGCGCCTATGAAAAAGATCGCAGTTTTTACCTCAGGAGGCGATTCGCCGGGAATGAATGCCTGTATCCGGGCTGTTGTACGGACAGGTATCTACCATGATCTTGAGGTAGTTGGCATCCTCCAGGGGTATGAGGGAATGATTGATGGAGACTTTATTCCGATGGATCGTAAGTCGGTGGCCAACATCATCAACCGCGGCGGGACCATCCTCAAAACGGCAAGAAGTCCGCGCTTTCTGGAACCTGAGGGACGAAAAGCAGCTTATCAACAATTGAAGAAGGCCGGCATTGAAGGGGTAATAGCCATTGGTGGTGACGGAACCTTTACGGGTGCACGGGTTTTTAGTGAGATTTGTGAGATTCCTATTGTTGGATGCCCCGGAACCATTGATAATGATTTGATTGGAACGGATTATACCATTGGTTACGATACTGCTATTAACACTGTTATGGAGGCTGTTGATAAAATTCGGGATACCGCTGAAAGTCATAACCGCTTGTTTTTTGTGGAAGTGATGGGAAGGGATGCCGGATTGATAGCCCTTCGGAGCGGAATTGCTGTTGGAGCCGAGGATATTTTCATCCCGGAAACAAAAACCGATCTCGATCGCTTAATTAACCGGCTTGCAGCATGCAGGAAAGACAAAAGTTCGAAAATAATTATTGTCGCAGAAGGTGATGAAGCAGGAGGTGCATTCGAAATTGCGGATAAAGTGAAAAAGGCGCTTCCCGAATACGATACACGCGTTACCATTCTCGGTCATATCCAAAGGGGAGGTAATCCAACGTGTATGGACCGCGTCAATTCCTCACGTATGGGATTTGCTGCTGTTGAAGCTTTAATGGCAGGAAAACGAAACGTAATGATTGGGATAATGAACAACAAAGTGACACATACCCCATTTGAAAATGCGACCAAACACTTGCAGGAAATCTATCCCGATTATCTTCGCATGATGGAAATTCTATCGCTTTAATCACTTTTTATTGTGTCCGGTTCCGAACGACGTACTTTATTTGCTGACGTAATTCTGCCTTTGGCGGTACCTCAGTATTATACGTATCGCATACCACTGGAAATGAACGAAGATGTTCTTCCCGGCATGCGCGCAATTGTTCAGTTCGGGAAAAATAAATTGTACACCGCCATTGTAAGAAACGTTCACCAAACAGCACCCCGACACTACGAAGCGAAATATTTAGACGGCATACTTGATGAGCGTCCAATCGTTACGGAGCAACAAATGACTTTTTGGGAATGGATGGCCGATTACTATTGCTGTACGCCCGGAGAGGTTTTTCTTGCAGCAGTTCCTGGCTCACTCCGATTGGGAAGTGAAACGGTAATTGTTCCGGATCCTGATTCACAAACTGATTTTCCACTCAGTCCAAAAGAACAAACTATTCTCGATGCGCTGGAGTTAAGGCATAAAATGACATTGCTGGAAATAGCAGAATTACTCGGTCAACGCACCGTCCAGCAACATGTTAAATCCTTGCTCGAAAAGAAAAAGATACTTGTCGAAGAAGAACTTAAATACCGTTACAGGCCCAAGTACGAAACAATGATCGAGTTATCTGCGGCCTGCACAGATGAAGATGCATTAAGGGAAGTTTTTGCTCAACTTGAAAAGGATAAAAGAGCACAAAAACGGGTGGATGCACTTTTGCAATTTATTCAACTATCCGGACGCTATTCCACTGATCCAAAAAGCGTAAAAAAATCCGAACTCGTAAAGGCATTGGGTGGAAATAGTTCCCCGATCGATACCCTGATCAAGGCCGGTGTTTTTGAAATTCGGCAGGTCAGGGTTGATCGTTTGGCTCCGGAAAAATCAGCGACTTCTACCCTACCCGTTTTATCCGACGAACAACAGCGTGCATTTGATGAAATCAGCAAGGGATTTAATGAAAACAAACCGGTGTTGCTGCATGGTGTAACAGGTTCGGGAAAAACTGAAATCTATATCCGTCTCATTCAGGAAATACTGGAAAAAACGGATGGACAGGTATTGTATTTGCTTCCGGAAATTGCATTAACAACACAAATCATTCAGCGGTTACGTCGCTTTTTTGGGGACATGGTAGGCATTTACCATTCACGGTTCAACGATCAGGAAAGAGCTGAGATCTGGGCTAAAACACTTAAAGGCGAGTACAGAATTTTATTAGGAGCACGATCCTCTGTTTTTCTTCCATTTACAAATCTTAAAATGATTATTGTGGATGAAGAACATGAAAACACATTCAAACAATTCGATCCTGCTCCAAGGTATCATGCAAGAGATGCAGGAATTGTTCTGGCCGCACGAAATAATGCAAAAATTCTGCTGGGTTCGGCAACACCCTCAATAGAGAGTTACCACAATGCCGATACAGGAAAATATGTACTGGTAGAGTTGAAAAAACGGTTTGGAGGAATATTACTACCGGAAATTCAATGTGTCGATATTAAACAGGCTCACAAACGAAAAGAAATGCACTCCTCCTTTTCGCATGATCTGCTGGAACACATAAAAGTTGCTCTTGGAAACAAGGAACAAATCATTCTGTTTCAAAACAGGAGAGGATATACTCCTCAATGGAACTGCGAAACCTGTTCATGGGTACCGCGATGTAAGAATTGTGATGTCAGCCTGACCTACCACAAGAGTACACACCAACTGATTTGCCACTACTGCGCAACGGCATATCCCCCACCAAAAACCTGCTCAGCCTGTGGTAGTCATAAGTTAAAAATGGTAGGATTTGGTACCGAAAAAATTGAAGAAGATCTCGAATTACTGATTCCCGGAATCCGTATACAACGACTCGATCTGGATTCTACACGAACAAAAAATGCTTACGTACAAATCCTAACCGATTTCGAAGAGCGAAATATTGATGTCTTGGTAGGAACACAAATGGTAACAAAAGGTCTGGATTTCGATAATGTTGCTTTGGTAGGAATTCTGAATGCAGACACCATGTTGAATTTTCCGGATTTCAGAGCATTCGAACGTTCGTATCAACTATTATCGCAGGTAGCAGGAAGAGCGGGACGAAAGGGCAAACGTGGAAAAGTCCTTATTCAAACCTGGGAACCGAATCACTGGGTGATCCAGAAAGTAATGCAAAACGATTACATAGGGATGTACAAACAGGAAATTATTGAACGAAAGAATTTCCATTATCCCCCGTTTATAAAACTGATCAAAATAACATTAAGAAATAAAGACAAAACAAAGGTTGATGAAGCTGCAATTAAGTTGGCTTCTGCGCTGAAAAAAGTAATGGGAACAAGGGTATTAGGTCCGGAAGAACCTTCCATTCCCCGTATCAGGAATTACTTTTACCGAACAATTCTCTTAAAAATTGAGAGAGGAGCAACCTATCCTCAATGGAAAAAACAACTAATGGAATGGTTATTGGAATTCAGAAAGGAATACGACAAAACCAGAACGTTAATTGACCTGGATGTTGATCCTTTTTAGCATCATAACAATCGTAACATCGCTTTCTCCAGCTTAACGATATTGGCTTGCTTCTGATCTTCGCGAAGTTTGGATGCAGTTGTAGTATAAAACTGATGCTTTTTCAGGAAATAGATTTGTAAACTGATCCATTCTTTTTCTTCGAATGGCCTACCCTGTTCTTCCAGTTCCAGACGTAAAGATTCAGCGATGCGGGTATAATCCTTCCTTCCTAAATAGTCATAATCTGCATCATTCATAATTTTCTGCAGCTTGGTTTTGGGAACAGATCTTATTTTTGTTGTACGGATAATTCCGGAAATAATTTTGATCTGCGCCGACGTATACCCAAAATCCGGTAAAATTTTACGAGCCATTTTTACAGCTAGTTCTTCGTTGTGCGAATAGGTGTATAAATAACCACAATCGTGCAACAAGGCAGCTGTGTTCAGCATCAATTGCTCATCCGGCGATAATTCCTCTTCCCGCCCAATAGCTTGTACAGCCTGCAACACATCGCGGGTATGGTGAACCCCATGATAATAAAGATTTGCAGGTAATTCATTTTCCAGACGCTGCAAAATAGTTTCCAGCAAACGATCAAACTGAATAAAAATCAGTCCTGCAATCTGCTTCATGGCCCGATTGGGTTTTCTACCGTTTCCGCCGAGCGAAAATTCCGGTTTTAATCCCTTAACGAAATACATGCCAACGTGACCCACATTTTTCCCTTCAATTTCTCCTCTGTATTCGCATTCAAAATAATCCTTTATCTTTTCGTAGGTAGCTGCCGAAATATTCACTTTTCCGGGATCACAATGCGAACAAATTCGGGATGCAATATTTACAGTGTCTCCCCATATATCGAATGCAAACTTCTTTTTCCCAATTACACCCGCAACCAAGGGACCTGTATGAATGCCGATTCTTAATTCCCAATGTTGTTTGCCCAATTTGTTTTGTACTCTCCAGTGCTGATCCATTTGGCGCGCAATTTCAAGAGCTGCCAATGTAGTTAAAACCGGATTCTCCTTTCGCTTTTCGGGCACTCCTCCTACTGCCATGTACGCATCCCCGATCGTCTTGATTTTTTCAAGCTGAAAACGGGTAATTACTCTGTCGAATCCAGCAAAAAACTGATCTAAAATATTTACCAGCTCTACAGGCGACATCTCTTTGGTACGACGGGAAAAAGAGACGAAGTCGGCAAAGAATACAGAAGCAGAACCGTAGCGTTTGGGTTTTACTTTACCGGAATGCTCCAGTTCTGATGCAATTTCGCGCGGAAGAATATTGAGCAGAAGCTCTTTTACTTTTTTTGATTTCTGAAAGAGGCGCACAAACACCTTTACCATCGATCGAATGGTCTCCGGCTGAAAGGGACGTTCAATGTAATCGACTGCGCCGGAACGGTACAAATCGGCAATATGCGATTTGCGATGCAATTCGTCCAGTGTTAAAATCACATGCACATCCTCGCTGGAAGGATCATTTCTGATCTGATCCATAAAAGAATGCAGCTCCATACCCTTGAGATTATAATCCAGAATAATTACAGAAACCTCCGTATAACGCAGAATATCCAGGGCTTTTTCGGAGGTGTCGGTGCGGATTACCGTACAGGGTAACGGATCAAGTATCTGCTCCAGCTGGGCTTGCCGGGAGAGGTTATCATCGATGATCAGGACTGTAGACTCGGACATAGAGTTCCGAAAAATAGCTAAAAAAGAGATATGCGATTCAGGCGAATTATCCCACTTCATTGCGCTGAATGTGTATTTTTGATGTCCACAACGCATTATGGCAGAAAAACCATCCATCCCCAAAGGCACACGCGATTTTGGTCCAACCGAAATGACGCGAAGAAATTACATTTTCGAGACCATCCGCAGGCATTTCCGACGTTATGGCTATTTGCCTATTGAAACTCCGGCGATGGAGAATCTGAAAACCTTGATGGGAAAATACGGTGAAGAAGGTGATCGCTTGATTTTTCGCATTCTTAACAGTGGTGATTTTTTAGAAGGAGCCAACTTACAGGAGATTCAAACGAAAGGTTCCTTATTTGCCGCTTCTCAATTCAGTGAAAAAGCCCTCCGCTACGATCTTACTGTACCCTTTGCACGATTTGTTGTTCAGCACCAGAATGAAATCAGTTTTCCATTTAAACGCTATCAGATCCAACCTGTATGGCGAGCTGATCGTCCGCAAAAAGGCCGTTACCGCGAGTTCTTCCAATGCGATGCAGATGTTATCGGATCAGATTCCTTACTCAATGAAATCGAATTGATTCGCCTGATGGACGATGTGTTCAGTGATCTGACTATTAAAACCACCATAAAAATCAATAACCGCAAAATCCTTTCCGGAATAGCAGAAGTCACCGGCGAATCCGACCGCATTGTGGAAATGACAGTTGCCATTGATAAACTCGATAAAATAGGTGAAGAAGCGGTTTTAAATGAGATGCGCGAAAAAAACATCAGTGAAAATGCCATTGAAAAAATAAAACCACTCCTCGCACTTAAGGGAAGTCCCGCTCAACAATTTGCACAAATGCGAAATGTACTGTCTCAATCGCAAGTGGGATTAAAGGGAATTGAAGAGCTGGAATTTATTTTCAACTATTTCGGCACCACAACTCATCAGCTGAAAACCGCAATTCTTGAACTGGACATCACGCTGGCAAGAGGATTGAATTATTATACCGGTGCCATTTTCGAAGTAAAATCGAATGAAGGAGATTTAAAAGTAAGCATTACAGGTGGAGGAAGATACGATGATCTCACCGGAATATTCGGTTTAAAGGGAATGTCGGGAGTAGGTATTTCATTTGGGGCTGACAGAATCTACGATGTACTTTCCAGTCTGGAACGCTTCCCTGAGGATGCAGGAGAATCGACGCGCTTGTTGTTTGTCAATTTTGGCGAGCAGGAATCGCGTTGGGTAATGGATCTGCTACCTATACTTCGAAATGCAGGAATTAATTGCGAACTCTATCCCGATAAATCGAAAATGACTAAACAAATGAAATATGCCGATGATAAAAAGATCCCCTATGTGGCATTGGTTGGATCATCGGAAATGGAACAGGGAAAAATTACCGTTAAAGACATGCGTTCCGGCGAACAAAACAGCTTTGGGCAGAATGAGCTCATCGAAAAACTAAAATGATCATGAGCACATTCGAAATCAGTCCCAACCCGCTTACGATAAAACAAATTGACCAGGTGTTGAAACAACAACATGTCCTTGGTCTTTCATCTCAGTCCAGGCAACGCATCGAGAATTGTTATTCGTACCTGCATACAAAACTGAAAAATTCTGATTTACCTATATACGGAATCAACACCGGATTTGGGTCATTGTGCAATACGCAAATCGACAAAGAAGATCTTTCGCAGCTACAAGAAAATCTAGTGAAATCGCACGCCTGTGGTTCAGGTGAAGAAGTTGACCCGGAAATTGTCCGGCTCATGTTATTACTGAAAATTCAAGCACTTGCGCTCGGCCATTCAGGTGTATCAACGGCTACAGTTGATCGTCTGATTTTTCTTTACAATGAACAAGCCTATCCGGTCGTTTACCAATTGGGATCGCTTGGTGCTTCGGGCGACCTTGCTCCGCTTGCACATTTATCGCTTGCACTTCTTGGATTGGGAATGCTGAATTACAATGGGAAAAAAATCAGCTGCGAAGACTTTTACAAAGAAAGAAATATTCAGCCACTCCGACTTGAAGCAAAGGAAGGATTGGCTTTGCTCAACGGAACGCAATTCATGAGCGCACATGGTGTACATCTCATGATTCGCATGCACAAACTCAGCGCAATGGCAGATTGCACAGGAGCGGTTTCCCTTGAAGCTTTTTTTGGTCTTGATACTCCTTTCCATCCGAGCCTGCATAAAATCCGTCCGCATGCCGGTCAGGCTATTACAGCTTCCAATTTCAGGCATATCCTCTCGGGTAGTGGATTACAAAAAGCAAAAAAGAACCAGGTACAGGATCCATATACCTTCAGGTGTATTCCACAGGTTCATGGAGCAAGCAAAGATCAGTTCCGCTGGATCGAACAAATTGTAGAAACAGAAATTAATTCGGTTACCGATAACCCAACTATTTTCCCGGAAGAGGATTTGATTTTATCAGGAGGGAATTTCCACGGACAACCTATCGCAATTGCATTTGATCTATTGTGCATCGCCGCTGCTGAATTGGGAAGTATTTCAGAGCGAAGAATTTATAAACTCATCTCCGGTCAACGCGATCTCCCCGCATTTCTTACTCCCGAACCGGGACTGAATTCCGGATTAATGATTCCTCAGTATACAGCAGCCTCCATTGTCAGTCAGAATAAACAATTGTGTATGCCTGCCTCGGTGGATAGTATTGACTCAAGCAATGGGCAGGAAGACCACGTAAGTATGGGAGCTAATGCAGCGACCAAAGCCCTTCGCATTGTCAATAATCTTGAACGCATTTTATCGATTGAATTGTTGAATGCATCCCAGGCTCTAAGTTTCAGAACAGAAGGGAAAAGTTCAGCATTGATTGAAAACTGGATGAATGAATTCCGAGTGAAGGTTCCAATCATTCGGGAAGATATTTTGATGCACCGTCACATGGAAGAGGCGCTTAAATTTATTCAAACTGAGCAGCCCATAACTGGTGTGCAAAGCTGGTAAGGCAATTTTACTGTTACTTTTTCGTTGGTTTTTATTATACCCATTACTATGACACGAATATTACTCACACTTACATTGCTTTTAGCTGCTATTGGCTCAACGGCACAGGACAACAAAAAATACCAGGGATTACTTTGGGAAATTTCAGGTAATGGTTTAAGCAAGCCTTCGTACTTGTACGGAACCATGCACGTAAGTGAAAAGCTGGCCTTCCACCTGAGTGATACTTTTTTCATTGCACTCAAGAATGTAGATCTCGTTGCCCTGGAGCTTGATCCCGGAAAATGGATGGAAGAGACATTGGAGATGGACAACGCCTTTGAACAGAAAGAGTATGTAACCTCTGCCCGATCCGCTTCCGGATATTATTCTTCTGCGTTCAAACCATTCTTTCCCGAGAAGAATGAGCTTATGCGACTACTGCGAAGTAAGCCAAGGATTATCAACAACATGTTGTACCGCTCCAATGAGGCATACGATGAATTTGAAGAAGATACATATCTGGATCTCTTTATCTATCAGACAGGAAAAAAATTGGGGAAAAATGTAATTGGACTCGAAGATTTTATGGTCTCCAGAAAATTAGTGGATAAAGCATATCAGGGAGAAGACGATGAAGATGATGAAAACTATAAAAACCAAAAGGAAAGAAACAGAATTCTGATTCGCCAGATGGAAAAGGTTAAATCCATGCGCGAATACCAGGAAGACTCATACCGCAATGGCGATTTAGATATGCTGGATTCCATTTACAGACTCACTAATCCGGGAACTGTTTTTCTTCGCTATATGCTATGGGAACGCAATGTTATTATGGCGAATCAGATGGATTCCATCATGAAAAAACAAACGCTATTTACCGGTGTTGGTGCAGCCCACTTACCGGGAGAAAAAGGTGTAATTGAATTATTACGTAGTAAGGGATACAAGGTCAGACCCATTGTGTATACCAATATAAATGGAGATAAGCGCAGGACCGAAATCGAGAAAATGAAGTTCCCTGTAACATTCAAAACCCGGTTCCCGGAGGATTCTGCCTTTTCGTGTGAGGTGCCCGGTGAATTATTCAGGACACTTGATCGCCCCGGAAAAATTGAATACCTCTACAACGATATGTCAAACGGGAGTTATTATCACATTCAACGCTTAGCCTATTTGGGTAAATTGGATGGAAAGGATCAGCAACATACACTGAAACGATTGGATAGTTTGCTCTACGAAAATATCCCCGGAAAAATCCAAAGCAAGAAAGAGATCAAGGCGTCCAACGGATATTCAGGTTGGGATATCGTGAATAAAACCAGAAGAGGTGATTTGCAGCGCTACCAGATTTTGGTTGGCCCTCTCGAAATTTTCGTTTTTAAGATGAGTGGTCCAAACGAATACATCAGCGGAAAAGAAGGTGATCAGTTTTTCAACAGCATCAAATGGAAAAGCGTCGATCTTTCTGCAAGAAGTGTTTATAGTCCTAAAGCAGGAGGATTCACAATTATGATGCCTGCAGTACGAGTGATTAACCGGGCTTATGCACTTCGATCAGGAATATTACGCCATGCCATTAGCGCAAGTGATGAGAATGGCGACTTGTATTTCATGTTCCATTCTCAGGTAAATGATTTCCGATACATTGAAGAAGATACTTTTGAACTCAATTATTTATCGGAAGTATTTGCAGAGGAGCTGAAAGCAAAAATTACCCGACGCTCATTGGTGGGTCCTACAGAACTTCATTTCAGCATAAGAAAAGAAGAGCGAAATATCCGCTTACGTATATTAATTCAGGGTGAAAATTATTACATGGCTGGAACTACCTGTACTGATTCACTAAAAGCGGAAGCATATTTGAATTCGCTGAATACAAAAGCCTATACCTATTCCCTACCCTTTGAAAAACATATTGATTCTACATTGTATTTTACCGTTAAAACAGTGAAGAATCCTTCCCCTTACACTTCACTCACAGAACAAAACAGAAACAATACAAAAAAATCGAAAAAGGACGAGACTGTTTTTCGTCCCGTAACAATTACACGCACCTATGGGAATTTCGAAACCGGTGAAAAATTACAGGTAGAGTTCCGGAAATTCAGCATGTATTATCAGATGGAGCATCCGGACACATTCTGGAGGTACCAGGAAGTAGATCTGGCCGGTGAAAGCAATATGATTATCCGAAAGAATAAACCGGGCTTCCTGCGCAATGATACAATCCGTGATTATTTACTTGTCGACACCAACAGCACACGCGGAATTCTGGTGCGAAAAATTCAGAAATGCGGTGTCCTTTATACGCTCCGTGCACAAATTGATACTACTCAGGGACAAACACCGTTTGTAAAATCCTTCTTTGAATCCTTTCAGCCGCTGGATACTTGTCTTGGTGTTGATTTGTATTCGGATAAAATTCAACCATTTTTCTTTGACCGCATTTACTCGAAAGACACGCTGATTAGAAAACAAGCTTTCGAAGCAATGGAATACGTGATCGGAAACCTACTCGATAATCAGGCACCACAAACCATTAAATTTATCGAACACCCGGAATTCAAAGATTTGCCCTACAGTGATAAACAGCGTTTTCTTATTGGCCTGGGTCGACTGAAGCATGATGCCGTTTTGCCGTTCTACGAAAAACTGTACCGGTCATACGCCGACTCCTCCGGATTGCAATTGGCAATACTTAGAGGTGTTGCACGCCAACGCACAGAAAAATCAATGAAACTCTTCCTGAAACTATTGCAAACCGATCTACCGGTAAGCAGTAAAACTGATGAGATAGAACGCATCTTCAACACCTACCACGATACGCTTGAATTGGGTGCTCGATTGTTTCCTGAATTATTGCGCTACACTAAATTCCCGGAATACAAAACGCCTGTATATCATTTGATGTCGGAACTGGTAATGAAAGGACATTTAAAACCAGCACAGTACAAAAAATTCAAATCCGACATATTGAGTGATGCCAATTACGATTTAAAGATTTATCTCACATCAGAAGGAAATGAATACCGATACTATTCCAGAAAATTCCGTTCGAAGGGAGAACTTGGTCCGGAAAACACTTTGGATGAAGAGCAATTGAAAATTTTTGGATATGCGGTATTATTAAGTCCATTCCATAAGGAAGCAGATGTAAAGAAGTATCTAGACAAAATCCAGCGTACTCCGAAGCATGATCTGAAAATTGTTCTTTCCGCCTATTATGCAAAGCGCAATGTTCCGGTGATGGATTCTGTTTGGACATTCTACGCTAAAAAACCGGATACCCGTGCTTTGTTATTTGCATCTGCCGAATATTTCGACGTGAAAAAAGTATTTCCGGCTACCTATTCCTCTCAGGAAATGATCTCTATCGGGGTTTTATATTCAGGTCAGAAAGACGCAGAAAAAGACACCATCGTGTTGTTGCAGCGAATTGAAAATAACAATCTTTCAGGTGGTGGATATGTTTATCTATTTAAATACAGGGCCAAGGACAAGAGAGTTTGGCGCCTTGCATTTGTAGGGTATCAGCCAAAAGACGAAGGTCAGAGTACTGTTATTACCACCATTAATCGAAAAGGCACTTCATTTGAAGGTCAGGAGATGCTGGACAAGGAGATCTCGAACTTCCGTAAGGAAATACGCACCGAAGGCAGAAAAAGGGCTAAATCGTCGGGATACGGAGGATTTGAATCAATGTTTGGAGGCTTTGATTTCTGATCAAGCGCCTTTAAACAGGGAATCAACAAATTCATTCTTGTTAAAAGCCTGGAGATCTTCCATTTTTTCTCCAACGCCAATGTATTTTACCGGAATACGGAACTGATCTGAAATACCGATAACTACTCCACCTTTGGCTGTACCATCAAGTTTAGTAAGCGCCAGTGCAGTTACCTGTGTTGCATTGGTAAACTCGCGGCATTGACTGATTGCATTCTGACCGGTAGAAGCATCCAAAACCAGTAATACTTCGTGCGGAGCATCCGGTAATACCTTTTGCATAACTTTTTTGATCTTACCCAGCTCATTCATAAGGTTTACCTTATTGTGCAAACGTCCTGCCGTATCGATGATGATCACGTCGGCATTTTGAGCAGCACCGGATTGAACTGTATCGAATGCAACAGCTGCAGGATCAGCTCCCATTCCCTGCGCAACAATGGGTACACCTGCACGCTCTGACCAAACTTTAAGCTGATCAACAGCAGCAGCACGAAAGGTATCAGCAGCACCAAGCAAAACACTTTTACCCTGACTTTTAAATTGCCAGGCCAGTTTACCAATGGTAGTAGTCTTCCCCACTCCATTTACACCAACTACCATTATTACGTAGGGTTTCTTGCCCGCAGGAATTGTAATTTCTGAATCGTTGCCTTTACTGTTGTTTTCTTCAAGTAAAGACGCGACTTCCTCTTTGAGAATTTTGTTGAGTTCTGAAGTATTAACGTATTTATCGCGGGCAACACGCGCTTCGATACGCTTGATGATTTTTAAGGTCGTATCAACACCTACATCGCCGCTAACAAGAATTTCCTCCAATTCGTCGAGCACATCATCATCGACAGTTGTTTTGCCGACAATAGCTCTGGAAATTCTGCTGAAAAAATTATCCTTGGTCTTTTCGAGACCTTTATCGAGACTCTCTTTTTTGTCTTTAGAAAAGAAACTGAATATGCCCATATTCCTTGAAAACAAGAAAAGGCCTCCTCCGACGGAAGAAGCCTTTAGTTATACTTGATAACAGATCAATTCTTTGCGAAAAAATCTTTCACTTTCTCATTAGGAACAATTTCTTCCTTGAATGAGTAAGCGCCGGATTTATCTGAACGAACCATTTTAATCACTTTCGTGAGGTTCTTTCCGCCTTTTTGCAGGGTAGCTACGGTTTTCTTTGCCATGGCTTAATTATTTAATCTCTTTGTGAACAGTTACTTTCTTGAGGATCGGATTGTATTTCTTACGCTCCATGCGATCCGGGGTATTTTTGCGGTTCTTCGTTGTTACATAACGAGAAGTTCCAGGCATACCCGAAGTCTTGTGCTCGGTACACTCAAGAATCACCTGAACCCTATTTCCTTTCTTTGCCATTGCTTAATTGAATAATTGATACAAACGGGCTGCAAAGATACATTTTTCTTTTATCCAAGCAACTGGAATAATTATTTTCCGGGGATGAATTGCTCAAATAAACTACTCTGCGCCATTATCCGCTCAATTTCAGCCATTGTGCGTGGTACACAGGCACTAAGGTTTTCCGGTCCTTTACTGGTAATCAGGATGTCATCCTCGATACGAATTCCGATGTTCCACCATTTGGGATCACAGTCGCTGCCTTCCGGAATGTAAATACCGGGTTCTACTGTTATTACCATATTGGCCTGCAATGTCCCATACAATCCCGGATCATGAACATCAAGTCCAAGGTAATGAGAAGTACCATGCAGGAAATATTTTTTTACCTCACCCGCCTTTTTAATGATTCCCAGTTCAAGCAATCCTTTCGTTATGACCTCCGTAGCTGCTTCATGAGGATCCCAGAACTTATTTCCGATTTTGCATTTGGCAATACCTGCATCCTGAGCTCGTAAAACGATATCATAAATTATGGCTTGCTCCTTATTAAATCGTCCATTTACAGGTAGAGTACGTGTTACATCCGCAGTGTAACCGTGGTATTCTGCACCAATATCCGACACGAGAAGATCTTTGCTGGTTAAGGTTTTTCGGTTGGTATTGTAATGAAGAATGCAACCATTGGAACCACCACCTTGTATAGAAGGAAATCCTTCACTTTCTGCACCAGATGTGGCAAAAACAAATTCAACAATAGCTTCTGTCTGGTATTCTTTCATACCCGGACGAAGTGTTTTCATCAATTCCATTTGGGCCTGACACGTAATATCAATTGCTTTTCGAAGCAGGATTATTTCTTCAGCAGTCTTTATTTGCCTCAAAGTAGCCATGATCTCCGGTAGCTTATACCGATTCACTTTTCCCTTGAGAGGATCAACCTGATCATTGAACATTTTGATCATCGAAAACAAGTCTCCCCTATCGTTTTTATCATCCCTTACATCCCCATGTTGCGGAACAATCAAGACTTTTGAAAATCTTCCGAAATTGAATGGATATTCTCCAAACGCAGAACTTTGAAATGCAACATCAATTTCAAGTACATTTTTAGCCTGGTCTGCGCCCAACCTTCTGCCTGTCCAAACTTCGCTACCAGGATCTTTATCCTGCACAAAAATGATTTCGTTCGTTATAACCGATCCAAACCGAACCGGTGTCTTGGTGATTACCAAAACAGCATTTGACTCGTTAAAACCGCTCAAATAATAGAAATTGGGGTCCTGATGGTATTCGTAATCGACATCATTGGAGCGATTACGAATGGGTGCTGCAAAGAAAACCGCAATAGAACTATCGGGCATCAGTTTTCTAACTTCTTCCCTACGCTGTTTATGAAAGGATGCAGGTAACATGTCCTGATCATAAAGTGAACTATCCCCTTTTATAGTAAGATGTTTATGCTCCTGTGCGTGGAGAATGGGGTTCATTGCAAGAACCAGAAATAGAATCAGAATGTACTTCATGGGCTAAAAATAAAAAAACGTTGCCGGGTTACGACAACGTTTCTTATGATTACAAAAATCGTGCTTAATCAATAAAACCCTTTTCACGAGCTTCTTTCAAACAAGCCGTGATACCTTTTTTGCTGATGGTACGAAGACCATTGGCAGATACTTTTAGCTCTACCCAGCGATTCTCTTCTTCTACAAAGAATTTCTTCACCAAAAGGTTAGGGAAAAACTTACGTTTTGTCTTGCGGTTGGAGTGTGAAACATTGTTTCCAACCATCATTTTCTTACCGGTAATCTGACAAACTCGTGCCATTGCTATTCAATTTTTAGGAGCGCAAAAATAACGCTAATTTTTGATTAAACAAGAATTATTATTGTTTTACCAGTCTTAAGTGAGCCGATTGTCCATTCACCATAACCCGAACCACATACACTCCAGCCTCAAACGTACTGATATTCAGCTCTCCGGAGGAAGTATTCCACCTTTCAGAAGTTATTAAACGTCCATTGATATCATACACATCAACCTGCATAGGTGATACAGAACCGGCAATGCTGATTCGTGTAAGGTCACTTGCAGGGTTTGGAACAAGCTGAACCAATGCCAACAAACTGTTCTCTTCAACAGAGGCAACAATTGGCTGGGTGCGGTTAGAGCGGGTTGAATTGTGATTCTGTGCACGGGTAGCAACACATGAATTTGGAATAACAATTTCAATGATGTAGCGGATTGATGGGCCTTCGAGCAGTCCGTTAAGGTCAGTGTAAACGGTAATACCTGATGGAACAGAGTCAATTGCCGACCAAGAATCGGTATTGGCAGAATCACGCAGGATTCGGTAGTAAAAACCAGCTGGCAATCCAACATAATCTTCCCAGTCAAGGATGATATCATTTCCTGCAACTTGCGGAGGGAATTGATATATGGTCTGGTGGAACGTACTCTGTGGGCCTTCGTTTCCGCAGGTATCCAAAGCCGAAACTTTGTAGCGGTACTGGGTTGCATTTGGATTAATCCCCGCATCTGTATCGAGATACTGACTCAATGAATCGTAATGAACTGCCGCAATTTTGGTGAATCCAAGACCTGCAATTTCGCGATATACATAGAAAGAATCGATATCGAATGCGATTGGTTTCTGCCATACCACAATATTGTGCTGTGAAGTTTCATCTACAGATACTACACATACATCTTGTGCAGGTAACTGATCAACAACCAGCGTTAATGCTGATGGACCATTTGATCCACATGCATTTTGCGGAGTCACAATGATGTCTCCTGAAATTGCATTATTAGCGAATGCCAGGGTAACGGTAGCAGTTCCTGTTCCTGAAACGATAGAAACACCGGTTGGAAGTGTCCAATCGTAGGTAGAAGCATTTGCAACCGGCGTGATCTGGTATGCCTGATTTCCTGAAGGTGGACAGAAGGAAATTAGATTTAATCCAGTAATTGGTCCTGCAGGATCCGGCAATGGAGCAACAGTAACTGAAAGTGTGGATGCAGGTCCGTCGCCACATGTGTTCGTTCCATAAATTGTAATATCACCAGAAACTGAAGAAACAGGATAATCTACCAAAACCTGAGTAGTAGATGATCCATTGATAATAGCTCCTGAAGGAACGCCCCATGTTACTGAAGTTGCATTTGGAATGGCTGCAATGGTGTAGGTAACTCCATTCTCGCCCTGACAAACACTAATGTCACCCGAAATAATTCCCGGGCTTTGTGGTAATGGGTTTACTGTAACATTCAATGTACTGCTGTTACCCTGACCACACTGATTTTCTCCATACACCTGAATAGCACCACTTGATGCTGATCCTGAAAAATTCACAGTAATCGCATCAGTACCATCACCTGAATTGATGGTTGCTCCTGCAGGTAATGTCCATTCATAGTTGGTTGCTCCTACAATTGGATTAATAGAGTAATTCACCTGCGTTTCGCCTGCACATACTGTAGTTAAACCGGCAATTGCGCTGGCATTTCCTGGAGCTGCAGAAACTGTAATGTATCCGGGACGACTTTCACTATCCGGACCATTTGGACCACCAATTGTAAGTGAAATGGTTTGAGGACCTGCAGCATTGAAAACAACAGTTGGGTTTTGAAGTATAGAAGTAGTTGGGGTTGCATTAGGACCAAAATTCCAGCTCCAACTTGTTGCACCTGCTGAATTATCTGTAAACTGAACAGTGGCTCCAACACAAGGAGTCGTATTATTGGCAAAGAAATCGGCGAACGACAAACATTGTGGTGCAGAAGGGTTGTAATTTACAATCACCTGGTCTGTTGAAGTTGGACAAACACCATTTGAAATCGCCCACTGCAAGGTTACAGATTGACCCGGTGCAATACCGGTTACGTTCGTGTTGTTTTGAGATGCATTGTTAAATGATGCACTTCCAGAAACAACGGTCCAGATTCCGGTTCCGATACTGGCTGCATTTCCCTGCAACTGCGTAGTACCCGAACAAATGACAACATCAGCTCCGGCTGCAGCCACAGTTGGAGCTCTGTCGAACGTAATGTTCTTGGAACTTGTTGTACCATTTCCACAACCGAATGAATTCGAACCATAAACAGAGATTGTTCCTGAATTTTGCGCCATTGCAGAAGGAAAATTCACTGTTACTGTATTTGTTGTACCACCGGAAACAATCACAGTTCCCGATGGGAATGTCCAGTTATAGGTGGTTGCGTTGGCAATTGTTGGAACGGAGAAAATATAATTGGATCCGTTTTTACAGGCAGCATTAACTCCGGTAATAGCTCCGGCTGCAGCAGGAATTGGGTTTACAGTTACAGTAAAAGTTCTTACCAATGTGTTTGTTGCCGAAAATCCATCATTGGCAGTTACAGTAATAGTTGCTGTTCCTGACTGTCCTGTTGCTGCAGTAAAGAATAATGTTCCTGTAGAATTTGGATTTGTATAAGAAACTGAAATATTTCCATTCGGAATCAAGGTTTGATTACTGGAAGTTGCGGTGATTGTCACTGTTTGTGTTTCAGCTGAACTACCATCCGAAATACCGGAAAGAGAAACCGATTGTTGACCTGCATTCTGGCAGATAGTACGGTTGGAAATAGTATTGAGGGTTGGAGGGTTATTGAGTGTTGTAAAATCTGCATAAGTGTAACCTGTTACACGGTAATTCCATGTAGCTCCGGTACCTGAACCACAAAATTCAAAAGCACGCACTCTGTAAGTTTGTGCCGGTTGAAGATTGGTAACCGTAAATGAGGTGCCTGTTCCATTATAAACTACACGATTATCTCCGGTTAATAGTGATCCCGAACCATAAGTTGTACTAGCGGTATAAGAAGTACCGTCAACAGGACTTGCATACTGATACCCATCGGCAGCTCCTTCAAGGGAAACAAGCGTATTTGATCCATTGCCCGGTGTAAATGCAATTCCTGCAGATGTATAGTTAATAGCACTGAACTGTAGGTTGGTTGCATTGGTTGTTGGCTCTGTGCATAGAGTATATACCCCTTCCAGATTGGCAACACCATATGAAGTGTTGTATTCGTTGTAATAAAGACCTAATAATGGTTGCCATGTTGAATTGTATTCGTACACAATAACCGTATAACTTGTAGAAGGGTTAAGGCCTGTAATTGTAACCGAAGTCCCTGTGCCTTGGTAAACAACATAATTTCCATTACCCAGATTACTACCTGATCCAAAAACAGTGCTTGCTGAAAATGGGGTTTGACTGGCATTTGGAACAGTAGAGGGTGGAGGGGTGGTAGTACTTGTTCCAAGCTTTACAGCAACTAAGCAACGTCCACCATTTCCTCTTGTCCAACCTACGCTTAGAGAATTACTGTTTCTGGTAGTAAATGTTGTACCAGAAGCCTGAGTTGAAGGAGCTGCAGCAAAAAGTCCGGATGAGAGCAGCATCAGACTTATAAGGAAAAGTAAACGGTTCAAAATCATACTTATCGAAATTTTGAACGAATTTATCGGTTTATTTGCCTCATTCCAAGGTAAAAGTGTCAATATTGACAGCGTAGTTTTGAACAAAAAAAGGTCTGACGTGCATCAGTCCTTTTGAATTCAGTATTAAAAACCTAATAATCAAGCGTTAGCATGAATTTTTGGGGCTGCGTTCAAGATATCTTGGTTTGTTCCGGAAGCATATTGCTCGAAATTCTTAACGAATTGACCAGCAAGTTTATTCAGTGTCTGGTCATATGCGTCCTTATCTGACCAGGTATTTCTCGGATTCAGAATTTCTGTTGGAACATCAGGGCATGATTTTGGAACATTCAAATGAAACACAGGAAGCGTCTCAAACTCCTCGTTTTCAAGACTTCCGTTCAATGCAGCAGTAATCATTGCGCGGGTAAAGCGTAACTTAATACGTTCACCAACACCATATGCACCACCCGACCAACCGGTATTGATCAACCAAACACGAACGTTGTGTTCCTTCATTTTCTTACCCAATAGCTCCGCGTACTTGGCAGGATGCAAGGGAAGAAACGCGCGACCGAAACATGCTGAGAATGTGGTTTGCGGTTCTGTTACTCCTACTTCTGTTCCGGCAACTTTGGCAGTATAACCGGAAATAAAGTGGTACATCGCCTGCTCGGGAGATAGTCTGGAAATGGGAGGCAACACTCCAAAAGCATCTGCAGTCAAAAAGAAAATATTCTTAGGATCGCCACCGGCAGAAGGAGTGACAGCATTTTCGATATGATGAATCGGGTAGCTAACCCGGGTATTCTCGGTAATTGAACTATCGAGGTAATCAACAGAAGATGTATTCTCTTTGAAACCGATGTTTTCCAAAAGCGCACCAAACTTGATGGCCTTCCAGATTTGTGGTTCTTTCTCCTCAGTAAGGTCGATTGTTTTAGCATAGCAACCGCCTTCAAAATTGAAAACAGAACCATCAGCCCAACCATGTTCATCATCACCTATTAATCCTCTGTGAGGATCTGCGGATAAAGTTGTTTTTCCGGTGCCGGATAAACCGAAGAAAACCGCAGTATCTCCACCTGCCCCAATATTTGCGGAACAGTGCATCGATAAGGTGTTTTTCTCTTGGGGAAGGATATAATTCAATACAGAGAAAATGCCCTTTTTGATTTCACCGGTATATCCTGTCCCACCAATGATAATCATCTGACGGGTAAAATTGATTACTGCAAAATTATGCTGACGAGTACCATCAATAGCAGGATCTGCCTGAAAACCCGGAGCGCATACTATATGCCAGTCTGCCTTGAAATCTTCCAGTTCCTTTTGTTCGGGACGAAGAAACATGTTGTAGGCAAAAAGATTCGACCATGGAAATTCTGTAACCACACGAAGATTCATTCTGTATTTAGGATCGGCGCAGGCAAATGCATCGCGAACATAAACATCACGATTGGCCAGATAGGCTTTCATTCTGTTAAAGAGCGCATCGAATTTTTCGGGAGTAAATTTGATGTTAATATCACCCCACCAAACGGTGTTTTCAGTTTTGGAATCGCATACAATGAAGCGATCCTTAGGTGAACGACCGGTAAACTCTCCCGTCTCAATTGCAAGTGCTCCGGTGTCCGACAATACCCCTTGTCCGTGTACAATGGTTTCTTCAACCAGTTCAGACGGTGTAAGATTCCAGTAAGCATTCGCTACTTTACCCAAACCAAGCTCCTCGAGTGTAGAATGCTTGGATTTTATTCCGAATTCGTTCATAAATGAAGGATTAGTTATCATTTTCAGGGCACAAAGTTAATTATTCCTTGTTCCCGTTATCCTGCAAAGTCTTGCGCATTATCCACCGAAAACAGAGGTTATTAACAGCCTCATTTCGGTTGATAACTTTAAAACTGCTAAATCCTGTATTTATCACGGCTTTAAAACCTTTAAAACCTAAAAACCGACCACTTCTTAACTCGCAGACCACCCTTGGGCATGGTTTTCGTATTACAGATAGAAACCAACACTACATCGCTATGAACAGGGAAGACAAAATCCGCTACATCCGCGAAAGCAGGTTTTACAGTCTTGCTTACCGGAACCTGGAAACCTGCACTGAAGGGGAACTGGATGATATGATCAGAATGATCGTAAGGGAACTGCAAAAAGAAGAAGTCAGTATTCAGCAGAATATGGTGACTACTTTTCAAATGCACCTGAACTGATCATTTCTTGATTCGTCCTGCCCTACCCCAGTATTTTTGCCAATAGGTTTGGTTAAGGTCTGAGATCATCACGCCTTTACTGGTACTTGCATGAATAAACTTTTGATTGCTGAGATAAATCCCAATGTGCGAATTTTTCCCACTGATATCAAAGAAAACCAGATCTGTTTCCGTAAGGGCACTTTTTTCAATTTCGTTACATTCTCCAATGATTTCTGTTGCTGAGCGCTTCAGACTTATTTTGTAGACATCCCGAAAAACAGCGTTTACAAAACCGGAACAATCAACTCCGTCTTTCGTGTTTCCCGCAAATTTGTAAGGGACCCCGATCCAGCCATCGATATAGGCGTATAATTTAGGATCCTTCAATTCTTTTCTCGACACGCCTAATTCCCTGGCATACTTATCAATAATAGCATCGGTGTTTTTATCTTTTACAACCGACTCTTTGGGTTCTTCTTCTTTTTTTCGCTTGCGTTCCTTACGGGTATCAGGTGTTTCAATATCAAATTGTACCTGCTCTCCTTCTTCCTGAGCCTTGCGCCATTCTGCACAAGACCCAAGAAAAAAAAGTGCGGTAAACACTAAATAACTATACCTGAATCCGAAATTCACACAACGAATTATTAATGTTCGGAAGAAACACTAACCCTGATTTCTTTTTCCATTTTACCGGAAACAGTGTCAATCATGATCATCTCTTTGTGACAGGAAGCTCCTCCACCGTGGTGTGGTCCCATTCCACATTTTTTCTCTTTACCGCATTTTTTCTCACTATCACATGATTTTCCTTCTGAGCAATCCGCTTTAGAAGGACATGATGACATTTCTTTATTGCATCCTCTTTTTCCGTGATGATCGCCACAACCACCGCCATGACACATCACCTTCATAATTCCACCAAGAATTACAATTACAATAACAAATACAGCAACCGAAACAGCAAAATATGCCGCTATTTTATGGAACATTCCAAGTGTTTGTTGTTTTACATAATTGGAATACCAGAGTCCGGCCAACAGCAAAAAAGCCGCAGCAACAATAATGATTGATACAAATAAAATACACATAAGGAAAAGATTTGGTTCAGCTAAATTTAGACAATTGAACCCCGCAAAAAAATCAGCGAAAAATCAGTTTTGAACAGTTGAGTTCTGAAAAGTCAATGGAAAAAACCAAAATCAAAGCGAATCAAAGTGATAGTGATCACCGGATTTACCTATTGTAACATTCTTAAAACCATTACCCTGCAAATGTTGTTTCCATGCAACTATTGCATCGGTTTCCCCGTGAACAAGGAACGTCCTTTTGATTTTCGAAACATCCTGGCATGATAAGTAACGTAACATCTCCTGGTAATCGGCATGAGCTGAATAGGAATCGATAACACGGACTTCTGCATTCACCTGATAATACTCTCCGTAAATGCGTACTTCCTTGTTTCCATTTCTTAATTGCCCTCCTAAAGAATGCGGTTCAGCATATCCGACCATAAGAATGGTGTTTTTCGGATCACTAACATTATTCTTAATGTGGTGACGAATTCGTCCGGCCTCTGCCATTCCTGAGGCGGAAATAATGATACATGGCTCGTCTTTATCGTTTAGCTTTTTACTCTCGTCTACCTCTGTTATATAATTCAAGCATTCAAACCCGAAAGGATCAGGATCGTTTTTAGCGACATTTTTTACTTTCTCATTCAACAAATCAATATGTTTCCGGATGATGTTGGTCGCATTAAAGGAAAGTGGACTATCGACGTACACTTTGATCTTAGGTAATTCGCCGGAAAGACTGAGATTGTTTAATGTAAAAACCAATTCTTGTGTTCTGCCCAATGAAAAAGCAGGAATGATCAATTTCCCTTTTTTCTCAACGCATGTTTGCTTGACGATCTCCAGTAACAATTTTTGACTATCCTCAATTTTTTCATGAAGACGATTGCCATAGGTTGATTCACAAATTAGAATATCACATTGCGGAAATGATTTAGGATCATTCAACAATGGCGAAGAATATCTTCCGATATCACCTGTAAATGCAAGACGTGTAATCGTTTCTTCTTCATTGATTTTAAGGTATACGGCAGCACTACCGAGAATGTGACCATTATCGGTAAATACACATTTTACATTTTTTGTGACATCAAAAGGAGTTTCAAAATCTCTTGTTTCGAACATTTGAAGACAAAAGTTAACATCATCTTCAGTATAGAGAGGTTCCAGCAATTTTTGCTTGCGTTCTTTTCTCTTCTTATTGAGGTACATAATATCATACTCCTGAATTTTTGCTGAATCCTTAAGCATGACTTTGCACAAGTCGAAGGTGGCGTCTGTACAATAAATTTTCCCTCTGAATCCCTCTTTTATCAACCGTGGAATGAGTCCGGAATGATCAATATGCGCGTGAGATAGGATGAGCGCGTGAATAGAGGAAGGATCAAATCCGAAATGGCGGTTGAGAGGTTCTGTTTCTTTGCCCATTCCCTGAAACATTCCGCAATCCAAAAGAATTTTAGTATCGTCGGACAAGGTTATTAAATGCTTGCTACCTGTAACACATTCAGCAGCTCCAAAAAACTCAAGCGTCATAAAAGATTGTTTTAATAATCATCATGCTTCCAATTGCAAACACAAGGAATAAAACCAAGGAACGAAAAAATCTGCTTGTAACCCTATCCAGAAGTAATTTTCCTAACCATGATCCCAAAAATGCAATACATGCAAGAATAGGGATATACCAATAGAGTTCAGGATCTAAATATCCTGCTGACAAATAAATCAAACTTCGTGGAAGGTCCACTGCCATATCAATCGCTGCAGATGAGGCTATAAAGCTTTCCTTGCTCAAACCAACAGCCGACAATGCAAGTGCTCTTACCGGTCCACCAGTCCCTGTAAAACCTGCAAGAAAACCAGCCGTGCTCCCTGCTAATAAATGATTGGAAAATTTATCCCGCATCTGAATGTTCGGCCAAAGCATCAATAATGAGCTGCCGGAAACGAGGAAAATTCCAAGTACTATCTGCGACCATTCACTATTAGTTCCAACAATTAAAAATGCACCAATCACTGAAAAGATTAAACTGGGAATACCCAGCCAAAAAAATATACGCAGATTCAGGTGTTTTCCAAACAGCCAAAGCTTTGCACCATTGCTAAACACATGCAAAATACCTGTAAATGCCAGGACCGTCTGAAAACCGAAGAAAAAACCGCACAGCGGAACAAACAATGCGCTTGACCCAAATCCTCCCAGTGTTCCTAAAATTTCAGCAAGAAGGGTGAGTGCAATAAAAAGCGCCAAGTGCATAATCAGGCAACGTCGTAATCGACAACCAGCTTATCAGTTAAAGGGTGAGCCTGACATGTTAAAATATATCCGTCGGCCACTTCTTTATCAGTAAGAGCATAATTCATATCCATAGCTGCTTTACCTTCCTGAACTTTTGCTTTACAGGTACAACAAACTGCCCCTTTACACGAATAAGGAGCATCCGCACCGGCATCAATGGCTGCGTCCAGAATATTGACTCCGTTTCCGGCCAATTTAAATTTCGTTTCAATGCCATCCATGATCACCGTTACCTGACTATCCCCAGAAAACGTTTCTGCTGAAACGGAAGATTCAGTGGAAGCCATTAATACCGGAGTTGTGAATAATTCAAAATGAACAGCTTCCTTTTTAATTCCAGAATTCTCCAATGATTTGGAAACATTCATGATCATTTCTTCAGGACCACAAATGAAAAATTCATCTGCAGCTTTGAGCTCAAATTTACTGATAACTGCAGCTGTACGTTCAGCATCGAGTCTGCCATTCAAAATCGGATCTCCTGTTTCCTGTCTGCTCCATACATGAACAACCTTTAAACGGTTAGCATTTGCATCGCAAAGATCTTCCAGTTCCTTGTTAAAGATTGTTGATTCACTCCCCTTATTAGAATAAATGAGCGTAAACTTACTCTTGGGTTCTTTTTCGAGGATAGCTTTTATAAGTGAATACACCGGTGTAATCCCGCTTCCTGCTGCAAAACCAACATAATGTTTCTGGTTATCTGATTTTAATGTTGTTGTAAAACTCCCCATTGGTAGGAGGGAATCTACTTTATCTCCAACCTTAAGCACAGAATTCATATAGGTTGAAACTTTTCCACCCTGCACAATTTTTACTGCCACACGCATTTTTTCTCCGGAAAAGGGAGAAGAACAAAGTGAATACGAACGACGGACTTCTTCCCCATTTATCGTAAATCTTAAGGTAAGATATTGCCCGGGAGCATAGGAGAATGCGGCAGAATCTTTTGCATCAACTTCAAACGCAACTGAAACACTGTCCGAAGTTTCTTTACGGATATCAACAACTGTAAGGGAATGGAATTTTGACATAAACAGAAATTTTCGTGCGCAAAGGTAACAAATAGGTGTCCTGTTGGTTGATCAGAATTTTCATTTTTTTAGCAGGAGATTGTTCGCTGATTATGCAAATTGATAAAAGAATCTACCGAGCAAACCGTTTTATGTGAAATTTTATGCTGTAAAGACCTAAATTTGTAAAACAAAATTTGGGGGAATTGCAGGATTTCAGCCAATTAGAGCTAAATGCAAATAAAACTGACTGCTGTCATGAGCAAAAAGGAGCTTTAATTGTTAAACTTGTGCAAGCATTTTGAACTTATGGAAAACGAACTATTGGAAAGCAAGTTTCAGGCTAGAATTGATGCCGATGAAAAAATTGAACCGCGTGATTGGATGCCTGATGCCTATCGCAAGCATTTGATTCGCCAAATCTCACAGCATGCCCACTCTGAAGTAGTTGGGATGCAACCTGAAGGCAATTGGATCACACGTGCCCCAAGTTTAAGGGCTAAAATGATTTTGATGGCCAAAATACAGGATGAAGGTGGTCATGGCTTATATCTTTATTCCGCTGCAGAAACAATGGGAATTACCCGCGATGAGTTGATTCAGCAGCTTCATAATGGAAAGGCGAAATATTCCAGTATTTTTAATTATCCAGTAGTTACCTGGGCAGATATAGGTGCAGTAGGTTGGTTAGTTGACGGTGCCGCAATTGTAAATCAGGTTTCATTGCAACGCACGTCGTACGGACCTTATTCCCGCGCAATGATTCGCATTTGTAAGGAAGAAAGTTTCCATCAGCGTCAGGGCTACGAAATAATGGCTCACATGGCACTTGGCACTCCCGAACAAAAAGAAATGGCACAGGACGCATTGAACCGTTGGTGGTGGCCTTCACTTATGATGTTTGGTCCTCATGATAGTGATTCACCAAATTCAGGTAACGCTTTCAAATGGAAAATCAAAAGCGAATCGAACGACGAATTGCGTCAGAAATTCATTGATAAAACCGTTCAACAGGCAGAGATAATCGGACTAAGTGTTCCTGATCCTGATCTCAAATGGAACGAGGCCCGTGGTCATTACGATTTTGGTAAAATCAATTGGGAAGAATTCCAAAATGTGATCAACGGAAATGGTCCTTGTAACAAACAGCGATTAGAACATCATGTTCGTTACCACGAAGAAGGAGCATGGGTTCGCGAAGCTGCGAATGCTTACGCCGAAAAGAAAAAAAAGAATTCAGTAGTAGCTGCATAAAATTCCAAACCAAATGAGCAACGCAAAAGACAATCAGGGAACACTTTGGGAAGTTTTTATCCAAAGCAAATCAGGACTACCCTACAAGCACGCAGGTAGTCTGCATGCATCCGACAAAGAATTGGCCATACAGGCTGCAAGAGACACCTATACTCGTAGGAATGAGGGGACAAGTATCTGGGTTGTTCCTGCTGAATGCATAGTAGCATCCAATCCCAATGATCAGGAAGAGCTTTTTGATCCGATGAACGATAAAGTGTACCGCCATCCAACATTTTATGTAATGCCAGAAGGCGCAAAACATATTTGATATGAACCAGCAGGAAGCTCTTTACCAATATACACTTCGCCTTGGTGACAATGCCTTGATTTTGGGGCATCGCTTAAGTGAGTGGACCAGCAAAGCTCCTTTACTGGAGGAAGATCTTGCTTTGGGAAATCTTGCATTGGATCTTTTAGGACAAGCCAATTCGCTCTTGGAATATGCAGGAAAAACAGAAGGAAAAGGCCGGTCACAGGACGATCTTGCATACAAACGCGCTGAACGTGAATTTCTGAATAATTTGTTGGTGGAATTGCCAAACGGAGATTTCGGATTCACTATTGTTCGCCAGTTTCTCTATTCAACTTTCGCACTCTTTCTCTATGAAGAATTGAGCAAAAGCAAAGACGAACAAATTGCAGCAATTGCAGCAAAATCGCTGAAAGAAATAAAATATCATGTCAGGCATTCGTCTGATTGGATGCTCCGTTTAGGTGATGGAACCGAAGAAAGTCATAACCGCGTTCAAAAATCGCTCAACGACATTTGGATGTACACCGGGGAATTGTTTGAAATGAACGAAGTTGACGCTATTCTGATCAAAGCAGGAATTGCCGCCGACTTGAACGCTATCAAACAAAAATGGAGTTCCAAAATTGAAGAAGTGCTATCGCAAGCTACGTTGAAACGTCCTCAGGATGCCTTCATGCAAACCGGAAGTCGTAAGGGAATACATACCGAGTATCTTGGCTTTATACTTGCAGAAATGCAATATTTACCCAGAGCTTATCCAACTGCAAAATGGTAATAACAGACCCGGAGATTCCGGGTCTCTTTTTTTACACCAATGAAAGAATTCTATAAAAAATATTTCCCCTATTTTGTTGATGTATGGCAATACATTGTGATTATTCTGATTTTTATTCTTGCTGCCATTTTTATTCTCTGAATTGTGATTACTGAAAACGATATTCTAAGTTGGTTAAAGGAAATTCCTGATCCGGAGATTCCGGTTATTTCAGTGGTAGAGTTAGGCGTTGTCCGGAAAATTGAATTGAACAATTCAAAAGTCACTGTAACTGTAACACCAACGTATTCCGGTTGTCCTGCCATGAAACAAATGGAAGACGATATCCGCGCAAAAATTCATGAAAACGGTATAAGTGATGTCGAAATAAAAATGACTTATTCTCCTGCCTGGACAACGGATTGGATCACTGATGAAGCAAAGGAAAAATTGAGGGTTTATGGTATTGCTCCTCCTGAACATTCTACAATCGATAAAAAAGTATTAATGGGCCTTCAGGAACGTGTTGTAAAATGTCCACAATGCGGATCGGCAGTAACGGAGATGATCAGTCAATTTGGTTCTACAGCATGCAAATCGCTTTACAAATGCAAAGATTGCCTTGAGCCGTTTGATTATTTTAAATGCCTTTGAGCCGAATCAAAGTTTTACTTCCAGCTTACAATTTTCCTTTTCGAGCAGGTATAGATTACTTTCCACTTCAAGGTCTGTTTTTGTATTATCGAGTTCCTGCGCATAGCGAAGTTTTAATTCTTTTCGCTTGATCGCCTCAAGAAAACGACGTACTTCTTCCCTACTCTGCAATAATAATCCCGGAACAGCACATGGTTTTCCGGTATCGTCTTTCGCTACCATTGTGAAAAAAGAAGTATTAGTATGCTTTACTGTACCTGACTGAAAATTTTCGGCTATAACTTTTATTCCGATCACCATTGAACTCTTGCCAACATGATTTACCGAAGCCATTAAAGAAATCATTTCCCCCACTTCGACTGGTTGCAAAAAATCAACACCATCTACTGAAACAGTTACACAGTATTTCCCGCTATGTTTAGTCGCGCATGCATAAGCTACCTTATCCATCAAAGACAATAAAATTCCACCATGAATCTTCCCCGAAAAATTGGCATATGCCGGAATCATTAATTCGGTAATTGTCATTCTTGAGTAATCGACTGGACGAAAATCTGTGTTCATAATCACTATTTTAGACCAATCTACTAAAATGATTGAAATATTTAATTGTTGTACATACAACGATTTACACTATATTTGCATCATGAAACGATTGGTATTCCCTTTTTTACTCTTATTTACCACATTAAATATTTCAGCCATGGACAATGATTCTAGCAACAATAAACCTGAAATCCTTTACATATTTGATCCACTTTGCGGATGGTGTTATGGTTTTGGTCCGGTGGTTTCGCGAATGGAAAAAGCATACGCAACGAAGGCCAATTTCACAATCATTTCTGGTGGAATGGTTAGAGCTGAAAGAGCAGAACCCATTGGAAAAATGGCTGATTACATCCTGAGTGCCATTCCCCGATTGGAGCAACTTACCGGAGTAAAAATGGGAGAGGCTTACATTAAATTACTGAAAGAAGGCACATCTGTATTCAGTTCTGAAAAACCAACACAGGCACTCGAAGCTTACCGGAAAATAAAAAAGCAAAACACCATAGATTTCGCCCATTCCATGCAGAAAAAATTGTTTTTTGAAGGGAAAAGTCTTGAAGCTGATTCAACCTACAGTGAGTTGGCGACAGAATATGGAATTGATCCCGTTCAATATATTTTAACACTCAATGAAATTGCAACACGATCTGCAATGTTGGACGGATTCAAATTCGTCTCTCAACTGGGTGTGTCAGGATTTCCGGCTGTTATTGGGAAGAAAAATGATCAATATTATCTTCTTGCCAATGGCTATACTTCGTTTGATCAAATTTCTAAAACACTGGATGCTTTTTTAAAATGAAAAGAAGAGATTTCCTTTTTACCTCAACTTTAGCTGCATTAGCAATGAATGATTTATATGCATTCGCCAAATGGTCGAATTCACTTCCGGAGAATGGGGCGAAAATGCCGGTATTGTTTATTGGACATGGTAGTCCGATGAATGCCATAGAAGACAATGAATTCAGTCGGGGATGGAAATCGCTAGCAGGAAAATTACCTTCACCAACTGCTATTGTGGTAGTTTCTGCTCATTGGGAAACGCTTGGAACCAAAATCACTACGATGGAAAAACCCCGAACCATTCATGATTTTGTTGGTTTTCCGGAGAAGTTATTTCAACAAAGCTATCCTGCTCCAGGTCATCCAAAACTGGCAGCAGAAATTATCAGTACAGTTAAATCAACAGCAATTCTTCCGGATGAACAATGGGGACTTGATCATGGTACATGGTCGATACTTTTGCCCATGTTTCCAAAGGCTGATATACCGGTTATTCAATTGAGTCTGGATCGAAGTAAAGGTCCGTCTTATCATTTTGAACTTGCAAAAGAACTTCGCTCACTTCGAAAAAAAGGTGTGTTGATTATTGGTAGCGGAAATATTGTACACAATCTGGGAAGAATTTTGTGGGAAGACAAAGCCTATGATTGGGCAATTGAGTTTGATTCAAAAATTAAAACGGCGATTGATGCCAATGATTCAAAAACGCTGATTGATTATACATCCCTTGGAAAGGCAGCGCTTTTATCTGTGCCTTCAAACGAACATTACTTACCTTTACTCTATGCGGCCGGATTAAGAGATGAAAAGGATAAGGTCAGTTACTTGAACGACAAAACCACAATGGGTGCAATCAGCATGCGGTCAGTAATGTATCATTCCTGATTCATTGCTTTCATTTCTTCTTCAGAATAGCGGGCAATCCGGTAATTCAAATATCCTGCTGCGATTGTCATAATTGGACTAATCAAATTAAAGAAGCAATACATCCAGTATGTTCCGGTTGCAACGCCCAATACTCCGGCCTGAGTTGCTCCACATGTATTCCAGGGGAAAAGAACAGAAGTAACTGTTCCGGAATCTTCCAAAGTGCGACTTAAATTCTCCGGTTTTAAACCACGATCGCGATATGTTTTTGCATACATTCTGCCGGGTACAACAATCGACAAATATTGATCTGCTGCAGTTGCGTTGAAAAAAATACAAGTACCGGCAGTAGAAGCGATCAATGATCCTGTTGAACGGGCAAGATTTACTACTGTTGACGAAATTTTTTGCAGCATTCCGCTTACTTCCATTATTCCTCCAAAACTCATTGCGCAAATAATCAGCCATATTGTATTCAACATCCCTCCCATTCCTTTGGTCGACAAAAGTGAATTGATCTGATCATCGGAAGTATGCACACTAACCGGTCCCATCATAGCATTCATAATTGTTGAGTAACCTGACTTTACATAATCACTTGTAATTCCAGAAATTTCATTTACTACTTCCGGTTGGAAAATAACCGCAAAGATTCCGCCCAATAAAGTACCAATCAGCAAAGCCGGAACTGCGTCAACTTTTTTTATGATTAGAAAAATGACAACAGATGGAACCAAAAACAAAACCGGTGAAACATAAAATTTTGAATCGATGGCCGACATCAATGAATCAACCCCACCGGCAACCGGATTTAATTCAGCAGTAAATCCAAGCACCAAAAAAATTAAAAGAGTAATTGCCAATGATGGAACAGTAGTAATTGTCATATAACGAATATGCGTGAACAGATCTGTACCTGCCATTGCAGGAGCAAGATTAGTGGTATCCGATAAAGGCGACATCTTGTCTCCAAAATAGGCTCCCGAAATAATTGCACCTGCTATCATGCCCTCATGAAACCCCATGGCAGAACCAATTCCAAGCAAAGCAGCACCAACAGTTGCAACAGTAGACCAAGAACTTCCGGTAGCAAGAGAAACAATTGCACAAACAATAGTTGCTGCAAGGAGAAAAATAGCAGGATGAAGAATTTTTAATCCATAATAAATCATAGTAGGAACTACACCCGAAATCATCCATGTTCCTGCAAGTGCACCGATCAACAATAAAATCATAACGGCCGGCAAAGAAGCAATGATACTATGCATGATACCATCGCGAATGCGGGTCCAGGTTAACCCATATCTCCAGGCAATGATTCCCGCAAAAGCTGCGGTTAGAATTAGCGCGATCTGATTAGGGCCAGAGGTTGCGCTGTCGCCATACAATTTTACGTTTATTGTAAGGAAACCTACAAGTACAAGAATGGGTAAAAAGGAAATGAACAATCCCGGAACAGGTGTATTTTTTGGAGCAGACATGCAAAATATTTGGATAAATATACTGAAACAGAATTAATGCGAATCCCACAGTAATTTTTCACCGGCTTTGACTGCTGTATTCAAAAAATTCTCGGTCGGTGGTATTGGACAGGAATAACCGGAAGTATAGGCGCAATAAGGATTGTAGCAATAATTAAAATCGATCAGAATTTTCTTTTTTCCAATAACAGATGCTTCCAGATATCTGCCACCACCATATGTTTCATCACTATTGGTTAGATCTGTAAACGGAATAAAAATATAATTCTTTAATGCCACAGGCTGAAAAACAGAAAGTGTACAGGCCACGCCGTTCAATTCAAAAGCAGCCTTTCCTATTTTGTAGTATTGTTTTTCCTTACCTGAGGAGGTAGGTATGGTAACTGTTTCTTTCCGCCTATTTTTTATAAAGGCAGCGTAAATTCTGTAGTCGGAATTTGCAGGATAAAAATGTAGTTCTTTAAATTTCAGGATCTCTTCCTTTTTCAAGGGAGAATGTGCGGTATCTTTCATCTCCTTGTTACGGTTTACACGGTATTGTTCCAGAGAATCTGCATAGGACTGCCCATGAAGATGATCAGTGAAAAAAAGCATCCCTCCTAGGAAAAAACTAATGCAAAGGAATTTCACGTAAATGTGCATAAAGAAGATTAAGTGGTAAACCCATTACATTATAAAAACAGCCTTCTATACGATCTATACCTATATAACCAATCCACTCCTGGACTCCATATGAACCTGCCTTATCGTAGGGTTTATAATGATCGAGGTAATAATCAATTTCAGCAAGAGTCAACTCTTTAAACCACACCTGCGTTGAACCTACAAATTGAGTTTGGAATGAGCTTGCCGTTATGCAGACTCCTGTATAAACAGTGTGTTTCTTTCCGGAAAGCAATTTGAGCATTTCAATTGCCTCCGTTCTGTTTTCGGGTTTGTTTAAAACCCGGTTATTGATCCAAACAATTGTATCTGCGGTTATCAAAATATCCTTTTCCTGAAGCTCTCCGGAAAAAGCATCCGCTTTCTTTTTACTTAAATACAGTACAATTTCATCTGCTTTTAAATGCTCCGGGAATTCTTCATCGGTTTCTTTGGTTCGGATAGCAAATTCGATGTCGAGCCCTTTTAAAAGAGCTTGTCGCCGTGGAGATTTTGAGGCAAGGAAAATGTTGTAGGATTGGAGGTGACTCAGCATCAGAACAGGAATAGGCTATACAACACGCCGGCAAACATGGCAAATTTCATCCATTTAGCAGCTCCGAGAAATCCATTTCTGTCGTTTGTTGATGAGGTGAGAAAACCACTATAAAGAATCGGGACGATCACTGCGAAACTTATAAAGATTAACCGGTACAATTCCAGCTGAAGAGAAAATACAATAAGAAAAAGGGGTACAAGCAAAAGAACAACCAGAGCTATAACCAGTTTTTTCGTTTTGGGAATTCCCCAAACAATTGGAACCGTTTTACATTTCTGTGCTTCATCTCCTTTCACATCCGCAAGGTCTTTTTGTACTTCACGAATGAGCGTTGTGAGAAATGCAAATCCTGTGAATACCCAAATTGCCTTCCATGAGAACGACAATTGTTCCAATGTAAAAGGATATCCTTCCGGAACTTCCTGGTACCTCAGCATCATGTCGGGAAGATCTGCCAGACCGGAGAGCAAAACAACCATTCCCGCCATTAAGGAAATAGTAAGGTTGCCCGAAAGAAATTGCCGCTTCAGGGACAATGAATACATCCATAACCCAAGCGTAGTGGACAAATGAAAAATCAATGGCCAGAAATTGTAGTATTTAAAAGTGAGGTAAACAGCAATTCCAATTGCAAAAAAATTCAGAAGGGTATGCCAAAGCATGGCAACTCGTTTTTTGATGTATTTTCCTACAATAACCTTCTCCGGCTTATTGATGCGATCGATTCGGATATCAAAATAATCATTGATAATGTATCCGGCGCCGGCAACAGACATTGTTGATATCACGAGTAAAAAGAAATCAAAATGCGTCATTGTAAAACAAAAGAGATCGGAGGTTTCATTTCCCTGCCAATCCATCCATTTACCACCAACCACAAAGTACCGCATCATATACATGGTAAATGCAATGATGAGTAGATTCAGGGGTCGTATAAGTCGTAGAAAATGAAACATTCGCCGGGCTAATATATTACATACCGATTAATTCACCCACACAAAAACATACACAATAAAAAACCCCGGTTGTTCCGGGGTCATTATCGTTTAAAAAAGAAGAATCTTTCGCTTGTTCGAACACTTGGCTTTTACCATATAAGCAAAATCGAGATTCGCTTCCATTACCAGCATCGCTGTAAAGGGGTGCGACTGCGTATAGGTTGTATAACGTGTTGTTCCAGGATAATGCGCCGGATAATTGTTTTGCTTCCCCTTTTCGCTGATAAGATCACTCAGGCCATAGGTGAATCGTGCGCCCATGGTAATCCCGAAATTTTCGGTACCCACAAAATAACCGCCAAAGCCAAGCGCCAGGATCGAATATCCTTTAATTAAATTCTCACTGATCTCTCCGTCGAGTGTAGCAAATTCCGGACGCTCATTAGTGCCTGATGCACTTCTGATAGTGGAGTATCCAGGACCAACTTCAAAGTAACGACCATCTTTATTATGACGGTACATCAGAATAAAATCAAGTGTTTTGAATTGCATGCCCTTTTTAAATTCGGGACTTGCACCGGAAACTGTATCTGTTACATTGTATTTAAAATCCTGCTTAAATGTTGATGCCATGACATCAAGTGTAAGCTCGTGCTCATCATTGAAATTGAATCCTACTTTTCCACCAATTCCATAACCATAGGCCAAAACATGGTTAAATTGCTGATCATTCATCAGGTTTTTATTCATCAGCCAGGTTGGACCCCATGCACCTTTGAAACCTATATCCAGCCAGCGCTGCGCAGAGATTGTTGAACTTATTACAATGGCCAGTGCCAACAGGAGGATAGATTTTCTCATTATCTTTGGTTTTCGGAAAGAATCAAAATTATCCAATTTCAGCAACCAAACAATACATCTATGAAAATCTTGCAAGGAAAAGTCGCATTAATTACCGGAGCCTCGAGAGGAATTGGGAGAGGCATTGCTCTACGGTTTGCTCAGGAAGGTGCTAACATCGCATTCACCTATGCGTCCTCAGAAGAAAAAGCAAAGGCTTTGGAAAATGAACTTAGCGCTCTCGGTATCAAGGCAAAGGGGTATAAATCTGATGCAGCAAACTTTGATCAGGCCATGCAATTGGTAGATGATGTGGTGAAGGAATTCGGAACACTTGATGTTCTTGTCAATAATGCAGGAATTACCCGCGACACACTATTGATGAGAATGACGGAACAGCAATGGGATGAGGTAATTAACACCAATCTGAAATCTGTTTTCAATCTCACAAAAGCAGCTCAGAAACCCATGCTTAAACAACGTAACGGATCGATAATCAACATGTCATCCGTTGTTGGAGTGAAAGGAAATGCAGGACAGTCCAATTATTCAGCTTCAAAAGCCGGAATTATTGGATTCACAAAGTCAATCGCCCTTGAATTGGGTTCAAGAAATATCCGAAGCAACGCCATTGCTCCCGGTTTTATCGAGACAGAAATGACGGAAGTGCTGGACGAAAAGGTGGTTCAGGGATGGAGAGATTCGATTCCTCTTAAAAGAGGCGGAACCACTGAGGATGTTGCCAATGCATGTTTATTCCTCGCCTCCGATCTTTCTTCGTACATCACCGGACAAACAATTCATGTTTGTGGTGGGATGCTTACCTGATTCCTGATCCATAACCTTGAAAATAATACTCAGTTATCCCCTATGGTACATTGTCTTCTGTCTTTCGGCCGGAGGACTTTATGCTGCCATTCTCTATTTCAGAGAAAAGCAACTGAGTGAAATACGTACCTGGCTTAAGGCATTGATTGCAACAACACGATTTGTTGTGATCAGTCTGCTCTCATTTTTTCTGCTTCAACCCCTTATTCGAACAGAAAAACGAAGGGTGGAAAAACCACTCATTGTAATTGCGCAGGATAATTCGGGATCTGTAATCATTGGAAAGGACTCTTCGTTTTACAAAGGAGAATACCTCGCAGAAATCGACCGACTAAAGAGCAAGCTCGAGGAAAATTATGATGTCCGCTCTTATACTATTGGTAACAAGGTAAGGGAAGGATTAAACATCGACTATACCGATCAGAGTACAGATTTAGGTGGATTGTTTGAGGAATTGTTTACGCGGTACTACAACAGGAATCTTGGTGCAGTAATTCTCGCCACCGATGGCATATTCAATCAGGGCACATCACCGTTATACAGTGCAAAAAGACTGAAAGGAGTTCCTGTATTTACTATTGCTATGGGAGATACTACCATTAGAAAAGATCTGCTTATTGGAGAAGTCCTATACAATCGACTTGCTTATTTGGGCAATGAATTTCCCATTGAAGTAACTATTGATGCCGGCAAATGCAAAAGCGAAAAAGCAGAAATCAAAATTCTAAAAGGAAATGAGCCTGTTGCTTCCAAAGTTGTTCAAATCGACAAGGATCAATTTACCACGAAAGTAAGTTTCAAACTCGAAGCAAGAACACCCGGAATTCAGCGTTATCGGATAGCTGTAACGCCGTTGAATGATGAACTCACTATTCTGAATAATCATCGGGATATTTTTATTGAAGTTCTGAACAGCAAACAAAAAATCCTACTCCTCGCTCACAGCCCCCATCCCGACCTTAACGCCATTCGATCGGCCATCAGTGAGAATCGAAACTATGAAGTAAGTTCCAGATTGATCAGCGATTTTAATGAGCCCATAAACAATTACAATCTCATTATTCTCCATCAATTACCATCCCTTACAAATAACGCAAAGGCTATTCTCGATCAAAGTGAAAATGCGGGAATTCCATTGTTAATCGTGTTGGGTGCTCAAAGCAGCATCAATGCATTCAATGAACTCAAAACCGGGCTTACCATTAGTAATAACCGCGGAACAACCGGACTGGCCGCCGGCAGTTTTAATACCGGATTCAGTCTTTTCCAAATCGAAGAGAAAGGTGCACGTCAATTTTTGCGTTATCCCCCACTTCAAATTCCTTTTGGCGAATGGAAAAGTTCACAGGCCTGTGAGGTATTATTTAACCAGCGCATTGGAACTGTGGAAACCCAATTCCCACTTGTGTTCTTCAATAAAGAGACAAGAAGAAAATTCGGCGTAATTGCAGGTGAAGGTGTCTGGAGATGGAAAATGGCAGATTTTGCGCAGAATGAAAACAACGATAATTTTAACGGGATGCTCCAAAAAAGCATTCAATACCTTGCATCGCGCGAAAACAAAAGTTTTTTCCGTGTTTTTGCCCAAAACGAGTATCCGGAGAGTGAAAATATCCTCATTAACGCTGAACTGTACAACAAAAGCTACGAGTTGATCAACGAACCTGAAGTTGAGATTATCATTTCTAATGAAGAGAAAAAGGATTTCAGGTACATTTTCAGCAGAACGGCAACAGCCTATCGACTGGATGCCGGTAAATTACCTGCCGGTCAATACCGTTACACAGCCAAAACCGAATTCAATAGTGCAAAATACGAGGTTAGCGGGGAGTTCAGTATTACTCCGGTAATGCTTGAATTAGCAAAATCAGTTGCCGATCACCAATTACTTGCTGCACTTGCTTTCCAAACCAAAGGCGAAATGATCCATCCAAATGACATTCGCTCATTACCGGAAAAGATCGGGAGCCAGGAAGATATTGTCGAGGTTGTGTTTCCTGAGCGCCGATTGGATGATCTGTTGCATTTCAGATGGATTTTCTTCCTGATCCTGGCCCTGCTCACTTTGGAGTGGTTTATTCGCAGATGGTCGGGAGCCTATTGATTTTCCAATTATGAAATCCAGACTGATTCTTGCCTTGCTGTTCCTCCTGCTTGATTTTTCAGGATCAGCACAATCATTCCGACTGCCCGATAGTTGGGAACCTCAAGATGTATTATTGGTCAAAACAAAAGGGAGTCATACCGGATCTCAAACAACAATCCGGTTTCAATCCGATCAATGTACTTATGAGGAAAATCTGGAAGGTAAGAGCATTACTATTCCCTTTCAAATGCACCCAAAAACATTTGAAGCACTTCTATTTTATCTTAAAGACAGAAAGTTTAATGAATTGAAATTCAAAAAATTAAAAACTATCACTTACGACAAAAATTCAAGTATCATCTATTGGCTAAGAGGTGGAAAGCAGCTCTTCCGGATTGGTTATGATGCGGATATTGAAGTCCACCGGAACTCAGAAAAAAGGTTCAATATGATCCTGCTTCACCTGATTCAATTAGCAGAACAACATACTGAAAAGCTCAAAGTAAAGGTCAATTTTACCATTCATTCCTCAGTAAAAGAATCCATGTTGGACCTCAACTACCGCATCGATGGTAGTGGTCAGCGTGCATGGTTTGGAAATAGTCAGATACCAAACATGATCAGTTTAATGCTGTTTCGGGTAAGGTACAGTTTTCACTTTGCTTTGTTGGACGGTGCAAAGGGACTCAATGGCGAAAACCCGGGCACAATCTGGACCTTATTTGAACCGGATATTGCCAATCACACCGAATTTGAAATTCTGCTTGAAAGGAGGAGATTGGTTGTTCGCCCACTGTAAACTATTAATTCTGCAGAATAGCAGAGCTAAATGTTATCCCAATTTTTCTTCAACCCAGCTTTTTGCCAGGTCAAATTGTTCTTCGGGACTCAACATTGTATTATCGATGATCCGGGCATCAATAGCCTGAACCAGTGGATTTTCTTTACGGTGGGTATCTTCAAAATCGCGACTTGAAATATTCTCGATTACCTCGTCCATACTCACTTTAGCACCTTTAGCCTTTAATTCTTCATATCGCCTTCGCGCTCTGGTTTCTTTGTCGGCAGTCATGAAAATCTTTAATTCAGCATGCGGAAAAACGGCCGTACCAATATCACGACCATCCATAACAACACCCTTTTCCTGCCCCATGGATTGTTGCAGGGCGACCAATTTTACTCTGACTTCTTTGATCAGGCTAACTAGTGAAACATACCGAGAAACTTCCATTCCTCGGATTTCCTGTTCAACGTTTTCATTGTTAAGAAAGGTTTCAGACCGCTGATTTTCATGATTGAACCTGAAGCGAATATCAATATCATCCAAACACTCGATCAATTGATCCTTCATCACGAAATTATCCTTTACCATTCCCTGACGAAGACAAAAAAGCGTAACTGCCCTGTACATTGCACCTGAGTCAACATACACAAATCCAAAATGCCTGGCCAGTTGTTTAGCCATGGTACTTTTCCCACAAGAGGAATATCCGTCGATTGCGATGTTAATTTTTTTCAAGCAAGAGCAAAGATAATTCTTCGCGGCAATATCACCTGAATTCGTTCAGGTTGAATGCAATTGTAATGTGGTTGGATAATCCCGCCTGATTATAGGTTGCAAGTGCATAAGACAAATGGAATTTTTTGATTTTCATTCCCATTCCAAACGAAAATCCGGATAATCCACCTCGCTCACGTACCCTTAGTTCTGCTCTTCTGCGGTAATTAAAACCGAAACCAATAAAAAAGTTTTTTGTCACCAACTCTGTCCCGAATACAGCGTGTCGCATCAGCTTATCTCCAAATCCCGGTGCTTTGGGTTCTATTTTTTCACCTGTGGAAGGGTCAATAGTCGGTTTAAGCGTTGGATCTAAATATGAAAGATCCCAGCGATGTAGATTTTCAGCTGCAACGGAAAAGCGAAAAGGAGCATGTTTTAATTTCTGAGAAATTCCTAGCTGAATATCAAAGGGTAATTTTTCCCTGTTTCCGGGACTAATCGGTTTAACATTTACTCCAACATTTCGAACAAGAAAGGATGCAGTAAACCCTTTATCTGCCCGGTGGTAGGTTGCTCCACCATCAAGGGCAAAGGACAGACCATTAACAAAATAGTACGAAGAATAGAGTGTTTTGAGATTGAGTCCAACTGAAAAAAGTGAATCGATCCTTCGACCGGCACCCAGATTCAACACATAATCTCCGGCCGAAAATTCTCCCAGTTCCTGTCCTGTTTCATCGGTTTCTTTAAATCTGCCGTAGCTTAAGTAATTTAAAGTAGCACTAAAGGTTGCAAGCGTATCCACATCATGCACATAGGATAAAAACCCGTAGTTGATGTTTCCGAAATAGTTTACATACGACATCGACAGGTAACGGTCCATCGATTTATTCAACAATGCAGGATTATGAATTCCAAGTGAAGGATCATTATCCTTTACTGCAATCAGATTACCTCCCAAACTGGCAACTCTGGCACTACTAACCAGGTTAAATGCCGAGCTGCCGGTACTTCCGCCAATCTGCGCAAAGCTTGCGTGACCGGCACAAAGTAGCACAAAGAGAAAAATCAGGTGTCGCATAAGAAGATTAACGCAAGATAAGCAAACTTATTACTGAACATCAGGTTCGGAAAAAATCCAATTTTAGGTGACATTCTTCACAACCAAGCGCTGCCTTATTTGTTACTTTTGCCACACAAACAAACAATTTCATGAGTGAACAAACAGAACATGTAAGTTGCCTGATTATCGGATCGGGTCCTGCCGGATATACCGCTGCCATTTACGCTGCACGTGCCGAATTGAAACCGGTCATGTATCAGGGATTGCAACCGGGCGGACAGTTAACCATTACCACCGAAGTAGAAAACTTCCCAGGCTATCCGGAAGGAGTACAAGGGCCGGAAATGATGGTTCAATTACAACAACAAGCTGAGCGTTTTGGAACGCAGGTGCGTTATGGTTTGGCAACTAAAGTTGATTTCACCGGACCGGTTCACAAAGTATGGATCGACGATGAGAAATTGATTACTGCTGATACCGTAATTGTTTCTACGGGTGCATCTGCCAAATGGCTGGGATTACCTTCTGAACAAAGACTTAATGGATTTGGAGTTTCAGCCTGTGCTGTTTGCGATGGATTCTTTTATCGCGGTCAGGATGTTGCCATTGTTGGTGCCGGAGATACCGCTGCAGAAGAAGCAACCTATCTTGCTAAGCTGTGCACAAAAGTTTACATGCTCGTTCGTAAAAGCGAAATGAAAGCATCAAAAGCAATGCAAACCCGCGTATTGAATACACCAAATATTGAAGTATTATTTGATACAGAAACGGATGAAGTTATTGGTGAAAAAACCGTTGAAGCTGTTCGCGTAAAAAACAGCAAAACCGGAACCATGCGTGATTTGAAAGTGACCGGATTTTTTGTTGCAATCGGACATGAACCCAATACCGGAATTTTTAAAGGCTGGTTGGATATGGACGAAACCGGATACCTGAAAGTTGTACCGGGTACAACTAAGACCAATATTCCAGGGGTATTTGCTGCAGGAGATTGTGCAGATAAAGTCTATCGTCAGGCTGTTACCGCAGCCGGAACAGGTTGTATGGCCGCGCTTGATGCCGAACGCTACCTTGCTGCGAAAGGACATTAAATTCAATTACATGAAATAAAAAAAGTCCCGGCAAAACCGGGACTTTTTTATTTGTAGTCTATAGATTGATCAGTTATTGATAAAAAGTTTCTCTTTTGCAACACCCTGATCAAACACAACATTAATTGCGTAGATACCGGATGCAAGTTGAGAAACGTCGAATGAGTTGTTACTTCCATTCAGGTGAAAAGTAGCAACCACTTTACCGGAGATATCAGTAACTGTTACCACTCCATTTGTAAGAGAAGGATCAAGAACGTTTATCTTAAGGTTTTTGTTATTGATGTTCATATCAACCTTATCACGAACATTCAACTCTTCAACGCCAACGGTTTGCTGACCTGCAAGAATTGTAGAACCTGCTGTTTGGTGTACAGCATAATCTTTTATAGTGAACGAATTCCCGTTGATATTTACATCTAAACGTGCCCAACCATAATGCAAAGAGCCGCTGACATCCAAAGCGAGACCCAGATATTTATTACTTGCGCCCAGCCAGTCACCAAGAGGAAAAGTTCCAAGGCCTGTTACATTGGCAACTGCACCGAGCATCATTGCTGATGAAGAAACAGATGTAGGAGCTTGTGCAAAACCGAGTGTATTATTGATTGCATCGTTCGCGTTCAATTTTGCAGCTAAAGGAAAGATTCCTTGAGAAGAAGATGCCGAAGCAACCCCATTTGAGCCAAACGTGTTGATTACAACTCCAACACCTGTGTATGGGAATCCACCTAAAGAACCGGAACGTGAAGAGCAGGTAATTACATAATCATCACCTGTTGCGTTATCAAGATTTAATAAATAGCTATTACCAGGTGTTACAGTCTGGTCGGTAATATCAGTGTAAAGAATCTGAGCATTAGCAGAACCTGCAGCACCGATTGCTCCGGCAACAGCAGCGTAACGCATCATGCGGCTTTTTTTGTTAGCGTCTAATTTTTTCATAGCGAATGGAATTTGGTCGTGTAAATATAGTAAAATGCAGTATCGAAAATTGTTAAAATTTCCCCGGTTTGTTATGGATTATCAGACAACTCAAATAATCCCGATACTTGAATTTCAACAGCTTCATTTTCAATCAGCCAATCGGAATGCACGATTTCCAACAAAGGCCTTACTGATGCCCATTCACCAAATACCCTTCTTTGTTCGGTATTTAACGTAGCCAAATGTGTGGGATAGACCTTGTTAACAATCTTTGATTCTTGTCCTGCACGTTTTAATTGTGCCGGAAAAAGCAGAGAATCATCTGAATCAAGCCAAATCAATTTCAGTGGACGGTCCTCAGGAATTTTCATCAACTGTGCTTGGGTTAACAGGAAAATTGCTTCAGGGTTTTGATTAATTGATTTTATGTTAAGGTCAGCCTTTAACTCCGGAGAATCAATAGATGGACGTAAATCGATACACTCAATGCCTTTGGATTTAAGGAATTCACAAAGCTCCTCTTGTCCGGCAGCTGGTAAACCGGAAACACACTTAATTGTAAACTTTTGGAATTTCGCTAACCAGTCAACCTGCTCTTTTAATTTTTCAGGATCAGGTATTCGGGTGGTATATAATTCCATTAAGCGATTTCGTGCACGAAGCATTCCCGGATGTATGTGCAATGCATTAAGGTAAGCAGTTTCGGCTGGTCGATAATCCTTGCATAATCTGAAACATTCTCCAAGCTGAAAATGAGCTGCAGCAAAACGTGGTTTTAATTCTAGCGTATCAATGAAAAAATCGATAGCTGTATCTGCCTCACCTGACCGCAACAATGCCATGCCTCTTCCAAAATTTGCTTCAGCATTCCGTGGATCATCATTTGCAATTTCTGAGAACACATTTTCTGCCTCCCGGTATTGTCCCATTGAAAGCAGAATATTCCCCTTTTGCAAACGAATATCAATCGATGAGGGCGCTATCTCCAACGCTTTTTCATAAGAAAACAATGCTTTTTTCGGACGGTATTGCGCCTGTGCCATTTTCCCTCTGAAAAACCAGACCTTTAAATCAAGTACCGTATTTATTCCAAACAATGCATCCGTATGCATTTCTGCTTCTTTCCATTTGCGAAGACGGATATAACACTGAATAATCAATGAGCGGTACCGGTGAAATTCCGGATAAAGTGGAATATTTCTCTCTAATATTTTCGCTGCCTCTTCGTCCCTCTTTTGAAAGGAAAGACTTTGTGCAAGGTAATATTCAACTTCAGCTTTTGTTTTAGCTACTATTTCTTCATTGGTTCCTTCCGGACGTTCAATATAACCCAATTCAATCAATTGCTCTAATGCCTCACGCGAATCCCATGTATTCACCCTTAATTCTTCAGGATGCATTCCGGATGAACAACCACCATCAGAATGGTTTTCCCATGAATCTATCCAATGAATTTCCTTTTGCTCCGAAAAACATTGTTGCAATACTTTACCATACATATCCATTCCAACAGGTAATCCCATGTAATGAAGAATGGTTGGAGTAATATCTATCACCGATGAACCAAAAATTTCGGTATTTGAATATATACCAGGTCCTGAAAAAGCAATCATTCCATAGGGACTGTGTTCAGAAGTTGGTCCTGCCGGTTCAACTGGAATGACGCGTGGACGAAGATTGCCGGATTCAAAACCATGATCACTTAGAATCAGAATAGCTGTATTATCATCTATTAAATCCAGCATTCTGTCCAGCATCATATCCTGAAACCGGTACGCTCCGTCGACCACCTGATTATAAAATATGAATTTTTCATCCGGCACTCCATCCAGTTTCGGTGCTCTGAATTTCATGGCCATATGAGAGAGATGATCAATCATATCGAAGTAAACGCCCATTACATCCCATTCGGTATTTTGCATCAACCATGTAGATGCAGCCTGCAGGCTTGCTGCTTTTGCAATTTCATTTCGCAGTGTTGTAATTACTTTGCTCTCCTCCTCGGGCATTTGATATAGTTCCGGCACAAAAGGTAAAACCATTGCAGGAGTAATTTCTGCAGGGTGAACACGAAATTGCGAAAGCTGTTCAGCGATATTTTCAGGGTGTACAGTTCCGGGCGCCATCAACCAATTTTCAGGATCAGGAGAATTTGCCATTTGGTAAAAATTACTCACAATGGCGCCATTTATAGGTTCTGCAGGATGACTGGGCCACCATCCTACTACATTGCATTTGTACCCGTATTGATTGAACATGTTCCAGAATGCTTTCACTTTTCGGGATGTGGACATCAGTGGTCGAATTCCATTTCCCTCGGGTGATGCCTCTGCAAAGCCAAGGATTCCATGTTTATCCGGTGTAACACCTGTGGCAATGCTGGTCCACAACATTGGAGAAATAGGTGGATCCATTGTTTCCAAAGCACCTCTTACTCCTCTATTCAACATCCGTTTTAATGCCGGCATTTTATCCTGGGCTATCAATTGATCCATCACCTGCCAATCGGCAGCATCCCATCCGAGAATCAATAATTTTTGTTTTTTGACTCCCATCATTTCAATTTATTTCGGTACAAATTGGGATCAACTGCCATTGCCATTTCGCTGTACTTATCATCTTTTCCAATAAACTTTGCGATGATAAGTGCTACATTTTCCGGATTTGAGACGACATCATGATAGGGGACGCGAATCAATTCCATATTGGAAGAATTGGCAATCATTGTAAAAACCTGATCCAACGATTTTTTGAAAACCTCCCCAATCGCAGGATTTACCGGTTGATCTTTTTTACCCAACATTACATTTTGCGAAACAAGAACTTCTTCAATTGGACGATCCATAAAAATGATTTTGTAGGATAGGTCCTTTTTCAGATACGGTAATAGTTGCGCTATGATTTTAACACACTTTCCATCCGCCTGGTCCAACCAGGAATTATCAGCAGCAAGTTTTTTTACAGGTTCGTACTCAAAATAGCCCTTAGGATTGGAATGATCAGCTGTTCTAAGGTGATCACTTAAAATTTCCAATCCTGACCTTTCGATCATTTGCATCATCATGGAAGTACCGCTTCTGGGTAATCCGGAAACAACATAAATCATTTCGAAAAATACATAAAAAAAGCCCCGCAAGTGCGGGGCTTTCTTCATTGAAAATATTGATTATTTCACAACAGTGAAACGGTTAACAAGCTTAGAGCTTCCTGTAGAAATTGAGTAGTAGTAGTTACCAACAGCGAGGTTAGAAGCATCGAAAATGTAACGGTTCTCACCTGCTACTACAGTACCAAGATCGATAGTGTTGATCACACGGCCCATTGCGTCCATAATTTCGATTGTAACTTTAGAAGCGTTCTCTAAAGAGTAGCCAAGGTTGATAAGACCATTGGCAGGATTAGGATAGGCAGCAGTGATTGCAAGACCGTTCTTAGAAAGACCATAAACACCTGTTGGAGTATTTACGATAGGATAAATAGCAAGGTCAACATTCAATGGGTTACCCGCAGCGATCTGCCAGTTGGCAGCGAGGGTAGTCCATGTTGGTGTACCTGCATTGTCCCATACTTCCCAGCTAAGGTCACCGGCAGCAGCACAGTTGTCTTTTGTAGAAAGTACAGCCAAAGTGTCACCAGAAGTTGTTGGGATATTTACTGCAAATACAACGTCACCTGACATAGAAACAGCTGAACCAAAAGCAAAGGTATTGAAACCGATACCACCTGAAATAACAGGCAATGAACCCAATGCCACTGAACCTGTAGTTGCAGAAGCAGTCATAGCAGGTACACCAGCCGTTACAGGGTGAGAGGTAACAAAAATATTAGGATTAGAAGCGTTTGTCATGTAGTACTGAACAATAACTCCTGATACAGTTGTACCTGCTGCCAGGTTGTACTGCTGACCTTTTTTAGTGTCATCATAGGAATTGGAACCCGTAACATAGCCTAGTGTAGCTCCACCATAAAGGGTGAAAGGCTGGGCATCACCGGTAAAACATGCTTGCGAAAAAGACGCAGGCTCAAGGGTATCAATTGCGCGGTCAACATTGATTGCTGAAGCAGGCAAAGTAACGAGTTCGGTAAGGTTACCGGACTTCTGAGCAGAAACTGTTGCAACAGAGGCAACGAGCAAAGCAGAAACGTAAAGTTTTTTCATGTGGTTTTTAGTTTTTTCAAATATAATTAAAAATTAGGGTATTGTTGGAGTTTTAACACTTGGATTTTTTCCACCGGTTTTTCCACGAATCTCACGCCAATGTTGAATGCCAACATGACCTAAAGCGAGTAAAGCCAAAGAACCCTCAGGACTCATAAGCATTTGAATCTGTTCTGTTTCCTTGATGGATTTCGGGTTTTCCTGATTGGTATTCATATCTATTCCGGACAAAAAATTGATTAATGTTGGATTACAAGTTTACGGGTAAGGGTTTTACCTCCGGTTCTCAAAACAACTTGATAAACGCCGCTTTCAACATTGGCAACATTAACCGGCTGTGTGCTGATACCCGGTTGTACAGTGCCAAAGGAGCGGTTCCATATTATTCGTCCTGACATATCCATCAACACGACTTCTATAGGTGATGATTCATATAGTTCAAACGAAACCAAAACCTGGTCGGTAGCCGGATTAGGGCGCAGCACAAACTGTATGCCGTCCGCTACTCCACTTTCTTCTACATTGTTCGGATCCATATTATCCCAAATCTGAACATCATCAACAGCTGCTTCCACCAATGATCCTCCGTCAAGATTCTGACCCGGACGCAAACTATCCGAGGCAACAAATCGGATCTTCATATTATTTGTGGGGGTAACGTAATCAGCAACACGAAATGCATTTCTTCTCCATTTGCGATCTGAAGTTTTTGTATTCTCTACGAAAGTCCAGGTTGTTCCTCCATCATTCGAGATTGAAACCTGCCACCAGTCGGCATTCGGATTTGCACCACTTGGAGGATTATTGATGTACCATCTGTAATAAGAAACGGCAGGATTTACATAGCCAGACATATCTATGACTGCAGAACGCAATGTGGTATGCCCACCATCAACATCCGCAGTACCTAAAGCATCGTTCGGAGATGAGGCATTTCCGGTAACCCAGCAAAATTCGCCATTTAATGTCCGCTGATAATACGTTTGAACCGCTGTTGATGTATCGCCTGCTGTAGAATAGGAACCAACAGGTATTGCGTTGATCCACCTTCCTGTGCTTGCATTATCACCCGGAACCTGAGCTTGCCATGAACCTAGTTCTGTTGTAAAGTCACCGGCATCATCTGTTTTGTCGAGTGCATACCCAACCATAATAATGTTCGGAATATTGGGATCTGTCAATTCAGCTCCGATAGGAGTTACCGCGGTCATTTGATTATTTATATCTGTTGCTGACAAATAGTAATAAACAATGGTACCAATAGGTTGCGCAGGAATGTCAATGGTATACAAGTTACCGGAAACATTCGACATATTCCCGGAATTCCATGCACCTGTATTGATTTTATAAAAGCACTTTACGGCACTCAGATAATTCGTGTATGGAAAATTCAAAATCAAATTGGCGTTGATAGCAATATCTTCAGCTGCATCATGAAAACCGAAAGTGGTATGGTTCAATTTTGCATTTGAAATAAGTGTAATTCCGTGTAAAGCAAATGCATCAACAATGGCCATACCATTTGGAGTACCATTAGTAAGATCCGCATCATCATCGTCGGCTTGTAATACATCGATCAAAACATCTGTAAATGCTTTTCCTTCATTACCGTTCAAAGCAGATGCCTGTAAACCGGGAAAAGCATCTGCAAAAAGATCAATAGTCTGATTCATATCACTACCGAGATTCAGAAAAGTATCCCACCAGGCACCGGCAATGATTTCACCATCTGCGTGAACTTGCCCAATAAGGTTAACAGGATATACTTTACGATTCATATCGTAACGACGTATATAACTATTTGCATCAGTTGTGCTTGTACCTAAACCGACAACCGGATTAATGGTAATGGAATAGGCCCAAAAATCAGCATATCCTTCATTCATTGCACCATTATTAAAGCTACTGCCCAGTGAACTGTAAAAATTATCATTGATTCCATGTCCGTATTCATGGTAAACAACATCAGCAACCGTTGCGAATGAGGTACACCCGTTGGCAAGTGCGTAAAAATTAATGGAAGTTCCATTGTAAAAAGCGTTGCAATTTCCGGTAGTTAAATCAACATTCGTGGGTAGCATAAAATCCATTCCCGCAAATGCCGGAAGCACTTGTTTGCAATGATCATGTACAACATTAACATGGTAATAAGCGGAACGATCCTGAATTGTACCTGCCGTAAAGTCTACAACATTGGCGCCGTCATTTAATGTGGTATTAAAACTTGGTGTTACATTATTCACTCTGACATTGCACCATGCACCACGAAGAAAAAATGTAGCGGGCTGTGGGCCTGGTACACCGGTTGATATTACACCTGCAGCATCCGTAATAAAAGGAGATGATGCTATTGTAAAATCCATATTGGGCATAGTAAGTGTTGCCGAACCATTATAGGAATTCGTTGGGTAAGCAACTCCCTGCGTAGCCACATCAATACCGGTTGGTGGTTTGTGCTTGTGATCAAAATGCATTACCCTGTTTTGTCTGTACAAGATCTCACCGGTATGCGCATCTACGAGAGTCAACATATCAGAAGGAACAAGATCATTGTCAATCGTATGCACATTAACCATATGTACAAGTTTATAGACATAGGCTTTGTTTTCAGGAACGGGCAAAATAAATAACTCAGGATTTGCAACAACGGATACAACCGATTCCGTAATACCTGTTTGCGCGTAATTGATAGCGCCACCATTACCAATGGATGAATTTAGATCAAGCTGAATGTCGGAAAAAATATCCGTACCGAACATTATAACACGACCGTCGTTTGTAAGTTTCACTGTCAGTTTACTCTCCAGAATTTTTAATCCCTGGTGACGTTGTGAAAAATGGACAAACTGATGTTTTTCATTTCCTGCAACACCCATTAATTCGAGTTCATGCAACGGAATATTAAACCCACTAAGCTCGTTTTGAATAAAGTTTCGCGCTTTATCCTCCATTGTAGCTCCCGCAACAGAAATAGGTTTTCCGTAAGCACGGTGTGGTTTTCTGCTTTCTTCATTGAACATCACCCACCAATCACCATTGCGTTGCAAAAAGTTTTGCCAGGCTGGTAATTCGCGCAATTCGGCCTGATAGTTTTTGTCAGGCATCCATTTGTTGTTGTAGAAGGTTTTTTCAAGCGACGATTTGCTCTCAAAAACATTTCCACCGGCAAACACTGCCAGAGAAAAAAGAATAAAAATGGAGGTAGAAATAATCCTCATAGAATCTTCCGGTTGGTTAAGGGCTTTAAATTCATCAAATATCTGCCCGTAACCAAACCGTATCCTAAATATTATCGAATTCAACCCATTTTGTTTAAAACGAGAATTCTCCTTGGTAAGAATCTCATGATGATTACTCGAAAACTCCTAATTATCCAACTGAAATACAAATGTTTACATCTTAATTGTTGATTTTTTTGGATGCGAAGTGATTTAGGACTTTCTCTCTACTTTTGCAGCCCATGAAAGAATATCTCGAAAAGGCACTTGAAGTCCTGAAAAACGGAGGAATTATCCTCTACCCGACCGACACCATCTGGGGTATTGGATGTGATGCTGGTAACCCGGAAGCTGTGAAAAGGATTTACGATTTGAAAAAACGTGACGATAGCAAAAGCATGATCGTTTTGGTGGAAAACACAAACCGCATCACACGACATGTAAGGGAGGTACCGGAAGTTGCCTGGGATTTAATCGAATTGAGCGATAAACCATTAACGGTGGTCTTTGATCGGGCCTACAACCTTGCACCTAACCTAATAGGCGAAGATGGTTCGATAGGTATACGTGTCTGCATGGATGAGTTTTGCAATCAATTGATAAAAAAATTGAACCGTCCAATCGTTTCAACCTCTGCAAATATCTCCGGTCAGGCATCACCACGTTTTTATAATGACATCAGTAATGAAATTCGCGTTGGCGTTGATCATATTGTAAATTTGCGCCGGAATGAAACAACGATTTCACAACCTTCTTCAATTATCCGCTTAAAAAATGACGGTCAGATCACCATTCTCCGTAAATAAGGACCGTCTGCAATCTGCGTTACACCATCCGGTATTCCAGACAATTGGAACCATAGCCGATGGTTGTAATCAGAGAGTATTTGTTATTGGTGGATATGTTAGAGATCAACTGCTGGGCAGACCATGCAAGGATATTGATCTGGTTACAGAAGGAAGTGGACTTGAATTGGCAGAAAAGGTTGGCAAAGCGCTAGGGGTTAAAGTGAATTACTTTAAAAATTTCGGGACAGCTCACTTAAAATACAATGAGCTCGATATAGAATTTGTTGGTGCGCGAAAAGAATCCTACAAAAGAGAATCGCGTAAACCAATTGTTGAGGAAGGAACATTACAGGACGATCAGAACCGCCGTGATTTTACAATCAATGCGTTGGCAATTTCCCTCAATAAAAATAACCGTGGAGAACTGATTGATCCTTTTGACGGAGTTGCAGATCTGGAAAAAGGAATTATTCGCACCCCACTCGATCCAGACATCACTTATTCTGATGATCCATTGCGGATGATGCGGGCAATACGTTTTGCAACCCAACTTCAATTTTCAATTGAAGAGAAATCATTTCAATCAATTTCAAGAAATAAAAACAGGATAGAAATTATTTCGGAAGAACGAATTGCAGAGGAACTCAATAAAATCATTCTTTCTCCAATTCCCTCTATCGGTTTTGTTCAATTGTTCAATACAGGGTTACTTGAGTTGATTTTTCCTGAAATGGCAAAACTTGAGGGAGTAGAAGAAGTGAATGGTTTTAGTCATAAGGACAATTTTTACCATACCCTTCAGGTCTTGGATAATTTGTGCCGCACATCCAACGATTTATGGTTGCGATGGGCTGCAATACTGCATGATATTGCTAAACCGGCAACAAAAAAATATTACCCTGATCAGGGATGGACTTTTCACGGACATGAAGATTTAGGCGCACGGATGGTTCCGGGAATTTTTAAAAAGTTAAAACTACCCCTGGATCATAAAATGAAATATGTCCAAAAACTCGTGTTTCTCCATTTAAGACCAATAGCTCTTACTAACGGAAACATTACCGATTCTGCAGTACGACGGTTGCTTTTTGAGGTTGGTGATGACCTGGAGGATCTAATGAAATTATGTGAAGCAGATATCACTACAAAAAACAAAGCCAGGGAAGAACGATACCTACAGCGCTTTCAAAAGGTAAGAGAGGTTATTAATGAAGTTGAAGAGCGGGATAAAATTAGAAACTGGCAGCCTCCTATCACCGGAGAAATGATAATGAAAGCTTTTAATTTACAACCGTGCAAAGAAGTTGGAATCATAAAGAATAAAATAAGAGAATCTATTCTAGACGGTGAGATAGGAAACAACCTCGAAGAGGCCACTGAATTAATGTTTACTTTAGGTCTTGAAATGGGCCTGAAAAAAATCTGATAACCATGAGAATTTACCGATTCCGAGTAGTACTCGACACAAGGGATGATGTTTTTTGCGATGTTGACATCAATACAGAAGCCAGTTTTGAAGAGTTTTATAATGCCATTACCAATGCCTTTAAATTTAAAGGAGGTGTAATGTCAAGTTTTTACATGTCGAACGAAAACTGGGATAAAGGCGAAGAAATCACCCTACTCGATATGAGTGAAGGCGCACCAAGCATGAGCAATAGCATATTAAAAGATTTCATGACCGATCCACGTCAACGCCTCGTTTTGGTTTACGATTTTATGCGGATGTGGTGTTTCCTTATTGAATTATTGGGAGAAGATTCGGCAGAAAAAGGTGAAACTTATCCAAATGTGCCTATGTTCTATGGTAATCCTCCCAAGGAAGAAAGTAAAGATATTGCAGATACTGATTTTAGTTTTGGAGAAGGAGGCGATTCTCGTATGGAAGAAGAATATGGATTGGACGAGGGATTTGGTGATGATGAAGATGGTGAAGGCGGGCTGGATGATGAAATTGGGGGAATGTTTGACGAATTCGGATACGAAGAAAATTAATCTGTATTAAATAAAAAACCCCGCCATAAG
>ERZ761602.251-NODE-251-length-127775-cov-15.845271_pt1 | contig 127775 bp, 112 predicted proteins | sample MGYA00512165_ERZ761602 | MGnify/ENA primary metagenome ERZ761602 (study PRJEB28899, sample SAMN02445085) | bioreactor sludge metagenome | biome: EBPR sludge; isolation source: Thorneside wastewater treatment plant | place: Australia: Brisbane, Thorneside...
AGTCCTGCGACGTGTAGCCCTGGATCGCCACCATCTGCTCGTCGGTGATGCCGCCGTCCGCCAGCGCCGGCAGGGTCTCGGCGATCACCTGCGGCGAGACGTCGGGCGAGATCGTGTCCTGCGAGCCGGTGAGCATGTCGCTCCGGATCTGCTGGACCTTGCCCATCCGGTAGTCGTACGAGCCCTCGGTGTTGAGGTGGTCGATGCCGTCCCTGGTCGTGGACGTGGTCGACGTGGTCGACGTGGTCGTCGGGGGCGCGGCCTGCGCGGTCTCGACGGTCGACTTGATGTCGGCGGCCGGCGGCGTGGCCGCCTTGTGGCGGGCGAGGGCGCCGGCGAGGAGCCCGGACTTCTTCGCGCCGGCGCTCGCCCCGTCGCTCGTGGCCGCGGCGTCGGCGGCGCCGTTGCTGCCGCCCGACGAGAGCACCTGGGCGACGTGGTGGTTGCCGCGCGTCTCGTGCAGCACCTGGAGCGCGGCGGCGCGCTCGACGTCGCTGAGGCAGCCGAGGAAGCCCTCGAGCGCCTCGGGGCCGCGGCGGTCCGCGCTGAGGAGCTCCTGGGTCAAGGCCGCGTCGAGCGCACCGCTCGCAGGGGCGGCGGCCTCGGTCGCGGGGTCGCGTTCGACGACGTGCTGGGCGGGCTGGTACACGGCTCCTCGTATCGCCGGAGAGACCGGCATCCATTCTACGGGAGCCGGGGCGCGGATCTACCCGCGACGCCGCTCGAACACGAGCATCTCGCCGAGGTACGGGTGCTCGCGGGTGTCGACGCGGGTCATGCCGCAGCGTTCGATCACGCGCAGGGACGCCACGTGCCAGGGGAACGTCACGGCGGTGACGGCCCGGATGGCGTCCTGGGCCAGCGCCCACTCGACGCAGGCGCGCGTCGCCTCGCTGGCGTAGCCCTGCCGCTGCTCGGCCTCGTCGACGCCGTATCCCACCTCGGCCACGCCGTCGGCGGGGCGGCCGTGGAAAATGACGCTGCCGACGACGCGGCGCTCCGCGTCGCGGGTCACGAGCAGGGTGTCGCCCCAGAGCCGGCAGGCCGGATCGGCGCGGATCGCGTCGAGCGAGAGGCCGAAGGCGCGGGCGACGAGGTCGGGCCCCGGCCACGCCACGGGCAGACGAGCGCCGCAGATGGCCTCGGCGCGCGCACGATCCTGCGCCATCACCGCCTCGACGAAGGGCAGGGTGACGGGAAAGAGGTCGAGGCGGTCGGTCCGGAGCGCCGGCACGCCGGGGATGCTACCGTACGGAGCGGATGCTGTCGGTCTTCGACATCTTCAAGATCGGCATCGGCCCGTCGAGCTCGCACACCGTCGGTCCGATGCGCGCCGCGCGTCGGTTCGCCGAGCACCTCGACGCCACCGGCGAGCTGGCGCGCGCGGCCTCGATCAAGGTCGAGCTCTTCGGCAGCCTCGGCCACACGGGGCGCGGCCACGGCAGCGACACCGCCGTCATCCTCGGGCTCGAGGGCGAGGATCCCGAGACCGTCGACGTCGACGCCGTCCCCGCGCGCGTGGCCGCCGTCGTCGCCGCCGGCAAGGTCACCGTGTCGGGCCGCGCCGTCGACTTCGTGCCGGCGCAGGCGATCGTGTTCCACCGGAAGGAGCGCATGCCGCTCCACCCCAACGGCATGCGCTTCACCGCGTTCGCGCCGGGCGGGGCGCCGCTCGCCGAGAAGATCTACTACTCGGTGGGCGGCGGCTTCGTGGTCGGGCCCGACGGCGCGCCGGTCGGCGGCGAGGGGGCGCCGCCCGCGCCGCCGCACCCGTTCTCCACGGGCGCGGGGCTGCTCGGGGTGTGCGGCAACACCGGCCTCTCGATCTCGACGGTGATGCTCGAGAACGAGCGGGTCGCGCGCCCGGAGGCCGAGGTGCGCGCCGGCGTGCTCCGCGTCTGGCACGCGATGGAGAGCTCGATCCGCCGCGGCTGCGAGCGCGAGGGCATCCTGCCCGGCGGCCTCAAGGTGCGCCGTCGCGCCGCCGCCCTGCACCGCAAGCTGCGCACCGATTCGCGGGGCAACGCCGACCCGCTGGTGATCATGGACTGGGTGAACCTCTTCGCGCTCGCCGTGAACGAGGAGAACGCGGCCGGCGGCCGCGTGGTGACGGCGCCGACCAACGGCGCCGCCGGCGTCATCCCGGCGGTGCTCAACTACTACCGGCGCTTCACCCCCGGCGCCGACGACGAGGGCACGATCCGCTTCCTCCTCACCGCCGCCGCGATCGGCATCCTGTACAAGGAGAACGCGTCGATCTCCGGCGCCGAGGTCGGCTGCCAGGGCGAGGTCGGCGTCGCCTGCTCGATGGCGGCGGCCGGTCTGACCGCCGCGCTCGGCGGCAGCCCCGGCCAGATCGAGAACGCCGCCGAGATCGGCATGGAGCACAACCTCGGCCTGACCTGCGACCCGATCGGCGGCCTGGTGCAGATCCCCTGCATCGAGCGCAACGCGATGGGCGCGGTCAAGGCGATCAATGCCAGCCGCATGGCGCTGCGCGGCGACGGCAAGCACAAGGTCTCGCTCGACAAGGTCATCAAGACCATGCGCGACACCGGCCGCGACATGTCGAGCAAGTACAAGGAGACCGCGCGCGGCGGTCTCGCCGTCAACATCATCGAGTGCTGAGCGCGCGACGGGGGGGCGGGCCTGGCCCGCGGCGCGCCCCGCAAAGTTGTCAAAGTTGACACCGTCCCCAAATAGAACGCGTTCTATTTGGGGACGGTGTCAACTTTGACAACTTAAGGCGCCGCGGCGCACACGCCGCGACACCTACACCGGCGCCGTGCCGGCGCGGCGTGAAGCGTCGGCCACGCCGCCCGGGGCCTTCCTCGCGGGTTCGCGCCCTTCGCTGGCGGCACGGCCGTTGCTGGTCGTAGGATCCAGAAGAGGAGGGCACTCATGCGGATCCTGGCTGGATCTTCGCTCGCGGCCGCGTTCGCGCTGGGAGCTTGTGGCGCGGGCGGCAGCACCGACATCGACCGGACGCTCGTGTTCGCCGAGCGCAGCGACGCCGAGATCGCGCGCATCATCTCGGCAGCCGGCGGCAGCGACATGTTCGGCGCGCAGTCGCAGGTCGACCAGTTCGGCGACACCTTCGACGCCGATCCGTGCCCGACGATCGAGGTGAGCGGCGATCGGGCCGTCGTGACCGGCGGCTGCACGCGCGCCGACGGAACGGAGATCCTCGGCTCGGCGGTGGTCACCAACCCCGCCGGCTGGGACCAGCTCGACTGGTTCGGCGGCGACTCGCGGTACGAGCTCCACCAGCTCGCGTTCGTCGACGAGAGCTGGTCGGTCACCTACGACGGCTTCATCGAGCGGCGCGACAACTTCAGCACGTGGGACGCCGACCTGACCGTCACCTCGTTCGGCGTCACGTTGCGTTCCGACCTCTACTACCACTGCGAGAACCCGTCCTCGCCGAGCTGCGACCTGACCAACAGCGGCATCGAGCTGATCGGCGTCGGCGGCGCCCACGCCTCCGGCAACGTCTCCATCGAGGGCCAGCGCCAGGTCTCGCGCTTCGACCTGCGCGGGGTCGACCGCATGACCGTGGACATCGAGGGCGGCTGCGTCGGCTGGCAGATCGAGGGCACCGACCGTCGCGCCGCCTGCCTGCCCTGAGCGAGCCGCGCGGCAACCCGCCGGAATCACGGGTCCATTCGAGCCCCTTTACTTTGGGCCCTTCGCCCCCCAGACTGCGCCGCGCATGAGCGCGGCCCCCGGCCAGAACATCTACTTCGTGTCCCTGGGTTGCCCCAAGAACCAGGTCGACACCGAGGTGATGCTCGGCCAGGTGCAGGCCGCCGGGCACGCGCTGTGCGACGTCCCCGAGGACGCCGACGTCATCGTCGTCAACACGTGCGCGTTCATCGATCAGGCCAAGGCCGAGAGCATCAACACGATCCTCGAGATGGCCGAGTACAAGAAGGATCGCGCGGCCAAGCTGGTCGTCACCGGCTGCCTCGCGCAGCGCTACGCCGACGAGATCGCGACCGAGATCCCGGAGATCGATCACATCCTCGGCTCGTCGGACTTCCCGTCGATCGCGCGCGCGATCGCCCCGGCGCCGGCCACGAAGAAGCCGGCGCGCGGCAAGAAGCTCCCCGTCGTCCAGGTCACCGAGACCCCGGCCTACATCTACGACCACGACGCCCCCCGCGTACGCATCGGCGCCCGCCACACCGCGTACGTGAAGATCGCCGAGGGCTGCGACCGGCCGTGCTCCTTCTGCATCATCCCCAAGCTGCGCGGGCCGCAGCGCAGCCGCTCGATCGACGACATCGCCGCCGAGGTCGCGCAGCTCGGCGCCGAGGGCGTGAAGGAGGTCAACCTCATCGCGCAGGACCTCACGCGCTACGGCTGGGATCTCGACGGCCGGCCCACGCTCGCCGCGCTCCTGCGTCGCATCGCCGGCACGCCGGGGATCCACTGGATCCGGCTCCACTACACGTTCCCGAGCGCCTTCTCCGACGAGCTCATCGACGTCATCGCCGGCGAGCCGACGATCGCCAAGTACGTCGACGTCCCGCTCCAGCACATCGACGACGGCATGCTCAAGATCATGCGCCGCGGCCACTCGGCGCGGGTCACCTACGAGCTGATCGAGCGCCTGCGTGCCCGCATCCCGGACGTCGTCCTCCGCTCCACGTTCATCGCCGGTCACCCGGGTGAGACCGAGGAGATGTTCGGCGCGCTCAAGACGTTCCTCACCCACGTCGAGCTCGACCGCGTCGGCGTGTTCCCCTACTCGATCGAGCCCGGCACGGTCTCGGCGATGCTGCCGCACCGCGTGCCCCAGGACGTGGCCGACGCCCGCGTCGCCGAGCTCATGGCGCTCCAGGCCGAGATCAGCCGGAAGAAGCTCGAGCGCCTGGTCGGCCGCGAGATCGACGTGCTCGTCGACGGCATCTCCGAGGAGACCGACCTCCTGCTCGAGGGCCGCTTCTACGGCCAGGCCCCCGGCATCGACGGCGTCGTCTACCTCGCCGACGGCACCGCGCCGTCGGGCGCGATCGTGCGCGCCCGCGTCACGCAGGCCTCCGAGCACGACCTCGCCGCGTCGCTCGAGCTCTGATCGCGGCGGCGCTCAGCACTTCGTCGGCGAGCAGGTCACCGCGGTCCGCGTGATCTTGGCGGTCTCGCTCGCGCGCAGCGAGGCGCCCTTCACGACGACGTGCGCGAGCGCGCTGCCCGACGAGTGGTCGTAGAGCTCGACGCCCTTCCACGCATCCGCCGCGTCGCGCGCGCCCTGGAACGTGACCGGCTTGTCGGCCGTGCCGGTCACGACGAGCCGGCCGGCCTTGCCGTAGCCGACGTAGATGGCGCCGGCCTCGGTGAACGCGTACGTGGCGCCGGCGGGGATCGTCGCCTCGCCGCCATCGACGTAGATCTCGCCGTCCACGACGACGACGGCGCCCGGCTGCACGAGCCACGTGCTCGCCTTGTCGACGGTCCCACCGTGCACGACGATGGTCTGGCCGGCCGCGTAGGTGTTGCCCGAGCCCAGGACGCCGAGCGAGCGCGGGTGCAGCTCGAGCGCCTTCTCCCGGTTGCCCGCCATCCGGTTGTGGTCGAACGCCTTCAGCTCGCCGACGTCGTCGACGTGGACGCCGGTGACGTTGTCCTCGATCGTCGAGTTGGTGATCGACAGCTTTCCCTCCTGGAGGCGGATCGCCGCCTTGTCGCTCGCGCCGCCGTGCTTGACGACGACGTGATCGAAGCTCGCGACCCCGCGCTTGTAGACGATGATGCCGCGCTCCCACGCGCCGGGCTCGGCGGTGCCGGCCGACGCGAACGTGACCGGCGCGTCTGCCGTGCCCGCGACCTTCAGCTCGGCGTCGCCGGTGTAGCCCACGTAGAGCGCCCCGGAGCCCTCCATCAGGAAGCGGTTGCCGGCCGCGATCTCGATCGCGGCCTTGCCCGACTCGGCGTCGATGTAGATCTCGCCCGCCACGCGAAACGGCGCGCCCGGGTTGCGCCACGCACCCGACTTGCGCGCCGAACCGCCGCGCACCTCGATGACCGCATCGGCGGGGAACGTGTTCGCGCCCAGGCCCACGAGGGCCGCCGGCGGCACGCTCATCGCGACGTCGCCGGGGCGGTCGAACGTGTTGCCGGTGAACGCGGCGAGCGTGCCCTGATCGTCGACGCGCACGGCCGTCACCTGGTGGCCGCGGAACGTGCTGTCCTTCACCGTCAGATCCGGCGCCTCGCTGGTCAACCCGGTGCTGGCGTGCTCGACGATCGCGCCGGCCAGCTCGGAGCGGGGCGACCGCGCGTAGATCGTGATGCCCTTCCACGCGCCGGCGACCTTGTCGCCGCCCGAGGTGAACGTCACCGGCTGCGCCTGGGTCCCGCGCACCGTCAGCTTGGCGGGCGCGCCGTAGCCGACGTACATGGCCGCGCCCGGCGCGAACGCGAGCGTGGCGCCGGCCTCGATGACGAGCTCGCCGTCGACGTAGTAGTCACCCTCGATCCTGGTCGAGCAGCCGGCCGGGATCGTGCGGCGGAGGCCCTTGTCGGTGTCGCGGAGCGCGGCCGGGCACTCCGTGATCGGCTTCAGCTCGCCCAGCGAGTCGGTGGTCGCCGACCGCGTGCCGTCGCCGTCCGGCGTGCCGTCGCCGGCGGTGGCAACACCGCTGCCGCTGGCGCCCGGGCTCGCCCCGCCCGGCGCGCCCTCGTTCGACTTCTTCTTGCATCCGCCCGCGAGGGCCAGGGCGGCGATCACGATGACGACTCTTTGCATGGCCGGCGCTTGTAGCACGCTGCCGCCAGGCCTTGGCCGCGGCGCGTGGTCACTGGATAGTCGGCAATGGATGCACCGGGAGGAGGCCGAGCCGACGTCCGCGACCGAGCGCGAGCTCGCGCGCGTCGCCGACGTGCCGCCGCAGCCCGAGCGGCCGCTGCGCCCGGTCGGCTGGTTGCTCGCCCCCGAGTTGCTCGCGCAGCTGCGCACGATCCTGCACCGCCGGCGCAACGACCCGCGCGACTGGATGCCGCTCGTCCCCGGGCACGCGCACGTCGAGGACGGCGCCCCCGACGCCGGCCGCGTGCGCGACGTGCGCGTCGACGCGATCGGCGGTGGGCTCGAGGAGGACGCCGCCGAGGGCGAGCCGCGGCCGCCGCGCGTGGTGCCGCCGGAGAGCCGCGAGCTGTGGTTCGACTACATCGCCGACACCGGCGACGGCGGCGCGTCGATGTTCACGATGGCGTACCTGCTGCAAGCCGAGCTTCGTCTCGACGAGCACGCCGGTGATCGCGACCGCACCGACGGGGCCGTGGTGAGCGTGCGGGGCGCGCCGGGAGACGGGCCCTCCGTGTTGCCGCGTGGCCAGTTCCTCGTGTTCGGCGGCGACACCGCGTACCACGTCGCCGACCAGGCCACGCTCGCGGCGCGGGTGCGTGCGCCCTTCGCCTGGGCAGCGCGCGCGCTGGCGGCGCGCGGCGCCGTGCTCCATCCCCGACGCCGCGTCTACGGCGTCCCCGGCAACCACGACTGGTACGACGACCTCGACGGGTTCGGCGCGATGTTCCGCAAGGACCTGCCGGGCGTCGTCGGCCGCCCGCGCCTGACGTGGCTGTCGGCGCTCTTCGGCCTGTCGTCCCTCGGCGAGCACGGCCCGTCGCTCGATCTCGCCGGCTACGAGCGCGTGCAGACCGCGTCGTACCTCGCGCTCGAGCTGCCGTGGGACTGGCAGCTGTGGGGTCTCGACGTCGACATCGGGCTCGATCCACGGCAGGAGGTCTACTTCCGCAGCCTGCCGCGCGCGACCAAGCTCGTCGTCTGCACGGGCTCGCCGGCGGTCGCGCTGGGCACGACGTGGTGCGAGCCCGCGCATCGCGACGCGCTCGCGCGCCTCGACCTGCCGGCCCACTTCGACGAGGACGTGCCGCCTCCGGCGGCCGGCACGTGCCGGCTCGATCTCGCCGGCGACGTGCACCACTACGCGCGTTACCAGGATCGCGGCGCGGGCTACGCCACCGTGGTCGCGGGCCTCGGCGGGGCGTTCCACCACCCGACGTTCCCCGAGATCGGCCCGCGCGCCGCGCAGGCGACGTTCCCCGAGCCGGCAGCGTCGCGTCGCGCCGTCGCCCGCCACCTGTTCAACCCGGTGTGGCTCTTCCGCGGCGGCCTCATCCGCGTCGTGCCGCTCGCCTTCTGCTTCTTCCTCGCCGCGGCGGCGACCAGCGCGACCGGCACCGGCTGGCTCTTCGATCGCTTGCTCGCGTGGGTCGGGATCGATCGCGAGGCCGGCGTCTGGAACGGCGCGGCGGTCGCGATCCCCGAGCGGCCCGGCGCCGACATCCTCGTCACGTCGGCGTGGTTCCTCGCCGCCATCCTCGCCGGCCTGGCGCTCGTGGTGCTCGGCCTCACGTGGGCCGGACGCGTCTCCGCCGCGCACGCGCGTGATCCCGATCGCAAGCGCTCGTTCCTCGAGGTCAAGCGCGTCGTCGACGTCCTCGACCCGATGCGCAGCTACTGGCTCGCGTGGGCGCTCGGCCTCGCCGGCTTCGCGACGCCGTTCGTCGTGCCGATCGCGCTCGACTTCGGCGCCCCGGGCGCGATCTGGTTCGACGTCGTCTTCTACCTCGTCGTCGTCGTGAGCCTCGCGGGCGGCGCCGTGCTCGGCGCGGTCTTCGGCGCGCGGCGCCACCGGTGGCCGCGGCGGGTCGCGCTCGGCGTGCTGGGGTTCGTGCACGGCGCGGCGCAGCTGCTCACGCCGTTCGTGATCGCGCGCATCGCGCTCGCGGCGTGGTGGTCGGTGCCGGCGATGATCGCGGTCACCGCGCTGGGGCTCCCGGTCGGTCGGGCGATCTTCGCGCGCGGCGGTCGCGGGCACGCGCTGCCGCTGGCCGCGGCGGGGCTCGTGTTCGCCGGCCTCACGCTCGCCGTCGCGATCGTCGCCGCCGACGGCGTGGCCGTCGCGCCCGAGGGCGTCCACGAGCACGTCGTGGTCTGGGTCGGCGGCGCGCTCCTCGCGATGTTCTTCGGCTGCGCGCTGTTCGGCTGGTACCTCGCGATCGCCGGCTCGCTCGACGGCCACTTCAACGAGATCGCGGCGGCGGCGCTCGTCGATCGCTATCGTCAGTTCGTGCGCTTCCGGCTGACGCCGGACCGGTTGACCGGCTACGTGATCGGCGTCGACGACGTCAGCATGGATCCGGCCGCCTTGCGCCCGCGGGTCGTGGACCGCTTCGAGATCGGTCCGCGCTGAGTGCTACCTTCGGCGGGTGTCACCACGACTCGCCGTCGTCGCCGTCGTCCTCCTCGTCGCCTGCGGCGGAAGCTCGAAGCCGCCGCCGTCACCGCCCACGAACGAGCCCGTTGCCGAGCCGGCGCCGGAGCCAGTGCCGCCGCCGCAAGCACCTCCCACCGATGGACGGCCGGCGATCGTCACCGACGAGATCGTCGCCATCGCCGAGGAGCTGGTGACGCTGATGGAGGCCGGCGGCCGCGCGATGACCGCGGCGGGCACCGACTGCGACAAGGGCGCCGCGGCGGTGCGCGGCATGCTGGCCAACATGAAGCCTCTCGTGCAGCGCGCGAAGAAGTTCGAGGCCGAGATGGCCGATCCCGCCGCGGAGCAGTGGTTCCAGGCGCGCTATGCGGACCGGATCACGCAGTCGATGGTGGGAGGGATGATGACCCTCGCGTCGGCGTGCCAGGGTCACGCCGACTTCGGGGCGGCGATCCAGGAGATGGGGCAACTCGACAAGTGATCTAAGGAGGCGACCGCGCTTGTGCCGGAAGGGGTTTTCGTGCCAACTCCGGCCAACTTCGGAAAGGGACTGTCGACATGAAGCGCATGATGATCGCTCTCGTTATCCCGGCCGCGCTCGGCCTCGCCGCTTGCAAGAAGGAAGAGAAGGGCGCCGGGACCGGCACCGCGGCCGCCACGGGCGCCGCCACGGCCACCGCCGCTGCGACCGGCTCGGCCGCTCCGACGGGCGATCAGCCCGCCACCGGCGCGGCCGCGGCGACCGGCGCGGCGCCGGCCGGCGATCGTCCCGCCGTCGTGACCGACGAGATGGCTGCGCTGGCCGAGAAGCTCGTCGGTGAGATGGAGGCGATGGGCAAGGGCCTCAGCGCCGCCGGCAGCGACTGCGCGAAGGGCGCCGAGGCGATCAAGGCGAGCATGGAGAAGATGAAGCCGATCGCCGCCGAGGCCAAGAAGCACGAGGCGGCGATGAAGGATCCGGCCGCCGAGGAGTGGTTCAAGAAGACCTACGAGTCGCGCATGATGGGCGCGATGGGCGGCATGATGACGCTGGCCGCCGCGTGCCAGAGCGACCCCGCCTTCGCCGACGCGATGAAGTCGATGGGCGAGCTCGACATGTGATCACTCCATGCGCCCGATGCGCGTGATCGCGATCGCGACGGCGACCGAGCCGACGACGAGGAGCGACAGCGCGCCGGGCGCAGCCGCGAGGTCGTCGAACCCGGCGACCGAGCGGCCGCCGAACGCGATCGAGACGTACCGCAGCTTGATCGGCAGCTCGCCGACGACCTTGTCGACGAAGAGCAGGTAGACCACGGAGACCGCCACGGCGTGGCGGGGCACGAGGGTCGCCAGGGCCGCCACCAGGGCCGACGCGACGAGCGCCGGGGCGGCGACGCCCGCGAGGCCGCGGACGGCGGTGTCCACGGGCACCTTGCCCGGGCCGCCCATCACGAGCCAGGCCACCCCCAGCGAGACCATCGCGATGGCGGCGGCGACCGGCGCCAGGCCGGCGAGCTTGCCGGCGATGATCGTCCAGCGGGGCAGGGCGCGCGACCAGAGGTACGCGCTGGTCTTGTCCTCGAGCTCGTCGGAGAGCGACGGGCCGATGAGGATCGACGGGACGATGGGCAGGGTGAGCAGCGTGAGCATGAACGCCGTCTGCCACATGGTCTCCGCCGTGTGGCCGAGGCTCGCCTGCACGCCGACGACGATGAGGGGCAGGACCGCGGTGGCCGCGGCGATCCACAGCGCCTTGCCGCGCACGGCGCGCACGATCGCGAGGCGCGCGATCGCGAGCGTCGCCTGTCCGCCGCTCAGCCCGCGCGCGGTCACGCCTCACCTCCCTCGCGGCCGCCGGTCAGGTACTCGAACACCGCGCCGAGGTTGTTGTCGGGCGAGGTCATCGCGCGCAGCTCCACGCCGCGCTCGACGATCGCCGCCGCCAGGTCGTCGTAGCAGCGATCGGGATCGCGGGTCTCGATCACCAGCGCGCGCCGCTCCATCACCAGCCGCGCGACGTGCTCGGCGCCGGCGACCGCCGCCGCGACCTCGCGCGGGCGGTCGCACTCGACGCGGATGCGGTGCGGATGACGATCGATGAGCCGGCGGATCTCGTAGATGTTGCCCTCGGCCAGCACCTGGCCGCGGTAGATGACGACGATGTCCTCGGTGAGCGCCTCGATCTCGTAGAGCACGTGCGACGAGACGATCACCGTCTTGCCCCGCTCCGCCGCGAGCTTCTTGATCCGCTCGATGATGTCGATGCGCGCCACCGGATCGACGCCGGTGAGCGGCTCGTCGAGGACGAGCAGCTCGGGATCGTGGGCGAGCGTGGCGGCGAGCTTGGTGCGCTGGCGCATGCCCTTGGAGAAGCCGCGCACGCGCCGGTCCATGGCCTCGGTCATGCCCATCGCCTCGAGCGCCGCCACCGCCGCCCGCGGCGCCTCGGCGCGGGGCACGCCGGCGAGGTGGGCGAGCACCGTCACCAGCTCGCGCGCGGTGAGCTCGTCGTAGGTGTGCTCGTGCTCGGGGCTGTAGCCGATGCGGCGCCGCACGCCGGCGTCGGCGAACGGGTCGCCGCCGAGCACGCGGATCGCGCCGCGGCTCGGCCGCAGGAGCCCGGTCATCAGCTTCATCAGCGTCGACTTGCCGGCGCCGTTGGGGCCGAGCAGGCCGATCACCCCGCCGGGCAAGGTCCAGCTCACGTCGGAGACGCCGAGCACGTGCCCGTACCACTTCGAGAGCCGCTCGGCCTCGACGATCGCGGTCGCCGGCCCGCTCACGACGAGCCTCCCACGGAGCCCTCGGCCTCGCGCCGCACCATCACGAAGACGACGGCGATCGCGGCCGCGCTCTGCACGACCAGGCTGCCGATCGCCGCCCACAGCGGCGCGAGCGTCTCGCCGGGGATCGGGACGTCGAACAGCCGCATCGCCATCGACTCCATCGCCAGGCCGAGGTCGAACGCCTTGAGCGGGAGCCAGAGGAGCGCGCCGAGCTGGGCGATGATCGTGGAGACCATGATGTAGTAGGTGGCCCAGACCGCGAGCGCGATCGTGCGGCGCGGCGCCAGCGCCGAGAAGGCGAGCGGGATCGACGCATAGGCCACCGTGCCGAGCGCGCCGATCGCCAGCACCTTGGGCAGGATCCGCAGCTGGTCGAGCGCCTCGCTCGTCGTCTCGGTGAGGCCGACGCTGAACAGCCCGAGCACGACCGGACCGGCGAGGAAGATGACGGCCATGAGCGCGAGCTGACCGGTGAGCTTGCCGAGGACGTAGTCGAAGGGCCGCACGGGCCGCGAGAAGTAGAAGGTGAAGGCGCCGGTCTCGCGATCGCGCGCGATGACGGCCGCGCCGATCGTCATCGAGATCATGAACGCCGGGATCCGGTACCAGGTGTAGGCGAAGGGGACCGCGGCGGTCAGCCACGTCGGGCCCACGCCTTCGCGGCTGAGCATCCCGACGATCGAGTTCTTGCTCACGTAGAGCACGACGCCGACGCCGACGGTGATCGCCAGCGCGATCACCACCCACGGCTTGAGCCGCCAGCGCGTCTTCCACGCGTACGCCAGGTGCTGGCGCATGATCACGCGCCACAAGGTCTCCGGCGGCCGCCGCTCGCCAGCGTAGCGGGCGTAGCCGAGGTCGTGGATGACGCCGGTGCGCGCCTTCACGGCGTCACCCCCTGGCTGACCACGCGCAGGAACGCCTGCTCCATCGACGCGCGGTGGGGCTCGATCGTGCGCAGCTGGACCCCGGCGCCGCGCGCGATCTCGAGCACGGCGCGCGGCTCGAGCGCGGCGGGCATGGTCACGATCATGGCGACCGGCGAGGTCAGCGAGACCTCGGCGCCGCGCGCGACCAGCGCGTCGCGCAGGAGCTCGGCGCGGTCGCGCACCTCGACGATCAGGTCCTTGCCGGAGACGCCGCGCGCGCGCAGCTCGTCGATCGTGCCGGCGAAGCGGACCGAGCCCTGGTGCATGATCACGGCCGCGTCGCACACCCGATCGACGTCGGTGAGCAGGTGCGTCGACACGATGATCGCGCAGCCTCGCTTCTCGGGGAGCTCGGTGATGAGGGCGAGCATCGCGTCGCGGGCGCGCGGATCGAGGCCGTTGGTCGGCTCGTCGAGGAACAGGAGCTCGGGATCGTGGACCAGCGCCTGCGCCAGCTTCACCCGCTGCTTCATGCCCGTCGAGTAGCCGTCGATCTCCTGGTAGCGCTTGTCCTCGAGGCCCGCGTAGTACAGCGCCGCGTGCGCGCGCTGCATCGCCTCGGTGCGCGGCAAGCCCGAGAGCTCGGCCGCGTACGTGCACAGCTCGACGGCCGAGAGCCCGGAGAGGAAGACGTCGCCCTCGGGCATGTAGCCGACGCGCGCGCGGATGGCCGGGCCGTCCGTGCGCGGATCGAGCCCCAGGACGCGCGCCTCGCCCTCGAACGGGATGATGCCGAGCAGGCACTTCACCAGCGTCGACTTGCCGGCGCCGTTGGGGCCGAGGAGCCCGATCACCTTCGAGCGCCGGTCGACGAGCGCGTCGACGCCGCGGAGCGCGTGCACCGCGCCGTAGCGCTTGTGGACGCCGCGCAGGTCGACGACGGGACCTTCGCGCTCCTCGACGACGGTGGCGCTCATCGCTGCTTCTTCTTTTTCTTCTTCGGCTCCGGGCGCGCGAGGATCTCGACCTTCACCGGCGCCACGCCCTCGACGATGATGCCCAGCTTCTCCGCCGCCGCCTCGCTCACGTCGATGATCCGCTTCTTCGAGCCGAACGGACCGCGATCGTTGATGCGGACGGTGACGCTCTTGCCGGTGCGGCGGTGGGTGACCCGCACGACGGTGCCGAACGGCAGCTTGCGGTGGGCCGCGGTCATGGCGCGCTTGTCGTACGGCTCGCCGGACGCGGTCATCGTGCCGGTCGCGTACCACGTCGCCATCCCGATCTGGACGTTGCTCGTAGGCGCACTCGGCCCCGTGCCCGTGCCCGTGCCCGTGCCCGTGCCCGTTCTCTTCTTCTGACTCGAGGCACACGCGGCCACGCAGATCACGAGTCCGATCACCACCGCCCGCACGCCCCCCCTCACTTCGGACACCCGGCGCCGATCGCCTTCCCCGCCTTCGCCAGCCCGGCCGCCCGCAGCTCGCGCCCCGTCGGTCCGTCGCCGAGGAGCGCGCGCGCCTTCTCGCCGTGACCCGGCCCGATGATGTCGCGCAGGTACGCCGCGTGCTCGAACGTGTCCGAGTGCTCCGGCGTGTGGCACCGCGTCGCGCACAGGTCCGGGGCGGGCGCGAGCCGGATCGTCTGCTTCGCGTCGGCGTCGCTGGCGTCGACGTGCTTCGAGCCCGGGCCGTGGCAGGTCTCGCACTGCACGTCGCGCAGGCTCTCGTTCGTCGCCATCGACGCGCCGCCGGGCTCGTTCCATCCGGTCGTGTGGCAGCCGATGCAGTCGTAGTCGAACTGCTTGCCGACCTTCTCGAGCGTCTCCCACGCGCCGGCGTGCCGCGTCTTCTGCCAGAACTCGACCGCCTCGGCGTGGCAGTCGCCGCAGGCCTCGCCGCCGACGTACGTGGCCGCGCCCGCCGGCACGGCGACGGGAGGGTACGTCCTGGCCGCGGCCACGTTCGCCTCGCCGGCCGCGCGCGCGTAGCCCTGCTTGGCGGTGACCACGTCGCCGTCGCACGCGAGCGCCTTCTGGATGCGCACCTGGGTCAGCTCGAAGTAGCTGCCCCTGGCTGGGATCCGGCGCGGCGACGTCGCCAGCGCGTCGCGCTCCATCGCGACGCGGTCGCGCTCCGCCCGGTGCTGGGCGACGAACGTGGGATCCGCGTGCGGGTCCTGCGCGAACCTGGCCAGCTCCTCGTCGAGCAGCGCCAGCCGCGCGCCGAGCTCCTCGCGCCGTGCGGCCGCGCCCGCCTCACCGATCGCGTCGACGAGCGGCCCGCCGCCGGGGCGCAGCGTGATCTCGAAGCGCGCCACGATCTGGCCGCGGTTGGCCGGGAACACCATCCACGTGTCGCCCACCTGCTCGGGCGTGGCGTGCACCTGGTCGGGCTCGGGCGCCTGCGCGCCGAGCCCCACGACCATGATGTCGATGCCGGGGACGGCGCGGACGAGCGCGACCGCGTCCTTGCGCGGCATCGTGGCGAGACCGACGACGCGCGCGGCGCCGCGCGCGCGCAGGTCGGCGACCGCCGCGCGGGCCGCCGCCACCGGGTCGGTCGCGCCGAGCGCGGGCACGAGCGCCGGATCGACGACGCCGAACACGCCGATCGACTCCTTGCCCACTGTCACCAGCGCCGGCGGCGCCAGCGCCGGGGCCTGGTCTCCCGCCGGCACGTTCGCCGCATGGCGCGGGATCCGTACGCCGCCCGGGCCCGCTGCCAGGTCGAGCGGGCCGAGGCCCACGGCGGCGACCTGCAGCTCCTCCTTGTAGACCCGCGCCAGGAGGTCGGCCTTGAGCTCCTCCTGCGCGCGCAGGTGCTCGGGCAGCTTCGCCTGCGAGTAGAGCAGGGAGCCGGCGTCGACGACGACCGCGGGGCCGCGCGTCCGGGCGGCCTCGACGAGCTGGGCCGTCCGGGCGAGATCTCCGAGCGGGTCCGTCGTGCAGCCGCAGGGCTCGATCTGGCCCCGCAGCTCGGCCAGGGCGAACAGGGTGAAGGTGGTGCCACCCGCCGCAGAGCTGCCCGTCTTGCCGTTGCCGGGGCAGCCCGCGGTCATGAGGGCGGCCGCGAGTCCGATCACCCAAGGTCGCATGGCGACTGCATATACCACGCTTGACACCCCCGGACCCGGACTGTAGATTGCGCCGCTCTCCAGCAGCCAACGTCCCGTCGAGGCATCCATGGTCGTGCTCCGTCTCTCCCGTCAAGGCGCCAAGAAGCGCCCCTTCTACCGCATCGTCGCCGCCGACAAGCGCCGTCCGCGTGACGGTCGCTTCATCGATCTGATCGGCACGTACGATCCGCGGACGAAGGCCTTCAAGATCGACAACGATCGCTACGAGCACTGGGTCAAGCATGGTGCCCAGCCGTCGGCGACGCTGCACAGCTTGATCCTTCGCACCAAGCGCGCGGCCGCGGCCGCCGCCAAGGCCTGAGCCCGCGATCGTCATGGCGCCCGAATCGCCCGACATCGCGGAGCTGGTCCGGTTCATCGCCAAGAACCTCGTCGACAAGGCCGACGAGGTTCACATCGCGCTCGTCGAGGAGCGCCAGGCCTCCGTCTACGAGCTCGAGGTCGCCGAGACCGATCTGGGCAAGGTCATCGGCCGCGGCGGCAAGACCGCCCGCGCCCTGCGCACCCTGGTCAACCAGGTCGCGCCCCGCGGGCGCAAGCGCATCCTGGTCGAGATCCTCGAATAGGCGCGAGCCATGCCGGCCGCTCGGGTCTCGATCGGCGTCGTGTCGAAGGCGCACGGGATCCGCGGCGAGCTGGTCGTGATCCTCCACGACCCCGAGTCGACGGCCCTCGAGGAGGTTGGCTCCGTCCACGTGGGCGGCGTCGCGCGCGCCGTCGTGCAGGCCCGCAACACCGGCGGCGCCTACCTGCTCGCCGTCGAGGGCATCACCGACCGTGACGCCGCGGCCGCGCTGCGCGGCGCCGTCGTCGAGGTCGACCGCGACGAGCTCGATCTCGACGAGGACGAGGTGCTGCTCGCCGATCTCGTCGGCTGCCGCTGCGTGCTCCCCGACGGCACGCCCTGGGGAGAGATCACCGGCGTCGAGCTCGGCGAGATGCAGGATCGGCTGATCGTGCGCGACGGCACCGTCGAGCGTCAGCTCCCCGTGGTCGACGCGTTCATCGCCAGCATCGATCTCGAGGCGGGCGTCGTGACGGTGACGCCGCCCGACGGCCTGCCCGAGGACCCTGTCTCGTGACCCGGTTCACCGTCGTCAGCATCCTCCCCGAGATCGTCGACCAGGCGCTCTCGCATGGCGTCGTCGGGCGCGCGCGCGCCGCCGGCGGGCTCGCCATCGACTTCGTCAACCCGCGCGACTTCACGACCGACCGCCACCGCTCCGTCGACGACACGCCGTACGGCGGCGGCCCCGGGATGGTGATGAAGTGCGAGCCGCTCGTCGCCGCGATCGAGTCGGTCGCCGCGCCGGTCCACCGGGTCCTGCTCTCGCCAGGCGGGCGGCCGCTCGATCAGGAGCGTGTCCGCGCGCTCGCCGCGCACGCGCATGTCGTCCTCGTGTGCGGCCGGTACGAGGGCGTCGACGAGCGCGTGATCCAGACGGCGATCGACGAGGAGCTCTCGATCGGCGACTTCGTCCTGACCGGCGGCGAGCTCGGCGCGGCGTGTGTGATCGACGCGGTCGCGCGGCTCTTGCCCGGCGTCCTCGGCGACGCGGCGTCGGCGGAGGACGAGTCGTTCTCGGCGCCGCTCCTCGAGTATCCACAGTACACACGCCCCGCGGTGTTCCGCGAGCTGCCGGTGCCGGAGCTCCTCGCCGGCGGCAACCACGCGGCGATCCGCGCATGGCGCCGGCGCGAGTCCTTGCGCCGCACGGCGCTGCGCCGGCCCGATCTGTTCGCACACCTGCGCCTGACCCGCGACGACGAGAAGCTCGCCGCCGGGTTGCCCGAGCTCGACGTCGCGGCGCGCACGACGGTGGCGCTCGTCCACCACCCGGTGCTCGATCGCACCGGCGCGCGCGTGACCACGGCGGTGACCAACCTCGATCTCCACGACATCGCGCGCTCGGCCGCGACCTACGGCCTCGCTGGCTACCACGTGGTCACGCCGGTCGAGAGCCAGCGCGAGAAGGCGGCGCACATCGCGACCCTCTGGCAGGAGGAGCAGAAGGAGTGGCGGGCGAAAGCGCTTCGCCTCTGCACCACGGCGGCGTCGCTCGACGAGTCGATCGAGGTGCTGACCCGCCAGCACGGCCGGCCGCCGGTCGTCGCCGCCACCTCGGCTGACCCCGCGCGCTTCGTCCACGCGGCCCGGGTGACGCCCGCCGCGCTCGTGCGCGAGCTCCAGGAGCAGCCGGGAGTGCCGCTCCTGGTGCTGTTCGGGACCGGCTGGGGGCTGGCCGATGCCGAGCTGACCCAGGTTTCTCGAATCATCACACCGATCTCCGGTCGCCCCGCCTGGAATCACCTCTCGGTTCGCAGCGCCGTCGCGATCCTGCTAGACCGCCTGTTCGGCCTGCGGGACCCCTAGGTGGCGCCACGGGGCCACCGGCATTGACACCCCCTGGGCTTTCTGGCAGAAACACGCGTCCCAGCAACGTCTTTCGGCGAAGGCAGCCATGAGCGCGCAGAAGATTCTCGACAGCATCGAAAAGCAGAGCCGCCGTGAGGCGTCGCTGCCGGAGTTCCGTCCCGGCGACTCCGTCAAGGTCTGGGCCAAGATCCGCGAGGGTGAGAAGACCCGCCTCCAGGCGTTCGAGGGCGTGTGCATCCGCCGCTCGCGCAAGGGCGCGCGGTCGACCTTCACCGTCCGCAAGATCTCGTACGGCGTCGGCGTCGAGCGCATCTTCCCGGACAACTCGCCGAACATCGATCGCGTCGAGGTCCTGGCGCGTGGCAAGGTCAACCAGGCCCGCCTCTTCTACCTGCGCGAGCTGCAGGGCAAGGCGGCGCGCATCAAGGAGCGCAGCCAGCAGATCGACACGAGCGAGGCCGAGACCCCGGCTTCCGAGGGCAACGGCGCCGACGAGGCGAGCGGTGCTCCGGCCGAGGCCAAGGAGAAGCTCAAGGGTCGCGGCAAGCGCAAGAAGAAGAAGGAAGGCGCGGCGGCAGCCGCCGCCGAGTGAGTGTTCGCGCCCTGCGGGCGCGAACGCAGGCCTCGGGCCTCGGGAAGAAGGCGTCAGGCCTCAGGGGGCGCCACCAAAGCATGGGAGGCGGGACGTGGGACGGGAGAAACTGGATTACGGCGAGCGCGGTGAAGATCGCGCGGCTCGCGCGCTGAGGGCGCGGGGCTACTCGATCGTCGAGCGCAACTTCCGCTGCAAGGCGGGCGAGCTCGATCTGGTCGCGCGCGATCGCGGCACGCTGGTCTTCGTCGAGGTGCGCACGCGCGCCGACGATCGGTTCGGCGGCGCCCTCGAGGCGGTCGGCCATCACAAACAAAGGCAGGTCGTGCGCGTGGCCCGCGCCTACCTCGCGCTCCGTCGCCCGCGCTTCGACACCTGTCGCTTCGACGTCGTCGCGATCACCGGCGACGAGCTCGTCGTCATCCAGGACGCGTTTCGCGCCTGAACGCCAAAGGCCCCGGACCCGACGCCCGAGGCCTTTCTCCCCGAGGCCCGAGGCCCGAAGCCCGAGGCCTCTGCCCCTGCCGGGGCTCCGCCCCGTCAGGGGCAGTTCGGATACGCCGGGTCGCCCGCGCGGCCGGGCAGGTTGCAGCAGGCGTTGGCGGCGTTGCTGGGGTCGCACGCTTCGGGCGTGGCGAGCACGCCGTCCTCGGGAAGGATCACGTAGTCCTTGCAGATGCAGACCTTCTGGCAGCAGAAGGGACCGACGACGAGCGGGATGCCGCACGTGAAGCCGGTGACGCACGGCGACTCCGGGACCTTGTCGCAATCACCGTCGTCCTCGCACGCGTCGGTGCACATGCCACGGTTGGGGGCGAGGGTGCGAAAGCCCTCGGGCGCCGTCTTGCCCAGCGCGACCGGAACCTTGAGGCAGAGCTTGCTCTGGCAGTCCAGCGAGGGCGAGCCCATGACGGCCTCGGTGGCGCCCGGGTTGTCGACGCCGAGGTCGCAGATACGGCCGACGGGGTTGTCGCATGCGACGAGCAATGCGACGAGACCGCAGAGACCGAGAGCCCTGAAAGCGATGCTGCGCGCCATGTGGTTCATCCGTGGTTAGTCACCGGGCGAGACGTGTCCCGTCACGGGCGGGTAGACACGGTCCACCGGCCCCGCGGTATCGACGGCGCGATAATAGAAAGCGGGTCACCGAAGTCAAGATGACGGCTGGGGTTTCGCCAGCGCGCACCTGTCCGGCCCCCGGACATTGTCCCTGTCATCACGGGTCATCGACGGTGATCGGCCGAGGGATCTTTTTCTGCAACCGCCGCGCGCTCCTCGTGTCGGCTCTTTGATGCTCCACGCGCGCCACCGCTCGAGCTTTCAACCCGGCGTGGGCGCCTTGACAAGTGCGCGCGGCCACGCCGATTATTCCGCCGCTCACGAGGCCCGCGCCATGCCTCACGTTTCCGACCGGACGTGCGGGGTAACGGGGGGATGGGGGAGGGCTTCGCGGGCCGTCACGAAAGCTCCCGGAGGAATTTGATGCGCCGTCTACTTTCCATGGCGTCCGTGATCGCGGCTACGGTCGCGCTGTCGTTCGGCACCCCCACCGCCCAGCCCAAGGGCGCGACCGATGACCTCGAGATGGAGCCCGAAGGCGGCGCCTCCACGCCGGGGTCCAAGACCTTCGACCGCGCGATCGACCTGTATCGCAAGAAGGACTACTACTCGGCCTCGATCGAGCTGAAGAAGGTCCTCGACGGCGAGACCGGCGACGACGACGCGCACAAGCAGCGCGCCGACTTCTACATGGGCAAGACCCTGTACAAGATGGGCTACTACGCCGGCGCGCTGAACTACTTCGAGAAGATCTCCGACGCCGGCCCCGAGCACGGCTACTACTCGGCGACGCTCAAGTGGCTGGCCGCGCTCTCGCGCGTCCTGCCGGAGACGTCGGGCATCCTCGACAAGATCGGCAAGTACGACCCGTCATCGCTCGACGAGCCGATCATGGAGCAGGTCCGTGACGAGCTCTACTTCCTCCTCGGCCGCCACTTCTACACGAAGGGTGAGCTCGACAAGGCGATCGAGCTCTTCACCCGGGTGAACGAGTCGAGCCCCTTCTTCATGAAGGCCAAGTTCTTCGAGGGCGTCGCCTACGTGCGCAAGTACGAGGGTCGCCCCGCCGGCGAGGCCTTCAAGAAGATCCTCGAGATCGCGCGCGAGCGGCCGCCCCAGTACAAGTCCGACGAGCTCCAGCGCTTCGAGGAGCTCGCCATCCTGCAGATGGCGCGCGTCTTCTACTCGACGCAGGACTTCGACAAGGCGATCCGCTACTACGAGAAGCTCGAGCAGAACTCGCCGGAGTGGACGAACTCCCTGTTCGAGGCCTCGTGGGCGTACTTCCTCAAGACCAACAACCCCAAGGCGCTCGGTAACATCCACACGCTCAACGCGCCGTACTTCGAGGACCAGTTCTTCCCCGAGTCGGTGCTGCTCAAGTCGGTCATCTACTACAAGTACTGCCAGTACGACCGCGCCCTCGAGGCGGTGGCCGAGTACGACACCAAGTTCCGTCCGCTGCGCAAGAACCTGCAGGACGTCGTCGCCAAGTACGAGGACAACGCGGAGTTCTACGAGTACGTGAAGAAGATCCTGGGCGCGAAGGCCGGCCTCGACGAGGTCACCCAGCGCCTGGTGGTCTCCGTGCTCGGCGACAGGACGCTGGCCAAGACCTTCGCGTGGGTCGACGAGCTCGACAAGGAGCTCAAGGCGCTGGCCGCCGCCGACAAGGCGTGGCAGACGACCGCGATCGCGGGCGAGGTCAACACCGAGCTCGAGGTCCGCAAGTCGCTCGCGCAGGCCGACGCCGGCAAGCTCGCCAAGGAGCGCATCAACCGCCTGATCGGCGAGCTGCAGCTCCTGGGACGCGACGGCATCAAGATCAAGATCGAGGTGCTCAACGCCAAGGCCGGCCAGATCAGCGCGGCCGGCAAGGGCGAGCGCATCGGCGCCTCCCACAAGGAGGACCCGATCATCGTCGACGACGAGCACTTCGTCTGGCGCTTCAACGGCGAGTACTGGAAGGACGAGCTCGGTTATTACCGGTTCAAGGTCCGGAACCAGTGCCCCAAGAACTGACTCTGTCCGACCGGGACCCGACCTAGCCACCGAGGTATTCATGCACAAGCGAACTCTCGGCATCGTCACCATCGGAGCGATCCTCGCTTCGGCCGCGATGGCCATCGCTCCGAACGAGGCGGCGGCGCAGAAGACGCGCTACACGCGCACGACGTCGGTGAAAGTCGACGTCAAGCTGTCGGAGCGTACCAAGCCCAAGCCCAAGACCGACTCGACCCCCAAGGGCCCGTCGGTCACCGCCGACATGGTGCTCGAGCTCGAGGGTGCGGTCGGTGACATCCGCAAGGAGCAGATCCAGCTCCTCGAGACGCTCATCGAGGACACCCCGGACTCGGACGTCGCCGAGAAGGCGGACCTCTTCTTCCGCCTGGGCCAGACCCACGCCCAGATGTCGCGGTTCCATCGCCTGAAGGCGACCGAGAACCAGATCAAGGCGGACACCGCGAAGAAGGACAAGGCCAAGTTCCAGAACGCGTCCAAGGACCACAAGAAGAAGGCCGAGGACTCGCTCAAGAACGCGGTCCGCACCTACAAGCGGCTCGCCGACAACGAGAAGTTCAAGACCTACCCGCGCATGGATCAGGCGCTGTTCGCGTTCGCGTACACGCTCCAGCAGGGCAAGTACATGAAGGAGGCGCGGCAGATCTACCACCGCCTCCTCACCGAGTACCCGCAGTCGAAGTACGTGCCCGACGCGTACCTCGCGTTCGCGGACTACTACTTCCAGGAGAACCAGCTCGCCAACGCCGAGGCCTTCTACAAGAAGGTGCTGCTCTTCCCCAAGAGCAACGTCTATTCGTACGCGACCTACATGCTCGGCTGGGTCTACCTCAACCTCTCCCAGCACGAGGACGCCGGCAAGCAGTTCCTCCAGGTCATCCGTGACACCGACGGCGTGAAGAAGCAGGAGACGCTCAACCGCGCCTCCAAGAAGGACTTCGTCCGCGCCTTCTCCGAGTTCGGCAACGTCACCAAGGCCTGGCAGACGTTCCAGAAGATCGACGACAAGTACGCGTTCACGATGTTCGAGCTGCTCGCCGACTTCTACGTGGAGCAGGGCAAGAGCGACAAGTCGATCTACGTCTACCGCTCGCTCATCAAGGAAGAGCCCAAGCACAAGAACGTCTGCCTCTGGCAGTACAACATCGCGACCGCGATGCTGTCGGCGGCCGGCGCCTCCAACGCCAGCAAGGTCGAGGAGATCGAGCGCCTGGTGAAGCTCTACGGCGCGCTCAAGGACAAGAAGGTCCTGCCGCCCGCCGAGGCGAGCGAGTGCCACGACAACGCCGCGGCGATGTCGGGCGAGATGGCGCGCGCGTACCACAACGAGTCGATCAAGACCAAGAACCCGGAGACGCTCGCCTACGCCGACAAGCTCTACAACGTCTACCTCGAGGTCTTCCCCGACGCGCCGGACTACGGCGACACCCAGTACTACTACTCGGAGCTCCTCTGGTCCCGCGCCGACAGCGAGACCAACCCGCGCATGCAGACCGAGCTGTGGGAGAACGCCGCCGTCTCGTTCACCAACGTGGTCAAGACCGGCAAGGTCGACCAGAAGCTGCTCAAGGAGTCGGCGTACGCCGCCGTCCTCGGCTGGAAGAACGCCCTGGCCGTCGATCCGCGCGTCAAGGTCGCGCCGCTCGAGTTCAAGGACGACGGCAAGGAGAACAAGGTCCCCGAGCCGCAGCCCATCCCCGAGCGCGAGCAGAAGATGCTCGACGCGTTCGACATCTACATCAACTACATCAAGGACCCGAACGACGACGAGCTCGTGGGGATGAAGTTCCTCAAGGCGAACATGTACCGGCGCTACAACCACTTCGACGAGGCGCTGCCGCTGTTCGAGGACATCATCAAGAAGCACGCGAACCACGAGACCGCGTACTACTCGGCCAACATCATCATCGACATCCACATCCTCCGGAACCAGAACGTCGAGGTCGCCCAGTGGGCCAAGTGGATCATGGACAACCCGAAGTTCATCACCGCCAAGGAAGATCAGGACCGGACCGATCTCCAGGAGCGCGCGACGAGCATCATGGCGGTGGCCGAGCGCAAGATCCTCGAGCAGGTCGAGGCCGAGGCCAAGAAGACCGGCGACTACGCCAAGTACGTCCAGTGCGGTAACGGCTACCTCAAGCTCTTCAACGACACGGTCAAGAAGAACCCGAGCGTCGGCATCGAGGAGAAGATGGACCAGGTCCTCTACAACGCCGGCGTCTGCTTCGAGGAGGGCCGCTCGCTCTCGGCCGCGATCAGCGTCTACGTCGAGCTGATGGATCGCTTCCCGACGTCGAAGCAGTCGGCGCGCGCGCTGGCCCGCCTCGGCAACGTCTACGCCCGCGTCGCCTACTACGACAAGGCGTCGGCGAACTTCGAGGAGTACGCCAAGAAGTACGCGAAGGAGGACGACGCGTACAAGGCGATGAACGACGCGGTGTTCTACCGCAAGGGCATCGGCGACGACGACAAGGCCATCGAGAACACCAAGACCTTCATCTCCAAGTTCGGCAGCGGCAAGAAGGGCCAGGCGGACGCCGCCTCGGCGTACTTCTCGCTCGCGTCGATCTACGAGAAGCGCGGCGACCTCGACGTGGTCGTCGACCACTACCGCCAGTACATCAAGAAGTACGGTCCGGTGGGCGGCGGCGATCGCCTCGTCGTGGCGTACGGCCGCATCGGGCAGATCCTCTGGCAGCAGAGCTGCCCGGTGAAGACCGTGGACGGCTCGTGCATCAAGATCGCCCGCGAGCGCGCCGTCGGCAAGGCGACGAAGAAGCGCCGCAAGGGCGACGCGACCCGCACGCAGTGTGGTCCCGAGACCAAGATCAAGCTGACGGTCGTGACCCGCGACGCCAAGAAGACGAAGGAGGCGATGAAGGCCTTCGGTCAGGCGATCAGCGAGTTCGAGCGCAAGGGCGGCAAGTTCCCCGGCGGCGACGAGCGCACCGCGCGGTACTGGTACGCGCTGTCGAAGTTCTACAACGCCGAGGACGACTACGAGCAGTTCCTCTCGATCAAGTTCCCGGAGAAGCTCAACTTCGATCCGGCCAAGAAGGCCGAGGCCGAGAAGTCGCTCAAGCGCTTCGACGCCTGGTTCAAGGAGAAGGAGAAGCTCGGCGGCGCGGCCGCGGGCCAGTACTCGAAGCTCATCTTCGACATCAAGGAGCCGCAGAACGCGATCGCCGGCGCGGCCCGCATCGGCCAGGTGTCGCAGAACTTCTCCGACGCCCTCTACACCGCGGAGATCCCGGAGAACATCCGCAAGTACGAGGAGGCGGTCGACATCTACTGCGAGACGCTCGAGGCCAAGGCCGAGCCGCTCGAGAACACGTCGCTCGACGCGTTCTCGGCGTGCCTCAAGACCTCGACCGACTTCGGCTGGTTCTCGAGCTGGTCGAAGCTGTGCGAGCGCGAGCTCGGACAGATCAAGCCCGAGGACTTCCCCACGGCGTCGGAGCTTCGTGCCGCGCCGGGCTCCGGTGAGGTGCCCGTCAGCGACGTCGAGCCCGCCATCCTGAAGGTGGAGTAGTGAACATGCGCTCCAAGCTGATCGTTTCCATCCTGATCGCCGCTGCCGCCGCGTGCGGTGGCTCCCCGAAGAGCGGGCTCACCAAGGGCACCAAGGACGTGCCGCCGCCGCCCGACATCACGGCCAACCCGCCCGACGTCGCCGTCGGCGGCGGCGCCGTCACGCGCGAGATCTCGGCCGACGCCAAGGGCGACTACGCCAAGGCCGCCGAGTTCTACGCCGCCCAGACGTCGTGGTCGGACGCGACCTGTCGCCAGGCGGCCGACCGGTTCGCCTCGGTCGCGCGTGCCCACAAGACCCTGGTCGAGGCGCAGTACATGGTCGGGCGCAGCTACCACAACTGCAACCTCGCCAAGGAGGCCGAGGAGGCCTACCAGGCCGCGATCAAGATCCGGCCCGAGGGCGGCGGCGTGCCGATCGCGCTCGCCGCGTCGATCTCGAACGTCGGCGAGCTCTACTACGCCGCCGGCAAGGTGGACGGCGCCAAGCAGTGGTGGGAGAAGGCGATCAAGGCCAACCCCAAGCTCGCCGCCGCGTACGTGAACCTCGCCGTCCTCCAGCTCGACGAGCTGCGCCGCACCAAGGACAGCGCGGCGTGGAAGAAGCTCGAGGAGGACACGCGCAAGAAGCTGTCGATCTCGCTCGCCATCGACAACGAGAACGTCAAGGCCTACACCGTCTACGGCCTCGTCTACATGGAGGGCTTCGAGAAGAACCGCAACCGCCTCGATCTCGCCAAGCTGCTCCTCGAGGAGGGCGAGAAGCGCAACGCCAAGTACGCGCCGCTCCAGCACGCGCTGGGACTGCTCGCGCTCAACAGGAACAACCTGACCGACGCGCTCGGTCGCTTCCAGGCGGCCGTCGAGCTCGACGGCAACTTCGCCAAGGCGCGGCAGAACGTCGGGCTCATCACCCTGGGCACGCGCCGGTACGACGTGGCCAAGGAGCAGTTCGAGAAGGTCCTCTCGCTCGAGCCCAAGAACTACGACGCGATGATCGGCCTGGGCGTCGCCCAGCGCGGCCTCGGTGACTTCAAGTCGGCCGAGGAGACGTACAACAAGGCCAAGGCGCTCGACGGGCGCCGCGGCGAGGCCTACTTCAACCTCGGCGTGCTCTACAAGGCGTTCCTCGCCTCCAAGGAGAACGACCTGTCGGCGTCGCAGGAGAAGTACCGGACGGCCAAGAAGTTCTTCGAGGAGTACCTGCGCAAGGACGGGCTGACGCCGGAGGACAAGGAAGAGGCCCAGCAGAACATCAAGGACTGCGACAAGGTCGTGAAGCAGATCGACGAGTTCAAGAAGATGGAGGCGGCGCAGAAGGCGATGATGGAGAATCAGCCGCCGCCGCCTCCTCCGCCCCCGCCTTCCAAGTAGTCGTGATCGCTGATGTAATTCGGGCGGGATCTCTCCACCCGATTCGCTAAGATTCTGAAACGAAAACGGGAACCGAACCCGGCCGGTGGTGTCGGAAGGCTCGATGGAGGCCTTCATGACCCCCCGGCGCACCCGAGGAGACGTCATGCGTGGACTTCGTCTGTTGGTCGCGATCGCATTCATCAGCCTGGCCGCCAGCCCGGCGCTCGCGCAGAACGCGGGCAACGCCGGCAAGGCCAAGGTGAAGGTCTACGACTTCTCGGGCGACACGATCGAGGGCGACCTCATCAAGCCCGAGGGCACGACGGTCGACGCGATCGACTTCGCCAAGCACTCGAGCCTCATCCGCATCCGCAAAGACTTCATCGCAGAGATCCTCAAGTCCGCCGAAGACTTGTGATCGCGATGCGCGCCTGAGGGCGCGTACATCGGTCATGGGTCGGAAGGCAGCTGCGCTCCTCCGAGGAGAATCCCATGGCCGGTGGCAAAGTACCCCTCACGTTCCGACTGTTCAAAGGCGAGGAGCTCCTCCGCGAGGAGAAGCTGACGCTGCCCGTCATCAAGGTGGGCAAGCTGTCCTCCTCGCACCTGCGGCTCGACGACAAGAACGTCAGCCGCATGCACGCGCTCATCGAGGTCACGGGCCCCGGTGACGTGAGCATCATCGACCTCTCGTCGACGACCGGCACGTTCGTCAACGGTCAGAAGGTCAACAAGGCCAAGCTCCAGTCGGGCGACTCGATCGTCATCGGCGAGACCCGCATCGAGGTCACGATCGGTGGCGCCGAGGAGGACGACGACCTGCCGACCAAGGTGCAGGCCAGCCCCTCGGGGCCGGTCGGCGACGCGGGCGTGATCGCCTCGACGCCGCGGCCTCCGGTGCCCGCCGCCGCCTCCGCGCCGACGATGATGGGCGCGCCGGCCGCGCCGCCGCCGCCCGCGGCGCCCACCTTCGCTCCGCCGGCGCCGTCGATCCCGAGCCCGATGGCGCCGCGCGCGCCTGCGCCGCGACCTGTCGCGGCCGCGAACATCCCCGCGCCCTTCGGCATGCAGCAGCCGGTGAACACCGGGTTCTCGCCGCTCTCCGAGCAGGTCGAGGAGCCCGGCGCCCGCGCCGTCGAGGTCGCCGCGATGCTCGGCAACTCGGTCGTGTCGGTGAAGCACGTGATGAACCCGCGCGGCGGCAAGGTGTCGTCGACGACGCAGGTGTTCTTCGCGCTCTCGGCCCTGTTCCTGATCGTCGGGCTCGTCGGCTTCGGCGCCGGTTACTACAACGCGTCGTTCAACGAGGCGAAGAAGCACCAGTGGGTCGAGGTCGACAAGAAGCCGTCGTGGGCGTACCGCCCCAAGAAGCTCGGCGTCGCCAACGACGTCATGGTCTTCCTCGGCTTCCCGCTCGGCATCGCCTTCCTCGCGTCGGGCCTCTTGCGCCTGCGCGACGAGAAGAACGGCAACCCGTGGTTCCGCATCGGGCAGAACGAGCAGAACGAGTTCCCTACCACCGAGGCGCCGGCCGACAGCTTCCCGCTGATCGCGCCGCGCGGTGACGACTTCGTCTTCAACTACGCCCAGGGCATGGAGGGCGAGATGCAGGTCGACGGCCAGTCGATCTCGCTCGCCGACCTCCAGGCGCAGGGCAGGGCGACGCCGTCGTCGACGGCGCCGGGCGGCCTCGAGGTCGCCATCCCGCAGAAGGCGCGCATCCGCGTGAAGAGCGGCAACGCGACCTTCCTGGTCACGTCGGTGCCGCAGCCCAAGCGCCACCCCGTACCGCTGTTCGCGACCCTCGAGGCCGCGGTGCTCCTGTTCTTCGCCGGCTCGGCGATCGCCCACTTCGGCTTCGTCTTCCTGCTCTGGACGGTTCCGCCCGACCAGGACACGGCGCTCACCGACATGGCCGTGAACGAGGACACGTCGAACAAGGCGCAGACCACCTCGCAGGAGGATCCGCCGCCGCCCGAGCAGGAGGACGAGGACGACGGCGAGGACGAGTCGGGTGGTACGGGCACCGCGATGATGCTCGAGGAAGGCAAGATGGGAAAGAAGGACTCGGATCGCGCCGAGGGCCAGTACAAGATGAAGAAGAACGCCGACCAGGAGCAGCTCGCGCGCCAGCAGGCGATCGAGCAGGCCCGCACGGCCGGTGTGCTCGGGTCGGCGGCGCTGTCCCAGGGCGGCAACTTCGCGTCGATCACCGGCACGGGTGACATCTCGTCCGGCTTCGACGACATCGACATCCAGGGCGGTCTCCTCGGCAACGAGCCGGGCGAGATGGCCGGCGGCTTCGGCTTCGGCCGCTCGGGCTTCGGCCCCGGTGGTGGCGGCACGGGCTGGGGCACGATCGGCACCGGTCGCTACGGCACCATCGGTCACGGCTCGGGCACCGGCTCGGGCTACGGCGTCGGCTCGGGTCGCGGCGGCATGCGCGGCCGTCAGTCGTCGGTGCCGCAGGTCCGCATCGGCCAGCCGCAGTCGGTCGGTGATCTCGACAAGGCGATCATCCGCCGCTACATCAAGCGCAACATCCAGAAGATCACGTACTGCTACGAGAAGCAGCTGCTCGCCCGCCCCGGCCTCGAGGGCACGGTGTCGACGCAGTTCTTCATCTCGCCGAACGGCACGGTGTCGGCGTCGAACGCGAGCGGCGTGGACGGCGAGGTCGCGAGCTGCGTCGCCGCGGTGATCAAGGCGATCGAGTTCCCGAAGCCGAAGGGCGGCGGCGGCGTCCAGGTCAACTACCCGTTCAACTTCCGCCCGACGGGCGGGTGAGCGGCGGCTGACCGAACGGGATCTGAGCCTGCGAGGGCGCGCCGCGAGCGCGCCCTTCGCGCTTCCGGAGAGACGCTTTCAGAGCAGATGATCTTGAGCACATCGCGGGACCGGCATACGGTCTTTCACGCCAAGGAGGGACCCATGGCCCGACTCCTGACTCTCGTGCCTCTCAAGCAGCTACTCACCACCGCCGCCGTCGCCGCGCTCCTCGTGCTCGGCACCGGCTGTCCCGACAAGTCGAAGGGCGAGGCGATCAAGGCCGCCAACCGCGGCGCCAAGGCGCTCTCGGCGAAGCAGTACGACACCGCGATCACCGAGTTCAAGGAGGCGGTCCGCCTCGATCGCGACAACTTCATGGCGTGGTACCAGCTCGGTGAGTCGCACCGCGCGAAGAAGAACTGGAACGACGCCGTCGAGGCGTTCGAGAACGCCTCGCGGCTGCGCCCCAACGACGTCATGCTGAACGTCCGCTTCGGCGCCGCGCTCTACGAGCAGGCCGTCGATCGCGAGCGGCAGGCCGAGGCGACCCGCCTCAAGAAGAAGCCCGAGGAGGTGACGCCCGACCTGCGCGGCGTCAACTTCGACGCGGCGCTGCAGCGCCTCGAGGCCGCGGTCAAGGTCGACGCCAACCTGTACAACGCGCAGTACTACATCGGCCGCATCTACCGCGATCAGTTCAAGGACGCGCAGGCCGCCGACGCGTTCACCAAGGCCATCCTCGCGTGGCCGCGCTTCGGCGCGCCGTACATCGCGCTGGGCGAGCTCTACCGTCGGTGGGACTACCCCAACGAGGCGATCCAGGTCGTCTCGCAGGGCGTCGAGCACGTCATGGAGAACGAGGACAAGAGCAAGCTCTTCTACATCCTCGGCATGGCCTACTTCGACAAGGTCGAGGACGCCAAGGCGATCACCGCGTTCACCGAGGCGCTCAAGCTCTCCAAGGACAACCACAAGGCCAAGTTCCAGCGAGGCCAGTCGCACTTCCGCATGGGCCAGCTGAAGGAAGCGGACAAGGACTTCGAGGAGTTCTCGAAGGCGGCGGGCTCGGGCCTCGCGGCGCTCAAGGGCATCGCGCAGAAGTTCCGGTTCCAGATCGCCGCGAAGCAGGCGCCTGCCGGCGGGCCCTGAGTCATTCGCGCTCGAAGCGACACACGAGGCACCGCGTCACCGCCGGTGCCTTGTGTGTTTTCGGGCGCTTTTTCGCCTCGCCCCCTCCGAAGCGTGTGGGTCGGCGTGTTACAAGGGTTTAGAGGGTCACTGGGGTAGAAGTTTCCCTGCAAATGCGGGAGGATGCACCGCAGATGGATACGCGCACGCTGTTGAGGGAGCGCCTGCGCCGATCGCGCGACTGGGCCGCGACGATCGACGAGCTCGAAAAAGAACTGGAGACGTCCGGCGGAGCGAAGCCGGATCAGTCGGAGAAGCTCTACGAGCTTGCTCGACTGGTGGAGGACGTCATCCCCGAGCGCGAGCGCGCGCTGGGGTTGTACCAGCGTGCCTGGAAGCTCCATCCGGATAATCTCAAGGCGCTCTCACGCGCCCGCGAGGTCTACGGCGAGATGGGGCGCCACGAGATGGTCGCCAAGCTCGGCGAGATGGAGCTGAAGAGCCCGGCGGCCGCCGCCGAGCTCGCGGCCATCGTCGGCGAGGCGCTGCTCGATAGTGGTCAGCGCGACAAGGCCGAGCAGGTCCTCGAGCGCGCGCTCGAGCGGACGCCCGATTCGATCCGCGCGCAGGACGCGGTCGCCGCGCTCAACTACGATCCCGACGAGTGGGCCGATCAGGTCGAGCGCCTGGCGGAGGACTCGAGCCGGTTCGACGACGCGACGGCCGCGCGCATGCTCTTGCGCGCCGCGCGCATCCTTCGCCTCGAGAAGCCGGACGATCCGCGCTTCGAGCAGCTGCTCGAGCGCGTGTTCGAGAAGGATCTCGACGAGCCGAGCGCCAACGCGATGTACGAAGCGCTCCTCGGCGGGCAGCAGCGCTGGGACGATCTCGAGCGCCACCACGAGCGTCGCGCCACCAGCGCGCGCGACGCCGCGCAGCGCGCCGATCGCTACCGCGGCTTCGCGCTCGTCTGGCTCCAGCGCTTCAAGGATCGCGATCGCAGCGCGCGCTTCGCCGCGCGCGCGCTCGACGCGGCCGCCGCCAACGGCGCGTCGCCGTCGCGTTCGCTCGTCGCCGCGTACAGCCTCGTGCACCAGGTGCACGGTGAGCGTGGCGAATGGGGCGCGGTCGTCGACATCGGCGAGCGCGTGCTCGGTCACCTGCGCGGCGAGGACCGCCTCTACGTCGCGATGCAGGCCGGCGAGATCGCGTGGAAGCGTCTCGAGGATCTCGGTCGCGCGCGCCGTCTGTTCGCGGCCGCGGCGGAGATCGGGCCGGACGCGCCGGTCGTCGAGGACTTCGTGAAGGAACACGGCCTCGCGGCGGCGCCGACCCCGGCGTCGAGCGGGTCGATGCCGGTCGTGGCCGCGGCGCCCGAGCCCGTGCCCGTGCCCGTCCCGGCGCAGGTCGAGACGGCGCCGGCCTCCGCGCCGATCGTCGTCGAGGCCAGGCCGGCGCCCGCGCCGGTCGTCGCCGAGGTGAAGCCCGAGCCGGCGCCGTCGGCCAAGCCCGAGCCGGCACCGCCCGCCAAGGCCGAGCCGGCGCGCTCGAAACGAGCGTCCGCGGCGCCTGCGCCGCGCGTCGAGGAGATCCCGGCCGATCTCGACGCGGCGATGGCCAGCGCGAGAGACGCCGAAGGCGGCGCCGACAAGGGCGCCGGCGCGTGGAAGGCGGTGGTGCAGGCGCACCCGGCCAAGCTGGCGCCGCGGCGCGAGCTCGCGCGCGTGCTCCGCGCGTCCGGTGCGTGGCAGCAGCTCGTCGAGGCGCTCAAGGAGGAAGAGGCCAAGGCGGCGCAGACTCCCGAGGAGAAGGCGCTCGCGTTGCGCGAGCTCGCCGAGGCCTACGGCAAGCTGAACAACGAGAACCAGGTGATCTCGGCGCTGCAGGCGTCGCTCCAGCAGATGCCCGACGCCTCCACGTACGAGCAGCTGGCGGCGATCTACGAGGGCAAGAAGCGCTGGCCCGATCTCGTCAAGGTGCTCACCGACAAGGCCGAGCGGTACGCCGAGGGCGACGACAAGGCCGAGGTCTACCTGACGATCGCCAACCTCTACCTCGAGCGGTTCTCGAACCAGGCCGAGGCGATCAAGGCGTTCGAGAAGGTGCTCGAGCTCGATGACCAGAACCAGCAGGCGATCGACCACCTGCTCCAGGTCTACGAGAAGCGCCGCGACTGGGAAAAGCTCATCAAGCTGCGCGAGAACGAGATCACGCGCGCGCCCGCCGACCGGAAGGCCGAGCTGACGATCGAGGTCGCGCGCATGGCGGCGACCAAGGTCAAGAAGCCCGAGATCTGCGTCTACTGGTGGGAAAAGGTCATCGACGTCGAGCCGACCCACGACGAGGCCCTCGCCGAGCTGTCCAAGCTCTACGAGCGCAACAAGGAGTGGGACAAGCTCGCCGAGGTCGCGGCCCGCCAGGCCGACATCGCCGGCGACGACAAGACCCGCGCCGACGCGCTCCAGCGCCTCGGACTCCTCTACACCGAGAAGCTCGAGAACTCCGGCAAGGCGATCGACGCCTGGCAGCGCCTGCTCGCCGTCGACGAGAACAACCGCCGCGCTCAGGACGCGCTGAAGAAGCTCTACGTCCAGGACGCGCGCTGGGACGAGCTCGAGGAGTTCTATCGCACGCGCGGCAAGCTCGAGGAGTACGTCCGCGTGCTCGAGCGCGAGGTCGAGGCCGGCCCCGAGCAGCACCGCATGGTGCTCGCCGGCAAGATCGCCGTGCTCTACCGCGACGAGCTGCAGAAGCCCGACCGCGCGATGCGCGCCTTCGAGAAGGTGCTCTCGCTCGACGAGAACAACCTCGAGGCCGCCGAGGCCCTCATCCCGCTCTACGAGTCGGGGCGTGATCCCAAGAAGCTGGTCGGCGTGCTGGAGATCCAGCTGCGGTCGACCACCGACCGCAGCGAGCGACGCGAGCGCATCGAGCGGCTCGCGCAGTACAACGAGGAGAAGCTACGCGACAAGGGCGCGGCCTTCGGCTGGTGGCTCAAGGCGCACGCCGAGGACCACGAGGCCGAGTCGATCCGCGCCGAGCTCGAGCGGCTCGCCGGCGAGACCGGCGCGTGGCAGGACCTGGTCGACGCGTACGGCGCGTCGGTGGCGAAGTTCACGGCATCCGGAGACCGGCGCGACGCGTTGCCGCTCATCTCGGTGATGGCGAAGGCGCTCGAGCGTGAGCTCGGGCAGCACGATCGCGCGCTCGAGCTCAACCGGACCATCGTCGATCTCGACGGCTCCAACGAGGACGCGCTCGACGCGCTCGAGCGCCTGTACCTCGGCAAGGGCCAGTTCCAGGCGCTGCTCGACATCTACCAGAAGAAGCTCGAGCTCACGACCGACGTCGACGCGCGCGTCGACATCCAGGCCAAGGTCGGCCAGCTCTACGAGGACGAGGTCAAGGACGACGCCAAGGCGGTCGCCGCGTACAAGGGCATCCTCGACGCGGTCGGCGACGACGCGCGCGCGCTGTCGGCGCTCGATCGCGTCTACCTGCGCAACCAGCAGTGGACCGATCTGGCCGACGTGCTGTCCCGGCAGATCACGATCGTCGGCCCCGACGACGACAAGGTGCGGCACGTCGAGCTCAAGTTCCGTCTCGGCAACCTGCGCGAGCAGCACCTGGGCGACGCGGCCGGCTCGATCGAGGTCTACCGCGACATCCTCGATCTCGATCCGGCGCACGCCGGCGCGCGATCGCGTCTCGAGCAGCGGCTCGGCGACGACAAGCACAAGCTCACGGCGGCGGCCATCCTCGAGCCGATCTACGAGCAGATCGGCGAGTGGAAGGCGCTCATCGGCGTGCACGAGATCCAGGTCGCCGCGGCGTCTGGTACCGGCGACGCCATGCGGCGCGTCGGGCTCCTGATGCGCATCGGCGAGCTCGAGCGCACCCGCCTCGGGGACACCGAGCGCGCGTTCGGCGCGTTCGCCCGGGCGTTCAAGGCAGATCCGTCCGTCGAGAGCGCCAGGCGCGAGCTCGAGGATCTCGCCAACCACATCGAGGACGGCTGGCCCCGCCTGACCGGGCTGTTCGAGGGCGCCATCGATCCTCGTGCGGCGCGCGATCTCGACGGCCACCTCGCGCACGAGCTGGCGATCAAGGTCGCCCGCAACTACGAGGAGCGGCTCGGCAAGAGCGATCTCGCGGTCAAGTTCTTCAAGCAGGCGCTCGAGCGCGAGCCCGACGATCTCGAGGCGCTCGCCGCCCTCGAGGCCATCTTCGCGCGCGACGAGCAGTACGCCGATCTGCTCGAGGTCTACCGCAAGAAGGCCGAGATCGCCGAGGACCCCGACGATCGGCTCCGCATCCTCTTCCAGATCGCGTCGATCCACGAGGAGATGCTCGAGCAGCCGTCCGAGGCCGTGAGCGCGTACCAGGAGGTGCTGGCGCAGGACGGTGACAACGTCGCCGCGCTGCGCGCGCTCGACCGGCTCTTCGTCGCCGGCCAGCGCTGGCAAGATCTCGGCGACAACCTCGGCCGCCAGCTCGTCCTGTGCGACGACGACCGCGAGCGGGTGCTCTTGCTCGTCCGCCTCGCGCAGCTGCGCGAGACCCACCTGCGCGAGCTCGCGCAGGCCATCGAGACCTACCGTCAGGTCCTCGAGCTCGACGCCCGCAACCAGGACGCCGTGACCGCGCTCGAGCGCCTGCTCGGCCAGCCGGCCGGCAAGGAGCACGAGCTCACGATCGCGACCATCCTCGAGCCGATCTACAAGCAGGCCGGTGACTGGGCCAAGCAGGTCGGCGTGTACGAGATCATGGTCCGTCACGCGTTCGATCCGGTCCGCAAGATCGAGCTGCTCCACGAGATCGCCGAGCTCTACGAGGTCGGCGGTGACGACACGCAGAAGGCGTTCGAGACCCACGCGCGCGCGCTGCGCGAGGACCCGCGGCACGAGACCACGCAGCAGCAGCTCGAGCGCCTCGCGCGCGTGCTGTCGCGGTGGAAGGATCTGGTCGAGCTCTACGATCAGGTCGCGAAGGACGCCGGCGAGGAGGACCTGAAGGTCGCGCTCTTCTTCAAGGAAGCGCAGATCTTCGAGCTCGAGCTCGGCGACGACGCCGCGGCGGTGAAGACGTACGAGCGCGTGCTCGGGGTGTCTCCCGGCTCGGTCGAGGCGGCGAGCGCGATCCAGGCGATCCACGAGCGCAACTCCGACTGGCCCAAGCTGGTCGGCGCGCTCAAGCGCAAGGGCGACATCCTCCTCGACCTGAACGAGCGCAAGCGGCTGCTCTACCGCGCGGCCCAGATCGAGGAAGAGGTCCTGTCGGACCCCGACGCGGCCGTGGCGACGTTCCGTCACGTGCTGTCGATCGACGACGTCGACATGCCGGCGATGGACGCGCTCGAGCGCCTCTACATCCGCCTCGAGCGGTGGGAGCCGCTCAAGGACGTCTACGCCAAGAAGGCCGACCTCGCCGAGGATCCGGGCGAGAAGACCCGCATGCTCTACGTCCTCGGCCAGGTCTACGACCAGGAGCTGAAGGACGTCGGCAAGGCGATCGAGACGTTCCAGGCGATCCTCGACATCGACCCCAACGAGTTCCCGGCGATCCAGGCGCTCGATCGGCTCTACGGCGCCGGCGAGCGCTGGTACGACCTGCTCGCCAACCTGGAGCGCCAGGCCGAGCTCGCCGAGATCGAAGGCCAGTCGCACGAGCTGGTCGCGCTCAAGTACCGCATCGGCCAGCTGTGGCAGACGCGGCTGGGTGATCAGGCGCGCGCCATCGAGAGCTACCGCGAGGCGCTCCAGATGGAGCCGTCTCACGGCGAGACCCTCGCCGCCCTCGACGGCCTGGTGAAGCAGAAGAGCGGCGAGCCCGTGCTCGCCGCCCGCGTGCTCGAGCCGATCTACGAGGTGTCGGGCGAGTTCGCCAAGCTCGTCGAGGTCCTCGAGGTCATCGTCACCCACACCGAGGATCCGCTCGCGCGCGTCGAGCTCCTGCACCGCATGACCGCGCTCTGGGAGCAGCGCCTCGACAACCCGCGGGCGGCGTTCGCGGCCCTGTCGCGCGCGCTGCACGACGATCCGGGCAACGAGCTGACCCTCGGGCACCTGGAGCGCCTCGCCGATCTGACCGGTCAATGGTCGGATCTCGCGGCCCTCTACACCCAGGAGTCGGAGAAGTCGATCGACGTGCCCCGGCAGGTCGATCTCCTGTCGCGGCTCGCCCGCGTCTACGAGCAGGAGCTCTCGGATATCGACCGCGCGATCGCCACGTACCGGCGCATCCTCGAGGTCGAGTTCGACAACAAGCCGGCCGTCCTGGCGCTCGATCGCCTCTACACCGCGACGTCGCGCTGGCGGGACCTGTCGGACGTCCTGCGTCGCGAGATCCAGCTGGCCGAGGCCGACGACGAGGTCGTCGCGCTGCAGTTCCGCCTCGGGCAGAATCTCGAGCAGCCGCTCGACGACAAGAAGGGCGCGATCGAGGTCTATCGCGAGATCCTCACCGCCAACCCCGCCCATCAGCCCACGCTCGCCGCCCTCGAGATGCTGTTCCTCGACGGGCATCACCAGGTCGACATCGGCCTGGTGCTCGAGCCGCTGTACGAGGCGTCGGGTGAGTTCGAGAAGCTGCACCGCATCTACGAGGTGCAGCTCGGCAAGCTGGAGGTGTCGGCCGACCGCGCCGCCATGCACCAGCGCCTCGCCGAGCTGGCGGAGACCAAGCTCTACGATCAGCAGCGCGCCTTCACGTGGTGGGGCGAGGCGGTCGTCGAGGATCCCCGCAGCGAGCGGAACGTCGAGGAGGTGGAGCGCCTCGCGCGCGAGGCGGGCAGCTGGGACGAGCTCGTCGCGGTCTACACGCGCGCGCTCGAGAAGCACTCGGATCGCGAGGTCCGGCGCGTCACCCTGCTCAGGCTCGCGCGCGTGCACGAATCCGAGCTGCGCGACGCGCATCGCGCCGTCGAGACGCACCTGCGCGTGCTCGAGATCGATGCCAAGGATCCGGACGCGCTCGCCGCGCTCGATCGCCTGTACCTGGGCGCGGGCATGTACGACGAGCTGGTCGAGGTCCTGCGGCGTCGCATCGAGATCACGCTCGACCCGGACGAGCAGCTCGAGCTGTGGTTCCGCCGCGGCGCGATCTTCTCGGACGCGCTCGGCGACCTCGACGAGGCGCTCGCCTGCTACCACGCCGTGCTGGAGCAGGAGAGCCGCAACCGCCGGGCCCTCGAGGCCGAGGAGCAGATCTACTTCCGCCGCGAGCAGTGGAAGGAGCTCTACGGCGTCTACGAGAAGATGATCGACGTCGCCGACGGCGACAGCGAGCTGGCCGAGACCTACGCGCGCATGGCGCGGATCTCGTCCGAGGCGCTCAACGACGAGGCGCGCGCCGTCGATCTGTGGGCCAAGGTCTCCGACATCCGCGGTGAGGACCCGATGGCGCTCGGCGCCATGGCGGAGCTGCACGTCCGGCGCGAGCGCTGGGACGACCTCGTCGAGACCCTGGAGCGCCAGGTCGCGGTCGCGCCGTCGGACGCCGAGCAGATCGTGCTCTACAAGCGCCTCGGCCGCGTGTGGGCCGAGAAGCTGGGCCGCGACCGCTCCGCGCTCGACGCGTGGCGCCTCGCCGACCAGCTCGATCCGAGCGATCTCGAGACCCTGAACGCCCTCGCCGACCTCTACCGCTCGCTCCAGAGCTGGGACGAGCTGTCGCAGACGATCCGCCGGATCATCGAGGTCGGGCAGGAGCAGGGCAAGCTCGAGGAGGACCAGGTCATCGAGCTGTACGCGGAGCTCGGCCGCCTCGAGGGCGACGTCCTCGGGCGCGTCGACGAGGCGGTCGACGCGTGGCGCTCGGTGCTCGCGATCGACGCGAGCGACTTCCGCGCGATGGAGGCCCTCGAGAGCCTGTTCACGCGCGAGGCGCGCTGGGAAGAGGCGATCGAGGTCCTCGAGAAGCGGGCCCTCGTCCTCGACGACGTGCCCAAGCGGATCGAGAACCTGCTGCAGGCCGCGTCGACGTGGGAGGAGAAGGTCGAGGACTTCAGCCGCGCGGCCGAGGTCTACGAGCGCGTGCGCGGCATGGACGTCACCAACGTCACCGCGTCGGAGCGCCTCGAGGCGATCTACCGCCAGCAGTACAAGTGGGAGCAGCTCGCCGAGATCCTCCTCGAGCGCGCCGGCCTGCGCGACGACGTGACCGAGCAGATCAACCTGCTCATCCAGGTCGCGAAGATCTACGAGCAGGAGCTCGGCGATCAGGACAACGCGTACGTCATCCTCGAGGAGGCGTTCAAGCGCGACTTCTCGCACGAGGCCGTGGCCAAGGAGCTCGAACGGCTCGCGACCGCCACCAACCGGTGGCAGGAGCTGCTCGGCGAGTACACCAACCAGGTCCGCGAGCTGGAGGGGACCAACCGCAGCCAGGCCGCGGATCTGTGGGTGAAGATCGGCCGCTGGTACGGCGAGCACCTCGCGCACATCGAGTACGCGATCCACTCGGTGCAGCAGGCGCTGCGCATCGACCCGGCGCACGTGGGGGCGCTCGCGGCCCTCTCCGAGCTGCAGCGCAAGCGCGGCTCGTGGGGCGAGCTGGTCGAGACCCTGTCGCGCCAGGCCGCGAGCGAGACCGACGCGATCAAGCGCGCCGACGTCTACTTCAACCTCGGCGAGCTGCTCGAGAACCAGATCATGGATCAGGGCCAGGCCATCTCTGCCTACCAGCAGGCGATGGCCAACCACGCGACGTCGATGCCGGTGCTCACGGCGCTCGATCGGCTCTACCGCTTCCACCAGATGTGGGAGCCGCTGATCGACGTCCTCAACCGGCGCGCGGCGCTCGAGCAGCAGCAGCCGAGCGGTGGCGACGAGCGCGAGGTGATCCGGCTGCGCCTCGAGATCGGCCAGATCTGGGACCTGCGGCTCTACGACGCCGGCCAGGCGATCGGGAGCTACCAGAGCGTCCTCGAGATCGATCCGTCGAACCTGCCGGCGTTGCGCGCGCTCGAGCAGCTGTACGAGAAGACCGGCCAGTCGGAGAAGTACCTGGAGGTCCTCGAGGCCCAGCTCGACGCGTCGCCCACCGACGCCGAGCGCGTGTCGCTCTACGAGCGCATGGCGTCGGCGTGGGAGGAGCGCTTCTCGAAGCTCGACCGCGCGGCGGAGGCGCTCGAGAAGATCGTCGCCCTCGATCCGCGCAACTACTCGGCGTACCGCGAGCTGGCCCGCATCTACGGCCAGGCCGGGCGCTGGGAGGCGCTGGTCGAGACCTACCGCAACCACATCGACAACACGACCGATGTGGCGACGCGGGTCGACCTGTACTGCGCGATGGGCGCGATCTACGAGCAGCAGCTCCAGGACTTCGATCGCGCGATCGAGTCGTACACCGACGTCCTGTCGTTCGATCCCGACGAGCCGCGTGCGCTCGACGCCCTGGGCCGCCTGTACGAGCGGATCCAGGAGTGGGACCGCGCGATCGACGTGATGACGCAGGCGGTGCAGCTGACGGCGGAGACCCGCAAGCAGGTCGACCTGTACTGCCGCATCGGCCGCATCCAGTACGGTCAGCTCGGCGACGCCGCCGGCGCCGAGTCGAACTTCCTGCGCGGCCTCGCCGTCGAGCAGACCCACGTGGCGACGATGGAAGCGCTCACGCGCCTCTACTCGGATCGCGGGGACTGGCTCAAGGCCGCCCAGATGATGGTGCGGGCCGAGCAGGTCACGCCGGTCGTGCTCGACAAGGTGCGCCTCCTGCACGAGGCGGCCAAGATCTACGACGAGCGCCTGCGCGAGCCGGAGCCGGCCAAGCAGCTGTACGCGGCGGTGATCGCCCTGGATCCCGAGCACGTGGAGGCGGGCAAGCCGCTGGCCGAGCTCTACTTCGACAACCGCGAGTGGACCCCGCTGTCGCCCGTGATCGAGATGCTGGTGCGCAAGGTCAGCCAGACCCGGCCGGACCCGCGCTCGCTCAACGAGCTCTACTACCGCGCTGCGCGCACGGCGGACGAGCTCGGCGACTACGACCGCGCGCTGCGCCACTACGAGGCGGCGTACAACATCGACTCGACGTACCTGCCCACGCTGATCGGCCGCGCCGACCTGTTGTTCAAGATGAACGACTGGGACAACGCGGGGAAGATCTACCAGACCATCCTGGTCCAGCACCGGGACAGCCAGGCCGAGGACGAGGTCGTCCGCATCTACTACCGGCTGGGCATGGTTCGCCAGAACCTGGGTGAGCGCAAGAAGGCGCTCAACATGTTCGAGAAGGCGCTGGAGATCGATCCGACGCACCGCGAGACCCTGGAGGCGGTGGTCGCGCTGCAGAGCGCGCAGAACGACTGGGAGGCGGTCGTCCATGCCAAGCGCGGCATGATGGCGACGTCGAACAACCAGGAGCGCGTCGCGCTCTTGTCCGAGATCGGCAACATCTACCACGACAAGCTGCAGAACTCGCAGAAGTCGATCGCGGCGTACCTCGAGGCCATCGAGTTCGACCCCGACGACCACGCGCTCCTGCAGAAGGTCCTGGACCTCTACACCGAGACCAAGCAGTGGAAGAAGGTGGTCGAGACCATCGAGCGCTTCATCGCGCTCGAGACCGACGGGATCCGCAAGGGCTCCTACTACCTCGCCGCGGGCACGATCGCCCGTGACGAGCTGAAGGCGTCCGACGAGGCCATCGACTTCTACAACAAGGCGCTCGACAGCTTCTTCGCCGACCCGCTGAAGCTGCCCAAGGCGTACCTGCCGCGCGCCCTCAAGGCGTTCGCGGACATCGACAAGATCCTCACGACCAAGAAGGACTGGAAGTCGCAGGAGCGTGCGTACCGGGCGATGATCAAGCGCCTGCCCCAGCAGGACGGCGGCGAGAGCGACGCGTACCACAAGCTGCGCGTCGACCTCCTGCACGCGCTCGGCGAGATCTACCGATCGCGCCTCAACCACTTCCAGAGCTCGATCCAGGCGTTCGAGGTGGCCCAGGAGCTCGATCCGGGCAACCGCGACCGCGCCGAGATCCTCGCCGAGCTGTACGTGCGCGCGGGCGCCGACTACGCCGACAAGGCGGTCGGCGTCCACATGAAGATGCTGCGCGACGAGCCGTTCAAGTACGACTCGTACAAGGCGCTCTACAGCATCTACAAGGACGCGCACCAGTACGACAAGACGTGGTGCATGTGCGCGACGCTCGCCTTCCTCAAGAAGGCCGAGCCCGAGCAGCTGCAGTTCTACGAGCAGTACAAGCCGCGTGGCCTGGTGAAGGCCAAGTCGATCATGACGCCCGAGTCCTGGTCGAAGCTCGTCCACCCCGACGAGAACCGCTACATCTCGTCGATCCTCGGGGCGGTATGGAGCGGCGTGGCCGCCTTCAAGGCCTACCCGCACAAGGAGCTGGGCATCAAGCGCAAGGACAAGCGCCAGCTGGCGACCGACCAGCTGATGTTCTCCAAGCTCTTCTACTACGTGGCCCAGGTGCTGGGCGTCCCGGTGCCGGAGGTGTTCCTCATCGAGGACGCCAAGCCGGCCGACATCCAGCTCGCGAACTTCGCCGAGAAGGCGGAGCTGTGCCCCGCGTTCGTGGTGCGTCCGCACCTGCTCCAGGGCAAGACCGAGCGCGAGATCGCGTTCCTGTCGGCGCGCCGCCTGACGTTCATGCGGCCGGAGTACTACCTGAAGCTGCTCCTGCCGACGAACACGGAGCTCAAGGTCGCGTTCCTGTCGGCGATCCACCTGGTGCGGCGGGACTTCCCGCTGCCCCAGGACGTCGCGCAGGTGGTGACCCAGCAGTACGCGCCCGAGATCCAGAAGCGCCTCAACCCGGCGGTCTACGAGCAGCTGGCGGCCGTGGTCCAGCGCTTCATCCAGGCGGCGCCCAAGGTCGACCTGGCGACGTGGGGCCACGCCGTCGACGGGACCAGCCACCGGGCCGGCTTCGTGGTCTGTGGCGATCTGGAGGTCGCGTCGAGGATGGTGTCCGCCGAGCCGGTGACGGTCGGCGGCCCGCAGGTGAAGGACAAGATCAAGGAGCTGGTGCTGTACTCGATCAGCGAGGAGTACTTCGCGGTGCGCCAGCAGATGGGGATCACGATCGGCTGACGCGCCGGGGGCGCGCCAGCCGATCGAGGCCTCGGGCTTCGGGCCTCGGGCTTCGGGCCTCGGGCCTCGGACAGAAGGGCTTCAGGCTTCGGCCTGAGGTCCTTCGCGTTTTCGGGGTCAGAGGTCGATCGCGTACAGGAGGAAGTCCTGCAGCTCGCCCGCGAGGTTCGGGAACATCAGGTGGTCGGGGATCGAGCGCTTGAGGACCAGGCCGCACTTCTCGAGGACGCGGATCGACGCGGCGTTGTCGGGGTGGCAGCCAGCCTCGACGCGGCGGAGGTTGCGCGCGCGGGCGAGGTCGAGCATCGCGCGGGTGGCTTCGGTCGCGTAGCCGTGACCCCAGTGCGGGCGCGCGATGATGTAGCCGGTGGCCGCCGGCGCGTCGTCGTAGGTGTGCAGCCCGGTCGAGCCGATGACGGCCCCGGTGTCGCCCAGCTCGACGAGGAACGTCCCGGTGCCGCGCGCTTCCCACTCCTCGTCACGCATCTGGAGGAACGCGCGTGTCGTCTGCGGCGAGGTGTGGCGCGCCCAGCCCATGTACTTCGTGATCGCCGGGTCGCTGGCGTAGGCGAACACCGCGTCCACGTCCGCGAGGGTGGGGCGGCGCAGGACGAGCCGAGGCGTGATGATCCGCTCCACGGGCGTCATCACAGGCCGAGCGCGTACACGCGGACGTCCGCGAGCTCCGGCCCGAGGTTCGGGAACACCACGTACCGCGGCCGGACGCCCTGGAACACCAGCCCCGACTTCTCCAGCACGCGCGCGCTGGCGGTGTGGTCGGCGTGGCAGTACGCGCCGATGCGGCGGTCGCCGCGGGCCCGCGCGTGCTCGACCATCGCGCGGCACGCCTCGGTCGCGAAGCCGTGGCCCCAGAACGCCCGGCCGAGGATGTAGCCCGTCGCGACCTCGCCGGGCGTCTTCGTGTCCACGTGGAGCCCGGTCGAGCCGACGAGCGTGTCGCCGAGGAACATGAGGTGCGTGCCCGTGCCGTACGTCTTCCACTCGTGCATCGACATCGACACGAACCACTCGGTCGTCGACACCTGCTCGTGCCGCGGCCAGCCCATGAGCCGGGTCGCCTCCGGGTCGGACGCGTACGTGGCGTAGATCGCCGCCGCGTCCTCGGGGACCGGCGCGCGCAGCACGAGGCGCGCGGTGCGGAGAACGCCGGCCGGCGCTACGCCTTGGTCGGTCCCGCCCATTCGCTCATGGACGGCATCTGGCGCTGGAGCAGGCCGTTGACGCGGTAGACCTTCAGCTCGTCGGCCTTCCCCTTCACCTTCACCGGCGGCAGCGCCGTCGCGTCGATGCGGTCGGCGACGTAGCGGAAGGTGTTCTCGGAGATGATCACCTCGCCCGAGCTGGCCACGTTGACCAGACGCGAGGCGACGTTCATCGCGTCACCGATGGCCGTGTACTGCAGCGCGCGGGTCGAGCCGATCGACCCGGTGATGACCTTGCCGGTGTTGATGCCGATACCGATGCGGATCGCGGCGAGGCCCTCGGCGGCGCGCGTGCGATTGAACTCCTCGAGCCCCTGCATCATCATGAGCGCGCACGCGACCGCCTTGAACGGCGCGTCGTCGATGGGGATCGGGGCGCCGAACAGGCCGATGATCTCGTCGCCGACAAACTTGTCGAGCGTGCCCTGGTACTGGAAGAGCACGTCCACCATCACCTCGAAGTACTCGTTCAAGGTGTTGACGACCTCCTCGGGCGGGCGGCCGTCGGACATCGTGGTGAAGCCGCGGATGTCCGAGAACAGCATCGTGATCTCGGAGAGGCGGCCGCCCTTCTCGATGGTGAGCTGGCCCTTGACCACCTGCTCCACGACCGACGGTGGGATGAGGCGCGAGATCTGGGCGCGGGTCTGGGCTTCCTTCTCGATGCGGCTGGCGAGGCGCGCGTTCTGGATCGCGATCGCCGCCTGCGCGGCCATGCCGGTGCAGATCTGCAGGTCCTTCTCGGTGAACGCGTTGGACGTGAACAGCGAGTCGAGGTGCATGAGGCCGAGGAGATCGGCGCCGTGGAGCAGCGGCAGGGTCATCGTCGAGCGGATGCCCTGCATGATGATCGAGTGGGCGCCGCTGAAGCGCGAGTCCATGGTCGCGTCCGACGACAGCACCGCGGCACGGTTGGTCGTGACCTCGGCCATCACCGTGCGCGACAGGACGATGTTGTTGTCGCCCTTGCCGTTGCGCGTCTTCACGTAGCGCGGCACGAGCTCGCCACGATCGTCGAGCAGCAGGATCGCGCCGCGGTCGGCGCCGACCAGCTCGAACGCCTTGTCGAGGATCTTTGGGAGCAGCTTCTCGAGATCGAGCTCGCTGCCGACGGCGCGGGCGAGCTCGTGGCCGATGCGCAGGCGCTCGTAGTCGCGGCGCAGCACCTTCTCGTCGGTGATCTGGCGCTCCTGCATGAAGTCGCCGGTCGACGCCTGGATGCGCTGCCGGATGTGGCTCTCGGTCAGCCCGGGCGCGATCGTGACCCGGTGGACCGGCTCCTGCTGGCTCGGGCGATCGACGAACAGGATGCGCGTCGAGCCCATCGTGACCTCGTCGCCGTCCTGCAGGTAGTGCTCGCCGACGCGCTCACCCCGGTAGAAGGTACCGTTCAGCGATCGCAGGTCCCGCAGGAGGAAGCGACCGTCGCCCGATCGCTGGATCTGGGCGTGCTCCTTCGAGATGATCCGGTCGAGGATCTGGATGGTGTTGTCGGGATGGCGGCCGAGGGTGTTGAACGCCCCCAGCTCGAACTCTTGGCGCTCGTCTCCCGAGATGACGATCAGCTTGGCCATGCGAATCCCGAGCGCTTTCGATGGTATGTCGGACGACACGTGCGAGTAAAGTCACCGCCGCGCTCGTCGCGTGTGATCGCACCCCGAGCGGACGCGCATTCGACGATTCTCGCCGCCGCGATGACGCCAAAACCCGCGGCGCCCTCTTGCATCCGGAGCGCGGCGCTATATACTCCAAACCCTTCGCGAAAGTGGCGGAATTGGTAGACGCGCTGGATTCAGGTTCCAGTGGGTAACACCGTGGGGGTTCGAGTCCCCCCTTTCGCACGGGCCAGGCCACCGAGAGGTGGCCGTTTGCGTTTCGGGAAGAAGTCGGGGTCGACGGCGGTAGTGTCCACCCATGACGACGACGAGAACGATGTTCGTCCGCGCGACGCTCTCGGTGGCGTTGCTCTCCGTGGCCGCCTGCAAGAAGGAGGAGGCGGTACCGAAGACCACGCAGGCGCCGCCGGCGACGCAGGAGCCCGCGGGCAAAGAGGCGCCGCCGACCGCCGCGCAGCCCGAGGCAGCCGCGCCCGCGCCCGCGTCGCCGGTGCTCGGCAAGCCGGCCCCCGACTTCACGCTCGAGACGATCGACGGCAAGAAGGTCTCGCTCGCCGATCACAAGGGCAAGGTCGTCGTCCTCGAGTGGTTCAATCCCGGGTGCCCGTTCGTCGTGAAGTCGCACACGAAGGGCTCACTCGTCGACACCGCCGCGAAGCACACCGCCGGTGGCGTCGTCTGGCTCGCGATCAACTCCGGCGCGCCCGGCAAGCAAGGGCACGAGGTGGCCGAGAACGAGTCGGCCGCGAAGGCCTGGAAGCTCGCGCATCCCGTGCTGCGAGACGTCAGCGGCGAGGTCGGCAAGGCGTACGGCGCGACCAACACGCCCAACATGTTCGTCATCGACGCGTCGGGCACGGTCGTGTACGCCGGCGCCATCGACAACTCGCCCGACGGCGAGCGCGGCGCGCCCACCGGCGGCACGCTCGTCAACTACGTCGACGCCGCGCTCGCCGATCTCGCGGCCGGCCGTCCGGTCGCCACCCCCGTCACCAAGCCCTACGGATGCGGCGTCAAGTACGCCTCCTGATCCTCGCGGCCCTCGCCGTGCCCTTCGTCGTGGCGTGCAAGCGCGGCGGCGAGGAGCGCGGCGGCGTGGCCACCGAGGGCGCGGCCGCGGCGGCGGCACGTGTGCCGCGCGAGCCGCTGCCGGCGAGCGCCGTGCGCGTGAGCGGCAACAACTTCCACGTCGACGCCGCGCCCGCCGCCGGCTGCGCGACGGGAGGCTCGTGTAGCGTGCTCGCCGATCTCACCGCGACCTCCGGCTTCAAGGTGAACGAGGAGTACCCGTACCGGTTCGTGCCCGATGCGGCGTCGAGGCCGCTCGTCGACGGCGAGGCCGCGTTCGCGGTCACCAGCCCGCACACGGGCCGGCTGATGGTGCCCGTGCGCGCGGGCGTCGCGGCGGGCACGCGGATCGGCGGCACGTTCAAGCTGAGCGTGTGCAGCGCCGACGTGTGTCAGATCGAGGCCGCCGTCGTGGATGTCGCCGTGAACTGAGCGCCCCGGCGTCGCGTGGCGCTCGCGCCCATCGTGCCGCGCGATGGGCCATCTGCGCCCGTTCGGGCGCCGGCGAACCCGCCGTCGCTGGCGCTGCGCCATGGCGCGCCGCGTGCACAGTGCTCGCTCGAAAGGAGATGCCAATGCCGAACCCGAACGAGCGTGAAGAAGAGGACACCTTCGAGATCCCTGACCCGAAGCCCACCGAGCGCGAGATCGAAGAGGAGGAGACGCGCGAGCGGCAGCGAGCCGGCGTCCCGACCGGCGACGCCGAGGAGGGTGGTCTCGACGTCGACCCCGACGACGAGGACCAGGAGGGGGAGGGGGAGGACGACGAGATGGGCGACGCGACCGAGGAGAGCCGGCGCAGCTGAGATCGCGTCACCCGGCCAGGATGTCGGCGACGACCTGGCGCAGCCGCTCCTTGTCGATCGGCTTGGTCAGGTAGTCGTCGCAGCCGGCGGCGCGCGCGCGTTCCTCGTCACCCGCCATCGCGTACGCGGTGACGGCGACGATGACGATGTCGCGCGTCGCGGGATCGTCCTTGAGCTGGCGCGTGAGCTCGAGACCGCTCACGCCGGGCATCTGCAGGTCCATGAGGACGATGCGGGGGCGTCGCCGCGCGATCGCCGCCAGCGCCTCGTCGGCCGACGCGGCGGTCGTCACCGCGTAACCGCGCGGCGCCAGGATGAAGCGCATGAGCACGAGGTTGGTCGCGTTGTCGTCGACCACGAGGATCGGTTCGCCGGCCATGAGCGTTCGGGGAACGTACCTGATCCGAGGACTTCGGAGCGAACCGGCTCCGCGCCCCGCCTCGCACTCGAGGTGTGATCGGGTTGTCCCACATGTGGCTCCGGGCGTCGGGAGTAACCGGATCGACACCGATCTTCGCCCGGATCGCCGTATTCTCGGGCTGATGGCGAAAGATCGCGAGAAGACCGCCTACCTCATGGTGGCTCCGGTCATCCCGAAGAAGACCGACGGCCCCATCGGTGATGCGGTCCTGCTCTCGATCTATCCGGCGGGGCCGTCGATGGGACGGCGCTTCGCGCTCAACGGCAACGAGCACTTCGTGGGGCGCCTCGAGGAGCTCGACATCGCGCTCGAGGGCGAGGGACTGTCGCGCAAGCACGCGCGCATCTTCCGCACCGCCGATGGCTGGAACATCGAGGATCTCGGATCGACCAACGGGACGATCGTGAACGACGTGAAGATCGATCGCACCATCCTGCGCGACGGCGACCTGCTGCGCTTCGGGGTCGCGACCTGCAAGTTCCTCGCGGGCGACAACATCGAGTCGCAGTACCACGAGGAGATCTACCGGATGTCGATCCAGGACGGCCTCACCGGCGTCCACAACAAGCGCTTCCTGCTCGAGTTCCTCGATCGCGAGATCGCGGGCGCGGCGCGTCGCGGCGCTCCGCTGTCGCTCGTCATGCTCGACATCGATCACTTCAAGAAGATCAACGACACGCACGGACACCTGGCTGGCGACGCGGCGCTGAAGGAGCTGTGCCGCCGCCTCAAGCCACGCGTCCGTGCCGCCGACCTGCTCGCGCGCTACGGCGGCGAGGAGTTCGCGCTGGTCCTGCCCGACACGCCGCTCGCCGGCGCGATCGAGCTCGCCGAGAGCCTGCGGGCGCTCGTCGCCGCCGAGCCGTTCTCCCACGACGAGCTGCGTATCCCGTGCACGGTCAGCCTCGGCGTGGCCCAGCTCGACCCCAACCAGCCGGGGCGCCCCGACGATCTCGTCCGCCGCGCCGACGAGAACCTGTACGCGGCGAAACGCGGCGGCCGGAACCGCGTCGTCGGCTGACGTCCCGTCAGGCGGGCTTGACGACGATCGGCTGGCCCTCGTCGACGAACGCGAGCGACGCCGAGTTGAGGCAGTAACGCTCGCGCGTCGGCGGCGGTCCGTCGGGGAAGACGTGCCCGAGGTGTCCCTCGCAGCGTGCGCACCGGATCTCGACGCGGTGCATGCCGTGGCTCGTGTCCTCGACGAACGCCACGTGCGCGCGATCGAACGGCGCGAAGAACGACGGCCAGCCGGTGCCCGAGTCGAACTTGGCGCTCGAGCGGAAGAGCGGCAGGCCGCAGAGCCGGCACGTGTACGTCCCGGCGCGCTTGTTGTCGAGGAACACGCCGCACCCGGGCCGTTCGGTGCCGTGGTGGAGGAGGACGTGCCGCTCCTCGGGCGAGAGCTCGGCCGCGAGGCGTTCGATCGCGTCGTCGTCGAGCGGCGTGAGGTCGTAGCCCGAGGGAGACTGGCTCATGGCGGCAGTGTACCCGGCGCCGTTCAGGAACCGGACGCGGCCTGGTACGCTCGGGAAGGCCGGTGCCGCTCGCGCGCGAGGCGTGAGGCGCAGGAGCACGGTGAGCGCGAGCGCCACAGCAAGCCACGCTGGTACTTGCTCGAACACGTGCTCACGTTCCTGGGAGAGAGGAAGGAGACCTCATGACCTACCACCCGGGTACGTTCGTGTGGTGCGAGCTCGAGACGCGCGACCTCGAGGGCGCGCAGGCGTTCTATCGTGACGTCTTCGGATGGACGGTGGCGGGGGCGGCGGCGGGCGAGGTTGTCTACGAGAGGATCGCGGTGGCCGGGCAGACGATCGGAGGCTACCGGAAGCTCCGCACCCGGGGCGCGCCGTACTGGGCGTCGTTCCTCTCGGTGCCCGATCTGGTCGACGCGATCGCGAGCGTGAAGGGCGCCGGCGGTCGCCACATCGACGACGTCCTCGAGACGCCGGGCCTCGGCAAGTCGGTGGAGATCGTCGACGCCGTCGGCGCGACCGTGCACCTCGTCTGCCGGCGCGGCGGCGACGATCCGCTGCGCGCGCCACCGCCGGGCGGGATCCTGTGGAACGAGCTGGTGACGCCGTTGCCGGATCGCGCGGTCGACTTCTACAAGGCGGCGTTCGGTTACAGCGACAAGCCGGTGGAGATGGCCACGGGGGGCACCTACCACGTCCTCCAGGTCGGCGCGGTCGGCAAGGCCGGCGTCGTCTACCGGGACACGAGCCCGCGATGGATGCCATACGTCCACGTGACCGACTGCGATCAGGCGCTGGCGCGCGCGGTCGCGGCAGGTGGCTCGGTGATCGCTTCGCCGATCGACATCCCGCAGATCGGCCGCGCCGCGGTGTTCGCGGACCCGCAGGGCGCCGAGCTCACGATCATGACGCCTTCCGCCGGGACGGCCTGAGCTCCGCATCGTTGCGGTTCTTAGAACGGAGCGTGAAGAACATTGCGCGTGTCCGGAGGCGGGTTCGCGCGTATCGGAAGCGGAGGCTTCATGCGAACGATCCTGCTGGCCACGGCGCTCTGCGCCGCGTGCGCCGACGCCGACGAGCGGCCCGCGTCCTGGCGCTACGTGCACGCCGCGATCATCGCGCCCGCCTGCGCGACGGCCGGCTGCCACTCGACGCTCTCCGCCACCGCCGCGCTCGATCTCTCGTCGGCCGAGGGGGCGTACACCTTCCTGACCGGGCGCATCTGCGGCGAACCCGTCGGGCCGGGATCTCCGCCGCGCAACTACGTCGACCCCGGCAGCCCGGCGTACTCGCAGCTCGTCTACCAGCTGCGCGGGATCGGCCGCCGCCGCATGCCCCCCGACGTCCCGCTACCGGAGGTCGAGATCGCGCTGATCGAGCGCTGGATCGAGGAGGGCGCGTCGTGCGAGTGACGGCGACAGCGTGGCTCGTCGGCCTCGGCGTCGTGCTCGCCGCCTCGGTGGCCGACGCCTACCCGCGCTTCCAGCTGTCGAGCGGCAGCGTTCGCTGTCAGGACTGCCATCTGTCGCCGGCGGGAGGCGGCCTGATCGACGACTACGGTCGCCTGGAGGCGAGCGACACGATCAGCCGCGGCGGCGACGGCGCGCTCCTGCACGGCGCGTGGGAGCCGCCGTCATGGCTCGCGCTCGGCGGTGACCTGCGCGCGGCGACCGGCGTGAAGCACGAGGGCGACGAGCGCGACGCGCTGGCGTTCCCGATGCAGCTCGAGCTCTACGGTCAGGCCGGCGCCGGCGGCGTGTCGCTGTACCTCGCGGCCGGGCTGCGCGGCGGGGCGCGCGATCCGCAGCCGCCGCTGGTCGAGCGTCTCGCGTCGCGCGAGCACTACGTCATGTTCCAGCGCGACGCGCTCTACGTCCGCGCGGGTCGCTTCTTCCCGGTGTTCGGGCTACGCGCGCCCGATCACACGGCGTACACGCGACGCTACCTCGGGTTCGGCATCCTCGAGGAGCCGTACGGCGTGGCGGCGGGCTGGGCGGGTGCGACCTGGGAAGGCCACCTGCACGCGTACGTGCCGCGCCCGATCGCCTTCCTCGGCGCCGGGCCGCGGGCGCGCGGCGTCGCGGCGTCGTACGAGCGCCGGCTCGCCGACGATCGCGCCGCGCTCGGTGCGCAGGCGCGCTGGGCGACGACCGAGGACGATCGCGTCACCACCGCGGGGGTCGTGGGCAAGCGCTGGTTCGATCGCGCGGGGCTGCTCGTGCTCGGCGAGGTCGACGTCCAGCGCCAGGACTTCGACGGCGGACTCCCGGGACGGTGGCAGCTCGCCGTGCAGGCGGGCGCGACCCAGACCGTCACGCGTGGCGTCCTCGTCGGAGTCACCGTCCATCGCTGGCATCCCGACCTCGCGCTCCGCGCCGCTCGCGACGCGTTCGACGTCGACGTCCAGTACTTCCCCTGGGCGCACGTCGAGCTCCACCTGCTCGGACGGGTCTCGGCCCAGGGCAACAACTACGACGAGCCCGGCTTCCTCGGGCTCCTGCAGCTCCACTACTACCTGTGAGGAGAACGATGCGGAACGCTCATCGACGCCGAGCCTCGCGATCGTGCCTCGTGCTCCCAGCCTGCGCGCTCGTCGCGTGTGTCGAGGCCGGGCCGGCGCAGCCGAGCTTCCAGGACGTGATGCCGATCCTCGCCGCGAACTGCGTGCGGTGTCACGCGTCCCCGCCGATCGGCGGCGCGCCGAGCGCGTGCACCACGGGCGCCGACGGCGTCCGCTGGTGCGGGTTCCGGCTCGACAGCTATGACGATCTCGTCGTCGACGAGGGGGATCCGTCGGATCCGTCCGACGACGTTGGGGTGCGCGGCGCGGCCTGGGTCAGCGCCATCATCCCCGCGCGCGTGAGCGATCCGCGGTCGCCCATGCCACCGCGCTTCCCGCTCGGCGACCGCGAGCAAGAGACGCTGAGCGCGTGGGCCCGCGGCGAGCCGCCGGACCGGCGGGCGCGCCCCGGCAACGAGCCGCCGGTGATCGCGCTCGACGTCGTCGCCCCGGCGGGCGCCGTGCGCGTCGTGCGCTACGCCGTCGGCGACGCCGACGGCGACCTCGTCGTCGGCCAGCTCCGCGCGCGCGACGGTGACGGCCGCGAGCGCGTGATCGCGCCGATCCAGTCCGGCCGTGACGAGGTCGCGTGGGACACGTCGGGGGTCGCCGCCGGGAGCTACACGCTGGTCGCGCGCCTCGACGACGGTGGCGGCTGGATCGCGCTCGACGCCGGGACGATCGATGTGATGCCCGGGGTGGCACCATGACCCGCCGTGGGATGCGCGCGGACGTCGCGCCGACCGTCGTCGCGGCCGCCGCCGCGCTCGTCGCCTGCGCCGAGCCGGTCACGCCGGAGCCGCTCGGCGACTACACGACCTGGGCGCGGCTCGAGGTGCAGGGGCCGGCGCCGGGGCACGGCGACACGTATCGCATCATCTTCGCCAACTCGACCGCCACCGATCCGGCGCAGGACTTCCGCGAGGGCTACGCCGACGGCGCGATCCTGGTGAAGGAGATCCGGGACCCCGGCGGCGGCGCGGACGGCGCGGACGGCGCGCTCCGGTACATCGCGATCATGCGGCGCATGCCGTTCGAATCCGAGGTCGCCGACGACGGCGGCTGGTTGTTCACCCAGGCGGACGAGCCCGGCGGGGCCGAGACGCGGCCGAGCTACTGCTGGCGGCGCTGTCACGCGGCCGCGCCGTACGCCGGAGCCTGGTACGACTACCGTCGCTGACCCGCGAGGCCGACATGTCCGAATACCGACCCGTTCCCCTCCAGTTCGAACGTCTCGCGCCCGACGAGATGGTCCGGCGCGCGCGCCGGTTCGCCGACACGATGAGCGCCCGACGCACGGTGCGCGACTTCTCGCCCGAGCCGTTCCCCGACGAGATCATCGCCCACGCGATCCGCGCCGCGGGCAGCGCGCCGTCGGGGGCTCACCAGCAGCCGTGGGTGTTCGTCGTCGTGCGCGACCCCGAGCTCAAGCGCGCGATCCGCGAGGCGGCCGAGCAGGAGGAGCAGCGCACCTGGGAGGACCGCATGTCGGCGGAGTGGCGCGCGGCGCTCGCGCCGCTGGGGCTCGACTGGCGCAAGCCGCACCTCACCGACGCGCCCGCGCTCGTCATCGTGTTCGCGCAGCCGTGGCGGATCGAGGCGACGCCTGATGGTCCGCGCAAGGTGAAGCACTACTACGTCGACGAGTCGGTCGGCATCGCGGTCGGGATGCTGCTCGCCGCGCTCCACCACGCCGGCCTCGCGACGCTCACACACACGCCGAGCCCGATGGCGTTCCTCCGCGACCTCCTCGGGCGCCCCGCGCACGAGCGGCCCTACGTGGTCATCCCGGTGGGGTGGCCGGCGCCCGGCGCGGTCGTCCCCGATCTCGAGCGCAAGCGACTCGACGAGCTGATGATCGAGCGCTGAACGGGATAGGCTCGGCGGCCAGGGAGCGACCATGGGCGGCGAGATCATGAACGCCGTCTCGTCCGGCTGGCGCGGTTTCGAGAACTTGACTTTCATTTTCAGTTCCGGGATGCTGGGCCCGTGTCCGGCCATCCTCCCCACGATCACGCCGCCTCCGGTCTGCGCTCGGCGCCTTGCGAGCGACGAGCGCTGGCTTCCTCTCCGTTCTCGCTCGTCGAGCTCTGCAGCTGCGGCAGCGTGCATCTGACGATCGGCGCCGTGACGATGCGGCTGCACGCCGACGCCTTGCCCGAGCTCGCCCGCGCGCTCGGCGACGCGACGCGGGAGCTCTCGCTGCAGCAGCTCGTCGCGGCGCATCACGCGCGACCGGGGCGGGCGGTCTCATGAGCGTGGCATGTGCGATGCAGCCGAGCGCACGCGACCTGCTCGGGCCGCAACGCGACGCGCGCATGGGGGGTGGCCCCGTGCGCTCACGCCCCGCGAGCGCGAGCGCACGACGACAGCGCAGGACGATCAGGAGGCGATACCGATGCGACAGATCTGGAAGGTTCCGGGAGCGGTGGTCGAGCTGGTGGTGGGGACGATGATCGTCATCGTCCATCTCGGTCTCTCCGGTGCGTATGCAAACCGGGCGCTCCCGGCGGGGACAGCCCGGCCTCGCCAGCCCGTGATGTTCGACTGAGCTCGCCTGTTCGTCCGTTCCGCGGGCACGTGGCGTGCACTCCTGGGGCTCGATGGACGATCTGCCCACGTTGCTCGCAGATCTTGCTGCCAGAGGGCGGGGCGGCGCAGCCCTTGCGGGGAGGCGGTCATGAGGACGACGACCACGACGAACCGGGAGGTCTGGATGGAACCTTCGCACGCACGCGCGCTCATCCTCGAGCAACACGAGCGCTTGCGCCGGCTCCTCACCGAGACACAGGTGCTGGCCGATCGAGTGCTGGCGGGCGAGGGCGGGGTCGCGGCGCTCGAGCAGCAGATCGAGCTCCTGCGCACCGCGTTCTGGGATCACAACCAGAGCGAGGAGGCGCTGCTCGAGCCCATCCTCCGCCTCGACTTCGCCTGGGGCCCGGCGCGCATCGCGCGCATGCTCGAGGAGCACGGCGCCGAGCACGCCGCGATCCGCGAGGCGCTCGCCGGCGGCGCGCTCGAGGTGGCGGCGCGCCTGGCCGAGCTCGTCGAGGACATCGACGCCCACATGGCGGCGGAGGAGCGAACGTTCCTCTCGCCCGGCGTGCTCCGTGACGACATCGTCACGGTCGAGGGAGGCGGCTGACGCGGCGGCTCGGGGATTGACTGATCACGACTCCGGAACGATGCTGCGGGTCCATGGTTCCGGGGGCCGCTCTCGTCGACTTCGGTCGTGTCGTCGCGGCTGCGCGCACGCCGCGCGAGGTCATGCGTCGCCTCGTGGAGATCGTCGTCGACGCGCTCGGGGCGCGCGCGGCCGCGGTGCTCGAGGTGTCCGAGCGCGACCGGCTCGCCGTGGCGGCCGCCCGCGGCCTGCCCGATCACCTCGACAACTGGCAGACCGACAGCGACTCCATCGGGGCCGAGCTCGGACAGCGCCTCGCGGCGGCCGCCGGCCCCGGCTTCCAGCACGTCGGTCAGTACCCGCTGGTCGCCGACGGTGATCTCTACGGCGTGCTCGTCCTGCTCGCGGACGCGCCGATGGATCTGTCCGGCGACAAGGCCGCGCTGGTCGAGGCGCTCGTCGATCTGGCGGCGATCGCGGCCGGCCGCGCCGCGAGTCACGACGAGCTCGCGCGATCGTACGCGGAGCTACGCTCGTCGCGCGAGGTGCTCGCCCGCACCGAGCGTTTGCGTCTGCTCGGCCAGATGTCGGCCGGCGTCTCGCACGACGTGAAGAACCTGCTCAACCCGATCGGCCTGCAGCTCGAGGTCCTTCGTCGCCGCGTCGACCGCGGCGACACCGACGCGGTGCGCGAGACGATCGCGCGCCTGCAGGAGATCGTCCGCCACGGCGTCGACATCGTCGAGCGCCTCCGCGACTTCAGTCGCCAGGATCTCGAGGCCGCGACCGAGGACGTCGACCTCGCGGCGGTCGCCACCACCGCGGTCGAGCTCGCCCGCGCGCGCGTCGCCCAGCACCCGGCGATCGAGCTGCGGAGCGCGATCGAGCCGGTGCAGCCCGTGCGCTCACGCAGCTCCGAGCTGGCGACCGCGGTCGTCAACCTGATCGCCAACGCCATCGAGGCCCTGGACGAGCGAGGCGTGATCGTGGTCGCCACCGGTCAGGAAGACGGCGGCGCCTGGGTCGAGGTCGCCGACGATGGGCCGGGGATGTCACCCGACGTCGAGCGCCGCGTCTTCGAGCCGTTCTTCACGACGAAGCAAGAGGGGACGGGCCTCGGGCTCGCGATGGTGTACGCGTTCGTGCAGCGCCACGGCGGTCGCGTCGGCCTGACCACCGCGCCGGGGGAGGGCACGCGGATTCGCCTGTGGTTCCCGGTGGTCGCTGCTCCCTGACGTGCGGGGGCACACGGCTGGCGCGCGGTGTGCAATCGACGCCGGTCATGCCCATTCCCGTGACCGTCAACTTTCGCGACATGTTCCCGAGCCCGTCCGTGGACGCCTTCGTGCGCCGCTGGGCGACGCGCCTCGAGCGCGTCGACCCGCGCGTCCAGCGCTGCGAAGTGACGATCGATCAACCGCACCGCCACCACGAGCGTGGCAATCGCTTCCGGGTCCACGTGCTGATCTCCATCCCCGGCAAGGAGATCGCCGTCAGCCAGGACCCGGGCGACGAGGGCGCGCACGACGACGTTCGGGTCGCGGTCCGCGACGCGTTCCGTGCGGCGCGGCGTCAGCTCGACGACCACGCCCGGCGTTCGCGCACCCATCGCGCGGCGTGAGCGGATGCGCGCATGACGTGCGCGCGGCCGGGGCGGCCCGAGACTTGCTCCATGTGGGGGTATGGAGGCACTTCGCGACCTGATCCAGCGCCGGTTCCCGAGCTCGACGATCGTGGCGTGCGAGCGCCTCGGCGACGACGAACGGCCCGGTGACGCGACCACCAAGGGGTCGGGCTACGGCGTCCCGATCCGCGTCGCCCTGCGTGACGCCGACGGCCGCGAGCACGCGGTCGTGATGCACACGGCCCGCGCCGACGACTTCGGCCACGACCGCCGCGCCGATCGAGCGGCGAACATGCTGCTCGCGTTCGACACCTACGGGACGATCCCGCGGCACGTGCCGGCGCTCGACGTCGGCGTGATCGCGCAGGACGGCGCGATGCGGTCGATCGCCGACGCGACCGAGGTGTATCTCCTGACCGCGTGGCAGCCGGGCCAGCTCTACGCCAGCGACCTGCGGCGGATCGCGGTCGAGGGCGCGAGCGCGCGCGACGTGCAGCGCCTCGACGTGCTCGCGGACTACATGTGCCAGCTCCACGTGCGCCACCAGGGGCGGCTCGCGGCGTACACGCGGGCGGTGCGCGATCTCGTCGGCTCCGGCGAGGGCATCTTCGGCATGATCGACGGCTACGATCCCGACGTCCCCGCCGCGCCGCCGCGGCGCCTGCGCCGCATCGAGGAGCACGCCGCGTCCTGGCGATGGCGGTTGCGGGGACGCGAGCCGCGCGTGGCGCGCATCCACGGCGACTTCCACCCGTTCAACATCCTGTTCCACGGCGAGCGCGAGCTCGCGCTGCTCGACGCGAGCCGCGGCGCCCTGGGCGAGCCCGCCGACGATGTCACCGCGCTCGCCATCAACTTCGTGTTCTTCGCGCTCGACGCGCCCGGCGCGTGGCGGCGCGGGCTCTCGACCCTGTGGCACCGGCTGTGGTCGCGCTACGTGAACGCGACGAGCGACCACGAGCTGCTCGAGGTGGCCGCGCCGTGGCTCGCCTGGCGCGCGCTCGTCATCGCCAACCCGCGCTGGTACCCCAGGCTGTCGGTCGGCGGTCGCGATCGCCTGCTCACGTGGGTCGAGCGCGCGCTCGACGCGGGGCAGTTCAACCCCAGCTCGGCCGACGAGGTCGCCCCGTGAGAGACGGTGCCGTCGTCTGGTTGACGGGCCTGCCGGCCTCGGGGAAGACGACGCTCGCCGAGCGCCTCGCCGCGCGCCTGCGCGAGGTGCGCGTGCCGTCGATCGTGCTCGATAGCGACGAGGTGCGCGACGTGATCGTGCCGCCGCTCGGTCACGAGGAGTCCGACCGCGACGCGTTCTACCAGACGCTCGGCGGGCTCGCGTCGCTCCTGGCGCGTCGCGGCCTCGTCGTGCTCGTGGCGGCCACCGCGCACCGCCGCGCCTGGCGCGATCACGCGCGCCATCGCGCGCCGCGCTTCGTCGAGGTGTACGTGGCCACGCCGCTCGAGGAGTGCCGGCGCCGTGACCCCAAGGGGCTCTACGCCGAGGCCGACGGCCTGCCTCACCTGCCCGGCGTCGGCGTGGCCTACGAGGCGCCGCTTCACCCCGACGTGATCGCCGCCGAGGGCGACGAGGCGGGCGCCGCCGAGGCGGTGCTCGCCCACCTCGGGATCGGCGAGATGACGGCCTGAGGAAGACGGCCTCGGGCGTCAAGGGGCGCCGAGCAGGGCTTCGGCGCGGGCGTAGATGACAAGGGCCGCTGCGGGATCGGTGGCGGTGATCTCGACGACGGGGCCGTGCTCGGTATCGACGGTGGTGAGCTCGCTGCCGGGGATGACCGCGGGCGAGCTCGCGAGGTACGTCGGCTCGTAGCCGCCGGCCGCGGCCAGGGCGCGGTGGCAGGTGAGCGAGCGGCGGAGGAAGTCGGCGGTGAGCCCGTCGAGCGGTGCGAACCGGATGCGGGCGCCGCGCAGGCGATCGCCGTCGAGCACGGCCTCGACGGCGGCGACGTCCTCGCGGTGCGAGAAGGGCGACGCCGCGAGCTCGCCCTCGGGCAGCGAGTCGCACGCGGCGCGTGCCGCGCCCAGGAGCTGGCGGGCGAGCGCGCGGTGCGCCCGCGCGTCGGCGCGGAGGTGCGCGGCGGCGGTGCGGTGGCTCGCGATCGCGTCGGCCTCCGAGGTCCAGCACGGTGGCCGCGGCGTGAGCGGCTCGGCGCCCGACGTCGCCTGCATCGCCAGGGTGCGGTCGCCGCAGACGAGGCCGTGGTCCTGGCGCTTGCGGGCCTCGGCGTCCTGCGCCAGGAGATCGTGTCGCTCGGCGTCGGCCTCGTGGCGGTCCGCCTCCGCGAGGTGCTCGGTGACGCCGATGGGACGCTCGGGAGCCTTCGCCGGGGACGAGCAGGCGGCGAGGGCGATGATCGGGAGGAGCACGCACGACTTGCGGCTGGAACGACTGTTCGCGCAGGCGGTGCGGGCTCGGTCGCTACGGGCGCTCAGCATACCCATCTGCGCTGCATCGGGTGTGCCGCGGTGCGCGTGGCCCTGTGCTTGCAACACCCCGCGGTATGAGCCCCTTCCGCAAGATCCTGGTGCCGGTCGACTTCTCGGCTCATTCCGAAGAGGCGATGCGGATCGCGTGCGCGATGGCCGAGACCTTCGGCGCGTCGCTCACGCTCGTGAACGTCTTCTCGCCGCCGATCTATCCGACGCCGGAGGGGGCCTACGTCGCGCTGCCCGCGACGTACGCGGAGATCGTCGCCGAGACCAACAAGCACCTCGAGGAGCTCGCGGCCAGGATCAAGCGCGAGCACGAAGGGCTCGCGGTCGACAGCCGCACGCTCGAGGGCGTGGCGTTCCGCGAGATCGTCGGCTTCGCGCGCAGGCACGACTTCGATCTCATCGTGATGGGGACCCACGGCCGCACCGGGCTCAAGCACGCGCTGCTCGGATCGGTGGCCGAGAAGGTCGTCCGCAAGGCGCCGTGCGCCGTCCTGACCGTCCGCCTCGGCGGACACACCTTCGAGCATCCGTGAAAGGCGAACCGAGCATGAGCATCTTCTACGGCACCCGAACCGACACCGACCCGTCGAGCGGCTTCCTCCTCTCCCTCCACATCCTCATGTGGACGACCTTCACCCTCGGGCTCATCGCGCTCCTCGTCGTCTTCATGCTGACGTGAGCGCGCGCCATGTACCAGCTGTGCCTCGGTGACGAACCCCTCGCGGCGCTGATCGATCGCATCACCGAGCGCGCCTGCGCCGCGGTGCCGGGGCTCGATCGTGACGCGTGTCAGCGCCTCGTGTCGCTCATCTTCTGTGTCCGCGTGCGCAGGACCGAGGCGTGCGGGACGGATCTCGCGTGCCGGCCGGAGCAAGCGCTCTGGCGCGGCGGCGCGGCGCCGAGGACGGTCACGGCGCAGCTGGTCGATCGTGATCCGCTGGCGCTGCCGGCGATGTTCGCGGCGTCGGCGGTCGATCTGGTCGCGCCGCCGCCGGCGCCCGAGCGCCGCGCCGCGCTCGAGCTGCGGCTCGCGGCCGCGTTCCGCGCGGTCGTTCGCCCGCTCGTCTTCTGCAACTCGCAGTGCGGCCGCGCGGCCGTGTGCCAGGCCGAGCCGGTCTTCTTCCAGCGCCTGGTTCAGATCGACGGCGAGCCCGACGACGGGGCGTAGCGGTCGAAGACCGCGGCGACGTTGCGGATGAGGTGGTGGCCGAGCGGCGTCGCCGCGATCGCGCCGCCCGCGCGGTCGACGGTGGCCAGGTCCGCGTAGGCGCGCGCCAGCTCGGTCAGCTCGGCGGCGAACGTCGACGTGAACGGGACGCCGAAGCGGGCCTCGACCTCGGCGAAGTCGAGGCGCCCGTCGCACATGAGCCGCATGATCACGAAGCGGCGCAGCTCGTCGTCGGCGGCGAGCGCGACGCCGCGGACGACCGGCAGCCGGCCGGCGTTCACCTCGGCCGTCCAGGCGTCGACGTCGACGTGGTTCTGCCAGTACGCGTGCCCCGAGTCGGAGATCGCGCTGGCGCCGATGCCGATCAGGCGATCGGTCGCGTGCGCGACGTAGCCCTGGAAGTTGCGTCCGAGCTGGCCGAGGGCGCTGGCCCGCGCCAGCGGATCGTCGGGGCGCGCGAAGTGGTCGAGGCCGACGCGCACGTAGCCGGCGTCGGCGAGGCGATCCATGACGACGCGGAGCAGCTCGATGCGCTGCGGGATGTCGGGGACGGGCGCGGCGCGCTCGACCAGCTTCTGGTGCGGGCGCAGGTGGGGGAGGTGGGCGTAGCCGAAGACCGCGAGCCGATCCGGGGCGAGGCGCACGACCTCGTCGAGCGTGCGGCCGACGCTCGCCGGGGTCTGACCGGGGAGGCCGTAGACCAGGTCGACGTTGACGCTGGTGACGCCGCGGGCGCGCGCGCGCTCGATGACGGCGCGGGTGGCCGCCGCGCTCTGATGACGGTGGATGATCGTCTGCACCGTCTCGTCGAAGTCCTGCACGCCGACCGAGATGCGGCGGAAGCCGATCGCGGCGAGGGCGTCGATCTGCTCGGGTCGCGTGTCGCGGGGATCGAGCTCGATGCCCAGCATCGCGTCGGCCGGGACCGTGAACGCGCGCCGGAGCTCGTCGATCAGGCGGGCGAGGTCGCCGGTCTCGAGGAAGTTGGGCGATCCGCCGCCCAGCGCGAGATCGACGACGCGCGGCTTGCCGCCCATCGCGCCGGCGACGAGGGCGAGCTCGCGCAGGAGGACGTCGACGTAGCGCGAGCCCTTGGAGCGATCACGGGTCGCCTCGACGTTGCACCCGCAGTACCAGCAGAGCTGGGTGCAGAACGGGATGTGCGCATAGAGGGAGATGTCGTCGCCGTCCTGGATCGCCGCGAGCTCGGCGGCGGCGCCGGCGGCGGCGAAGCTCGGCTGGAACTGGGTCGCCGGCGGGTAGCTGGTGTAACGGGGGCCGGGGCGGGCGTGGCTCGCGAGCACGTCGCAGGCGACGTCGAGCCGGGAAGGAAACACGGGAAGAGATCGCGGGTGGCCCATGGTTTCTCGCTTCAGCACGGCGTGTACCAGCCCACGAGCCCGAACACGTGCGCAGTTTGCGCAGGTGGTGCGGCCCATTGCGCGACCGACGCAAGATCTGCGAGGTTCGGCCCGGGAGTTCCGCAACTATGCGATGGCACGGGACTTGGAGAGGGCATGGCTCACCATGCGCGTGCACCTACTCTCGGTCTTCGTCCTGTTCGTGGCGGCGTGCGAGGGGCCTGCGGGGCCGCAGGGACCGGCTGGACCGGCGGGGCCGGACGGCGACCAGGGACCGCCCGGATCCAACGGTGCGTCGGGAGATCCGGGAGGGGCCGGTGAAGACGGCACCAACCCATGGTTCACGGACGATGCGGTGGGCATCGAGGTCACCGACCTGACGGTCGCGGCGACCGGCGCGACCGTCTCGTTCAAGCTGGACGACAAGCAGGGCGCGGGCGGCAAGGCGCTCGATCGCACCGGCAACCTCACCCAGGGCGCGGTCACGGTGTCGTTCGTGCTCGCCCAGCTGGGCGTCGACGGCGCCGGCCAGCCCGCGCCATACACGGCCTACACCACGCGTGTGGTCGGCGGCGCGACGCAGGCGACGACCGAGTCGGTCGCCGCCAACTTCTCCACGGTGTCGGTGACCGAGGGGACGTACCGCTACACGTTCGCCGCGCCGCTCACCGGCTTCGACCCGGCGCGCACCCAGTCGGTGATCGCGATCGCGATCCGCAACGTCGACGGCGTGGTCAGCAGGGATCGCGCGATGTTCTCGGTGCGCCCCGACGGCGGCACGATGCTGACCCGCACGGTCGTGGACGACGGTCGCTGCGACTCGTGCCACGGCGGCTTCTCGGCCCACGGCGGTCGCTACGACCACGTGAGCCAGTGCGCGACCTGCCACACCCAGCAGACGACCGATCCGGACACGGGGAACACCGTCGACTTCGCGGTGATGCTGCACAAGATCCACCGCGGCGCCGATCTGCCGAGCGTGGCCGCCGGCGGCACCTACCAGATCATCGGTTTCGGCGGGTCGGTGCACGACTACAGCACCGTGCACTTCCCGCAGTCGATCGAGCGCTGCGACGCGTGCCACGGCGGCGCGCAGGGCAACAACTGGCAGACCCAGCCGAGCATCGCGACCTGCGCGTCCTGCCACGACGACGTCAGCTTCGTCGATCCGACGCCCGCGGGCATGACCCGTCACGCCTACGGCGTCACGACCGCGTCGCCGTGCAACGTGTGCCACGCCGCCACCACCGGTGTGGCGCCGGTCGTCGCCAGCCACGTCGACCCGACGTTCGACACCTCGCGATCGCTCGCGGTCACGATCGACCCGATGGGCACGGTGGCGCCGGGGACGTCGCCGACGTTCGACTTCCGCGTCGTGGTCGACGGGGCGCCGCGCAACATCCTGACCGCGCCGCTCGGGCAGGTGCGGGCCACGCTCTCGGGCCCCAACAGCGACTTCACGAACTACTGGACGGTCGGCACGAGCACCAACCCGTGGGCGCAGACGACGATCCAGGGCAGCGGCGCGACCGGCACGCTCACGGCGGTCGACGCGGCGGCGGGCATCTTCCGCTACACGTTCCCGCCCACGGTCGTCGTGCCGGCCAGCGCCACCGGTAGCTACACGATCGGCGTCGAGGCGACGATCAACAGCGCCGCCCCGCGCTTCGCCACCATGTCTCCGACCCGCGCGTTCGCGGTGACCGACACCGTCGCCCAGCCGCGCCGCCAGATCATCGACTCCGCCAAGTGCAACGCGTGCCACTACGACCTCACGTTCCACGGCGGCGGACGCCGTGGCGGCGAGTACTGCGTGATGTGCCACAACCCCGAGAACGCCAATAACGAACGCATCTCTCGCTTCGAGAGCTCGACGGTGCTGGCGGAGAGCGTCGACTTCCGCGTGATGATCCACAAGATCCACGCGGGCGAGGAGCTGTCGCAGCCGTACTTCCTGGGCGCCTTCCCGGCGCCGTCGGTGAGCAACCCGGCCGGCACCCAGCACAACTTCGGCGAGGTCCGGTACCCGCGGTCGCGCTCCGAGTGCGTCGCCTGCCACCTGCCGGGCACGTTCAGCCTCCCGGCCTCGCAGGGCCGCGCGCAGAGCATCCTCCAGGAGATCACCTGCACCGAGGACCCGGCGGCGGACGCGGACGCGTACTGCACGAGCCCGAACTGGGTCGTGACCCAGACGTACCGCCTGCCGCCGGAGACGTCGGTGTGCACCAGCTGCCACGACCAGCCCCACGTCGCGGTGCACGCGATGCTCAACAGCATCGGCGGCGCCGAGGCCTGCGCGACCTGTCACGGCCCGGGCAAGTCGCACGACGTCGAGGTCGTGCACGGACAGTGACCGATGCGCCTGCCCCTCGCCATCGCGACCGTGCTGGTGGCGGGTTGCACCGAGCCGCGCACGCGCGAGGACGCGTGCCCGACCTGGCAGGGGGAGGTGGCCGCCGCGCTCGAGCCGTGCGCCGCGTGCCACGGGGGCGCGGCGCCGGCCGGAGGGTACGACCTGACGAGCTATCTCGGTACGCTCGGCCCCGGCAGTGACGACGTCGCCAACGCGATCGCGGGCGACGTCTCGTCGCGTCTCCTGACCGCGATCGATCCGGCGCGGGTCGCGCCGGGAGATACCGCGCACGCGGGGTACGGGGCGCTGCACGCGCTGCTCGTGCGGTGGGCGTCCTGCGACCTCGCGTACCTCGACTCCGCGATCCATCCGCGCGGCGTCCTCGACCCGGCGAGCGGCGGGTTCCACGGCGCGGAGCTCGCGGCCCGCGGCTGGGATCTCACGCTGTGCATGCAGTGTCACGGGACCGACTTCGCCGGCGGGCCGTCGGACGTGTCGTGCACGACCTGCCACACCCGCGGACCCGACGCGTGCGACACCTGCCACGAGGAGGTGCCGACGACGGGGGCGCACCCGGCGCACGTCGGCGACGGCTCGGCGAACGTCGGGTGCGAGACGTGTCACCGCGTGCCCGCGCGGTGGGACGACGAGGGCCACGTCCGCCGGGCCGGTGGCGGCGATCCCGCGCCCGCCGAGGTCGAGATGACCGGGCTCGCGGCGGTCACGATCGAGCCAGCGGATCGCGCGGGCCCGCCGAGCTACGAGGCGGGCACGTGCCGGAACGTCTACTGCCACGGCGACGTGCTCGGCGCGTCGGGCGGCAGCGCGCGCCAGCCCTCGTGGGCGAGCGATCCGCCGGGTCCGGCGGCGTGCGGCAGCTGCCACGGCGAGCCGCCGCCGAGCCACGCCGATGCGTCGTGCACGACCTGCCACCCGTCAGGGCCCGCTCACCTCGATGGCGTGATCGACATCGGCACGGGCGGCAGCGGGTGCAGCGCCTGTCATGGCGGTCCGACCTCGTCGGCGCCGCCGCGCGATCTCGCCGGCAACACCTTCACCACCGCGATCGGCGTCGGCGCCCACCAGGCGCACCTGCGCGCGCCGAGCGGGCTGTCGGCCCCGGTCGCGTGCAGCGCGTGCCACGTGGTGCCGGCGGAGATCACCTCGCCCGGCCACATCGACAGCGCCGGCCCGGCCGAGGTCGTGGCCTCGCTCGGCTGGGACCGCGCGAGCGCGACGTGCGCGACGGCGTGGTGTCACGGTCCGGCGCAGCCGCGCTGGACCGAGACCGGCGGCGCCGCGTGCGGGACGTGCCACGGCGCGCCGCCGGCGACCGCGTCGCACACGGCGGGCATGGCGCTCACCGCGTGCGCGCAGTGCCACCCGATGACGATGGACGCGATCGGCCGGTTCATCCCGGGCGGCGCTCACCTCGACGGAGATGTCGATGCCCCATGATCCCTTCGCCTGGCTCGCGCTCGGTGGTGCCGCGCTCGCGACGCCGATCCTGCTCTGGTACCTCATCCGTCGGCCGCAGCTGGGGCGCTCGACCAAGGTGATCCTGCTCTTCGGCATCGGCGTGTTCCCGATCATCACGGCGACCGGTGGCAACATCGCCGGGTACGAGGCGACGAAGACGCGGAAGTTCTGCGGCTCGTGCCACGTCATGACGCCGTACGCCCAGGACTCGGAGGACCTCGAGAGCACGTCGCTCGCGGCCCGCCACGCCCGCAACGAGGCCTTCGGCGACGAGAACTGCTACGCGTGCCACGCCGACTACGGGATGTTCGGCACGGTCACGACCAAGATCGGCGGCATGCGGCACGTGTACGAGTACGCGTTCAACTTCCGCCAGCTCAGCGTCGAGGAGGCGCTGCCGCGCATCCACCTGATCAAGCCGTTCCAGAACGCGAGCTGCACGCGCTGTCACTCGACGCTCGGGCCGAGCTGGAACGCGGTCGGCGATCACGCCAGCTCCGCCGAGGACGTCCGCGCTGGCACCGTGAGCTGCGCGAGCATCGGCTGCCACGGCGCCGCGCATCCCTTCTCGAAGCCGTATCACGCGTCTCCCGAGGCGTCCCTCCTGGGCGCGCCCGCGAGGCACGGGGGCGCGCCATGAGGAAGCTGCTGCTCGGCGCGAGCTTGCTCACGCTCCTCGCCCTCGCGCTCATGGTGTGGTCGGTGTTCCAGCCGACGCCGATGCCGGTGATGCTCGCGATGTCGCTCGGCCAGGCGCTCGGCACCGGCGCGTTCGCGATGTTCGGGCTCGCCATCCTGATCGATCTCCGCCGCTCGCGCCGCGTCCGTCGCTCGACGGGCCTGCCGCTCCTGCGCGAGGTGCTGGCGCCGCCGGATCGCTCGGATCCGGACACGTCGGGCACGTATCCCGTGCCCGAGACCCCAGCCGGGCCCAAGCCAGGAGCGCCGACGTGAAGCGCGCGGCCGCGCTCGCGCTCGTGCTCGTCGCCGCCGCCCCGCCGGCGGAGGCCGAGCCGTTGCGCCTGCGCGGCGACGCGCTCGCGGGCACGCCGTCGCCGGTGGGCCTGCTGGTCCTCGACGGTGACGGCGAGCTCGACGAGTGGCTGACCGCCGAGGGCATGGTGTGGCTCGGCGCGGGCGCGGGCACCGGCGACCGCATGGATCCGTCGGGCGACCCCACCGGCGACGCGCTCGTCATGGCGCTGCGCGCGCGGGGCGTCGGCGGGCGCGCCGAGGGCCGGCTCGGCCGCATGGTGGTCGCGACCGGCGCGCTGCGTCCGCTCCACCTCGACGGCGCCGCCGGCCGGCTACGCCTGCCGAAGCGCTTCGACGTCGAGGCGTTCGCCGGCGTGCCGGTCGCGCCGGCGAGCGTGGCGCGTGGCTGGGACTGGGCCGTGGGCGGCCGCGCCGCGCGCCGTGTCGGCGACTGGGGCGGCGTCGGCGTCGCGTTCCTCGAGCGGCGCGACGCCGGGCGGCTCGCGGTGCGCGAGCTGGGCTTCGATGGCGGCGTCGGCGTCGGGCGCCACGATCTCGTGGGCAAGGTGGCGATCGACGTGGTCGACGGCAGCGCGCCGGCGGCGGCGCTCGCCGAGGCGTCGGCCGCGACCCGGCGAGGCAGCGTGCGCGGCGAGGTCTTCGTCGCGTACCGGTCGCCGTCGCACCTCGTGCCTGCGACCTCGCTCTTCTCGGTGCTCGGTGACGTGGCGTCGACGTCGGGTGGCGCGCGCGCGGCGTGGCGCGCGGCGCCGCGGCTGGACGTCAGCGGCGACGCCGCCGTGCGCGTCATCGACGGCGAGGCCGCCGAGCAGCTGGTGGGGCGCGCGACCCTACGCCTCGACGACCGCGGGCGCGGCGCCGTGATCGCCGAGCTGCGCCGCAGCGGCGGCGACGCCTGGACGGGTGCCCGCGTCGCGGCGCGCGTCCCGGTCGCGGCGGCGTGGACCGTGGCAAGCGAGCTCGAGCTGGTCGTCCCCGACGAGCCCGGCGATCGCGGCGACGTCTGGCCGTGGGCGATGCTCGCGGCGTCGTGGCGACGCGGCCCGTGGGACGCCGCCGTCGCGGTCGAGGCGCAGGCCTCGACCGAGGACGCACACCGGGTCGACGCGCTCGTGCGCGTCGGCCGCCGCTGGGAGGCCCCGTGATGCCCTCCGGACGGACGCTCCGCCTCGGCGCGCTCGCCATCGCGCTCGCGGTCGCCGCGTGCGCCGGCGTGCTCGGCCTCCGCAAGCGCGGCGAGGGCGTGTTCGCGCACCGCGCGCACGTGGTGAAGGGCGTCTCCTGCGTGACCTGCCACCCCGGCATCCAGAAGGCCGGCGACCACGATCCGCTCCATCTGCCCGACGAGCAGGCGTGCCGGGACTGCCACGAGAAGCCACACGACAACCGGCCGTGCCTCACCTGTCACTCGGACCCGATGGTCGCCGTCGGCGCCGCGGCCGCGCGTCGTCACCTCCGCTTCGATCACGCGCGCCACCAGGCGGCGGCGTCGGGTAACTGCATGCGTTGCCACCAGCGCGTCGCCGAGGGTGACACCGACATGCGGCCGCCGATGGCGGCGTGCTGGGGCTGCCACGAGCACGATCGCGCGCGCGACCTGCGCGCGTGCGACGGCTGCCACGTCGACCTCGTCGAGGAAGGCACGCCACCGGCGTCGCACCTCGTGCACGACGGCGACTTCGCGCGCGATCACGGCACCGTCGCCGCCGCGTCGGCGGATCTCTGCGGCACGTGCCACACCGAGCGCTTCTGCGCGACCTGCCACGGCGTCTCCGCGCCGCCGGTGTCGGTGAAGAGCGCGCTCGGCGATCCGCTGCGGCCGATGGTGCACCGCGCGGGCTTCCGCTCGCGGCACGCCGTGGAGGCGCGCGCCGAGCCGGGCGCGTGCACGACGTGTCACGAGCCGGCGCGTTGCCAGGGTTGCCACACGGCCGAGGGCGTCGCGGGCACCGGCGCGGCGACGCCGCATCCGCCGGGCTGGGTCGGGCTCACGCCCGGCGAGAACGAGCACGGGCGCGCCGCGCGCCGCGATCCCGCCGCGTGCGCGAGCTGTCACGGCGGCGCCGGCGAGGCGCTGTGCGTCGGCTGCCACGCCGAGGGTGGCGTCGGCGGGAGCCCGCATCCGCCGGGGTGGTCGTCGAGCCGACCGTTCACGGATCTGCCGTGCCGCCTGTGTCACATCGCCGGTGGGGTTCGATGAGCCAGCGCCGCCGGCTCCAGGTGCTCGCGGCGCTCGCCGCGCTCGTCGCCGCGACGGGCGTCGGGCTCGGGGCGTGCGCGCTGGTCGGCGGCGGCGACGATGCGGCGCTCGCGCCGCTCGCCGTCCCCGACAGCTGGCAGCGCGCCCGCTCGGCGCCCGGGCATCTCGTCCACGTCGCGTTCGAGAACGTCCCGTGTCGCGACTGCCACGGCGACGAGGGCTACGACGACGTGCCCGTCGACATCTGCGCGTCGTGCCACGACGACGTCGTCTCGCCGCTGCACGCGTTCGGGCACGTCGGTGATCCGTCGGCCAATCACCCGCCGGCGTGCCAGGACTGCCACGGCTTCGCCGCCGACACCGAGGCCAAGCCCTGGGGCTGCATGCGTTGCCACGACGAGCCGCAGGGCGCGTTCGTGCCGGCCGTCGGCGCGCACCAGGAGGAGGAGTGCGGCGCGTGCCACCGCCCGCACGAGTCGCCGTCGCTCCAGCCGCGCGCCTGCGCCGCCTGCCACGAGGATCAGGTGAGGGCGGGCGGCAAGCACGGCGGCGAGGCGCTCGCGCCGGACTCGTGTCTCGGCTGCCATCGCACCCACGAGCCGGCGCTGGCGGCGGGCAACAAGTGCGTCGCGTGTCACGCGAGCCAGAAGCGGAAGCCGATCGGCGAGCGCGCGCTCTTCGGCGGTCACGACCAGTGCACGACGTGCCACGAGCCGCATCAGTTCGCGAAGCGCGACGTGAAGACGTGCCGCGACTGCCACCGCGCCGTCCACGTGCTCGCGGCCGCGGATCACGGCGGCTGCGCGTCGTGCCACAAGCCGCACGAGGCGGCGGCGGCGAAGACGTGCAACGGGTGCCACAAGGAGGCGGTGAAGCACCCGGCGCCGACCCGGGGCGACGCGTGCGCGGGCTGTCACCCGCCGCATACGCGTCCGGGCCCGGGCGGCACCGCGCTCGCCGTCGGCTGCGCGACGTGCCACGAGAAGGCCGGCCACGGCAGCGCGCAGTGCCGCGACTGTCACGAGCCGCACGCCGCGGCGCCGAAAGCCGACGGCGCCCTGTGCGCGCGCTGCCACGACGACAAGTCGCGGACGGCGCGCAGCACGGGTCACGCCGACTGCGCGAGCTGCCATGCGAACGCGGCGCACGGCCCGACGCGCGTGACGCCGGCGTGCGCGACGTGTCACGCGACCCAGGCGAACGCGACCGCGCACGCCCGCGCGGGCGGCCACGCGACCTGCGCCTCGTGCCACACCGCCGGACCGCATGCGCCCGCTGCCGCGACGGCGAGCTGCGCGACCTGTCACCCGGTGCCGGCGAACACCGCACCCAAGGGGCACCAGGCGTGCGAGAGCTGTCACGAGCCGCACTCCGGCGATCGGCTCGCGACGGCGACGTGCGCGAGCTGCCACGCGACCCAGGCGCGGCAGGGCCACGGCCCCAAGGCGGCGTGCGCGACGTGCCACCGGCCGCACGGGCCGGGCGGTCCGACGCAGCCGCCCGCGTGTACGACGTGTCACCCCGCCGACAAGCGGCCCGGCCTGCACCGCGCGCAGGGCCACGATCGCTGCGAGACCTGCCACCGCTCGCACGAGGTGCAGCCGCGGACCGATCGCGCGACCTGCCTGTCGTGCCACAAGGACCAGGTGCGTCACGAGCCGGGCGCGAAGACGTGCGGCGGGTGCCATCCGTTCGGGGACGGTCGTCCGGGAGCACGGCTGTGATCGAGCGCGGACCGAGCGGCGTCGTGCTCGCCGGCGCCGCGGCGCTCGGCGCATACCAGATCGGCGTGCTCGATCACCTCGTCACCCACGTCGCGCCCGCGCTCGACGCCGGCCTCGGGCTCGAGGTGCTCTCGGGCACGTCGGCGGGCGCGATCCACGCGGCGGCGCTGGCGTCGAACATCGACGACCCGGGCGCGGCGGTGGCGAAGATGCGCGCGGCGTGGACGTCCTTGCGGCTCGACGAGATGCTGCGCCCGTCGGCGATCGAGCTGCTCTCGATGCTGTCGGAGCTCGCGGGACGTCCGGAGCGCATCCACCGGATCCTGCAGGCGCTGGGCGCGCGCGGCGGCCTCGTCGATCCGCGACCGGTCGCCCGGCTGGCCGCGCAAGCGGTCGACCGCGTGGCGATCGGCGAGCACCTGCGCCGGCGCCGGCTCGCCGGCGTCGCTGTCTCGGCGACGGAGGTCGCCACGGGGCGCGCGACGGTGTTCCACCAGGCGCGTCATCCGCCCGCGGTCAGCGGCGCGGTGATGGTCCCCGTGGAGCTCGCGCCCGAGCACGTGCTCGCGTCGGCGTCGATGCCCGTGCTGTTCCCGGCGGTCGCGATCGGCGGCGAGCTCTACTGCGATGGCGGGCTGCGCCAGATGGTGCCGCTGTCGCCCGCGCTCCACCTCGGCGCCCGGCGCGTGCTCGTCGTCAGCGCGGTCGCCCGCATCGACGACGACGCCTTCGCCGGCGCCGCCCGGCGCGCCGCGGTCGCGTCGCCGCTCTACCTCGCGGGCAAGGCGCTCGACGCGCTGTTCAGCGACGGCGTCGAGAGCGATCTCGATCGCCTGAGGCAGGTGAACCGCCTGCTCGATGCCGGGACGCGCCGCTACGGCGCGGGCTTCGCGGCGTCGCTCGATCGCGACCTCGCGTCGGTCGGCGCGCCGCCGGTGCGACCGATCGACGCCGTGCACCTCCAGCCCTCGCGCGACCTGGGCGCGCTCGCCGCCGCCTACGTCGCCAGCGATGACTTCGCGCGCCGGGCGCGCGGGGCGACGAGCCGCGCTTTTCGCTGCGTCGCCGGCGACAACGGCGCGCGCGGCGGTGGGCTGCTCGCCTACCTCCTCTTCGACGGCGGCTTCGCCGCGCAGCTCATCGACCTCGGCCACGACGACGCCCGGGCGCGTCACGACGAGCTGGTCGCGCTTTTCGCGCAGGACGTGCGCGCACTCCCGGTCAGGACGCAGGGCTAGCAGCCGGGGGACGGCGAACCTGGCTCGTCGCCGCAGGCACGGCGCCTGCACTCCGCTGCCGCCGATGGGGAACATGGAGACCTGGGCGATCATCCTCGCCGGCGGAGAGGGCAAGCGGCTCTCGTCGCTCACCCGCGCGCTCTACGGGCGGGACCTGCCGAAGCAGTTCGCGGTGCTCGCGGGAGCTCGCTCGCTCCTGCAGCAAACGATCGAGCGCGCCGCCCGGCTGACGGTGCTGACGCGCGTCGTCGTCGTGGTGTCGCGCTCGCACGAGGCGCTGGCCCGCGAGCAGCTGGCGCCGTATCCGGGCGCGCACCTGCTCGTGCAGCCGCACGGGCTCGACACCGGGCCCGGGCTCCTGCTGCCGCTCGCGTACGTCCGGGCCCGCGATCCCGATGCACGCGTCGTCGTGCTGCCGGCCGATCACCACGTGACCGACGTCGAGCCGATGCGCCGGGCGATCGATCGCGCCGCGGTGCATCGGGAGTCGCAGCGGCGGGTCACGCTCGTCGGCGTCGAGGCCGATCGCCCGGAGATCGAGTACGGCTGGATCATGCCGGGCGCGCGGGTCGCCGGTCGCGAGCGCAGCGCGGTGTGGAACGTGCGCCGTTTCATCGAGAAGCCCACGGAGGACGTGGCGCGTCAGCTGCGTGCCCGCGGCGCGGTGTGGAACACCTTCATCGCCACCGGCCCGGTCGCGGCGTTCTGGGACCTCGCCCGGCCCTGGCTACCGGAGCACGTCGCCGGCTTCGAGCAGTGGGCGGCGGACGCGAGCGCCCCACGCGCGGAGGAGCGCCTCGACGCGCTCTACGCGCGCCTGTCACCGGCGAACTGGAGCGTCGACGTCCTCGCGGCGACGTCGCCGGCCCGGCTGGCCCTGGTCGCGATGGCCGGGTCCGGCTGGTCGGACTGGGGCTCGCCCAAGCGCGTGTTCGAGAGCCTGCGCGGCAGCGACGATCACGCGCAGCTGATATCCCGGATCACCGCGGCCGGCGTGGCCGCGGCCTGAGCGTCAGGCCGGCCACGCGATCGGGTGCGCGGGCCGGTAGCCGAGGAGGTCGCGGGCGCGGGCGTCGTCGACCTGGTTGCCGAAGTGGAAGCGGCGCAGGTTGAGGTCGTAGCGGAACTCGAGCCCGGTGGTTTCGGCACGCAGGCGGTAGAGCGGCGCGAGCAGCGGGCCGGGGACCGGGATGTCCCGGCGGCCGGAGCGCGCCACCAGCCGCGAGAGCGGCAGCGTGTCGGCGCCGGCGACGTTGAAGACGCCGACCTCGGGGCTCCGCGCCGCGAGCACGATCGCACGGGCGGCGTCCTCGAGCGAGATCACGTTGAGCATCGGATCGAAGCCGAGGGGACGCAGGCACACGCGGGTCTGCACGTAGTCCCAGAGCTGGCTGCCCATCGCGGGCGCGAAGACCTCGGCGAGGCGGAGGACCGCGATCGACAGCCGCGACGTGCCGACGCGGGTGCCCACGGTCACGTCGGCCTCGACGCGATCGCGGAGCCATTGCGGCGCGGCCGGGTCGAACTCGAGCGCGGCGTCTTCGTCGAGCAGGCACGAGCCGGTCGAGCGCACCGCGTACACCGCCGTCGAGCTCACGTACACGAAGCGGCGGATGCCTTCGACCCCCTCGCAGGCGAGGAGCAGCCGGCGCGTCGCCTCGACGTTGCGATCGTGGACGCGCGCGCCCTCGTCGGAGGCGTTGCGATGGAGCGCGAGGTGGATGACGGTGTCGACGCGGGCGTCGCGCGCCGTGCCGTGCACGAGGTCGTGCACCGAGCGATCGCGGGTCAGATCGCAGTCGTGGTAGTCGCGGCGCGCGCCGGTGCCGACGAATGGCTCGGCGCCGACCTCGAGGACCTTCTCGACCGCCCGGTCGTCGAGCAGCCGGCGGGTCACGACCTGACCGAGCGGCGTGGTCGCGCCGGCCACGAGCACCCTCACGAGTCGCCCGCCTTGCGCGCGCGCAGCCCGGCATGGATCAGGTCCTCGAGCGCGTCGTGCACGCGCGTCGCCGCCTCGCGCACGGCGGAGGGATCGTCGGCCACCGCGGCCTCGAAGTCGGCGGCGAGATCGATCGGCGCGCCGTAGTGGAGGTGGTAGGGCACGGGCAGGGGGACGGGCGAGATCGGGATCGGCAGGTACGGCGCGCCGAAGACGCGCACGCCGGGCACGCGGAGCGCGATCGGCCAGCTCTCCTCCGAGCCGATGATCGCGACCGGCACGATCGGGACGCGATGGCGGATCGCGAGCTCGGCGTGGCCGACGTGCCAGCGCTGGAGGTGGTAGCGCTCGCGAAACGGCTTGGCGACGCCCGAGACGCCCTCGGGGAAGATCGCGATGAGCTCGCCGTCATCGAGCAGGCGGCGCACGTTGGCGCGCGTGCCCGACACCACGCCGACGCGCGCGAAGAGCGTGTTCACCAGCGGGAAGCCGGCGATGAAGAGATCGGCGACCGGCCGCAGCACGCGGCCCGTGTGCTCCAGCACGTCCATCCAGAGGACGGCGCCGTCGACGGGGAGCGTCCCGGCGTGGTTGGCGACGAGGATCGCGGGCCCCCGCCGGGGGATGTGCTCGGGGGCGTGCGAGCGCACGCGGAAGTAGTGGCGGTGGAGCGGCCGGCAGACCGCAGCCGCTCGACGGACGGCCCGGGCGTCGAGGCCGAACACGTCGAAGCCGTGGCCGGCGTCGTGGAACTGGGACAGATCGAGGTTCATGGTCGGCCCATGGTCAGCGTCGTGCTCCGGTCGAGGCGGTCACGGGTGCGCGCGGCGGCGCCGCGGTCGCCGAGCTCGATGTAGAGCGGCAGCAGCGCGACGAGGAGGTTCGCGGTGGCGGCGCCGCACGGACACGGCCAGTCGCCGCCGCAGAGCAGGTCGAGCGCCTCCTCGAGCTCGCTCACCGCGCCGCGGGCGTGGCCGCCCGCGCGCAGGAGGCGCGCGAGCTCCAGGTATCGTTCGACGATCCGCTCGGGCTCGCCCGCGATGATGGCGGCCCCGACCGCGTGGCGCGCCTCCAGCTCGGCGGCCGCGAGCGCGCGCCGCGGGTCCACGCCCTGGTAGGCGTGGCGCTCGTCGCTGGCGGTCGGCAGGACCAGGGTCGTGATGGCGTCGCCGGGCCCTCGCGTCGCCGTGGACCGGCGCGTCCGCGGCGACACCGGCGCTTCCTGGGCGAGGAGCGCGGCGGCGAAGGCCGCGGTCGACGGGAAGCGCTGCGCCGGATCCTTGGCGAGGGCGCGCAGGGTCGCCTCCTCGACGTGGCGCGGGATCGCGAGCTCGGGGCAGCGCAGCGAGGGCGGCACGACGAGATCCTCGAGGTGTCGGCGCAGGATCTCGTCGAAGTCGGCTCCGCCGAAGGGGGTGGCGCCGGTGAGGAGCTCGTAGAGCATGGCCCCGACCGAGTAGCCGTCGGAGAGCGGCGACGGCGCGCCGCCGCGGATGACCTCCGGCGCCATGTACGCGGGCGTGCCCGAGATGAAGGCGTTGTCGCCGTGCGCGCCGTCAGCGTCCGGCGCGGCGGCGATCCGCGCCAGCCCGAAGTCGACCAGCTTGGCCTGCTCGCCGCGGTCGCGGGTGTGGTGGACCAGGACGTTGTCGCTCTTCACGTCGGCGTGGACGATGCCGAGCGCGTGTGCGTCGCCGAGCGCGTCGAGGATCTGCGCCGTGATCGTGACGGCGCGCCGAACATCGAGCGGCGCCTCGTCGCGGACGATCTGCGAGAGCGTGCGCCCGTGCAGGTACTCCATGACGAGGAACGGCACACCCTCGTCGGTCTCGCCGTAGTCGATCACGGCGACCGAGTTGGGGTGAGAGAACCGCGCCGCCGCGATCGCCTCGGTGCGGAAGTGGCGTGCGACGTGGGGATCGTCGGCGAGCGCGCGGTGGAGGATCTTGATCGCGACGATCCGGTCGAGCTCGGGCTGGTGCGCGCGATAGACCCGCCCCATGCCGCCGGCGCCGATGCAGTCCCCCAGCAGGTACTTCCCGCCCAGGAGCGGGACCCGGAACGGAACGATCTCCGGGGGGGCAAGCGCGGTCATCGTGGGTCGATAGAGCAGGATGCGTGCCCGGTCGAGCGCTGCGGGACGGAGCTCGCGCCACGGATCGGGCGCAACCGCTGCGCGAACGCGCGCGGGGGCGGCACCGGCTTCGCACGGCCGGGCCGGGCACGGCACGTGCATCCCCTGCTGGACATGAAGGACATGCGGGTCCGGGAGCTCATGCAACGCGACGTGATCGTGGTCAGTCCGGAGACGTCGCTCGTCGACGTCCACCGGCTCTTCGTCGAGGAGGAGATCAACGGCGCGCCCGTCGTCGACGAGAGCTCGGGCAAGGTCGTCGGGGTCATCTCGAGCCTCGACCTGCTGCGCGCGGTGCGCGACGAGTACGACAGCGTGGCCAACATCTCGGGCTCGTACTTTCGCGACGAGCTGCCCGGCTCCGATCCCAACTGGAACGACGCGCCCGCCGACTTCGCCGACCGCATGGCGAGCCTGACCGCGGCCGACGCGATGGTGAAGGAGCGGGTCTGGGTGCCGTCGGAGATGGCGGTCGCCGACGCCGCCGAGCTCATGCGCAGCCAGCGCATCCACCGCGTGCTCGTGATCGACGACCACGAGCTCATCGGCATCCTGACCACCTTCGACCTGCTCCAGGTCCTCGCCTCGCGTGGACCTCAGAGCTCGAGCGTCTCGCCGCGCTCGGGGGCGTAGACGTCGAGGCCGGCGTCGGTGAGCCGCGCGCGCAAGGCGTGCTGCGCCGCCTCCTCGCCGTGGACGAGGAGGACGCGGCCGGGTGCGCACCTGGTGGCGTAGGCGGCGAGGTCGTCGGCGTCGGCGTGAGCCGAGAACGCGTCGAGGGTCACCACCTGGGCGTGCAGGTCGCGCTCGACGCCCCAGATCTTGACGCGCGGTCGTCGCTCGACGAGGCGACGGCCGAGCGTGTGCTGCGCCATGAAGCCGATGACGAGCACGGTGTTGCGGGGATCCTCGACGAGGATGCGCAGGTGGTGGAGCACGCGGCCGCCCTCGGCCATGCCCGACGCGGCGATGATGATCGCGGGGCCGGCGACGTCGTTGATCGCCATCGACGCCTCACGGGTGCGGGTGAGGCGCAGCCCCTCGAGCGCGAACAGGTCGTCCTCGTCGAGCAAGCGCCGGGTCTCGGCGTCGAAGCACTCGGGGTGCATGCGGAAGACCGAGGTCACGTCGATCGCGAGCGGTGAGTCGATGAACACCGGGATCGCAGGCAGGCGGCCGTCGCGCTGGAGGCGATGGAGCACGACGAGGAGCTCCTGCGTGCGTCCGAGCGCGAACGCCGGCACGACGATCTTGCCGCCGCGGGCGCGCGTCTCCTCGATGACCCGCGCGAGGTCGTCGGCCATGCGCTCGACGCGCGCGTGGCGGCGGTCGCCGTAGGTGCTCTCCATCACGAGCACGTCGGGGTGACGCGGGGGTGGCTCCGGGTCCCGGATGATGGGCAGGCCGGCGCGGCCGAGGTCGCCGGAGACGACGACCCGGCGCTGGCGCCCGCCGTCGTCGACGTCGAGGACGACCTGGGCCGAGCCGAGGATGTGCCCCGCGTCGAGGAACGTGGCGCTCACGCCGTCGGCGATCGCGATGCGGCGGCGGTACGGGACGCCCACCATGCGCTCGAGGGCGGGCGGGACGTCGTCCGCGGTGTAGAGCGGCACGATCGGCTCCCACGCGGGATCGTCCTGGTACTTGCGGTTCAGGTACTCGGCGTCGGCCTCCTGCAGCCGTGCGGAATCGTGCAGCATGCACGCGGCCAGATCGCGCGTCGCGGGCGTGACGTAGATGTGGCCGGGGAAGCCGGTGCGCACGAGCACCGGCAGGTTGCCGGAGTGATCGATGTGCGCGTGCGTGACGACGGCGGCGTCGGCGCTCACCGCCTCACGCGGCAGGTGTGCGTTGCGACGGCGCGACTCGGCGCGGCGCCCCTGGAAGAAGCCGCAGTCGACGAGGACGGCGGCGCGCTCGGTGTTGACCAGGAGCATCGAGCCGGTCACCTCGCGGGCGGCGCCGAGGAAGGTCAGACGCATCCCGCAGATCCTGCACCGGGCCGGGCGTGACGCGCAGCGTCTGCGGTCGAGATCGCGGCGCGCGGTCGAGCTGTCATGGCGCGGAGCGGGTGCGAGCGTCGTGCCACGGGCCGCTGTGGTCCGCGTCGTGCAACTCGACACCGTCGTGTCGGAAGCCGTCCTCGTCGCGCGCGCCCTGGAGAAGACCTACGGCTCGGGTCCGACCGCGGTGCGCGCGCTCGTCGGCGTCGACTTCTCGCTCGCCGCCGGCGAGATGCTGGTGCTCCTCGGTCCGTCGGGGTCGGGCAAGTCGACGCTCCTCAACCTGATCGGCGGCCTCGACGCGCCCAGCGCCGGCAGCATCGTGTATCGCGATCACGAGCTGTCGCGCGCCCACGACGACGATCTCACCCGCTACCGGCGCGAGCACGTCGGCTTCGTGTTCCAGTTCTACAACCTCGTGCCCAGCCTGACCGCGCGCGAGAACGTCGCGCTCGTCGTCGAGCTGGTCGACGACGCGATGGCGCCCGAGGAGGCGCTCGGGATGGTCGGGCTCGGGGATCGCCTCGACCACTTCCCGTCCGAGCTGTCGGGCGGCGAGCAGCAGCGCGTGGCGATCGCGCGCGCGATCGCCAAGCGGCCCGACCTGCTCCTGTGCGACGAGCCGACCGGCGCCCTCGACGGCAAGACCGGTCGCCTCGTGCTCGAGGCGATCGCGACCGTCAACCGCGAGCTCGGGACCGCGACCGCGCTCATCACCCACAACGCCGTCATCGCCGCGATGGCCGATCGCGTCGTGACCATGAAGGACGGCGGCATCGCGTCGGAGCGGCGCAACCCGACGCGCGCGTCGCCGTCGACCCTGGACTGGTGATGCGCGCGCTCGACCGGAAGCTCCTGCGTGACCTCTGGCGCATGCGCGGCCAGGTCATCACGATCACGCTCATCCTGGCCTCGGGTGTGGCGGCGTACGTCTGCCTGTCCGGCGCCCACCGCGCGCTCGCACGCTCGCGCGATCTCTACTACGCGCGGCACGGGTTCCCCGACGTCTTCGCTCACCTCGAGCGCGCGCCCGATGCCGTCGCCGAACGGCTGCGCGAGGTGCCGGGCGTCGCCGCCGTCCAGACGCGCCTGGTCGAGCCGGTGTCGTTTCGCTTCCCCGGCGTCGTGCGTCCGCCGGGCGGACAGGCGATCTCGCTCGACCCGACCGACCGCGCCGCCGTCGCCGGGCTGGTCCTGCGCCGCGGGCACGGGCTCGAGGTCGGGCGCGACGACGAGGTCCTCGTGCTCGAGACGTTCGCCGAGGCGCGCGGGCTGGATCCCGGCGAGTCGGTGACGATGATCGTCGCCGGTCAGGAGCGCGAGCTCCGCGTCGCCGGCCTGGTCCTGTCGCCCGAGTGGATCTTCCCGGTCGAGGCCGGGATCGCGAGCACCGCCGACCACGGCGTCGTCTGGATGACGCGCGACGCCCTCGCGGGCGCGAGCGGGAAGCGGGGTGCCTTCGACGACGTCACGGTGCGGCTGGTCCCGGGCGCCGACGAGCGCACGGTGATCGAGGCGGTCGATCGCGTGCTCGCGCCGTGGGGAGGTCGCGGCGCGTACGGCCGCGATCAGCAGACCTCGGACCGCGTGGTCTCGAGCGAGATCGAGCAGCTCGAGGTGCTCGCGACCCAGGTGCCGAGCGTCTTCCTCCTGGTGGCGATGTTCCTCCTGAACGTCGTCCTGTCGCGCATCGTCCACCTGCAGCGCGAGACGCTCGCGGTCCTCCGCGCGCTGGGTTACACGCGCGGGGCGCTGGCCCGCCACGTCCTCGGGTTCGCGTTGGTGATCATGGTCGGCGGGCTCGCGCTCGGCCTCGGCCTCGGGCAATGGCTCGCCAGCGGGATCGTCGGCCTCTATGGCGGCTTCTTTCGCTTCCCGGTCCTCGAGGCCTCGCTCGATCGCGGGCTGGTCGTCACCTCGATCGGCGTGTCGGCGCTGGCCGCGGGCGGCGGCGCCACCGTCGCCGCGTGGCGCGCGATCCGCCTGGCGCCCGCGGAGGCCATGCGTCCGCCGGCGCCGGCCCGCTATCGCCGCGGCTTCCTGTCGCGCCTGGGCCTCGCGCGCCTCGCCGGTCCGATGGGGCGGATGATCGTGCGCGACATCGAGCGCCGGCCCCTCATCACCGGGCTCTCGGTGGTCGGCGTCGCGCTCGCCGCGGCGATCGTCGTGCTCGGCCGCTTCTCGGTCGACTCGATGGACTACCTGATGGACGTCGTGTTCGCGCGCACGATGCGCGAGGACGTCGCGGTCACGCTCGTGCGGCCCGTGCCGGCGGCGGAGCTGGCGTGGTTTCGGCAGCTGCCCGGCGTCATCGCCGCCGAGCCGGGGCGGACCGTGCCGGTGCGCGCGCGCTTCCGGGCGCGCAAGCACGACACCGCGATCCAGGCGTGGCCCAGGGACGGCGTCCTCCGCCAGGTGCTGGACGGGGAGGGCCGGGCGGTGCCGCTGCCCGAGGAGGGCGTGATGATGACGCGGCTCCTCGGCGAGAAGCTGGGCGTCGCGCCCGGGGACCTCCTCACCCTCGAGCGGCTCGACGGCGACCACGCCGTCGTGCGCGTGCCGGTCGCGCGCTTCGTCGACGATCGCATGGGCATGAACCTCTACATGGATCTCGCCCGCCTGGCGCGCGTGCTCGGCGAGGAGCCCCAGCTCGGCAGCGTGTTCCTCGGCATCACCCGCGGTGATCGCGACGCGCGCGACCGGCTGATGCGCGCGCTCGCCGACGTCCCCGCGGTCATCGCGGTCACCGAGCCGCACAGCTTCCGCGAGACGTACGAGGCCCAGAGCGGAAGGATCATGCTGACCTGGACGCTCATCGTCGCGGTCTTCGGGTCGGTGATCGCCGTCGGCGTGGTCTTCAACACCGCGCGCGTGGCGCTCTCCGAGCGCAGCCGCGACCTGGCGACGCTCCGCGTGCTGGGCTTCACGCGCCGGGAGGTCGCGACCGTGCTCCTCGGGCAGCTCGCGGTGCAGGTGCTGCTCGCGCTGCCGATCGGCATGGCCTGCGGCTACCTGCTCGCGACGGCGCTCATGGGCTCGATCGATCCCGAGCAGTTCCGCTTCCCGGTCATCGTGTCGCCGGCGACGTACGCGTTCGCGTCGCTGGTGGTGCTGGGCTCGGCGATCGCGACGGCCGCCGTCGTGCGCCGGAAGCTCGATCGCGTCGACATCGTGAGCGCGCTCAAGGCAAGGGACTAGCCATGCGGATCACCCGGATTCCCGTCGTCGTGTGGGTCAAGCGCAGCGCCATCGTGGCCCTCCTCGTCGCGATCGCCGGCGCGATCGTGTGGTCACTCCTGCCCAAGCCGGTGCCGGTGGAGGTGGTGGCGATCACGCGCGGCCCGCTGACGGTCACGGTCGACGAGGACGGCCGCGCGCGCGTCGAGGACCGCTACACGATCGCGGCGCCGCTCGCCGGGACGCTGGCCCGCATCGAGCTCGATCCCGGCGACAGCATCTCCGCCGGCGGCGTCGTCGCCCGCATCGCGCCGGTCCCGCCGCCGCTCCTCGACGTGCGCTCGCGCCGCGAGCTCGAGGGCCAGGTCGCGGTCGCGCGGGCGCGCCAGGCGCAGGCCGCCGCCGTGGTCGAACGCGCCCAGGCCAACCATCGCTACCAGGCGACCGAGCTCGATCGCGTGCGCAAGCTGGTCGAGCGCGGCGCCCTCGCCGGCGTCGAGCTCGAGCGCCAGGAGCTCGCCGCGGACGTCGCGCGGCGCGAGCTCGAGTCGGCGCGGTTCGGGGCGGCGATCGCCGCCGACGAGCTGGCGACCGCGCGCGCGCTCGTGGCGCGCCTGGGCGAGCCAGCGGCCGAGGGCGACGAGGTCGTCGTGCGCGCGCCGGTCAGCGGCCAGGTGCTGCGCGTGATCGCGCCGAGCGCCGGGGTGGTCGCGCCGGGCACGCCCCTGGTCGAGGTCGGCGATCCGTCGCGGCTCGAGATCGTCGTCGACGTGCTCACCGCGGACGCCGCCGAGATCGAGCGGGGCACCGCGGTGGAGCTCTCCGGGTGGGGGGGGCCGGCGCTGCGCGGCGTCGTGCGGCTGGTCGAGCCGTCGGCGGTCACGCGGGTGTCGGCGCTCGGCGTCGAGGAGCAGCGGGTGGCGGTGGTCGTCGATCTGCTCGACCCGCCGTCGTCCTGGCGCGGGCTCGGTGACGGCTGGCGCGTCGATGCCCGCATCACGGTGTGGTCGGCCCCCGACGTCGTCCAGGTGCCGCTGGGCGCGCTCTTCCGCGACGAGGCGTCGTGGGCGGTCTACGTCGTCGAGGGCGGCCGCGCTCGGCTGCGGCGCATCGACCTCGGCCGCCGGGGCACGTCGCTGGCCGAGGTGACGCAGGGGCTCTCGCCGGGCGAGCGGGTGATCTTCCACCCGTCCGAGCGCGTCGCCGCCGGGACGCGCGTCGTCACCGAGTAGCTCGGGTGGAACCACAGGCCCGGTGCGCCGCTTGCAAGCGCTGGCGTGGCGATGAGACCTGCACAGCTCACGCGGAACGATCTGATCCGGACCCTCGGCGAGATCGACGACCTCACGGCGGCGCAGCTCCTCTCGCTCGGCGCGACCCAGACCGAGCTCGAGGCCGCGATGCGTCTCGTCGAGCACGAACGCACCGACGGCGACGGCGAGCCGCCGTCCCGGCACGTGGCCACGCTCGTCGACGTGCTCCGCGAGATCGTCGAGAACAACGAGCCCGAGTATCTCGGCACGGATTGAGGCGGTCGTTCGCGCAGAAGATGCGCCGATCCGCCGCTCACGCGCCGACTCTGCGGTCTCGTGGCCGCTGCGGCGGCGTGTCGCGCCGGTGTGGGGCTGGCATCGAAGCTGCTTGAGTAAGAGGGAAGGAGGCATTGTCATGGCCACGAGCAGATCCCAGGTCATCGTCGCGTACGACTTCTCGAAACCCGCGGACGTCGCGCTCAAGCGAGCGGTGACGCTCGCGTGCCGCGAGCCGAACGTGACCCTTCACTTCGTGACGGTCCTCGACAGTCACCAGACCTACCAGGTGGCGGATGAGGTCCGCGACCAGCTCGTGCGGATGCTTCGCGAGATCTTCCGCGCGTCGCAGCCCGAGGTCGACGTCGACTTCGCCGTGCACGTGCGCCTCGGCAAGCCCGGGGGTGAGATCCTGGCGCTGGCCGAGGAGATCGGCGCCGACCAGATCATCGTCGGTTGCCACGATCGCAACGTCGTCGGGCGCATCTTCCTCGGCTCGGTGTCGACCGAGGTGCTGCACCACGCGCGCTGCCCGGTGATCGTCGCCCGCGAGAAGGGCTACGCCGACGTGCAGCTCGAGAAGGTGATCGAGGTCGGCACGACCGCGATGCGGCCGCGGCCGCATCGCTACAGCTACACCAGCTCCGTCGCGCAGGTGCGCCCGGTCGACTGGCCGATCAGCTGAGCGCGGCGCTCCTCGAGGACGAGGGTGATCGCCGTCGCGGCGCCGCCGGCGAGGCCGGCGATCGTCAGGAGCAGGAGGGCCGAGAGCGCCGCCGACGCGGGCGAGCGCGGCGCGCCCGTGACCACGTACGTCGCGGGTGCGGCGGTGCCCCAGGCGGCGCCGTTGCCGAGGAGCCACGGGCGCGCGCGCACCGCGAGGACCGCCAGCGCGGGCGCCTGGAAGCCGGCGAAGAGCATGCCGGCGCTGCCGCCGACGCACATGGCCAGCGCCACGTGCGTGAACAGCGGCCTCTCCGGGGCCGCAGGGTCGGCGACGAGCAGCACCGGCGTGAGCGCGACCAGCATCCACACGACGACCGCGCCCGCCATCGTGCTACGGACCCAGTCAGCGCGCGAGACGCCGGCGGGCAGGAGCGTGGCCTCGAGCTTGCCGTGGACGAGCCCCGCCGCCAGCCCGGCGGAGACGCCGATGGGGAGCGCGAGGACGAGGCTGCCGCCGACGAGCCCGAGCTCGTACGCACCGGCCACCACGGCGACCGCCACCGCGCCACCGAGGACACAGGCGATCGCCGAGCCGAGGATCCAGCGGGCGAGCCATCGACGATCATAGGCGGACACGACCATGTGCCGCGATGGAGCAACGGTCATGCCGCGCCGAGGCCTGCGCGGATCCGCGCAGCCCGGTCAGCGGACGACGATCACGATCGCGTCGTCGTTGCCACGGGCGAAGCGGGCGACGACGTGCTGCGCGATGACCAGCGGGTGGCGGCGGAGGAGGGGGCCTTCACCGGTGAGGTCGATACGCGACACGATGCCGTCAGAGACCATCGTGACGATCTGGGGCGGCGCGAAGGGCGCCACCTCGGCGAGGAGCCGCCGGCCGGGACGGGTCACCCCCAGCGTGCCCGCGGCGGAGACGAACGCGCGGAAGCCGCCGTCGGCGCCGTGGACGCGGGTGGTGAGGTTGCCCATCGCCGCGTGCGTGATCGTGGCCGCCGCGAGATCGAGGCGGCCGAGCGCCATGACCGCGCCCCGGGTTCCGATCAGCTCGCGGTCGGCGCGCGCGATCACCTCCTCGAGCGGCAGGTGCCCGTCCTCGTGCACCACGGCGAGGGCGCGCGTCGCGGCCTCGCGCGCCGCCGGTCCGTGCCCGAGGCCGTCGACCGCGGCGATCAGGAGCGCGCCGTCGGTTCGCACGGCGGTCGCCGTGTCGCCGGAGACCGGATCGTCGGGGCCGGCGCGGCCGAGGATCGCGACCTCGCTGCGCGCGACCGGCGCCGCGAAGACGCGCGCGCGCACGCAGGTGCCCTCGCCCCAGCGCACGTCGACGTCGACCTCGTCGGCCTGGCGCAGGACGGCGGAGAGGCCGACGCCGAGCCCGGGGCCCGCCGGCCGGGGCAGGCCCTCCAGTGCGCGCGCCGGATCCGCGATCCCGGCGCCGCGGTCGGCGGCGACGAGCTCGACGCCCGGCACGCCCAGGCGCGTGACGGCCCACAGGCCGATGGCGCCGCCCATCGCGTGCTTGCGCTGGTTGTGGCCGAGCTCGCTCGCGACGAACGCGAGTCGTTCGCGCGCGGTCGCGTCGAGCCCGGCGTCGGCGCCCGCGGCGCGCGCGGCGTCACGGGCGACGGCGACCGATGCCTCGTCGAGGATCGGCAGCGGCGCGGTGCCGGTGAGCCAGCGGTCGACGAGGCGCTCGACGGTCACGCTCAGTAGCGAGCCCACTTGACCACCGTGACCACCGTGCCCGCGCCGGGCGTGGAGTCGATGTGGAACTCGTCGACGAGGCGCTTCGAGCCCGAGAGGCCGAGGCCGAGCGACTTCGCCGTCGAGAACCCGCCGGCGAGCGCGCGCGAGAGATCGGCGATGCCGGGCCCCTGGTCGCTGAACACCATGCGCACGCCGTTCTTGCCGTCGCGTACGATCGACTCGACGCGCGCGGCGCCGCCGCCGCCGTGCGTCAGGGTGTTGCGCGCCAGCTCCGACGCGGCGGTGGTGATCGCGGCGACCGCGAAGGTGCCGAGGCCGCGCTCGTGGGCCACCGTCTGCGCGCGACGGCGCACGACGACCACGTCGCTCTCGCTGGTGATGCGCAGCTCGTCCCGGCTCAAGACCCGCTCCGCCATCACCGTCTCGAGGGCAGCATGGCGAGGCCCTCGTCGACGTTGAGAGCCGTGCGCACACCGCTCATGGTGTAGCCCATGCGCACGAGGGTTGCCGCCACCTCGGGGCGGATGCCGACGATGACCGTCTCCGTGCCCATGAGCCGCGCCATCTTCGCCGTGTCCGCGAGGACGCGCGCGACGTAGCTGTCGACGATGTCGAGGCCGGTGAGATCGATCAGCAAGCCGGCGGCGCCGGTCCGCTCGATCTCCGCGAGGAGATCCTCCTGGAACGCCTCCGCGACCGCGTCGTGCAGATCGGTCTGGACGGTGACCAGCAGGATGTCACCGACGCGGAGGATGGGGATGGTGCCCTTGGCCTTCATGCGGGCCTGGCGCCGATCGTACGTCCGCACAGCGCGAGGGCAAGCTCGATCCCGTCGGCGAGGCGCGAGCGCGTGTGCATCGTGGAGATGTCGACCCCGAGCTGGACGATCGTGCGGGCGATCTGGGCGCTGATGCCGGTGAGGATGGTCTCGGCGCCGAGGAGGCGAACGGCCTCCGTCGTCTTGAGGAGGTGATCGGCGACCATCGTGTCGACCAGGGGCACGCCGGCGATGTCGACGATGATCGCGCGCGCCTGCTCCTCCACGACGCGCAGGAGCAGGGTCTCCATGATCTGCTCGGCGCGGTGGCTGTCGACCGTGCCCACCAGGGGCAGGAGCAGGACGCGGCTGTAGACGCGGATGACCGGCGTCGACAGCTCGCGGATCGCGGCCTGGTGTCGCGCGACGGTGTCGAGGTTGGCCGCGATGTAGGTGTCGATGGCGATCGACATGTCGAACATCACCAGCTTGGTGATGCTCTTCACCGCCGCCCCGGTCTCCGCGCCGAGCTCGGCGAACATCCGGTCGAAGATGAGGCGCAGGTAGCGGCCGTACGCGCCGATGTACCACTTGGGCGCGAGCCCGATGCGCTCGTGGGCGGCGCCGACGCGCAGCCGGTTCTCGACGTAGGCGAGGTCCAGGCGGCCCTGGAACAACCCGACGAAGTACTCGTGCTGCATCTTCTTGACGTGTCGGACCGCTGACTCGTCGGTGAAGAAGGCGCGGCTCTCGGCGTGGCCGAGGATGAGCTGGTAGAGGGCCTCCACCACCTGGTCGCTATGGCGATCGGCCAGCGGCCGGAGCCGGGCCAGGCGCTCGAGGTCCTCGTCGGTGATCTCGAAGAAGGCTCGGCGGCTGGCCAGCTCGCGCTCGTCGAGGTCGAGGCGCTGCATGAAGTCGGTCGTGGGCATCTCGGCGTTCCCCCGCGTACGTCGTTGGTAGCACGCAAAGCGTGCGTCTGTCCGGGTGCGACGCACCGCTCCGACGCACCGGGTGCGCGGACCGGCGCCGTTTCTGCGGGCACGCCGGTTGCTGATGAGACCCCCACCATGACCGCCCCGGGCCGTACCGAGCTAGTCCGTTACGACGACGCGATCGTCCGCAAGTTCGTGACCGCGACGCTCCTGTGGGGTGCGGTGGGCATGCTGGTGGGCCTCTTCATCGCGATGCAGCTCGTCTGGCCTCAGCTGAACTTCGCTCCGTACTTCACCTTCGGCCGGCTGCGCCCGCTCCACACCAACGCCGTCATCTTCGCGTTCGCCGGCAACGGCATGTTCGCGGCGATCTACTACTCGTCCCAGCGCCTGCTCAAGGCGCGGATGTTCAGCGACCTGCTCTCGAAGATCCACTTCTGGGGGTGGCAGCTCATCATCGTCGCGGCCGCGATCACGCTGCCGCTCGGCTTCACCCAGGGCAAGGAGTACGCCGAGCTGGAGTGGCCGATCGACCTCGCGATCGCCGTGGTCTGGGTGGTCTTCGCGGTGAACTTCTTCGGCACGATCGCGAGGCGCCGCGAGCAGCACATCTACGTCGCCCTCTGGTTCTACATCGCGACGATCATCACGGTCGCCATCCTCCACATCTTCAACAACCTCGTCATCCCGGCGGGGCCGCTCAAGAGCTACTCGATCTACGCCGGCGTGCAGGACGCCTTCATGCAGTGGTGGTACGGCCACAACGCCGTCGCGTTCTTCCTCACCACGCCGTTCCTCGGGCTCATGTACTACTTCCTGCCCAAGGCGGCGGATCGCCCGGTGTTCAGCTACCGGCTCTCGATCCTCCACTTCTGGAGCCTGGTCTTCATCTACATCTGGGCCGGTCCGCACCACCTCCACTACACGGCCTTGCCGGCGTGGGCCTCGACCCTGGGTATGGTCTTCAGCGTCATGCTGTGGATGCCGTCGTGGGGCGGCATGATCAACGGGCTGCTCACGCTGCGCGGCGCGTGGAACAAGGTCGCCGAGGATCCGGTCCTCAAGTTCTTCGTCGTCGCCATCACCTTCTACGGCATGTCGACCTTCGAGGGGCCGATGATGTCGGTGAAGAGCGTCAACGCGCTCTCGCACTACACCAACTGGAACATCGCGCACGTCCACGGCGGCGCGCTCGGCTGGGTCGGCTTCATGGTCTTCGGGATGGTGTACTGGCTGGTGCCGCGCCTGTACCAGACCCGGCTGTACTCGACCAAGCTGGCGACGACGCACTTCTGGATCTCGACCGTCGGCATCGTCCTCTACGTCGTGTCGATGTGGGCGGCCGGGATCACGGAGGGCCTCATGTGGCGCGCCTTCGACGACACCGGGCGGCTGCAGTTCCCGGACTTCGTCGAGACCTCGATCCGCATCATCCCCATGTACTGGGTGCGCATGCTCGGCGGCTCGCTCTACATCGCCGGCACGCTCCTGGGCATCTACAACGTCTACAAGACGTGGGCGACGCGGCCGCAGGTCTACGCCGAGGTCGAGGCCGAGGTGCCGGCGCCGACGTGGCGCAAGCCGAAGGCCGCGGCGCCGGTCGACGACCGCCCGGTCGATCGGGTCCTCCGGCCCGAGACCGAGGCGCCGGTGCACTGGCACCGCCGCTGGGAGGGCCTGCCGATGGTCTTCTCGGTGCTCACCGCGCTCGCGGTGATCGTCGCCTCGCTCTTCGAGATCCTGCCCACCTTCCTCATCGGCGACAACGTGCCGCGCATCGCCTCGGTCAAGCCGTACACGCCGCTCGAGCTCTACGGCCGCGACATCTACATCCGCGAGGGTTGTTACAACTGCCACTCGCAGATGGTGCGGCCGTTCGTCGACGAGACGGTCCGCTACGGCGAGTACTCGAAGCCCGGCGAGTTCATCTACGACCACCCGTTCCAGTGGGGCAGCCGGCGCATCGGTCCAGACCTCCACCGCGAAGGCGGCAAGCGCAACCACGTCTGGCACTGGCACCACTTCCGGGATCCGCGGGCGACGTCCAAGGGCTCGGTGATGCCGGCGTACCCGCACCTGTTCAGCGACCGCATCGACTGGGCGGAGATCCAGGACCGGGTCGACGCGATGGCGATGCTGGGCACGCCGTACACCAAGCAGGCGCTCGCCGACGCGCCGGGTCTGGCGCGCGCGCAGGCCGAGCAGGTCGCGAAGGAGCTCGCCGAGCAAGGCGGGCCGGCCGGCCAGGCCGATCGCGAGGTGATCGCGCTCATCGCGTACCTGCAGCGCCTCGGCATCGATATCAAGAGCTCGAGCGCCGAGAGCGCGGGAGGCAAGTGAGATGCGTCTGTCCGAGCTGATGTCCGCCCTGGGCCCGACCGGGCTCACCGAGATCGCGCTCCTCATCTTCCTGGCCGTGTTCGTGGCGGTCGCCGTGCGCGCGTGGCGCGCCGGCCCGGGCGAACAGGATCGCAACGCGCGGCTCCCCCTCGACGACGGAGAAGTCCAGTCATGAGCGACGACGATCGCCTGATGCACCACGAGTACGACGGGATCAAGGAGTACGACAACCCGCTGCCCTTCTGGTGGTCGGGCATCTTCGTGATCACGATCGCGCACGCCGCCGCCTACTTCACCTGGTACCACCTCGGCGGACCGGGCAAGACCGAGGAGGAGCGTTACGCGGCGGACCTCCGCGAGCACGAGGCCCGGCGCGCCGCGGCGCCCGCCGCGGCCGTCGTGGTCGACGAGGATCGCCTCGCGTCGATGGCGAAGGATCCGGGCGTGGTCGAGCGCGGCCACACCGTCTACGTGAAGAACTGCGCGAGCTGCCACAGCGACAAGGGGCAGGGACTCGTCGGCCCCAACCTGACCGACACGTTCCAGATCCACGGCACCAGCCGCCTCGACGTCTACACGACGATCCAGAACGGCATCCCCGAGAAGGGGATGCTGGCGTGGGGGCCGGTCCTCCCCCCGGACGAGCTCGCCGCGGTCGCGGCGTTCGTGACGACCCTGCGCGGCACCGACGTGCCCGGCGGCAAGGCAGCGGAGGGGCGCAGCGTCGACCGGTTCCAGTAGCCCACCACCCGAGCAGTCCTCCAACCAGCCGTCCCATGTCCACCGCCCAGGCACCCGAGCGCGTCCTCTCCACCCTCAACGAGGACGGCTCGCGCCACAAGATCAACCCCCGCGTCTCTCCCGGTCGGTTCTTCAGCGCGCGCCGGGTGGTCGGGTACGGGCTCATCGCGCTGTTCGTGCTCCTGCCCCGCGTTGAGATGGGGGGCAAGCCGGCGATCCTCCTCGATCTCGCCCACCGCGAGTTCACGTTCTTCGGCGCCACGTTCCGCCCCGCCGACGGCTTCATCCTGATGCTGTTCGGCATCGCGCTGGTGCTCACCGTGTTCCTGGTCACCGCGCTCGCCGGGCGCGTCTGGTGCGGCTGGGGGTGCCCTCAGACCGTCTACATGGAGTGGGTGTTCCGCCCGCTCGAGCGGCTGTTCAAGAAGCGGCGCGTGCTCATGTGGCTGGCGTACGCCGTGCTCTCGGTCGCGCTCGCCAACGTGTTCCTCGCGTACTTCGTCAGCGCGGACACCGTCGAGCGCTGGGTGTTCGGCTCGCCGGCGGCGCACCCGGTCGGTTTCGGCGTCGTCGTGGCGGTGAGCGCGCTCATGTTCTTCGACTTCGCGTACTTCCGCGAGCAGATGTGCGTGCTCGCGTGTCCCTATGGCCGGCTGCAGAGCGTGCTCCTCGACGATCAGTCGCTCATCATCGGTTACGACGAGCGTCGTGGCGAGCCGCGGGGCAAGGCCGGCAAGCGCGGCAAGGCGCTGCCGGTGCTGCGCGAGGGCGCCCCGACGGCGCCGGCGCCCGCCGTGGGTGATTGCGTCGACTGCAAGGCGTGCGTGAACACGTGCCCGACCGGGATCGACATCCGCCGCGGCCTGCAGATGGAGTGTATCGGCTGCGCGCAGTGTATCGACGCCTGCGACGCGATCATGACCAGGCTCGACCGTCCGCCCGGGCTCATCCGGTACACCTCGAAGGCGGAGCTCGCCGGCAAGGCGCGGCGACTCCTGCGCCCGCGCATGCTCGTGTACCCGGTGCTGATCGCGATCGTCGGCGTGCTCTTCCTCGTCCAGGTCGGCGAGCGCACCAAGGCCGACGTCTGGATCCTGCGCCAGGAGGGCGCGCCGTTCTCCCTGCTCGAGGACGGCACGGTCTCGACGCCGGTGCGCGTGAAGATCGAGAATCGCTCGGCGGCGCCGCGCGTCTACACGGTCGCGCTCGAGGACGCCGCCGGCACGCGCGTGATCGGGGCGCGGCCTGAGTATCCGCTCGAGCCGGGCAAGTCGACCATCGTGCCGATGTTCGTCATCTCGCCGCGCGACGCCTTCGACGGCGGCGAGCGCGACGCCCGCGTCCTCATCTCCGACGACGCCGGCTGGCGCACGTCGCTCGCCGTCACCATCCTCGGACCGGAGACCTCACCATGAGTGCGCGCGCTCGCTGGATCACGATCATCATCGGCCTGCTCGTCGGCAACGCGATCGCGATCGCGATCCTCGTCGCGGCCTCGGGCGGCGGGGGCAAGAGCCGCGTCCTGCCCGAGTACAGCGTGGAGTCCTGGAAGAAGTGAGCGCGCTCCTCGCCACGGTGCTCGCGTCGAGTCTGGTGGGGAGCCTGCACTGCGCCGCCATGTGCGGGCCGCTGCAGGGCCTCTACCTCGACGCGTCGCTCACCGGCGGCGGGGGAGGCGGGGGCGTCGATCGCTGGCGCCGGCCGCTGGCCCACGCGGCGGGACGGCTCGGCGCCTACGCGACGCTCGGCGCGATCGCCGGCGGCGTCGGCGCGGCGGTCGATCTCGCGGGCGCGCTGGCGAACGTGCAGCGCGCGGCGATGATCGTCGCCGGCGTCGCGCTCGTCGCGTGGGGCGCGCTGGCGCTGGCGTCCGCGCTGGGGGCGCCGGTGCCGTCCTTGCGGCCCCGGGTGTTCAACCGCGCGGTCGTGAGGATCCGCAAGAAGCGCCCGACGGTACGGGCGGCCCTGGTCGGGCTCCTGAGCGGGGCCTTGCCGTGTGGCTGGCTGTGGGCCTTCGTCGTGGTCGCTGCCGGGACCGGCTCGGTGCTGGGTGGCGTGGCCGTGATGAGCACGTTCTGGCTCGGCACGGTGCCGATGATGGTCGGCCTCGGCGCGTTCGCCGCGCCGCTGGTGCGGCGGATCGGCGCGCGGCTGCCGTTCGTCACGGCGGCGGCGCTGGTCCTCATGGGGGTGTTCGCGCTGCAGGCGCGCGTGCCGGTGATGCACGCGGGGAGCGCGGCGACGGCGGGGGTGTCGGAGGGCGGTGCCATCCCGACGGCGCCGGCGTGTCATGGCGGGGACGAAGGAGTGGGGCGATGACGTCCGCAGCGACCGCGGCTTCGGGCACGGGCACGGGCACGGGCACGGGCACGGGTTCAGACACGGGCACGGGCACGGGCAGCGCCACGGGTGGGTGCTTGCACTGCGGGTTGCCGGCGGCGGGGAAGGACTTCTGCTGCGCCGGCTGCGAGGTCGTGCATGCGGCGCTCGCCGAGCACGGGCTCGACGCCTACTACAAGGTCGCCGATCGCGTCTCGATGGGCGAGCGCGGTCCGGCCCGCACCACCGGCAAGAGCTACGCCGAGCTCGACGATCCGGCGTTCCGCCAGCTCCACGTCCAGGCGCGCGCCGACGGCCTCGCCGAGGTCGCGTTCTTCCTCGAGGACGTGCGCTGTGCGGCGTGCGTGTGGCTCGTCGAGCGCGTGCCCGCGCTGTGCGACGGCGTCGCCGAGGTCCGCCTCGATCTCGGCCGGAGCCGCGCCGACGTCGTCTTCGATCCGGCGCGCGCGTCGCTGGCCGACACGGCGCGGATGCTCGATCGCCTCGGTCATCCGGTCCACCCGTACCGCGGCGTGGATCGCGATCGCCTGCGCCAGCAGGACGACCGCGCGCTGCTCCTCAAGATCGGCGTCGCCGGCGCGGCCGCGGGCAACGTCATGCTGCTCGCGTTCGCGCTCTACGCCGGGATGTTCGGCGGCATGGCGGCCGGGCAGACGAGCTTCTTCCGCTGGACGTCGATGCTGGTTGCGGTCCCGGCGCTCGGGTTCGCGGCGATGCCGTTCTTCCGCGGCGCGCTCGGCGCGCTGACCACGCGCCGCTTGCACCTCGACCTGCCGATCGCGCTCGGCATCCTCGTCGGGCTGGTGTGGGGGACGCTGAACGTCGTGCGCGGCACCGGCGAGATCTACTTCGACTCGCTGGCGATGCTCGTGTTCCTGCTCCTGGTCTCGCGCTGGGTGCAGAGCAAGCAGCACCGGAAGGCGGCCAGCGCCGCCGAGCTCCTGCACGCGCTCACGCCGCGCACCGCGCGCCGACTCCGCGAGGGCGGCGTGGAGGAGGTGCCGCTCGAGGCGATCGTCGCAGGCGATCGCGTCGAGGTGCGCGCCGGCGACACCGTGCCCGTCGATGGGGTCGTGCTCTCGGGCGCCTCGGCGCTCGACGCCGGCCTCCTCACCGGCGAGTCGCGGCCGGCGGAGGTCGTGGCCGGCGACGCCGTGCATGCCGGGACCGTGAACCTCGTGGGTCCGCTGGTCGTCTCCGCCACGGCGGCGGGCGAGGCGACCCGCATCGGGCAGCTCGCCCGCCGGATCGAGGACGAGGGTCGCCGGCGGGCGGCGATCCAGCGCTTCGTCGATCGCGTCGCCGGCCGCTTCGTCGCGGTCGTGCTCGCGGTCGCCGCGCTCACCGCGATCGGCTGGTCGCTCACCGCGGGCCCGCGCGTCGGGCTCGAGCACGCGATGGCGCTCCTCATCGTGACGTGTCCCTGCGCGCTCGCCCTGGCGACCCCGCTCGCCGTCAGCATCGCGCTGGGGCGGGCGGCGCGGCGCGGCCTGCTGGTGAAGGGCGGCGACGCGCTCGAGCGCCTGGCGACGCCCGGCCTCGTGTTCCTCGACAAGACCGGCACGCTCACCGAGGGCCGCATCCGCCTGACCGACTGGATCGGCGACAGCGACGCGCGCGTCCTCGCCGCGGCCGTCGAGCGCGGCAGCGCGCACCCGCTGGCCCGCGCCCTGGTCGCCGAGGTCGATGCCGACGACCTCGGCGCGACCGACGTGCACGAGGTGCTCGGCGGCGGCGTGGAAGGCACCGTGCGTGGCCGCCGCGTCACCGTCGGCGCGCCGCCGTGGGTGACCGCGCGCGCGAGCGTGCCCGCGGGCCTGCGGAGCGCGGCCGAGGTCCTCGCGACCGCCGGCAAGACGCCGGTGCTCGTCGCCGTCGATGGCCGGGTCGTGGCGGCGGCGGGCTTCGCCGACGCCGTGCGTCCCGACGCCGCACCCGCGATCGAGCGCCTGCGCGCCGACGGCTGGCGCGTCCGCATCCTCTCCGGCGACGATCCGCGCATCGTGCGCGCGGTCGGCCTGTCGCTGGGCCTGCCGCTCGACGCGTGCCGCGGCGGCGTGACGCCCGAAGGCAAGCTGGCCGCGGTGCGCGAGGCGAAGGCCGCCGGTCCCGTCGTCATGGTAGGCGACGGCGTCAACGACGCGGCGGCGATGGCCGCGGCCACCTGCGGCGTCGCCGTCCACGGCTCCGCCGAGGCGTCGATCGACGCCGCCGACGTGCTCGTCCGCCGCCCCGGCCTGGCCGCGCTCGTCGAGCTCTTCGACGGCGCCGCCGCGACGCTCGCGGTGATCCGCCGCAACCTGCGCGTCTCGCTCGCCTACAACCTCGTCGGCGGCACCCTCGCCGTGACCGGCCTCATCCACCCGCTCATCGCGGCGGTGCTGATGCCGCTCTCCTCGCTCTCGGTCCTGTTCAGCTCGTCGCGAAGCCGCGGCTTCCGGGCCCCGCGGCAGGAGAAGGAGTCCCCTCGATGATCACCCTCTACCTCGTCCTGCCCCTGGCGCTCCTCGTCGCCTCCGGCGCCGTCGCCGCCTTCGCGTGGTCGATCCGCTCCGGGCAGATGGACGACCTGGAGACGCCGCCACGGCGCATCCTGCTCGACGATTGAGCCGAGCCGGAGACGGAGACGAACACGGAGACGGAGACGAACACGGAGACGGAGACGGAGACGAAGAGCCGCCGTTCATCCTGAGCGAGCCGGAGCGCCAGCGACGGCGAATCGAAGGATGGGGCGAGGCCCGCAACGCGCGTGCGGCGACAACCGCGTTCCCCGGGGGCGGCCGGCGCGGGGCCGGATCGCTCCGCGCGCGCACGGAACGCGCCCGCCGCGCCAGCGGCGGTGGTGGCGCAGCGCGCCGCCGCGGAGATGGAGGTCCGGGTGGCGCGCGCGGCGGAGGCCGCGTCGGTCACGTTCCATGCGCGACGCGTTCGCGTTCCTGGCCCCCCGCGCCGGCCGCCCCCTCGGCGGAGCGCGCCAGGCAAGATGGAGATTGCGAGCGGAGCGAGAGAGCTCGTAACGCGCGGCTCGAGCCGGGTTGAACGACGGCGCAGCCGCGCGCCAGGCCGCGCGATGCTTGCGTTGACGATGCAGCAGCACCGACGACCGTGCCCCGAAACCGTGCCCCGAACCGTGCCCCGAACCGTGCCCCGAACCGTGCCCCGAACCGTGCCCCGAAACCTGGTCCGTAGCCAACGAACCTACTGTCCGGATCCCGGACATTCGATCGAGAATCGACGACGCGCGAATGACACGCGACCGATTTCCCTTGACGGCTCTCGAGCGCACGCGCAGCCCCTCGTCGACAACCGACGAGAAACTGCATCGACGTGCGCGCGTGCTCGCGCTGGCCGCACGCGAAGGCACCGTCGGTCGTTTCTCGATTCCGGAGGCCTTCTCGTCGCGCTGAGCGCGTTCTGAGAGCTCCGAAATCACCGTGATAGAGAAACAACATGCGCGCGTTCACGCTCGACCACCTCCCCGATGACACGCTGCTCGCCGAGCTCGCGACCCTGGTCGCGACCGATCGACAGACCACCGCTGCCCTGCTCGCGCATCTGGGCGAAGTGGACGAACGCAAGCTCTACTTGCCCGCGGCCTGCGCCTCGATGCACGCGTACTGTACGCGCATCCTGCACCTCGCCGAGGAGGTCGCGTACAAGCGGATCCGCGCGGCGCGGATCGCCCGCAGGTTCCCCGTGATCTTCGACGCGATCGCCGACGGCCGCCTGCACGTGAGCGGCGTCGTCGTGCTCGCGCCGCACCTGACCGACGCCAACGTGAACGACGTGCTCGCGGCCGCGAGCCACCGGAGCAAGGCCGAGCTCGAGGAGCTCGTCGCGCGGCTCGCGCCGCGGCCGGACCTGCCGGCGCGGATGGAGCGCATGGAGCGGGCGGCGCAGGCCGGCGCGGCCAGCGAGTCGCTCCAGCTGGATCCGGATCCAGCTGCGCCTCCCTCCGAGCCCGATCCGGCAGGTCGTCCACCAGATCCAGCTCCGGCGCGGATCCAGGCGCGCTCACCGGACCGGTACGGTCTCCAGGTCACCATCGACGGCGCGACCCGCGACAAGCTCCTGCGCGCCCAGGCGCTCCTGCGCCATCGCCACCCCAGCGGCGAGCTGGCCGAGGTCCTCGATCTCGCCCTCGACGCGCTCCTCGAGAAGCTCGAGAAGCAGAAGTTCGGCAAGACCTCACGGCCGCGCAAGGCGAAGGCACGCGGTGAAGCCGCGGATCCGCGCCACGTCCCGAACGAGGTCCGCCGTGTCGTGACCGAGCGGGACGGCGAGCAGTGCGGGTTCGTGAGCGACGACGGTGTCCGCTGCACCGAGCGCGGGTTCCTCGAGCTCGACCACCGGACGATGGTGTGCCGTGGCGGCCAGCCGACGGCCGAGGAGATGCGATGGCGCTGCAGACCCCACAACCAGTACGAGGCAGAGCGCCTGCTGGGCGCCGACTTCATGCGCGCGAAGCGCGAGCAGGCCCGTGAGCGTCGCGACCGAGCCCACCCCGCGGCCACGGCCGCCGCGCGCCCGACCTCACCGCAGCCCGGGCGACCACCGAACGATGAATCCGCCAACGGCAGCGGCATCGCGACGGACACTGCCGCCGGCGCCGAAACCTGCGACGCCGAGGTCACCCTCGCGCTACGCGGCCTCGGGTTCGCGGCGGCCGAGATGAAACGCGCCATGGCGGCGACGACGGGCGCGCCGGCGGATACCGTCGAGGCGCGCCTGCGCGCGGCGCTCGCGTTCCTCACCCCCACGCGCCCGTTCCGGTGCTCGGAGGGGGCCTTCGAGCAGCTCGCGTGGCCCCTGGCGATCGCGCTCGTCGAGCACTCGCTCGCGCAACCCACGATCTGATGGCGTCACCGCAGGAGAGCTCATCCGCCGTTCCAGGCACGGAACGTCCCCGTCACCGAGTCGAGGAAGCCCCAGCCTCGAGCCTTTCGCCCATGGACGAAGAGCGTCCACGCCTCCCGTTCGCGCTGGAGCTCGACGCGGTGGAGAACCCCGGGCGGGAGCACGTTGATGCGGCCAGGCCGAAGCCACCGTCGCGTGACCTGGGTGCCGTCGCGGCGTTCCTCGACGTAGCCGCCGCGAAGCACGATGGCCACGCCCCACGACCATGGGTGATCGTGGAACTGCGTCGGGGCATCGCTGCCGACGAAGTGATGCAGGATGACGCCGAACGTCTTGCCGGTGCCGATCAGGTAGTAGCGATGGAGCTTCGGCGCGCCATCGTCGGCCAGGATCGTCGACCGCCTCACCGCGGCAAGTGTACCGAGAACTCGGTGCCGCCGTTGGCGCGGACGTGGATCTCGCCGCCATGGAGCGAGACCAGGCTGTGCACGATCGCCATGCCCATCCCGGTGCCGCTCTCCTTGGTCGAGAAGAAGGGCTCGTAGATGCGCGCCAGCACCTCGGGCGGGATGCCGGCGCCCTGGTCGCGCACGCGCAGCGCGACGCCGCCGTCGATCGGTTCGATCAAGACGTCGACCACGCCGCCGGGCGGGCTCGCCTCGATCGCGTTGCGCAGGAGGTTCTGCAGCACCTGGTGGATCTTCGGCCCGTCGACCGTCGCCTCCGTCGGGCCGTCGGCGCCGCGGAGCGTCAGCGTGACGCGGTGGACCTCGGCGCCTGGCCGCTCGAGCTCGACCACGTGGCGGGCGAGCGCCATCAGGTCGGTGGGCGTCGGCGCGAGATCCGCGGGGCGCGCGAACGCCAGGAACTCGTCGAGCAGCTTGGACAGGCGCCCGATCTCCTGACGGACCAGCTCGGCGGCGTCGAGCAGCCGCTGATCGCCCTCGCTGCGGCGCAGGCGCCGCTCGAGCAGCTCGAGCTGCAGCTTCGCCGCGTTGAGCGGGTTCCGGACCTCGTGGGCCAGGCCCGCCGAGAGCGTGCGCACCGCGGTCAGCTTCTCGGCCTGGGACATGCGCTCGCGCCGCACCAGCCGCTCCTCCGCCTCGAGCTGGTAGTGACGCAGCATGATCGCCAGCTCCATGTCGAGCAACCGATCGACGGCGTCTCGCGCCGCCGCGCGCTCCGCCGTCAGGTGCGCCTCGACGAGCTGGTGCAGGTCGCGCCGCATCACGTTCATCGCGGTGAACATGTACTGCTGGGGTAGCCCGATCGCGACGTGACGCCGCCCGATGCGCGACCGTCGCTCGTAGTACGCCTCGTCGTGCGGGCCGGTGAGGCCGGAGACGAGCCACTCGACGAGCGTGCCCTTGAGCCGCGCGATCTGCGCGGCGCCGTCGGTGATGACCGCGCGCGCGCTCTCGTGCTGCTGGAGCACGTCGTAGAAGTGGTCCGCGATGGCGACGACCTCGCCGGCGCTGGCGGCGTCGTGGAGCTCGCGCAGGAGACGTTCGTCCTCCTCGCCGAAGCCGACGTACCGCTTGAGCTCGTCGAGGTAGAACACGCGGGTCAGGCTTCTTGCTTGCGCGCGACCGCGTCGACCTCGGAGCGAGGCGCGGCGCTGTACTCGTGGAGACGATACTGGATCGTCCGCACGCTGATGCCGAGCATCTCCGCGGCCTTCGACGTCGACCCACCCGTCGCCTTGAGCGTCTCGAGGATCGCGTACTTCTCGATCTCGGCGAGCGTGCTCCCCGGCACCGGCGGCGCGCCGCTCTCGGCGCGCGTCGACGGCTTCACCGCCGCCGGCAGATGCCGCGGCTCGATCACGTTGCCCGGCGCCATGACCACGGCGCGCTCGACCGCGTTCTCCAGCTCGCGCACGTTGCCCGGCCAGTCGTAGGCCATGAGGAGCTCGACCGCGTCGTTCGACAGCGAGTCGATCTGCTTGCCGTTCTCGGTCGCGTAGCGGTCGGCGAAGAAGCGGGCGAGGACCGGGATGTCGCTCTTGCGGTCGCGCAAGGGTGGCATCTCGAGCGACACCACGTTCAGGCGGTAGAAGAGGTCCTCGCGGAAGCGGCCTTTCGCCACCTCCTCGAGCAGGTTCTTGTTGGTGGCCGCGATCACGCGGACGTCGACGCGGATGGTCTGCCCGCTGCCGACGCGCTCGAACTCGTGCTCCTGGAGGAAGCGGAGCAGCTTGATCTGCACCGCCGGCGAGATCTCGGCGATCTCGTCGAGGAACAGGGTGCCGCCGTCGGCCATCTGGAAGCGGCCGTCGCGGCGCTGGACGGCGCCGGTGAACGCGCCGCGCTCGTGACCGAAGAGCTCGCTCTCGAGCAGGCTCTCGGCCAGGGCGGCGCAGTGCAGCTTGATGAAGGGGCCGCTCGCCCGCGTGGAGCGCTGGTGGATCGCCGACGCGATGAGCTCCTTGCCGGTGCCGCTCTCGCCGCTGATGAGCACCGTCGCCTTCGACGGCGCGACCTGATCGACGATCTCGAAGACGCGGTTCATCGGCGGGCTCGAGCCGACGATGTTCCTGGGCGCGACCTTGTCGCGCAGGCGCTGGCGCAGGCGCCGGGTCTCGGCCTTGAGCGCCTGGGTCTCGAGCACGCGGTCGACGACGAGCAGGAGCTCGTCGAAGTTGAGCGGCTTGGTGAGGTACTCGAGCGCGCCCGATCGCATCGCCTCGACCGCCGACGAGACGGCCCCGAAGGCGGTCATCACCACGACCGCGGCGGGTTCCTCCATCGAGTGGATCTTCTTGACCAGCTCGATCCCGTCCATGCCCGGCATCTTCAGGTCGGTCAGCACCAGGTGCGGGGAGAACGAGTCGTACTTGCCCAGCGCCTTGAAGGCGTCGGCGGCGGTCTCCACCTCGAAGCCCTCGTCGCGAAGGAGCTCCGCGAGCGCAGTACGTGCGTTCACCTCATCGTCGACGACCAGGATGCGTCCTTGGCGGCTCACGGGATTCTCCTCTCCGGATGCGCAGTTGCGAGCGTCGTGCCATCCCCAGCCTACCCTGCACGGCGCGCTTTCGCGCAAACCCTGCGCCGCCCCGTGAGGGCGACGCAAACCCCGCGCTTCTCCGCCCCCCGGCGCACCCGTTCACGCGGGCATGACCCTTGCGATGACCCCGCGCAGGAGGATCCATGAAGCCCACGCCGACCCTGCGCCTGCGCCGCGTCATCGACGAGAGCGGGACACCCGACGACAAGGTGTTCGCCCTGCGCGCCGCCAGCGGGGCCACCGTCACCCAGATCATGTCGCGCACCACGTACTGCTTGCGGCCGGAGGTCGGCGTTCGCACGGCCGTCGGCATCCTGCTCGAGGAGCGCATGAGCGGCGCGCCGGTGGTCGACGACGACGGCCACCCTGTCGGCATCGTGTCGAAGACGGATCTGCTCCGCCACCTGCACGAGCGCGGGGACTCCGTCGAGCCCGGCCAGGATCCGGGCGTCGAGCGCGGGTTCCACACGACCGACGTCGACAGCACGACCGTCGGCGACGTGATGATGCCGGTGGTGTTCGCGATCGCCGAGGACACGACGATCGCGGCGGCCTCCGCGCTCATGGCGGGCGAGGGCGTCCACCGCCTGCCCGTGCTCGACAAGGAGGGGGCGGTGGTCGGCATCCTGTCGACGCTCGACATCACGCGGTGGGTCGCGGAGCGCGCTGGCTACCACGTCTGACGACGTCAGCCAGCGGCGCGGGTGGCGATCACCATCCACACGCCGGCCACGAGCGTCGCCGTCATCAGGGTCCAGCCCACGCGGCGTAGCCGGCGGGCCGACGGCCGCGCGACGAAGATCCCGACCGCGGCGACGACGAGCGGTATCACGCCGACGACGGGCACGGGCCGGAACGCGACGAGGATCCCGGCGGTGACCGCGAGCGCCGGGCCGAGGACACGGGCCGCGCGCACGTGGTCGCGGCCGTGGCGAGCGCGGCGCGCCACCGCGCCGTGCACCGCGCACGTGACCACGCCGAAGCCCGTGGCCCACGCCGCCCACATCCACAGCGCGAGCTCGGACGCGACACCCGCGGCCATCGCCGCCGGCACCGCCGCGCCGGCGAGCAGCGACGACAGCACGAGCTCGCCGGCCAGGCTGTGCTCCAGCCGCCGCGCGGCACGCGCCGTCGAACGAGCCCGCGCGCCGAGCTCGGCGGCGAGCGACAGGAGCGGTTCGTGGACGAAGAACAGGGCGATCGCGCCGAGCGCGAACGCGAACGCCGCGACGCCGGGCCGTCCCGCCGCGAGCGCCACGACGAGCGGCACGCCGAGCTGCGCGTAGGCGCCGTGCTCCCGGGGCAAGATCCGGATGCGCATGTCCGGTGTCGAAGCAACGCGCGTGCCGCAAAGCTTGCGCGCGGTCGGCGGCAAGCGCGCGACCCCCCGACGCCTCGTGCTGGCGCGGGACGTGCTCCTTGCGGGGACACGATGACCACACGTCGCAAGCTCGTCGCGAGCGCCTCGGTGCTCGCGGTCCTCGGCCTCCTCTGGTACTCCGCGCGCGGCCACACGAGTCACTACAAGATGGTGGACGAGGTGATGGTCGCCTACGGCGAGTGGATCGGTCGCCCCCTGCGGGTTCACGGGTGGGTCGAGATGGGCAGCATCGACGAGCGCATCGTCGACCAGGAGACCGTGCGGACGTTCGTGCTCGAGGAGAAGGGCAAGCGCTTGAAGGTGAGAAGCCGCGGCCCCAAGCCCGACGCCTTCCGCGACGGGAGCGAGGTGGTCGCCGAGGGGAGGCTCGTGCTCGAGGACGGCGCGCCCGTCTTCGTCGCGACCGCGCTCTCGGCCAAGTGCCCGTCGAAGTACGAGGGTGCGCACCAGGACCGTCTCTTCGAGCGTTGACGAACGCGCGGAGTTGCGTGACCCTCAAGCGTGGGAAAGGGGGGATCCGGATGGAGAACGTGCGTAGAAGGGTGCTGGTGGTCGAGGACGATCCCGAGGTGCGCGAGTGCCTGGTGGAGCTCCTCGAGCTCCTCGGACATCAGGTGCGATCGGCGGCGACGGGCGAGGAGGCGGTCGCGGCGAGCGTGGCCCACGAGCTCGACGTCGTGTTCGTCGACCTGGGGCTGCCGGACATCTCGGGGTACGAGGTCGCGGCGCGCATGCGCTCCGCCGCGCGTTCGCGCGAGCTGACGATCATCGCGCTCTCCGGCCGATCGCGGCCCGAAGATCTCGCGCGGTCGGCGGCGAGCGGCTTCGATCTGCACCTGGTCAAGCCCGTGGGATCGCGTACCATCGCGGACGCGTGCGACAGGTCAAGGGCATCCGCTTCGTCGACTACGTGCGGATGCTCCGTGGTCACCGAGGAGTCGACTGGTCCGCTCGCCTCTCCGCCGACGACCTTCCGTACCTGACCACGCACATCGATCTGGACGGCTGGTACCCGATGGCGACCTTCGAGCGCCTGGGCAACCAGATCCCCGCCTTGCGCTGGACCACCTGATCGTGGCGTTCCAGCTCTCCGAGGAGGTGATCGGGCGGTTCCAGGTGAGCGCGTCGGAGCGGCTGGCCGTCATCGCCGAGGCCTGGCAGCGCATCAACCAGGCACCCGATGACGAGCAGCTCAACCGCCTGCGCCGCGAGCTCCACACGCTGAAGGGCGACGCCCACGTGTTCGGCTTCCGCGACGTCTCGCACCTGTGCCACAAGCTCGAGGAGCTGGTCGAGGCCGCGGCCCAGCACGTGTTCCGGGTCTCGGAGGACGTCGACACGGTCGTGATGATGGTCCTGCGCTACGTGGGCGCGCTGGTGCTGCGGCGCCCGGCGGGCTCGGCGGGCGGCGTCCAGCGCTTCAGCAAGGAGATCGACGATGCGCTCGCCGGGATCCGGGCGACGCCGGCGCCGGCGCCGGCGCGTGCGCGGCCCGCGACCCTCGGGACGATCCACGAGGGCGGCGAGCGCGACCGGCTGTCGGCGGAGACACGGGCGCGCCTCTCGGTGATCGCGACCGATCTGTTCCTGGCGGCGCTCGAGGCAGGCGCGGCGAACGGGTCGCGCCTCGATCGCGGCTGGCGGGCCCTGGTCGGCGAGATCGGGCGCCTGCGGGCGGTCCGGCTCGATCAGCGGATGGAACGCCACGCGCGCGCAGCGAGCATCCTCGCCGACGATCTGGCCAAGCCGATCGAGGTCACGTTCACGATGCCGGCGGAGGTGGTGAGCGCCCGGCTGGTCGACGTGATCGATCAGGCCGTGCTGCACGCGGTGCGCAACGCCGTGGATCACGGCATCGAGGCCCCCGAGTGGCGCGAGGCACTCGAGAAGCCGGCGCGCGCGTCGCTGGCGATCCGCGGCACCGTGACCGAGTCGTACGTCGAGGTCGAGGTGGAGGACGACGGCGCCGGCGTCGATCTCGCCGCGGTGCGCCGGCGCGCGGTCGAGCGCGGCATCGTCTCGCCGGGCCAGGCGGCGACGATGAGCGACGAGGACGCGACCGAGCTCCTGTTCGCGCCCGGGTTCTCCACGCGCGATCGCGCCGGCGAGCTTTCGGGGCGCGGCATCGGGCTCGACGCCATGCGCGCAGCCGTGGCGATCGAGGACGGGACCGTGACGCTGTCCAGTCGCTCGGGGCGGGGCAGCACGGTCACCGTGCGGGTGCCGCACGAGCGGCCCTACGTCGACGTCGTGCGCCTCCCGCTGGGCGGGCGCGGCTTCCTCGCGGTCGCGAAGGACTGGGCGGTCGAGCGCCCCGGCGCCGACGGCGACACGCGCGAGGTGACCGCCGAGGATCTCGACCCGTGGACGCGCTACGGGCTCGTCCCGCTCGAGGGGGACGGGGCGCTCGCCGTGGTGCTGGCGCGCGACGACGAGCGCATGTTCCTGCGCGGCGTGGGTACGCCGATGTCGGGAAGCGCGCAGCGCCTGTGCCCGACGCCGCCGGCGCATCCCGTGGAGATCGTGCGGATCGACGGCGCCGAGGGGATTCTCCTGCGGCCCGACGCCTTGCTCGCGGCCCAGCGCCGCGGCCCCCGCCGTTGAGGTAGTATCGGGGCTCGGGGGGACCATGGCGACCCGCAAGGACAGCGAGCCATCGGACGCTCATTCGCTGCGCGTCGACTTCGATGGATCCGATGATCTGGTGACGGAGTTCGATCAGACCCTGTCGAGCGGACGGGCGTTCTTCGCGACGGATCACCCGTACGGCGAGGGCGCGAAGGTGCGGCTCCTGTTCGCCTTCGCCGGGCTGCGGTCGCCCATCGCGGTCGACGGGACCGTCGTCGCCGAGCCGGTCGAGGGCGACGAGGCGGGGGTCATCGTCGAGCTCGAGGACAAGGCGCGGCGCTCGCTGGCGGATGTGATCGAGCGCCTGCGCCGGCGCGATCCGGCCCTGGTCCGCCGCGTCTTGCGGGTGCTCCTCGTCGAGGACAACCACCACGTCGCCGATCTGATCAAGGGCGGCTTGCGCGCGGTGAACGACGACCTCTCGTTCCAGCTCTCGACCGCGTCCGACGGGCGCGAGGCCCTCGAGCTCCTGTCGACGAAGCCGTTCGATCTGGCGATCGTCGACATCTACCTGCCCGTGATCGATGGCGCCGAGGTGATCCGGCGCGCGCGCACCGAGCTGTCCCTCGATGGCTTGCCGATCCTCGCGGTCTCCGCCGGCGGGCAGTCGGCGCGCGAAGCGGCGGTGACGGCGGGCGCCAGCGAGTTCGTCGACAAGCCGGTACGGCTCCGCCAGGTGGTGGAGCTGGTCAAGCGGCTGTGCGCGGCGTAGCCAGGAGCGGCAAGGTGGCATGAGCGAGTCGACCCCGAAGCGAGTGTTCGTGATGGACGACAGCACGTTCGCGCTCGAGCTGACGCGAGCCGCGCTGGGCGAGGCCGGCATCGTCGCGGTGTGCGGCCGCGATCTCCACGATCTGGCCAAGCTGCCCGGCGCCAACGCCGACCTCATCCTCATGGATGTCGAGATGCCGGAGGCGTTCGGCGACGACGTCGCCAGCATGCTGGGCGGCGAGACCAGCGTGCCGGTTTACCTCCTGTCGAGCTTGCCGGGGGAGGAGCTCGAGCGGCGCGCCCGCGAGTGTGGCGCGGCCGGCTACATCGAGAAGCAGCTCGGCATCGCCGGCGTGGTCGCCTACGTGCGATCGATCCTCGGGGTCGAGGGGCACGGAGCGATCGAGGTGCCGACGCGGCTCGTCGCGGAGCTGGTCTCGACCGCCAACGGCCGCATCCGGCGCGCCGAGGGGGCGTTCGGGCGGAACGACACGGCGGCGGCCGGCATGGAGCTCCACACCCTGGCCGGCGAGGCCGCGCTGCTCGGCTTGCTCGAGGTGGCGCGCGCCGCGAGCGCCGGGCGCGTCGCGGCGTCGGCCGGACGCGAGCCGTTCGACGACGCGATCGCGGCGCTGCGCACGACCCTCGACGCCGCGGCCGGGGTCGCCAGCGTGCCGCGGCCGGCGGCGGTGGCGGCGCAGGGCCGCGTGCTCCTGCTCGACGACAGCGAGCTCTATCGCTCGGTCATGATGGCGATGCTCGAGGACGCGGGCTTCGAGGTGGTCGAGGCGCGGCGGCTGTCGGAGGCCCGGCATCGCATGCGCGCCGGCACGTACGACGTGGCGGTGCTCGACGTGCAGCTCGAGGACGGCCACGGCCACGAGCTCATCGACGAGCTGCGCCGGCACGTGCCCGGCGTCCGCATCGCGCTGCTCTCGTCCGATCCGCCGGGGGCCCACGCGGGCGCCGGCGAGGGCGCCGACGCCTGGTTGTCGAAGCTGCAGGAGCCCGACGAGATCGTGAAGGCGATCGCTGGCCTGGCCCGGCCCGCGTGATCGGGACGATCCAGGAGGGGCGATATCGCATCCTGCGCAAGCTGGGCGCGGGCGGGCAGGGCGAGGTGTACCTGGCGGAGCACGTGCACCTCGGCCGGCACGAGGCGATCAAGGTGCTGCGCGAGGACGTGGCGACCGACGCCGACTTCGTGTCCCGCTTCCGCCGCGAGGCGCGGGCCACCAACCGCGTGCAGCACCCGCACATCGTCGGGGTCTACGACTTCGGGCGCCTGCGCGACGGACGGTACTTCCTCGCCATGGAGTACGTCGACGGCGAGCGGCTCGACCACGTGATCGGCGGCGCGCCGCTGGGGGTCCGGCGCGCGCTGCGGATCGCGGCGCAGACGGCGCGGGCGCTCGGCCACGCGCACTCGCTCGAGGTCGTCCATCGCGACCTCAAGCCGGCGAACATCATCCTCACCCGCCACCGCACGCAGGACGACGTGGTGAAGGTGCTCGACTTCGGGATGGCCAAGATCCTGGAGAGCGCCGGGGTCGACAACGTCGTGCGCACGCTGGGCGGCACGCTGATCGGGACCGGGCCGTACATGGCGCCCGAGCAGTTCCTCGACCAGGCCAGCGCGGATCCCCGGATGGACGTCTACGGCGCCGGCTGCATCCTCTACGAGATGGTGACCGGCGCGACGCCGTTCGACGGCGGCATGGTCGCGCTGATGGACCAGCACATGCGCAAGCCGCCCGAGCGGCCGTCGCGGCGGCAGCCGGCAGCGGGCATCTCGCGCGAGCTCGACGAGCTGATCCTGCGCGCGCTCGCCAAGCGTCCGGGCGAGCGCTTCGCCGACGGCAACGCGCTCGCCGACGCGCTCGAGGCGCTGGTGGCCGCGGCGGCGCCGGCGCCGGCGGCGCGCAAGACCAAGCTCGGCGTCTCGGTGCCGCGGCCCCTCGACGACTTCGCGAGCGACACCGACACGGGCGCGCCGGGGCACCGCACGCCGGCGACCGGGCCGCCGGGCGGGACCGATCCGGGCGCGTCGTCGAGCGACGCGTCGTCCACCGACCGCATGACCCGGGTCGACGCGATCGAGATCGCCGCGGCCGCGCTCGAGCAGATCGCCGACGCGCTCCTCGACGCGCGCGCGGCGGACGCCGGGCTGGTCGCGCTCGCCGCCCAGCTCCGCGATCTGCGGGGTCACGCGGCGCGGCTGCGCGCCGAGGCCGAGGCGCTCGAGCAGCGGGCGAGCGCGCTCGAGCACTCCGCGCGCGAGCGTCAGGCGTCGCTCAGCTTCGCCATCGGCGAGCTGACGTTCGACCGCGACGCCGTCGACGACGCGGCCGGCGTGGACGTCGACGAGCAGATCGAGGCGCTCTCGCAGAGCCTGGCCAACCTGGGTGCGGAGACGCGAGCGACCCTGGTCATGCTCGACGAGCAGGCGCTCGCGTGCGCGGGCAGCCTGCACGACACGCTCGAGGCCGAGGCCGAGGCGGCGCGGCGCCTGGCGTCGATGATCGCGCCGGCGCTGGCCCGGCTCGACGACGTGAGGGCGGCCCCACTCGCGCGACAGCTCGATCAGGCGCGGGCCCTGCTCCTGACCGAGTGATGTGGCTACAATCGCCGCGTGACGCGGCGGACCGGGGATGACGCCACCGTGGCCCTGGGCAAGGGGGCCCGCGGCTCGCGGCGTGAGACGTCGCCGGAGGAGGAGCGCGGGGACGTCGACGCGTCCGCGCTGCCGGCGAAGGAGCGGCTGGGCGGTCGCTACCAGATCGTCGAGCTCCTGGGGAAGGGCGGGATGGGGGAGGTCTACCTCGCGATGGACGAGGTCCTCGCCGGCAAGGCCGTCGCCCTCAAGGTGGTCAATCGGCCCGAGGAAGACGAGGGCGCCGCGTCGCTCGACGAGCTGCGGCGCGAGGTGCTGCTCGCCCAGCAGGTGACGCACCGGAACGTCTGCCGCATCTACGATCTCGAGCGGCTCGACGGGCGATGGATGATCAAGATGGAGTGGATCGCGGGCGAGACGCTGGCGAGCCGCATCGCGCGCGGCCGGCTCGGGGTCGATGAGGCCCTCGCGATCGCGCGCCAGATCGCCCTCGGCCTCGAGGCCGCGCACCGCGAGGGCGTGATCCACCGCGATCTCAAGTCGAGCAACGTGATGATCGAGGAGAGCACGCGACGCGTCGTCGTGCTCGACTTCGGCATCGCGCAGGCGGCGAGCGGCGAGGTGGTCTCCGATCGTGCCGGGACGCCGGCGTTCATGGCGCCCGAGCAGGTGCGCGGGGCCAAGCTCGACGCCCGCAGCGACGTGTTCGCGCTCGGGTGCGTGCTCTTCCACATGCTCGCGGGCGAGGTGGCGTTCCCGGCGAGCACGCTCGACACCGCGGCGCGGGTGGGGACCCGTCCCGCGGCGCTCCCCGAGCTGCGCGCGCGCCGACCCGACGTGCCGCCGTGGCTGGCGCGCGTGGTCGCGCGGATGCTCGCGACCGATCCCGCCGCGAGGCCGCAGGACGCGACGGAGGTGAGGCGCCTGCTCGACGGGCCGCGTCGGCGGCGGATCGCGATCGCCGCGGCGATCGCCGGCGCCGCGGTGACCGCCGTGGCCGTCGTCGCGGTGGTGAAGGTGATGACGCAGCCGGCGCCGCGTCGCACCTGGACGCCGCTGGTGCAGGAGCTCGAGCCGGCGTACGACGAGAACGTCGACACGATCGCGTTCTCGCCCGACGGCACGCGCCTCGCGTTCTCGTCGGATCGCGAGCGCTCCGGGTGGTTGCGCGGGCGGGTGCGGACGGTCCGCGGCCCCGGCGCCGGCAAGGACGAGGTCGCGGTCACCCCGCCCGACAAGAACGCGCTGTTCGTGACGTTCTCGCGCGACGGCCGCTCGCTCCTCTTCACCGACATCGCCGACGGCATGTCGACGTGGCGCGTCCCCGTGGACGGCAGCGCGCCGGCCGAGCGCATCGGCGCCGGGTACGCGACCGACTGCGGCGGCAAGCTCCTGCGCCTCGAGTTCAGCTCGCCGGGTTGCCCCAACTGCCCCCGCTTCGTCCTGCGCGACGACGCCGGGGCCGAGCGCGAGGTCTTGCGCCTCGACAGCCAGGCCTTCGTGTCGACGTACCGGTGCGATCGCGCGGGCACGCGGTTCGTGTGGGGGCGCGCGGAGCAGGGGGCGCCGTTCTACCAGCCGTCGGATCTGTGGATCGCCGACGTCGCGACGGGGCGCGCGCGGCAGCTGACGAACGATCGGCGGCGCAACTCCTACCCGACGTTCACGCCCGACGGCAAGAGCATCGTGTTCGCGTCGGCGCGCGGCGGCAGCGTGACCAACCTCTGGGAGATGCGGCTCGACGGGGGGCAGCCGGTGCAGCTCACGTTCGGTGATGGCAACGATCTGCTCCCCGACGTCTCGCCCGACGGCACGATGGTCGCGTTCTCGGTCGACGTCACGTCGGCCCCGCTGTTCGCCCATCCGGTCGCGTCAGCCGGCGCCGGCGCCGGCGCTGGCGCGGGAGCGCGGACGCGCGCGACCCCGGCGCGCGTGATCCTCGTCCACCCGCAGGCGACGCCGGACGGCAAGGAGGTGATCGCCACCGACTTCGGGCCGCTCGAGCCGCGCATCGTCGCGGTGGCCGTCGCGGACGGCGCCGTGCGCGCGCTGGCGCCGGGGGCGATCGCCACGGTCACCCCCGACGGCCAGGACGTGGTCGTCGCGAGCGGCGGCGACGACGCGGCGCTGTCGATCGTCCCGCTGGCCGGCGGCGCGGCGCGGCCGCTGGGCGCCCTCGACGGACAGGTCCGCGCGATGCGCGCGGGCCCCGACCGCGTCGTGCACGTCATGCTCGATCGCGCGGCGTCGATCGAGGCGTGGCGCGTGCCGCTCGACGGCGGCGCGGCGGCGCGCGAGGCCGACGCGCCCTGGTGCTTCATCCATCCCGCGCCCGCCGGCGGCGCGACCTTGTGGACCCGCTGCTCCGCCGATGGCCCGGTCGCCGGCGTGCTCGTGCCGGCGGGCGGCACGCCGGATCCCGCCGCGCCCGGCCTGCGGATGGACGGCCAGCTGTTCTTCGGCGGCGATTTCGACGGGGCGGGCCGCGCGTACGTGGTCTACCAGGAGCCCAGGGTCGATCGCGTCGACGTCGCGACCGGCGTGGTCGCGACCCTCTTCGAGGCGGCGCTGTTCGGCGCGACCGTGTCCCCCGACGGCACGACCGTGTACTCGACCGAGCCCGTCGGGCGCTCGCGGCGCCACGTGATCACGAACTTCGCCGATCGCGTCCGGCCCTGACCAGGAACGCGACGACCGCCGCGACGAAGACGGCGCCGAGGAGCTGCCCGACCGTGCCGGTGAAGACCGTCGAGGTCGGCTTGGGCACGACGCCGCCGCCCCACAGCCCGGCGACCACGACGCCGGCGAGGCCCTCGCCCGCGACGAGGCCCGAGGCGGCGAGGATGCCGGCCGTGCCGGCCATCGCGTGGGCGCCCGCGGCGGCCGGTGGAGCGCCGGCATCGGCGAGGCGGCGCGCGAGGCCGCCGACGAAGATCGGCATCATCGACGCGAGCGGCAGGTACACGCCGATGGCGAAGGCGAGGCCGTGCACGCCCGCGATCATCGCGCCCGCCGCCAGCCCGGCGCCGGCGAGGACGAGGCCCCACGGCAGCGAGCCGTCGAGCTGCCCTTCGATGACGGTCTTCATGAGCGTCGCCTGCGGCGCCGGCAGCTCCTTGGTGCCGAACCCGAACTCCGCGCCGAGGAAGAGCAGGGTCGCGGCGACGGCCCAGCACGCGGTCGCCGCGCCGAGGTACTGGCCGACCTGCTGGATCGCCGGCGTGGCGCCGACCAGCTGGCCGGTCTTCAGATCCTGCGACATGTCGCCGGCGTTCGACGCCGCGGTCGCGACGATCGTGCCGCAGGTGAGGAGCGCGAGCATGCCCGACTGGTCGGTGAGCCCGAGCTGCTGGAAGACGAGGCCCATGCCGAGCAGCGTGACGAGCGTGATGCCGGAGGTCGGTTGCGACGTCACGCCGACGATGCCGACGATCCGCGACGCGACCGCGACGAAGACCAGGCCGAAGACCGCGACGCCGGCCGCCGGCACCAGGCGATGCTCGAGCGCGAAGTCGCCGGCGAGGAGCCCGGGGACGAGCGCGACCGCGAGCACGACGGCGACCACGCCCGCGCCGACGACCCAGCCCGGGACGTCGCGATCGCGCCGATCGGGCGACGCCTCGCCGCCGGAGCCGAGGCCGCGGACCACGGCGGTGAACGAGGCGGCCATCGCGGGCAGGCCGCGGAGGACGGTGATGATGCCGGCGCAGGCGACGGCGCCGGTGCCCACGTACCGCGCGTGGCTCTTCCACAGCGTGTAGGCGTCCGGCACCGGCTGGTGGGCGCTCGCCAGCATCGACGCCACGAGCGGGATGATCATGAGCGCGGAGATGAGGCCGCCGGAGACGCAGATCGCCGCCTGGCGGTAGCCCAGGATGAAGCCGACGCCGAGGAGCGCGGGCGCGACCTCGAGCGCGAGCTCGCCCCGTGGCAGGTGCGGGATCTCGACGTGGAGCTCGGTCGGCACCACGGCGAGGAGCGCGAGCGCGAGCTTGGCGACGGCGCCGAACGCGAGGCCGTAGAAGATCCAGCGCCCCGCGCTGTGGCCGGCGTCGGTCGCGCGCAGCACCTCGGCGCACGCCCGCCCCTCGGGGTAGGGCAGCTCGGCGTCGGCCTTGACGATGAGGAGGCGGCGCAGCGGCACCATCGCCGAGACGCCGAGCACGCCGCCGCACAGCGCGAGCCCGACGATCTGCTCGTAGGACGGCGGCGCGCCCCACAGCCACAAGGCCGGCAACGTGAAGATCGCGCCGGTCGCGAGCGAGGTCGACGCCGAGCCGATGGTCTGCGCGAGGTTGGTCTCGAGCAGCGACGGGCGCGCGCCGATCATCCGCGACAGCGCGACCGTCATCACGGCGACGGGGATCGACGTCGAGATGGTGAAGCCGACGCGCAGCCCGAGGTACGCGTTGGCGGCGCCGAACAGCGCGCCGAAGACGACCCCCATGACGACGGCGCGGAGCGTCGCCTCGCGGACGGTCGTGCCCCCGCTGCTCATCGCGCGCTACCGGGCGGCACCGTGTCGACGGCGAGCACGCCCAGGTCGTCCGCGCCGTGCCCGCGCCCGATGAGCTCGTCGGCGCGGCTGGCGATCGCGCGCAGGGCCGCGAGCGGCGCGTCGCCGACCGCGTCGAGCATGAGGCCCAGGTCCTTGCGCGCCATCGCCAGCTCGAACGTCGCCGCGAAGTCCCCCGCGGCCATGCGCTTGCCCCGGATGTCGATCGCGCCGCCGGGCTTGAGCCGCGCGAGCACGCTCATCGTGTCGGCCGCCGCCAGGCCCACGGCCTGGCCGACCGCGAGCGTGTCGGCCACACCGGCGGCGATCGCGACGAGCATGGCGTTGCCGACGAGCTTCATGCCCGCCGCGCGCCGCAGATCCTCGCCGACGTACCACAGGTCGCCGGTCATGGACGCGAGCGCGCCGTCGACGCGCGCGAACACGTCGCGCGGCCCGGCGCACAGCATGATGCCCTTGCCGTCGCGGGCCGCGGCCGGCGACATGAAGACCGGCGCGTGGAGGAAGGCTCGCCCCTCGGCGGCCAGCCGCGCCCCGCGCGCCGCGGCGCCGTCCGCCGACGTCGTCGTGTGATCGACGAAGACCGCGTCCGGCGGCGCGTCGGCGAGGGCCGCCGCCAGCACGTCGTCCACCGCCGCGTCGTCCTTGAGGCAGAGGTGGATCCGGTCGGCGTCACGCGCCGCGTCAGCCGGCGTGGCCGCGAGCCGGGCGCCGGCGGCCTCGAGCGGCGCCGCCTTCGCCGCCGTGCGGTTCCAGACGGTGACGCCCGCCGTCGTCGCCAGCAGATGGTGCACGAAGCCCGAGCCGAGCATCCCGGTGCCGAGAAACGCGATGCGCATGGCCCGCACGGTAGCCGCTCTACCTGCGGTAGAACAACCCCATGACAGATCCGAGCGCGCGGCTGATCGAGACGATCCGCTCGAGCATCATCGGCGACGATCAGGCGATCGACGGACCGTACGGCCCGCGCCGCGTCACGTACGCCGACTACACCGCGTCGGGCCGCTCGCTCACCTTCCTCGAGGACTACATCCGGCATCACGTGATGCCGCTCTACGCCAACACGCACACCGAGACGTCGGGCACCGGCCGCCAGACCACGCGCTTCCGCGAGGAGGCGCGCGCGATCATCAAGCAGGCGGTCGGCGGCGGCCCGGACGACGTCGTCATCTTCTGCGGCTCCGGCGCCACCGGCGCGATCAACAAGCTCATCGACGTCCTCAACCTGCGCATCCCCGCCGACCTCGACGCGCGCTACGAGCTGTCGTCGCACATCCCGAGCGGCGAACGCCCGGTCGTCTTCATCGGGCCCTACGAGCACCACTCCAACGAGCTGCCGTGGCGCGAGTCGATCGCCGACGTCGTCGTCATCGGCGAGGACGCCGACGGCCACGTCGATCTGGCGGCGCTCGAGGCCGAGCTCGTGCGCCACGCGGCGCGGCCGCTCAAGATCGGCAGCTTCTCCGCCGCCTCGAACGTCACCGGCATCGGCAGCGACACCCAGGCGATCGGCGCGCTCCTCCAGCGCCACGGCGCGCTCGCGTTCTGGGACTTCGCCGCCGCCGGCCCCTACGTGAAGATCGAGATGGGCGACCACATGGACGCGATCTTCCTGTCGCCGCACAAGTTCATCGGCGGCCCGGGCACGCCCGGCGTCCTCGTCGCCAAGCGCCGCCTGTTCAAGAACCGCGTCCCCGGCACGCCCGGCGGCGGCACGGTCGCGTACGTGAACCCCGAGGAGCACCGCTACCTCGTCGATCCCGAGCATCGCGAGGAGGGCGGCACGCCGGCGATCATCGAGTCGATCCGCGCCGGGCTCGTGTTCCAGCTCAAGGAGGCCGTCGGCTGCCCGACCATCCGCGCCCGCGAGGAGGACTTCATCCACCGCGCGATCGCGTCGTGGGCCGAGAACCCGAGCATCGGCATCCTGGGCAACCGCGACGCGTGGCGACTGTCGATCGTCTCGTTCGTCGTCCGTCACGGCTCGCGTTACCTGCACCACAACTTCATCGTCGCGCTCCTGAACGACCTGTTCGGCATCCAGGCCCGCGGCGGCTGCTCGTGCGCGGGGCCGTACGGCCACCGTCTCCTCGGCATCGACCTCGCCACGTCCAAGGAGTTCGAGCGCGAGATCGTGCGCGGCTGCGAGGGCATCAAGCCCGGGTGGGTGCGCGTCAACTTCAACTACTTCCTGTCCGAGGCCCAGTTCCAGTTCCTGCTCGACGCGATCCACATGATCGCGGAGCACGGCTGGAAGCTCTTGCCCGACTACCGCTTCGCGCCCGAGACCGGGCTCTGGCACCACGCCGCAGGCGCGCCCGACGCCGCGATGCGTCTCGCCGACATCTCGTATCGCGCGGGCAAGATGGAGTATCGCTCGCGGCAGGCGACCGAGCCGGAGAGCGCTCTGCCCGGCTATCTCGACGACGCCCGCCGCATCTTCGCGGAGGCCGTCGACGGCCGGCGCGGGCGCGTCGCGCGCGACCCCTTGCTGACCCCGGACTTCGAGCACCTCCGCTGGTTCTGGCTGCCGCGCGAGATCGCGGGCGAGCTCGACGGGCGCGAGGTCTCGGCGGGCGCCGGCATCTGACGGCCGTCTTCTGCCGACTCCCGTGGTGATGCGCACACGCGTCACCTTTGCCGTGCACCGAGAACTGCTGATGTTAGGCTCCGCGCCACATGTCGACCCGGGTCATCATTCCTAGCGTTCTCCTCGGCGCGCTCGCGCTCGTCGCCGTTCCCTCCCTCGCCGCCGCGCAGGCCCCGCCGCCGCCGCCGCCACCGCCCGGCGCGCCGCCGCCGCCGGGAGGCTACGGCGTACCCGCCGGTCCGGATCGCAGCGGCATGACGTTCGAGCTGAGCCTCGGCTTCGGCATCACCTCGGTCTCGCCCGAGAATGGCGAGGGCGAGTCGTACAACGGGCTCTCGGGCCTCAACATCGGCGTCGGGACCTGGATCTCACCGACGACGGCGGTCACCGGGCGCATCGCGGTGACGTCGTTCACGCAGGACTTCAGCGAGTTCGGCGGGCCCGAGGTGCAGTTCATCGCCGGCATGCTCGGCATCACCGCCCAGCAGATGGTCACCGACGTCGCGTGGGTCGGCGGCGGCCTCGGCATCGGCATCCTGACCGACGACCAGGAAGGCACGGACGCGGAGAGCGGCCTCTCGCTCGATCTGCGCGCCGGGTACAACTTCTACCAGTCGACGAAGAACGCGTTCTACGCCTCCGTCGAGTTGACGCCGGGGTTCTTCGATGGGGGTCGAGTCACCGGCATCGGTCTACAGGTCGGCTGGCAGGCGCTCTGACTCGGTCACGCGCTGTGAGCGGTCGCGCGCTCGCGCGGTGGTAGAGTCGATCCACGCGTGAGCGACGATCTCGAGAGAGCCACCTGGATCACGCCCCACCACGGGCGCAGCTCGGCGCTTTCGGTTCGCCGCTGTCGGCTCGAGGTCGTCGCCGGCGCCGACGTCGGCACCGTCATCGAGCTGGCGCAGCCGGCGTTCGTGATCGGCCGCGCCGGTGGCAGCGCGGATCTCGCGCTCAACGATCCCAAGGTCTCCGGCCTGCACTGCGAGCTCCGGCTCGAGGCCGGCGGCTATCGCCTGCGCGATCTGTCGTCGACCAACGGCACGTACGTGCGCGGCGTGCGCGTGGTCGAGGCGTGGCTCGCGCCGGGCTCGACGATCGCGGTGGGCAAGAGCGCCGTCCTGTTCACGCCGCTGGCCGACGCGGTGGATCTGCCGCTGTGGGGCGAGGCCGGGCTCGCTGGCCTCGTCGGGCAGAGCCCGCCGATGCGCCACCTGTTCGAGATGATCGAGCGCTTCGCCCGCAGCGACGCCACCGTGCTCGTGCAGGGCGAGACCGGCACCGGCAAGGAGCTGGTCGCCGACGCGATCCACCAGCGCTCGCTTCGCGCCGGCGGCCCGTTCCAGGTCCTCGACTGCTCGTCGCTGCCCGACCAGCTCGTCGAGGATCAGCTCTTCGGCCACGAGCCGGGCGCGTTCACCGGCGCCGCCCGCGCGACCATGGGCGTCTTCGAGGCCGCGCACGGCGGGACCCTCTTCCTCGACGAGATCGGCGAGCTGCCGCTCGACACCCAGGCCAAGCTCCTGCGCGCGGTCGAGAGCCGCCGCATCCGCCGCATCGGCTCGACCAAGCAGATCGCGTGTGACGTGCGCATCGTCGCCGCCACCAACCGCGATCTCGCGGTCGAGGTGAACCGCGGCACCTTCCGCGCCGATCTCTACTACCGGCTCGCGGTCGCGCGCCTCACCGTGCCGTCGCTTCGCGACCGGCGCGACGACATCCCGCTCCTGGTCGAGCACTTCCTGCGCCAGCTCGACGGCGCCGGCGTGGCGCCGTTGCCCCACGACTTCCTCGATCGCGCGCAGGCCCACGCGTGGCCGGGCAACGTGCGCGAGCTGCGCAACGCCGTCGAGCGCGCCGCGCTCCTGCCGCATCACCCCACCGTGCTGTCGGCCGAGGCGGCGCCGCGCGCGACGACCGGCGGCGGAACGACGATCGACGTCACCGTGCCGTTCAAGGTCGCCAAGCAGCGCATGATCGACGACTTCGATCGCCGCTACCTGGAGGCGCTGCTCGCCGCCAACGACGGCAACATCTCGGCGGCCGCGCGCGCGGCCGGCATCGATCGCATGTCGATCTACAAGATGATCAAGCGCCTCGGCCTCGACGATCGCGGCGACGAGGAACCCACGAACAGCGCCGCCCGGTCACCCTGAGCGAAGCCCGAAGGGCCGAGTCGAAGGGCCGAGTCGAGGGGCGCGCTCCCTTCAGTTCGCCGGCGTCATCGTCACGACGGTCGCCGACGTGCCGCCGGTCATCACCCGCCGTGTGCCCATGCCGGGCTTGGTGATCTCGACCAGCGCCGGGCGCTTGGTCATGACGACGAAGGTGCCCGACGCGTCGGTGCCCGGGCCGTCGTGCAGGGTGAAGCCGGTGCCCGACGGGGTCGCGAACCGCACCTCGGCGCCCGGCGTCGAGGTCGTCACCGTGGCGCCGACCACCGGCCGGCGCTGGTCGTCGAGCACGACGCCGAACACGGCGCTCGGGAACGCGATCTGGTCCTCGATGGAGAAGGTCGCGTCGCGCGCGAGATCGTAGGGGATGTAGTGGAACTCGGCCTCGGCGCCGCATGCCCCGCGCCCCGCCGGCGTGAGGCAGCCGTCGCCGGCGTAGACCCCGTCGAACGTGTAGAGCCCGAGGCACGAGCCGGTCGACGCCGCCGAGAACGAGTAGGGCAGCGTCAGCATGCCCTCGGCGTTCGTGGGCTGCGGCGGCGTCCAGAAGTAGAACCACCACTGGTAGCCGGCGAAGTTGTTGTAGAGGAGCGTGGGGAACAGATCGCCCGGCTGCGCCTGCAGGCCCTCGACCGCGACGCAGCTGCCGTTGGCGACGAGCGACGGGAAGTCGACGACGCGCACCGGCGTCGGCTGGTCGATGCGGTCGGCGCACGAGAGCACGCCGCGCATCGGCAGCTCGATCTCGTCGCCCCACTGGTCGCTCGAGGCGACGAAGATCGTGGGCCCGACGGCGCTGCCCTCGGTGCAGCCGCCGGCCGCCGCGACGCCGCGGACCTGGATGCCGATGATCTCGAACGGCGGCAGGTCGAGGTCGAAGATGCCGGAGAGGTTGTGATCCTGGAGCGAGCGCACGCTGCCGGGCTCGACCTCGACACAGTGGTAGGTCTCGTCCTCGAGCCGGCGGCCGGTGAGGGTGAGCTGGACCGCGGTGACGCAGCTGGTGTCGACGTCGTCGCCCTGCGGCGGGACGAGCCGCATCTCGACCGCCTTCTCGCAGCCCGCCGAGAGGACGGTGACGGCGGCGACGACGAGGGCGGCGAGGGCGCGCATCAGAACCCCCGGATGGTCGTGGGTTCGCGCGACATGAGCTCGTAGGTCGCGTAGCCACCGCCGGCGAGCGCCGCGACGCCGACCCAGACGTACCAGCGTTCGTACCAGGCCGGGTCGCGGTCGCGGCGGAAGCCAGCGTCGACGCCGAGCAGATCCGCGAGGACGGCGGTGCGCGAGGCCTCGCGGAGGGACATCGGCGCCGACACGGTGCGCGCGTCGAGATCGAAGACGCGCACCGTCAGCTCCTCTTCGCCCTCGATGACGAGCAGCCGGCGCGCGCCGGTGATCTTGGCGAGCGGGCGCGCCTTCTTGAGGCGGGCCTGGTCGTCGCGCGCGGCGCTGACGGCGTCACGCGCCCGGCGGGCGCGCGCGACCTCGCTCTCGGGCGAGAGCTCGACCTCGAGCTCGACGGTGCGGTTGGGGCCGACGCGCACGAGCTTGGCGAACGGGCTCTTCCGTGGCGCGGTGACGACGACGAGGTGGTAACCGGCCGCGAGCGCGAGGGGGCCACCGAGCCGGGCCATGGGGCCGCCATCGACCGCGACCCGGACGTCCTCGTCGGGCACGTCGACGAGCCCGATCGCGATCTTGCCGTCGGGGAGCTCGGCGTTGCGCGCGCGCTCGATCACGCGGCGGACGCGCGGTGGCGTGGTCTCGCGGTCGATCGGGCGATCTGGGTCGAGGCGATACGAGGCGGCGAACCAGGTCTCGGCGTCGGCGGCGTCGTCGAGCTCGTCCGCGATCATGCCGCGCCAGTGGAGCAGCTCGGCGAGCGGCTTGGCGATGCGCTCGGGATCGCCGGTCGTGAGCAGGTCGTTCACCGACTGCTCCAGCAGCTCCTCCGCGCCGTCGTAGTCGAACTTCTCGAACGCCGCCTTGATGGGCCCGAGGTTGGCGCCGGTGGAGCCATCGAGCGCCGCGGCGAGGTCGGGCGGCGTCGGGTGGAGCGCGCCGAGCGCGTCGAGGCGCTTGCGCAGGCGCGCGAGCTGACGCTCGGAGGCCGGGGCGACGCCGGGCGCGGCGGCGTTGACGAGGGCGACGCCTTCGTCGGCGAGGGTGTCGGCGTCGTCGTCGGCGTCGGCGAGGGCGGGCGGGGCGAGCGCGAGGACGGCGACGACGGTCGTGAGGGCCGCGCGGAGGGTCACGGCACGAGCCTGACGTTGAGGGTCTTGGGCTTGCCGGGGCGGACGGTGACGGTGACGGTCTTGCGGATCTTGGACTCGGGGTTGTAGAGCGAGATGTCGTGGATGCCGGCGGGGAGCGTCAGCGTCGTCGGGGTCTCGATGCGCTTGCCGTTCTGTTCGACGTAGGCCCAGGGGCGGGCGTAGATGCGGACCGTGCCGGAGCCGGGGACTTCGAGGGCGTTCGTGTTTCCCGTGCCCGTGCCCGTGCCCGTGCCCGTGCCCGTGCCCGTGCCCGATCCGAGGCGCGAGGTTTCGACGGTGGCGGGGGAGGGGCGCGAGGGGCGCGACGCGGGCTTGGTGGTGGTCGGGGAGGTGCGCTTGGACTTGGGAGGCCGAGCGGTGCGATCGGGATCGGTGATGGTGACGGGATCCATGGCGATCTCGTCGGGGGTTTCGGCCTGGGCCTGGGCCTGGGCTTGGGCCTGGGCCTGGGCCTGGGCCTGGGCCTGGGCCTGGGCCTGGGCCTGGGCCTGGGTTTCGGTGAGGGTTTCGGTTTCGGTGAGGGTTTCGGTTGCCGCGAGGGTTGGGGTGGTGCGGGAAACGATCGTGGCTGCGGTGGCGCTGCCGATGAGGGCGGCGAGGCCGATGATGAGGGCTGCCGGGCGCCAGGGAGAGCGCGTCGGGGAGGTCTGGCTCGTCCACGCGTGCGGCGTCGCGGACTCGGCGCGCGCGTTCACCGTGCCCATCGCGATCGCCTGGTGGGAGGGATCCGTGCCCTCGAGGAGCAGCGACTTGGTCACCAGCGTGACCGGGCTCTGCGTGACCTGCGTGCGCGAGGGGGCGGGCTTGCGCTCGACCGAGGTCTCGTCGCCGGCGCCGACGCCGAGCTCGGCGATGGCGGATGCGAGCTCGGCGGCGCCCTCGCGCCAGCCGCACGCGAAGCGGATCTCGGCGAGCGCGTCGTGGAGCTGCTGGAGGCGGGAATAGCGGTCCTGCGGCTCGGGCGCCATCGCGCGCAGGCAGGCCGCCTCGAGGTGGAGCGGGATGTCGGGGCGGAGCGCGCGCGGCGGGCGCACGTTCTCGACGGCGCCGGCCTCGCGGCCGTGCTCGCTCACGCGCCGCGCGAACGGGTGAACGCCGGTGATGAGCTCGTAGAGCACCACGCCCAGCGCGAACTGATCGCTGCGCGGCGTGAGCGCCTCGCCGCGCGCCTGCTCGGGCGGCATGTACGCCCACTTGCCTTCGACCGCGGCGGCGGTGCCCTCGCGTCGCGCGATGCCGAAGTCGGCGACCTTCACCTCGCCGGCCCTGGTGAGCAGGACGTTCGACGGGCTCACGTCGGCGTGGACGATCGCGCCGGTCGGCCGCGCGTGTGCGTACTCGAGCCCGGCGCACGCGGCCTGCACGATGTACGCGGCCAGCCCGAGCGGCACTGGGCCGCCGGTGCGCGCGCGCCGCACGTTGATCAGCTGGCGCAGGCTGGGCCCGTCGACGAACTCCATCACCAGGAAGACGTCGTCGCCGTCGCGCACGAGATCGAGCACGCTGATCACGTTCGTGTGCTGCAGGCCGACCAGGAGCTTCGCCTCGGCGACCAGGCGCGCCACGAACTCCTCGTCGCGCGCGCGCTCGGCGAGCAGCCGCTTGATCGCCACTGGCTTCTGGAAGCCGAGGCTGCCGAGCGCGTGACCGGAGAACACCTCGGCCATGCCCCCGCGGCCGAGCAGCTCGCCGAGCACGTAGCGGCCGCCGGCGGGGCGCCGGTTCGGTGGGGCGCTGCGACCACTCCGGCCGGACAGGCCCTTCGCCTGCTCGGTCGGACGCTCGCGGACGCTGGACGTGTTCCCCACACCCCCATGTCGAGCAAGGTGCGGGCCAGCGATAAGTCGCTCTGATGACGCGGATCTACGTGCGTGAACGTCGACCGCCCGTCTCAGGTGGGGGGGAAAGTCCCGCCACGTCGGGGAGGCGCGGTGGAGTCAGAAGACCCGCGTGAGGACCGGGAGGACCAGGGGGCTGGTGCGTGGTGACCCCGGCGGGTCGTTCACCGCGAAGAGCCGGTCGTGCCCGCGCCACACGAGATACCCGAGCCCCACCGAGGCGGCGGCGAACCCGAGGCGCACCGGGAGTCGCTGCCACTCCGTGCGCAGCCCGAGGATGTTCATCGACTTCACGAGGTCGTTGTGCGGCGAGAACACGACCGTGTCCTTCGCGAAGTCGACCCAGAACGCGGTCGCGAGCACGGTGAGCACGAGCTGACCGTACGCGCCGTCGGGATACGCGCTCGACTCGAACAGCGCGACGTAGCCGCCGAGCATCACCAGGTCGGTGATCTTGGGCGCCATGAAGAAGAACAGCCGCGGGCCGTCGCCGCGCACGCCGCGCACGCGCGTGAGCCCGAGCTGGAACGCGCCGGTCACGGGCGCGCGCCCCGGCCACGGTCGGAACTGGATCGTGTCGCCGCCGACGAGCTCGGCGGCGACGACGTGACCGCCCTCGTGCACGACCGTCCCCAGGAACCACGTCGGCAGCGCCATCGCGAGGCCGACGCCGACGATGCGCTGGTCGCTCGGTTCGTCGGCGCGTGCGGTCGTCGCGCTGGCGAGCAACGCCACGAGCGCCACGATCGCGGCTCTCACGGCTGGACGCCCGAGAGGAACGTGATCGCCGCGCGCGCGTCGGCCACGAGGCACTCGTTCACGTTCTTGCCCTTCCACTTGCCGACCTTGCCCTTGCGGAAGAGCGCCTGCTCGAGCGCCGGGACCGCACGCTTGTCGCCGAGGGCGCGCAGCTTGGCGACCGCCTCCTTGCGCTGCGAGCACAGATCGCGCTGCTCGAGATCGTAGAGATAGCTCTTCAGCCAGTCGATCTCGTGCGAGAGGCCGAGCTTCTCGGCGACCGCCGCCGCCGGCCGACGGCGCGGCATGTCGGAGCCGCTGGCGAGCGCGATCACCGTCTTCCTCGCGTCGGCGTCGTCGAGCTTGACCCGGAGCGAGAGGGCCGCCATCGCCGCGTCGATGTCGGTGTCCTGCGAGATCGTGCGCAGCGCCGAGCGCATCGCCGGGTCCCCGACCTTGCGCGGATCGAGCTCGACCGCGCGCTTGTAGGCGCCGACGGCGTCGCCGTTCTTGCGCTGCGCCTGGTAGGCGTGGCCGAGCTGGAGCTGCGCGTCGGCGTCGGTCGCCGTCTGCTTCTTCGCCGCCTCGATCACCTTGATCGCCTCGGCGGGCTTGCCCCGCTCGAGGAGCGCGGCGGCCTTGCCCGCGACCGTCGTCGGATCCGGCGGGCGCGACGCCGGCGGCGCGGGGGGGCGCACGAGGATCGCGATGAGCACGCCGAGCGCGGCCGCGCCGACGAGCGCGAGCGCCGCGATGAGCGCGAGCGGCGGGCTCGGCTTGCGCCGGTTGTGGGCGAGCAGGACCGGCGCCGAGGACATGGCCGGCCGGGCGTCGAGCGCGAGCGCGGGCGTGGGCGTGAGCCCGTCGTTCGCTCCCGCCGGCGGCGGTGCGCCCGGCCCCTCGTACGTCGGATCGACGAGGAGCTGCTGCACCTGATCGATCGCGGCGATGTACTCGCCGGCCGTCGTCCACCGCTCTTCGCGACGCTTGGCCAGGCCCTTGCGGATGATGTCCTCGACCGCCGCCGGCACGCCGCGGTTCTGGCCCTGCACGCGCGAGAGCAGCTCGGTCATCGAGGGCACCGGCCGCGACGTGTGCATCGAGAGGATCTCGAGCTTGTCGTCCGACCAGAACGGCGGTCGACCGCAGATCATCTCGAACGCCATCACCGACGCGCCGTAGAGATCGCTGCGACCATCGAGCGGGCTGCCCAGCGCCTGCTCGGGCGACATGTAGACCGGGGTGCCGAAGGCGACGCCCGCCTGCGTCAGCCGTACGCCGTCGTCGACCTCGCGTCCGTCCATCATCTTGGCGATGCCGAAGTCGAGGATCTTGGCGAACTCCGGATCGGTCTCGGTCGCGACGACGTAGACGTTCTCGGGCTTCACGTCGCGATGCACGATGCCTTGCTGATGCGCATGGCCGAGGCCGGCGAGCACGTGGCGCAGGAGCTTGAGCGCGCGCTCGGCGGGCAGTGGCGCCTCGGCGTCCATCAGCTCGCCGAGCGAGCGGCCGTCGAGGAGGTCCATCACCAGGAACAGCGTGCCGTCGGCGAGTCGGCCGAAATCGGAGACGCCCACACAGTTGGGGTGATCGATGCGGCCGATCGCGATCGCCTCGCGCTCGAAGCGCGCGCGCAGCTCGGGCACGGCGGCGAGCGAGGGGTGGAGCAGCTTGATCGCGATGGGGCGCCGGATCGCGATGTGCTCGGCCTTGTAGACGACGCCCATGCCGCCGCGGCCGAGCAGCTTGTCGAGCCGGTAGCGGCCGTCGATGACCTGACCGATCCGGGCCAGGTCCTCACCCTCATCGGGCGTCTGGACCTTCGTCTTCGGCTCGGTCGACGGCATGACCCCACGGTTCTAACACGGGAAGGGAGGCTCATCTCCGAGACGGGAACGTCGTACGATGCGAGCGTGAGCGACTCGGACGAGCCCGCCCGTGCCCACGTGCACGCGATCGCGCTCGCCGCGGCGGGCGTGTCGGTGTGGGTGTGGGACGTGCAGGGCGCGACCTGCCAGGTGAGCGGCGGCGCGCTCGTCGGATGGCCGACCGACGAGCGGATCGGCGCGGATGATCTGCTCGCGCGCGTCGCATCCGACGACCGCGAGGCGGTGAGGCGCGCGCTGCGCGAGTTGCCTGCGCGCGGCCGGATCGACGTGCGCTTCCGCGTCGCCCACGAGGGCGTCGAGCGCTGGCTCGAGCTGCGTGGCTGGCGCGAGCCGGGCGGCTGCGTGGTCGCGGCGTGCACCGACGTCTCCGACGACGTGCGCGCGCGCGAGGTCGAGCTGCGCCGCCGCCAGATCGTCATCCGCCAGAACCAGGCGCTGCGGCGGATGGCCGGGCGGCTCGTCGAGGGCACCGACCTCGGGACGATCCTGACCGCGAGCTGCACCGACATCGCGCACGCGCTCGAGGTCGCGCGCGTCGGCGTGTGGATCCTCGACGACGACGAGACGACGCTGCGGTGCCTCACGCGCGTCGACAACGGCGCCGGGCTGGTGGTGCCCGGGGAGGTCATCGAGGCCGCCGTGTGCCCGCGTTACTTCGAGGCGGTCCGGCGCGACCGCGCCATCGTCGCCGACGACGCGGTGCGGGATCGGCTGACCTCGGAGCGCGCGCCGTCCTTCGTGGCGAGCGGCGTCGCCTCGGTGCTGGACGCGCCGTGCCGGATCGGCGGCCGCGTCGTGGGCGTGGTGTGCCACGAGCACGTCGGCGAGGTGCGCTCGTGGACGCTCGAGGAGCAGGCCTTCGCCGGCTCCGTCGCCGATCAGGTCTCCCTCGTCCTCGAGGGTTTCCGTCGACGCCAGGTCGAGGAGGTGCAGGTGACGCTCGAGGACAGCCTGCGCCAGGCCCAGAAGATGGAGGCGATCGGCCTGCTCGCCGGCGGCGTCGCGCACGACCTCAACAACCTGCTCACCCCCGTCCTCATGTGCGGCGAGATGCTGCAGGAGGACCTGCGCGAGCAGCCCGCGCAGTACGAGCTCGTCGAGTCGATCGTCACGGCGGCGCTCGACGCCCGCTCGCTCGTCGCCCAGCTCCTCGCGTTCTCGCGCAAGCAGGTGCTCGAGCTGCGCGACCTCGACGCGGCCGAGGAGGTGCGGCGCACGGTCAAGCTCCTCCGCCGCACGCTGCCCGAGACGATCACGATCGAGCTCGCGCTCGAGACCGGCGTGGTGGTGCGCGCCGACTCGATGCAGCTCCAGCAGGTGCTCCTCAACCTGGCGATCAACGCGCGCGACGCGATGCCCGGCGGCGGCACCCTGAACATCGCGGTCACGGGCCAGGCCGACGTCGCGTGCATCGTCGTCGAGGACACGGGCTGCGGCATGGACGAGGAGACCGTCCCCCACATCTTCGAGCCCTTCTTCACGACCAAGGGCCTCGCGCGCGGCACCGGCCTCGGCCTCTCGACCGTCTACGGCATCATCCAGCAGCACGACGGCACGATCACCGTGTCGAGCGCGGTCGGGAAGGGGACCCGCTTCGAGATCCGGCTACCCGTCGGCGGCGGCGCGCCGTCGAAGTCCGGCGAGCTCCGCTCCATCTCGTCTGCGACCGCCGCCGCCGCCGCGCGCGCGAGCCAGACGATCCTCGTCGTCGAGGACGAGCCCGCCGTGCGTGGTCTCGTCGTCCGCCTCCTGGGCCGCGAGGGCTACCGCGTGCTCAACGCCCCCGGCCCCGACGAGGCGATCCACCTCGCCGCCGCCCACGCCGGCGACATCGCCCTCGTCCTCACCGACGTGGTCATGCCCGGGATGAACGGCCGCCGCATGTTCGACGAGATCCGCGCCGCACGCCCCGGCACCCGGGTCATCTACATGAGCGGCTACGACCAGGACGTCCTCGCGCCCCAGGGTGTGCTCGCCTCCTCGGTCCGGCTCCTGAGAAAGCCGTTCACCGCGGCGGATCTTCTCCGCACCGTCGCCGACGTCCTGCGCGCCGAAAATCCCGCGTCCCCCGTGGACAAGCCTCCGGTCGCCTTGTAGCTTTCGCCTCCCACGCCCAGGTAGCTCAGCTGGTAGAGCAGCGGACTGAAAATCCGCGTGTCGGCGGTTCAACTCCGTCCCTGGGCACAGCAACTTGCGAAGGATCTTGGCGGGGTTGGCGTCGCAGGCGTTGCTCCCGTCTCACCGGTAGCAGGGGTTCTGCTACCCATTTGCTACCGGGAGCAGCGCCGGCGCCGCCCTCGGCGCGGGTTTCCTGCGCCGGCCGGAGCGGGACGACGGCGCCGCCGTGGCGCCGCCACCGCTTGTGCCGGGCGGGCCGGTCGGCCTTGGCGGTGACCTCCGGCATGGCGACGCTGGGGAGCTGCCCGACGGCGGCGATCTTGGAGGCGTCGTTCAGGTGGCCGTAGACGAGCTCCACCATGCGCGACGTCGTGTGGCCGAGCAGCTTGGCCACGACCATCGAGTCGACGCCGCGCTGCTTGAGCCAGCTCGCGAACGTGCGCCGCAGGTCGTTGGGGCTGACGTGCGCCATGGGGGCCGGCGGCTTCTCCCCACGCTGGGCGGCCTCCATGGCGCGCCGCGCGTTGACCGCGTTCACGGCGACCGCCAGGTCGCGCCGCACGTTGCCCCAGGGCTCGACGATCGTGCCGACGCGCTTGTCGGTGTCGATCGTCTCGAGGACGGCGCGCATCTGCGGGTGCAGCGGCACCCAGCGCCGCGCCTTCATGGTCTTGGTGCCGGGCAGGAGCATCAGCCCGCGCTGCCAGTCGATGCCGTCCCACCGGATGCCCTCGACCTCGGACAGCCGCCCGCCCGAGTACACCGCGCACAGGAGCCACAGCCGCCGCTCCGGCTTCAGCGCGGCGAGCAGCCACTCGAACTCCTGCTCGGGCAGGTAGCGATCGCGTGGCACGTAGGGCACGCGGAAGCGCGGGATGAGCCCACGTGGGTCGACCGCCAGCAACTTCCGATCGTGCGCGAGCATCAGCGCGCGCCGCAGCGTCACGAGCTCCTTGCGGACCGACTCCTTGGCGCCCCCTTCCTCCAGCCGCTCCGTGATGTACGCCTGCACGCGGTCCAGCGTCAGCGATCCGATCGGCTCACCTCCGAGCAGCCTCAACAGGTGCCCGGCCTTCTGCGTGTACATGCTCGTCGTCGCCGCGGCGACATCCATGCAGCCCTTGTCGATGAAGTCGTTCAGGACGTCGGCGACCGTGGGGCCTCCCTGCGCCGCCGCGGATGGACCAAGCGAAGTCTGCTCTTCGCGTTCGAGCTGGCGGAGCACGGCTCGCGCTGCGGCTCGGTCCTGCTGCTTGGTGCACACGATGCGGCGCTTGCCGTCGGCGGCGTAGTAGTAGCCGTACCAGACCGTCCCGCCGTTCTTCTTGTAGAGCCTGTCGCCCATGGGGTCTCCGTCCTTCGTTGCAGGTACGCTTCGAACGCTGCCTCGCTAACGCGTACGCCGCGACTTCCGATCACGACGTGCAGCATTCGCCGCTTGATTTCTCGGTACGCGGTCGCCCGCGACACGTTGAGCCGTCGCGCGATCTCGTCGGCGTCCAGCAGCGCCGGCGTCATGGCGCCCCTCCGCAAAGTCGCGGAGGACCTTCGTCACAAGGCCGCCGAGCTTTCGGCCATCGGCGCGTGCAAGCTGCGTCAGCTCTTCCTTCAGCCACTTCGGGAGCCGAAAGGTGAGCGTCGCGTCCTTCTCCATGAGAGACATTGTAACACATGGTGCTTGATCCATTCAGCGTGGATGTGAGCAACGCGTCGTTGTCGACCAGTTCAACTGCTCGCTTGCTCGCCTATTGCCACTTTTTGATCGTGACGCACTTGCCCGGCAGGACGCAGCCCTTCGTAGTTGGGCAGTACTCCAATATGCCCGGGCACGGTTCGCATTTGCCCTCCACGCAGATTTGCTCATTGCTGCAGGTGCACTGACCACACGGCGAGGGACCGCATGCGCCTGGATAGCACTTACAACCTTCGCAGATTCCCGTGACTCTTGAACAGCCAGTACCCGCAGGGCACGGGCAAATGCCACCGCAGCCGTTGTCGGAGCAACCCTGCGAACAATCGGGCACGCACGCGTGGCAAGGATCTGTCGCGAGGTCCGTAAAGATCACCCGGTTCAGAGTGACGTGCGACTTGTTGTCGGTGCGCGCGATGCGAAGCCTAAGCGTGCTGTCGGCGAAGCCCGAGACGAGCGCCTTCTCGCAGAAGCGCCCGTGAACCGTGGCGGTATGATCCATAGATCGGATCGATGCCCTTGGCATGAGAACACGCGGATCATCGGGGTGCCGCGGTGTCGGCTGCTCGTTGACCGCTGTGATGTGCAAGGTGAGCCATCAGCGACGCCGGGGTGACAGCGAGGCGGGGGGCCGGGAGGCTCGTC
>ERZ761602.252-NODE-252-length-126909-cov-10.796554_pt1 | contig 126909 bp, 123 predicted proteins | sample MGYA00512165_ERZ761602 | MGnify/ENA primary metagenome ERZ761602 (study PRJEB28899, sample SAMN02445085) | bioreactor sludge metagenome | biome: EBPR sludge; isolation source: Thorneside wastewater treatment plant | place: Australia: Brisbane, Thorneside...
CAGACGAACGGCCATCGCCATTCGCCTGTGTATTATTGAGACACATCACTAGCATGAGCGCGGCCGTGAGGGCCGATCGTCCCTTGTAGGCTGCTTCGTTCCGCGTCGCCATCAGGGAGGTTGCGGCGTCTCGGTTGGTTGCCTCCAGGCGATCCAGTTGGTCCTCAATCAGCTGGCTGTTGAGCGCTTCACCAGCACGTTGAATGCCATCAGCCAACTTGCGGACAGGTTCGGTAACAACTCTGTTCGATCCGCGCAAGAGGGCGACCGCTGTCCAAAGGGCCTTGGTCCGGCTCGACCGCCAGTCGTCCAGCGCCTCGCGTGTGACTCTCGAGAGCATAGAAAAGGACTCTACCCGCGCTCGTATCGCTGGTAGAGCACGAACGAATACGCCGCCGGGCCGAGCGTCGAAGCGAAGATCAACACCAGGGCGATCCACATCGGCGCGTTGCACAAGATCAACACCGTGCCCACAACGCCCGCACCGACCATCCATCGCGCCGCGATTCGGTGCGTCTCGTTCCACACCCGCACACTCTGCAGGGTCCACGGCGTCCGGATGCCCGCCCAGTAGTTCTGGCGCGTCTGGCCCATCACGTTGCCGATCAGCGCGATCAGCATCAGCACGGCCACCACGATGAGCCGCCCCGCTTCGAAATCAGGATTCAGTGCCGCCACCACCGTCAGGACCCCGATGGCCGCGCAGAACGCCGTCACCGTGACCATGATGAAGTTCCACACGCTCAGGAACCGGGCCGGCTCGTAGCCCTTCGGCGAGAGCCACTGGCCCGCAGCGGTGAGCGCCGCCATCAGAGCCGTCAGCACCAGGTTGAACGTGATGGCCGCCACAGGCGACATCCAGCCGTCCACCTTGCCGTTGATGTCCCAATGCGTCGGCACGCGATCGGGCAACCGACCGAAGACGACGGCAAAGAACACGGCCTCGGCGAGCCAGAGGACCAGACAGATCAGGAGCGCACGGCGGGTGGTCATCGCGTTTCCTCTTTCGATTCCAACGAGATCAGGTCCATCAGGCTGCGGATCACGTCCTGGTACACGGTCGTGTTGAGCGTGTACACGATCTGCTGCCCCTCGCGTCTGCCGTCGATGAGCCCGGCGTCCTTCAACACGTTGAAGTGGTGGGACATCGAAGGCGCGGTGATCTGGAACCGGTCCGCCAACTCTCCCGCCGTCGCTTCGCCCTTGGCGAGCAACCGGAGAATCTCGCGGCGGGTGGGATCCGCCAGTGCCTTGAAGACGCGATCTCGCATAAGTTGTCGGACGGCTATTTAGCCATCCGTCTAAATGATGCCAGGTTTGTCTTGGTGCCGGAGGTCTGTGGACCCAGAGAACGGGGTGTCTCCGGTGTGGATCCGCAGTCCATGACGCGGTCGCGCCAAGTGAACCTCCATACGGATAAGGATTGGTGGATACTGCCGACCATGGACAACGAGGTTCGCAGCCTGATTGAGACGTGGCACTGGATGTACTTCGAGACCGACCTGGTCCTCGGGGGGATCGCGGCGGAGCACCTGCATCGGCGGCCGGGACCGAATCTCTTGGCGATCAGCGAACACCTCGCCCACGTCGCCCGATCGGAAGGGTCCATCATCTGCCGCTACCTTCTTGGGCAACCAGATGAGGCGTGGCAGACCTCGGTCTTGACCCGCGATGTCTTCGGTTGGCCGCCCACGATGCTCGAAAAGCCTCTTGAACCTGATCTCGCCGCGCTGACCCTGCCCGAGATCGCCGCCGAGTACCTGAACCTGCACCAACGCTGCTATCAGGCGGCCCTTACCCTCGATCTACCTGCCGACCGGGTGTTCGACGATGCGTGGGACCGGGTCACCACCGTCCGCGACCGCTTGCGAATCGCCGCCTACCATGTTGCGTACCACTCCGGACAGATCTATTCCGTTCGGCACATACTCGGAGAAGACACCCCAGAGAACTAGAGTCGCTCCGACCTCTGAATCGGCCGGACGATGCCCACCTTCTTCCGCAGATGCTTCTCGAACGCCGCGCGGGCCTTCTGGTCGGCGAACGCCTCGGCGGGAAGCACCATATACGTGTACCGTCCCAAGTGCAGCAGGTACGCCTCTCGTGTGCAATCCACGTCCCGCACGGCCGCAAAGGGCAGCTTGAACCCCTTCGACTGGCCGCCCTCGGTCTCCATCGCGAGGAAGTCCTCGTAGACGAAGGGCGTGTGCCGCTCGCCGAACCGTCGCCGCATCGCCGCCGATCGCATCAGCGAACGGAGAGGCACCGACAGCGGCCACAGCAACGCGACAATCGCGACGCCCCGAACATAGGGGTCCTGCGAGAAGGACAGCCCCAACACGCCGAACACCGGATATGCGACCATCACGAACCACCAGCGCCGCCAATACTGCAGCGACGCCAGCCAAGCGGCCCGCCAACGCGTCAGCACGAACGGCCGCATTTCGATCGGAAGGGGAGTCGGACTCACGGTCCCTCAGTGTAACGGGTATCCTCCGCCCTATGCTGAACCTTGAACAGCATGAAGCGCTGTCTAAGTCGCGTGGGCGGCTGGACGCTATTGGAGGTCATCTTTGACCTGCCTAAACTACGCTCCCAAATCGCCGACCTCGAACGGCTAGCGGAATCGCCCGACCTTTGGTCGAACCCGTCCGAGGCGCAAACCAAGCTCAAACAGCTCAGCCGCCTGAAGGCGCGCGTGGCCCCGTTGCACCAACTCCAAAAGACCTGCGACGACGTCCACGAGTTCTACGAACTGCTGGCGCTCGAACCCAACGAAGAGCTCGAAGCCGAGACCGACCGCATGGCCATCGAGTTCCTGAAGGCGCTCGACGCCTACGAAATCGAGACCCTGCTGAGCGGCGAACACGATGGGCGCAACGCCCTCGTCGAGATCAACGCCGGCGCGGGCGGCTCAGAAGCCTGCGACTGGGCCTCGATGCTCTTCCGGCTGTACACGCGCTGGGCCGAGCGGCACGGCTTCAAAGTGGACCTGCTCAGCGAGAACCCCGGCGACGTGGCCGGCTACCGCTCGGTGAACATGCAAGTCACTGGCGACAATGCGTACGGCTATCTCAAGGCCGAGCACGGCGTCCACCGGTTGGTCCGCATCTCGCCCTTCGACGCCAGTGCGCGACGCCACACGTCGTTCGCCAAGGTCGAAGTGTTGCCCGAAATCGAGGAGACCGAGGTCACGATCGACCCCAGCGAACTCAAGGTCGAGACGCTTCGCGCGGGCGGAGCCGGTGGCCAGCACGTGAACAAGACCGAAAGCGCCGTGCGCATCACGCATCTGCCGACGGGCATCGTGGTCCAGTGCCAGAACGAGCGCAGTCAGCACAAGAACCGCGCGGCCGCGATGAGCGTGCTGCTGGCGCGGCTCGCCAATCTGGAGCGAGAGCAAGCCGAAGGCAAAGCCAACGCCATGCGCGGCGAAGGCGGCCCGGCCGAATGGGGACGCCAGATCCGAAGCTACGTGATGCAGCCCTACACGATGGTGAAGGACCACCGAACCGGCTACGAAACGGGCAACGTCATCGGTGTGATGGATGGCGAGATCGACGGCTTCATCGAGGCCTACCTCAAGCGTCCTCCCGCCGAAGACGACTTCATCGAGTAGGGCGCATCAACCCCTGGTCTGCAATCCGCCTCCGATGGCGCTGGGTCCGCGAGGTGCGAAGGGAAGTTCTGAATCACCGATCTGGAGAACGGAAACACGGACAACCGAACCCTGGAATCTCCCCATTTGGGTTCTGAAGAATCGTGCGCTATACTGATTCCATGATCGCGGCGCCAACCAGGAGAAGCCGACGGGCGAACGCCCGCGCCCGCCGCCGTGGTCAGTCTCCTTGGACTGGGGCGACGGCCCGCCATCTGCGGGTGGCGCAGGACGCGGCGGGGCTGACGACCAGCACCTACGACGGCGACAACCTGCGCCGCAAGATCGTGTCCGGGTCGGTCACGACCACGTTCGTCTGGGATGGATCCGACTACCTGCAGATCAAGCCCTCGACCGGCGACGCTACGCTGCTGATCGCTCTGGAAGGCGAGGTGGTGGGGCATGTGAAGGGCTCCGAGAAGCGGGACTACATCGTGGACCCCTTGGGCTCGGTGGTGGCCTACCTGAACTCTTCCCAGGCGCTCACGGACCAGTTCGAGTACTGGCCCTACGGGGAACTCATTACGGAAGTCGAAACCGAAGTCCAGCCCTTCCTGTGGGTGGGGAGCCTCGGCTACTTCCGCGACTCCGACCTGCGGACCTACATCCGGGCAAGAGAGTACCGGCAGGACCTGGGAAGCTGGATGCAGCTCGATCCGCTGTGGCCGAATGAGTCCTCATATCAGTATGGCCCACCTGTAGACACCGTCGACTATCTTGGTTTGCAAAGAACCCAGACCAATGTCCAGACTCGTCCCCCTCGCAGTGTTCGGCTGGATGATCTGCCTTTACCCCATGATCGCGGTGTCGACGGGAGAGGGAGCGAATCGGCAGGCGGTATTGGCGCAGGAGCCTTGGGGATCATCATTGTCGGCGGCGTCGCACTGATTGATTTAGGCAGGTATATCTGTACGGGCAAGACAGGTCCGATTACCGGAATTGGCGATAAGTGGGGTCGAGATCTCTTCCCAGATCCTCCCGAGGAACCGCCAAAGTGCCCTCCGCTGCCGAGTCTACCAACATGTCCCGGCGACAGAGAGCGGCATATAATAAACGATAAACGAGGCCATCAGTGGGTGGAGAACGGTCTTCCGGGCGATCTTGAAACCCTCAAGAGGACTTGCCTTGCTCCAATCGCCGCCGAAAAGGCCGGATACCCAAAGTTTTCGAATGGAGTCTTTGTCGGTTGCAAGTACATCGGCAACTGTAATGGCAAGAGCGTTCGGGTCGATACATTTGTTGGTCCTCCTCCGTGCCTCGTAGATGCATATATGATTTACAGGTGAAAAGTCGTGTTTATTCCAGTCCAATTTCGCCCACCCGAGAACAATCAGTTTGCGTCCAAGTTTGAAAGTGTGATCGATGATGTCTCCAACGGAATTCTGTGGATCAATGCATTTGGAGGACGGGAACACGTATCGATCAGGAATCAGGAGATTGGGCTCATTGTTTGGGCGTACCTGAATCACGGGGGAGAGGACATGGCACTCCGTGTTGCTGATGCAGTATTAGCTTTCAGCAACAACATCCCGGCGTTCTTGATACTGGACGAATGGCTGACGAGCCTTGCTTTGACTGCACCGTCCACGCGCGAGCTATATGCCACTCGTGACCGCATTATGAGTCACTGTATTCGTATCGACTGCGGCTGGCCTCAAACGAAAATCGTAAGCTACCCTATGCAGCAAGGCAACATACTGCCATCACAAGCCTCGCATAGTATCTCTAGTCCGGATCGCAACGATGCAATAGATATGGTTGAAAATGCTGTTGGAGACCCCGTCAGATTTGACTCCGCCGGTAAGAGCATCGACATTGTGTATGCTGAGGGCCGCTTTCCAGATGTGGCCTCGATGCAGCTTCCTGATGGCAGAGTGGTTACATACCTCTACCGTAACAGGTGTGACGGCTCTTAGCCGTACCCGATCAACGAACCGGACGAGCCTGAACAACACAGAACCCAATCAGACGCTCCGCTCATGCCCCTAGTTCACTTTCGAGACTTCGGCCCTTGAGTCGAACGAGACGGCAGGGCTACGGGACACCACCCCGGCCTGCGGCCACCCCTCCAATGGTGGGGAATTCCGGAGAGTGCCGTAGGTTGGCGCGGCAGGCCCCTTCACCCGAACGGGTCGAAGCCGAAAAGGTCAACCCTGTCCACCGATCCGCCATGCGCCTCTCCTAGGATGCGTTGCTGCGTCGGCTTCCGCGACCTTCTTGGCCGTTTCGAAGTCGGCTCGCGAGAAGCTGACCCGGCACGCGTGCGAGACGAACACGTCCCTGGCCAGCAGCAGTTCGAACCCGCTCCGCCGCAGACGCCACGAATACTCCAAGTCGTCGCAGCCCAGTTCGAGGTCGGGGTGGAAGCCGAAGGGGGCTTGTTCGGTTTGGTTCGGTAGGGTTCGGTTTTGTTCGGTGAGGTTCGGCTGGGGTTCGGCTCGTGTCGGGCTCTTGTTCGGCTGGTTTGCGGTTTGATGCACGTCGGGAGTCCAGGGTGGCCCGAGCGAACCGTACGCGGCGGGCGCCGACTCCCACACGCTGCGGGGGACGAACAGGCAGAACCCGACCAGCAGCTTGACGCTTTCGTACGTGCCCGAGTTGAACCGGGCCACGGCCTCGGCGGCGCGGTCGGCGTCCGGCGGACGCGGGCCGGGCGGGAGCTGCAGCCCGACGAACTGGCGGCCCATCGAACCGTCCGACACCGGCCCCACCGCGCCCACCGGACGACGCGTCGGCGGGTCGAGGACCAGACTCTCGAACCGCTCCCGCCAACCGGGATACAGCCGCGCGTCGGGGTTCAGGAAGAGGAAGGCCTCGCCCTGTGCCAGCGACGCGGCTTGGTTGGCGGCCTTTGCGTAGAAGCGGTTGGTTCCGTTGGCGGCGAGGCTCACGCGGGGGCAATCGCGGGCGACGGCGCGAACGACGTCCCACGCAAACCGCTCCATCGAATGCCTGCTGGAGGACCATCGGACACGGCCAGTGAGCTGACTCCAGGTTGACAAACCCCTCGCTCGCGGCGAAGGAACACAGATGAACCCCGACGTGAGAGAGCACTTCGAGTGGGAGAATCGGCGATGGCGCGGGGGGACGTGAATGTGAATCGTGAATCGTGAATGCCACCGCCAACCGCCAACCGCCAACCGCGAACGAAGGCGCGGGGGGGATGTGAATGTGAATCGTGAATCGTGAACCCGAAGGCAACCTGCCGACCCAATGGGACCACCCCGGCCTGCGGCCACCCCTCCGTGGGAGGGGAATTCTGAGAGTGCCAAAGCGGCGCAACGGGCACGGTCTGCCGGGCAGAGAAGTTGTCGGCCCACGCCGCGAGAACCCGAAGCACAACCTTGGCGTTCCCCTAGATAGGCGACTCGAATCGCGTCTAGAATGGTGTTGCGAGGCAAACGATGGCTCAGTTCACTTTTACGATCAACGGTGCAAAGAAGACGGTGGATGTGCCGCCCGACATGCCGATTCTGTGGATCCTCCGCGATCTGGCGGGCCTGACCGGCACCAAGTACGGGTGCGGGGTCGGCTCGTGCGGCGCGTGCACCGTGCTGCTCGGCGATGAAGCGGTCAAGTCGTGCCTGATCTCCGCCGACGAGGTCGAGGGCAAGCCGATCACCACGATCGAAGGCCTGTCCGCCGATGGTTCGCACCCCTTGCAGAAGGCGTGGGTCGAGACCGACGTGCCGCAATGCGGCTACTGCCAAACGGGCCAGATCATGGCCGCCGCCGCGTTGCTCAAAGCCCATCCGAAGCCGTCCGACAGCGACATCGACGACTATCTGTCCACCAACATCTGCCGGTGCGGGACGTATCCGCGCATCCGCGAAGCGATCCGCCGCGCCGTGGCGGAAGAGGTTGAAGAACGATGAACCCCGAACTCTCTCGCCGCAGCGTCATCAAGGTCGGCGTCGCCGCCACCGCAGGCCTGATTCTGGGTTGCCGCATCCGCGAATCGGCCGCCGCGACCCCGCAAGGGTCCGCCGATCCGTTCGCTCCCAACGCCTGGCTGCGCATCGCGCCTTCGGGCGAGGTCTTCATCACGGTGGCCAAGCCCGACATCGGCACCGGCGTGCGCACGTCGCTTGCCATGATCGTGGCCGAGGAGTTGGGCGTCGCGTGGGAATCGGTCAAGGTCGAACAGGCCGTCGCCGATGCCAAGTACGGCTCGATGATGATCGGCGGCAGCACCAGCGTCCGAAGCAGTTGGCGTCCGCTGCGCGAAGCGGGCGCGGCCGCGCGGGCCATGCTGATCGAGGCCGCCGCCAAGAAGTGGGGCGTCGAACCCGGCTCGTGCCGCGTCGAGAACGGCGTGGTGCTCAACCACGGCCCCGAGAAGGCCACCTTCGGCGAACTCGCGACCGAAGCGGCCAGACTGCCCGTTCCGACCGGCGTCGCACTCAAAGACCCGAAAGACTTCACGATCATCGGGAAGCGGCTGCCCCGAGTGGACAACCGCGACGTGGTGACCGGGACGGCCAAGTTCGGCATGGACGTGCGCATCCCAGGGATGCTGATGGCCGTGGTCGCCCGTCCCGAGGCCTTTGGCGGGAGCATCGCCAGCTTCGACGAGGCAGCCGCGCGCAAAGTGCCCGGAGTCCGCGACGTGATCAAGGTCTCGACGGGGATCGCCGTGTTGGCCGACCACACGTGGGCAGCGCTCGCAGGCCGCGAGGCCCTGGCGGTCAAGCAAGACCCCGGTCCCAACGCCTCGGTGGATTCGGAGTCCATCCATAAGCAACTGGGCGAAGCGTTCCAGCCCTTCGGCGATGCGCCCGAAGGCAAGGTGGTCGAGGCCGAGTATGCCGTGCCCTACCTTTCGCACGCGCCGATGGAGCCGATGAATTGCACGGTCAGCATCGCCGATGGCAAGTGCACGATCTACGCGCCGAGTCAGGCGCCGGACGCCATCCAGCGCTCGGCAGCACAGCGGTTGAGCCTCGACCGAAGCGCCGTCACCGTGCACACCACGCTGGTCGGCGGAGGCTTCGGACGGCGGTTCCAGATGGACTTCGCCAACGAAGCCGTCGAGATCGCACAGGCCGCCGGCAAGCCGGTCCAAGTGGTGTGGAGCCGTGACGACGACATGAAGCACGACTTCTATCGTCCCGCAAGCCGCAACCGCTTCCGCGCCGTGTTGGGTTCGGACGGCAAGCCGGTTCTTTGGCAGCACCAGTTCATGCAGGCTCAGGCGGGCCGAGGCACCCCGAACTGGGGCCGCGAGGAGATTCCCTATCAGATCCCGACCGCCCAGCGCATGACGGGCGGCGCCAGGACCCCGATCCCGACCGGGGCATGGCGTTCGGTCTCGCACTCGAACACGGGCTTCGCCATCGAGAGTTTCGTGGACGAGTTGGCGTACGCCGCTGGCGCAGACCCCTTGGAGTACCGCAAGAGCCTGATCGCCGATGCCCGACTGATGGCGACGCTCGAACGCGTGGCCAAGCTCGCCGATTGGAAGGGCCCCAAGCCCGCCAAAGGCAAGGGACGCGGCGTCGGCTGCTTCGCGGGCTATGGCTCGTACTTCTCGATGATCGTAGACGTCACGCACGACCCCGATCTGGGCATCGTCGTCAACCACGTTTACGCCGTCGTGGATTGCGGCATCGCGATCAACTCGTCCGGCGTCGAGGCTCAGGTCATCGGCGGCGTCAACGACGGCATCGCGACGGCGCTCAAGTCGGCGATCACGATCAAGGGCGGCGCGGTCGAGCAGTCGAGCTACTTCGATTTCGAGTGGCTGCGGATGAACGAGGCTCCGAAGTTCACGATCGAGATTTTGCCCAGTCAAGAGGCCCCGGGCGGCATGGGCGAGGTGGCGTATCCGCCCGCCCCCGCAGCCGTAGCGAACGCCATCTACGCGGCCACGGGGCATCGGCTTCGGACGCTGCCGATGAACGAACTGCCCGAGTGATGCGGGACATCGCCGCATCGCTTTGCCAATGGCTCGACGAGGGCAGGGGGGTCGCGTGCGCCATCGTGGTGCGGACGTGTGGCTCCTCGCCTCGGCCCGTCGGCTCGGTCATGGCCGTCCGCGACGATGGTTGCGTGGCAGGCTCAGTGAGCGGCGGGTGCGTGGAAGGCGCGGTGATCGAGGCGGCTCAAGGTTGCCTCGCCACGGGCCGCAGCCGCTTGTTGGTGTTCGAGGCCATCAAGGACGAGGACGCATGGGCGGTCGGCCTCTCTTGCGGCGGAACGCTGCACGTGTGGGTGATGCCCGTCGCCGCCGACACGGGTTGGCGTGAGATCGCCGCAGGTCGGCCTCAACGCCTTCGGATCAAGATGGATGCCGACGGTACGTGCGAGTGGGCGCAGCCCGAAGCACCCAGTGCCAAGGTAGACGGCGAGTGGTTCGAGGCTGTTCTGGGCGAGCGGGAGCGGCTGATCCTGATCGGTGCGTCGCACATTGCGCTGGCGCTGGGCAAAATGGCGAGGATGGTCGGGTTCGAGGTGATCGTGGTGGACCCGAGGACGGCATTCCTCGACCCCGAAAGGCTGGATGGCGTCGCCGACGAGGTCCTCCCCGAGTGGCCGGTCCAAGCCCTGGAGCGGATGGCGATCGGCCCGAGCGATTCGGTGGTGACCCTCTCGCACGATCCCAAACTGGACGACCCTGCGCTCGCGTTGGCTTTGCGCGCGGGGGCTCGCTACGTGGGCGCGTTGGGCAGCCGCAGCACCCAAGACCAGAAGCGCAAGGCGTTGGCAGCCGAGGGCTTGGCGGAGGAAGCGGGACGCGTGCGCGGCCCTGTCGGCTTGCTCATCGGGGCGAAGACGCCCGAAGAAATCGCGGTGAGCATCCTGGCCGAACTCGTCGCCGCACGCCGAGGTGCCCTGTGAACCTGGTGGCCGTGGTGCTTGCGGCAGGGGCTTCCAGCCGCATGGGCAAGGACAAGCTGTGGCTGACGATCGAGGGCTTGCCCATCGTGCTTCGCGTCGTGGATGCCGTGGCGGGCGCAACGCTCGACGACTGGCGCATCGTGGTCCGAGACCCCGCACCGTTCGCCGGTCACGTGGGCGAGGAGCGTTTGCTCGTGCATCCCGTTCCCGACCAGGGTATGGGCTCGTCGCTCGCGATCGGTGCGGCTTGGGCCGCCCAACACCACCCAGAATCCGGGCTGATGGTCGTCCTGGCCGATATGCCCTGGTTGACCGCAGGAGACCTGGACCTTCTCGCTGCAGCGTTTGGATTCGCCGAAGGGAAGGACATCGTCGCGCCCGTTACCGACGGACGCCGTGGCCACCCCGTGCTGTTTCCCGCCGACTTGGTCCCCGAATTGGCGGTCCTCACGGGCGATCGCGGCGCGCGCGACGTGATCGAACGCAACGCCGACCGGGTCAGCGATGTCCGCACGCCGATCGAGGCGTTTCTGCGCGATGTGGACGAACCCGCGGATCTGGCCTGATCGGGTGCCTATAATGGCGGCATGACCCGCCGTGAGTTCATGGTTGCCGGGATCGGCCTCGTCGCCTTTCGAGACGAGACGCTGGACCTCGTCGCCAACCTGGTCGCCAAATCCGCGCCGACGGCTCAGAACGAGGACTTCTGGTCGCAGATCCAGCAGGCGTTCGCCCTCGACCGCAACATCGTGAACCTCAACAATGGTGGCTGTTCACCGTCGCCCCGCATCGTGCAAGACGCCCTGCGCCGGCAGATCGAGTACGCGAACCAAGCGCCCAGCTACTTCATGTGGCGTCATCTGGAGCCCGAGGTCGAGTCGGTGCGCATTCGCTTGGCCAAGACGTTCGGCGTGGACACCGAAGAAATCGCCATCACTCGCAACGCCAGCGAATCGCTGGAGACGTGTTTGCTAGGCATCGACCTACGCGCGGGCGACGAAATCCTGACCACCGACCTCGACTATCCCCGCATGGTCGCGACCATCAAGCAACGCGAGCGGCGCGAGGGCGTGAAGATGGTCACCGCGCCCATGCCCGCGGTCCCACAACGCCACAGCGAACTCGTTCGACCGATCGAAGAGCGGATCACGGGTCGCACCAAGATGATCCTGATCTCGCACGTATCATTCCTAAACGGCCAGATCTTCCCCGTCAAGGCGATCTGCGAGCTTGGGGCGAGCCGTGGCATCCCGGTCATCGTGGATGGCGCGCACGCGTTCGCCCAGTTCCCATTCCGGCACAGCGACCTTGCCTGCGAGTACTACGGCGTATCGCTGCACAAGTGGCTGATGGCCCCAGTGGGAACAGGTTTGCTGTACGTCAAGCGCGAGCGAATCGGCGGGGTGTGGCCGCTGATGGCTGCGAACGAGCCGCAGAAGGACGACATCCGCAAGTTCGAGGAGATCGGCACCCACCCGGCCGCAAACCACAACGCCATCGGCGAGGCGCTGACGTTCCACGAGATGATCGGCGCGGAGCGGAAAGCGGACCGCTTCCGCTACCTGCGGTCGATCTGGACCGAGCCGCTTCGGGCCGAGAGAAACGTGCGCTTCTCGACCAACCTGGCGCCCGAGCACTCGTGCGCCCTGACCACGGTGGAGATCGCGGGCATCCCGCCCGTCGAACTCGCCGATTGGCTGTTCAAGAAACACCACATCTTCGTCACGACGATCGACTCGCCCCCGGTGCGCGGCATCCGCGTGACGCCAAACGTGTACACCACGCGTCAAGAGATCGAGCGCTTCCGGGATGCGATGCTGGCCGCCGCACGCAACGGCATCGCTGGCTAGCGCTTGCGGTGGGCGTGTGGATGGTGAATCGGTTTCGAGCGCCGTAGCGCCAAAACGTGCACGGTCTGCCGGGCAGGAACGTTCTTCGTGGACGAGAGGTGGTTGGGCCCGGTCAGACCGTGGCACCCAGATTTCATAGGTTGGCAATGTACCCCCGCGTCCCCTTCGAGACTTCGGCCCTAGGGTCGCGGGCGATTGAAACGTATTGGAGTTCGCGGGCCGAACCTCAGGGTGACACGGGGTGGTTCTGCCCACCGGCGGGGTCAGGGTGAGGGCGACGTTTTAGGTGCTTTCGGACCCTGGTAATCCGGCTAGCCTACGTTGGCCGACCCACCTTATAGCGACTTTTCCTACCCCCCCTGGATCGCCATCATTTCACCAAGTCGGACGGGCGACAACAACGAAGCCCACAAGACTCCAAACGAAAGGTAACGGTCAACATGAACGGTCTCAACAAACTCGGTCTCTCTCTCGGCGCTCTGGCTCTCGGTGTGGTGTTCGCTTCGGCTCAGCCGATGGGCGGTCGCGTCTTCACCTACGAAGTCACCTCCACGGTGGATATGGACGCCAGCATGATGGGTGCGGTCGTCCTCGACACCCCGACGGAACTCTCGGTCAAGCCCTATCTCTTCATCCACGGCACGCTCGGCACCGCTTGGGAAGTCGAAGGCTGGGGCAACGGTCTGGACGGCAAGATCGACCAGATGTACTTCTACCACAACGAGACGCTGGCTCTGGACTTCCGCTTCTGGGACAACCTGCAGAAGGTCAGCGGCACGACCACGGGTTCCTACACGGTTCCCATGAAGGTCCGCGCCGCCGGCTTCAACGGCACCTCGAACGGTCTGCTGTACGATTCGGGCCTCGTTCCCGCACCGGACATCAACCTGTTCATGGAAGCGGCGTTCCCCCTGTTCCCGGCGCTGGCCACCGATGGCTTCCTGCGGCTCGACCTCACTCGCGAAGTGACGCTCGATCCCGGCCACGGCCCCGGCTCCTACCGCAACGATGGCCAGATCGTGGTCGTCCGCTCGTAACCCTCGATAACCTACTCCTCCTCATCTCCCAGATCGGCCGCCCCTCGGGGCGGCCCTTCTTGCGTTGGGGCCGGGCGTCATAATGAGGCTCCCCCCTCGGGCGAGTGGCGGAATTGGCAGACGCGCTGGATTTAGGTTCCAGTGTCGCAAGACGTGTGGGTTCGAGTCCCACCTCGCCCACCAACCTTGCTCCGAGCGAAGTGGCTAGGGGGCATGACGGAGCCTGCCCCTCCATGGCTTCGACTTGTCCTCAAGTCAAGCGAACTGGAACTCCGGCGTCCCGAACATCAGCCGGGCCACCGTCGCCGCCACGTCACCGGCACTTCGAGGCGTCAGACCGAACAGCGCCGCCGATTTCGCCGCATCCCGCATCTGCTCGCGTTGCGCGTCGGTGACCGGGGCGTCGAACAGCGAGACCATCCGGTCCGCCAGCCCTTCCGGCGTGCGTTCCTCCACCACGTCGAAGATCGGGATGGCCAGCGACTGCCCCCGCCCCGCGGGAGCCCCTGGACGGCGCGGCGCGAACAGCGCATCGCCCCAAGCGATCCGCTGCACCATCGTCGCCGACGTGATCCACGCCCGCCCGTGCTCCCAACCGGCCACATCGGGCGGATAGAACAGCCGCATCCCCATGTTCTGGCACGCACGCTGCGTCGCGAACGCTGGCCCAAGTTGCCCGCGACCGATGGGCTCGTCCCCGAGCGCCGCCAGATTGCGGTGCAAGTCCGCGCCAGCCCCCAATTGGCGCAGCGTGGGCACCACAAAGTCCACGGGACTCTTGACCACTTTCCGCTCGGCTCGCGAAGAATAGAACTCTTCCGATTCCATGATCGCGCGCAGCAGCGCCTTGATGCTCAGCCCGGAGTCGCGAAAGGTCTTGGCGAACCGCTCGACCACGTCTTTCTCCGGCTTTTCGTAAACGAAGAACTCCCACAGCTTGGTTGTTAGGTACCGCGATGTCTGCGGGTCGTCGCACAGGGCGTTGATGACGTCTTCGCCTCCGAGATTGCCCGTCTTGCCGCGGAACGTCTTCTCGCCGTTGTCCTTATCGGCCAGCCGCAATACGAACACCTCGGCCAGCGGCTGACGGTCGGGCACGCGCCGCGAACCGGGCTGGCCAAAGCTCCAGCCGGTGAAGCACCGCGCCACCTCGTAAACCTCCTCTTCGGTGTAGTTCCCGATGCCGACCGTGAACAATTCCATCAGCTCGCGGGCGAAGTTCTCGTTCGGCTTCCCTTGGACGTTGGTTTGGTTGTCCAGCCAGTAGATCATCGCGGGGTCCTTGCTCATCTCGATGAGAAAGGTCCGGAAATCGCCCACGCAGTGACGCCGGAGCGTCTCGTTCTGGCGGTAGATGGCGGGCGGCGAGTTGACCTTGGCAGCGCTGGTGGCGAAGTGGTCGTGCCAAAAGATGGCCATCTTCTCCTGAAGCGGGCGCTGGGTGATGAGCAGTCGCATGAGCCACCACGCCTCGACGAGCGGCAAGTTGGGGAACCGCACGTTGGGGTTCGGGTTCTGGAACCGCAGGATGTCCACCTCGAACCCCTCGTCGGTCTTCTCGAAGTCGAGCAACCGGTCGATGGCGCGGTTCACGCCACCCTCGCTGTAGTGGTCCACCTCCGCCTCGCTCGCGCCCAGCCCGAATCGTCGGAGGAGGTGCGCGGTCTTCTCGCGGTCGGTCTTCAGTGCCATATCCGGACAAGACGTTGCGGCGTCGGTCCATGTTCATTCGGCGACATGAACTGAATAGAAGATCCGCAAACCTGACGGAACCCCGCTCAAGCACCGATGGTCTATCCACGGACGCTCTATGAAGACGATTCTCACGGCTCTCTTCGGCCTGTTCGCGTTGGCCGCGCAAGCTCAACGCAATCCTGCCTGGCCCCTCTACTCTGCCCCCTGGGCCATCCGCGTCGAAAACGCCGACGAGAGCGGGGTCGAAGGTGTCGATCGCCGGTGGATTCGGCTGGGTCCAGACCAGACCGTCACGTTGCGCAGCTTCATCTCCACGGACTATGAGGAGCGCGCGAGCCTGCCGTCGTCGTTCCGATTGCGCTATCTGGTGCACGGTGTGCCGGTCTCGGGATGGCTCGCGCCTTCGGGCTCGCCGCCCCGGTTTCCCTTTGCATTGGCCTCGAACAACTCGGGCCTTTCGGGATTGCCCAGCGGCATCCACGACATCTCGGTCGAGGTGCAGAACAACTCGGGCTACGACTATCGCGAGTTCAAGCCCAACCGAGGATTTCTGGTCCTTGACCGTGGTCCGGGTTTCCCGCGCACGCTGGAAGTTCCCATCCTGAACCAAGACCAGGAGACGTTCGAGAATCAGGCGTTCTATGGTCCGGGCGTCGCTTATGTGGACCCGTTGGCGCGGCGCTGGTTCGGCTACCCGGCGGATTCGAGTGTCACGCCTTGGACGGTGCCGCCCGATCAGGCCGACCTCTTCGTCGAGGAGATGATGCCGCACACGATCCTGTTCAACCCGCTGCAGATGTGGTGGGAAGAGCCGCCCGTCGGTGGGGCGCGGGGCCGCGCGTTTGTTCGCGGGTTCGAGCCCAAGCACGACGAAGACCATCGCCAATTGCGCGTGGTGCACCAGCACGAGAAGTTCCCCTATCGCGACGGCCCTCGGGGCCACGCGTGGATGAGTTCGTACGCCAACGGCATGGTGACCTCCACGGGGCGCTACGCTTTCGCCGAACCCGGCGGCCGTGTCGGCTACCTCGATCCCGATGGCGAGATCGTCACCATCGCCGGTTGGCGCGTGAACCCGTCCCGCGACCCGATCTGGTACGAGTTTCCCCTCGCCACCGTGCGGCAGAACATGCAACTGCGGGGCGTCTGGCAGAGCGGCAAGTACCCCGGTGAAGACGGAGGATTCCGCACGCCGATGGACGTCACGGTCGACCCCGCCAACGAGAACATCTGGTACGTGGTCGGCTATGAGGACAACTGCGTGTGGAAGGTCGACCTCGGCCCGACTCCGCGCCGGGGCACGGCAACGGTATCGGTGTTCGCGGGCGATCCGAACCACTCGACGGGCTTCACCAACGGCGCGGGCCATGCCGCCCGCTTCAATGGACCGACCTCGGTCACGTGGGACCCCGTTCGCGACGTGATGTACGTGGTGGATCAAGACAACGACGCCATCCGCCGCGTGGACCGCAACGGCAACGTGACCACGGTCGTCGGTTCTCCCGGCATGGCGGGTCGGCTTGGGAGCGTCGACATCTACGACAAGGCGGCTTGCCGAGGTGCCTCGCGGATGACCACCACGGCAAGCCAATGGACGTCCGGGCAGCGTCCCGACCTCTATGTTCCCCAGACCGTTCGCGTGGACAGCGCAGGCAACTTGGTGTTCAGCGACACGGGCTATGGCACGATCCGCAAACTGAACCCTGCGACCGGGCTCTGCACGATCCTCGGCTACATCGACCCGCCGCATCGCGAGTTCTACCGTGGCTGGTCGTGGCTGGATGTCGATCGGTGGGGGGCTTGCGGACCCCAGAACGGCGTCTACTGGTGCGTCGCCGTCACGTCGCTTCTGAACCCTCAGTCGGGAGAGTCGGGCGGTGGGCAATTCAACGAGGTCTACGGCTGGCTGCCGCCGGCGGGTGGGACGTCGCGCATGGTCATCGAGGGCGATACGGGCTTGCATCCCGATGGCTGGGGCGGCCGATCGTGGACCAATCCACCGCACTACCCCTGGGTGGTGGCCGTGGATCGGCGCGGAGCGGTGCTCGTCGGCGGAATGGGCGAAGCCGGCTTGGCCCGCATTCGTCTGCGCAAGCCCACCGACCCCTCGCGCGATGCCGACAACTACTGGCTAGGTCGCAACGTGTGGTACTTCGGCGCGCCTCAAGACCCCGAGGAATCGGGCAACGGATTCGCCCTACGCTACGGACTCAACGGCCACAACCTTTTGGGCTACGAAGACGCTTGGGGACTGAAGGGAGCGACCGATCAGCAACTCGCCAACGCGTTCCGATGCCCGGCATGGGTCCGCGACAACTCCGAGGCGTTTGCCCAATGGCTGGCCTACGTTCGACCGAACACCGAAACCGGGACGGGCGTGGTGACCACCCACGACCTGAGCGGACGGTTCACATTTGGCGGGCTGACCAGCGGCGTTCCGGTCCCTTCGAGCGTCACGGTGGAGGTTCGCGATCCGGGGACAGCAAGGTTGGTTTCAAGACACTCGGTGCTGCTCGCCTCGAACGGCGACTACGTGATCATGGGTGGCCCCATCGGGCAGTTCGACGTGACGGTGAAGCATGGTCGTTGGCTGCGTAGGACGATCTCGGTGGACACGCGGCGACAGCAACTCACGACGGGAGCGAACTTTGTCTTGGTCAACGGCGATATCAACGGAGACAACTCGGTGAACGCGACCGACTTCCTCATGTTGCGCGCGGCGTTCGGCTCTTCGCCGGGCGCGGGCAACTGGAACGCCAACGCCGACCTGAATGGCGACGGCAGCGTGAACTTGCAGGACTTCCTGATTCTCCGAGGTTCGTTCGGCAGGTCCGGCGATGGCTAGTCCCAATGGGCCGTTGGGGCCGGCTCGGTACACTATCTGGCGCACATGAGCGAATCGAATGCCCTGAACGGCGCCGTCAAGACCCACCGCGAGAAGATCGGCCTTGCCGAGATGCTCAAAGGCGGCGTCATCATGGACGTCACCAACGTCGAGCAGGCGAAGATCGCCGAGGACGCCGGCGCGGTCGCCGTCATGGCGCTCGAGCGCGTTCCCGCCGACATCCGGCGCGATGGCGGAGTGTCCCGCATGAGCGACCCCGAGATGATCCTGGGGATCAAAGCGGCCGTGACCATCCCCGTGATGGCCAAGTGCCGCATCGGCCACTTCGTCGAAGCCGAGATCTTGCAGGCCCTCGAAGTGGACTTCATCGACGAGAGCGAAGTCCTGACCCCTGCCGACGAGGAGCACCACGTGGACAAGCACGCGTTCACGGTGCCGTTCGTGTGCGGTGCGCGCAACCTGGGCGAAGCCCTGCGGCGCATCGGCGAAGGCGCGGCGATGATCCGCACCAAGGGCGAAGCGGGCACGGGCGACGTGGTCGAAGCCGTCCGCCACATGCGGGCGATCATGTCGGAGATTCGCCAAGTCGCCGGCGCGCGGCACGACGAGCTTTATCTGCTGGCCAAACAACATCAAGCACCCCTGCACCTGATCGAAGAGGTCCACCGAACCGGTCGGCTCCCCGTGCCGAACTTCTCGGCGGGCGGCATCGCCACCCCGGCCGATGCGGCCCTCATGATGAAGCTGGGCGCGGAGACGGTGTTCGTCGGCTCTGGCATCTTCAAGAGCGGCGACCCCGCCCGCCGGGCGCGCGCCATCGTCGAATCGGTCCTGTTCTACCAAGACGCCAAGCGCCTCGGCGAGATCAGCAGGAACTTGGGCGAGCCGATGGTCGGCATCAACGTGTCGTCGCTGTCCGAGAAGGAACTCCTGGCCCCGCGCGGTTGGTAACCACGACCGGGCAGTTGGAGGGCGAGGCTTGCCGAGCCCAAACGCCACCTCGTCCACAGTGGCTCTTGTGAGTTCCGTGCCGTCATCTGGTATGCTATTATCAGCATAATGTCCGACGACGTGAAACCGGTCGGCTGGATCGCGTCCAGCTTGAAGGACCTGAGAGCCTTTCCCGACGAGGTGATGGACGAAATCGGACATGCGCTCTATGAGGCCCAAAGAGGCGGCAAGCACGAGGCCGCAAAGCCGCTCAAGGGTTTCAAGGGCGCCGGAGTCTTGGAAGTGGTCGAGAATTACGACGGCGATACGTACAGGGCGGTTTACACCGTCCGGTTCGCCGAAGTGATCTATGTCCTCCACTGCTTCCAAAAGAAATCGAAATCAGGAATCGCGACACCCAAGCAAGACCTCGACCTCATCCAAGCAAGACTGAAGACTGCAGAAGTGGAATACGAAGAATGGAAAAAGCTAAACAAGAAGTGACCCCATCTGAAGAGGGGACCGTCTTCTACGGGAGCGGCAACGTGTTCGCCGACATGGGGCTTCCGAATCCCGAAGAACGGCTGGCGAAGGCGCAACTCGCAAGCGCTATTCGCGACATCATTCAGGCCCGGGGGCTCACCCAAAAGCAGGCTGCCGACATGTTGGGAACGGATCAGCCGAAGGTGTCCAAGATTATTCGAGGCCGTCTCAGCGAGTTCTCTACCGAGTGGTTGTTGTCGCGCGTCCTCCATATGGGTCTTGACGTGGACATTGTGATTCACACCCAAACTCAACAGAAGCGCGAAGGGGCAATCAGCGTCGCTTGCGTCTAGCCCAAGGCTGAAAGCGGGTTTGCTGCACCCGGATCGGTTCGGGGCACCGGTTGATGGGCCACCAGACACAAGACACCCCGGGACCCTGGCCCGTGATGCCAGGGCGTTCATAATACAGGCCTCCCCATGAAAGTCGGTCTGATCGGTTTCGCCTCGTCGGGCAAGAGTTCGCTGTTCCGCGCAGCCGCCCAAGGGTCCGCCAAAGGCGACGTGATCGCCGTGCCTGTGCCCGACCCCCGGTTCGACCGCATCGTGGCGCAGGTCAAACCCAAGAAGATCACGCCGGCCACGGTCATCCTTCACGACGACATCGAGAGCGCCCAAGGCGGAGCGGCGCGGATGCTCTCGCAACGGATGCTCGACAATGCCCGCAAGATGGACCTGCTGCTCCACGTCGTCCGCGCGTTCGAGAACCCGGCGGCGCACTATCACGACGACGTGGACCCCGTACGCGACGCCGACGCGATGGACGTCGAACTGATCCTGGCCGACCTGCAGATCGTCGAGAACCGCTTGGACCGCCTCTCCAAGAGCCAGAACGCGCGCAACCCTGGCCACCCCGAATACCAGGAGAAGATCGCGTTCGAGAAGTTCAAAGAGCCGCTGGAGCAGGGCTTGCCGCTGCGCTCCCTGGAACTCGACGAGAACGAGCGCACGCTCGTCCGCAACTATCAGTTCCTCACGGGCAAGCCGATGGTCGTGGCGTTCAACGTGGGCGAGGACGAGGCGGCCCAACCACCCGCCTCCATCGAGCAGCGCATGGAGGAACTGCGCCGCATCGGCACACCTGCCTTCGCCGTCTGCGCCACCATCGAGGAAGAAATCGCCCAGTTGGACGCCGCCGACCAAGCCGAGTTTCTGGGCAGCCTCGGGTTGACCGAGTCTGCCGGTGCCCGCATGGTGCGAGCGGTCTACGACGCCTTGGGGCTCATCACGTTCTACACGGCGGGCGAGAACGAAACGCGCGCATGGCCCCTGCGCCGGGGATCGAGCGCACTCAAAGCCGCCGACACGATCCACTCCGACATCGCGCGGGGCTTCATCCGCGCCGAAGTCGTTCGCTATGCCGACTACGACGCGGCAGGCTCGCTCGACGCCGCCTATTCGGCGGGCAAGATGAAGCTGGAAGGCAAGGAAGCCGTCATCGAGGACGGCGACCTCATCCACATCCGCAACAAGACCTGAGTCACCACCGGAACAGCACGCCCACCGTCTCGCCGCGCCGCGTGTTCACCAAGCGGTAGGCGGCTTCGGCGTCGGCCCCGGCGAACTCGTGGGTCACCATGCCGTCGAGCCTGAACCGTCCGCTGGCCACCAGTCCGAAGTAGAGGTTCAACACTCCTTCGACGTTCCGATCGGCGTAGCGGTTGTTGTAGTGCGCGCCGATCAGGCGCAGCCCACGCGTCACGAGGTCGGGCGTCAGGTGCTGGCTGGCCGGGCTGCCCGTGTCGCCGATGAGCAGCAAGCGGCCCATCATGGCGGTCAGGCCAAAGCAGTGGGGAAGCACGGCGGCATGGCCCGTGGTGTCCACGACCAGGTTGGGAAGCTCGCCCAGCAGTTCGAGGAGCGGCTCCTTGGCCGCGTCCGCGCCGACGTTCAACACATCCGTGGCCCCGCCCAGGCGGGCGATGTCCAATCGAGCGGGCATGGGATCGATGGCCACCACGCGCTCGGCGCCGCAGCAAGCCGCCCACCGGATCATGATTTGACCGATCGGGCCGCAGCCCACGACCGCAACCCGGTCGCCAAGGCCGATGCCCGCGTTGCGCGTGCCGTTGTGAGTGATCCGCGCAAGGGCGAACCACGAGGCGTCCTCGGGCGAGATGCCGCTGGGCACGCGGACGACGTCGGTGTCCGAAGAAGGAAGCACGTGGTGGCTGCGGTGCGCGCGCGGGAACACCAGCCGATCGCCGACCCGAAACCGCTCGACCTCCGCGCCGACCTCTTCCACCACGCCGACCGACGAGTAACCGGGGAAGTAGGGGAACTTGACGAAGTTGGCCCAGTGCGTGCCGGGGTCGAACAACGCGTTGAGGATGATGTTCTCGGTGCCCGTGCTCATGAGGGAAACCTCCGAGCGCACCAGAACATCGCCCGGCCCAAGTTCGGGGAGGTCCTGCTCGACCACATCGACGCGCGACTTCTCGGGGTACCGGATGCAAACGGCCTTCACAGGGGCTTGGTTCGCGCGATGCGCCCTGGGTCCTGCCCGTTGGGCCCAACGGCCTTAGAAACCCGAGGCAGGAAGCGGTGGGTGGGCGGCGAACCCAACCAGAGTGGCGAACACGCGCCCCCAGGCGGCACCGGTGGCTCAGGAGTTCCAAGAGGGCTTCACCATCCGCACGGCCATCGGCGCGCTCTTCATCGCGTTGTTCATGCTCCCCGGCGGCATGTACCTGGGTCTGGTCGCGGGCCAGGGCGTGGGCGAAGCCGCCGAGTGGGTCACCATCGTGTTGTTCGCCGAGGTCGCGCGCCGCAGCTACGCCCCGCTCCGAAAGCAGGAAATCTACATCCTCTTCTACTTGGCTGCCGGACTGACGTCCGTCATCAACGTCGAGCGCGGGCTTGGCGGAGGGCCGTTCGCCCACCTCGTTTGGAACGGCTACTTCATCCCGTCGCCGGCCGCTCAGCCCATCGCCGACCAGATACCCGGCTGGGCCGTGCCCGCCGCAAACAGTCCCGGCGTGGTCGGTCGCGCACTCTGGCACCCCGATTGGCTGCGCCCCGTGGGACTGTTGGTGCTGGGCGACTTCTGCGGGCGGCTGAGCTGGATGGGCCTGGGCTACGCCCTGTTCCGGGCCACCAGCGACGTCGAGCGTTTGCCGTTTCCTTATGCCCCCGTCGCCGCCTCCGGGGCCACCGCGCTCGCCGAAGCCGGCACGGAGAGCTGGCGATGGAGCATGTTCTCGACGGGTTCGGTCATCGGCATGCTGTTCGGAGTGGTTTACATCGGCGTGCCCGTGGTGACCGGGACGCTGTTCAACGATTCGTTCGAGATCCTGCCCATCCCGTTCGCCGACTACACCACGAGCGTCGAGAACCTGCTGCCTGCCGCCATCGTGGGCCTGAGTCTGAGCCTGGGCAACGTCCTGGTCGGGTTCGTGCTCCCGTTCCAAATCGTGTTGGGCGCGTGCGTCGCCTCGGTGCTGGCGATGATCGTGATGAACCCGATCCTCTACCACGCCGGATTGCTGCCCAACTACCGGTTCGGCTCGGACGCGTTCGTGGCCAAGCTCAGCGTGGACATGGATTTCTGGCTGTCTGTAGGCATAGGCGTCAACATATCGATCGGCATCATCGGCATCGTATTGGTGGTGAGGGCCTTGGCCCAAGGGCGCAAGCAGCGGCTGGAACGCGCCTCGACCTTGAGCCCGCCGCCCGGTCGCGGCGATGTGCCCGTTTGGGTCGCGATCGGGGCTTGGCTAGCCGCCACGATCACGCTCATCGCCGTCTGCAAAGCCCTGATCCCGGACTTCCCGCTCTGGATATTGATCTTCTTCGGCCTGGTGTGGAGCCCCCTGAACTCCTACATCTCGGCACGAATGTACGGTCTCACCGGCCGAGGCGTCTCGTTCCCCTACCTCAAAGAGGCCAGCGTCGTGGCCTCGGGCTATCAGCGGGTGGACATCTGGTATGCACCCGTGCCTCTGGCCGACCACGGCTGGGCAGCCCAACGCTTCCGCGAAGTCGAGCTGACGGGCACGAAGTTCACCAGCGTCCTCAAGGCGGAAGCGTTCATGTTTCCCGTGGTCATGTTGGCCAGTTTCGCGTTCTGGAGCTTCTTCTGGAACTCGACTCCCGTGCCGAGCGGCCAGTTTCCGTACGCCCAAAAGTTCTGGCCGGTGCACGCCACGATGCAATCGGTCATCCAGCAGATCAACGTCCCCCGTGCCGACGGCGAGGTCGGCTGGTTCGCGAAGGCGCTCAAACCGGGGCTCATCGCGGCGGGGACTGCGGGCGGCTTGCTCGTGTTCGGGCTGATGTCGCTGTTCAAGGTGCCGCTGCTTTTCTTCTATGGTTTTGCGGGTGGACTCGGGCTCTTCCCCGCCAACACGGTGCCCCAACTGGTGGGGGCCTGGGCGGGCCGCCGGTTCTTCGCGCGCAAGTACGGCGAGGAGCAATGGATGCGCTATGCGCCGGTCCTATTGGCGGGGTTCAGCTGCGGCACGGGCCTCATCGCCATGTGCGCCATCGCCTTGGCCCTGATCGCGCGTGCCGTGGCCCAACTGCCTTACTGAGAGTCGAGTTCGCCTCGAACCCAGTCCATGATCTCCTCGGTCTCGGCATCGCGCCCGAACGTCCTCGGCTCGCTCCACACCACCTCGACGCCGCGCCACGAGGGGCGGGGCCAGACCGAGCCGTAGGGGATCACGCGTTCCGTATTGATCAGACGGCAGCAGATGACCGGCGCCCCAGTCTGGCGAGCCAGGAGCGCCACGCCTGACTTGATGGGCAGCAACTGCCCGTTGGGACTGATCCGCCCTTCGGGGAACACGGTGACCGCTTCCCCCGCCTCCAAGAGTTGAGCGGTGAAGCGCAAAGCTCCCCGGTCGGCGGTATCGCGCTCGACGGGAAACGCGTTCAATCGACGAATCAGCCAGCCGAGCACCTTGATCGAGAACAACTCGCGCTTGGCCATGTAGTGCATCGCGCGCGGGCACGCCTTCTGCACGAACACGGGATCGGAATCGCTGCGGTGGTTGGCGACGATCAGCAGCGGTCCGGTGCGGGGCACCCGGTCGGCGTGGCGCACGCGCACCGGACCCAAGATGAAGAACAGCGGCCAAGTCACGAAGCGGCCGATGGGTAGGAACCACCGCTCGTAGAAGCGGGAGCCGGGCACGAGGTCGGTCGCCATGTCAATGAAGTACGCGGCGCAGCGCCTCGGGATACGCTTGATGCTCCAAAACGAGCACCCTGGCCGCCAGCGACTCGGGGGTGTCACCGGGGAAAACGGGGCACCGCATCTGCAGGATCGGCGCGCCTTCGTCGTAGTGCTCGGTAACGTAGTGAACCGTGCAGCCCGATTCGTCCTCGCCCGCCGCGAGCACGGCCTCGTGGACGTGCATGCCGTACATCCCCTTGCCTCCATGCTTGGGCAGCAGCGCCGGGTGGATGTTGAGGACTCTGTTGGGAAAGGCCTGCAGCACCTCGGCGGGAAGCAACCGCAAGTACCCTGCCAAGCAAATCCAATCGACACTGGCCTGCTTTAGGGCGTCGAGAAGCCTGGGGCCGTAGCCCTCGCCCGGCTCGACCACAACGATCGGCAGTCCCGCTTCGCGGGCCCACTCGATGGCGCCGGAGTCCTGCCGCGTCCCGACCACAAGAGCCACTCGACCGGGCACTTCGCCCCGCGAGCAGGCGTCGTGGATGGCGCGGAGGTTGCTCCCGCGCCCACGGGTCCCGACGAACACGGCAATTTGAACCAAGGAGGCTTTACCCCCGCAGTTCGCTCGCGATCGCGTCGGCGAAACCGCTCGTCGTCGCGTCGCCACCGAGGTCGTAGGTTTTGATGCCCTTCTTAAGTGTCTCCTCCAACGCACCCTCGACGTCCCTGCGAGCGTCAAGCTCGCCCAGATGCTCGAGCATCAGCGTGGCGGAGAGCAGAAGAGCCGTCGGGTTGACCTTGTTCATGCCCGTGTACTTCGGCGCAGAGCCGTGCACGGCCTCGAACAGCGCACAGCCGACGCCGTAGTTCGCCCCTGGCGCGACGCCCAAACCGCCCATCATGCCCGCTGCCAGATCGGAGACGATGTCGCCGTACAGGTTCGGCATGACCAGCACGTCGTAGAGCTTCCACTTCGTGACCAACTGCATGCACTGGTTGTCCACGATGTTGTCCCACGACTCGATGTCGGGGTACTCGGCGGCGACCTTCTTGAAAACGTTCAGGAACAGGCCGTCGGCGATCTTCATGATGTTCGCCTTGTGCACGCCGACCACACGTTTGCGGCCGTTCTTACGGGCATATTCGAACGCGGCGCGGCAGATGCGCTCGGAGCCGAAGTCGCTGATGATCTTCACCGAGTGGGCCACGTGCTCGGTCGCCATGTACTCGATCTGGGCGTACAGGTCTTCGGTGTTCTCGCGAAAAATGACGATGTCCAGCCCGTCGAACGGCGTGGGAACGCCAGGGAGCTGCTTCACCGGGCGGACGCATGCGTAGAGGTCCAGCTTCTTCCGCAACGTGACATTGGGGCTGACGCTGCCCTTGCCGATCGGCGTCGTCATGGGCGCCTTGAGGCCCACGCCGACCTCCTTGATCTTTGCGATCGTCTCGTCGGGGACGATGGGCTTGCCCGCCTCCACGCACTTGAGGCCGGCCTCGACTTCGATCCAGTCAACCGAGACCTTGGCGGCCTCGAACACGGTCTCGACGGCGGCGACCAACTCGGGTCCGACGCCGTCTCCTCGAATCAAACAAACTTGGTGTGCCATGGGGTTTTGGTGGGTGGGTTTTGGGAAGAGGGAATAAGGAAGAGGGAGATGGGAAAAAGAAAAACGGAAAGAGCGAGGCATTCGCTGGAGGCGCGGTCACGAGAGGGCACTCGGTGCCCAGTTGTCTCTTCGGTCCTCACTCCAAGTTCCATCTTCCCTTTTCCCGGCCTCAGTAGGGCTGGCTGAACTGGTTGACGCCGTCCTTGATGAAGAGCTTCTGGCACTTCGTCCAGCGCCATCCGAGGCCGGTGAGATGGTGGACCAAGGCATCCACTTCCTCGTCCGTCACGACATCGTCGCTCAGGAATCGGGCGCGGGGCCAGTCGAGCAGGTCCATGTCCGGGGCGGGCGGCGGATACACGCGCGTTCCTCGGTTGGAAATCAAGATGAGTTTGAACTTGCCGAACTCCTTCGGCAGGTCGGGCGTCTGGGGGGTCCAGATGTAGATGTCCACTCCGTGCAGGTTCATCATGGGTGCGGAATCCCGGCTTGTCGGCCACAGGGATTATGACACCGCGGGTCCCCGCAATCCCGGGAACCTTGGCGCAAGGCGCGCAGACTGACAATCGTGGTGCTCGCTGCGCTCGTCTTGGTGGTGCCAACCGCCGCCATACCCGTCCATGTGGACCCCGATCAGGTCGTTGCCACGATCTCGCCTTGGATCTACGGCATCAACACGTGGCCCTCGTTGCCCGCCGACGACCCTCGGTTCACCATCCTCCGCTGCGGCGGCAACCGATTCTCAGCCTACAACTGGGAGAACAACGCCAGCAACGCGGGCAGCGACTGGTTCTTCCAGAACGACGGCTGGCTGGAATCCAGCGACGAGCCCGCCCGCGCGGTCACCAAGTTTCTCGACGGGGCCTTCGCCCGCCGAGGCGGCGGCATGGTGCAGTTGAGCCTGCTCGACTACGTGGCCGCGGACAAGAACGGCGACGGAGACGTGCGCAACACGCCCAACTACCTCGACGTCCGCTTCCGAAGGAACCGGTTCACCGTCCAAGGCGGCAAGCCGATCCGAGGCGATGCCGACGTCTATCAAGCCCAGTTTGCCGCATACCTCGCCGCACGGTACACCTCGCCCAGACGTAACGGCCAGCCACTTTGGTTCGGCTTGGACAACGAGCCCGGCCTGTGGAGCCACACCCACGCGGCCATCCACCCGCTCAAAACCACCTATGCGGAGATGATCGAGCGGTCCGCGCCGCTGGCGGCTTCGGTCAAGGCCATGGTCCCCGATGCGAAGATCGTCGGGCCCTGCGGGTTCAGTTGGTGGGAGTCGCTCAACCTGGCCGGCGCACCCGACCATGGTGGCAGGCGGTTCGTGGACTTCTATCTTCAGGAACTCAAGCAAGCATCCGCCAATGCAGGCGTTCGGTTGCTCGACGTCCTCGACTTCCACTTCTACTCGGAACACCAAGACACCAACGGCAGACGCGTGACCGGGCGGGACACCGACGAAGTCGCGGCGAGCGCCCGGGTTCAGGCTTCGCGTTCGTTGTGGGACGGCACCTATGTCGAGAACTCGTGGATCACGCGGGACATCTTGGGCAACCAGCCCATCGACTACATCGGCGACCTGCAAGGGCGGATCAACGCCCTATGGCCGGGGACGGGGCTCGGCGTGACCGAGTGGAACTTCGGCGGCGGGCACCACATCAGCGGGGCCATCGCGGCGGCCGACGCCCTCGGCGCGTTCGGCAGGTTCGGACTGGCAGGAGCGATGCTTTGGGAGTTGGATGCCGGCAATGAGCCCATGAACCGCGCGGCGTTCTCCGTCTATCGCAACTACGATGGCCGAGGCAGCCGGTTCGGCGACCGAGCGCTGGCCGTCGAATGGCCCGTGGCCGACCGAGACAAGCTGGCAGTCTACGCTTCAAGGCACTCGGACGACCCCGGCAGAGTCACGCTGGTCGCAATCAACCGATCGCCACAGCCTTTGGGAGTCTCGTTCTCGGGCTTGACTTGGCCCAAGGGAGGCGCGCCGACGTTCGTGTTGCAGGGCTCGGCGGCCGAAGTCGTCCCGGGGCCGACGGTCGGGTCGTCGTTCGATCTCGCGCCACGTTCGATCACCGTACTTCGACTCGGGGGGTAGCCTGTCGGCGTGGCGCTCGGTCTCCTGCTGGCTCTGGTCGCGCTCGCGCACGACGATGCGCGGACCGAGGCGTTGGCGGGTTCGAACGCTCCCGCCAGCGTCCTCAAGCGGCAAGCGTTGGTCGAAGTGGAGCACTTGGACTACGAAGGCCGCCGCCAGCGCGGCACATTGGTCGTGGACGCCTCCCTGGCCAAAGAGGTGCGCGAGATCTTCGCCGAACTGCTGGACCAGGGCTTCCGCATCGAAAAGGTGCGCTCGGCCTCGGCCTACCGCTGGGACGACCTCGCCTCGATGAAGGACAACAACACATCGGGGTTCAACTACCGCAAGGTCGAAGGCACGCGCCGTCTTTCGAACCACGCATCGGGCCGAGCGATCGACATCAACCCCATGCAGAACCCCCACATCGGCCACGACCGAACGGGAGCGGTCTACGACCGGGAAGCCCCAGGCACCTTGGCAAAAGGGTCGGCCGCCGTCCGCGCGTTCGAGAAGCGTGGCTGGACGTGGGGAGGCAAGTGGCGGCGACCCGACCACATGCACTTCGAAAAGCCCTGAACACATGCAGGTACCGTAGGCCATCAGGTTGACACCGGTCTCATGGGAACCGGTACCCTACGCCGCGCCGGAACAATCGGCTTGGCTCAGCCGCCAGACTCCCTGTCCATCAAACATCCAAATCACCTCATGGGGAAGAAACTCGTCATCGTCGAATCGCCTGCAAAGGCCAAAACCATCAGCCGCTTTCTGGGCTCGGACTATGTCGTCGAAGCCTCGTTCGGCCACGTCCGCGACCTGCCCGAAAGCGCCAAGGACGTCCCTGCCGAACTCAAAAAAACGGAGATGGGCCGCTACGGCGTGGACGTGAACGACGGGTTCAAGCCCTATTACGTGGTCCCGGCCGAGAAAGCCAAACACGTCGCGGCGCTGCGCAAAGCCGCCAAAGACGTCGAAGCCGTCCTGCTCGCCACCGATGAAGACCGCGAGGGTGAGAGCATCAGTTGGCATGTGCTGGAACTGCTCAAACCCAAGAAGAGCGTCAAGGTCGAGAGGATCGTATTCCACGAGATCACGCCGGAAGCCATCCGCGAGGCCATCGCCAACCCTCGCGCGTTGGATGAGAATCTGGTCCGGGCCCAAGAAACGCGCCGCATCGTGGACCGGCTGTTCGGCTACACGCTGTCGCCGGTGCTGTGGCAGAAGGTCGCGCCCAACCTGAGCGCCGGCCGCGTGCAAAGCGTGGCCGTCCGGTTGCTCGTGGAGCGTGAGCGCGAGCGTATGGCGTTCCATCCCGCCGAATACTGGGATGTCAAGGCCCAACTCCGCACCGGTGGCAGCGGGTTCGAGGCCGTCCTGACGCGGCTCGGAGGCAAGCGATTGGCGACGGGCAAAAGCTTCGACCCCAAGACGGGCCTGCTGGCCAACGCCGACCGATGGCTGCGTCAACCCGAGGCCGAAGCACTGGCTACGGAGTCGCTGAACACCTCGCCTTGGCGCGTGATCAAGGTCGAGCGAAGCCCCGGCAAAGAATCGCCGCCTCCGCCATTCATGACGTCCACGCTTCAGCAGGAGGCCAACCGCAAGCTGAAGTACCCCGCCCGGCGGACGATGCAGATCGCGCAGCAACTCTACGAAGGCATTGACCTATCCGGCGAACGCGTCGGTTTGATCACCTATATGAGAACGGACAGCCTCACGCTGGCCGAACGTGCGCTCGACGAGGCGCGGCACGTGATTCGCGAACTCTACGGCCCCGAGTACCTGCCCAAGCAACCCGTTCGCTACAAGACGAAGTCGAAGGGCGCGCAAGAAGCCCACGAGGCCATTCGACCGACCGACCTCAGCCGCAAGCCGCAGGACGTCAAGCGGTTCCTTTCGCCCGAGCAGTTCGCCCTCTACGAACTCATCTGGAAGCGGACGATCGCGTGCCAGATGCTCCCCGCACAGGTGGAGCGCACGGCCGTCGAGATCGAAGTGGCGACCAAGGAAGGGTCTGTGTTCTACGCCAGCGGCAAGAGCATCGTGTTCCCCGGCTTCCTCCGCGCCTATGTCGAAGGCTCCGACGACCCCGAGGCCGACCTCGGCGACAAGGAGAAGATTCTGCCCGAGATCAAAGAGGGCGACGAGTTCTTTCCCAATGGTCAGGCGTCGGCCCGGGTGGCCCCGGCGGATAAGGTGGTCGAAGACGCCAAGGCTCTCGGCCACACGACCAAGCCCCCCGCCCGATACACCGAAGCCTCGCTGGTCAAACGGCTGGAAGAAGAGGGCATCGGTCGTCCCAGCACCTACGCCACGATCATCGGCACGATCCAAGACCGGGGCTACTGCTTCAAGCAATCGAACGAACTGGTCCCCACGTTCTCCGGGTTCGGCGTGGTCGAACTGCTGGAAAACCACTTCGGGGAGTTCGTGGACCTGAAGTTCACGGCCCGCATGGAGGAGGAACTCGACGACATCGCCGAGGGCACGCAGGCGTGGCAACCCTACCTTCAAGACTTTTTCTTCGGGTCTGCCGCCAAGCCTGGTCTCTCCAAGGAGGTCACCGAGGAGAAGAAGAAGGCGATCCCCTACCCGCGCATCGCCATCGGCATCGATCCCGCATCGGGCGAAGCGATCTTGGTCGGCGTCGGCCGGTTTGGCCCCTTCTTGCAGAAAGGCGAAGGCGAACGCGTGGGCATACCGCCCGAGACCGTGCCCGCCGAACTCACCGTCGAGAAGGCGCTGGCCCTGCTGGCCGGCAAATCCGAGGGCCCGAAGGTCGTCGGCTCGAACCCCGCGACGGGCGAACCCGTGGTCGTCAAGAAGGGCCCATACGGAACCTATCTCGAAACCCCTGAACCCGGCAAGAAGACGCCTAAGCGCGTGACGGTGCCCCCGGCCGTGCATGAGGACGAACTGGACCAGGCGATGGTCGAGAAGCTGCTCGTGTTCCCACGTTCGCTCGGCAAGGACCAGGCGACCGGAGAGGAGGTGACGGTGAACGTCGGGCGCTACGGCGCCTATCTCAAGCGCGGCGAGACCAATCGGACGCTGGACCCCTGGGACCGCGCGTTCACCATCGAACTCGCCGAGGCTCTGCCGGTGTTCGATCAGCCCGTGGGTCGCGCGGCTCGCGGCGCTGGGGCGGCCAAGGCACCGATCAAGGAATTCGCCGCCGAAGGCGACCAGCCCGCCCTGCGCGTGCTGACCGGCTTCTATGGGCCCTACGTCACCGATGGCAAGACCAACGCCACGATCCCTAAGGCTCAAGACCCCGCGACCCTGAGCATCGAGCAGGCGCGGGAACTCATCCGGGCGCGGGTCGAGAAGGGTCCGACGGTCAAGCGCGGGCGCAAGTTCGTCCGCAAGAAAGCCAAGGGCTGAGGCCGTCCGTTTCAAACCTAGAAAAAGGTCCGTCGTTTGGCGCTGGGCTGTGATATAGTAGACATATATGCACTATGTCGTCTGTCTTCACGCCGACAGATTCTATGTGGCATGCCACCGTGCCGCCGAAGGCATCGCCGCCGAGACGCCTGTCGTGGTCCATCGCAAACGGGTCGTGACCGATGCCTGTCCCGCTGCGGCGCGGTTCGGTGTTCGCCGGGGGGCGACGCTCAACGAGGCGAAATCGCTTGCCCCGGATGCCGTGGCGTTTGCCTACGACCCCGAGGTCTACGCCGCGCCGGCGCGCGTTTGGCACGACCGTTGTCTGCCGTTCGTCGGGCGGATCGAAGTCGCAGACCCGGCCACGGTGTTCGCCGACCTGAGCGAGCACCCCGACCCGAGCGACATCGCGATTCAGCTCAGGCGCGTGCTGACCGCTGGCGGGATGCCTTTCCGCATGGGGGCGGGCCCGGCGCGTTGGATCGCCAAGCTCGCCGCAGGCGGCGAGGCACGGGTCACCGACGCCGAATGGTCGCTCGAAGCACGCCGCAACGTGGCGCAACCGCAAGCGTCCATCGCTCCGTTGCCGATCGCACGGTTGACGCCGATCCCCATGCAAAACCGCAAGCGGCTGGAGTTCTTGGGCTATCGGACGATCGGCGAGGTGGCGGAACTTCCGCTGGACGTGTTGCGACGCCAGTTCGGGCTCGAAGCGCACACGATCCTGTCGGCGGCGAACGCCGCATGGCCCGATCCCGTACAGCCCAACCATCCGCTGGATGCCGTCTGCCGCGTGTTCTATCCCGAAGGCGTCGTGGAAGACACGCTGACCTTGGAGCGGTGCCTTTCCGAACTGTCGGCTCGTCTGGCGCGCGATCTCGCCGAGCGAGAGTCGGAGGGGCACCACCTGGAACTAACGCTCGAGCACGAAGGCATGCCGCCGACGGTGTTGGCGAGGGAGTTCACCAAGCCGCTCCACACGGGCACGTCGCTCAGGTCGGCCTTGGCGTTGCTCGCAGGGTCGGCCGCCGAGACCCCGATTGTGTCGCTGCGGGCGATGGTGTGCGACCTGCGTCCCGTCCAACGGCGGCAACGCGATTTGCTCGGCTCGGTCGCCGCCGAGGTGCGCGAGTCTGGTGCGGTTGAAGCGCTGCGGTCGTTGCAGACGACGTTTGGTGGTGACGCCATCCGAGCGGCTTCTGAATTGGCTGTGGCGCGGAGGGCACGCGTCATGCGGGCTTGGAGCGATGTCACCGGGTGGCGATGAGGTCGTCGCCCGTTGGCGAGAAGCGGGCGAATGGTGGCTGGGAGAGCCGTCCCGCGAGTTCGTCCGGACGCTCGACGCCCAAGGGAAACGCCGCGAATCGGTACGCGAACTACCCGTGGAGGGACCCGCTCCGTCGGGTCCACTCGTACCGCTGACCGGCGAAGGCGAAGCCACCGAGGAGTGGAGCCTACGCATCCACAAGCGGCGCGACGAGAAAGTCGCCCAGGCGTGCGGCGCGTTCGACGAGTCGGGAGGGACCCGCTCCGTCGGGTCCTCCCAAACCGGGGGCTCTGGAGGGACCCGCTCCGTCGGGTCCGCCCAAACAAGGGGCACAACGGAGTGTGCCCCTCCAGAGGCGGCGGAGTTCGCGGCGCTCCACTGCCTCAGCGGCTACGCGTTTGGCAGGTCGAGCATCCTGGCCGAGGAGATCCCACTGCTGGCCGCAGCAGCGGGCGCGAGCGCGGCGTGCATCGCCGACCCGTTCTCGCTGGTCGGGGCGCACGAGTTCGTCTCGGCGGCGCGCAAGGTTGGCGTCAAACCCCTCGTCGGCGCGACGTTCGAGCTAGACACCGGCGGCGAGATCGTGCTCGTCGCGCGCAGCAAGCAAGGCTACGAATCCCTCTCGCGGCTTGTCACGGCCTGCCATCTCGGCGAGCCGCGCCTGCACCCGCTCGCTACCTGGAATCGCCTCGCAGCCCACAGCCGCGACCTCCTCTGCCTGACCGGAGGCGACGCTGGACCCCTGAACGCCGCGCTGGCCAAGCGGAAGTGCGAACAAGCCGCCCGGCTGCTCGAACGACTGACCGACATCTACGGCCGCGCCAACGTCGCCATCCAGATCGAGCGCACCTACCTCCCCTGGGAGATCGCGGTCAACCAGCGGCTGCTCGAACTCGCCGAAGCCACAGGCACACTCGCCGTCGCCGCCCACCCGGTCCTGCACCCCCGGCGCGAGCAGTTTCCCGCACAAGACGTGTTGGTCTGCGCGCAAACGCTTTGCACCGTGGACGAGGTGCTCGGCCGCAAGCCGCGACGCCACCCCGACCAGCCCCAGGTGCCCGAGCGCCCCGCCCGATCGCTGAACGCCGAGCGGCACATGCTCACCGCCTCCGAAATGGCCGAGCGCTTCGCCGACCGCCCCGACCTGCTCGCCAACACGTTGCGCTTTGCCGACCGCTGCGACGACGACGTGCTTCCCGCCCGCACCCGCCTGCCCACCCTCTACCAAGATGCCGAACACGTCCTGAAGGAAGCGGTCTGGGCGGGGGCGCACAGGCGCTACCCAACGATCAAGCCAGCCCTCAAACGACGCATCGCACACGAACTCGATCGTATCGTTCGGTTGAACTTCAGCGGGCACTTCTTGGTCATGTGGGACGCGTGCCGCTGGGCCGAGGAACAGGACATCCACTACAGCGGGCGCGGCTCGGTGGTGGATTCGGTGGTCGCGTACTGCCTCGGTTTTTCGCGGATCGACGCGTTCCGCCACAAACTGCACTTTGACCGATTTCTACCAGAAGACGGCAGCAAACGCCCCGATATCGACATCGACTTCGAGGCCAAACGACGCGACGACGTCCGCAACTACCTGACGCTCAAGTACGGCCAAGACCATGTTGCCACGGTCGCGGCGATCGGGGCCTATTGCTCGCGCGGCATCATCCGAGAGGTCGGCAAGGCGCTCGGGCTTCCAGACGAAGCGATCGGCTTTCTCGCGAAGCGGCTGCACGGGGGCATCTCGGCGGACCGGCTCGAGGAATCGCTCGCCACGCGCCCCGAACTGCGCGACAGCGCCGTGTGCAAAGTGCGGTTCCGATGGGTGTTCGCCCTCGCGGAGCGGCTGATGGACGTCCCACGCAACATGAGGTGTCACTCGTCCGGGGTGGTTGTCTCGTCGCGCCCGCTCTGCGAGACCGTGCCCGTCATGTGGTCGGCGGCACCGGGCGTCGAGGACGACGACGACTCGCCCAACCACTTGCGCATCATCCAATGGGACAAGCGCACGGCCAAGCACTACTTCGACAAGTTCGACATCCTCTGCCTGCGCGGTCAGGACGTGCTCTCGGGAACCGAGCGGCGCATCCGCGTGCAGGACGCCACGTTCAGCGCGCGCGACATCGGCACCGACGACCCCGAGATGTACCGCGCCATGCGCTCGGGCGAACTCATCGGCATCCCGCAGTCGGCCTCGCCCGCCATGAGGCAGGCCCACATCCGCATGCGCACGCAGGACCTTCACGACGCCAGTCTGGTGCAGGCGGGCATCCGCCCCGGCGTGGGCGGCGCGGTCAAGATCAACGAACTCATTGCGCGGCGGCGCGGCAAGCCGTACACTTTCCTGCACCCCGATTTCGAGGCGATTCTCGGCATCACTTACGGCATCATCGTGTTCCAAGAGCAGGTGGATCAACTGCTCCAGACGTTCGGCGGCTACTCCAGCGGCGAGGCCGAAGACCTGCGAGACGCAATCCACAAGCGCAGACGGGAGGACTACGGCCGCGCGATCCGCGAGCAGTTGCTGGCCCGCGTGTTGGCCAACGGCTACGATCTGGCCGTCGCCGAGCATGTGTACGAACTCGTCGCGGGGTTCAAAGGCTACGGCTTCGCGCAGGGGCACGCGCTCGCGTTCGCCGAGATTTCGCTCCGCTCGGTGCACTGCCAGCAACAGTTCCCCGCCGAGTACTTCGCTTCGCTGCTCGACGCCCAGCCAGCGGGCTACTACGGCCCATGCACGCTGGTCAACGAGGCGCGGACGCGTGGCGTGCGCATCCTGCCCCCCGACGTGTGCCTGAGCGAAGACGGCTTCGCCGTCGAAGACGTCCGCTCGGACCAAGACCCCCAACTGGTGTTTCCCAACGGCGGCATCCGCGTGGCGCTGGCGCAGGTCGAAGGCCTCTCGGCAGCGACTCGGTCACGCATCGCGGCGATTCCAAAGCCCTACAGGTTTGGCAGCCTCTTCGATTTCGCCGCCCACGTTCGGCCCGACCGCGACGAACTCGAGAACCTGGTGTTGTGCGGCGCGTTCGATCGGTTGCACCCCAACCGCCGCGCGGCGCTTTGGGCAATCCCCGACGCGTTGCGCCATGCCCATGCCCTCTCGCCGCAATCGGGCGATCAACCCGTGCTGCCGCTCACGCTGCCCGAGCCGCCCATGCCGACAGGTATCGCGGACTTCTCGCCCGAGGAGAAGGCGCTGCACGAGCGGCGGCTGCTCGGCCTCGACGTCGAGCGGCATCTCATGGCGTACGAGCGGGACCACGTGGCCTCGCGGGGCGGAATCCCCGGTGCGGCGGCGAAGCGCTTGGAGCACGGCCGAAAAGCCATCGTGGTCGGCAACCCGATTCGTCTGCGGTTCCCGCCCACGCCCAGCGGCAAACGCGTCGTGTTCTTCGACCTCGAAGACGAAACCGGGCTGCTCAACGTGACGTGCTTCGATGCCGTGTACCAACGCGACGGGCACGCCATCGTGTGCTCGCCCTATGTGACGCTCATCGGCGAAGCACAGGACCGGGACGGCCACACGGCGTTCCTGGCCAGCCGAGTGTTTCCCTATCACCCGCGCATTCTGCGCCCCGGCGAACAGGCGTCCTCGCTCCCCGTGGTCACGCGCGACTTCCTCGTGGGATAGAGAAGTGTGGGTACGCCTACAACGCCCGGGCCGGACGTGGTAATTTATGCGCCATGTCTGCAGACACGCTTGAGCGAGTCCGTAAAGTCACCGTCGAACAGTTGGGCGTCAAGGCCGAAGAGGTCGTCGAATCGGCTTCCTTCACCGAAGATCTCGGCGCCGATTCCCTCGACGTCGTCGAATTGGTCATGGCCCTGGAAGACGAGTTCTCCATCGACATCCCCGATGACGACGTGGGCGCGATGAAGACGGTCGGCGACGCCGTCCGCTACATCGAAACCAAGAGGTAAATGGCCGTCCCCAGCCCCTCAGGGCGGGTGGTCGTCACCGGCATCGGTGGCGTCACGCCCCTCGGCACCGGACTCCAGAACTTCTGGCCGCGCCTCGTCGCCGGCGAGAGCGCCGTCGGGCCCATCACGCTGTTCGACGCCAAGGACCACGCCACGCGCATCGCGGCCGAAGTCAAGGACTTCAACCCCGAAGACTGGCTCGACCGCAAAGAAGCCCGGCGCGTGGACCGGTTCATCGCGTTCGCCGTCGCCGCGGCCCAGATGGCGCTCGACGACTCCAAGTTCCCCGAGGATCAGGAGATTCGCGACGAGTGCGGCGTGCTGATCGGCTCCGGCATCGGCGGCCTCACGTTCCTGGGCGAGCAGTTCCGCCGCCTGATGGAAGGCGGCCCCTCGCGCATCAGCCCGTTCTTGGTGCCCTACATGATCCCGGACATGGCGTCCGGCTACGTGTCCATCCAGCACAAGTTCAAGGGTCCCAACACGTGCGTCGTCACGGCCTGCGCGACGGGTGCGAACTCCATCGGCGACGCCTACCACATCGTCAAGCGCGGCGACGCCATCGCCATGCTCGCGGGCGGCTCCGAGGCCCCGATCAACGAGATTTCGGTCGGTGGATTCGCGGCGGCCAAAGCGATGACCACGAACAACGACAACCCGTCCGGGGCGTCGCGACCGTTCGACCTCAACCGCGACGGGTTCGTCATCGGCGAGGGCTCGGCGGTCGTGGTTCTGGAAGACTACGCCTTCGCCAAAGCGCGCGGCGCACGGATCTACGGCGAGATCGTCGGATACGGCATGACCGGCGACGCCTTCCACATCACCCAACCCGATGCCGACGCTTACGGCTCGTCGCGTTCGATGTCCAAGGCTCTGAAAGGTGCCGGACTCACGCCGGAAGATGTGGACTACATCAACGCCCACGGCACGTCCACACCCTACAACGACCGCCTGGAGACGCTCGCCATCAAAAAGGTGTTTGGCGACTACGCCGGCAAAGTCTTGGTCAGCAGCACCAAGTCCATGGTGGGCCACCTGCTCGGCGCGGCCGGCGCCATCGAATCCGTGGTCTGCCTCATGACGTTGAACGAGGGCATCGTGCCCCCCACCATCAACTACGAGACCCCCGACCCCGATTGCGACCTGGACGTGGTCCCCAACGTGGCCCGGAAAGCCGACGTGAAGGTGGCGCTATCGAATTCGTTCGGTTTCGGCGGGCACAACGCCAGCTTGGCCTTCCGCCGAGTGGAGTGACGTGCCCGAGCCGCTGGAACCGCTGGTGGGCGAGTTTCTCGCGCACTTGGCATCCGTGCGCTCGCCCAACACCGTCCGCTCCTATGGCTCCGACCTGGCGCAGCTCGTCGCTTCGGTCGGCACGCTTGAAGGGCTGACGCCCGATGCCATCCAAGTCAGCCTTCGCCGCAGCTCGAAGACCCCGGTCACCCGCGCGCGCAAACTGTCGGCGATCAAGGCGTTCTGCCGCTACTTGCGGCGTCACGGTCACCTATCGCAGAACCCCGCAGAGGGACTCGAAGCCCCTGTGCGCCGCAAGCGGCTGCCCAAGGCCCTAAGCGCCGACCAAGCCCTCGACCTTCTCGACGGACAGGCCAAAACCAAGACGCCGCTCCGGGACCAGGCGATTCTCGAGTTGATGTACTCAGCCGGACTGCGGGTGAGCGAAGCCGTCGGTTCCAACGTTCGCGACTTCGACTTTGCCGAACGCATGGTTCGGGTGCGTGGCAAGGGCAACAAGGAGCGCTTCGCCCTGTTCGGAGAAGCGTGTTCAACGGCTCTTGACGCCTACCTGCGCGGCGAACGCGTCGTGCCAACCTCCGGCGACCCCCTGTTCACGAACGCAAGAGGTGGTCGCCTGACCACGCGCACCGTGCAGAACATCGTCAAGCGGTGGGCGGCGCAAGCGGGTCTGCCGACCGGCGTCTCGCCGCACACGCTGCGCCACTCGTTCGCCACCCACCTTCTGGATGGCGGCGCCGACCTGAAGTCGGTGCAGCAACTGCTCGGCCACGAGAGCCTCGCGACGACGCAGATCTACACCCATGTGAGCATCGAGCGTCTGCACAAGACGGTGGCCGAAAGCCATCCACGCTCGAAGGTGTGATTGACCTGAGTGCGGGTGCCACGAGTTGCCGGCCCCGCAGGCCATTCGGACGGGGAAGCCTTACATGGGCCGGAACTCGTGATAGGGCTACTCCAAGCGTTGCCAACCCAAGCGTCTGCACCGCATGCCGGGGAGATGTCGCGAAGCGACCGTGGGGGCAATACGACCAACCGCCAAGAGCAAAACGGGAAAGCTTAGCCGGCCGCGGCCAACCGCTCCGCCATGACCTTTTTCGAAAACTCGATGGCGTTGTACGACGAGCGGATGAACGGCCCGCTCGCCACGAACGCGAAGCCCAGTTCCGCGCCGATCGTCTCGTACTCGGCGAACTCGTCCGGGTGGATGTACTCCACCACGGGCAGGTGCTTCATGGTCGGACGGAGGTACTGGCCGATCGTCACGGCATCCACCCCGATGTTCCGCAGGTCTTGGAGCGTCTTGACCACCTCCTCCCGCGTCTCGCCCAGCCCGAGCATCAGGCCCGACTTGGTGTAGATCGTCGGATCGAGTTCCTTGACCATCTGCAGGACCCGCATGGTGCGCTCGTAACGTGCCTGCGGGCGGACCACGGTGTGCAACCGCTCAATGGTCTCGATGTTGTGGTTGAAGATCTCGGGGTGCGCGTCGGTGACCGTCTTGACGAGGTGCCGCTTGCCCTGGAAGTCGGGCGTGAGCACCTCGACGATCGTATGCGGATTCTTGGCGTGCAGCTCGCGGATCGTGTTCGCGAACTGCGTCGCCCCCTGGTCGGGCAGGTCGTCTCGGGCCACGCTGGTGACCACCACGTGCTTCAAGCCCAGATCGCTGGCTACGTTGGCGACTTCGGTCGGCTCGTCCTGATTCACCTGCAGGCCTCGACCCACCTTGATGGCGCAGAACCCGCAGCTGCGGGTGCACGTGTCGCCAAGAATCATGAACGTCGCGGTTTTCTTGCTCCAGCACTCGGGGAGGTTGGGGCAACGCGCGCTCTCGCAGACGGTGTGGAGGCTCTTCTGCCGCATCATCGTCTCGACTTCGCGAATCGTGTCGGGGCGTGGCAGGCGGATCTTGAGCCAGTCGGGCAGACGCTGGGTCATCGAAGCCAAGAGTATACAGCGATGAGGTCGGTCGCACCGGGACGCTGCGGTGTAGACTCTCCCCATGACCGAGTTGATCTTCGAAGTGCGAGAGGCCCCTGAAGGCGGGTTCACCGCCCGGGGCGTCGGTGCTGCCATCTTCGCCGAGGCGGACACGATGGAGGAACTGAAGTCGGCAATCCGCGATGCGGCCCGTTGCCACTTCGAACCGGAACTCCAACCGAAAGTGCTTCGCCTCCTGATTGTTCGCGAGGAGACAATCGCCGCTTGAGGTTGCCGCGGGACGTCTCAGGCAACGACCTCGCGAAGCGCCTTGAGAGTCTGGGCTATCGGGTGAGCCGCCAAACAGGTAGCCACCTTCGTTTGTCAACGGTTGACCGTGGCGTGCATCATGTCACCATTCCGGCTCATCGGAACTTGCGCCTCGGCACACTGTCGGCCATTCTAGCGGAGGTGGCGCAGCACTTCGGAATGTCGCGCGAGGCGCTGATCGAGCGCTTGTTCTCAAGCGACAGCTAGGATTCGATGACGGAAACGAACCGAACGAAGGATGGCAGGGGCAGCAGGGCTCGAACCCGCGACCTGCGGTTTTGGAGACCGCCGCTCTACCGACTGAGCTATACCCCTGCGCGGGGATGACCATTTTACACTACGCCGCACGCGTCCGGCACGCTCCGTAGGCATCCGGTCGGACCACCCCGAAACGACGCCTCGGAGTACAATCGTGGGACCGACATGCCCTACATCGTCACCGAACCCTGCATCGGCGTCAAGGACAAATCCTGCATGGCCGTTTGTCCCGTGGACTGCATCTACGAAGGCGACGACCAGGTCTGGATCAACCCCGACGAGTGCATCGACTGTGGCCTGTGCGAGCCCGAGTGCCCCGTGACCGCCATCTTCGTGGACACCGACGTGCCCGCGAACTGGAAGGATTACATCCAGAAAAACGCCGACATGGGCCGGAAACTCTCCGGCGGGTAGAGGCGACGCCGCGTCGCGTTCGGGGGGCGGCGACCAAGAGAGACCCTGGCTAGCGCTCTTCGCGCTTGCGCTCGCGCACGACCATCCGGATCGGCGTCCCTTCCATCGGGAACTCGGCGCGAAGCCGGTTTTCGAGATAGCGCAAGTACGAAAAGTGCAACAAATCGGGATCGTTCACAAACAGGATGAACGTCGGCGGCTTGGCCGTCGCCTGCGTCGCGTAGTAGATCTTCAGCGACTTGCCCTTGCTCGAGTACGGACGCTCGAACGCGGCGTTCTGGATCAGTCGGTTCAGGCGGCCCGTGGGAACCCGAAACGTATAGGATTCCATCGCTTCCATCACCGTATCCAGCACCGGCTCCAGGCCCGCGCTCTCGAGAGCGCTGGTGAAGCAGATCCGCGCGTAGGAGAACTCGGGCGCCTGGTTGCGGATGATCTTGGTGAAGTCCTTCTTGAGCAGCGACTTCTGGCGCGGCAAGCCGTCGGGCGGCTCCTTGACGTCCCACTTGTTCACGGCGATCACCAAGGCCTTGCCCGCCTCGTGGGCGAGCTTGGCCGTGCGCTTGTCGCCATCGGTGAGCCCTTCGCTGCCGTCCACCACGACCAAGGCGCAGTCGGCCCGCTCGAGGGCCTGGGCCGAGCGGTGGGCCATGTAGTACTCCACCGAGCCCTGGATCTTGCCGCGCCGCCGCAGGCCCGCGGTGTCCACCAGCCGGAACCGCTTGCCCTTGTATTGAAGTTCGGTGTCGATGGCGTCGCGCGTCGTGCCGGGGATATCCGAGACGATGGTGCGCTGCTCGCCCGTGAACGCGTTGACCATGGACGATTTGCCTACGTTCGGCCGTCCGACGATGGCCACGCGGATGTCCTCTTCGGCGGCCTCGGGGTCCACTTTCGGCACACGCTCGGCGACAGCGTCCAGCACTTCGGCGACGCCGCGTCCGTGCAGGCTGGAAATGGGGAACACGTCGCCCAATCCCAGGGCGAAGAACTCGCCCATGAGCTGCTCGCGTTGGGGGTTGTCGGTCTTGTTGACGACGACCAAGATGGGCTTCTTGACGCGGCGCAGGTGCTCGGCGAGGTCCCAATCGTCGGGGGTCACGCCGGCGGTGAGGTCGGCCATGAACACGACCACGTCGGCTTCGGCGAGGGCGACTTCGGCTTGAACGCGGATCTGCTCGGTGAGCGGGTCGTCTTCCGAGAACAGGATGCCGCCGGTGTCCACGACGACGAAGTGCTTGCCGCCCCATTGGGCCTCGGCGTAAAGGCGGTCCCGCGTGATGCCGGGGGAGTCCTCGACCACGGCCACGCGCCGCCCGACGACGCGGTTGAACAGCGTGCTTTTGCCGACGTTGGGTCGGCCCACGATCACGACAACGGGCAGGCGGGCCTTCATCGGTGGGGATCAAGGTACCCCACCGGCGCGAACAGCCTTCGGGATCAGCGCACGCGCCAGACCACGCTGCGCCCGTTCGCGATCTCGTTGGCGCTCATGGAATCGGCGTGTCCATCGGCGAACAACACCGGAGTGCGCCCATTGCCCTTGCGGTCGGCGCCATAGCGTGCGAAGATGGGCCGCAACAACTCGGCGGGCAGCGCCGGCAACTCGGCCACCAGGTCGCGATCGGCGACCAAAGGCGGGTTGGTCTTGGGGTCGCCCGCTTCCGGAATGCCCGTGTACGGGCTGAACTCGTAGCCCCGGTAGCGATTGTCCGCCGAACCGTTGGCCGTCACGGCCAGCAGACCGACCTTCGCCCGCTCGTCCACGCCGCTCCAATCGAGCGCCTCGGTGAACGCCAGGCAGGGCGACTCGGAGTCCGCAGACGACTCGCAACCATTGGGCGCCAAGGCCGTGGCGAGGTTCATGCCGATGCTCTGGTCGCCGCGCGCGGCCCACGTGGCGGCAAACTGGCCGTTCGACCCCGGCGCGATGAATACTCCCTCGTCCTTGGCGTAGGGCTTGAGCAACGTGGACCACAGGCGCTCCGGAGCGCTTTCGGGGAGGCCGTAGTTGGTCGAGGGCAACGCGCGATCGTCGTGATCGTTCGAGTAGATCAGCAGGGCGCGGCCCAACTGCATCATGTTGGAACTCGCGTTCGAGGCGTGCGAGGTCGCCATCGCGCCCGCGTACGCCGAGTAGATGATCCCGGCCAAGACGGTGATGATCGCGATGACCAGCAACAACTCGATGACGGTGAACGCGCGCCTCATTCGTCGCTCTCCATCTCGCGCTTGAGCCGCTTGCCGTGGTCGCCCAGCACCGATTCGCCATGAGCGCTCATATCGGCTTTCAGCCGCTGCATGGGTTGGTCGGCCTTGGCGTCGCGCCGCAGATAAAGCGTCTCCGAGTTGCCGACGGTCGCGATCAAAGCGTCCGGCCCCGACCAACTCAGCAGCACCGAGGCCGTGTCCGGGTAGACCTGCGTACCGGGTGGATCGAAGGTCAGCGCTTCGAGCACCAGGTTCTGGGCCTCGACGCGATAGGTGCCGCTCGCCTTGGTGGCTTCGAGTTCGCCCCGGATGTCGATCGCGACCTTGCCGTCGTCCTCGAACCGGAACGTCATCGTGCGCGTGGATTCCCGAGCGAACTCGGACCGGCCATCGGCGGGGATCACGCTTTGTACGACCGTCCAAGTGCCGCGAAGGTTGCCGGGCTGCGGACCTTGGATCAGTTCGCGAATGGGCTGAAAGTTGTTCGACCACACCTTGTTGGCCACGCCGACATAGCCCAAACAAGCGAGAAACACCAGCGAGAGGAAGCCCGTCGAACCGCCCGGCTCCCGGTACTTGCGGTGCTTCTTCTTCTTCTTGGGCTGCGCCTTGAGGAACGCGCCCACAGGCACAAAGCCGCAATCCGAGCAGAACTCGCCGCCCGACCACGCCTTGCCGCATTTGGGACACTTTTCAAGGTCCACGCTGGACATTCTAACACGGGAGCGGTGCAAGTGTGCTTGGCAGAGGTTTGGCTAGGGTTCGGATGGGGTGTTTGCCGACCACCTGCCATCCACTTGCCGAACACCACCGAACCCTGAAGCTCACCGCCTCTCGATCGCCGCAAGCTTCGGAACGCCGCCCACCCGAGTGAACCGCGCCCGAACCCGAGTCTGCATGTTCATCCCTGTGAACCTCAGCCAAACCCACTCGCCCGAAGCCGTCGGACCCGCGGGCACGGCGAACCACATCGCGTACGGGTCGCCCAAGCCGACCTCAAGCGCCGAAGACACGACGCCCGCACCCGTGGCGTAGCCCGCCGCCGCACGTGAATCGCCCCGCTGGAGCGCCTCGCAGAACGCCTCCGCCACCCGGTACTCCGTGGCCGCTTGCGACTGGCCCGTCAGCCGATAGGCCGAGCCGTTCCAAGCCCAATTCGAACTCCAAGAGAGCTTCTGGTCGCCGAAAAACGCGAACGTGTCGCCGCGTTTCCGAACCGTCTCGACGCGCAGCCCCGTGATCGCCGACCCGCTTCGCGTGAACGTGGTCGTCCCCGACCCGCCGAACGATCGGGTCTGCACATGCGACCAACGCCCGCCCGACAGCCGGTAGACGATGAAGCCCGGTTGGCTGCCGCCCTTCTGGGCGAAGCCGCCCACCAAGACCAGCCGATCCTGCATCGTCGCCGCTTGACCGTAGAACCAGCCCGTGTTGGGGTTGACCTCGGGCAACCATTGCGCCCGCGCCGCCCTGCCCGAGCGCCAAACCACGAAACTCGCCCGCGACGTCCGCGGGAACCGCCGCGCCTCCGGCCCGACCAGGTAGGTGGCCGTCACCGAGACGATCAGCGCCGGCGTCGAACCCTCGACCTGCCAAACCTCGGTGGCGCGGATGTCTCGCGCGGGGTCGCCCGCGAGCGGCGGCATCGCCGAGCGCAAGAGCGACGTGATCGCCGTACGGAACTGCGGATTTCGCCCCGTCCACGAGGGGTAGCCCTGCACATAATCCGCGATCGCTTCGCCCATGGGCTGCCAAGCCCGTCCCGCCGAGGCGGGCGTGTTGTACCGGTCGAATTGCAGCCGGTTCCACGACTCGGTCATCAGCGAAACCTGCCGCCGATAGCGGGCCAACGCTTCGACGCTCTGCCCCTGCACAAGCGCTGGAGCAGCGAGCAGCGCCCAACCCACCGCCGCGCCCATCAGGAACGGTCTCAATCGGCTCGGGCGGAAGGACGGATTCACCGGGCGGCGCGCGTCTCCTTGCGGCGTATGGTGTAGAGAGAAGCCAGCGTCGTGGCCTCGTTGCGGTGACCTGTGATCAAGCCGTCCACGAAGTACTCCCACATGCGGTTCGAGTTGATCGCTGCGTGCCCGATGTCGGGTCCGGCCATCATGTCGAAGCTCTTGCCCGCCCGCTGGAGCGTCTGCGCCAACTGATAGGTGTTCGAGGGGTGGACGTTGTTGTCGGCGGTCCCGTAGAACAGCATCAGCCGCCCCTTGAGGTTGCGCGAGTATTCCATGGCGTTGCCCGCCTTGTAGCCCTCGGGGTTGTTCTGCGGCGTATCCATGTACCGCTCGGTGTAGATCGTGTCGTAGTTCTCCCACGTGGTGACGCTGGAACTCGCCACGCCCACGTGGAACACGTCGGGATGACGCAGCAGGGCCATCACGCTCGAGTAGCCGCCGTAGCTGGTCCCATAGATGCCCACCCGCGAACCGTCCACGTAAGGCCGCTTCGCAAGCTCCTTGACACCGGCCGCTTGGTCGTCGATCTCGACCACGCCGAGCTTGCGGTAGAGCGCATGTTTGAACTCGACGCCTCGCCCGCTGGTCCCGCGTCCATCGAACCACGCCACCAAGAAGCCCATCTCGCAGATCGCGCTGGGCGTGGCGAACCGCTCGGTGGTCTGGCCGGACTCGGGACCGCCGTAAACGCTCACGATGAGCGGATACTTCTTGGAAGGGTCGAAGTCGGACGGCTTCATCAGAGTGCCGAAGCACTCCGTCACCCCGTCCGCCGCCGTGAACACGATACGCTCGACGGGCTGCAGGTTCAGTTCCTTCCACTTCGTGGTGTCGCTGGTGGCCAGCGTGGCGACTTCCTTGCCGTTGCGGTCGAGCAACCGGGTCGTCGGTGGCGTGGCGAGCGATTCGGAGACGACCACGACGTACGCGCCGTTCGGCGAGACCGTCGCCCGGTGCGAGAGCGTGGGGTCGGTCAGCCGAACGTCGCCCTTGCCGTCGAGCCCGACGCGGTGCAATTGCATTTTATAGGGGTGGTCGCCGCTCCGGGCCGAGTACCAGAGTTCCTTGCGCTCGACGTCCACCCGCTCGACGCCGCCCACCTCGAACCGGTGCTCCGTCAGGGCGTTGATCAGCGTGCCGCTCAGATCGTACAGGTACAGGTTCTTGAAGCCGTTCCGCTCCGATTCCCAAATGAAGCGCTTGGCCTTGCCCGTTTCGGGTCCTTCCAGCCACGTGATGCCGGGCGAGTTCTCGGTCCAGCCCGTGTCGCTGGTCTCGCGGATCACGACGCGCGACGTGCCGGTGGCGGGGTCGGCGGCGCAGAACTCCATGATGTTCTGCTTGCGGTTGGTGCGGTTGTAAAGCAGTTCGGCGCCATCGGGCGACCAACGCACGGAGTAGATGTAGTGCCCGACGCCCTCGAACGGCTCGCCAGGTGCGTGCGTGTCCAGCTTGCGGCTGGTCTTGGTGGCCACATCGTAGATGTGGAGTTCCGCGACGGGATTGTCCGTGCCGGCTTTGGGGTAGGGCTCGACGTCCAGCGTGTTCTGAACGCGGCTGACGTTCATCGCCAGGTAGTAGTCTTGAACCTTTGATTCGTCAAACTTGTAATAGGCGATCTTGGAGCCATCGGGCGACCACCAGATGGCCTCGCGCACGCCGAGTTCTTCGCCATAGACCCAACTCGCGATGCCGTACTTGGTGCGGTCCTTGGCGTTGCCGTCGGTGGTGACGGCGATCTCGCCCGACCCGTCCGCGTTGGCCACATAGAGGTTCCGGTCTCGGTGGAACGCCTTCTTGGAGTTGTCAGGGCTGTTGGCCGTGTCGAATTGCCGCCCGCGTTGCGGAGCCCGCCGTCCCGGTGCGGCTCGCTCGCCCGTCGGTGCGCTGGCCTCGGTGGCCGCTTGGGTCGCTGGGTCGTAGCGCCACCGCTTGCCGTCCTTCGAGTAGGTGAGCGCCTTGCCGTCCTCGTCCCACTGAACCTGGAGATTGCCTCCGAACACCGCGCCAGCGATCTCGCGGCGCATCTTCTCGTATCGGTCGTAGCGTGGCATGGTGGGGAGACGGTCTTGGGCGGCGGCGAACGCCGACAGACCGAGGACGAGCAGGGCGGTGGAGGTTCGCATCGCGGTGAGATTCCATTGTGCCCGATGGAAGGAGCCCGACACCCCTATGTGGAAAACCTTCTGTTGCCATGCTCGAGTACTTCGATCAGACCACGCAAGCGGGTTTCTACCTGTTCACGTATGTGTTTGTCGCACTTTGCATGATGGTGATTGCTCAGAAGACGAACACACCCAACGGGTGGCTGGCCTGGATTCCGATCGCCAACATCTACCTGATGACCCAGGTCGCCGATGTCGACTGGTGGTGGGTGTTGGTGTGCCTCATTCCCTGCGTGAACATCATCGGGTTCGTTTATCTGTTCATGAAGATCAGTGCCGCTCGGGGCCGGCCCGAACTCATGGGGCTCCTCATGCTGGTGCCCTGCGTCAACTTCCTCTACCTGGCGTATCTTGCGTTCGCCGACTGAACAAGATCACCCAAGATTCACCCCGAAGGTCGCCTTCGAGAAGGGCCGCATAGGTACCATCCGTCCCATGCCTGCCCTGACCGTGGCCGCCTTGTCCTTCGCGAGCCTGTTCACCAACTCCCCGACCGTGACGGTTTCGCTGGCTGGAGCACCCTCCGGCGAGTGGCCCCCGATCACCATCCGCATGCCCAGCGGCTCGCAGATCGTTGCGGATTCCGCCGAGAAACTCAGCGCCCTGAAGCTCGTCGAGGTGGGTCGGTACACGGTTTCCGGTCCCGTGTTTCGCGCGGCGACAGGTCTGGTGGATACGATCTTCGACCCGCAGGCCGATCTCGTGCGCGACGTGAAAGAGGGGGAGACAGCCCACCTGACCTTCCGCTACTCCGCCCGGGGCGGTACGGGCATGGTTTGGGTAGCAACGACTCGAACCCAGGACGAAGACGATTGGAGCAAGGGCACCCTTAGGTCGCTCCTTGGAACCGACCTCGTTGCGGGCAAAGTCCAGGTGAGCGACACCATCGCCACGGGCCCAAGAATCGGCTCGGGCGTCGCGTTGGCGACGGGCGCGCTTCTGTTCAGCGACGGCTGGGACAACGACACCATCATGAGGATAGGAGCCTCGGAACTCGCCTCCCGAGGTGCGCCCCGTCCGGCAGGCGAGGTCGAACCCGGCCAAGTGACCCGCGACCCAAGCGGCCGCGTCTGGGTCGGTCGTCAAGAGGTTGCGCGCGCCTATGTGCCCGATGCCTCGGGCGCTCTTGGGGCGCCGGTTGTCGAACTCAGGCGCGACGAGGACGCCGAGAAGCCGCTCGATCTGGCGACGCTCGTGTTTCGGCACGATGGAAGCGCGATCGTCTTCGGAGCGGGCGGGTTGGCCGTTATCCCCGCTGCCGACCTCGCGCGCTCTAATACCGTGAATCCGCGCTGGCGCAAGATTCCTGCGGGCGTTCAAGGCAGCGCCGCCGTGGATGCCGAGGGCAACCTTTGGACGGCCAACGCCAACGGCGCGGTACACCGCTTCGCCAAGGCAGACCTCGACGGACGGGGAGCGCTCACGCCCCGGGAATACGAAGTCGAACTTGGATTGCACAGCGTCACCATCGATGCCGAGGGAGGCGTCTTGGCCTTGGTGAGCTACACGGGCAACCTCTATCGCTTGAAACCGGGAGGATCCACGTTTGAGAAGTTGGGCAGCATCGGGACGGGCCTTGACCTGTCCTCGACGCTCACGCTCAACCCGCCAGCCGAAGGAACACCGCTTGCCCAGGGGTTTCCCTCGCGCCTCAAACGCTGATCCTCACGGCTCGTAGGTGGCCATCAGCCGACCCAACCGATCGTCCCACGCGCGACCGATCTCGGCCAGCCACTCCTGCGAACCGCGAAGCGGCTTCAGATCCAAATGGCATACCACCCGACGCCCCGTCCGTTTGGAAACCACCAAGCCCGCCGACTCCAACACCGACAGATGGCGAGACGCCCCCTGCCGGCTCATCGAGAGCCCCTCGACCAAGCGGCCCGTGGGCAGAGGGCCCTCGGCAGCCAAACGCCGCAGGATCTCGCAACGCGTCGGGTCGGCCAGCGCGTGGAAGACCTGGGCTACAGGCTCCACTGGTGCACCAACTTGGCGAGTTCGCCGTCCCAGCCGTCGTCGCTCGTGTTCATTTCGACCGCATGAGCCTGCTGGGGCCCGGGGATGCGGTCGAATCCGCTTTCGACGAGGCGCAACGTCGTGCGCCCGTCGGCGGTGGGCGTCAGGCTGAACCAGACGGTGGTCAATTCCTCTTCGGGACGCGCGTCGAGGCTGCAACTCTCGCCCGGATGCCATTGGTAGGCGAGCGAGACGTTGGGAACCGACTCGATCAGTCGGGCTTCGCAACGGGTGTCTCCCCAAACGAGGAAGAACCGGCCACCAACTTCAAACTCGCCCTCGATGCGCTCGGGGAACCACGAACTCAGGGCACCCGGCGAACCGATGGAACGTTGCCAAACCGTCGCCGGGTCGGCGGGAAGGACGAACTCGCGATAAAAGGCGTTCAACATATGCAACAAAAGTGTTGCATATGCCGAACGCGAAAAACCAGCCTTGACGCTCAGCTCTTCATCTGGTTCGCAAGCGAGCGGCTGGCCATGTGGTTCCAGCCCGAGAGCACGAGCCGCTCGTCGGGGTGCAGGTTGCCCGGCTCGACCATGTCGTTGCCCGCATGCATCTGGACCAACACCGTCTTCCGAGTCTGGTTCGAACGGTTCGGCATGGAGCCGTGGATGGTGAAGTAGTGGAAAAACGCCACGTCGCCGGGCTCGGCTTCCAGAGGCAGCGCGCCTTCGATGGGATACTTCTCAAGCAGTTCGCCCTCGCTCTGGCCCATCGAGTTCTCGATGCGCCCGCGCTTGTGCGATCCGGGATACACGCGCAGGCAGCCCATCTCGTCCGTTGCCCGGGAGACGTGGATGATGCCGGCCATCATCGTGTCGAGCAGGGTCGGGAAGTAGCCCCAATCCTGGTGCATCGGGAACGGCGCACCAAGTTCGCCTGGCTTCTGGAACAGCTTGCTGTGGTGCAGCACGATGTCCGGCCCCAGGATGTCGCGGGCGACGCTCAGAAACCCCTCGTGAAGCAGCGCGCGAGTCCAAACCGCCGAAAACCGCTGGACGTTGTGCGTGTGCAGGACCTGGGTGTTGGCCGCGCCGAGCTTCTCCATTTCCGGCCCACCCCATCGGGCGTTCAGGTTCTCGCCCGAGCCGAGCAACTGGGCGACGATGCGATCGAAATCGGCTTCGAGCTCGGCGACTTCGGCCGCCGAAAAGACGCCTTTGGCCAGATAGTAACCCTGGTCGGCGAACTGGCGGCCAATGGCCGTATCGGGCGTGGCGAGGGTGAATTCAGCGTTCATGGGTCGGAACCTCCAACGATTCCGATGCTACCGTAGCCGGGTGGAATCGTGCGCCACTTTTGTCAAGGGTTCGGTGCTCACTGGGCGCAATTCCCCTCCTTCGGAGGGGTGGCCGCAGGCCGGGGTGGTCCCACTCGATTCGGAGTCCCCCCGGCCGAGGGCGGCCTAGAAAACGCGGCTATAGCAACACGATCTTGTCGCGGTTGCGCTCGACCTTACTCGCCGCATTCCGGGTGTCGAACACGGCCTTGGCGTGCTCGGCCACGAACTCGTAATCCACGGTCGTGTGGTCGGTGGCGATGATCACCAAGTCCTGCGCCGCTAAGACCTCCGACGTAAGGTCTACGCTCGTCATCGCGACCCCGTGCTCGTCGAACTGCGGAATGTGGGGGTCGTGGTACGAGACGCACGCTCCGGCATCTTGCAGCAGGCGGATCAGGTCGATGCTGGGCGACTCGCGAGGGTCGTCGATGTCCCGCTTGTACGCCACTCCGAGCACGAGCAGCTTCGCACCCGAAATGGCCTTCTTGTAGCGGTTCAGGACCCGCACGGCTTTGGCGCGCGTGAACTCGGGCATCGAGCGGTTGATCTCGCCCGCCAGAGCGATGAACCGGGTCGTGAAGTTGTACTCGCGCGCCTTCCACTCCAGATAATGCGGGTCGAGCGGGATGCAGTGGCCGCCGACGCCCGGCCCGGGCATGAACCGCATGATGCCGAACGGCTTGGTGTTCGCCGCCTCGAGCACTTCCCACACGCTCAGGTCCATGCGGTCGCACAGCTTGAGCAACTCGTTCACCAGCGCGATGTTCACCGCGCGGAACGTGTTCTCGAACACTTTGACCATCTCGGCGGCCTTCGCGTTCGAGACCTGGACCACGTGATCGATCGTGGCGCGATAGAACAGCGTGGCGATCTCCAGCGATTTCGGACCGACGCCGCCGACCACCTTGTTCGTGTTCTTGGTGTGATAGCGCCGGTTGCCGGGGTCCACGCGTTCGGGCGAGTGGGCGAGGAAGAAGTCGTCCTCGACCTTCAGGCCGGATTCGGCGAGGATCGGCAGCATGACCTCCTCGGTCGTGCCGGGGAACGTCGTGGACTCCAAGCTGATGAGCTGGCCGGGCCGAATGCGCGGCGCGAGGCTCTTGGTCACGGCCACGATGAACCGCAGGTCGGGCGCCAGGTTCTTGTCGAGCGGCGTGGGCACGGCGATCACGATCGCATCCAACTCCGGCACGATGTCGTAATCCGTGGTGGCCCGAAGCTTGCCGCTGGCGACCAGTTCGCGCAACTCGTCGTCGTCCACGTCGCCGATGTAGTTCTCGCCTTGGTTGACTTGGTCGACCCGGTGCTGGTTGTAGTCGATCCCGACGACCTCGTACCCCATCTTGGCCTTCTCGACGGCGAAGGGAAGCCCGACATAGCCGAGTCCGATGACGCCGACCTTGAGCGAGCGGTCGTTGAGTTTTTCGATGAAAGCCTGAGCAAGTGCCATGTGCGTAAGCAGTCCGTGCCGAATCCAAGAGAAGACCAACGCTTCCTTGCGGGGCCGGACCGATTCGTCCGGGTTTCTCGCGGAATCTTAGGCTGCAGGATACCTTGCTCAGGTTCCCGCACTCATGAAAAATGGCTCAGCGGGTTCAGGCCCGCCAAATCAGCGGGTTGATCGCGTCGTCGTCCAACACGTCCCCCACCTTCAGCGACTCGAAGTAGTCGCTGGGCAGGATGTTCCGGACTCCGTTGAACGTGCTGCCGTCGGGCATGTAGGCGCACGTCATGGCCCGCCGCTGGCGGTTCGTCATGTTCGCGCCCGCCCCGTGGGCCACGATCCCGCTGTGAAACAGCGCCGATCCCGCGGGACACGGACATGCCACCGGCTCCACGGCGCGCCATTCCGGATAGATCTTGAACAGGTCGGCCTGGTTCGGCCCAAGCGACACCGCACCGGTCTTGCCATCCAGATGCGTCCCCGGCAAATACCACAAACAGCCGTTCCCCAGCGTGGCGTCGTCCAGCGCCACCCAGATCGAGATGGCGTCGCGCGACGTGAACGACCAGAACGGGTTGTCCATGTGCCAGCCCGTGGGGTTGCCGAAAGGCGGCTTGATCAACGCCTGGTCGTGCCAAATGCGGATGCCGTCCACCCCGGCCAACCGCCCCGCCATCTCGCCCAGCCGGGGGTCGAACATCAGCTCTCGCATCCCCGCGTGCGTCTCGGCGAGCTTCAGGCACTGCGTGAACACCTGCGAGTAGTAGCTGTCCGGGTCGCCGTGGTTGCTCAGCCACACGCCGTTGTCCAACGCCACGGGTGCGCCGATCCGCTCGGCCACGGCTTCGTCGGTGCACCGCCGCCACTCCTCGAGTTCGGCGGCATCCAGGAAACCTTCGACGACCAGAAACCCGTCGCGGCGGTAAGCCTCGATCTGATCGGCAGACAGATGGTGTTTCATGGTTCGGACGTTACCAGACCAAGGGCGGATTCCCGAGAGACGACCCGCGACAAGAGTGCGTATGCCCTGTTGTGAACGTCCTGCTCGCCGCCCTCGCCCTATCGTCCTTCGTCTTGTTCGAATCCGATCGCTACTCGTTCGAAGTGCCCAAGGGTTGGGCCGTGGGCAGAGAAACCCCCTGGGGAGCACGGGACATCTCCCCCGAGGCCGGTGGAGGCAAACTCGGCGCCATGACCGCAGGCCCGACCCAAGCCTCTTGGGACGACCTGTACCGCACGAGCTTGTACTTCATCAAACGGGAAGCACCCGGAAAGGAGACGCCCTACCGGGTCGGCAAGACCAAGCGCGGCTACGAGAGCATCAGCTTCGAAATCGTCAATCCGGACGGCTGGGCCGACCGTCGCTACACGCTGCTGAAGGATTCGTCCGGCAACGCCCTCGCCCTCAGCGTCAAGATCCCGTCGAAGAAGGACGAAGCCCAGTACAAGGCGTGGTTCCAGCGTATGGTCGACACGGCCAAGCTACGCTGAGGCACCCTCGGCGCGCACGGTGCCCAAGTCCAACCGGAACACCACCTGCCCATCGGAAACCGACGACCGATGAGGCAGGCCAAGGGACTGGAGCAGCCGCAGCATCGGCGCGTTGTCGGCATCCACGTAACCCACCAAGCCCACCAGCTTGGCCTCCCGAGCCGCCGCAACCAGCCCATCCAGCAGGCATCGCCCCACACCCTGCCCCTGCCAATCGTCGCGCACCGCCATCGCGAATTCGGCAAGGCCGGTCGTTTGGTTCGCAAAGTAGCGCGCCACCCCGATGATCCGTTCGCCCTCGTCGGCATCCGATTGCACGGCCACCAGCGCCATATGGCTCCGATAGTCCACGTTCACCCAATCGCGAAACGCCGAAGCCGGCATGGTTTCGACCGCACGACTGAACCGGTGCCGCTTGCTCGAACCGCTCAGCGCATAAAAATGCCCCTTGAGCATCTGCTCGTCCGTAGGCAAAATCGCGCGCAAGAACAGCGACGCACCGTTCTTCGCCGTAATGGTTTTCGATAAGTGGGCCGGGTACGGGTAATCCACCGACGGCTGGTCCTGCGCCACAAGTCCCAACTCCTTGGCCTCGTCGAGAAGGCGATCGCGAAAGTCGGGATGCGCGATGCGGATCAGCGACAAAGCCCGATCCCGCAGCGTCTTGCCGTGCAGATAGGCCACGCCAAACTCGGTGGCGACATAGTGCACATCGGCCCGCGAGGTGACGACGCCCGCGCCGGGCCGCAACGTCGCAACGATCCGGCTGACCGTGCCGCCCTTGGCCCTCGAGGGCAGCGCGATGATGGCCTTGCCGCCTACGCTTCGGGCCGCGCCGCGCACGAAATCCACCTGCCCGCCGACACCGCTGTAAATCTCGTGGCCGATCGAATCGCTCACCACTTGGCCCGTAAGGTCCACCTCCAAAGCGCTGTTGATCGTGACCATGCGCTCGTTCTGGGCGATCACCGCCACGTCGTTCACATATTCGGTGGGCCGAAACTCGAAGAACGGATTGTTGTCGATGTAGCGATAAAGGTTCTGCGAACCGATGCAGAACGAAGCCACCACCTTGTTCGGGTGCAGCGTCTTGCGGCGACCGGTGACGTTTCCCCGCTCGATGGCCGCGATCAGCCCGTCGCTGAACAGCTCCGTGTGGATGCCGAGGTCGTTCTTGTCCGCGAAGGCTTCGAGTATGGCGTTGGGCAGCCGGCCGATGCCGGTCTGGATGGTCGAGCCGTCCTCGATCAGCTTGGCGATGTGTGCGGCGATCGCTCGGCTGGTCTCGTCCGCTGCGCCCGGATCGTGCTCGGGCAGCGGCCGGTCCACGGCCACCAGCACGTCGATCTCGTCGAGGTGCAGGAACGAATCTCCAAGCGTGCGGGGCATGTGGGGGTTCACCTCGGCGATCACGGTCCGCGCCCGCTTGCACGCCGCCATCCCGATGTCAACGCTCACGCCCAGCGAGCAAAACCCGTGTGCGTCGGGAGGACTCACCGAAACCAGCGCCACATCCAAAGGCATCTGCCCGTTCTTGAACAGCCTCGGCACGTCGCTCAGGAACACGGGCACGTAGTCCGCGCGATGCTCCCGCACGGCTTGCCGCGTGTTGGCCCCCACGAACAAGGCCGCGTGGCGGAAACTCTCCTCCAACCCAGGGCGGACGTACGGCGCCTCCCCAAACACGATGAGGTGCACGAGTTCGACGGCCCGCAGCGCATCGGCCCGGCGAACCAGAGCCTCGCACAGGGTCTCGGGCTGCCCGCAGTTGGAGCCGACATACACACGGTCGCCGGAGCGAACGCGCGCCACGGCTTCGTCCGCGCTTGCCCAGACGCCCATTACTGCCGGTAGGAGACGTCGATCGAAACGTCGCGGATGCCGGGCTGCGTCCGCAACACGCGGGCGATCTTCTCGACCTCGGCCCGCAGATCCGTGATGCCGCTGTCGCGGTAAGCCGTGACCTGGCCCCGCAGGTAAACCACCCCGTGCATGCAACGCACGTCGGCCTTGGTCACGTCGATCTTGAACTTGGTGAACATGCGCCGCGCGAAGCGGGTGCCTTCGACATCCTTCGGGTTGGCCATGCTCGCATTGTAGCAAGTGCCGCGCGTCGTCTGGCGTCTCGGGCGCGTCATTATAAAGTCCACGACCGCAGAAAAATGGCCACCTTGATCGGCGAACCCGTCATCCGTCACGTCGGAGCGTCTTTGGAAACAGAGATCGCGGGCCAACACATGGAACTCTTGCCCGAAAAGGCCCTGTACTGGCCCCGCGAACGAACCCTCTTCGTGGCCGACCTGCACTTGGGCAAGGCCGCCCACTTCCGAGCCGAAGCCGTCCCCGTCCCCATGGGCACCACGCGAGAGAACCTCTCGCGACTGGCGCGGCTGCTGAAGCGCACGGGCGCCGAGCGCCTCGTCATCCTCGGCGACCTGTGGCACTCGCAACAAGCGCTCGCCCCGGCGACCCTCGAACTCGTCCACGCGTGGCGCACCAAGTACTCGAGCCTGGAAGCCGTGCTCGTCATGGGCAACCACGACGCCAAGCTCGACGCGATTCCCAAGGCCTTCGCCCTGCGCGTGGAGGACGAAGGGGTGGCGATGGGGCCGTTCGAGTTGCGCCATCACCCCAGCGACTCGGGCTCGGGCGCCTATCGCCTGGCGGGCCACATCCACCCTTCGGTGACGCTGGAAGGCAAGGGCCGCGATTCCCTGCGGCTGCCGTGCTTCTGGTTCGGCGAATCGCAAGGAGTGCTGCCCGCGTTCGGCGAACTCACCGGCACGGCCCGCGTTCACCCCCGCCCCTCCGACCGCGTGTTCGTGGTGGCCGGCTCGCGGGTGATGGCGGTCTCGTAGAACCCCCAGGTTCCTGAGCGCTTGCTCGCTGAGGCTCCGGTAGTCCCCCTCTTCCACCGTCTGAGCCTTCCGGAGGCCGATGCGCCTCGCCGGTGGGAGAGGGGTTAGGGGTGAGGGCCGGGACTTTGGTCGCCAATCCGCAGCCGAACCCCAGCCAAACCTCGACCCGGGAGAGTCCCCTCTTCCACCGTCTGAGCCTTCCTGAGGCCGATGCGCCTCGCCGGTGGGAGAGGGGCTAGGGGTGAGGGCCGGGACTTTGGTCGCCAAACCGCAGCCGAACCCCAGCCAAACCTCGACACAGGAGAGTCCCCCTCTTCCACCGTCTGAGCCTTCCTGAGGCCGATGCGCCTCGCCGGTGGGAGAGGGGCTAGGGGTGAGGGCCGGGACTTTGGTCGCCAAACCGCAGCCAAACCCAACCGGGCCCCACCAGACTAATCACCAGCGCGATCGAACAGCCGATACATCCCAATCACGGCTACCCCCTCCAAGCTCAGCAAGAATGACAACGCCGTCCATACCATCGTCATATCCGCAGTCAACTCAGTGCCAGACAGACTCTCTACTCCCGTGAATCCATATTGAATCACTGACACGATGAAGAACAGATTCACGGCAAATGCGGCGAGGAGGAGTGCGCCAGCAGCGCTCCACGGCGATGTTGCCTTGAGGCACAAGCCGGCAACAGTCGGCAAGGCGACCATCAATCGTAACATGGATTGGGCTAACACAAAGAGCGTCCATCCGTTCAAATGCTGAATCTCGACAACGGTGGTAACGATCCACACCACCGAGATGCCCACTAGAGCAATCCCGGGCCACTTGATGAGCACTCTCATGATAATCAGGGTAAGTCCTAAAGGAAGGTCCTTCACATCTCATCAAGCAGGAGCCAAGAGTCTCATCGAGGTCGAGCCGAGATCTGCAAACGACGTCGCCAAGCGATTCTCGACCTCATCCTTCGAGCCCAAACCCAGCAACAGGGTGGAATGGCGCGTATCCGCGTCTACTCGGTTTGGCAGAGGGCATCGCACGCTCGCCGACACGCTGACTATTGGCCTTGCAGCCAGCGCGACGGACGCAGTGGGTGTTGGCCTGTCGGTTCATCGTGCTCGTCGCCGCAATCATGCTCCAAGTATAGCGAACGAGCCGTGGAAGGTGGCAGACGGACGAAGGAAAGCGCAGCAGTTCGAATGGCTAGGTTCCGGGGTCCGTGCTCGGTGAGGCTCCGGAGTCCCCCTCTTCCACCGTCTGAGCCTTTCGGAGGCCGAGTCGCCTCGCCGGTGGGAGAGGGGCTAGGGGTGAGGGCCGGGACTTGGGTTGCCGAACCCACCAAGCCTCGCCACGGGGTGCCACGGTCTGACCGGGCCCGACAGCCATCCGCACGCCAAACAACGTCCCTGCCCGGCAGACCGTGCCCGTTCCGCCGCCGGACGAACTGGCAAACCGGGCATCTTCCTCCCCAATCCTGGGGGGCGCAGGGAAAAAGCTGGTTCCGCCAAGGCGGGTGCCGCCAGCCGCCGACCAACCAGCGGCGTCAGACAGAGGGCGCGGCGGGAGGCGTGTGGATTCTGGTGGATCACGTCTCAAGCCGCGCGTCTCGAAGTCGAACGCCGCTGCTCGGAAGCTTCATCCGTCGTCCTGCTGCAGCCGAACCCAGCCGAGCAACCGGTTGACAATCCCGCCCCCTGCGGCTTCAACGGTGAAGGCGACCCAGATGTCGACTTCCGACTTCCTTCTTCCAAATCCGGGGGGATGTGAATGTGAATCGTGAATCGTGAATGCAGTGACAAGGCGTGAGCAGGTTGTCGGCAGGTTGAGCCTGAGGTGCGCCTTTCCGAACCACTTGCCGACCACCGCCAACACCTGGGGGAGATGTGAATGTGAATCGTGAATCGTGAACTCAGCCAATCGCCAAAACGCGCCGATCGGCGGCTCGCGACTCGTGAGCGAGTTCGCCGAAAGCCACCCCGTCCCGCACCTCGTCCACACGAACTCGGGCGAACGATCGAGCCAGAGAGGGCGACCCCGCGAAAGAGACCTCGAACCCGTGCGGGGTCATCCCGCGCATCGTCTCCCCAGATCCCCGCTTCACCTCGACCAACGCCTCGACCGTGCGGCCCAAGAACCGGCGGAGAAAAGCCTCCGGGCGAACCGTCTCGGTCAGAACGTGGCTCCGCCGTCGCTTCTCCTCGGGTGAAACGGGGTCGCCGAACCCATCGGCCGGCGTGCCGAACCGGGGACTGAACGGAAAAACATGAGCCTTGAGGAAGCCGACCTCCCGGCAAACATGCACGCTGGAAGCAAACCGCTCCTCGCTCTCCGTGGGGAAGCCCACCAGGATGTCGGTGGTGATCGCCAAGTCTGGAACGCGGCGTCGGGCTTCGGCGCACAGGTCCAGGTAATCCCGCTGCGAGTAAGGACGGTTCATGTCGCGCAAAACCCCGTCGTCCCCGCTCTGCAGCGGGATGTGCAGGTGCGGCACGACGACGCCCGAGGCTGCCAGCTCGAGCAATCGCGGCGTCACCTGCCGCATCTCGATGCTGCTGATCCGCAACCGGGCTTCCGGGCAGGCCGCCGCGACACGCTCGACGAGACTCTCGAAATCCGGACCGCCGCTGCCCGTGGCGGGACCGTACGCACCGATCAACACCCCGGTGAGCACGAGTTCCAGGTGCCCCCGATCCACCAGCCTCCGGGCCTCTTCGACCACCTCGATCACGGGGCGCGACTTGAGCCCCGGGCGCGTGAACGGGATCGAACAGTAAGAACAGAACACGTCGCACCCGTCCTGGACCTTGAGCGTCGCCCGCGTCCGGCCCACGGGTGGCGCAAGCGTCGGCCGAGCTTCGCGCGCCAGCCTCGCCTCGAACTCGGGGAACCGGCGGAACAGATGCCCAAGGGCATCCAACTTCTCGGGGTTGGGCACGAGCACGTCCGCCCCGTCGAACTCTTCGGCCTTGTTGAGACTCATCTGAGCGGCGCAGCCCGTCACCACCAGCTTGGCGGTCGGATTGTCGCGCAGCGCCTTGCGCACGGTGTAGCGACTCTTGGCTTCGGCGACAGACGTCACGCTGCACGTGTTGACCACAACAACGTCGGCGGCCTGACCCAAGGGCACCACGGCAAACCCGGCGGATTCGAACGACTCGAGGATCGCCTGGGTCTCGTACTGGTTGACCTTGCAGCCCAACGTGGTGAATGCGGCGGTCGGCACGGGGGGATTATGGACGCGCCATGGCGGCGGCGAGTCGCGAGGCGGCTTCGACGTTCAGGCGGTGGCCCGAACGCTGGCCGACGATGCTCAGCGTCCGCATCGGCACCCCGGCCAGATAGAGGTCGCCCATGAGATCGAGCAGTTTGTGCCTCGGCAACTCGTTCTCGAACCGAGCGGCGTTGACGCAGCCCGTAGGACCCAGAACGAGCACGCTGCTTTCATCGAGGCCCCGACCCAGGCCGGCTTGCCGCGCCATTTCGATCTCGTGATGGAAGGCCGTGGTTCGCGCCGGGGCGATCTGAGAGCCGTAGTCGCGAAGCATGTCCTCGGTCTCGAAGGACTGCTCGTAGGGCCAGTCGCGGTCGGATTGGAACTCGTAGCGCCCGCGGCCGGTACCGAGTGCGATGCCGATGCTCGCTCCGCCTTCTTGAGCGAACACGCGGGTGAAGAGGTCTGGCTTCTCCACCTCGCCCAATTCGGCCTTCGCCGCCGCGCTCAGATCGGTCCAGAAAGGCAAAGCGCTTCCGTCCATCGCGGGGAGTTCGGGCGCGGTCAGTTCGACTTCGACGTCGGTGATTTCGGAGCCGGCCAGAGCGCTCATCAAGTGCTCGATGGTCGCGATGCCGCCGAGCCGTGTGCATCGGCGCGTGTCCGAAACGTTGGCTGGGATGGCTTCGACCCGCTCGGATTCGCAACGGAACCAAATGCCGCCTCCGCCCGGATGGACGGTGGCGACGACGGGCACGCCCGAGTGCAGTCCGAGCCCTTCGAAGACGATGGCCTCGGCGAGGGTCTTGCGGTGAACGATCATGAATTCGCGTCTCGCTTCTCGATCGCTCTTTCAAGCGCCTCGATGCGTTGCTTCAGTTCCGGCAGTTTGGGGACAAGCGAAAACGCGCGCACAGCTTCCTTGAACGGTCGTGCCGGCGTTCCGAAGTAGGCTCCGGGTTCCAAGATGTCGCGCTCGACACCCGAACGGCCGCCGAGTTGAACGCGGTCGCCGATCGTCACGCCATGGGTCACACCGACTTGGCCGCCAAGGACGACGTGCTCGCCGACCGTGACGCTGCCCGACAGACCGACCTGTCCGACGACGATGGAATGGGCTCCGATCGAGCAGTTGTGTGCGATCTGGACCAGATTGTCCACCTTCGCATCGTCGCCTAGGCGCGTTTCGCCCGCCGTGGCTCGGTCGATCGTGGTGAGGGCGCCGATCTCGACGTCCTCGCCGATGGCCACGCCGCCGACCTGGGGCACCTTCACATGCTTCTCGCCGTTCCAGGCGTACCCAAAGCCATCGGCACCAAGGACGGTTCCGCTGTGCACGATGCTCCGGTCGCCGATGGTCACGTCGCGGTACAGCACGGCATGCGGGTAAACGACCACGTCTTGGCCCAGCACGCAGTCCTCACCGATGTAGGCGTGAGCATAGATGCGCGACCCCGCACCGATCTTCGCGCCCGATTCGACGACGGCGTAGGGCCCGATCTTCGCCGATTCGTGAACTTCGGTCGTATCGGCGACCACGGCGGTGGGGTGGATGCCGCCCGCGATGGGCAACGACTTCTGCGAGAGGTGCAGCAGGAGTGCAAACGCCTCGCGGGGCTTCGCAACCCGAACGCTGGGCAACGACGTTGCCCGCAGCCCTGCGCCGATCAGGATTGCGCCGACCCCATTGGTTTCGGCCTTGGCCAAGAACGCTTCTTTCTCGGCGAACGCGATGCCGTGAGGGTCGTTGGAGGCAGCCGTAACAGGGCGATTCAGAACCAGATCGGCAGGGCCATCCAGCACCCCGCCCACCCATTCGGCGATCTGGCCCAAGGTCCAAGGGGCGGGGCGCGGGGTCATTGGATTAGGAAACGATGCCCTCAGGGAACCAAAGTGCGAGTTCGTTCGCGGCGGCCTCGGGGTCGCTGGACGAGTGGGTCAGGTTGTCATCGATGCTGAGCGCGAAATCGCCTCGGACCGAACCGGGGGTGGCTTCGATCGGGTTCGTGGCTCCCATCATCGTGCGGATGGCCTTGACCGCGTTCGGCCCTTGGATGGCCATCGCGACCACGGGGCCGCTGCAAAGGTAGTTGACGACGTCCTCGAAGAAGCCTTTGCCCTGGTGCTCGGCGTAGTGGGCTTCGACCAGTTCGCGCGGGGCGCGCATCAGTTTGAGGCCGACGACGTTCAGCCCGCGCTGCTCGATGCGGCGCGTGATCTCGCCGATCAGGTTGCGCTTCACGCCGCCGGGCTTGATGAGGACAAGGGTGGTTTCACTCATGGTTCGAGGTCCGAGGATACCAGCCGAGCATCGGATTGGCCGGGACGCGCCGACACGCCTCCGGGCGGAAGGAACGCCTATGCCTCGTCATCATCGGGTGACTCGTCGGATTCTGGGTCTCGTGTCCGCCAGCCGTCCTCGCCAGGCGTGCGCGGGAAGCCGAAAAGGAGTCTGACGAAATCCGGGTCCTCGACAGGATAGTACTGCTCGTACTCCAACTCGCCGATTTGCTCCCTGGGCATATAGCCGCGCCAACCCATCTCGATGTCGAGATACGTCGTGCATCCTAACCAGTACTCCCCGTTGAAGGAATCTTGATTGACGACCAGTCGTTTGAGGACGTCGTCCTCGGTCCATCCGTCGGGCATTCTCGCAACGTCGTCCGAATCGTAGTTGGTCCACTTGCAGAGGAAGGCCGCGCCGGAAGGCAACTCTACGAAGTCGTGGCGCTCGGCGTAGCTGTCTTGGAACGACACGGACAAGCGGTACACCACGTAGGGTTCCAACACAGCGTCCATGAACTTTCCGGCGTGTTTGTAGTCGGGATGACCTTCTTCGGGGTACCCGAGAAGCTGGCCGATACTGAGACGCTGGTGGCCTGCTTCGGCAGCAACGTTCAGGACTCGTTCGATTTCGTCTTCGCTTGGAATGGCAAGTTCGTCAGGTTCATTCTTGACGGAAGGCGTAGGGCCACCCAAGGGCACGTTGATGACCAGTTTGCCAAACTGCATCTTCGGGTCGTCGGGATCGGGCTTTCGGAATCGGACGGTAGCCATGGGTCTGGGTATACCCCGTACGAAAACACGGCCAGATATGGCCAGGCTTCGCTCACACCCCGGACTGGCCGAACGCGGCGCGAAGCACCAAGAAATCCGAGACGCCCACCGAACCGTTGCCGTCCAAGTCGGCGTTCGCGTTCCAGTTGCCGCTGGACGAAGTGCTTCCAAAGGCGGCCCGCAAGGCAAGGAAGTCGCTCACGTTCACCGTGTTGTCGCCGTTCACGTCCCCATTCCGAAGCGTCAGCGCCAGACCCGAGACGCCCGAGGTCCCGATAACCACGTTGCTTAACCGTTCGCGCAGCCAGTGCGAGGCCTTGCACGCCACGTCGTAAGTGCCGGAGAGCGTCGAGGGGAACGAGAACGCACCCGCCGTTCCGAGCGTCGCGTTGAACGTGGCGACCACCGTCGAGGTGCCCGGGGTCCGCAACTGGAACACCACCGGCGTCCCGCTCACCGTGCCCGAGAACGAGCCCAACGTGATGTTGCCGAAAACCGGGAACGTCGCGGGAAGGAGTTGACCCAGGCGGGCCGTCGCGTTGAACGAGGTCCACGTGCCAGCGTCCTCGGGACCCAGATCGGAGAGCCGAATCGTCCAAGTTCCGGCCACCGATTCACCCCAAAACGCATGCGTGGCAAACGTCCAATCGAGGTTGACACCGTCGTCGTTGCCCGAACGGGCGAACAGTCGCGACGTGGTGCCGGAAGGCGACGTGATCGTGGCCTGCAGGTCGCCGCGATACGGGTGGGTGGCGACCAGCCGTAAGGTCATCTCCTCCAGCTTGCCCGTCCCGGTGAGCGAGAACGTGCGCGTCAGTCCGGTCGCATTGTTGTCGGGGATCGCGGCGTTCACGTTCACCGTGCCGCTGGTGGCAGTGGCCAAGGCACTCACCCCACCCCAGTTCGCAGCCTCCGCCACCAGAGCCGAGGCGTCCATGAGTCCGAAGCCGTAGTTTTGGTTGAAGGCGATGCCCGCCCCGTTGGTTTTCCATCCCCCGTCGCTGGATTCCGTGGCGTCGGTGGGGTCGATGCGCCGCGCCGTAAGGGCCAACAGGTGCTTGGCGAAGCGCACGTCGGCGGCGGGCTTGACCTGCTTGAGCAACGCCATGACGCCGCTGGCCAATGCCGCCGAAGCCGAGGTTCCCGTGAACGTGGACGTGTAGTCGGGGTCGGGGAAGGCGTCGCCCGTGGCGCCGTTGTAGCCGTTGGCCGAGCCGGTTCGGTCGGTCGTGAGCACGAGTTTCTGGTTCAGCGAGAACGAAGGTGCGGCACAGACCACGTTCGCCCCGAACGAGCTGTACTCGGCGAACCGGCCATCCGAGCCCGTCGCAGCGACGACCAGGGCCCACGGGTTGGCCGTGGTCATGGACTTGTTGGCGTCCTGCAATGCGCTGCCTCGGGCGTTGCCCGCCGACCAGACGTGGATCGTGCCCGCCTGGGCCGACGTGGTCAACGCGTTCGATTCGACCGTCGCCGAAGCGAAGGGCGACGAAGGGCCGTACGAATGGTTCTTCACCGCGATGGTGCGCGTCGCGCCGCTGGAGCGGTACAGCGTGGCGTCCGAGAACATCGCCGCCGTGCCCGGGAAGCCGACGCGCAGGCCCGCGAGGCCCGCTCGCGGCGCGGCACCCGTGATGCCCAGGTTGTTGCCGCCACGCGCGGCAATCAGTCCGGCCACTGCCGTGCCGTGGTTCTCGTTCGCCCCGCCGGGGTTGGGGTCGTTGTCCGCTTGGACGAAGTCGCGATGCTCGCCCGCAGCCATGTTGGCCGAGAGGTCCGGGTGAGCCGTCTGAAGGCCGTCGTCCACCACCCCGACCACGACACCGCTGCCCGTGCGGTTGGCGAGCCAAGCCGCATCCACACGCAGGTCCCAACTCGCGGCGCCGCCGTTGGTCAGATACCACTGTCCCGGCCAGGGCGCGGCGGGCGTGTTCGGCGGATAGTAGGTGTCGGCGGGCGCGAACTGGTGCTGGACGCGCGCGTGTTCGGGCGAAACCTGAACCCATTCCACCGCCCAGTGGCCGCGCAGTTGCGAGGCTGCCCCGAAGGCCCAACGTTCGTTCGCCGCGCGCCAGTCGTTCCAGGCGATCTCGACCACCGACGGGTCGGAGGCGAATCGGTAGGTGACCGTGCCGCCGACGCGCGCGGCCATCTCGTCGGCCCACTCGGGCCGCGCCACGCGGACGATCAGGCTGTGTGCAGCCGGCTTGGTGAGGCTGTTCCCACGCTTCGCGCCCCAATCCGCCTCAGCAGGATCAGGCGATTGGCCCCCAGACAACGCAGCCGCAAGGACAACACAGGCGAGGGCGAAGAGTCGGTGAGGCATGGCGAACATGCAGGTCGTCATAGCCCCTCGGTCGGTCGAGCCATCGCGGCCTCGTAGCGCGGGATGAGTTCCTCCGGTGGGCCTTCGTCCACGATCCGGCCACGCTCGAGCCACAGGCACCGGTCGGCGACGCGGCGAACGTCCTGCATCTCATGTGAGACGAAGAGGATCGTCCCGCCGTTCCGCTTGAACTCCTCGATCTTGGCGTAACACTTCTGCTCGAACGCGTAGTCGCCCACGGCCAGCACTTCGTCGATCAGCAGCACGTCGGCATCCACGTGGACGGCGATGGCGAAGCCGAGCCGCGCCAGCATGCCGCTCGAGTACGTCCGCACCGGGGCGTCGATGTGGCGGCGCACTTCGGCGAAGTCCACGATCCGGTCCAGGCGCTCCGCCACCTCCTTTCGCGTCAGGCCCAGAATCACACCGTTGAAGAACACGTTCTCGACGCCGGTAAGGTCCGGGTGGAAGCCCGCCCCGAGTTCGAGCAGGGGAGCGATGCGCCCGCGCACCACGATCTCGCCCGAAGTCGGCTTGATGACGCGCGCAAGCAGGCCAAGCAGCGTGGATTTGCCCGCTCCGTTGCGCCCCAAGACGGCCACGCATTCGCCGGGGTGGACGTCGAACGTGACGCCGCGCAGGACCTCGTCGCGCTCCAGCGTCCGCCGCTTCCACCAAAGCAGGAGGGTCTTGATGGACGCCGCGCCCGAGTGGCTGAGCATGAACTCCTTGCGGAGGTCGTCCAGATGGATGGCGGGGTCGCTCACGGGCGCTCCACGAACCTCCATTTCAGGCGGTTGAACGTCCAATAGCCGAACACGAGCATGGCGACCGAGATCGCGGCCGTCACGCCCAGCAGCCCCCAATCGAGCGGGATGGGCGCGATGGTCTCCGTGCCTTGCTTGATCGGGCCAGGGGCGACGAGCACCTTCCGGTAGGCCGTGCACAGCATCGCGATCGGGTTGAGGTGGTAGATCGTGTACAGCAGTTCGCGTTGCCCCTCGGGCACCATCTTCGAATACAGCACGTCCTCGCTGAAGTACATGATGGGGCACAAGAAAAACGTAACGTACAAGATCACGCTCAGGAAATACTTCACATCCTCGTAGAATGTGTTGAGTGCGGCGCACAGCAGACCGATCCCGGCCGCCAGGCAGAAGTTGATCGCCAGCAGGACGGGTAGCCAAAGCATTTCGGCCCGGAACGGCGAGATGCCGGGGTGCCGAACCCACACGGCCAGCAGGTACAGGAAGAACACGCCCAGTGCCAGCACGAAGTGGATGAAGTTCCCGATGATCAGCGATAACGGCAGGATTTCGCGGGGGAAATAGATCTTTTTGACCAGTTGAATCGCCCCGAGCACGGACTGCGCCGAGTCGAGCAGGGCGAACTGGAAGAACATGTACGGCAGATAGGCGGCCAGAACGTAGGCGCTGAAGTTCTCGGTCCCATTGCGCAGGAAGAACTTGAACACGAGCGTCATGACGACGACCGTGACGAGCGGCACGATGAGCGACCACAGGAAGCCGAACGCGCTGTTCTTATAGCGGATCTTGAGTTCCCGCTGCACCATGCTGACCAGCAGTTCGCGGAAGCGCCAAAGCTCCTGGATTTCGGACCGCATGGGGCCGGGAGTCTACCTTGGCCACCGGGCGAACCACTGCGATTGGAGGGACGCGCTCCGTCGCGTCCAGTCATGCGGGAATGGGCAAACTCGAGATCCTCCATGCCCCTTCACCCATGGTCCCTCCAGCGTTTGCGAACATGGGCCATAATCACGGTACGAGGACCGTCTGCGGATCGGTCCGCCCCCATTCATGACTCACACAGACGAACGGCAGGGCTTTCGCTCGCTGCCGCTTTCGCCGAAGCTTCTCGAAACCCTCGATCGGCTCGGCTTCACCACTCCCACTCCTATTCAGCAAGCCGCCATCGGCCCCGCCATCGAAGGCCGGGACTTGATCGGCATCGCTCAGACGGGAACGGGCAAGACCCTCGCCTTCGGCCTCCCCATCGCCGAGCGGCTCAAGGCCGGGCAATCCGCCCTGGTTCTTGCTCCGACGCGCGAACTGGCCATTCAGATCCAAGAGGTGTTCGACGCGCTCGGACTCCAAACGGCGCTGCTCATCGGCGGAGCCAACATGGCCAAGCAGATTGCTCAGCTGCGGAAGAACCCCGCCGTCGTGGTCGCCACTCCGGGACGACTGATCGACCACATCGGCCAGCGCACGGTCAGGCTCGATTCGACGGCGATCTGCGTCCTGGACGAGGCCGACCGCATGCTCGACATGGGGTTTGCCCCATCCGTCCGACGCATTTTGGACAAGCTGCCCCACAAACGGCAGACCATGCTGTTCTCGGCGACCATGCCCTCAGAGATCGCCGAATTGGCCGACCAGTACCTGACCGACCCGATCGAAGTCGAGGTCGAACGCGCTGGAACCGCTGCCGCCAACGTGATCCAGGAACTGCTCCTCGTCCACCAAGAGAACAAGGCGAACATGCTTGAGCAGTTGCTTCTGGAGCACCCGGGCAGCGTTCTGGCGTTCACGCGGACACGGCACGGGGCGCGAAAACTCGCGAAGGCCGTCCACCGACTCGGCCATGCCGCGACGGAGATTCACGCGGACAAGACGCTGGTGCAGCGCCGTGCCGCGCTCGACGGGTTCAAGGCGGGTCGCTACCGAGTCCTGATCGCCACCGATATCGCGGCGCGCGGCATCGACGTCAAGGATATCTCGCTGGTGATCAACTACGACATCCCGGAGAAGCCGGAAGATTATGTGCACCGCATCGGCCGCACGGGCCGAGCCGGGGCTTCGGGTCGGGCGATCACCCTCGCCACGCCCGCGCAGCACAAGGAAATCCGCAACATCGAGCGACTGCTCCGCAAGGAACTCGCCCTGTCGCGCCACTCGCTCAAGCCGGGGCCGAAGGGGGTGGTCGTCCTGAACACACCCAAGTGGCACACGAGCGCGGACCGACCTCACGAGACCCACCCCAAGCGGCTGTTCGCACGCTAAGTCGGTGGGACCGTCCTACGTCGGTTGGCGGCGGGCCGGGTTTCATCTTGGTTCGGCCAGCGAAATCGCGGTCGAAGGAGGTGAGAACGTATGGATCCGAACGCGGTGTATCAGACCGCCGTCGCCCAGGAGTTGGCTCGCGAGTTCGCTCGTTGCCGGTCAGCCAGCGATGGTCCCCGAAACACACGTCGGTTCGCGGTGGCGGGCGCCCTGCTCTTGGCAGTGGTGTTCTTGGCGGCCGATTCGCTCGTGCGGCAACAGGCCGTCGAGGCGACGAAGGCGCGCATCCAGCAGGCCGATCAGGCTCTGCTCGCCGAACGCGAGGGAATGGAAGCCCCTGACGCTTCCCGGACTCTAGCCCGCCGCTAGACGCGACCGAGCGCGAAACCTCGCAGACGAGATTCTCCCGCCGCAGTTGGCGTCGGAGGATGATCCGAATCGGTTTGAGCAGCGCCGCTCGACCCCGCTCCCCCTCCCTTTTGCCGCCCTTTCGGCATGCCCCTCGGTACACTTGCGCCTTCCATGGATTATCGAAGGACGTACCTCCGCGACCTGCTCGCCAGCGAACCTGGCGTCGAAGTCAGCGCCTACGGATGGGTCAAGACCCGCCGCGACAGCAAGGGCATCCACTTCGTGCAGATCAACGACGGCTCGTGCTTCGCCGACCTGCAGGTCGTGGTGACTGAGGGCGCGATCCCCGAGGCCGCCATGCGCCAAGTGACCACGGGCGCGTGCGTCCGCTTCGATGGCAAACTGGTGGCCTCGCCCGCTGCCGGACAGGCTGTCGAGTTGGCCGCCGACGGGTTAGAGGTCTACGGCTCGGCCGATCCGGCGACCTACCCCATGCAGAAGAAGGGCGCGAGCTTCGAATTCCTCCGCGAGATCGCCCACTTCCGAGCGCGGGGGAACACGTTCGGAGCCGTGTTCCGAGTGCGCAACGCGGCCAGCGATGCCGTCCACAGATTCTTCCAAGACCGGGGCTTCCTCTACATCCACACCCCGATCATCACGGCCAGCGACGCCGAAGGCGCGGGCGCGATGTTTGCCGTTAGCCCCAACTTGACCGTCGAGGACGGCAAGTACGCGCTCAAGGTCTCGGACCCCGCCGACGACTTCTTCGGCAAGCCGGCCTTCCTCACCGTGAGCGGCCAGTTGGAAGCCGAGACGTTGGCGCTCGCGATGACCAACGTGTACACCTTCGGGCCCACGTTCCGGGCGGAGAACAGCAACTCGACCCGCCACTTGGCCGAGTTTTGGATGATCGAGCCCGAGATGGCGTTCTGCGACATCGTTGGCAACATGAACCTCGCCGAGGAGTTCCTGAAGGACGTCATCGGCACGCTGCTCGACCGCTGCGCAGCCGACCTCGAGTTCTTCAACAAGCGCATCGAGCCCGACTTGCTCGCGACGCTCGGCCACGTGGTCGAGAGCCCGTTCGAGCGCATGACCTACACCGAGGCCATCCGCCTGCTCGAAGCCTCGGGCGAGCCGTTCGAGTTTCCCGTGTTCTGGGGCGCCGACTTGCAGAGCGAGCACGAGCGCTGGCTGACCGAGAAGAAGGTGGGCCGTCCCGTGATCCTGACGGACTACCCCAAGCAGATCAAGGCGTTCTACATGAAGCAGAACGACGATGGCAAGACGGTCCGAGCGATGGACGTGCTCGCGCCGCGCATCGGCGAGATCATCGGTGGCTCGCAACGCGAGGAGCGGCTCGACGTGCTGAGTGCGCGCATCCGCGAGATGGGCATGGACCCCGATCACTACGGCTGGTATCTGGACCTCCGTCGGTTCGGTTCCGCCCCACACGCCGGCTTCGGGCTCGGGTTCGAGCGGCTGTTGCTGTACGTGACGGGCATGAAGAACATCCGCGACGTGATCCCGTACCACCGCGCGCCGGGCCAAGCGGACTTCTAGGCCAAGGGGTACCCTTCGCCTGCTCATGACCGCCCGCGACCTTCGCGACCTTTACCTCCGCTTCTTCGAATCGAAGGGGCATCGCCAGCAACCCTCGGGGTCGCTGGTGCCCTACGACGTCACGGGGAAACTCGACGAGTCGCTGCTGTTCAACGGTGCGGGCATGATCCAGTTCAAGCCGTACTTCCGAGGCGTCGCCACACCCCCGCACAACAGGCTGGTCACGGCTCAGAAGTGCGTCCGGACGGGCGATATCGACGTGGTGGGCGACCTGACGCACCTCACGTTCTTCGAGATGATGGGCAACTTCTCGTTCGGGGACTACTTCAAGAAGGAGGCTGTCGCGTTCTCGTGGGAGTTCCTGACGTCGCCCGAGTGGCTCGGACTGGACCCGAAGCGCCTGTCGTTCACCGTGTTCTCGGAGGACGACGAGGCTTATGCGGCGTGGTCGGTCCACCTGGAATCGGTCGGGATCGAGCCCGCGACGCGCATCTTCCGGCTCGGCGAGGACACGAATTACTGGCCCGCCGGGGCGTTCTCGAACGGCCCCCCCGGCCCTTGCGGCCCCAACAGCGAGATGTTCTACTGGACCGAGGGCTCGGGCGAACCGCCGACGGGACCCTATACGGTCGAGGACTACCTGCGCGACGAGAGCGAGGGCAAGTGGCTGGAGATTTGGAACGACGTGTTCATCCAATACGAGTGGCAGGGCGAACTCCGCAACCCGGCTCGCCCGAACGAGGGCTACCGAAAGACGGGCATGCCCAATCTGCCCTTCCAGAGCGTGGACACGGGCATGGGATTGGAGCGGACGGCTGCCGTGTTGGGCGGCTTCCGCAGCGTGTACGACACCGACGTGTTCCAGCCGATCCTGGCTCGCATCGGCGAGCTTTCGGGCCACCGATACGGCACCGACGAGGCCAAGGACACGGCCACGCGCATCATCGCTGACCACATCCGCACGGCGTGTTTCTGCATCGCGGACGGAGTGTTGCCGGGCAACTCGGGCCGTGGCTACGTGTTGCGTCGGCTGATCCGTCGGGCCGTGCTGAAGGGCGATCGGGGTCTGGGCCTGACCGAGCCGTTCTTTCATCGCGTGTTCGATGCCGTCCTCGCGGCGATGGGCGACCACTACCGCGAGTTGGGCGAGCGGCAGGACTCGATCCGCGCAACGCTGTTGGGCGAAGAGGAGCAATTCCGCCGGACGATCGCCCGTGGCTTGCAGATGTGGGCCGAGTTGGCGAGCGATGGCCAGGTGACCGGCGAGGACGCCTTCAGGCTGTACGACACGTTCGGCTTCCCGCTCGAGGTGACGCAAGAACTCGCCGCCGAGGCGGGCATGACGGTTGACCTCGACGGATTCGAGAAGTGCATGGCCGAGGCGCAGGAGCGCTCTCGCGCCAAGACGGGCATGGCCAACGTCTACGAATCGGAGGACACGTTCACGCTCGGCGGAGCGCTGGAGCGCACCGAGTTCGTAGGCTATGGCGCCTTGCAGGGAATAGGGCAGATAGGACTCATTCGACCGATCCTTCAGGAGGAAGGTCTGGCCGGGCGCATCGCTCTGATCGCGCTGGACCGCACCCCCCTGTACGCAGCCTCCGGCGGCCAGGAGAGCGACACCGGCACCATCGAAGGCGAGGGCTTCTCGCTTCGCGTGCTGGAGAGCAAGAAGGATGGCGACCGCATCTGGCACACCGTCGAACTTGGCGGCGCGCTCCGCGAGGCCGTCGAGGGCAAATCCGCCGACGACCTTCGCTCGCTATCCGAGGACTTCTTCCAGCGGGAGGTCGTTGCCCGCGTGGACGCCCTTCGACGCCGACGGATCCTGCCCCACCACACGGCCACGCACCTGCTGCACGCGGCTCTGCGCGAGACGTTGGGCAAGCACGTCACTCAAGCAGGCTCGCTGGTCGCCGAAGACCACCTGCGTTTCGACTTCACGCACAACAAGGCCATGACGCCCGACGAAGTCGCGGAAGTCGAGCGCAAGGTGAACGCCAAGGTGTGGGAGGCGATCCCCGTGGAGACCCTTGCCGACACCCCGATCGACGACGCTCGAGCCATGGGCGCGATGGCGCTCTTCGGAGAAAAGTACGGCGACCGCGTGCGCGTGGTCAAGGTCGGCGATTGGAGCGTGGAACTGTGCGGCGGTACCCACGTCCGCAACACCAGCGAGATCGGTCTGTTCAAGATTCTGAGCGAGTCCTCGGCGGCCAGCGGCGTCCGACGCATCGTGGCGGTTACGGGCGAGTCGGCCTACGACTGGGCCACCGAACAGGCGCGCACGCTGAACGCGGCGGCGGGTTTGCTGAAGGCCTCGCCGGGCGATCTCGTCCCGGCCATCGAGCGAACGCTCGAACACCAGCGCGAACTGAACCGCCGTCTGGAACGCATGCGAACTCAGGCGGCCTCGTCCGGATCGGCACAGGTGCAGACGGTTGGGGCGATTGAACTGGCGACCGAGGTCCTGGAAGAGGGCGACCCCAAGGAGGCGTCGCTGGTGGCCGACCGCTTGGCCGAGGGCCACCCGAATCGCGTCGTGGTCGTGGCTTTGAAGCAGGACGGCAAACTGCTGTTCGTGTGCAAGGCGGGTGCCGAGGCGCTGGCAAAGGGTGCCCATGCCGGGAACGTGGTGAAGGCGATGGCTCAGGCTGCTGGCGGCGGCGGCGGCGGCCGTCCGGATTTTGCGACGGCGGGTGGGAAGAACGTCGCGGCGTTGGATGCGGCGCTGCAAGCGGCGGTAGCGGCATTGGGTGGCTAGGGACTGGGTGGACTGGGTGGACAGAGTGTGATGTCAGAGCCATTGATTCCCATGCACGGCGGGTATCGGAACCTGAAGTCCTTCCAGGTTGCGAGGCTGGTTTACGATGTCACAGCGCTCTTCGTGCACCGTTACGTCGACCGCCTGAGCCGAACGCGCGACCAGATGGTGCAAGCCGCACGTTCTGGTGTGCAGAACATCGCAGAGGGCAGCGTGGCGAGCGGCACATCGAAGAAGATGGAGTTGAAGCTGACCAACGTTGCCAAGGCGAGTCTGGAGGAGTTGCGGCTGGACTACGAGGACTTCCTGCGCCAGGGCGGCTGAACCCAGTGGGAGCGCAACGACCCGAGCCGTCAAGCGCTAATCGACGCCCGGCCTGGTTCAGCGGAGGACTTCATGACCTGGGTGCACTGGGTCTTGGAGGATGGACCCGGTGGACAATGTGGACAGTCCACCCAGTCCACTCCGTCCACAAAGTCCAAACTCACGGAGCCCGAGGTCATGGCGAACGGCGCACTTGCCCTGATTGCCGTTGCGACGGCCCTTCTCGGCAGGCAGATCGAGGCGCTTGCAGCCCAGTTCGAATCTGAAGGAGGGTTCACGGAGCGGCTCTACCGTACGCGCACCACCCGTCGCAACAGCTAGGAATCGCCAATAGCCACGCCGAAGTACACCTCGGCCGACGGGAGCGCCACGTCGAGTCGAGCCAGTGCCGCCGTAGCCTCCAACCCCTGAAACACCCGGAGTAGCCACCCCTCATCGGTCCGTTCGAACACCTCGACTCGAGGCTCCATGCTGGATACGAGCACATACGTGTGCAGGCTGGGGATGCGCTGGTAGTGGGCGAACTTCAGGCCACGGTCATACGCTTCGGTGGACTTGGACAGCACCTCGACGATGGCCACGGGGTCCAGCAACACGTCCACGTGGTCGTCCTCGTACGTGCCTTCGCCACAGACGATGCTGATATCCGGGTACGTGTACATTCCGGTCTCCAACACGCGAACGCGCATGTCGGAGCCCATCGGTGCGCACCCTCTGGGTCGGAGCAGGCGTGTGAACTCGTGTCCCAAGTTCATGGCGATCCGGACATGCTCCTTCGTCGCACCGGACGTCATATACACCCGCCCGTCGAAGTACTCGTGCTTCTCCGTCGCAACGCGTTCGGCGGCGAGATAGTCTTCGGGCTTGACCCACGGTGTGGCAGCCACGGGCCGAGTCTACCAGCGGGTCGCAAGGTACCATCCCCCCACCCGCGATGAGGCAGGAAAGCGCGCAACCCCCGCAAACCTCGGTGCGAGGCGACTGGTTCGACCGGTGGCTGTGGTGGCACTTTCCTCTGCGCTCTTGGGAGCGTCAAGGACGGTTTTGGGAGTCCGTCGGACTCGGCGCGTACTACACGCTCCTCCTCCGCCTGACCGGCGAACCCGATTTCCGAGAGGTCCTCGCCGGGCTTGAGCGTGGCGAAACGCGCTTCTCGAGGGCCGACGTCGAATGGCACCACCAGGAGTGCCGGTACCACGATGCCGTCAACACGATCCGAGTCGGGCACATGGTGCCCATCGCCGCCGCGCTCCTTCTCATCGGGTCGCCGTGGTTCTGGCTGCCCGCCGCGTACACCGTGATCCATCTCGCATCCTCGGCCGTGGACCGCATGAAGCAGGGCTTGCTCTATCGCTACGAGGCGCGGGCCGAAGAACTCGGTATCGCCCTCCCCGAGGAGAGCACCAAAAGCGCTCCGGCCACCGCTGGGCCGACGCCCTTCCACAAGATGCCCCTTCGGCTGTGGTACGACCCCAAACCGTGGGAGACCGAACCGTACTTCAAGTGGACCGGAGTCCTGCTGTGGCAAAGGCTGGTCGTGTTTCTCACCAAGAAGGCGTGGTATCGGCCGGGAGAATGGCCCGCCGAGGCCCGGACCAGCTTCTTTCGGGAGGGCTCGCGCCAAGAGTTGGTCAACTTCGAACACGCCACGCGCTTCGGCGAGACCATTCACGTAATCGGCGTCGTCTCCATGTTGCCCATTGCCTATGTGTTCTGGCAGGCGAACCAATGGGCCGCGTTTTGGTTCACCGTGTTCACGTTCCTCACCGACGTGCAGTTCGGCCTGCTGCTCCGCTACCACCGCTCAAGGATATGGAAGCTCTACCAACGCATCATGCGAAGGGCATCGGCATGATGCCGAGGGTCCTGATCGTCACGGCCTCGGTCGGCAACGGGCACATCAGCGCCGCCCGCGCCATCGAGGAGGAATGCGCCAGCCGAGGGCTGCCCGTCGAGAACGTGGACATGATCGAGTTCACGCCCAAGGCGTTTCAGACGTGGTACCGGGGCGGCTACGAGAAGGCGGTCAAAGACACTCCCAAGATGTGGGGGCTCTTGTACTGGTGGTCCGACGTCCCGGGGCCGCTGTTCGACATCCAGGATTGGCTCGACACCACGTTCTGCGTCAAGCTGGACGGCATCGTCGAGCGGTTCCAACCGGACATCGTGGTGTGCGTCCATTCGCTGCCTCAACCTCGTTTGGACCGCATCCGCCGCGCGGGACGTCCGTTCCAGATCGCCGTGGTGGTCACCGATATGCACCCCCACAAGATGTGGCTGCGCGGGAGGCCCGATGTGTTCTTCGTGCCCTCCGAGTGGTCGGTGGAGCGCTTGATGTCGCGGCTCCCCGAGTTGCAGCGCGAGCAGATCCACGTGGTCGGAATCCCCGTCAACCGGGCGTTCGCGGCCGCGCCAGACGAGCCGCGCAGCGAGGAACCGATGGTCGTCGTCACCAGCGGCGGCATCGGCGGCGGGCCGATCGTCGAAGCCGTGGACGCCCTGGCGCGCATGCCCCAACGGGCCAAGATCGTTGCCGTCAGCGGGCGAAACGCCGCCGCCAAACGCGACCTGGACGCCCACCGCGAAACGTTGCCCGATTGGGCCAACCCGGTCGAGGTGCGCGGCCACGTGCCCCTGGCTGAGATGGCCTCGCTGGTCAAGCGATGCACCGTGCTGGTGGGCAAGTCGGGCGGCATCACCACCTACGAGGCTTTGGCCGCCGGGGCGCCGTTCGTGGTCTACATGCCGTTCCTCATCCCCGGCCAGGAGGAGCAGAACGCCGTGTTCTTGGCCGACTGCGGCGCGGCGGTCCAAGCCCTCGATCCGCAAGACCTCGTGCGGCGCGTCGGCCACCTGCTCGATTCGGATGCCGATCGCCAAGCCATGCGCGAGCGGGCGTTCGCCGCTGCAATGCCCCACTCGGCGCGGCAGATCGTGGATGGGCTGCTGGCTTCGCTCCCCTAGGGCCGGTTCGGATACAATGGGCTCATGCCCCTCAGCCGAGACCAACTCGCCCAACGCGCCGCGAAGGAACTCCGCGACGGATTCTATGTGAACCTGGGCATCGGCATCCCGACGCTGGTCGCCAACTACATCCCCGAGGGCGTGGACGTCGTGCTCCAGAGCGAGAACGGCATGCTCGGCATGGGGCCGTTCCCGTTCGAGGGCGAAGAGGACCCAGACCTGATCAACGCCGGCAAGCAAACGATCACGGACATTCCCGGCACGAGCTACTTCGGCTCGCACGAGAGCTTCGCCATGATCCGGGGCGGCCACATCGACCTGACCATCCTCGGCGCAATGGAGGTCTCTGAGCAGGGCGACCTGGCCAACTGGATGATCCCCGGCAAGATGGTCAAGGGCATGGGCGGCGCGATGGACCTGGTCGCGGGCGTCAAGCGCGTGGTCGTCGTGATGGAGCACACCAACAAACACGGCGAGAGCAAGGTGCTCAAGGAGTGCACGCTCCCCTTGACGGGCAAGGCGTGCGTCAACATGATCATCACCGACCTGTGCGTGTTCGAGGTCGAGCGGGGCGGCTTGGTGCTCAAGGAACTCGCCCCGGATGTGACGGTGGACGAGGTGCGCGCGAAGACGCAGGCGTCGTTCACCGAGGCCGCGACCGTGGTTCCCGTGCAGCTATAGGCTCGCGAGGTCGGGAATCGTGCGCTTCATGAACGCGTCGAACAGGGGCACGGTGAATGCCGTGTCGCCGTGCGCGGGGCTGTAAACCATTCCTTTGCGAATCAGGCTGTTTCGCGTTGGAGCCACGCCGCTCGCCGTTCGGCCAAGGGCAACGGCAATGTCTCCGGAACGATGCGGACCGGGCCCCAACTCGGCCATCGCCCGCAGGTACTTGCGCTCGCTCGGTGTGAGCCTGTCGAATCGCACCCGAAAGAAACTGGCGTCCAACTCGGCAAGAGCCTCCACAGTCGCGGCCTCAACGTCGCTCTTTGAGATAGGCGAGCGGTCAGCCAGGTTCCATGAGTGCTTTCCCCACTCCTGCAGAAAGTAGGGGTAGCACTGGGTCGCATCGAGGATGGCGCGAACCGCTTCGTCTGAAATGGCCTCGCCCGCATCGGCGACAGGAATGCAGAGGGCATCACGGGCAGCGTCCTCCGTTAGCTTGTCCACATGCACGAACTGGAACAGCCGCTCGGCATAGGACTTCGCCCGGCCCGTCTGACCGAGGATCTGAGGCAAGCCAGCCGCAACCATGGTTATGGGGAGACCCTGTTGGCTCGTCGAGTGCAAGGCGACGATCAGCGAGGCCAACTGGGACTCGGGAACGTACTGGATTTCGTCCACGAACAGCACGACTGCCGTCTTCTTCTGCAAAGCCGCCATCCCTATCGCTGACAGTAAGTCGGAGAGGTCGAGGTCGAGGTCCTTGCTGTCCGCGAGACCCAGTTCCTCCTCGACATTGATCGAGACCTCGATGTCGCTGTACTTCACCTTGAATGCCCCGACGAACCCCGCAAGCGCGCGCATCGCCCGGGTCACAGAGTCCTTGGCAGCGGCGCCCCGGCTCAGTTTGATGAGGACCGCCCTAAGGGCCGGCGCAAGGATTCCCGGGAGAGACCTGCCTTCGGGGGCCTCAAGATGGAAGGTGACAAACGACCTGTTGTCGGCATCTTGCCGAATTCGATTCAAGAGAACCGTCTTGCCGACTCCTCGGAGACCGTAGAAGATCAGGCTTTTTGCGGAGCGGCCCGAGCGAATCCGGTCCAGCCCGATTTCGGCGGCGAGGATGAGGTCGTCTCGGCCCGCGAGTTCAGGCGGCTTCGTTCCCGCTCCGGGTGAGAAGGGGTTCGTTTTGGCGTCCATCTATAGCAAAGTTACCCCAGTTTATCGAAAAACGATAAACCATCCTAAACTCGCTATAACTTGGCCGCGCGAAGCACGGCCATCATGGTCACATCGTCGTGCGGAGGCGCGTCTCCGACATACGCGCCCAACTCGGCGCGAACCTTGGCCACGGCGTCCGACGCCGCCGCGAACGATGCGTCCAGCGTCCCGATCAGGCGCGACTCCTCGAAGAACTCCTTGGCCTCGTTGCGCGCCTCGGGCACGCCGTCGGTGAAAAGGAAGAGCAGTTCGCCGGGTTCGACCTTCGCTTGGGCCACCTCGTACTTCGCCCCCGCGAACAGGCCGACCACCGGCCCCGTGCGGCCCAACTGCTCCCGAACCGTGCCGCCCGAGAAGATGTAGGGCGGGTTGTGGCCGGCGTTGATGTAGTTCAGCGCTCCCGTCCCCGGGTCGAGCACGCCGAAGAACACCGAAGCGAACATGCCCGACTCGCCGTGGTTCTCCGCGATATAGCGGTTGGTGAGTTCGATGGCGCTGAGCAGGGCCGTGCTGCCCGCCGAAGGCGCCCCGCCGCGTGCCGGGGCGAGCCCCTGTCCGCCCATCCATCCCATCGCATGGTGCTGCTGGGCGAACGCGCGCAGCATGCTGCGCATCAGGGCCATGAACAGCGCCGCGCCCACGCCCTTGTCGCACACGTCGGCCACGATCAGGCCGATGCGCCGCCCATTGGCCATAGGGAACGCGTCGTAGAAGTCGCCCGCGACCTCCCGTGCCGGGATGAAGTCCGCCGCGATCTGCCAACCATCGGGTTGGGGCAGACCCTTGGGCAGGAAGCTTTGCTGAATACGCCGCGCGACGTCCATTTCGCGCTCGAGGCGGGCCAATTCCAGCTCGTTCGCGGCCTCGCTCATCAGGCGGGCTTGGTCTCGGCCTCGTCGTCTTGGAAGCTCATCACGGCTGTCGGCAGGTCGGGGTACACGCCGTACATCTGCATGAAGCCGAGCGACGAGAACACCTCTTCGACCTTGGGCTGCAGGTTCGCGAACCGCACATCGCCGCCCTGGCTGCGCGCGGCCATCCACGCCGACTGCAGCGCGCGAAAGCCCGCACTGGCGATGTAAACGACCTTCGAGAAGTCCAGAACGACCTGGTACTTGCCGCCCGCCACCTTCTCGATGAGCTCGTTCTGCAGCGCGGGGGCGCTGGCGGCGTCGAGGTCGCCTTCCACCGTGAACACTTCGACCGGCTTGGCCTCGATGGGCGGGAACGCCGCAACGGCGTCCTCGGCGCTCTCGAAGAACTCGAACTCGGATGTGAAGCCCGTCATGTCGAGCACCTTCTTCACGGGCTCGGTGACCGAAGAAAGCTTGAGGTCGCCACCGGCGGCGCGGGCCACGTTGCGGCCGACTTGCAGGACGCGCAGCCCCGCCGAGGCCAGGTAGTCCACTTGCCCGAGGTCGGCGACCACGCGCCCGGCATGGGCTTCGGCGGCGGCCCGGATGATGCGCTCGGCGATCGGGCCGGACGTGGCGTCCAAGCCTCCCTGGCAGTGGAGGACGGCGACGCCGCCCGAAGTCGTTTCGCGGATGTTCATGGTTCTCTAGTTTGGCCCATTCGCCGCTTGCGTAGGGTGAGCGCGTTGCCCGATTCTCCACGGCTGCGGTGCTCTTGGTGGTCGGTGAGGGTCTTGACCAGGTAGACGCCCAGCCCACCGATCGGCCTTTCTTCCAGCGGGAGCGAGAGGTCCGGCTCCGGGGCGTTCAAGGGGTTGTGGGTCGGCGCGTCGTCGAGCAGGGTCGCCACGACCTCGTCTCCTTCGAATTCGATGGTCAGTTCGATATCGCCAGGTATATCGGCGTAGCCATGCACGATGGCGTTGGTCGCCGCTTCGTCCAAGGCGAGGATCATGGCCCCGGCTTCTTCTTCGAACCCTGCAGCGGCCAACTCGGTGGCGGCGAACTCGCGCAACGTCGCCAATTGGTCGAGGTGGGCGGGAACGACGAGTCTAGGCATGGCGTTCAGCGATCGAGCTCCTTCAACTCTTCGATGTCGCGGACGTCTTTCGGGCGACCGGCGGCCTGCTTCGAGGCCACTAAGTCCTCTTTGCGCAGAAAGCGAACGGAAACTCCGAACAACTCTCCAGTAGGGGCTCGCTCCGCGCAGACCTCGAAGGACATCTCGTTGTCGCGGGCGCCTAGAAACGCCAGGAAATCCACTTGGTTCGGCGGCGCGCCGATGCGGATCATGTTGCGCCCCGCGACAAAGTCCAACGCTTGCTGCTCGCTGAACGCGAGTCCGAACTCGTTGAGCGCCCGCTTCAAGGCCAAGCCGTTCTCCCGAGTCCTGCGAACCCAGACGTCCAGATCCTCGGTGAAGCGGGGCCGACCATAGAATGCGAGGACGTGCGAGCCGACGACCAAGAACTCCACCTCATTCGACTTCAAACATGACAAGAGTTCTCTTAAGTCGTCGCTCATCTTCGGTCATCCAGAGTTCCCGCAACTCGCAAAGCTTGGCTACGCGCTCGTCGGGGGTCAACCCGGCCCAGTAGGCGCGGTCGGCGGCGTCGGCCTCTTCGGGCGTGAGAAGCTGGACCTTCCGCTCGATGGCTCCGGGGCGCTGCTGGGGCATGCGCGGATCGTACCCCGACAGCTGGATGCGCTCTACGACCCTCCATCCCCGTCGTCGCGCGCCCTTGGCGGTGCCTTCAGTTGCGGCGGAAGCTCCTCGAACCGAAGCAGTTTGGATTCCGGCTCCCGTGTCTCAGCCCAGACCTCAAACTCCAACTTGGCCAAAGGGATTTCTAGCGACACCTTCATCAAGTGCCTAACGACGGGCAGGTACGCCGACGCCGAGTGCTCGGTTATGCTCCTCATCAAGAAGCCAGCAACATCACCGTCGTCGGGTTGTGCTTGCGTTACCGTTCGACTATAGTCCATCGGCATCGGCGAATTCTCAACTTGGCTGAACGAAACGACCCCCTGTTCCTTTGCAGTGCTGCCCTTCAGAACCAAGCCGTCTATGCCAGTTACAGCTAGAAGTTCTGGTGGCAACGGACGGTGAAGGAATTTCGTGGGGTTCTCGTCCGATGACTTCCAAGCGAAACGGCTAAACGCTTGTTCCAACCACATCTGTTGAGATTGAGGGCTCAGCACATTAAAGGGGCGCGTCTGCCCCGAGAGCAAAGCTGTCTTCATCGCTCCATCCAGCGATTCGTACAATCTCACGGCTGCAAACTCAGGGACGAAGATTCTCCCAATACTGGTCACAAAGTCCCTCAGCAATCGCGGCTCCTCCGACGTGTCAAGAGCCCGTATGATTGAGGCATACTCCTGATAGGGAAACGTGAAGTGCTCGCGATGAGCGCGAAGGAATGAGCCAAGCGCTCTACGGTCGAGGCGCTCCTTCGATGCCCGAAGCGGCCACATGGGCTTACCGACCAACCAGCCCTCGTTCTCTGAAAATCTCATGTGCTCGTTCCATGCAAAGTGCGAAAGCTCCACGGTGCGCTCTGCGGGCTGGTTTTGGAAGACCGAGTCGGGCAGCACGAACACGGCTGGCTTGCCCTTCGCCTTCGCCAATCGAATCGCAGCCTCGGAAACCCCATATGCGAGCGGATCAACAGTTTCGGGCTCGAAGTACTCCTTCGGTGTGCGAGAGGAATACGCCATGCCGAACAAATTGGCTTGGCGGTACGCCAAGGATCTGTCTGTATAGTCGAACTCCAACAGGGGGATTTCCAGAGAGTCAGACTCGTGAGATGGCCATAGGTTCGGCAGGACGATCCCACCCGAGTACATCGAAGACTTGGCCCTAGCGTAGATACCGACTGAGTTCTCCGTCTGGTTCGGTTCGCGGTATCGAATGATCAAGTTGCCCGGCTCCATCAACTCCGAGATGTCGCCTCGCAACGTGTTCCAACTCGCATCAAGCCTGGGAACATCCTCATACGGACCCAACAGCGTGCTCTCTTGCAGGGCGCGCCGAACCCGATCGCGAAAAGTGGGACCAATCGAAACGCCGTACCGAACCTCTTCGCCGAGCAGGCCGGTCGGAGGCGCCGCAGCAAGTTTCTCTACGCCAGCATCTACGAGCAGTCCACCCACCAAGCGATGCAGCGGAGACAGGGCCCTTTGGTATGAGTGCACTTGTTCGATCGTCCACCGCTCCGAGCCGGTTCTTGGGCGCTGCAGAAACGTCTGAATCGTCTCGGCGTCGAGAGGAATAGCCAACTCGGCTTTGTACTGCTCGATCACCGCCGCCCAATAGGCCCGCTTCTGTTCTTGCTCGCGTCTTGTTTCGTTTCGGACGAAGTTGGGATGCCGGCGGAGATATCGGGTCTCCCCCACCCTCTCCCACTCGCCGTCCAAAGCGATCGCAAGGGCCTTCATCACTTCAGAAGCCGGCTTGCCGTCGCGATAGATCAAGGCGACTTCCCCAGCTACGTTCGGTGCACACCGCAAGTCCTGACCGGTTTCTGCCGCGAGCTTCTCCACCAAAAGTCCGACCCGAGTTGCTGCCTCCGCAGGTCCGGTTTGAGCCGATAAAGCTGACGCGATGAGGATGCCCAAGGCCACCATAGAGCCATTCTACAGCAGAATGTCTCCCGGTGCAACAGCCATTTATGGACGCAGGGCCTCGGCGATCGAGCGGTAGCGGTCGGCGACAGGGTGGTCGGGATGCTGCGCCACGAACACGCCCGAACTCGCCAGTTCCATCAAATCGTCGCTGTGCGGCACGACCCCCGCCACGTCGCACCCGTACGTCGCGGCCACCTGCGCGGCCAAGCGCGAGACATCCAAACTGGGCGGCATCTTGTTGATCACGATCTTCAGGCAAGGCACACCCAATTGTCGCGCCACATCCACCGTGACGCCCGTGCCCTGGTAATCCTGTTTGTCGGGCCGCATCACCACGGCCAACGCATCGGAAATCGCGATGGAGAGGAGCGTCTCTTCGTTCATGCCCGGGTGCGTGTCAATGATCAGCACGTCGAGCGCGAGCGTTTCGATCAGGCGCTGGAACCCGTCGTTGAGCAGCCCGACGTCGTATCCCTGCCGCAATACCTGCGCGATCTCGCCGGGCTTGACGCTGCTGGGGATCAGGAACACGCCCCCTTGCGCGCCGACGGCACCCGATACGTCCAAGGCGCACGCCTCGATCTCGCACGAACCGTACAGATAGTCGTTGAGCGTCGGGTGCCCGCCGACCTCGTCCACGCCGAAAAGCACGTGGATGCCGGGGGACTGGATATCGGTGTCCACCACGCCCACCCGTTCGCCCTGCAGCGCGTAGACGGCGGCGAGATTCGCCGATGTGTTCGACTTTCCTGTGCCGCCCCTGAACGAATGGATGGAGAGGATCCTGCCCATAGTGCTCTCCTAGGCGGTCAGGACGGGTTGGCGGCGCGCGATGGCCCGGCCATAGAGCGCCTCGTATTCGCCTGCGCTCCGCACCCAGCCGTAGCCTCCCGACATCGCGGTCGTCTGCATCGCCTGCCACCGCACGGGGTCGCAGAACGCCTCGCGCGCACGCCGAACCGCCCCGAGAAACGCGTCTTCGGTCTGCGGCAAGAACGAGAAGCCGTTCACGCCTTCCCAGACCGTGTCCGCAAGGCCGCCCGTCTCGCGAACCACGGGCAACGTGCCGTAACGCAGGGCGATCAACTGGCCCAAACCGCATGGCTCGTACCGGCTGGGCATCAGGAACAGGTCGCAACCGGCATAGATGCGCTGCGCCAGATCGAGATCGAACCGCTCGACGAAGCGGACGTGGTTCGGCAGTCGCTCTTGTAGGGCCTGGAACTCACCGGCCAACCAAGGGTCGCCCACGCCCAGGACCACCAACTGGATCGGGACGGCGGCCAGCGCGTCGGCGGCGTGCAGCATCAGGTCCATGCCCTTCTGCTCGCTCAGGCGGCTCACCACCCCGGCCACGGGGCACCCTTCGATTTCGGGTAACCCGAGTTCGCGCATGAGAGCCGCGCGGCACTCGGCCTTGCCCGATCGGTCGTCCGCCGAGAAGTTCCGAACCAAGGCGGGGTCCTGAGATGGGTCGAAGCGACCGGTGTCGAGGCCGTTCAGGATGCCGTGCAATGCCCGGTGGTCGTGAAGCATCCGCATCACGCCGTCCAAGCCGCAACCGAACTCGGGCGTCTGAATCTCGTGGGCGTAACGCGGACTGACCGTGTTCACCTGGTCGGAGAACACGCACCCCGTCTTGAGGAAGTTGAGCGTGCCCCACGCCTCGGCTTGGTGCATGTTGAACAGGCGCTGCGGCAGGCCGAGTTGGTCGAGCAACTCGGGTCCGAAGCAGCCCTGGTACGCCAGGTTGTGGATCGTGAACACCGCGCCGACGTCGTCCCAGGTGCGGTCGCCCCCCTCGCGCATCAGCAGGGGCAGGAAAGCCATGTGCCAGTCGTTCGCGTGCACCACGTCGGGCTTCCATCCGAGGGCTTTCGTGGCTTCCAAAGCCGCGCGGGCGAAGAACAGGTACTGCTCCGCGCCGGGCGTGTAGACCGATTCGCTGGACACGGCGTCTTGGAACCAACGGTCCCCGCCGACCAAGATCACGGGCACGTCCTCGATGGACGAGGCGTAGGCGACGGCTTCTTCGGTCCAGCCCGGCCCGACTTCGACGGCTAACCGTGCGATGTCGCGCGTGGACCATCGCGGGTCGTCGAGCACCATGCGGTAGGCGGGCATGACGATGCGGGCGTCGTGGCCCAGCGCCCTGAGCGCGACCGGAAGGGACCCGGCGACATCGGCCAACCCGCCCACTTTGGCGAATGGCGAAACTTCGGCAGAGGCAAAAAGGACGTTCACAGCGGGGGTCTGGAAGGATAGCACAGGAGGTGCGCAAGGGCGACCCATCACACCAGGTGTCCCTCTTCGACGAAACGCGGCAGGAAGGCCAGGATGCGTTCCAGCGCTGCACGCACTTCCGTCCCTTGTGGCGAGTCCCGTTTCACAAGCAGGCCGAGCGAGCAAAGGCGCTCGATATCCCGCATGAGTGTTTGGCGCGTGAGGTCCTTATAGGCTAGGGCGACGCCCGCGTGGGACGACTTGATGGCCGCGACGGTGGCAAAGTCGTGCGTCGGCACCCCCAGTACCAGCTGCTTCTGGCGGATGGAGGCTTTGCCGTCGCTGTCTGGCAACGACTCGTGCACATAGTCGCGCCAGGCAAGTTCGAACTGCTGCCCTCGAATCACGGCGATCTGACTCCTCAACCCGTCCACAAAACCATTGAGCGCGTAGACAAGAAACGGCATGAGGTGACCACCGCTCTGTGATGCGTGCTCCAACTGCCTGTAGTACTCCGCTCTCGTCAGGTTGTAGTGGTTCGTGAGCATGTGGGCCGCGAGGTCGGGGACACCCGATGCGGTCAGGATTCTGAATTCGAGCAGACGAGCGGTTCGTCCGTTGCCATCGCCGAACGGGTGAATCCAAGCCAGGTACACATGGGCCACGACGGCCTTGAGAATGCCTGATCCCATGCGGCCGAGCCGTCCCGTGTCCCAGGGCTGGTTCAACCAGTGGCAGAGCCGGCTCAGCAAGTGGGCGCAGTCCTCGGGCGGCGCGCCGAGGTACCGACCCACCCCCACTTGGTGGTCACGTACTTGTCCTGCGACCGCAGGCGGATCCAAGGCGACACCTTGCAGCACTCGGCGGTTCCAGTCGAGGAGATCGGCCACCTTGATGTCCCTGGAGTCTTCCGCCGTGTCTTGCCATATCGCGCGCAGCGCGTCGAGGACGTTGTCGACCTCGACGCCCAAGTACTCTCTCGACTCCGGCAGAGACAGGCGGCGGTCGATGCGGGCATGGATTTCGGCTTCCGAGAGTGTGTTGCCCTCGATCGCTGTGGTCGCTTGGATTCCCTTGGCCAAATAGACCTGACTCATTTCCTCTGCGATGCGGGGCTTCAGGGGCACTCCCGAGATGTGCTCACACTTCGAGCACGCCTCTCCCAGCCGCAACCAGAGTTCGATTGGCGCACGCGCCAGATCGAGTTCGAAAGTCAGCCACGGATGCGATCTCTGATAGGCCCTTTGATGATTCATTTGTGAACTCAAGTCTAGCTGAGATTGTGGTCAGAATGTACATCATTCTGATAGGATCGAGTTACGTTCGGTTGGCATCCGGCGCACCGTCGTCGTCACGTCGTCATCCGCCTCGCAGGTACCATTCCTGCGAACCGGGAAGCCCCGGCATGGACCAGGGATGGAGCCGCTGATCGCCGTCACCGCCATCTTCGCCCTAGCCCTCCTTGCGCCACAAACCAGCCGACTCCTCGCCCACCGCGCCGGGTGGCTGTTGTCCCTCCTCCCCTTCGGCCTGTTTGCCTGGATGGCGTCGCTGTCCCCTGCGGTGAACGCCGACCCGCCCAAGTGGAACCAGCCCTGGGTTCCCGAGATCGGCCTGAACCTCGCCTTCCGCCTCGATGGTCTGGCCCTGCTGTTCGGGCTGCTCATCACGGGCATCGGCGGGCTGGTGCTCGTATATGCGGGCGAGTACATGAAGGGTGACCCGCGCGCCGGGCGTCTGCTGTCTTTCCTGCTGTTCTTCATGGGTTCCATGCTCGGCGTGGTCCTTGCGGACAACCTGATCCTGCTGTTCGTCTTCTGGGAACTGACGAGCGTGAGTTCCTTCCTGCTCATCGGGTTCAACTCGGACGAGGAGGGGTCGCGGCGCGGCGCGATCCAGGCGCTCGTGGTCACCGGCGGCGGCGGGCTGGCCCTGTTGGCCGGGCTCGTGTGGATGGGGCAGGCCGCGCAAACCTACGAGATTTCCAACCTGCCGAGCCTCGCCGGCCATCCCGCCTACGCGGGGTTGTTCGCCCTCGTCGCTATCGGTTGCTTCACCAAGTCGGCCCAGTTCCCGTTCCACTTCTGGCTGCCCAATGCGATGAAGGCGCCGACCCCGGTCAGCGCCTACCTGCACTCGGCCACGATGGTCAAGGCGGGCGTCTATCTGCTCGCTCGCCTGAGCCCGACCCTCGGCGGCACTCAGATTTGGGAGGTCACGCTCACCGCAGTCGGCGGCGCGACGATGGTCGTCGGCGGCGGGCTCGCCCTGATCCAGTACGACCTCAAGCGCATCCTGGCGTACACCACGGTCGCGGCGCTCGGAACCCTGGTGCTGGCCTTGGGCATCGGCGGCGAGAAGGCGGCGGGCGCGGCGATGGCGTTCCTTCTGGCTCACGCGTTGTACAAGGGCGCGCTGTTCTTGGTGGCTGGCGCGGTGGACCACGGGACGGGGACGCGGGACATCCGTGCGCTGTCCGGCCTCGCGCGGCAAATGCCGATCACTGGCTTCGCCGCGCTGCTCGCGGGTCTTTCGATGCTCGGTGTCGCACCCATGGGCTTCTTGGCCAAAGAGATGGCGTTCGAGGCGGCGCTTTCCTCGCCGCTGGCCGCCGTTCAGGCGGGTGCCCTGAGCCTGGCCGCCGTCGCCTTCGCTTGGGTCGCATTCGTCGTGGGTTGGCGCATCTTCCGCGGCACGCCGTCGCAGCCCGACGCCCACGAAGGCAGCCCGGGACTGTGGCTCGGCCCGATGGTGCTCGGCTTGCTGGGTGTGGGTCTCGGTTGTGCGCCCGCATGGCTGGAAGGGTTCGTCGGTTCGGCCGCCGCGAACTCGGTCATGCCTGACTACCAAGGCCACTGGTCGCTTTGGCACGGGTTCAATCTGGCCCTAGGGTTGGGAGTGGGCTGCATCGTGCTTGGGCTGGTCGGCGCCCGGGCCAGCGAACGAGCGGTGGCCTGGGGCGCCGAGCGCAAGGCCGTGGTCGGCTGCGAACGAGCCTATGACGCCGCGATCGCGGGCGCAAACCGCTTGGCGGAGACGTTCACCAGCCTGGTGCAGTCGGGCCGCTTGCGCGTTTACCTCCAAACCACCATCGGGACAACGTTGGTCCTGTTGGCCGCCGCGATGCTCCGCTGGACGCCCGACTTTCCAAACCGACCGTTCGACGTTCGACCGCACGAAGTTCTCCTTCTGATCGCGATGCTCGCCGGTGTGATCGGTGCCGCGCACAGCAAGTCGCGGCTCAGCGCGGTCGTCATCCTCGGGGTCGTCGGGTTCGGCGTCGCGCTCACCTACGTCTTGCTGGGCGCACCCGATTTGGCCATGACCCAGATCGCGGTCGAGATTCTCACCGTCATCCTATTCGTCCTCACATTCATCCACCTACCCAAGTTCCAGCGGGCCTCGACCCTGCCGACGCGGTTGGGAGATGCGGCGGTCGCCACCGTTTTCGGCGCGGCGATGGGATTCCTATGTCTGGTGGCTTCCGAGCAACGCTACGGCGAGCCTGTGTCCGCTTACTTCGTCGAGAACAGCTACCCGCTCGCCCACGGGCGCAACATCGTGAACGTGATCTTGGTGGACTTCCGTGGGCTGGACACCATGGGCGAGATCACAGTCCTTGCATTGGCCGGACTGGGTGTCGTCGCTTTGTGGTCGGCCAAGCGGTCGGGAGGTGGCGCATCTACTCGGTGATCTTGGCCTCGGTGGCGCGGGCGATGCTGCCCTTGCTGCTCGTGTTCTCGCTCTTCCTGCTGTGGCGGGGCCACAACGAACCCGGCGGCGGATTCACCGGCGGCCTCGTGGCGGCGGCGGGGTTCGCCCTCTATGCCATGGCGTTCCAGCCGCGTTCGGTGCGGCGGGTCATCCGCGTGGACCTGAGGACGCTCATGGGTGCTGGGTTGCTTTGCGCGGCTGCCGCTGGCGTCATCGGAATGGCGCAGAACAAGCCGTTCATGACGGGTGTTTGGATCTCGTGGCAAGGTCCCGAGGGGATCGCGGTCGAGATCGGCACGCCGTTCCTGTTCGATGTCGGCGTCTATCTCGTGGTGTTCTCGGTGACGCTCTCGATCATCCTGAGCAAGGCGGAGGAACGCTGATGGTGTGGTTGCTCGCTCTGGCCATCGGAGCTTTGTACGCAGGCGGCCTGTACATGATGCTGCGAAAGACCATGGTCAAGCTCTTGATCGGCCTGGCCATGATCGGCAACGCCGCGAACCTGCTGATCTTCACGTCCAGCGGCATCGTTCGATCCAAGGCCCCGCTCGTGCCCAAGGGGGCCAAGACCGTGGAGCCCCCCTTCGCCGATCCCTTGACGCAGGCCCTCATCCTGACGGCCATCGTCATCGGGTTTGCCGTCCTCGCCTTTGCCCTGGCCCTTGTGCGTCGCACCTACGAAGCCGTCGGCTCGGGAGGTCTGGAGGACATGACCGAGGAATGAACCTGCTCGTCCTTCCGGTGTTGGTGCCCATGGTCGCTGCTGCGTCCTCGCTGCTGCTCTGGAAGTCGGTTTCCGCGCAACGACTGGTGGCCCTCCTGGGTGCGCTCGGTCTGGCGCTGGTCAACGGGATGATCTTCGCCCGAACCCAGACCGGCGAAATCCTCGTCCTGGGGTTTGGGAACTGGCCGGCGCCCTTCGGGATCGCGTTTGTTGCGGACCGCTTGGCGGGCATCATGCTCCTCGCCACGGGGGTCATCGCGGTCGCCGTGCAGATCTACTCGTTCTCGGGGATTGATTCCGACCGCGAGTCGTTCGGCTTCTATCCGCTGACGCTCATCTTGCTGATGGGCGTGAGTGGAGCCTTCCTGACGGGCGACATCTTCAACCTGTACGTCTGGTTCGAGGTGCTGCTCATCGCCTCGTTCGTGCTCATGTCTCTGGGTGGCGAGAGGCTGCAGCTGCAGGGAGCGGTCAAGTACGTGACGCTGAACCTGGTCTCCTCGGCCCTGTTCCTCACGGCCCTTGGGTTGCTCAACGGCTCTCTGGGCACGCTCAACATGGCCCACCTGTCCGAGCGTGTCGCGGAGGCAGGCGACCCGGGGTTCACGACGGCCCTCGCCGTCCTGTTCTTGGTGGCGTTCTCGATCAAGTCGGCGCTGTTCCCGTTGTATGGCTGGCTCCCAGCGTCCTACCACACGCCTCCGGCGGCGGTCTCGGCCTTGTTCGCGGGGCTGTTGACCAAGGTCGGCGTCTACGCGCTCATCCGTACCTTCACACTGATCTTCACCCAAGACCCGGGGTTCACGCACCAACTCGTCCTGCTGCCGCTCGCGGCCATGACGATCCTGGCGGGCGGGATGGGCTTCTGGGTTCAGCACGACATGCGTCGCGCGTTTGCGTTCGCGATCGTGGCGAGCGTCGGCGTTGCGTTGGTCGGGCTTGCCATGACGGGGATCCCAGGCTCCGAGGCGGCTCGGACGCTTGCGCTCGCAGGGGCGCTCGCCTACGTCTTCCAAACGATGCTCGTCAAGACGCAGCTGTTTCTCATGGCGGGCATCGTGCGCCGCGCCATGGGCTCCTGCGACCTACGGACCATCGGCGGTCTGGCCGCAACGGCGCCTTGGCTGGCCGCGATGGCGATGATCGGCTTGCTGGCCTTTGCGGGCGTGCCCCCGCTCTCGGGGTTTGCGCCCAAGGTGGCGGTTCTGCGGGCTTCCCTCGACCTTCAACAAGGCTGGGTGGCGGCCTGCATCCTGGCAGGCAGCGTCCTGGCGCTTGCCGGGGTCGCGCGCATCTGGTCGGAAGCGTTCTGGAAGAAGCCGCTGCACCGCCCCGACGAGTCCGAGCAGGACCAGCCCGCCAATGCCCTCGCGCGAATCGTGCCGGTGACGGGCTTGGCCCTCTGCATCGTCGCACTGGGCTTGGGTGCGGGAACGGTGTTCGATGCCGCCGAGGCTGCGGCGCGGCAGTTGCTCGACCCCTCGGCCTACATCCGCGCCGTGTTGGGAGGTGGCCCCTAGATGCTCCTTTGGAACCTGGTTCTGATGCTCGTCTGGTGTGCGCTGTTCGGGGACTTTGCCGTCAAGAACCTGGTCGGTGGGTTCCTGATCGGCTATTTGATGTTGATGTTGCTTTCGTCGCGGGGCGTCGTCGGTTCGCCCAGATACCTCCGCCGGGTGCGGCGCATCTTGAGCTTCCTCTGGTTCTTTCTCAAGGAACTGGTCGTGGCCAACGTGCGGGTCGCGCGCGAGGTGGTGACGCCCGGCATCAACTCCAAACCGGCGATCGTCGCCGTGCCCTTGGGCGACCTCTCCGACGTGGAGATCACTCTGCTCGCCAGCCTGGTGACTCTGACACCAGGCACGATGAGCATGGACGTTTCGACGAACCGCCAGACGCTCTACCTCCACGTCATGGATTTGGATGGTGGCGATGCCGCACGTTTGCGCAAGGCGATCCACGACGGCTTCGAGGTCCGCGTGGTGGAGGTGCTCCGATGACGCCCGCCGAGTGGGTCGCCAAAGGCTCATGGGTTGCGCTGACCCTGCTGGCATTGGCGATCGTCGTGGCTGCATACCGCCTCATCCGAGGTCCGAGTCTGCCCGACCGGGTGGCCGCTGGCGACCTGATCGGCATGTTGGCGGCAGGCATGATCGGCGTTGCGTGCATCGCCGCTGGCGACAGCGTGTTTCTCGATGTTGGCATCGTTCTAGCGCTCATCTCGTTCCTCGCCACCGTGGCCATCGCACGTTACATCGAGAGAGGTGCGGGTCGGTGAAGGAAGCCCTGACCGTCGTCTTGCTCATGGTGGGCTCGGTGTTCGCCCTGATCGCGGCCATCGGAGTCGTCAAGATGCCGGACGTGTACATGCGGATGCAGTCCGCCACCAAAGCCACCACCCTCGGGATCGGCTGCGTGATGCTGGCCACGGCCGTCCACTTCCAAGACACCGCGGTTTGGACCCGTGCGCTGCTGGTCGTGCTGTTCATCTTCATGACTTCGCCGGTCGGCGCGCACATGCTTTCGCGGGCCGCTTATCTGACCAAGGTGCCGCTGTGGCAGGGGACGATCCTCGACGAGTTGGAGGGACGCTACGACACCGAAGACCACGAACTCGACGCCTCGCCTGAGTCCAATACGGGGGGCGCCTGACATGCGCGCCGCTGTGCTCGAAGCCCCCGGCCGATTGGTCGTGCGCGAGATTCCCGAATGGCCGTTGGAAGCCTACGGCGATTCGGACATGGTGCTCGTCGAAGTCGGCGCGTGCGGGCTCTGCGGCTCGGACTTCCGCTACTTCGCGGGCGAGAACCCTTGGGCGCAACACACGCTGGGGCGTCATGTCCCCAATCCGCCCAACATCGTCTTGGGCCACGAGTTCGCCGGCACCGTTGTGAAGGTTCTCTCGGAGCGCAACGCCCACTTGCTCGGCAAACGCGTGGCCCCGGTGTGCTCGAAGGTGTGCGGCGCGTGCGTCGAATGTCGCGCCGGTCGCGCCCACTTATGCCCCCAGACGGTCCATCTCGGCCACGGTCAGGGCTGGGGGAGTCAAGCGTTCTTTCCGGGCGCGTATGCGCCGTCGGTGCCGTGCTGGGGCGCGAGTTGCTACGAGCTTTCCGATCGCCTGCCAATGACCGAAGCCGCGATGATGGACATCCTGGCCGTGTGCGTTCATGTGGCCCGGGTCGGCCATGTGCGGATCGGGGGCACCACGCTCTCCATCGGGGCGGGCCCAGCGGGCAACGGATGCGCGCAGGCTGCGCTGGCCATGGGCGCGGCGCGAGCCGCCGTTTACGAACGGAATGCCACGGCGCTTGAGGTGGCGCGTGCGCAGGGACTGGACACGGTAGACGCTCGCGGCTCAGGCGCGGATGCCCTGCGACAGGGGTTCCCGAACGGATTCGATACGGTGTTCGACACGGTCGGCATACCCGAGACGCTGGAACTGGGGTTGAGCCTGCTCGCCAAAGCCGGAACTCTGGTCAATCTTGCCGTTCACGCGGGCCAGACGCTGAATCTGGACCTGATGCGTCTGGGCTCGGAAAGGCGGCTAACGACTTCGTGCAACTTTGAAACCGCCGACTATGCCACGGCGCTCGCATGGCTCGAATCGGGCCAGTTCCAGGTTCGCGAGTGGTTGACTCCAGTCGCCTTGGACGATCTTCCCGGCATCTTCGAAGCAGTGGCACGCGATCCGGAGGGCAAGGCCGCGTTCAAGTGGGTCGTGCGGCCTTAGGATCGGCCCAAAGTCGATTCCTCGCACACGACCGTCCCGTCAGACGGTGGGGTCGTCGCTGTAGAACGAACAGCCGCTGGTCGGTTCCTTGGGTGCGTAGGCCGCATCGAAGGGCGTTTCTTCGGTCCCGGTCATCTTCGCCAGCGTGGCGTTCAGCTCGCTCAGCATCGTCTGCGAGTAGCCCGGCCACATGCGCACGATGTTTCCGTCCGGTCCGATGACCAGCAGATACACCGAACGGTCGGCCTTGTACTCCTTGACCACCTTGATCTCGGGGTCGAGGAGCACGGGATAGGGCGTCTCCATCTTGGCGAGCCACGCCTTCGCAACGTCGGCGTCGCCGTTGATGACTCCGGCGAAGCGCACCTTGTCGCCGTATTTGGCGGCCATGCGTTGGTAGAGCGGCTCGACGTCGTTGCTGCACGGGCAGCCGTCTTTGATGAAGTAGAGGACGAGGGGCTTATCGCCGGTCAGCGAAGCCAGCGAGTGGCTCGCGCCGTTGGCGTCCGTCGCCTCGAAGAGGGGAGCGGGCTGGCCGGCGGCCTTTTCGGCGTCTTGCCACATCTCCTTGGTCACGGGGTGCTTGGGCTTCGCGGCTTCCACCGGGTTCGCGGCTCTTGGCTCGGGGGGCGGGGCTTCGGCGCAACCCACCAAGCCAACGCAAACCACGCCGAGAGCGGCGGCGAAGCCGACAAGAGTCCGGTTCATCGGGTTGGAAGTGTACCGATTGCGTCCTCGGGGTCCCGTGACCCAAGGGGTCGGTACGTCTCCGCTACAATGGGGGTCATGCGCCGATTCGTGTTGGTGTTCGGCGTCGCGTTCGCGCTCGGTTGCGGCGTTTGGGCTCAGTCTGTGGGCACGCGTTGGGAGCGTTTGAACTCGACGGAAGGCAAGTTCTGGTCTGCCAAAGCCTCGTTTGCCCAGTTTGCGTCCACTCAAGGGGTGGCCGGCACGGCCAATATCGAACTCGAGTTCGCGGTCAGCCGCGAGTTTGAAGCGTTCGTCGGCCGCGCCTTCTTGGCCCGCAAGGCCGATCCGTCGTTCTTCACAACGCCCTGGACTCTGGACGTCAAGACCACCGTCTCCATCGCCAACCAGCAGTTGATCAGCGCTTACGTTGAGACCAGCCTCTTCGAGGGGGGTGCGCACCCCAATCTCACCTACACGTGCATCAACGTCGGCATGAAGAATGGCCAGCCCGCCCGCTTGCGCCTCACGGACGTCCTTCGACCTGGCCAAGACTCCCGGAAGGCGCTCGATGCCTTGCTCATGAACAAGCTGCGCGAGCGCAAGGCATCGCAAGTGGTGGACGGCGACATCGAGTCACTTCCGGACGAGTTGCTGGAGAACTTCATCGTCACCCCGTCGGCCATGACGTTCCTCTTCGCCCCGTACGCCGTGGGGAGCTACGCCGAAGGCTCGTTCTTGGTCAAGATTCCATTCGAGGAACTCGCGGCGATTCTCGACCCGAATGGCCCCTTGAAGCCGGTACTGGCGACGCCATCCGGCGGCTAGGCCAGCATCCGCTCGTAGAGTTCGAGCAGACGACCCACGTGGCGTTCGGGCGTCGGCGGGTCGGACCAGTAGCGATCGTAAGCCAGCCGGCTGCGGGCCGAGACCGTGGCGTCGTCGGCGTATTCGGCCAACGCTGTCGCCAGCGCATCGGCATCGCCGGAAGGGAAGACCGACCCAGTGACGCCGCTTTCGACGTACTCGCGCGCCGCGCATGTGTCGGCCACCACGACGGGTAGCCCTTGGCCCAGCGCCTCGAACACGACGAGCGGTGAGTTCTCGTACCAGCGAGACGGCAAGACCAGCGCCCGCGCCGCCGCCAGCCTTTCTTTGACCTCGGCGGGGGCCAGCCAGCCCGTGACCTCGCATTCCGGGTACTCGCGGCGCAAGCGATCGGCCAGCGGCCCGTCGCCGATGAACAACGCCGGGGCCTTTGCCCGCCGAGCGGCCTCGGCGAACAGCAAGGGGTCCTTCTCTTCCACCAATCGGCCGACGTACGCGAGCATCGCGCCACGCTCCGCCGGAACTCGAGCCTCCTTGGCCACCTCGATCGGGTTGGGGATGCGCGTCACGTGCGCCCCGGTGGCGAACGTGGGTTGAAGCACGCGCTCGCTAAGGTCCGAAATCGTGACGATCCACCTAAGCCGTTGCGGCAGTCGAGCCACTCGCGCCAAGTACGTCCCTCGAGCGATCAAGCGCGCCTTGCTCACGTAGGTCTTCTGCGTGCAGTTGCGCGTGAGACACCGAAAGCCCAGGCCGGGCACCTCGCAGATGGCCCTGCGCCGGAAGTCGTATTGAACCTGCGAGGGGCAACTCAACCCATAGTCGTGGCACGTCATCGAGGTGGGGAAACCCAGATCGAGCGCCGTCCCCACCGCAGCCGACGAAAGCACGGCCAGGAAACTGTGCGCGTGGACGACTGTCGAGCGCGGATCCAGCGACCCAAGCACCTCGCGGACTGCGGCTTCAGAAGGTTGGCTGCGCACGGTGTTGGCCAGGGCCTTCTCTTTGGGCATCCAATCGAAGGGGTTCTGCTCGAACACGGTGCGGACCGTCACGCCCGAATCGGCGAAGGTTTCCGCGGCAGGGCCGCAGCCCGCGAGGTACGTCACGTTCACCCCGCGACGAGCGAGCCCGAGGGCCGATGCGATGGCCACTTTCTCGGCACCGCCTACGATGTCGCCATAGTCGCACAGGATGACGGCATTGCGGAGGGCAGCCATGGACGCGCTACTCGGCTCGTTTGTTCGGCCGCTGGGAGACGTGTTCTCGCGAGGCCATGTAGAGCTTCACGCCCCTTGTGGCGATCGTGGCGCCGATGCCCGCCATCAGAACCAGCGCCATGACTTTGACCAGAACTCCCAGAAAGTTCCGTCCGGCCACATTGAGGTCCACGGCCTCGCCATCCTTGAGGCCGAGCGTTTGCGCGGGGGTTTGAGTCAGCACGCCGTAGGCCCACTGGAACGTCATCCAAAGCAATGCGACGCCCAGAACGAAGGTTGCGACGCCAAGAATCGAACCCATCCATTCGGGGCGGTTCCCATTCGGCTGGTTCGGGGCGTCTGCCATAGATGGAACTCGACCACAGGATACCGCGCCGACCGGAGCCGGTCCGGTATCTTGAGGTGGCGCTCCCATGTTGGAAGGTTTTCGCGCACCGTTGTTGGCGATGGCTTTGGCTGGTGTGGTCAGTTGGTTTCTGACCCCGCTGGTGCGTCGTTTCGCCATCGTGAAGGGTGCGGTGGACGACCCGACCCGCGACGACCGCCGCGTGCACCAAGAGCCCACACCGCGTTGGGGAGGTTTGGCCATTTACGGGGGCATTCTGGTCAGTCTGTTGGCGCTCATGCCCTTCGCCTACGAGCACAACCCGTTCCCCATCTACCTGATCGGGCTTCTGGCTGTGGGCGCGTGTATCGTGGTTTTGGGGGCGTACGACGACCTGTACCAGTTCAGCGCCGTGAAGCAGGCCGGCCTGATTCTGATTCTGGCGGTGGCCATCCAGTTCATCCACGGCACCTCGGGGCGGGTTCAAATCGAAGGCATCGGCTGGGCGGGGAAGTGGCTCGACTTCGGCATCTGGGCCGTGCCGATCACCGCGATCTACATCTTTGTGGTGACCAAGACCATGGACACCATAGACGGCATCGACGGTCTGACCGCAGGCATCGCGGCGATCGCGGGCGCGACGCTTTCGGTCATGGCGACTCAAGAGGTGCTCCAGCAACTGGAGATGAACCGGATGAGCGCGACGCCCGTGAAGCCCTCGCTGCTGATTGGCGAGCAGCCTCGCGTGGCGCTGATCGCGGCGGCCATCGCCGGTTCGGCCATCGGGTTCTTGAGGCACAATTTCAACCCGGCCAAGATCTTCATGGGCACGGGCGGCGCGCAGTTGTTGGGGTTCCTGTTGGCCAGCATCAGCATTGTCGGGGCGATGAAGACGGCGGCGGCGGTGGCGATCTTCGTCCCGATGTTCGCCTTTGGCGTCCAGATCTTCGACGCATTCTTCGTGGTGGCCAAACGCATCCGCGCGGGCAAACCGATCACCCAGGCCGACAAGCGCCACCTGCATCACACGTTGCTTCGGAAGGGCTTGACGCAACGGCAGACGGTGGCGGTGCTTTATCTGGCGGCGCTGGTCCTATGCGGCTTGCTGATCTGGGTGGTTCGCGCCTTTGGATGAGGCATTATCCTTGCAGATTGTCTACACTGTGGATAAAATACAAGGATAATGATTTCGCGATGGGTTCACAAAGAGGTTGTCGAGGCGCTCGACAGCCAGCCGGCCGTTGCGTTGGTGGGTCCACGGCAGGTCGGCAAGACCACGCTCGCCGTCGAAATCGCAGGGCAGCGAGGTGGCTTGTACCTCGACCTGGAGAATCCCATTGACTTGGCCAAACTCAGCGAGCCGGTCGGTTTCCTGGGCGCCCACCAGGATCGGCTGATCGTGCTGGACGAGATTCACCGGGCACCCGATTTGTTTCCCGTGCTGCGCGGCATCATTGATGCTGGCCGTAGAGAGGGCAAGGGCACGGGGCGGTTCTTGGTGCTGGGCTCTGCCGCGCTTGATCTCATGCGACAGAGCGAGACCCTCGCGGGCCGAATCCGCTATGTGCCGATGGGCCCGCTGACCTTGCCCGAGACGGGCCCGCCAGACCGACTCTGGCTAAGGGGCGGATTCCCGAACAGCATGCTCGCCCCCGACGATCGCGAGAGCCTTCATTGGAGGCAGGACTTCATCCAGACCTATCTCGAGCGAGACATCCCCCTGTTCGGCCCGCGCATCCCAGCGGAGACGCTTCGACGATTCTGGACGATGCTGGCTCACAGGCAGGGCTCGCTGCTCAATGCCTCAGACCTGGCTCGGGCCTTGGAGGTCTCTGCCCAGACGGTGACACGCTATCTGGACTTGCTCTGCGACCTCCTCTTGGTCCGTCGGGTTCCACCCTTCGTCGGCAACGTTGGAAAGCGCCTGGTGAAGTCGCCGCGAGTCTATGTCCGCGATTCGGGCTTGGTGCATGCTCTGCTGGGCCTGGAGTCGTTGGACGACGTGCTCTCTCATCCCGTGGTGGGTGCCAGTTGGGAGGGGTTCGTGCTCGAGAACCTGCTGACTTTCCTCCCATGGCGGACCGAGCCATCGCACTACCGATCCTCGGGTGGCGCTGAAATCGACCTGGTCTTGTCATTCGCTTCCGGTGCGTTGTGGGCGATCGAGGTCAAGAGAAGCCCGGCCGCAAAGCCCCAAAGGGGATTCCACGAGGCGTGCGAGGCCATTGGCGTTCAGCGGCGGATTCTGGTCCGGAGCGGCGAAGGCAGGTTTCCTTTGGGGAACGGCGTGGAGAGTGTCGGGCTTGCCGACCTTTGCGACGAACTGAGACGCCATGCCTGACTGAGTCAGGGATTCAGCGAGCGGGCGAGTTTCGACCAGAGCGGCGATCCCGATGGCTTCTCGCCCGCAGGACTCAGGGCCGTCGTCAGTTCCTCGAACAACTTCTGCTCCCGCTCGGCGGATGCGGCGACCGTCTCGGTCAACGTCTGAATCTGCGCCTGTTGCGCCACCACGACCGAGTGGAGGTTCCCGATCTCGTTGCGCAACTCGTCGATCCGCGAGACCAAGACGCGTTGCTCCAGGTCTTTGCGCCGGTCCTTGGAATCGTTGCTTTGGACGACGATCAACCCCTCCTTCATCCAACGGCGCAACACGCGAACGGGGACGCCCATTCCGTCCGCTCGATCTAACGAAGGGTCCGAGGCCATATCACCCGTTCTATCGGCGACCACCGACCCTGGGACCACGGCAAGTGTGCGGGGATTCCGAGGTCTGGTAAAAGGGGACAAATGCCCGCGTTTTCCGTGCGCCCTTACGAACCGTCCGATTGGGCCGGTTACGCCGCCGTCCGGTCGGCGGTCTATCGTGGCGGCAAGGTCATCGAACCGGGCGAAAACCTGATCCCCGAGGACAGTCTGGCGTTCGTTGTCGAGGCCGATGGCCGCATCGTGGGCAGTGCCGTCGCGTTGGATATGACGGCCACCTGCTCGGGTGAGGACCTTCGCTGCGCGGGCATCGCATCGGTCGGCGTGTTGCCGGAAGCGCGGCGCTATGGCGCGGGGCAGGCGCTGATGTGTGGGATGACGCCGCTGTTGAGGGAGGCGGGGTTCGACGTCGCGTCGCTCTATGCCTACAGCGAGGCGTTCTATCGAAAACAGGGATACGAGGTGGGCGCAGCTCGGTTCGAGGTGAAGGCCCAGACCAAGCACATTCCGCATTACGACGGTCCGCTGGAGACGCGCGAGATCGAGGCCGATGACTGGCCGCTCCTGGTGCCCTGTTACGATGCGTTCGCCTCGCGATACTCGGGGATGAACCGCCGCAAGGAGTCGCAATGGCGGCGCTCGTTTCGCGGCAAGCCGGCCAAGATCTACGTCGCGGGAGACCCCGTCGAGGCGTACATCGTGGTCGCGTTGACTGAGGGGTTCTTCATGGGCCAGTTCGTCCAGCAGTTCGCCTGGAGCACCTGGGAGGGTTACCGGGCCATGCTTGGCTTGATCCGCGCCCTTGCGATCAACCAGGATTTCGCCGAGTGGTACGAGCCCACCGATACGCCCTTCGGGCATCGGCTGATGCAGCACGGTGTGAACTTCGCGTGGACCAAGCAACTCATGTTCCGGGTCTTGGATGTTCCTGCCTCGCTGAGCAAGCTCCGCGCCCAAGCTCCCACCGAGTTCACGTTGAGCGTCGCCGACCCCGATGCGCCCGAGAACCAGGGGCCTTGGCGCGTGGTCGCCGACTCGTCCGGTACATCCGTCGAGCGAACGGGTTCGTCCGACCTGACCCTAGGACCGGGAGCGTTGGCGCAGGCCGTTCTGGGGTCGCTCTCGCCCAGCCAACTCGCCGATCAGGGGGCGCTGGTCGGGCCGGCGGAGGCGATCCCAGCCGCAGGGAGGCTCTTCGCGCCACGTCCCACCCTGTGTCTCGACGACTTCTAAGCGTCCGGTATACTCCCGACCCGGCTTAGGAGGCCGGAATCCCCAGTGGCAGTCGACACCAGTTCCCTCAAGAACGGCATGCACATCCGCTTGGACGGCGACGTCTTCCAGGTGGTCGAGTTCCAGCACGTCAAACCCGGAAAGGGCGGCGCGTTCGTACGCACTCGGCTTCGTAAGGTCAAGACCGGCAACACCGTCGAGCGGACGTTCCGCTCGGGCGAGAAGATCGAGCCCGTGTTCGTCGACAAGGTCAAAATGCAGTTTCTCTATCGGCAGGGCGACGAAGCCGTGCTGATGGACCTCGACACCTACGAGCAGACGCCGTTGCCCATCGCCGACTTCGGCGACCAAGCGAAGTACCTGCTGGAAGAGATGGAGATCGTGATGATCAACGCAGAAGGCGAGGTCCTCGGGTACGAAATCCCCAACTTCGTCGAGCAGAGAATCGTCCAGACCGACCCGGGCTACAAGGGCGACACGGTCAGCGGCAGCAACAAGCCCGCCACGCTAGAATCGGGTGCCGTCGTGCTGGTGCCGTTCCACATCAACGAGGGCGACGTGGTGAAGGTGGACACGCGAACCGACTCTTACTTGGAGCGGGTCAAAAAGGACTGATCCGGTCCGTGCTATACTATCGTTTCGGAGCTTTAGCCCCTTGATCTACGTCAACGTACAATCGAACGAGTCCATTGATTCCGCCCTGAAGCGCTTCAACCTGAAGATGCAGCAGAGCGGAGTGTTGCGCGACCTCAAGGAGCACGCGCACTACGAGAAGCCCAGCGAGAAGCGCCGGCGCATGCGCCGACGGCGCATTTCGCGAAGCTAGGCGGTCGGGGCAGTGCCGCCCCACCCTTCGCCAGCTATGAGCGACGAGCCTCCTAGTATCTTTTCCATTCGACCCCCCGGGCGCAATGCGCCCTTAGGCCAGCGATGAGTTCGACCGCGTTGGTCCTCGTTTGGGACGTCGAGCCCATCCCCCTCCCCACCGATGCGCTGCAGCGCTTGGTCCGGTGCGCCATCGGCTCGAAGGGCAAGGTCGTTTGCCTCGTGACCGACGACCAGGGCATCCGCTCGCTCAACCGTGACCACCGGGGAATCGACCGGCCCACGGACGTCCTGAGCTTTCCCTCCACAGGCCCGACGCGCGGGCAGGTGGGCGATCTGGCGCTGTCGCTTGAAACGGCGAGCCGCCAAGCGAAAGCGCGCGGCGTTTCGCTGGAACGCGAAGTGGCCTCGCTCATCGTCCACGGCGCTCTGCACCTCGTCGGCTTCGACGACGAAACCGAGGCCGACCGCGAGCGCATGCTGGCCGAAATGAACCGTTGCCTCGCCGAAGCCGGGTATGAACCCGACGCCGATTGGCACACGATGGATCTGGCGGTGACGGCATGAGCATGACCAAGACGCGCGACATCTTCGGGCCGTTCCGGGTGGCTATCAGCGGTCTGGTCTACACGTTTCGCACCCAGCGCCACATGCGGTTCCACGTGTACATGGTGCTGGTCATCACGTTGCTTGGCCTGCTGCTGAACTGGCGGCTCCGCGAAATCCTGATCCTTCTCTTCATCATGAGCCTGGTGCTCGTGGCTGAGATGTTCAACAGCGCCATCGAAGCCGTGGTGGACTTGGTGCAACCCACCTACCATCCGCTGGCCAAGTTCGCCAAGGACATTGCGGCCGGAGCGGTGCTCATCTCGACGATGCTCGCGATCGCCGCCGCCATTTTGATCCAGATCGGCGAGAACCGTTTGGAGGAGATTCGACTGTCGCTCACGGGCGAGAGCCCGAACCTTACGGTCATTCAGCGCATCGTCTTGGGCTCGGTGCTGTTGTTCTTCGTCGTGATCATCGGGAAGGCGATCGGCAAGCGAGGCATGCTGCTCAAAGGCGGCCTGGTGAGCGGTCATGCCGCGTATGGGTTCTTCTTGGCGGGTACGGCCACCCTCATGACCGATAACGCCCTCGTGGCGGCGATCACCATTCTGTTGGCCGTGATCATCGCCCAAAGCCGGTGGGAAGCGAAGATCCACTCGGTGTTCGAATTGACTCTGGGAGCAACCGCAGGCGTCTTGATGGCCCTCGTGTTGTTCGGACTTCTGCCGAAATGAGGATACGTCAGTCAATGAAGGACAATCCACACGAACGCTCGCGGCGCGACGGACAGCCGACGCGCCGCGACCCGGATTCAAACGGCCTGATGCCCATGGTGCTGACGGGCTCGGCGATCACGTTCGCCGCCTATGGCGCCAACGGTGGGTTTGGGAACTCCTCCCCCGATCTGGCCTCGGTTTCGCTCGCCGGGACGGTGGGGTGGTCGGCCCAAGCGGTGGCGCTCATCGTGGCCTGCCTCATCCTCAACGGCCTTTACGTGCTGGCCCAGACGGCCATCGAGTGCGTCAAGCAGGTGCACATCCGTTTCGCACGCGAAAAGGACGACTCGTTGGCGCGGCGTCTGGAACGCGTGGTCGAGGTGCGCCCTCGATTGGTCGCCGGATGTTCTTTTGGTTCCCAGGTGTGTCGTTTCGGATTGGTCATCGGCGCATTCGCGCTTGCCCCATCGGTTCTGAATGTGTTCAAACCCGGCGAGGTTTCGCTGGGGGACTTGTTCCTGATGGGGATCGGCCTCTCGATTCCCATCGGCTTGATCAACCTGCTCGCCGCCGAGTTGATCCCCAAGAACTATGGCGCGCTCAAGGCGCCTGAGTTCGCTGCGAGGCTCTATCGGTTCGCTTCTTGGTCCTCGAAACTGTTCGCGCCCGCGATATGGCTGGTGACTTCCGTGGCGAGCTTCTTCACGGCTCGGGTGGGTGCCAAGGCCACGTTCGCCGTGACGAACCAAGCCGAGGAAGAGATCAAGGGCATCGTGGAGATCGCGGAGCAATCCGGCGAACTGGAGGAAGAGGAGCGCGAACTGCTCCACTCGGTCTTCGAATTCGCCGACACCGTGGCCCGCGAGGTGATGACGCCACGCATCGATTTGGACGCCATGCCCGTTGACTCCGATCCGGCCGACGTGGTGAAGCTGATCGAGGAGTCGGGACACTCGCGCATACCCCTCTACGAGAACAACGACGACCAGATCATCGGCGTGGTCCACGCCAAAGACCTCTTGCTTGCCACGCTGCATCGGAACGGCGAGGTCAACCTCCGCGACCTCCTGCGAGAGCCCATCTTTGTTCCCGAGAACAAGGACCTTCACGAACTGCTGGCCGAGATGCGGCTCCGCCGCAGCCACATGGCCGTGGTGCAGGACGAGTTCGGCGGGACCGCCGGCATCGTCACGCTCGAAGACATCGTCGAGGAACTGGTGGGCGACATCGTGGACGAGTACGACATCGAGGAAGAGGAGATCGTGCGGCAGGAAGACGGCGCCTTGGTCGTCGAGGGGCGAACGCACATTGACGACGTCAACGACGAGTTGGGTGCAACGTTCAGCAGCGAGGAGTTCGACACCGTGGGCGGATTCGTCTTCGGATCGTTCGGCTACCAGCCCAAGCAAGGCGAATCGCTCGTTGTCGACGGCTACCGGTTCATCGTGGAAGAGACCGACGGGCGGCGCATCATCAAGCTCCGCGTGTCGAAGGAGCCCGTGACGGAGGATGTTCTCGAGGCCTCCTGAAGGAAGCCTGAATCGTCGCGACGAACTTCGGTGATATACTCGGACGGCCCGAATATGGACACCGAAGCCATCTACCAGGAGGGGTTCGCCCACCGATGCGAGGGGCGATACCGCGAGGCGCGCCAAGCATTCGAGCGCGTTCTTGGGTCTGAACCCGACCATGCCAACGCCAAGTGGCAGTTGGCGCTCGTCGCTGGCTTCGAGGGCGACTTCGAGGGTTCGGCCGTCATGCTCCAGCAGGTCGTTTCAGCCTCGCCGCGCCACGTCGCCGCCCGTTACGACCTTGCCATGACCTACATGATGTTGGGCATGAACGACGAAGCGTGCATGGAGTTTCGCGAGGTCCTGCGGCTCCAGCCCGATCACGACCAAGCGAAGCGCCAGTTGGCGTACTGCCCCTAGCGCTCGGACGGGTCAGCGCTTCTTCTTCTTGATCGTTCGGGTCGCTTTGCGCGAAGGGGCCGAGACCGAAATCTCCTGAACGACTTTTTGACCCCGCACCGTGGCCGCGACCCAAGCCGTGCCCGCGCCCAACGTGCGCAGCGTGCCGCCCTGGTCCACCCACGCCGAGCCGAACGCCGACCACAGGACGTCGGTGTTGGGAACCACGACGCCGTCGGCGTTCTTGACCGACAGCTTGACCGATTGCCCATCGGTGAGCGATTTCGGCGCGGCGAGCTCGATCGGCCCGGAAAGCGGTTCGTCGGCAGGACCGTAGAACAGGACCGCATTGGCAACCGGTCGTTCGCTACCGCCGCTGGGCCGGTTGAGCGTCGAACCCATGATGTTGAACGTGGTGGAGCCGCCGCCGTCGAGGTTGATCGCGTCGGCGCAGCCCAAGCGAACCATGATCTGGGCCAACTCGGTCAACGTCGCTCCAGCGCTCACGCTCTGCCGTCCGTCCACGGCCACAAACCACAGGTCGCCTTCGGGCGTGCGGCCGACGGCGGTGCGGGGATGCCGCTGACCCGCAAAGGCGGAAGAGAAACCCTGGCTCCCGGCATCGACCGAGACCCTCGAATTCACCACGAGGTTCGGGCCGCCGGCGATGAGTTGGTCGATCTTGTCCCAAGGCAGACCCGACGCCTGCAGCCTGAATGTGATCCGTTCGCCGGTGACCAAGCCCGCAACGTAGGGACGGTGAAAGCCCGTACCCGTCAGGACGACGTGGTTGTGCGGCACGGCAATGTAGGGCTCGGCCGGCGCGAAGTGCGACATCTCGACCTCGACAAACTCGCCTGCGGCGAATCGGCCGCCCACGATGCGCAGCACTGCGTGGCTCGGCGTTCCTTTGGCGGCATACGTGAAGCCGGCGGCCTCGGTGTGAAGAACCAAAGCGTCGGGCCCGGTTTCCTCGTTCAGGCCGAACTCCCGGTTATCCCAACCGAAGCGCTCCGCGACGAACTTGGCCTGGATGCGTCCTAGCCCCGCGAAGTCGGGCCCCCAAGCGAACACCGAACGCGACGCCATGGGTGCGGTGACCAATTCGCCCGACCGCACCATCATGCCCATCGGCGCACCGTTCCACGGGAAGAAGTCGCCGTTGATGCCCGCCAAAGCCCCGGTGCCCTTGACCAATGCGGAGACCGTTTGCCTTCCCTTCAACTGCCCCGGCGAGAAAATCGTCCGCTCGCCGAGTTCGGGTACGGCTTTGACGCCGGCCTTGGGGTTGAAGCGCAATCCGTGAACGGTGCGTGGAATCGCCGGGTCGTACTCCATCCGATACGAAAGGCCGGGCGCGATACTCTTTTCCCAAACCTGGGGTGCGGCAGAAGCGACGGAGACAACCGCCAATGCCACCGTTGCCAGCAGGGTCTTCAAGAGTTTCATTCGCATAGCCGTTCGCTGTAGTCCAACGTGCCCCGATCGGCATCGAGCACGGCGCGGACTCCCAATCCTACGCTCAGAATCTGCGATTTATGCCCGATCGGGTAGTCCACGATGGTGGGGACGCGAATCTTACCAAGTCTTTCTTCCACGATGCTCCGCCAGCACGGGCTGTCGCCCCGCTCCGAAAGGGCGTCGGTCTCCGAGAACTCTCCGATGACGATGCCTGCCGAGCGCTGGAGCAGTCCAGCGTTGAGCAACTGGGTGAGCATGGCGTCCACGCGGTAGGCCTTCTCGCCGGTGTCTTCGATCAGCAGGATCTTGCTGTCGGTGTCCGGGGCGTCGGGCGTCCCGAGTGCGTCGCAGATCAGACGCAAACAACCGCCGATGACTTCGCCTTCGGCTCGCCCGGGGCGCACGGTCTCGCCCACAGGGGCGTCCTTCGGGCGAATCAAGTCCCCGGTCAACGCATTGCCGAACGATTCCCACACCCACGGTTCGCGCGGTTTGGAGAACGTGACGCCGACGGCACCGTGCAGCGTGGCGAACCCCACGTTCTGGAACGCAAGGTGCAGCGTGGTGATGTCGCTGTAGCCGATGAATAGTTTGCGGTGCGACGCCAAAGCTTCGAAGTCCAGGTGCGGGATCAGCCGGGCGCAACCGTAGCCGCCTCGCGAGCAAAGGACGGCGTCCACTTCGGGGTCCTCGAAGGCCGCCCTGAGGTCGGCGGCCCGCGCCTCGTCGGTCCCTGCGAGTTCGTGGTGCTTGGCGTACAGGCTCGGAAACCGCTTGATGCGGTAGCCCTGCGCCTGGAGGTACGCGAGCCCCGGCTCCAGACTCTCAGCCGATATGGCCGACGAAGGCGAAACCAAACCCAGAGTTCCACCAGTCGGGACAGGCCGGGGCTTCGTTTGAGTCATGTGGGCTGTGTACCTGAGTGTCGGCTGACTTGTCGAATCATGCAGCGAAGGGCTAAGATGGACAGGCAGTTGCAACTTGCCCGAGGACTGCAGGATGACCTTCTTCGAATTGTTTATGTCGCATCCCGTGCCCATGTGGATGTACGACCAAGACAACGTCAGCTTCGTCGAGGTCAACGACGCCGCAGTCGACCAATATGGCTACGCTCGCGAAGAACTGGTGGGTTCGAGCATCATGCTCATCCGCCCGGAATCGGAGGTTGAACGCCTAAGAGCGTATCTGACCACGGCGCGGCCGCCCCGCAGGAAGTCCGGCTTGTGGAAGCACCGCCGGAAGGACGGCTCGCTGCTCGACGTCGACATCACGACCTATGACGTCGTCCACGAAGGCCGAACCTTGGTGCTCGTCATGGCCATGGACGTGACCGAGCGGCTCGCCCACGAGGCGCAACGCAACGCGGCGATCGAGCAGCTCGAGCTCGCTGAGCTACGTTCTGGAATCGGCTCGTGGACGATGGACGCCAACGGCGTCTTCCAGCTTACCAAGCAGGCCATGCGGCTCCTCGGCATCCCAACCGATGGGCAACCGGTCCGTATCGACACGGTACTTGAACACATTCACCCTGAAGATCGCGAGGAGATCAAGCACCGCTACGAGTCGCTGATGCTGGGTGAGCCGCCGGTTGGCTCAACGTTTCGCACGAATCCCGAGCGAACCGACCTGCGGTTCATCAAGTCGACCATTTTCCCACCGCTTCCCGAGAGCACCACGAGGTTCGTGGGCTCTCTTGCGGACGTGACCGAGCTCAGCCAAGCCTCGCATATGCTCGGGTTGCAGGGAGCGGCGCTCCACCATGCCGCCAACGCGATCGTCATCACCAGCAGGGACGGCGTGATCGAGTGGGTCAATCCGGCCTTCACCACACTGACCGGCTACGCAAGCAGCGAGGTAATCGGCCAAAACCCGAGGATCCTCAACTCAGGGGTGCAGGATACGCCGTTCTTCGCGAACCTCTGGGCCACTCTGCTTCGCGGCGAAGTTTGGCGAGGCGACTTGGTCAACCGGAGAAAGGACGGAACTCATTACCACGAGCGTCAGACGATCACGCCGGTCACAGATCATCGGGGTGAGATCTCGCACTTTGTTGCTATCAAAGAAGACGTTACCGAGATCATCCGATCCGAAGAGCGGCTCCGCGCGAATCGCGAGTTCCTGCGCCTGATCATCGAAGCCGAGCCGAACTGCATCAAAGTGCTGGCCCCCGATGGGTGTTTGGTCGACATGAACGCCGCAGGCCTCGCGATGGTGGAAGCGGACTCCCTGAGCGAGGTTCTCGGATTGCCTGTTCGCGAACTCGTTCACCCAAGTCACCGCAGGGTGTTCGACGAGATGCATGCCCGCATCGTCGCCGGCGAGCGGGCAGATGCTTCTCTTGACCTGGTCGGTCTCAAGGGTTCGGTGCGATCGGTGGAGAGCCACGGCGTCCCTTTGCGCGATGCGTCGGGTTCTGTCACCGGCCACCTCTCCGTGACGCGCGACGTCACCGCTCAGAAGCGCTTGGTCGCCCTCAACGCCCAGTTCACCGCGATCTTGGAAGGAATCGCTGGAGGAACTCCGCTCGAGGATACGATGAACCTGTTGTGCCGGGCCATCGAGCAATACGAGCCCGCGACTCGGGCCACGATTCTGGAGGTTCTGAAGGACGGCAGCGTGCGGCATCTGGCCGCCCCATCCTTCACGGAGACCTACGTCCAAGCGGTCGACGGGCTGAAGATCGGTCCGAGCGCGGGTTCGTGCGGTACAGCAGCCTTTGAAGACCGACTGATCATCGTCGACGATACGCTCAGAAGCCCACTTTGGGCTCAGAACCGTGAGTTGGCGCTGGATCACGCCATCATGGCCTGCTGGTCGAAGCCCATCCACGGACGTTATGGCGATGTGGTCGGTGTGGTGGCACTCCACTACGAGACGGCCCGCCAGCCAAGGCAGGATGAGCTGGAGATCATCGAAACCGTGGCCCACATCGCTGGCATCGCTATCCAAAGGCACGAATCGGAGCACGCCCTGCTCGCCGCCAACGACGAGTTGGAGCGCAGAGTGGGAGCCAGAACGCTGGAACTCCAACAGGCCATCCAAGAACTGGAGGCGTTCACCTACTCCGTCTCGCACGACTTGAACGCTCCACTGCGCGTCGTGGCCGGATTCGCACAGATGCTTATGGAAGACCACGGTCAGAATCTGGACGACGAGGGCCGCAAACTGGTGGAGGTCATCGTCAAGCGCACCCGCAACATGGGCGAGCTGATTCGGGACCTGCTCACACTTTCGCGAGCCGCAACCGCCGACCTTTCTTTGGCACCGGTCGACATGGGCCAATTGGCGCATTCGGCCGTCGCGCAACAACTCGAATCAGGAGAGCATAGCGTCGAGGTGACCTTGGGCGAGCTTCCCAAGGGGCTCGGAGATGCAATGCTCCTCAAACAGGTTTGGATCAATCTGGTGAGCAACGCGTTCAAGTTCTCGTCCAAGTCGACTGCGCCCCGTATCGAAATCGGCGGCGAGTCACGGGCGGACGAAGTCGCTTATTGGGTACGAGACAACGGTGCAGGCTACGATCCTCAATATCAAGACATGCTGTTCAAGGTTTTCTGGCGCGGCCACACACAGAGCGAGTTCGAAGGGAACGGCGCAGGATTGGCCATCGTCGAACGCATCGTTCGGCGGCACGGGGGGCGCGTATGGGCCGAGGGACGCCCTGGCGAGGGTGCCATCTTTTGGTTCAGCCTGCCCAAACCCGCTCAGTAGAGGTAGGCCGAGTCCATCAATCGGTTCTGCGTCCCATCGTGAACGGCATACCGCCCGCCACGGTAGATGCGCGCCCCCCCGAACTCGCCCTTCTTGTTCACGGCGTAGAAGTTGACCTCGAAGTTCGGCCGCCCCTTTTCGCGCAACAACAGCGGGTCCACGGTGTAGTCGCAGATGCGCTTCAGCACGTCCAGACACGCTTCTTCGGGCGTCATGCCGTGCCGCATGTTCTCGACCACGATGCGGCTGCCACACGAAAGGATGACCGCTTCGCCGCGCCCGGTCGAGCCACACGCTCCGATCTGGTTGTCCACGTAGAGGCCTGCGCCAATGATCGGCGAATCGCCCACGCGCCCCGGAATCTTGTAGGCCAAGCCGCTCGTCGTGGTCACCCCCGAGATCTCGCTCTTGTCGTTGAGCGTCAGGCAGGTGATCGTCCCTGTCGGGCGTGCGGGGAGCGGGCTCGCCGCCGGAGGCTCCAGATAGTCGTCGTCCTTGCTCAGCGACTCCTTCCACTTGACCCATGCCTTCCGGGCAGCCTCGGTGAGCAGGTTGGTCTCTTCGAAGCCGTGCATCCGAGCGAACTCGAGCGCTCCTTCGCCGACGAGCAACACGTGGTCGGTACGCTCCATGACGACCTTGGCGACTCTCGAGGGCGTCTTGATGTTGCGGAGCGAGGCCACGGCACCCGCCCGATAAGTGGGTCCGTGCATGCAGCACGAATCCAACTCGACGACTCCCCGCTCGTTGGGCAACCCGCCATAGCCGACGCTCATGTCGTTGGGGTCTTCTTCGACGATGTTGACGCCCGCGATGGCGGCGTCAAGCCCATCCTGCCCGGCCCGCAAGAGTTCCATCGCCTTCTCGGTGGTGCGCATGCCGTTCGCGCTGGAGATCGCTACCGGCATCCCCTTGTGCGGCGCACGTTGAGCGGATTGGGAGAAGGAGAGCGGCGCCAAACCTGCCGCGCCGGCCGCGGCAAGGAGCGTGCGTCGGGAGATGGTGTCGGCCATGCCGAGCGGTTTCGCCATCGGTCCCGCCGCATCCTGCTTGGCGATTCTCGAGATTCGCTGTACACTGGGTCATGCTTGCACTGATCGCGGCCGCAGCATTAGTCCCGGCGGCCGGTGTCCTGCCCGATGTCACGCTCACCACCATGGACGGCAAAGCCGTTCGGCTCCGCGAGTACGCGGGGCGAAAGGTGATCCTGTTCAATTGGGCGTCGTGGTGAGGGTGCCGCGCGCAGCTGCCCGGGTGGCAGACCTTCTTCGAAACGCGCCGCAAGACGACCGACTTCGTGTTCGTTGCGATCGCCGCCGACGCGAACGGTGTCGCGGCGTGCAAGCCCTTCTATGACAAAGCCGGCGCGAAGTTCGAGACCTTGGTCGACCCGACCAACGCTTTTGGGCGCGCGATGAACGCGAACGTGGTGCCCAACGGGCTGTTCGCCGACGAATCGGGGCGCATCGTGTGGTCGAAGATCGGGGGTTTCGAGGTGCGCGACCCCAAGATCATCGAAGCGGCCGACGCGTTTCTCGCGGCTCCGCGCGCCGATTTGCCGCCTCCCATCGAGGCGCCTCCCCCGACCCTGGAGGCGTTGCGCGCCCAGGTCGCCGCTTCCCCGCGCGATGCCGCACTGCGCTTGAAACTCGGCCAGCGCCTGCTGGTCGAGAAGCGCCTCGCCGACGCCCGGCGCGAACTGGAAACGGCTCTCGGCTTGGACGCGAGGAACGGAGGCATTCGGCAGACGTTGGCCTCGCTGGAGCTTGAGGCGAAGCGGCCCGGCGAAGCGGTGAAGCACCTGCGCGAAGCGTTGAAGCTGGAGCCGGACAACTACATCGTGCGCAAGCAAATCTGGCTCATCGAACATCCCGAACGGTTCCATCCCGAGATCGACTGGGCTTGGCAACGCGACCAGTTGAAGAAGGAACGCGGCGGGTAGCTCGATTCGGCCCGGACCCTTGGGACCTTCCTCCCAGGGCCTTGACATTGGGTACATGAGTGCTATACCATCAAGTCACCTATTCGAGCAGACTCAATAGGAGGACATACATGAGCACGATTGTACGCAACATCAGCCCATTCGACATGTTGGCCGAGCTTCGACAGATGGCCGAACTCATGGATCGCCCGTTCCTCCCCGGCAACGGGAACGGCAACTCCCCGATGACGGCGTCCAACGCCTCTCTCTCCGTGCCCATCGAGGTGCTGGAGAAGGACGGCAAGGTCATGATCAAGGCCGCCGTGCCCGGCATCTCGCCCGACGAACTCGAGGTCAGCGTGGAGAACGACGTCTTGACCATCCGTGGCGAGTTGAAGCGCGAGCACGAGGAGAAGGACGTGAAGGTCTACCGCCGCGAGTACACCTACGGCTCGTTCTCCCGCTCCATCCGACTCCCCGAGGACCTCGACTTGGAGAAGGTGGACGCGGAGTTCAAGAACGGCTTCGTCACGATCTCGATCCCGCGCGTCGAACTGCCCGTTCCGGAGGTCAAGAAGATCGCCGTCCGCGCTTCGTAAAGCGCTCTCCCGATCCTTCACGCACAGGTCCGCTCCGCTTCGATGGGGCGGACCTTGGTTTAGAATGGGCAGCGTGGTCGAAGTCAGCCCTCAGGAATACCTCCGCGCCGAGCGCGAAGCGAACGTCCGTCACGAGTTGATCAACGGCCGCGTGGTGGCGATGGCCGGCGCGACCAAAGAACATGTCGCGATCGTCGCCAACTTGGTGGTGGAATTGACCGTCGGACTTCGCCCCCAGGGATGCCGGCCCTATCCGACCGATCTTCGCGTGCGCGTCCGCGAGACCGACCTTTACACCTACCCCGACATCAGCTTCATTTGTGGCAAGGGCACGTTCGATGAGGACGATGTGGACGTTCTTCTTGATCCCGTGGCCATTGTCGAAGTGCTGTCCAAGTCCACCGAGGCTTACGACCGTGGGGCCAAGTTCGCCCACTACCGGCGAATCCCAGAACTGCGAACTTATGTTCTGGCTTCGAGCACATCCCCCCTGGTGGACGTGTTCGAGCGACAGGACGACGGAGCATGGTCGCTCGTCTCGTACGAAGGTTTCGACAGCACGATTCGCCTAGGCCACTTGAACGTGGAAGTCGCCATGCGGGACATCTACCGCGATGTGGACTTCGAGGGCGACGACCTGTCGCCGACTCACCTCTAGCGCCCGGCGGCCCAGAGGATGCCTTCCGCCACATGGCGGACGAAGAGCGGCTCGGTGTACGACTCCTTGGTGTGGCCGCCCGCCGTGTACCACGCGCGCCCGCCCAGCGACTCGTGTCGCCACGCGATCGGGTGGTCGGCGCCCATCTTGCCGCCCTGGTACGACTTCTCGTCCAGCGTCAGCAGAACCTTGACCTGCGAACGCGGGTTCGTCTTGTAGTCGTACCACTCGTCCTTGCGCCGCCAAACCTTGGGCAGGAAGCGGGTCGAGGGGTGCGAGGCGTCCTCGACGTGGATGTCGGCTTCCTGGATGTGCGGGTGGCTCATGAAGTACGCGCCCACCAGCTTGCCGAACCACGGCCAGTCGTACTCGGTGTCCGCCGCGGCGTGAATGCCGACGAACCCGCCGCCCTTCTGCACGAAGCCCTCCATCGCCGACTGCTGGTCGGCGTTCAGGATGTCGCCCGTCGTGGAAAGGAACACGACGACCTTGTGCTTGGCCAGGCTGTCCGGCGTGAACACCGCAGCGTCTTCCGAATGCTCGACGGCGAAGTCGCGTTCGACGCCCATCTTGCGGATGGCTTCGACGCCGTTCGGGATCGAATCGTGACGGAACCCGGCGGTTTTGCTGAAGACCAGCACCGAGAACTGGGGGGCGGAGACGGCGGCCAAGGCGAGCAGAGCGACGGTCATGGCCCCATTCTAGCCTGATCGCGGACGGGATTCGTCCAACCCGCCGGGTTCGAGCGGGTACATTCAGGGCGTAACGCCAGCCGAATCTATGAAGCCCCGTCGGATCGAGACCACCCTCCGCCCGTCCAACCCGCGTTCTGGGAACGCGAATCGGGCAACGCCAGTCAAAGCCGTTGGCGCGCCACGCGCCTCAGGAGCAGGCAGGTGATTCAAGATTCGACGACGCTCAGCCGTCCGACGGCGGCGCCCTTGGTCGAACCCGTGTACGCGCGGGATCTCAAGGGCGTGAAGGACAACCCGAACTACCGCGTGTGCGTGCGGTGCGTGATGGACACGACCGACCCGGACATCAAGTTCGACGAGCAGGGCGTGTGCAACCACTGCCGCAGCTACGACAAAAAAGTCCAGCAGTACATGGGCCCGTTCGAGACGCGCAAGGCCCGACTCGACAAATACGTCGAGGACATCAAAGCGGCGGGCAAGGGCAAGGATTACGATTGCATCTGCGGCGTGAGCGGCGGCGTGGACTCCACGTACGTCGCGTACTACGCCAAAAAGGTCCTCGGGCTGCGGCCGCTGGCCGTCCACATGGACAACGGTTGGAACAGCGAACTGGCCGTCAAGAACATCGAGAAGACGCTTCGCACGCTGGACATCGACCTGTACACCGAGGTGCTGGACTGGGACGAGTTCCGCGACATCCAGATCGCGTTCCTGAAGGCCAGCACGCCGGACAGCGAAATCCCGACCGACCACGCGATTGACGCCGTTCTCATGCAGCAAGCCTCGCGGCTCGGCATCAAGTACATCCTCGGCGGCCACAACGTGCGCAGCGAGGCCATCCTGCCCAACGCTTGGTCCACGGGCAAGCGCGACTGGAAGTACATCCGCAGCCTGCACAAGATGTTCGGCACCCGCCCGATGAAGACGTTCCCGCACTTCTCCATGTTCGACATGTGGAAGTTCCTGAGCGTGGACAAACTCAAGTGGATCAACATCCTCGACTCGGTGGAATACAACAAGACCGAGGCGATGCGCGTCCTGCAAGAGGACCTCGGCTGGATCTACTACGGCGGCAAGCACTACGAGAGCGTGTACACCCGATTCTTCCAGGGCTACATCCTGCCCGTCAAGTTCGGCTACGACAAGCGCAAGGCCCATCTCAGCGCCCTCGTCTGCGCGGGCGAGATCACACGGGAACAGGCGCTGCACACGCTGGATGCCGAGCCCACCTGCCCGCCCGACCTGCTGGTGCAAGACATGGAGTTCCTCCTGAAGAAGTTCAACTTCAGCAAGGAGGAGTTCGACGCGATCATGGCCCTTCCGCCGAAGTCCATCGACGACTATCCGGCCTACCAGAACGACTGGTACGCCGATGTGGTCCGAAACTTCTATCGGGCGGTCAAGCGAAAGCGGGTCGAGGGCTGACCCTGTGAGCCAGTCGGCACATCGCATCGTGCACGTTTGCGCCCAACACTCGGTCGAGGATCGGCGCGTGTTCCAGCGTTCGTGTTGTTCGCTCGCCAAAGCGGGCTACGAGGTGCACCTCGTCGCCCACGCCACGCCGCGCGTTCCCATCGGCACCCACACCGTCGACGGGGTGACGGTCCATGCCGTGCGCAAGCCCGGCGGACGCCGCGACCGCGCCGCGCACCGTAACGAGGTGTTGGCCGTGGTTCGCGGGCTGAACGCCGACGCTTACCACGTTCACGAGCCAGAACTCCTGGGCCCGACGATTCAACTCGCCGGCGGCAAGCCGGTGATCTGGGACGTGCACGAGGTCTACATGGAAGCAGTCAAGGAGCGGGAGTGGATTCCCAAGCCGCTCCGACCCATCGCCGCGTTCGTTTGGGACCGAACCGAGAAAGGCCACCTGAAGCGATGCGCTGCGGTGGTCCCGGCGACCGAGAGCGTGGCTCGACGCTACTATCCGCTTCACAAGAAGGTGGTCACGATTTGGAACTTCCCCGAACTCGAGGACTTCCCGGTCAAGCCTGACGCGGAGCGCGATCCGGGCGTCTTCGTGTACGTCGGCGGATTGGACGAACCGCGCGGCGTGCAGCAGGGCGTTTTGGCTGCGGGCGTCTTGAGGAAGCGGGGCGTACACGCCACCTTCAAGATCGCCCCATGGCATGGCGAGCATCGGATCCCCGAGTTGCAGCGATTGGCCGAAGAGTGCGGCGCTGGCGACTCGGTTCAGGTGGTCGACAAAATGAGCAAGTGGGAGCTCGCCGAGTTCCTCAACCGGGCTTGGATCGGCTTGGTGCCCCATCTGCCGACCTACCGGATGTCGCTCAACATGCCCGTCAAGATTCTGGAGTACATGGCGATGGAACTGCCGATCGTCTACACCGACCTGCCCAACCACGTCGAGATGACCGACAGTCGGAACGTGGGCATCAAGGTGGACACGCGCAGCCCCGAAGCCATTGCGGACGCCATCCAGATGCTGATCGAGCACCCCGACGAGGCCCGGGCGATGGGTCGGCGGGGGCGCGAACTCATCGAAGAGAAGTTCAATTGGACCACCGAGGCCAAGAAACTGACGGCGCTCTACGGCGAGATTCTCGGCCGACCGTAGACGGTCGCGATTCGGGAACCAATCAGGCGGCGGTCGCCGTAAGGCCCAAAGGGGTTTGACCACCCACCGGGGCGGGTAAAACCCTCTCACTCTCCTGCACGGGCACTCTTTCATCATGAGATTCACCAAGCACACTTCGCTGCTGGCGACCGCGTTGAGCGTGGTCGCGGCACACTCGGCAGCCCAGGACATCCGGTTGCTCCGATTCCCCGACGTCCATGGCGACAAAATCGCGTTCACGTACGCTGGCGACCTGTGGATCGGCAACCTCGACGGTTCCGGTCTCGCAAGGCGACTGACCTCGCACGCCAACCTCGAAACCAACGCCAAGTTCTCGCCGGACGGCAAGTGGATCGCGTTCAACGGCAGCTACGACGGCAACCCCGACGTTTATGTCGTCTCCGTGGACGGCGGCGCACCCAAGCGGCTCACGTTCGAGCCATCGGCGGACAGCGTCCTCGATTGGACCCCCGATGGGCGCGTAGCCTACGTCACGGCCAACTATTCGCCGTTCGTGCCGCGCATGTTCACGGTGCACCCTCAGGGCGGCATCCCGGTGCCGAGCGACGTCGAGCCGGTTCTCAACGGCTCGTTCAGCCCTGACGGCCGCAGCATCGCCTACAACACGAACAACTCGTACAACTTCAACTGGCGGCAGTACCGAGGAGGTACTCAGGGCGTCATCAACTTCTGGGACTTCCAGACGAAGAAGCACTCCAAGGTCTCCACGGGACGCGAAAACAGCTACTGGCCGATGTGGATCGGCGACCGCGTCTACTTCCTCAGCGACAAGAACCAGGGCACGATCAACCTCTACAGCTACGACGTCCGCAACCGCCGCAGCGAGCAGATCACGCGCCACGGGGATTGGGACATCAAGAACCCCGGCTTCGACAGCAAGACGATCGTCTACGAACGAGACGGCTTCCTGTACGCTTACGACGTGGCCTCCAAGCAGGAGAAGCGGCTCAACCCGAAGATCTCCAGCGACGAGTTGACCGTTCGTCCCCGCTTCGCCAAACTCGGCGGCATGGTGACGGGCTTCGCGCTCTCGCCCAGCGGCAACCGCATCGTCATCGAGGCGCGCGGCGAGCTCTTCAGCGTCCCCGCCAAGAACGGCGAGACGCGCAACCTGGCCCCCGGCAAGGAAGCTTTCCGCGAGAAGTCGCCCACTTGGTCGCCCGACGGCCAGAAGGTCGCCTACCTGAGCGACGAATCGGGCGAGTTCCAGATCTACGAGGTCGCCCAGATGGGCGGCGAAGCGAAGCAGATCACCTCGTACAAAGAGGGCACGATCGTCGACTTCCGGTATTCGCCGGACGGCAAGAAGATCAGCTTCTCCACGCAGCAGAACGATCTGATGATCCTGGACATCGAGTCCGGTCAGATCGCCAAAGTGACGCGCTCCGGCTACGGCAACCTGACGTCGGGAACGTACGACTGGTCGCCCGATTCCAAGTGGCTGGCCTACATCGACTCCGGCAAGAACCTGTTCGGCCGCGCGTTCCTCTACAACGTCGCCGAAGGGAAGAGCCACCAGATCACCGAGGGCTACTTCACCGATTCGGCCATCTCGTTCGACCTGAACGGCAAGTACCTGTATCTCATCTCCGCGCGAACGTTCAACCCCTTCATGGGCGTCTTCGACTTCACGATGGAGATGCAGAACGCCCAGCGCATCTACGTCGCCTTGCTCAGCAAGGACGAGAAGAATCCCTTCCTGAAGCCCTCCGACGAGGAGCCGGTCAAGAAGGAAGGCGAAGCCGCCGCTGGCGAGAAGAAGGACGAGCCCCGGGTGGACCTCGAGGGCATCGAAGATCGGCTGCTCGCGCTGCCAGTGGCACCCGGCAGCTATCCGTTCGCCATCGGCGCGAACAATGGCGTGTTCTTCTGGGAGGGCGGTTCGCTCAAGCAGTACACGATCGGCCAAGACCAGCCGCAGACCATCATCGCAGGCGCGACGGGCTTTTCGTTCAACGAGAAGCGCACCAAGATCGCCTACCAGCAGGGCCAGACCATCGGCATCGTCAATGCCGCTCCCGGCCAGCAGGTGGGTTCGGGCGCGGTGAGCCTGAACGCGGTCGAGGGCTGGATCGACCCGAGAAAGGAATGGACCCAGATGTACTGGGAGGCCTGGCGCTACTACCGCGACCGGTTCTACGATCCCGGCTTCCGTGGCTTGGATTGGAACGCGATCGGCAAGCACTACGCCGAGTTCCTGCCCCACGTGGCGCACCGCTCTGACCTGAGCTACGTGTTCGGCCTGATGATCGGCGAGACGGGCACGGGCCACTCGTACGTGCAGGGCGGCGACATGGGCAAGTCCGAGCCGCCGATTCCGGTCGGTGCGCTCGGTGCGGACTATGCGGTCGAAGGCGACTACGTGAAGCTGGCCAAGATCTATCGAGGCCTGAACTTCGAAGGCGCGCGACGCGGACCGCTGGGCGAGCCGGGTCTGAACATCCCCGATGGCGCGTACCTGCTGGAGATCGACGGGCGACCCGTGCGATCCAACCAGAACGTCCACGAGCACCTGATCGGCAAGGTCGGCCGCACGATCACGATCAAGGTCAACGACAAGCCCTCGCCGGACGGCGCGCGCGAACTCCGCGTTTCGCCGATTTCCAGCGAGAACCAGCTCCGCTACATCGAGTGGGTCGAAGCGAACCGCAAGTACGTCGAAAAGGCGTCCGGCGGCAAGGTCGGCTACATGCACGTGCCCAACACGTCCATTCAAGGCGTCATCGAGTTCATCAAGGGCTTCTACAGCCAGACGGACAAGGAAGCCTTGATCATTGACGAGCGGTTCAACGGTGGCGGCATGATCCCGACGTTCTTCATCGAGAAGCTGATCCGCAAGTACGACACCGGCTTCCGGCAGCGCAACGGCGCGGACATCGGCTTCCCGACGGGCACGATCGAGGGCCCCAAGGTGATGCTCATCAACGAGTGGGCGGGCTCGGGCGGCGACATGTTCCCGTGGCTCTTCAAGAACTCGGGCGTGGGCAAGCTGATCGGCACGCGCACGTGGGGCGGCCTGGTCGGCATCACGGGTTCGGCGAACCTGGTGGACGGCGGCGGCATCACGGCTCCGGAATTCGGCATCTACGACACCCGCACGGGCAAGTGGATCGCCGAGAACACGGGCGTGGACCCCGACATCGAGGTGGAGATCAACGCCGAGCACTACTTGGCCAAGAAGGACCCGCAGCTGGACAAGGCCATCGAAGTCCTGCTGGAAGACCTCCGCAAGAACCCGACCCGCCAGTGGAAGCGCCCCGACTTCCCGAAGATGGGCAGCGGCGGCGGCCGCTGATCCTCTGGGGGTCGAAGCGACCGGGCGCGGCATCTGCCGCGCCCGGTTTGTTTTTGGGTGAGGTTTGGTTGAGGTTCGGCTGTGGTTTGGGTGTGGTCTTGGCGGCAGGCAGCACGGTCTGGCGGGACGACCCGCAGGGGCACTCGCCCCCGATTCACCATAATAGGAGAGTGACCGATCATTGGGATGCCACCGAAGCGACCAAGAGTCGGAGCCCGTTCTTCCCGGGACAACCTGTGCCCGTCGAGTTCTTCGTGGGCCGGGCCAAGCAGGCGGACCGACTGCTCAGGCGGGGCGCACAGCAGGTGGCTGCCGGCAAGCCGACTGCGTTCTTCGTCGAGGGCGACTACGGAATTGGCAAGAGTTCTCTGGTCACCTACGCGCAACGACTGGCCGAAGACGACTTCGGCTTGCTTCCCGTGTACGTGACCCTCGGTGGCTGCAAGACGATCGAAGATGTGGCTGCACGAGTCGTGGAGGCCACCCTTTCGTCAGCTACGAATGACAAGGCGGGCGACAAACTGCGCGAGTGGTTGGCCCGCTATGTGGGCGAACAGCAGTTGTTCGGTTTCAGGATCAACCTGCAGGCGCTCAGGGCCGACGCGCCGAACTTCTCTTCGCCACAAGGCATGCTGAGGTTCTTTCGAGATGCGCTGGCGAAGGTCGCCGACTCAGGAGTCACCGGGTTCTTCTTGGTGCTGGACGAAGTCAACGGAATCGCCGGCGACCCGACGTTCTCCATTTTCCTGAAGTCGTTCGTGGACGAGAATGGCGTGACGGGGTCGCCCGTGCCAATGCTCCTCACCGTTTGCGGGACGGAAGACAAGCGGCGCGAAATGATCGCTCGCCACCAGCCCGTGGATCGCGTGTTCGACGTGGTTCACGTGGACCCGATGACGCGGGCCGAGACCGACGAGTTCTTCAGCCGTGCCTTTCGATCGGCGAGGATCGAAGTCGCCGACGAGGCGTTCCCGCTGCTGTGGGCGTATTCGGCTGGCCTTCCCAAAATCATGCAGATGCTGGGCGACAACGCGTTCTGGATGGATCGAGACGGGACCGTGACGATGGACGACGTGTCCGAGGCGGTGGTGGCGACCGCCGAGGAAGTCGGGCGCAAATTCGTGGATCAGCAGGTCTACAATGAGCTTCGAGGCGACCACTATCAGGCCATCCTCGATGTGATCGGCCAGAAGGACCCCTTTGAGAGGACTTTCTCGCGAAGCGAGATCATGGCGACCCTGACCGAGCCACAGAAGAAGGTCTTCGACAACTTTCTACGGCGCATGACGCAGCTTCAAGTGATCCGCAAGGGAGGTCGGGCAGGCGAGTACGAGTTCAATGTCCTGATGGTCCGGTTCTACATTCACATCGCAGCCCGAAGACGAATCGCATCGGGTGGTTAGGTTTCATGAGGCCCCCATCGGTGCAACTGGATCACCACGCCGGGCGTACCTCAACGTTTGTTCGATCTGGGCAGCCACGTGGTGCGGAAGCTTGGATCGCACTCTCTGGGCAAAGTTCGGCATTCGGTCAAGGCGATGTGCTTTGAATCCCCGTGCCAACCCTCCGATCTGGGGTGCCACGGCCTGTCCGGGCGTGCTTGCTCTCCGCTTGGTACGGACGTTTCTGCCCGGCAGGACGTGCGCGTTCGGCGAGGGTTCACGGTCTGGCGGGAGCCAAGACAACTGCCGGTACGGCTGGTCCACGATGAACGAGCGTTCTGGCTGAACCCCGCCCTCGTTTCATGACGATTCATGATCCGTCAGGTAGCTTGTGCAGATGGCCAAGCAGAAGTTCGCGACCCAGGTGGACTCGGAAGTCCTCGAGAAGACGCGGGCCATTGCCCACGCCGAGGGCAAGCAACTCCAGGCCATCGTCGAAGAAGCCCTCATGGACCTGATCGAGGCACGTCCACACGCACAAGTCATGGCGCTGTACGAGGCAAGCGTCGCCCAGTACAAACCCCTCTACGAGCGCCTGAGCAAGTGACCACCTTCGCCGCCTGGCTCGATCGGATGTGCGCGGCAAGCGCTGACCGATGCGTTAGAATGACCTGACATGAGTCTGATCGGACGGGTGGGACGCCGAAGCTGGCGGTCGAGGCTCGCGATGACCCTGCTCTACATCGGGCTCGTCGCGGGTGCGATCACCACCGTCTACCCGTTCCTCCTCATGATGGCCACGGGCTTCAAGGGCCCCACCGACCAGAACGACAACCGCCTCATCCCCGCCTTCTGGTCCGACGACCAAGAACTGCTGGCCAAGTACCGCGACGACAAATACTCCTCCAACCTCAGCTGGATCAAGAGCAACGGCATCGGCACCGACGCGCCGGACGACGTCGTGGACAAGTACGAGGCCTTCCTCCTGGCCCTGCCGAACGATGCGTGGAGCGCAGGATTCGCCACCGCGCCCAATCAGGTCACCAGCCGCCTGAAGCAGCGCTACCAAGCCTGGGTGCGGCAACGGTTCGCCACCATTGACGACCTCAACAAGGCTTACATCGAGGAGAACGTCGCGTTCCAGACGGTCAACCCGCCCGCCGAGCAGTTCGAGCGCCGCGTCTGGCGCCCGCTCGGGGGCAGGAAGTGGGACGAGTGGCAGGAGTTCAAAGCCAGTCTCCCCACCGAGTTCCGCATTCCCGTCCGCAAGACGCGGCTCTACCAAGAGTGGCTAAGATCCAAGTACCAGAACCAATTCGGCGAAGTCCCCGCCGCGACGCGGGGAGCAGCGACCGACTTCGAGACGATCGTCCTCGGCCCAAGCGCCGACCTGGACGAGTTCGAGCGCGAGTGGCCGAACCGAGAGCACATCGAACGCTCGGTCGAAGCCGCTTGGGCCGAGATCGCCTCGGGGCCCATGCCCATCGCCGCCTATGAAGAGAGAGTCGTGCGCCGCGATGCGGGCGCGTTGCGCAAGGAGTTCTCCGCTCGCAACTACGGCTACGTGCTCGACTACATCCTGCTGAACGGGCGGGTCGTCTGGAACACGGCGCTGTTCTGCCTGCTGGCCGTAGGGACGCAGCTCGTGGTGAACCCGCTGGCCGCATACGCCTTGTCGCGGTATCCCGTGAAGTCCTCGCTCAAGATTCTGCTGTTCCTCTTGGCGACCATGGCGTTTCCCGCCGAAGTGGCCATGATTCCATCGTTCCTGCTGCTCAAGGACTTGGGTCTGCTGAACACGTACGCCGCTCTCGTTCTGCCCGCCGCAGCGAGCGGCTACATGATCTTCCTGCTCAAGGGCTTCTTCGACTCGCTGCCGCAGGAGTTGTACGAATCGGCGCAGATGGACGGTGCGAAGGAGACGACGATGATGGCGCGGATCGCACTGCCCCTGAGCCGGCCCGTCTTGGGCTACCTGGCGCTGCTGGCGTTCATGGGTGCCTATTCGGCGTTCCTCTACGCCTTTCTCGTCGTGCAAGACCAACGGATGTGGACGCTGATGGTGTGGATCTACCAGTTGCAGGGGACCGCGCCGAAAGCCGTGATGATGGCGGCGGTGGCTTTGGCGGCTCTGCCCACGCTGGTCGTGTTCCTGCTGGCGCAACGGGTGATCATGCGAGGCATCGTACTGCCCGGCGACGAAAAGTGACGCGGACGCCAAGGATGGATGTCCCTTACCAACGAATCAAGTTCGCGCCCCAGACCAGGCCAGCGCCGAACCCGACCGTCATCACGACCATGCCTGGCTTGAGTCGTCCGTCGCGCTCGGCTTCATAGAGCCCCAGCGGGATGGAACCTGCGCTGGTGTTGCCGAACCGGTCCACATTGACGAACACCTTCTCCGGTGGAAGTTCCAGTCGTTTCGCAGCCGACTCGATGATACGGAGGTTGGCTTGGTGAGGCACGAAGAGGTCGATATCCTCTGCCGTGATCCCGGCTTGGTCGAGCAGTCGGCAACAGGCGTCGCCCATCGCTGTGACCGCGAAGCGATAGACTTCGCGCCCGGCCATGAAGATGTGGTGGCTGTGGTCGCCGTGTCGCGGCGAACACATGGGGTACTTGGAGCCGCCGACTTCAAGTTTGATGTGCTCCGCGCCGCCGCCGTCCGAGAGCATCACGGTCTTCAGCACGCCTCGGTCGGTGTCGGTTCTGCCATGCAGCACGATTGCGCCCGCCCCATCGCCGAAGAGCACGCAGGTCGAACGGTCGGTCCAGTCCACGAACTTGCTGAGGACGTCAACGCCCACGACGAGCACGTTGCGAACCTGACCCGCTTCGATCATGGCCGAAGCCGTTGCCGTGGCATAGATGAAGCCTGCGCACGCGGCGCCCAAATCGAACGCGCCCGCCTTGCTCGCGCCAATAGCGTCTTGGATGAGGCACGAGGTGGATGGGAATGGCATGTCCCCGCTAACGGTCGCGCAGATGACCATGTCGAGATCGTCTGGAGCGATGCCTGCGTGATCCAGGGCTTCGCGTGCAGCGATGACGCCAAGCGTCGAGGCCGTCTCGTCCTCGGTGCAAATCCGACGCTCGCGGATGCCCGTGCGCTGTGCGATCCACTCGTCGTTGGTGTCAACGATCTTGGACAGGTCGTCGTTGGTCAGGACTTTGGAGGGGATGCCGTGGCCGATGCCTTCGACGACGGCGTGGATGGTCTTCATGGGGTGACTGGCTCCAGTTGGCCGATGCTGTCTCGGATGGTCTCCAGAATCCGGTTGTCGGTGGCGTGGTGGGCCTTGATGATCGCGTTCCGGATGGCCTTCGCGTTGCTCCTCCCGTGGCAGATCATCGTGAGTCCGTTCAACCCGAGCAGGGGCGACCCACCGTACTCGGCGTAATCCATCTGCTTCCGCAGTGGGGCGAGGATGCGCTTGAGCGGCAGGAAGAACGCTTTGCCGATCGGGTTCTCGGGGACCTGCGCCTTGATGGTGCCCAGAATGTACTCCGCCACGCCTTCGCTCGTCTTGAGCGTGATGTTGCCCACAAAGGCGTCGCAAACCACCACGTCGCATCGGCCCAGAAACATGTCCTTGCCCTCGATATTGCCCGAAAACCACGGGAAGCGGGAGAGCAGTTTGTAGGCCTGTTTGGCGAATTGGTTGCCCTTGCCTTCTTCCTCGCCGATATTGAGCAGGTGGACCGTGGGTTCCTTGCGGTCGAGCGCCTTCTGAGCGTACGCGCGACCCATCATCGCGAATTCGACGAGATGCTCGGGGTCAACGTCCGGGCTCGCGCCTGCATCCAGCAGCAAGAACCCGCCGTTGGCATTGGGGAATTGGCTGGCGATCGCGGGTCGGTGGACGCCTGCCATCTGCCGCCAAGTGAGCAGTGAAACCGCTGTGGCGGCGCCCGTGTTGCCTGCCGACACCATGCTCGTGGCTTCGCCGTCGCGCACGATGTTGGCCGCGACCACAAGCGAGGCGTCCTTCTTGCGGCGGAAGGCTTCGGTGGGCGACTCGTCCATGCCGATCTCTTCGCTGGCATGCCGCAACGTCAGGTTCTTGGGCAAGGTCGAAGGCAACAAGGGTTCTAGGCGGGCCAGATCGCCGACAAGGATGATGCCGCCGGAAATGAGCGGGGCTGCTTCGAGCGTGCCTTTGACGATCTCGCCCGGGGCGTGGTCGCCGCCCATCGCATCCACGGCAACGATCACGTGCCCTCCTCCAGCAGGTTCTTCAACCGGTGGAACTCCAGTCGGCCGGGCTCGTTCTGCGATTCGATGATGCGTTCGCGAGCCTCCGGGCAGTCGCCATCCCAGCCGTACTCGCACACGGGCTGGAGCGGCAGGTTCACGATGAGCATCTGCCGGATCAGGGCGTCTACGATCAACGCATTGCCCTCGAAGAGTTGGTAAGGCTCGTCCGGCACGACCCGGGCAAAGTCCTGGGTGCCGTAGGAACTGGCGACGCCCTCGACGGGGAACTGCTCTTCGATATCGAGTTCGATCGTCTGCTCGATGGGTGCCGTGCAGCGGCTGCACTCGAACACGGCCCGCGCGGCAAAGTGACCCTTCAGCAACAGCAGATTCCCTGTGCTGACGGCCTCCAAAGTCCCCTCGATCGGCGACACCAAGTCCAGGTCTTCTTCCTGGTCGAGTTCGGTGGACATCTCGTACCAGAGGGTTCGACCGGGATGCTGGAGCGCTTCGTTCAGATCGAGCAGTCCGGCGCGGTTCATGGGGATTGAGATTCTACCTGTCACCGGTAGGGTCCCCCCGCCGAGGGTTGGACTGCCGGGCCGAGTGCCGTCGCGAGGGTTCCGATCTGGGGCTTTGGCCCGTTCACCGAACCCTGAAGCGCAAACGGGCGTTCGCGCCTGATACAATAACGAGTCGCTGGACAAAGCGCCAGCGACAAACCACCAATATGGTCCTCATCGCGCTACAACCCGCCGCCGACACGACCGGATTCCGGTCGCCTTACGGCGTGCCTTCCCAGCCCTTGTAGCCCGCGACTTTCGAGTTTCGGGCGAACGATCCGCCCGGGACGAGACCGACCTCTCCCCACGACCCGTTTTCGCGGCGATTACCGACGCCGGGCCCTTTGCCCGTCTCCGTCCTTCGCCGTTCTTGAGCCGACTTCCGCTTGGGCCGCTCAACCCTTGTCCGACGGAGTCGCGAGAAGGCTGGCCAGCCCCAACGTCGAGGCGTCGCCATCCGCCCATTCGATCAGGAGGATCAACAACCAATGACACTGCAAACGCCCGAACGGCAAGGAACCGCCCCCACGTGGGCGAATCCCCACTCCATGGACCTGGACCGCATCCTGCGCCTGGGCGCCACGGGGTGGGTCCTGCCCGGGAACCCCCAGCCTGCGCCCGAGTGGCTGGTTGCCGCCCTCGGCACCCCGGCGGGACTGCCGCTCGTGGAGCGCATCGCGGGTTCGCACGCGCGTTTTGCAGTCGAGGCGCTGGCCGTGGCTGCCTGCTCGCCCTCGACGGTCGTGCGTGCGCGCGCGCTCGAGGTCATGCCGAGCGTGTGCCGCAGCAGCGAAGAGCTGTTCCGATTCCTGGCGATGGTGGATGCCGGCCGAGGGTGGGGAAGGAGTCTCCGAAGGGCCGTCCAAACGTGGTACTCCAGCCGATCGTTGCACGTACTGGCGCGCGAAGCCGCCCTCGAGAGTCCGACTTCGGGTTGGACGCACCGAGACGTTCTTCGGCTCGCCCACGTTCGACCCCAAACGCCTTCTCAGGCGGGGCTGTTCCGGTGGATCGCCACGGGTGCGGAAGTCGAGGAGCCCGCCGTAGCGGCAGCGCTCCGCCGCATCGCGCGGAGCCGTAACCCCTTGGAAGTCGCCTCGCTCATGCGCGACCATCGCATCCCGATGGCCTGCGTCTCGCCCGAGTGGCGGGAATCACCCGACGCCTGGGCAGCGGTCCTTGTCTCTCGACCCGTCTCCGAAGCGTTGCAGCACCTGGCTCAGATGGGCCGGTGCGGTTTGCTGGTCGAAGGTGCGGCGGCGCTCGAAAGGCTCGCTCAGGCGCTGTCCGATGTCGCCGCGTTCTCGCCGATGGAGGCGGCCAGAGCGCTTACGGACTACGCTCAGGCGTCCGACGTCGTCTTGCCTCACGTGGTGGATCAACTCGACCGAGCGTGGTCTGCGGCGGCACGCGCGTTGCCCGCCACGGGCCTTCGAACGGTTTGGGCACTCGACCGAGAGCCTGGCGACCTGTTGGCCGCGGCTTTGGTCGAAATGGCGCGCGAGGGAGCGGCCAGCCCGGTTGCGGCGCGTGGCCCGGTTCGCGACTTGCCGATCACGCCTCGGCTGAGCCTGCTGGATGCGCGGCGCATCGTGGGCTCGCAATCGGGCGAACCCTCGCTCGAAGCCGAGATCGTGGATCACGCCGAACGCTGCGGGATCGAATGCGACGCGTTTGTGTTCGCGGGTTCCCCTCGGAATCCAGGGGCCCTGCGTGCCGCGTTGTCGTCGTACGCTCGCGCGATCGGCGTGCGTGCGGTCGCCGTGTTCGTAAGCCCCGAGCCCTTCGAAGAGGCCGGGCTGTGGTGCCTGACCGCTCGCGACGACCTGGGTCGGTGGATCCGGGACCTAGTGGCTTAGCTTCGTGGTGTTCGGCTGGTGTTAGGGCCAAGGCTAGGGGAGTTCCCGAGTTCCCCTCTTCCACCGTAGGCGTCATTCAATGGGTGCTTGGGTTTCGCCGGTGGGAGAGGGGTTAGGGGTGAGGGCGCACCTCACTTGGGTCTGCGCCCCAAAAACGAGACACACAGTCCTTTCGGCAAGGAAAATGAAAT